>VOFH01000270.1_pt1 | contig 286001 bp, 287 predicted proteins | sample 5384091 | NCBI WGS metagenome assembly VOFH01 (sample SAMN12384727, study PRJNA508395) | human gut metagenome | isolation source: healthy gut G | host: Homo sapiens
GCGAGTATGATCTCGCGGGCTTCTGCGTAGGCATGGCCGACAATGCCAAGATCGTGGACGGCTCGGGAATCCGTGTCGGAGACGTGCTCATCGGCCTCGCTTCCTCCGGCATCCATTCCAACGGCTATTCGCTCGTCCGCAAGATCCTTGACAAGAGCGGCCTTGGCCCCGATGACACCATGCCCGGTTCCGACCGGACAGTGAAAGATGTCCTGTTGGAGCCCACCTATATTTATTCCGACGTCGTGCGTAACCTGATGCGCGACCTGCCCGTCAAGGGGATGGTCCATATCACGGGTGGCGGCTTCTACGATAACATTCCCCGCGTCCTGCCTAATTCGGTCACTGCGGATATCAAGTTCGCTTCATGGGATGTGCAGCCCGTTTTCCATTGGCTGCGTGAAGAAGGCGGCCTGACATGGCCTGAAATGCTGCAGATCTTCAATTGCGGCATCGGCTATGTCTTTATTGTGCCCAGCGAAGTCGCGGAAGAGGCGATGGGCCGTCTTGAGGCCATGCACAAGGGGCTTGGGTCATCGGGACGATCGGCCGCCGTCAGGATAAGGACGAAGAGCAGGTCAAGATCCTGTTCTAGCCGCCTTCTGAAAGCTTGTTTATGGAAAGGCCTCCCCACGGAAATGGGGAGGCCTTTTGCCGGTCCTGCGTGTACGAAAAAAGGAACACCGGTTCGCTTACTGTTGGATGAGCCCTTGTTCGATTTCCGCTTCCATAATGCGGGCGTCAAGCCAGTCCATCATGTGGCGCTCCGTTTCCGGAGAGAGATAGCATACACATTCGCAGCGCATACGCCCTTTAGCCCGGACGAGGAATTCAAGCCTGACGGCATCGTCAAGGATCTCCAATGCAAGGCAATGCGGCCCGCACGAGGATTCGTGCTCACGCTGAACGGGAAGCAGGCGTTCTTTCTCTAGAGGCAGCCAATATAATCTTTCAATACCGGACTGGCAGCCGTTTTTCGTCAGCTGCGCCTCAAGGTTGGCAATGACCTCGGGCTGGAGTTCGTCTACAAGATAGCAGCGCATGACCGCTCCCTATGGCAGTTGAGATTCGTTTCTGTGGACCCTGCGCGTACATCGGCCCATCGGGTGTTCGTCATCCAGTCCGAACATACGCCTGATCAGTTCCACGTTGCGGGAAGCTGTCTCGGACTTGGCTTCCTTCCAGGAACGTAATGGGCTCATGCGAAAGCTTCCGGACCAGACCATGCAGCATGGCCTCCAACGCCTCACGGGTTTCAGGATTCACGGGACCGAGCCGTTTTAAGGTCCGCTGGAGCTCTTCTTGCGCATGGGTTTCGAAGTGGGAGAGCAGGTCCACAATAGTGGGCTGGAGCTCCAACGATTCCAGCCAAAAGGCAAAGGCATTGACCTCTTCGTCAACGATCCCCTGCGCCTTTTCCGCTTCGACGCGCCGATGGGCCAGATTTTCTTCAACCACTTCTTTCAGATCGTCGATGTCATAGAGGTAGACGTTATCCACGTTGTTGACGTCGGGATCGATGTCTCGGGGACCGCGATGTCAATGAAGAACATCGGCCGGTATTTGCGGCGTTTCAAGACGTCCTTGATGTCGCGTGCGCGGATAATGGCTTCCGGTGAGCCTGTGGAGCTGATGATGATGTCCACATCGGCAAGATGCTCGAACAAGTGCTCAAAAGGAACGGCTTCTCCTTTGAATTCGGCGGCAAGCTCTTTTGGCGCGCTGGTAGGTCCGGTTGACGACCTTGACGTTGCTGATCCCGGCTTGAATCAGGTGCGTGGCCGCGAGTTCCGCCATTTCGCCAGCGCCGATGAGCATGGCTTGGTATTGGCCCATGTCGCCGAAGATACGCTTGGCAAGCTCCACGGCCGCGTAGCTGATGGAAACGGCGCTCGCCGCAATGCCGGTTTCCGTGCGTACCCGTTTGGCTACACTGAACGATTTGTGCAGGAGGCGATTGATGATGGTCTTCGTCGTCCCGGCCAGGGTTGCCTTGCGATAGGCTCCTTTGAGCTGCCCAAGGATCTGCGGTTCTCCGAGCACCATCGAATCGAGGCTGGAGGCAACGGTGAACAGGTGTGCAATCGCCTCACGGCCTTTGTGGATGTACACATACGGCGCGAGTTCGACGGCCTTCCGGTTTTTGGCGGAGGCCCACGCCTCCAGAATCAGCCCCGGCACGTCGCCTTGGCCCACGGCAAGGATTTCAACCCGGTTGCAGGTTGAGAGGATCAGCGCCTCGTCCAGCGTCGTCTCGGCCGAATCGTTTTCCCCCGAAGGGCGCAACGGAATGGCCCATGTGTCTTTGGAGCAATGATCCGTCAACGCGAAGCGTTCCCGCACCTCAACGCCGGCAGTGCGGTAGTTGAGCCCAATAAGGTAGATTTGTTGTTCCATATCAGCGTGGTGTGGTCAGAAAACTGTGGTGTGTCGTCATAAAGAGGTTCACCACGATGAGCGAAAACGCGCAAACCGTGAAGATCCATATTGCCAGAATTGCCGGTTTGCGTCCTTGCCAGCCCTGCGTGAACCGCTGGTGGAAAAGCCAAGCGTACAGGCCCCAGACAACGAGCGAAATAAACTCTTTAGGATCACCGGAAAGGATTGTGCCCCAATTGATGCGGGCCGAGATGAACCCAAAAGCACGCCCGCCGTGAACAGCGGAAAGCCGACCGTCGTCGTGAACGCATTGATCTTGTCCAATGCGGAGAGGGCAGGGGAGATCCTTTTGGAAGCCCGCCAGCTTTGATTTCGACTTGATGCTCTTCGCTTGATGAGAAAAAGCACGCCCGCGCCGAAAGCAAGGGCCATCAGGCCGATACTGATGAATATCGCTGCGATATGGATGGTAAAGGTCATCCCCGAAAGCACGGGGAAGCGGTGTTTCGGCATGACGCAGCAAGAGGGCGATCAGAAACGTCAGCAAGGAGAATGGCGCCACGGTCAGGAGCAGTGCCTCATAGCGCCACCGGAGCCACGCGACAAGCCCGCTGAGGGTAATGCACCAAGCCAGAAGCTGGACATACACGGAGCGGGTCAGGCCCGTGAATCCGTCGTCCATAAAGGTGGCGATCAACAGTAATGTGGGTGGTGAAGGCAAGCACCGTAAGCACGAGGGCGGCGCGCTTGAGCCATTCGTTCCGAGCAAGGATGCCCGCCACGACGGCCGCCGTCCCAAGGGCGTACAGGTGAATGGCCAGAACCGGCAACAGTTCAGGCAAGATCATGCAGCAACTCCATGATATACGGATGCAGTTCGATGGGTAACAATTCCCTGAGCAAAGATTCGCACGTTTGCCGATCCCGACGCTGCAGGGCTTCGGACAGGGGCGAATCCACAATGCTCCGGAAGAGGGTTGTATTCTGCCTCGTCTCGTGATGCAAGGCAAGAACCAAGGGGCGGAGCCGCATCAAAAGTTCGCTTATCCCCGTATAACGCTCTCGAGCCACGTTTCCAGATCTTCACGGATCTTCCGGGCAAGCGCCGGGCTGGCGCCGCCTGTGGAAAGGGCGATGGCGATATTCCCTTGTTCGACAAGGGCGGGTACGATAAAGGAACTGTCCTTAGGGGCATCGGCGCAGTTACAGAGGATGCCGCGTTCCGTGCAGGCCCTCGCCACGGCATCATTGGTCTCCCTGTTGCTGGTGGCGGCAAAAACCAAGGCGCACCCCTCCACATCGGACGGTGTAAAGGGGCGTTTCGTAAAACTGACGCGTTTATCTTCAAGCAACACTTGAAGATTTGTATCCGGTTCAGCCAGGTCAATGACGTGAAGCCGTTCAATAGGGCATTCGAGCAAGGAAGCTATCTTGCGGCAACCGACGGCGCCCGCGCCGACTACAAGGCAGCTCTGCCCAGAAAGTTCCAAAAAAACTGGATAGTAATGCATAAGGCGTCCGATAGGGTTGTAACGGAAAACATATTCGTAACCTACGAATTATCGAGCATAGCACGACCACGCCCCTTCGTCCACAGATGGGGGAATGGGGGCTTTCGGGTGCCCTTTGTCCGGTGCGTGCGCATGGAGGGAAGATGATCCGGGCATTCAAAGAAGAAGACACGGAGACCGTTATCCGAATATGGCTGGCGGCTTCCGTTCGTTCCCATTCTTTTATTGATAAGGCATATTGGGAAGAAAAGGCCGAGGCCATGCGGACCTTGTATCTTCCATTAAGCGAAATCGTTGTGGATGAGGACAGGACTACGGGAGAAGTGGTGGCCTTTATGGCCTTCGTGGAGGACTATCTTGCGGCGCTTTTTGTTGCCCCCGCGCACCAAAAGAGGGGAGTGGGGTCCCGTTTGCTGGCACTGGCCAAAAAGATGCGCGGCACATTGGATCTTTCCGTTTATGCGGAAAACGAACGGGCAGTCGCCTTTTACCAAAAAACGGGTTCCGTATAACCGGTGAACGGATCGAAGAAGTGACCGGTCGCACAGAGCTGCTCATGGCTTTCCCATAAACGGCAGCGCATTTTTTTACAGCGGCAGGCTGGCCGAAAAATTCAACCAGCCTGCCGCTTGGAAAGCAAAGACTAGTTCAGTCCCAGTTCCTTGATAAGCGTTTCTTTGATGCTGTCGATCGTGCCCTGACCATTGAGGACGATGTACTTGGTTTCGCCCTTTTCGGCCAACGCCTTGAAGTAGTGGGCTGCAGCCAGCGTCCCCGTTTTGTCATCATAATAAATGTCATGGCGCTTGTTGATCGCGGCTTCGTCCTGATCGTCAGCACGGGCCGTGAGCTCGCCGCCACAGACCCGGCAGGCATCGCCATTGGGCTTGATGGCATCAATGAAGATGTTGTTGGGATGGTTGCCGTCGTTCTTGCACACCCGGCGGCCCATGATGCGATCGCGGGCGATGTTGCGGGGCAGATCGATTTCCACCACATAGTCAAGCTTCATGCCCTGTTCCTGCATCGCCTTGTGCAGCTGTTCGGCCTGGGCGATCTTGCGGGGAAACCATCAAGCAACCAGCCGTCAGCCCCTTTGGTCTTCAAGGTTTCGAGGACCATGGGAATAGTGATGGAGTCAGGGACGAGTTCTCCGCGATCCATATATTCCTTGGCCTTTTTGCCGAGTTCGGTTCCGCCGCCCACATGTTCGCGGAAAATGGCTCCGGATTCGATATGGGCCAAACCAAACGCCTTCTTGATGAGAGCGCCCTGCGTGCCTTTGCCGCTGCCGTTGGGACCGAACATAAGGATATTCATGATCCAAAGTCTCCTGTGTAAGAGGTCGTATGGTGCTGGCGTCTTCAGAACAATCTGAGGCGGAAGCACAAAACCCGCCCAGAAGGTTTGGGCAGGGATCCTGAAAGGTTAAAAGGAAGAATCCGTTTTGGAAACCGGCAGAAGGGCGTGCCCTTCATGTTCGGGATCGGAGGCTACGAGCCCATTTTCTTCCAGATAGCTCTGGCCTTCCTCCACGAATTCCTCATGCGTCGCATCAGGGCGTATACCTGGGCAAAACGCCTTGGCCAGATGGAGGCTTTCGGCATCGGCCATGTTCCCCCGGAAAAACGGCCATGCCCGGCAAACATCGGGCTTGATGGCATGGACGGTACAGCTTTGTCCGGCCCGGAAAAAAATACAATTGCCGTCTTCGCCTGTCCGCACTTGCCACTTCCCGTTCCGGAAAACGCCATAAGCATCAAGGAAAGCCTGTTTTTCGAGATTCAGGCCTTCATAAAGGCGTTTCAGATCCTTGGGGCTCAGGACAATGCCGCCTTCCCCTTCGCAACATTGACCGCACATCTGGCAGTCAAAGACAGTTTTCTTCATGATATCAATTTCCTAAGAGGCGTTTGTGTTCGACCATGATGCATAAATCTTCAACGACGGCGATCCCGGCCTTCCCAGCGATAGAAGCGGCTTCGGGGCTCACGATGCCTTGCTGCATCCAAAACAGTTGGGGCAGGGGGGAGAGTGCCACGGTCTCCCGCGCATGATCAGGGCAGTATTGAGGAGCCCGGAATACATTGACGATGTCAACGGGAAAAGGCACTTCGGCAAGCGAAGGATAGGTTTGCAGGCCCCACACGTCTTTACGTATGGGGTGGACCGGGATCACTTGGTAGCCTGCTTGGATGAGATACTTCCCGACGCGGTCAACAGGCTGACCTTCTTTATCTTTTGCACCAACGACGGCGATTGTGCGGGCTTGGGTCAGAAATTCGCGCATCCTGCCGTCGGAGAGAAATGTCTGTAACATGATGGACCTCACAAAAGAGTGCAGGAAAGTTTAGTTGGTTATGCCAATAAAGGCAACGAAAAGGTTTTGGGTGTGTACTCTTCGTCTAGGAGAGCACGGAAAGAGTTTGCTTTTCAGTGAGTTGCCGCGAGCGTTTTTAAAGCATGTTATAGCTCATAGTCTTTTAAAATTATGTAAATTTATAACACCAGACATCCTACCAAAACAAACCGCAAAAAATATTTCACCGGATTACAAGGAGATCTTTCAAATCCTCTGTTGCAATGGAAGACAAAATAAGGAAAATTCCAAAGATCAATGATTCAAAGGGAACCTGTCAAAATGGACCCAAACGAACCTGCTGTATAGAAGGAGAGCTGATCATGTCGAGCCCCGATCTGTTGCCGCTTGGAGAGATAGAATTCCGGTATGCCCGCTGCCGCCGTCTGTTGCGCACGCTCGCTCCTGATGCAGGGGGATGCTCGTTACTTCCCGGCTTGGCATTTATTATTTGACGGGAACGCTGGGGTGGGGGCTCGTATGGTTGCCCATTGAAGGGGAGCCCGTTTTGTTGCTTCGCAAGGGAGTGGAGCGCGCACAACTGGAATCCCCCTTTGCGTCACATTCTTCCCTTCAAATCATATAAGGAAATCACCTCTCTCTGCGCTGGGTGCGGAAGCCCGCTTTCTTCCGTCATTGCCGTGGATAAAAACGGATTCAACTGGTCGATGGCGGAGATGCTGCAAAGCCGTATGGAAGGTGTGCGGTTCACCTCCTGTGATGCCGTCCTTGCTCAGGCCCGAGCCGTAAAATCCGAGTGGGAGCTCGAAAAACTCCGTCGATGCGGGGCATTACATGCAAAAGTTCTGGATGAAATGCTTCCGGAACGCATACACCCCGGCATGAGTGAATTTGATGTTGCGAGAACGTATGTGGAAGCGGTGTTCGCGTGCGGCGGAAGCGGAATGTTGCGGATGAATGCGCCGGGTGAGGAAAACTTTTTTGGTTATGCCTCGGCTGATACGTCCGGCATTTATCCCACCTATTACAATGGACCTCTTGGTTGCAAAGGCATGTGTCCGGCCATTCCGTTTATGGGAAATGCCGAACGCCTTTGGCAGAAGCGCGCCTTGCTTTCCATCGATATGGGGTTCAATGTTGAAGGGTATAATACTGATAGGACACAGGTGTACTGGAGTGGCGCGGCCGATACGATCCCCGGCCCGATTCGTAGGGCACATGCCGTGTGCGTTGAGATTTTGAACAAACCGCAGCCGCGTTGAAACCGGGAGCCGTTCCGGCAGAGATATGGGCGGAAGCGTGTGCCGTTGCCCAGCGCGAAGGGCAAATGGACGGGTTTATGGGGTTAGGGCGTGACAAGGTTCCATTCTTGGGGCATGGCATAGGCCTGACTGTCGATGAGACCCCGGTTTTTGCCAAAGGCTTTACCGCTCCGCTCGAACAGGGCATGGTTGTGGCCATTGAGCCGAAGATCGGCATCCCCGGCTCAGGGATGGTCGGCCTTGAGCATACGCTGGAAATCACCGCGTCAGGGGCTCGTCCGCTTACGGGGACATCAAAGCAACTCATCCTGATCGGTTGATTTCCCTTTCATACCCCGTGTCCTGCCGATATGATTGTGATGCCGCTCAGAAGCGGGATTGTTCGCCTCCACAATCCTCTTGCCTTTGGGCAGGGACTTGTGGAGGCCTTTACCCATTTTATTCCCCTGCTTATCCGTTGGTTAGGATGCATTAGAGGTGCGGCAGTTTTCTCCTTCCGCTCTTGTTCCTGTCCGGCGGCATACGGAGCGAGGCTTGACAATGGGTGGGAAAGCTTCATTGATTCCATGTGATTTTGGGAATGACGTTCAATGGTTGACGAGGTACTTTTGTGTATACAGATGTGATGACCGAGATCGCCCGTTTCAAGGCTGGGCGGATACACGTTGCGCGCGCGGGGCTGGCCACGCAGGCGCGGCTTTGCGTGGATATGCTCCAACAGGGCCGTGGCATGGCTTGGGTCGTAAAAAACAGGGATGAGTTGCTTACCGCCCGAGCCTTGATGCGGCTTTTCTCTCCCGAGTTGTCCAGCGGCGACTTTTTGCCGGATGCCTTTGATAAGGGCGGCTGGACGTCTCTGCCGCCGTTTTCTCCTCGCTCGGCCAACCGTGAGGGCTGGACGGAACGCTTGTCCGCTCTGTACGCATTGCGCAGCGGGCAGGCCAAAGGGCTTATCCTGACCGCCGATAACCTGCTCCCCAAGCTGGTGCCTCTGGATTTCTTCGAGAACCGGGAGGTTACCCTCATACGGGGTGAAGACGTTTCGTTGGATATGATACTCGAACAGGCGGTTGAATGGGGCTATGAGCGTGTTTCCATGGTCTCGAATCCGGGCGAGATCGCCAGGCGAGGTGATATTCTCGACATCATGCCTCCCGGTTATGATAAGCCCATACGCCTTGATTTTTTTGGAGATCTCATAGAGGAAATCCGTCTTTTCGATCCTGTGAGCCAGCGTTCGAAGGCAAATCTTTCTGAAGTACGTGTTCTTCCCGTGTCACCCATTCGACAGTCGCCCGCTGATCAAGCGAAGATGCAGGCACGCTGGAAAAGCCTGTTCCAGAAAAACATGCTGACCGAAAATGAACGGTTCGGGTTGACCCGCTTACAGGAACAGGGCGATTTCCGCTTATTGCCGGGTTGCTGCTATGACACGGCGACCAATCTGGAAGCATGGCTCCCTGCCGATACCGTATGGGTTCTGCCGGGGCTCTCCGATTTTCGTGATATGTTGTCCTCAGCGGAACGTCTTTGGACGGAAGCCTTCGAAGCACAGGATGTGGAGGGCCGTCCTCAGCCGCAGCGTTTGGCCATGCGCGAAGCAAGCGATGTGGAAAGCGCTTGCGAGCGGTTCGCCTGTGTTCACGCAGAACCGCTGGTGATGGGCATCGCCAAAGGAATCCATGCTCTGCCGGAACGGAGCCTTTCTTCGTTCGAGGATCTGTTTCCTTCGACTGCGGAGCAGGATCGCCCTTGGCAGACGCTCGTTCAAGCACTGAAACGGTGGCAGAACGACAAACGGCAGACGATTTTGTGCTTTGCTTCCGAAAAGAGCCGTACGAAATTTTTGAATCTGGCCTCTCAGGATGGCTTGTCCCCTTTGCTGCGGTATTCCGGGGAACAGCATGGCCTGTTCGCTTTGGTGGCGCCATTTCGGGCCGGCGCTGAACTGATTTGGGATCAGAGCCTCATACTCGGGGAAGATCTCCTCCAGCCACATGCGGAGAAAAGCCGCCGCGTTCCTACAGGAGCCTTCAAGGGGCTTGATCGGTATGACGAGTTGAAGCCCGGCGACTTGCTGGTCCATCGGGATTACGGCATTGCCCGCTTTGGGGGGCTGCTGCGCATGGAAACGGGCAGCACTGCCAACGATTTTCTGCTGCTGCACTATTCCGGAGATGATCGGCTTTATGTTCCTGTGGATCGCCTTTCCCTCATCCAACGCTTTAAGGGCGGGGGAGAAGCGCAGCCGTCGCTGGATCGTCTGGGCGGCGGAGCCTGGCAATCCGGCAAGGAAAAAGCCCGCAAGGCTATCGAAAAAATCGCCGAAGACCTGATTGAAATGTATGCGTGGCGTAAGGTGGCCAAGGGGTTCCGGTATCCTCCTCTCGGGGAGTTGTACCGTGAATTTGAAGCGTCCTTCGGCTTCGAGGAAACGCCTGATCAGGCGAAAGCCATACAGGACGTCCTGGCTGATATGGAAAAGCCCGAACCTATGGATCGGCTTGTATGCGGAGACGTGGGGTTCGGCAAAACGGAGGTTGCTCTGCGGGCGGCGTTCAGGGCCGCCTCGGAAGGGCGTCAGGTCGCACTCTTGTGTCCCACGACAGTTCTTGCCGAGCAGCATTACCAGACCTTCCGCTCCCGGCTTTCGGGCTTTGCGCTCAATGTCGGACTGCTGAGCCGCTTCGTTTCTTCAGCCAAGCAGAAAGAAGTGCTCAAAGCGGCGGCTTCCGGACAGATCGACATCCTCATCGGTACGCATCGGCTCCTTTCGGACGATGTGGTTCTCCCGAATCTTGGCTTGCTTATCCTTGACGAGGAGCAGCGTTTCGGCGTTCGGCACAAAGAGAAACTCAAGAAAATCAAAAAGAACGTTGATGCGCTCACATTGACGGCCACTCCGATTCCCCGGACGCTTCAGCTATCCATGTCCGGAGTCCGCGAACTTTCGGTCATCGAGACGGCCCCCCCTGAGCGTAAACCCGTTTCTACGGCGCTGCTGGAGCGGGACAAGGCAACGCTTCGGCAGGTGATTGAACGGGAACTAGCCCGTGAGGGGCAGGTTTTTTGGGTCCATAACCGGGTGCAGGGGCTGGAACGGGTCGTCGAGTTCGTCAAGGAACTGGCTCCGAATGCGCGTATCGGCATGGCGCATGGGCAGCTGCCGGAAAAGAAGCTTGAAGAAACCATGCACGCATTTTGGCATGGCGAGTTGGACATTCTGGTTTGTACCGCCATTGTTGAGTCGGGGCTGGACTTCCCTCGGGCCAATACGCTGATCGTCGATCAGGCGCATCTTTTCGGTCTGGGGCAGTTGTACCAGTTGCGGGGCAGGGTGGGGCGGTCCGATCGGCAGGCTTTTGCCTGTTTCGTCGTTTCTGATCTGGAGCGGTTGCCTGCTGCAACAAAAAGAACGTTTGCGCATTATTCTTGATATGGATTACTTGGGCGCGGGCTTCCAAGTTGCGATGGAAGATTTGCGGTTGCGTGGTGCCGGAAACATTCTTGGTGAGGTTCAGTCCGGCCATATGGGACGTGTGGGGCTTGAACTGTATCTTGAAATGCTCGAACAAGCCGTCAACAAGATTAAAAACGGCGGCGTATCGTTGCAGATTGAAACGGAACTCAATTTAGGGCTTACCGCCCATATCCCCGAGGACTATATTACGGATGGACGGGAACGTCTGCGTTGGTATAAGCGGCTATCCGCTGCTCCGGACACTCAGGCCCGCCAGGAACTTGAACTCGAGCTTCGAGACCGCTTTGGCATTTTGCCGCAACCATTGGAAATCTTTATGGCTGTACTGGCGCTAAAGCAATTCCTGAGCGGCGCTCAAGCCTTGAAGGCGGACGTATACGAGGATCGGCTCCGTGTCCTCTGGGATGAGAAGCAGAACGCCATCGCCCCCGAGAAACTGGTGCCGTTCTTGAGTGCGCAAAAAGGCAATGCCAAGTTGATTCCTCCATCAAGCCTTGAATTGAAGTTGGATATGCAGTTGCCCACCCCGCGCAGGCTTGATGCCGCCAGACTGGCGCTGGGGACACTTCTGACGGACTGATATGCCTGAGAGGGTTAGAAAGTCCCGGCGTTGCAAGTTGGCGGGAATCAGCGTATCTTGCCAAAAAAATTGTCGCACAGAGAGCACTCTAAAGACATTTTCCATTGGGCTGAACGCATCTTGAGAAACGTTCCGTCCGAGGAAATCTTTTTGTGTGCTCAGTGTTGCAAAAACAAGGCTGGGAGTGTTTCAGTCCCAGAGCCAGAATATCAAGGAGCATAGCGTGCGCATCGTCAGTACTGCGTTTCTTTTGTTTTTTTTGATTACGTCTCCCGTACGCGCCGCCATCAATGGCGTTGCCGCGGTCGTGAACGGCGAAATGATAACGGCGTTTGACTTGCAGGCTGAAACGGCCCCCGAAGCCATGCGGCGGGGATTGAATCCCAAAGATCCCAATCAGGCCGCTGCGATAGAAGAACTGACCAAGGCAACGCTGGAACGCATGATCAACAACATTATTCTGACGCAGGAAGCCCAGCGCCTTAAAATTTCGGTGGGCGACAGCGAAGTGGATAATGAAATACAGCAGATCATGTCACGCAATAAAATGACGCCGGAAGAATTCCAGCGTCAGCTCCAGATCCAGCGCACGACAGAGAAGGATTTCCGCGAGCGTATCCGCAGCAGCATTTTGCGGAACCGCCTCCTTGCCAACATGGTCGGCCGTAAGGTCATCGTGACGAAAGAAGAGATCGCCGATTATTATAATCAGCATAAGCAGACGTTCATGAACAACCAGAAAGTCCGTTTTGCGGTTATTGTATATCCGCCGACGGAAAATGCCGAGGCGCAGGCCGCCCGTATCCGTAGCGGCAAGCTTTCCTTTGAACAAGCCGCTCGTCAGGTTTCCGTGGGCCCTCGCGCTCAGGAAGGCGGTGATGTGGGCGTCGTGGATTGGAACAGCCTTGATCCTACATGGCAGGACCGCCTTTCGCAGCTCAAGCCGGGAGATGTTTCCGGATTGTTTGAAGTGAATAACGGGTTGAAAGGACAGTTGAAGCTTCTCTCTATGGAATCCGGAGATGGGCAGACGCTGGAGGAAGCCACGCCTCAGATCGAAAGGATTTTGCGCGAACCGAAGCTCCAAGAGCGCTTCCGTGAATACAGCGAACAGCTTCGCAAGCGGGCTGTGGTTGAGATCCGCCAATAACTATCCCTTTTTGCATTCGATTTCCGAAAGGTACACAGCATGGAAGAGACGGAAACTGTTTTGACGCTGGCAGACTTTGGAGCCCTGCTTCGTGAGAGGCGTATCCATAAGGGGCTGACGGAAGAAAATGTCGCCGCGGAACTCAAGATCACCTCTCGGTTGGTTAAAGCCATAGAGGAAGGAGACATGGAATCCATGCCGCATGCCGTATATGCCCGGGGATTTATCCGGGCGTATGCGAAGCTTCTTGCCGTCGACGATAGCGTTACCCACGCTGCGTGCGCACTACTCAAAGATCCGGAAGAAGAGCTGCGCGAACAGGAAATCCGTGTTGTCCCCGCTGCGGCACGTCGCGAGGAAAGTCATGTGCCTTGGCTTGCCATCCTTTTGTGCGCGTTGTTTCTTGCGGGAGGGGCATGGTATTTTCGGGATAGTATCCCCGGACTTTCCAGCAATACGGTGAATCGGGAAAAAACGGCCTCGCCAGCTGTGTCTTCTCCGGCTGTCCCTGAAGCGGATACTGTCGTCACGACGCCTGCCATCCCTGTGGAGCCGGCTGCGAACGCCACGCTTCCTGCGGCATCGGAGGAACCGATTGTTTTGGGTGGAACGCCTCTTCCCGCTGAAACCGAGACGCCGACAGAGCAAGCGGCTCTTCCCGCCACCGGTCACCGTATGTTGTTGACGGCGCAGGGCGATTGCTGGGTTTCGACGACTGCGGACGGCAAAAACAGCCAGCGCGTCATGCATAAGGGGGACACCCTGAATGTCGACTTTCAGGAAAAGCTCGTTATGAAGCTGGGCAACGCGGGAGCCATGCTGATCACGTATGACGGCAAGGAACTGCCGCCTGTGGGGAAAATCGGTCAGGTCAAGACTGTCACGTTCCCCAATGACGCTCAGAATTAGTCTATGGAATGGTCCGACACGGCCCTCGTTTTGGGGGTAGGGCGCTTTCGGGAATCGGACCTCTGGCTGCGTATGCTGACGCGCCGCCACGGCATCGTATCGGCGTTTGCCTTTGGCGGCAGCCGGAGCCGCAAACGATTCTGTGGCTGTCTGGATCTTTTCAACGAACTCCAGATCAGTACCAAAACGACCCGAAACGGCATGTACCTTTCCTTGCAGGAGGGTAATCTGATTCGGGGGCCCCGGCGTTTGCGGACGGACTGGAATCGGCTGGGCATGTTTATGAACTGTGTCCGGTTTGTTGAAGCGCTTGGCGTTCCTCAGGATGGTGCGGCCGGAGTGTTCCTGCTTCTCAAGGACACGTTGGAACTTCTTGAACAGTCTGAAACCGTTCAGGATATTCTCCCGATACTTTTTCGGTTGCGCTTGGCGTCTCAGCAGGGGTACGCTCCGCTTTGACGGCATGTGTCTCCTGCGGGAAAAAAGATTTTGATCATGCCGGATTTCTGGTCTCGGAAGGGACCATCGTTTGCCGGATTGCGTTTCCGGGCGAGGAAATATTGTGGAAATCAGCGGCAAAAGCCTTGACGTTTTGCGCCAAGTACAGGAAGTATCACCCCTGCATTGGCATTTTTTAACGTCCGGCTCTTCGGAAGAGACGGGCGAAGTATTGCTCCCGGCGGACGACGTGAGTGCGCGAGAGCGGTGGATGGCTTTGTGCAGTATCATTTGGGCCTGACTTGGGACAGGGGGCGCTTCCGGAGAATGTGATCCGGAAATTCCGAACACTAAAAACGGTCTGCTGTGGCTGCTTTTTGGGAAGGAAATACCCCGTCTGGTGAGTGCCGCTATTGTCATGGAGGAAGCATGTATTTTCAGGATGTGATTCTCACTCTGCAACGCTATTGGGCGAGCAGGGGATGCGTCGTCGCTCAGCCGATGGATATAGAATGTGGTGCCGGCACGTTTAACCCTTCGACGTTTCTGCGGGTTATCGGGCCGGAGCCGTGGAAGGCGGCCTATGTGGAGCCTTCTCGGCGTCCCACGGACGGGCGGTATGGCGAAAACCCCAATCGGCTTCAGCACTATTTCCAGTTTCAGGTCATTTTGAAGCCCTCTCCCGACGATGTGCAGGATCTCTACCTTGGCAGCCTTCGTGCACTGGGGATCCATCAGGAAGAGCATGACATCCGCTTCGTCGAAGACAACTGGGAATCGCCGACCCTCGGCGCCTGGGGCCTTGGCTGGGAAGTCTGGCTCGACGGCATGGAAGTTACGCAGTTTACCTACTTCCAGCAGGTTGGCGGGATCGATCTTTCGCCTGTCAGCGCGGAGCTCACCTATGGTCTGGAACGCCTGACCATGTACCTGCAAGGGAAAGATTCCGTCTATGACATCCAGTGGAACGAGCATGTGACCTACGGTCAGATCTACCATCAGAACGAAGTCGAGCAGTCTCGCTATAATTTTGATGAGAGTGACGCCGCCATGCACCGTGAGCACTTCGACCAGTTTGAGGCCGAATGTCTTCGCCTCACCGGACAGGGGCTGCTTTGGCCCGCGTATGATTATTGTTTGAAGTGCTCCCATACGTTCAACCTGTTGGACGCTCGGGGGGCTATCTCCATTACGGAACGCACCGGCTATATCGGGCGCGTGCGCACGTTGGCCTCGTCCGTTGCGCATCTGTATGCGGAGCAGCGTAAGGAAATGGGGTATCCCATGCTCGGAGGGAACCGATAATGTCCACCTTTGTTCTTGAAATCGGCACGGAAGAGCTGCCGGCCCGCTTTTTGTCCAATGTTGAAAAAGAACTGGCGGATCGGTTCACGGCTGGGCTCGAAGAAGCTGGCTATACGTTTTCCCTCCTTGATACCTGTGCTACGCCGCGTCGTTCCGTGGTCATCGTGGAAGGTCTGGAGGATACCCAGCCTGTCAGGGAAGAATTGGTTATGGGACCGCCCGCCCGCATTGCTTTCGATGCCGAGGGGAATCCCACCAAGGCCGCTCAGGGGTTTGCCAAGACGCTTGGTGTCGACGTTTCCGCTTTGGGCAGGGCGCAGACCGAGAAAGGGGAATACCTTTCAGGGATGAAGAAAACCGGCGGCGTGCCTACGTTGGACGTGCTGGCTGGCTTGTGCCCGGCGATTATCGCTGCTTTGCCCTTTGCCAAGCGTATGCGGTGGGGAGACGGCGAGTTTGCTTTTGCCCGTCCCATCCGTTGGGTTCTTGCGCTGCTTGGCGACGTTGTCGTTCCGTTTGAAGTCGGTAAAGTGGCTTCCGGGCGGGTTACGCAGGGGCACCGCGTGCTTGGTCCCGGTCCCTTCACGATCAAGACCGCGGGCGATTACGTTCCCACCATCGTGAAGGAAGGGGCCGTTCAGCTGAAAGCGGCTGAAAGGCGCGCCTATATCGTCAGCGAAGGGAACAGAATCGCGGAAGCGGCCAATGGCAAAATCATCTGGATCGATGGCCTGCTTGATGAAGTTCAAGGACTGGTTGAGTGTCCCGTGCCGTTGCTGGGCGACTTTGATCCTTCTTTCCTTGAATTGCCCCGTGAAGTCCTGTTGACCAGTATGCAGGAACACCAGAAGAGTTTTGGCGTGGAAGATGCTTCGGGCAACCTCATGCCGCACTTCCTGACCGTTCTGAATCTGCACCCGAAAGATCTTTCCCTTGTCAAAAAGGGATGGGAACGTGTGCTCCGCGCACGCCTTGAAGACGGGCGGTTTTTCTGGAAGACCGACCTTGAAGCCACGTTTGATGAATGGCTGGAAGCGCTTGATGCGGTCACGTTCCTTGCTCCTTTGGGGAGTATGGGCGAAAAGACGCGCCGTATCAGCGCGTTGTGCCGCTGGCTTGCCGAGAAGGTTCAGCAGGATCCGGAACAGGCCGCGCGGGCGGGGCGCCTTTCCAAAGCTGACCTGGTCTCCGCTATGGTCGGCGAATTTGATACGCTGCAGGGCATCATGGGCGGGATTTATGCCCGCAAAAAGGGAGAAACGGAAGCTGTCGCCGCGGCTCTTGCCGAACAGTATCTGCCGTCCGGTCCTGATTCGCCCGTTCCGGCCACAGAGCTTGGTTCCATCCTGTCCATCGCGGATAAGGTGGATACCCTTGTCGGGTGTTTCGGTCTGGGCATGATTCCCACAGGTGCGGCCGACCCCTATGCTCTCCGGCGCTGCGCGCTCGGCATCACCCGTATCATGCTCGAGCGTGGGTACCGCTTCGACGTCAAGGAACTTTTCGAAGAAGCGCAGAGGCTGTACGGCGATCGGAAATGGAAGCTGGCCCCCGCTGAAGCAATCGCAAAGTTGAATGACTTTTTCATTGCCCGCGTGAAGAATTATTTTCTGACTCAGGGCAAGGAAACACTGCTCGTCGAGGCTGTAACCGCCGTCGCTCCCGACAACGTATGGGCCCTCGGCCGACGTCTCGGCGCATTGGAATCCATGAGCCGGCAGAATGATTTTCCGCAGGCTGCACAGACGTTCAAGCGAGTCGCCAACATCATCCGTAAACAAGGCCATGAAGCTGGCGTGGATCTTCAGGGCACGTGGAAACGTGAACTGTTGCAGGAACCGGCGGAAATGGCGCTTGCGGAAGCCTTGGAAAAAATGTTTGCCGCATTTGAGGCAGCATGGGCGAACGACGATTTTGAAGCGCTCTTCTCTATGCTCGCCGCACTTCGGCCAGCCGTGGATGAGCTTTTCGATAAGGTCATGGTTATGTGCGAAGATCCTGATCTTCGCGCCAACCGCCTCAATATGCTTAAGGCATTGACCCTGCGCATGGAGCGGCTTGCCGATTTTTCGGCGCTGCAACTTTAGCCCCACATGGCTCCCCGGCTTGGTCCGGCCGGGAAGCCATCGCCATAACGCATTCGGAACGGTTCTGCGCGGCTGCACGGGAACTTGTCTTCCTGAAAAGACTTGACTGAATACGTAAAAGAAGATAAGGACATCAATTCAAACCGCAACCACGCCGCGTCTCGGACGCAGCAAGACGTACCCCGGAGGGAAATCGTGGCCAACCACAAGTCTGCTATCAAGCGTCATAAGCAGAGCGTGAAGCGCGCTGCTCGCAATCGTACCGTCAAGACCCGCATCAAGAATGTGGTGAAATCTGTTCGCGCCGCCATCAAGGCTGATGATCAGGCTGCCGCTACGCAGCTCCTGAGCACCGCCACCTCTTCTCTGGATAAGGCCGCCACTAAGGGCGTCATCCATTGGAAGAAGGCCGCCCGCAAGATTTCTCGCCTTGCCAAGGCTCTCAACGCTGCCAAAGCCGCCGCGTAACACATCTGTTTTCTGATGTAAAAAAAGGAAGAGGAATGTTCCTCTTCCTTTTTTTATGTGCTGTCAAAGGAAAGTCAGCTTTCAATACCGGCCATGCGCGCCAATTCCGTTTTCCGTTCACGTTCATCCAGACGGATGCATTGCGTAAATGTCTTGCCGTCCTTGACTTGCTTCGTCACCCGGAAGTGGCGGAACGCCCTGGAGGCAAGCTGTGGCCAGTGCGTGATCAAAAGCATCTGGCGGCGTTGGGCAAGAGCTTCGAGCCGTTCCGCAACCTTGTTGAGGGTGAGCCCGCCGACACCGGCATCCACTTCGTCAAAAATGAGCGTGGCTTCTTCATCGTGCTCCTGCACGGAAACGACCGCGAGCATGAATCGGGACAGTTCGCCGCCTGAGGCGATCTTATCCAGAGGCTGCGGCTGTTGGCCGGGGTTAGGGGACCACAAAAGTCTGACGCGGTCCTCCACGCATCCAGGGAATAATGCCACTTCCGACCAATCCGCGCTTACGCGGACATACTGGGAAAAGCCCAATCCCTGCAACTCGCTTTCCAGCTTTCGGGTGAAAGACTCCCCAGCCTTCCGGCGTTCGGGATTCAGAAGGGCCAATACGCCCGCGAGTTGTTCTTGAAGCTGTTTTTCCCGTTTCTCCACTTGCCGGATGTCGAGCGTGCAGGCGTCAAGAAACGAAAGGTTGTCCTGAATTTCTTCCCTGAGGGCAAGGATTTCCGAAAGCGTCCGATGAAGCTTGCGCTTGAGCTGCGCCAATTCGAAAAGCCGGGCTTCTATTTGTTCCGGATCGATATCAGCCTGAGGCAGGGGAGGGCGGCGCAGTTTCCGTTCCAGCTCGGCAATCGTCTGGCGAAAAGAGACCGCCGACTCAAGATACGCGGCCATATCCTCATCGTCTCCGGCCAGCAGCTCCAACGCCCGTTCCAGATGGCCAATCTGTTCAAGAAGTCCCGTTTCCTCGCCACGCAGAATCATCTGCGCCCGTTCGTAATGCCGCCGCAACTGCTCGGTCCCGCGCCACTCCGCACGCATGGCTTCAAGTTGTTCTTCTTCGCCTTCAGCAGGAGAAACTTTTTCGATCTCCGTGAGGTGCATTTCAAGGAGTTCCCGGCGATCCGCAAGCTCTCTGAAACGAGTCCGGAGCGCTTCCTTACGCTCGGCCGCTTCCTTGAGTTCTTTCAACAGAGTATTGCGTGCTGCCAAAAGATCGGGCTGGTTCATCCAGTCGTCAATCAACTTGGCCTGAAAATTCGGCTGGAGCAGTTTCTGCTGCCCATGCTGGCTCGTATGGACGAGAAGGGTGGTTCGCAGTTCCTTGATGGTTTCTTGAGAGGCCAGGGTGTCATTGATGAACAGGCGGCTACGCCCGGTTTCCGCAATCAGCTCCCTGCGGACGATGAGTTCTTCCCCGGAACGCATGAAAAGGGCCTCAACCTGAGCCCGCTCTTTCCCCGGACGGACCATGTCCGCGCCGAGCCTCTCTCCCATCAGAAAGTTGAGCGCTTTCAGAATGAAGCTTTTCCCAGCCCCCGTTTCGCCGGTGAGAACATTCATGCCCGAGGCAAATTCCAGTTCCATGTCGGATATCAGGGCGAGATCACGAATATGCAAATATTCAAGCATAATAAGGAATACTCGTAACGAAGAAAGGTCATGACTTGCGAAGCCGTACGCAGGCTTCATTGCGAACGAGGGCTACCATAGGGGGATTACTCGAATGATGCAAGCCGCGAGGGAAGGGCTGGTTTGCCGTTTACCGCTTGAGCCGAGGATCAAGCGTATCCCGCAGGCTTTCTCCCAACAGATTGTATCCTAAGACGGTAATCAGGATCGCAAGCCCCGGATACAATGACAACCACGGCGCGATTTCGAGGACGTCCTTACCTTCCATCAGCATGTTTCCCCAACTGGGATCCGGCGGCTGGACGCCTAGCCCGAGAAAGCTGAGCGAAGACTCCACTAAAATGGCCCCGGCGATGCCGAGTGTGGCGGAGACAAGAACAGGGGTGAGTGCATTGGGAAGGATATGCATGACCATGATGCGGAAAGGGCGGGTACCGGCCAACCGGGCGGCCGCGACAAAATCCCGTTCGCGCAGGGAGAGGGTTTCCGCGCGGACCAACCGGGCCACCCCCATCCATGAGGTCAGCCCGATGACCACCATAATCGTATTGAGGCTTGGTTCTAAAAACGCAATAACGGCAAGGATAAGGAAAAAAGAAGGGAAGCAGAGCATGACATCGACGCCGCGCATGATGATTTCATCGACGATGCCCCTGAAGTATCCGGCGAGCAGCCCCAAGGCAATGCCTATGGCTATGGAGATGCTCACGGAAACGAAGCCTACCCAGAGCGAGACACGTGCGCCGTAAAGCAGGCGTGAGAGCACATCCCGGCCCAAGGCATCCGTCCCCAAAGGAAACTGCGCGCTCGGCGGCACCAAGATGGATTTGAGGTGTAATGCCGTGGGATCATAGGGGGAGAGCCAGGGAGCGAGCAGGGCGGCCGCAGACATGATGATGACGATGCCGAGGCCGACAAAGAGCATTCCACGCCGGGAAAGGGTGGCGCCGAGGCGCTTGCAGAGCGGGGTCAAAAGCGTCTTGTCTGCGTTCATTGGCGTTTCCCCTGAGCGCGGATTCGGGGATCGGCGAGCCCGTATCCGATATCCGCAAGCATATTGCCCGCGAGCGTAAGCACGGCGCCGAGAACCAGGTTCCCCATGATCAAAGGATAGTCCCTCGCCATGACCGCGGCGTAGAAAAGCTGTCCCAAGCCGGGCAGGGCAAAGATGGTTTCAATGATGACACTGCCCCCGATAAGGCCGGGCACGGAGAGGCCGAGCAGGGTAATGACCGGGAGGAGCGCATTGCGCAGGGCATGTCGGAAAATAACGACGCGTGCGGGCAGCCCTTTGGCCTTGGCCGTAAGAATGAAGTCCTGCCGCAAGACTTCCAGCATGGATGACCGCATGAAGCGGGACATGCCTGCGACGCTTCCCACTGTGATGACGGTAATGGGCAAAACAAGGTGCCTGCCCAGATCCATCAGCTTTCCCCAGAAGGACAGCGACTCATAATCAAGGGACATCAAACCGGAAATAGGCAGCCATTGGTGTTCCAAGCCCGTATACAGCATGAGGAGCAGTGCAAGCCAGAACCCCGGCATGGCGAATCCGAGAAAGACGAGGACCGTCATTCCTTTATCGAACAGCGAGCCCTGTTTCCATGCGGAAAGGACTCCGATGGGAACGGCGATGAGCAGCGTCAACAGGAGGGAAATTACGTTGATGCCGATGGTCAGCGGAAGGCGCTCCGCTATTTTTTCTATAACAGGGCGGGCATCGCTGGACATGGAGTTTCCGAAATCGAGCTGTACGATCCGCGACAACCAGTCGAAATATTGGATGTACAGAGGACGATCGATCCCATAAAGCGCCTCAAGACGAGCCCGCGCCGCTTCTCCCGCAAGGGGGTTCAGCGTCGTCTGCATGTCCGTCGGCGTCCCCGGAGCCAGATGGATAACAAAGAAGCTGACGAGGGTGATCCCCCACAGCACCAGAAGCATCCAGATTGTTTTGCGAACGCAGCGGAGAATAAAGGAAGTTGTCTCGTTCGTGAACATGGTCGCCTCCAGCGCTTGTGGGCTATGCCTGCTGACTCATCCATGCGGACATGTCTTGAACTTCCTTATCCCAAAGGCTGGAAAGGCGGATATCCAAAAACTGCTTGTAACAAGCGTCAAAGAGCCCCAGGCAGAGTTCCATCAAATACATTTTTTCAAGGAAAGCGGCATCGGGATCATCGTCCTCTTCTCTTTCCACCTTTGGCGTCTTGAAACTGCCAAGAGAAAAATCTTCCGCCTTTATAGTGGTTTGCCAAGCCAATTCTTCCCGTTCGAAACGGACAAGGGCCCTCGTCACCTTTTTGCCCGTCCGCAGGCCAAGGCGGACCTCACGCAGTTGGGAAAGGGAACCGGACACGGAGGCCGTTTCCAGACTGTCGCCTTCGCCACCTTGGACAACGATCCGCTGTTCAAGGTTCATGGAAAAGGGCACGCCTTCTTTATCTTTAAAGCCCATAGGTTGCGTTTCACTGCGAAACCAGAGCCACGTCAGAAATTCCTGGCCGAGCACCATGTCCGTCGTCTGGCCGAGATAAGGTTCGTTCATTGTCGGCCTCTTATACAAAGCTGGTGGGTTCAAGATCATCCAAACGGGCCAAAGTTTTCTCGTCCAGCATGGAAGCTGCCAAGGCGTACGGCGTCATCGGCTCCAAGTGGAGATCAAAAGTCAATGTAAAATGGTTCATGAAAAGTTCAATGAGTTTTGTTTGTGTGGATGCCAGGTAGACGATGTTGGTATCGGTTGCCCACGCCACGTCAAATACGGCCGGAATGGGGAGAAAACGCCCCATGAGGCGCAGTTTGACCTGATCCCGAAGTTCGTTTTTCCGATCCCGGGCGATGAACTTTTTTCCTTGTTCCTTGATGCGGCCTTCTTCTTCACGGAGTGCGATCGTAACATATTTTTTCAAGACCGCAGGAGGAATCCTGCGCGTGTCCAGACGGAGCGCAAAAGCGAGGTACGCGCCTTTTTCCGGTGGAGCAGAGCGCCATTGCATATCGAGCATATCCTCAAAGCTGGTCCATCCCCATCCGCGTTCCTCGGCGATGTCGTCGATATCCTGAAAGGCGAATTGCCGGAGTTTTGCGGGAATTTCCATCCAGAGTTCTTTGGGAACCGGTTCCGTGATTTTGAACCGTGTAAAACTACAGCTAGCACTGAGAATGCCCATGAGCGTGTCCTTGAATGAGGGTAACGAAAGAATGTATTTTTACGCTAAGGACGTATATTGTGGCAAGTGTATAAATAGCGCATAATGGAAATTATGTAAACTTTTGTTTACTTCCATATCATACAATCCACACCGCGCCAATCCCCCACCCAAAAAACATCCCTCCTCAAAGGAACAACCCCTAACTGACGGATAACGCCTTCAATACCGCCATGCCGCATAAAGCGGTCGTACAAGCCATAATGTGCTCCCATCCGTTCGCAGCAATGCCCGAGCCAATATGCAGGAAATCCAAGTTCCTTTCCGGCAGCTTGTAGTCCACAAGGAGGACGTTCGGAAACGTTGCCGTGCAGCCCTTACCAGCTTCAAGGCTTCCCCAAAAGGCATTTGGTGCAGCAGGCACACAAAAACAGCCTGCTCCCCTGCCCTTCGTCATTCCAAAAGTCCGTGGGGGTATGGTAAGCATGGGATACGTTCAACCCGTACCGTAAACAAAAACGCTTGATGTCCCGCTGGAGCGATGGGTGGAGGAAGTCAGCCACAGAGATTCCTCACAGTCTAGAACTCATTGAGCAGATACGCTGTTACGGGCTGCAGCTCCGGTGTGGAAGGCAAACCTTTAAGGACTTCTTGAAGAAATCCAGACGCCACACATGTTTTCTTTGAAGACGTAAAGTGAAGATCATGGATCCAAGATCCCAATAATATCCTAAAATCATTTACATAACGAAGATCGTGATAACTGGGGATACCACCGGAAAGAACAGTATCCACAATGGATTGAGACCACAGTTTTGGGGCATCCTGAACACGGAGAACGACGTCCCGCGTCGGAATGGGCCGTGAAAGATGCTGGGCCATGATTCGCATGATGTCCAGCTTATCCGCATCTCGAACAGCATGTGTAATGGTGAGGTACGGTTCCGGCAAGGCAGGGAGTGCATATCTGTTGTGCAAGGCAATGGCCGTGAGCACCCATTTATGGATATTTGGGGGTTCGCCCGTCAAAAAATGCTCTTTTTTCACGACATGGACGCCAAGATAGCCATGATTTTCAGATTCGGCATCGCTGAACGTGCGCCAACGGACATACTGGGGGAATCGTCCTGTATCATGGTAGAGTGCCGCAAGCAGGGCCGCCCTTCCCTCTTGGGAAGCAAGCCCTTCCTGAGCGACGATGGCACGGGCATGAGCTAAAACTTTATAGGTGTGTTCCCGTTTGAGCCGGAGCATGTCGCCAGGGTGTTCACGCAGGTACATGGAGGCAAACGATTCGAAGAGTGCCTCGTGATTCCTGATGTCGTCCCAAGCCTGAGGTGTATTGTTTTCATAGGTATGCATCATGGATTTGTTCATACCCCGAAGCAAGGCGATCGACAAGCGTCTATTATAGGTTGCCCTATTATAACCTTCCAGAAAGGTTCATTGTGCCTCCCCGCGTCTTTTGATAGGCTTATCCCCATATCTCTTCACTCTTTCTTCCACGGGATTGTTCCATGTCCGAATTTGTGCATCTGCATTGTCACACGGAGTACAGTCTTCTCGACGGCGCGATTCGTCTGAACGATTTATGCGCACGCGCCAAAGATTTCGGGATGCCTGCCGCCGCGATTACCGATCACGGCAACCTGTACGGCGCGGCTTATTTCTATACGACATGCAAGAGTTACGGCATCAAACCCGTCATCGGGTGCGAAGTCTACGTTACCAAGGATCACCGGGATAAGGATTCCGAATTCTCCCGTGTCCGGCACCATCTGATTTTACTGGCGAAGAACAACGAGGGGTACCATAACCTTGTCCGTCTTGTCTCCAAGGGCTTTCTGGACGGCTTCCATTATAAGCCCCGCGTGGATAAAGCCCTGCTCCGCCAGCACAGCGAAGGGCTCATTGCGCTTTCCGCGTGCCTTGCCGGTGAAATCCCCGCACGTTGATGGGAGCCAACAAGCTGATCACAAACGGCGGGACATTTGACGACGCCATCCGGCAAACGCAAGAGTACATGGATATCTACGATGGGCGTTTCTATCTGGAAGTCCAAGCCAATACACTGCCTGATCAGGCGACTCTGAACAATAAGTTGTTGGAGCTTGCGGAGCATACCAAAGTTCCTTTGGTTGCGACGAACGACTGCCATTACCTGAACGCGGACGACGTTGAGGCCCATGACGTCCTGCTGTGTATTCAGACGCAGGCCAAAGTCAATGACGCAAAACGGATGCGTTTTGAAGCGCGGGATCTCTATTACAAATCCGCTGAGGAGATGGAACAGGCGTTCAAGCATATTCCCGAAGCCCTTTCCAATACGGTCCGCATAGCTGAAGAATGCCATGTGGAGATGGACTTCACGCATCACTACTTCCCCGTATACGAACTTCCGGAAGGGATGACCCTGTCGACGGAGTTCCAGCGCCTTGCGCGTGAAGGCCTCAAACAGCGCCTGGAACTGCACCCCGATCGGGACACGATTGATCCCAAAATCTATTGGGATCGTCTCGAAATGGAACTGAAGGTCATCTGCGAGATGGGCTTTCCGGGGGTATTTTCTGATCGTGCAGGACTTCATCAACTGGGCGAAGGGGAACGACATCCCGGTCGGTCCCGGTCGTGGTTCCGCGGCCGGTTCGATCGTCGCGTGGGCTTTGCGTATCACAAACCTTGATCCCCTGCCCTACAATCTCATTTTCGAACGCTTCCTGAATATCGAACGCGTCAGCCTGCCCGATATCGACGTTGACTTCTGCGAAGACAAGCGTACCCGCGTGATCCAGTATGTGAGCCAAAAAAATACGGTATTGATTCCGTATCGCAGATCACGACGTTCGGAAAAATGAAAGCCAAAGCGGTGGTCCGCGACGTAGGGCGCGCACTGGACATGTCCTTCAAGGAAACCGACCGTATCGCCAAGCTCATCCCTGATGATCTCAAGATGACCATCAAGAAGGCGCTGGACGCGGAGCCCGAGCTGGCGACCCTCTATAAGGAAGATCAGATCATCCGCAAACTGATCGACATCTCCATGCGTCTGGAGGGGTTGTCACGTCACGCATCGACGCACGCTGCGGGTGTGGTGGTTTCCGACAAGCCGATGGATGAATACTTGCCTATCTATCGGGGGAAAAAGGCGAACTTGTCACCCAGTTCGATATGAAAATGGTCGAGAAAGTGGGGCTCGTGAAGTTCGACTTCCTTGGTCTGCGGACCATGACCCTGATCGACAACACCCTGAAAGCCATTGAAGAACAAGGAAAGAAGGCTCCCCAACCTTGACATCCTTCCTTTGACGGACCCCGATACCTACGATGTCTTTTTCCCGGGGCGATACGGACGGCGTGTTTCAGGTGGAAAGCTCGGGTATGCGCCAGTACTTGCGTATGCTCCGCCCGAACTGCTTTGAAGACATCATCGCTATGCTGGCGCTGTACCGGCCCGGCCCGCTCGGTTCCGGCATGGTCGATGAATTCATCAAGCGCAAGCACGGAGAAGTGGACGTCACCTATCCGCTGCCGTCGTTGGAAGGCTGCCTGAAAGACACCTACGGCGTCATCCTTTACCAAGAACAGGTCATGCAGATCGCGCAGATTGTCGCCGGGTATACCCTCGGCGGCGCAGACCTGCTCCGGCGAGCGATGGGGAAGAAAAACGCCGAAGCCATGGCCAAAGAACGAACCCTTTTCGTGGACGGTGCCGTCAAGAATGGCACCAGTAAGGAAAAGGCGACGGAAATCTTTGACTTGATGGAAAAATTCGCGGAATACGGTTTCAACAAATCGCACTCCGCCGCGTATGCGCTCATTTCTTACCATACGGCGTATCTGAAGACCCACCACAAGGTGGAATTCATGGCCGCCCTGCTCACTTCGGAAATCGGCAATCAGGATAAGATCCTCAAGTACATTGCCGCCTGCAAGGACAATGACATTGAAGTCCGGCAGCCTGATGTCCAGGTCAGCCGCCGCGAGTTCATCGTGCGCGACGAGGCGGTGGTTTACGGTTTGGGAGGGATCAAAAACGTTGGTGATGAAGCCATCCGCGAAATCGTTGCAGCCCGTGAGAAGGACGGTCCATTCCTTTCGTTCTTGGATCTGTGTATTCGCGTCAGCCTGCGGAAAGTTACAAAACGGGTCTTGGAAAGCCTCATCAAGGGAGGAGCGCTGGATTGCTTCGGCTGTTCCCGCGCCGCTATGGTTGCGGCCATTGATCCAGTGGTCGCCCGTGCTCAAAAGAAGATCAAGGAAAAACAATCCAACCAAATATCCTTGTTGACGCTTTCCCCAAGAAAATTGAAGAAAATCAGGCGTCGGGGATAGGCTTCTCCTGCGAGGAAGAAAGTATTTCGGAGTGGGACGAGGATCAGAAGCTCCGCTTTGAGAAGGAAGCGCTTGGCTTCTTTTGACGAGTCATCCTTTGCAGCCCTATCGGCATGAACTGAATCGGCTGGATCTGCGCCCGTTGGAAGACTGCCGGGAAATGGCGGACAAGGCGACGATCAAGTGCGCCGTGTTGGTCACGAGTATCCGCGAAATCCTCAATAAACGTGGAAACCGCATGGCCTTCGTCGCTGTGGAAGATCTTACGGCTTCCGGTGAGGTGACGTTCTTTACGGAAGAGATGAATGCCCGCCGAGATCTGCTAAACTCGGAACAGCCGCTTTTACTGACCGCGACTATCGACAATAGAGAAAGCGCGTCTTATTCTCCTGATTCGGATGACGATTCGGACGATGAGGCCCCGGTCAAGAAAATCAAACTGCGGGGCGTTTCGGTACAGGCCTTGAACGACGCCTGCTCCGCAAGCGACGCGCCCATTTCATGGGAGCTGGATCCCCGCCGCCTGAACGCTGAAGGGATGGAATCGCTCAAGGCCATTCTCGAAAGGCATAAAGGAAACACTGAAATGCAGTTGGCTTTCTGCCTTGACGGCACCTTCTGCCGGGTACGGCTTGGCCCACAGTGGATGGTCACTCCCGGCCCGGCCTTCCAGCAGGATATGCATCGCTGGTGTTCAGCTAATCCTATCCAATAACATACAGAAAGAAAGGAATACCATGTCTCGACCTTTTTTGGAAGCTTACGGTTCGTTCCGAATTCTGCGCCGCGCACGCCCTTCGGCACTATCAAGGAAAGTGCGAACACCTCCACGGTCATAACTACGCCGTCGAAGTCGTCGTCAAAGGGTATACCCTCTCGCAGAATACGGAACTCCTCATGGATTTTGGCGACCTTAAGGCCCTCCTCAAACAGGCCCTCGAGCCTCTTGATCATGCCTATATCAATGATGTGCCCCCGTTCGATGCCGTGAACCCCTCTTCAGAGAACTTGGCGCGCTATATCTGGAATCAGATGGCACCCTCTCTTCCCGAAACGGTGAAAATGTACAGCGTAACGGTAGCCGAAAAGGGCATCCAGTCCGCAACGTACATGGAAGAATAACTATTTAACATGTTGAAATAATCTATTTAGATTTCAGAAGCATGTGTCAAAATATGCCCTGACTATGTGGAGAAACTCCCCCCCTTCTCGGTTTTATTGAGAAGGGGGAGTCTTGTTTCTAGGTTCTTCATATTTTTAAAATTGTCCTCCTCACATATGTTTTAGAGCCCTTCGCCGAACATACACTATACGTATCCCGCCAACATGTTGCGTTCCTATGTTTCCCAGCAGACAAGGCGGGCAATTCCTCAGTCCCTGTCTTCCATTCAATGGAAGTTCGAAACGCAGAGATTTTCACACTAAAAAGTCATATGATTTAGAGAGTCACAGGAAAATCATTTTTGTATAACATCTTCTTGAGCATGGTTATGGAAACCAAAGGAGGTTTTCAATGGAAAGCAGCACGCTCAAGAAGAAAGCCAAGATGCATTCGACAAAACCACAGATTATCTGAGCGACGCCAAGGATTCCGTCACGGAAAACGTGGGCGATTTCGTTGACGACGCCAAGGATAATCTCAGTAAGGTTAAGGACAAGGCCAAGGAAGGTATCAATGCCGCCGGCGAAGCGGTGCAAAAAGCCTACGAAAAGGCCAAAAAGTAACGTTCCTGCCCTTATTCACGTTTGCCAGGGACACTATGTCATCGCGGGAAAGTTCGGTTTTCGCTACGAACAATAGTTTTAGAAAATAGAAATCCCCCTTGAGCATAAACTCAAGGGGGATTTCCATCTTAGAAAATACCGCATACAGCCCTACTCACCACCAGTTGGAACTTATTCCTTCTGGAGCCAATCCACCAGTTCCTGCAGGAGTTCAGGGCGATCTTTTCCGAGAGGGAAGAAAAGGCCCCGGAAACGCCGTGGTCCATGAGCATGGCCTTGGTGGCTTCAAAATCGGCGTCGGGCAGATCCACTTTCGTGATGGCGCAAATGACCTCGCGTTGCGTGTAGATATTCAGAAAACCAGCGGGCAGGCGGCACAGCGGATCATTGGCGGGGTGGACATAGATAAGCACGTCGGTATCCACAGTGGTACTGAGCAATGCCGGATAATACATGGGGTGGCAGAAGAATTCACCGGGGGTATCGACGCCCCCGTCCAGATCATATTGCATGGCCTGCGTTTTTTTCGCCTCATCACACGCGATACCGTGAAGGGCCGCGTATAATGTGCTTTTCCCCGCGCCGACCGTGCCAAGAAGAACGTAACGTTTCATCGGGTTAACTCTTGGTCGTTTCGCATGCGGCAAAGCCCAGTACGTCGTGAAGGGCTTTTACCGTATAGCGTAAGGCTTCTTCCACGCTGGCTACGGAGCCCTGAATGACCAGTGCGCCGGTGAAGCGATCCACAAATCCGATCTGGACGGAAGCGGCTTTTGTAGCGAAGTCGCCTGCGATCATAGCCGCTTCACGAGGGCTCAACGTCAAGATCCCTACCGCTTCAGCGCCGGGAACGCCCATTTTTTGGCGAGATCCTCGTCAGGGTGGGCGATCAGATGAGCAATCGTAACCTGTTTCCCTGGTACGAGTTCCTGAATGATACGTGCTTTTTTCTTCCATGAGCTCAATTCTCCTGCGCACAGTCTGGCGTGCATCAGCGAAGGACGTTGACCGCACAACCCGTGCGAATCCGATAAGGATAAGTGAACCCGCTCCATATTTCAAGGAGGAGTTGGGTGAGAGGCCTGTGGCTCAATACTCTCTTTGCTTCAAAAGCAAAGCCAGCGAGCGGGCATCTTTCAGCGATGTAATCTTATTTACCCGTTGCTGGTCGTATTTTTGTTCGCCAAGCGCCTGCTGCTCTTCTTTTCCCATCGGGAGCCGCTCGCAGGCAATGCACCTGGCGGCAATACTCCCTAAAAAGCATTCCTCCAACAATATCTATGGGGTGATGCTGCCCCAACCACACTCGGGAAAAACCCATGAGCGCGATTACTGCCGAGAGGAAAAGGGAAAAAGGACGGTTTCTGAACCAAAGTGCCAGAGGCACGGCTGCGGTGATGATAGTCGCCGTATGCCCTGAAGGGAACGAAGCATATTGATTGATAAAGCCCAAAGGGTATGGAGGCCAGGGAAATCCCGGTCTCGGCATACCCAGCCCGTATGTCATGATCTGCATGACGAAGCAAAAAGAATATGCTGAACAAAACGCAACGCAGAACGAACACTGTTTCCCGCCAGTCCCGCTTGGTGAGAGCGACAAGCAGTAACACAAGATAAAACAAGTAGATGAGCGGATTGCCGATATGGGTAACGATGCTCATGAAGCGGGTAATGTGAATATCGGCTGTCGCTAGCGGAGAAAAGAATTGGCGGACGGGTTCTCCCCACCAGCCGAGGCAGAGGATAACGAACGCCATAATGGCACCAAGCGGTGCCAACAGGCAAAGATGCCCCCCCCATCGGTAGTCCGGGGACGGAGCAAGAAGGATTCTGATAGGGTAACTTATTGGATTCATAAAAAGATTACTAAGTCCAGTGGATGAAATAAGCAAGAGGCATTTTGTCGTCTTCCCCCTGATGAACCACAGTCATGTTCTCGTCAGAGAGATGCCTTGCCTCGGGATAAGAAGCTAAACGAATAGGTTGGATACATGTATTATTTCCAGCAGTCGTCCTGTTCCGGCATGTCCGGATGAGCATATGCCTCTGCCCTCATCGAAAGCGAAAGATGTTTCACCTATGTTTTCCATGACATATTGCGCAACGCTCCCGTTTTGCTATGCTCAAAGAAAAAACAGGAGAAGCGGCATGGAAAAAGTGCTTCGTATCAATGTCGGCGCTGAAAACGGCCCCGTGGCTACTATAGAGGAACTCGGCGCGTACGCGGGCCTTGAGGGCGCGCTATGACGACGACCGTCGTATGCAACGAAGTCCCCCCGAATTGCCATCCTCTTGGTCCTGAAAACAAGCTCGTTTTTTCTCCCGGCCTGATGGCTGGTTCGGCTGCGGCGTCGTCGGGCCGCATCTCGGTCGGATGCAAAAGCCCGCTTACGGGGACCATCAAGGAATCCAACTCGGGCGGCACCGGCGGCCAGTTCATGGCCCGCCTTGGCTATGCGGCCATCATCATTGAAGGCGAAAGGAAAACAGACGACCTGTGGAAAATCGTTATCACGAAAGACGCGGTAACGTTTGAAAAATGTAATGAATACCGTATGTTTTCCAACTATCCTCTAGTTGCAGCCCTTCAGGAAAAAAATACGGCATGGAACCCGGATATGTGACCATCGGGACTGCCGGGGAAATGCTCATGTGCAATTCCACCATCTGCTTTACCGATCCTGAAGGCCGGGCTACCCGCCATGCCGGGCGCGGCGGCGTTGGAGCCGTCATGGGCTCCAAGGGAATCAAGGCTATCGTGCTGGACCCGGCGGGTACTCCGGTAATCCGCAAGCCGAAGAACGCTGAAGCGTTCAAAGCGGCGAGCCGGGCCTTCGCACAGGGGCTTTCGTCACATCCCGTATGCGGAACGGGACTTCCCACGTACGGAACCAACGTTCTCGTCAATATCCTGAATGAAGCAGGCGGATTGCCCACAAAAATTTCTCGGTCGGCCGTTTTGAAGGCGCGGATAAGATTTGTGCCGAGACGATGGTGGAAATCCAGAAACGTCGCGGCGGCAATCCCACTCATGGCTGTCACCGCGGCTGCATTATGAAATGTTCCGGTATTTGCGTGGATGAAAACGGCGAATTCGTGTCCAAGCAGCCTGAGTATGAAACCGTCTGGTCGCACGGTGCGCATTGCGGCGTGGATGACTTGGACAAAATCATCCTCTGTGACCGTCTTGAGGACGATTATGGGCTTGATACCATCGAGACCGGCGCGGCTCTCGGCGTGCTGATGGAAGCTGGCGTCCTCAAATGGGGGGGACATCGACGGCATCATCGCCATGATTCATGAAATCGGCAAGGGTACGCCTATGGGCCGTATCCTTGGTGCGGGAACGGCCACCACGGCCCGCTGCTTTGGCATTGAGCGCGCGCCCGTCGTCAAGGGGCAGGCCATGCCCGCCTATGATCCCCGTGCGGTCAAGGGGCAGGGTGTGACGTATGCCACGACGACCATGGGAGCGGACCACACGGCGGGCTATGCCGTGGCGACCAACATCTTGGGATGCGGCGGCAAGACCGATCCTCTTTCCGCAGAGGGCAGGCCGAAATATCCCGGAACCTGCAGATCGCCACGGCCGCTATCGATGCCACGGGCTATTGCCTCTTTACGGCATTTGCCCTGCTCGATCAGCCTGAAACCATGCAGGCTCTTGTCGATACGATTAATGCCATGTATGATCTGAACATGTCCCTTGATGACGTGACGGAGCTCGGCAAGGATATCCTCAGAAAGGAGCGGGCATTCAATGCCGCTGCCGGGTTCACCAAGGCCCACGATCGGTTGCCTTTGTACTTCCAGCCGTGAGTCGGTTGCCCCCCACAATGTGCGTTGGGATATTTCGGACGAAGATCTGGATTCCGTATTCAATTTTTAATAATTATGCCCGCTAAGGCATATTCATGAATATGGGGACGAAACGCACGACGCTTCGTCCCCATTTCGCATAGGAAAGGCAATGAAAGACGCTGAACGCACGAACAGGGACACTCCCGCCGCACTCGACGCCATACCGGAACGCTATTGGAGAAACGCCCGTTTCCTTTCCCGGACGGATCAAGAGAAACTCTTGCAAGCGCATGTTGTTATCATAGGGCTTGGCGGTTTGGGCGGGACCGTTCTTGAGGAGCTCCTGCGGCTCGGCATCGGTACGATTACTGGCGTTGATATGGATGTCTTTGAACTTTCGAACTTGAACCGGCAGCTCCTCGCTACGGAAGAAAATATCGGCCTTCATAAGGCGGAAGCGGCCTGTTTACGTGCCCGGCAAATCAATTCGGGCGTCCGCTTCATCCCTGTGACGGAAAAACAGGACTTCGGATCGATGTGCGATCTGTTTCGGGATGCTGACGTTGTCGTCGATGCGCTAGGAGGGCTTGCGGACAGGCAGGCGCTCGAGAAGGCCGCCGCGGAAAAGGGTGTTCCGTGGTCAGTGCCGGCATAGCCGGGCTGACGGGCTGGTGCAAGGCCATCTTTCCGGGAGAGACGGGGCCCGCGTCTCTTCTCGCCGGAGAAGGCGATCGCCCTACTCCCGACGAAATCCTCGGCAACCTCGCGCCCACGGTATTTCTTGCGGCGTCCTTACAGGCTGCGCTCGTGCTCCAAATCCTGACCGGAAAACCCGTCCGGCGGGAAGCCTTGTTTTTTGATCTTGAAGATGGAACCTTCACGCAGGTAGTGCTCGACCGGAGGCCATGATGAAACTCACCGTCAAATGTTTTGCCACACTTATGCCTCTGACCCCTCCGGGCGGCAGCTTGGAGTTTCACGGTACGGATATCTGTGACCTGCTGCGGCAGCTCAGTATCCCGGAGTCAGAAGCCAGGATCATTTTTGTGAACGGCATCGGCGTAGAAAAGGATGCCTTGCTCCATGATGGCGATCGCGTGGGGATTTTCCCCCCCGTGGGAGGAGGGTGATTTCCGTCTTTGCACAATACGTTGAAATTGCCTGCCGTGCAAAAAGAGTGTTCGCCGTCTTTTGGTTGGCGGCAAGCTCCAGTGAGAAGATCCGCCGTTTTTTGTGATAATCATTTTTTCGGATGGCCTCCTTACTTAAGAAAGGAGGTGCGGGGCTCCTGCATGAGGCGTCAGCCCATACAGGAGCGGGAATCGATGCGCGAGCACCGGTTCTTCAGGGGAGAGGGGGAACCTCTCCCCTTTCTTTTTGGAGAGCATCATTGAAAGCGGTGAAACAATCTGGAGGATACGCATGGAATCAAGCATGTACTGGCTCGACCTGATCGCTGAAACGTACATCGGCATCTGCGTGTTGTGCTGCCTGTTCATTATCTCCAAACAGCGGCGGCGCCCTGCCCCTATGATGCGCGTCATGCTGCTGGTCTGGCCCATCATCACGCTGTGGGCCGGCCCCTTGGGTATCTGGGCCTATGAAACATCCAATCGGCGTATGCCTTCCCATGACGGTGACGGTGGAGCTAGGCATGACATGTCCGACATGCATATGGAAATGCCCATGCAGCCGATGCATTCACATACCCCTCACTGGAAGAGCGTCATGATGGGAACGCTCCATTGCGGGGCGGGATGCACACTTGCCGACTTGGCAGGCCCCTTCCTCTTTCGCATGGCGCCCTTCGTTCTCTTTGGCAGTTCACTGTATGGGGAATGGGCGGTGGATTATGTGTTGGCCCTGATCATCGGCGTTTTCTTCCAATATGCCGGATTGGCCTCGATGAGCCATGACCGGGGCCTTTCCCTCTGGTTCAGGGCTTTCAAGGTTGACTTCTTGTCGCTTACGGCTTGGCAGGTGGGGATGTACGGCTGGATGGCCATAGCTGTGTTCCTTTTGGTAGGCCCCATGTCGCCCGATCAGCCCGTTTTTTGGCTCATGATGCAGATCAGCATGGTTTGCGGCTTCATCACCGCGTACCCCATGAATTGGTGGCTCATACGCATCGGTATTAAGAGCGCCATGTAAGCGCCTTCGAGGAACTGGCCCCACCCGGAATATTTGGGGTGGGGCTTTTTCTCTCTTGTGGTATGCCCGCCATGCCTCTTTCTTCAGCAACCCCCTTGAGTGTGTATCCTTTCCGGCTGCCATTGCTCCATCTCGAACGGGACGTCGTGGATATATTACGGTACAGTCTGAATTTTTTTCTGTGTTTACAGAATGGATACAGCATGATAGCGAATGGGAAACGACACGTCATCCGAAACCTTTTGCGTTCAATGATACCCATAGAGGAGGAGCATGATGGATGTTTTTGATCTTGCTGACAACTTGCGCGCGGAATTTCAGGAGAAAGGCGTTTCCAACGAGGAATTTTTGCTAAAAATTGCCGAAACGTACGATATCAAACGGGTCTTTGTCAGTTCAGTGGCGGACGAGCTCTTTGACAAGATCCCAGACAAACGCATTGCGGAAGTCCCTGAGGTCGGTATGGATGAAGCCAAGCATTTGTGGTTTGCGTTTGGCATTGGGAAAATCCTTTTGCGAGATCGAGGGCTGGAGCCTTCCAATTTTGATTGTATGCAGTTTTCCAACCGGCTTCTTCAGATGAAATAACCTCTCTCCACAGCCGAGAGCCGGGACACAGCCCGGCTTTTTTTGTATCCGCCGAAGTAATCATATAAAGCTCCCCTCATTTTTATTATCGCTGAAGGATATCAGTTTCGATGAGGAGTGCTGTATGCGGGTCATTATCTTGGGTGGTTCCGGCTTCATAGGTAGAGCCCTGACGCAGGCGCTCATTTCCCGTGGCGATGAGGTGGTTGTTCCGACTCGGCATGTCCCAGCCGCAACGCCCTCCACCGGCCCCGAATACCAGTTATGGGATGGGCAGGATCACTCGAGCCTGAGCCAACTCCTCAATGGAGCCGATGCCGTCATTAATTTGCTTGGTGAAAACATCGCGGCGAAACGTTGGAGTTCTGTACAAAAAGAACGCATCATCAGCTCAAGGCTCCTCGCGGGGCAGGCGCTCGTTATCGCGCTGCAAATGCCCATCGTAAAACCCAAAGTCTTGATACAGGCTTCGGCAATCGGTTATTACGGATTCTGGCCCGAAAACGCTTCGGCTCCCGACTGTACCGAAGACAGTCCCGCCGGTTCAGGTTTTTTGGCGACCACCACCATCCAATGGGAACGTTCAACACAGCAGGCGGAGCATTTGGGACTCCGCCGGTGCATCATCCGGACAGCGCCCGTGTTGGGATTGGGTGGAGGTATGCTTGCCAAGCTGCTCCCGGTGTTTCAGCTTGGGCTTGGAGGGCCGGTGGGGACAGGAAGGCAGCCGTTCGCTTGGATTCATCTTGACGATGAAGTAGCTGCGATTCTTTTTTTACTCGATCATGAAGAGCTGAGCGGCCCCTTCAACCTAGTCGCCCCTGAGCACAGTACCATGAATGATTTTGTGCAATCCCTCGGAAAAGTGCTGAAAAGGCCCGTATGGCTTCCCGTCCCCTCGCCTCTTTTGCGGCTCGGTTTCGGCGATATGGCCGATGAACTGCTCCTTGCCGGACAAAAGGCATCTCCTGTCCGTCTGCTGGAGCATGGGTTTGTCTTTCGCCACCCCACCCTCGACTCGGCTCTTTCCGCATGATGCGGCGGTATGCGGCAACGTTATCCATCTATCAATAAAATAGATTCTCTTTTCCAAAGCGAAATTCTTGCCCCATCCCGTGGTGAAGGGTTCCCTTTCAGGAGGAAATCCTATAGTAATGCGAACAGGAACTAACTCACAATAACTGCGAGGGGCAGGAGACATGATTTCAAGAAGACAAAAAATGGTAAATCTCTGGAAGCAAGTCCGGTTCATCGAAATCGTCGATCCGGGGAACCAGTTTGTGAAGAACCTGATGTTCGACGGCGTTTATTCCTCTGATTTTGCGCTGTTGAGTGAAGATATCCTTGATTGGTTCTCAGCCATCAATGAGCGGTATGCCTCTGTATATTCCGATACCGAGCATCATCGGGCTGTAAAGGCGACCATCGATCAAATGTATGCCTGATTGAAACGGTACGCATGAAACAAAGGCGATCCTTCCGGATCGCCTTTGTTTTTCAGTATATTGTGTCGGAAAATCGCTTCAAAAAAGACATTCGCCCCGCCCAAACGCTGTCCCCTCGCCCCTCCCTTTATTTACAGGAGCCATGCGGCATGGTACGAACGCAAAAGGATGGACAGGACACGTCCGGGGCCTTTTTTCCGTAAAAAAACCGCCTGTATCATCGATACAAGCGGCTTTTGGCTACATACCGCAGCCGCCACAGCCTCCGCCCCCGCAAGGGCCGCCTCCGCGCAAGGGTTTGGGAGGCATTGGCCGGACAGGACCCACCTTGAAAGGCTTCGCCCCGTGTTTCAGGTTTGCGGCCGAAAGCAGCCGTTCGGTGTCTGCACTTCCGCAATTGGGGCAAGGCGGACAGGCTTCATCGGGGCCGACCATGTCTTCAAACTCGCAAGAGCAGGAAGAGCAATAAAAATCGTACATAGGCATAAGGGGATAACTCCATTCTGACGTCGTGCCGTGTATGACTCCGATTATATAGCCAGTTTTTAACCGCTGACAAGGCTCTTTTCTCGTGTCTTGTCATTTTCTTTTGGGACGGCGTGCCTCCACCGAGCTTGCCAAGTTTTGGTTCCTGTGCCAAACAACAGTGTTTGTGTTTTTTATCGTCCGTTTCAGGCTCTACATCTTCAACAGCATTTGCCCTATGTCATTACCCCAGCGCATACCATACGGTTTTTCGGCCTGCCTGATTCTGGCCCTTCTGCTCTTTTTCCTTGCGGAAGCCCATGCCCGATCAGCGTCAGGGGAAGAACGGGGGAGCCGCACGTCCGTCGAACTCAAAACGTCAGACGGATCACTCTCTAATGGGCAGACACCAAAGCTGGAATTACGTACTTTTACGATTGAGATGCTTAACGACGGCGTGCATGTCAGTACGGGAATAGGGCTGGAAAACGGCGGAGTGGTTCGGTCCCAGCTGCGGGATGGCGCCGTAATGACACTGACTTGCAAACTTGCTCTTGAGCGTGTGCGCACCCTGCTCTCCAACGAAGTCATTTCCGGGGAATCGCGCTCATACCAGTTGCGCCATGATTTGCTTTCCCGCGAGTTCATTTTGTCGTCTCCGGGGCACCCCATTGTGCGGCAAAAGCAGTTTGATACCCTGCTCGCCTCAGCTTTTCAGCATCTGGATTTTCTCCTTCCTTTGCAGGCGCCGCTCGTTTCCGGGGAGACCTATCGCGTCCAGCTCAAGATCACTCTGGAACACGCCGAAGTTCCGCCGTGGCTGGAAAAAGCTCTCTTTTTCTGGTCATGGGAAGTCACTCCGCCCTTATCTTTTTCTCAGGACTTTATTTTCTAAGGCTGGGGGGCACGCATGACGGAACAGGAGAAGGTTGTCCAGATTGGCGTTCCTGATGAACGGGAACGGCGCCGCAGGCGTTATGAACTCTTGGCGGCCTTCCTTCTGCTGTTGTTGGTGTTGGGGGGAACATGGACGCAGCTCACGCTTTATGGCGTGGACTCATGGATGTTCATCGCCTTGCTGAACATCAACTCCATCTTCATGCTCATCATCCTGTTCCTTGTCGCCCGGAATGTCGTAAAGCTGATCATGGAGCGGCGCAGAAAAGTTTTCGGCGCCCAAATCCGTACCCGCCTTGTCGTCGTTTTTGTTTCTCTTTCTCTGATTCCTACAGTCATCATGTTTCTGGCATCCAACCGTGTCGTCGCAACCAGCGTTGACTACTGGTTTACCCGGCAGACGGAAACATCCCTCCAGGCGGCCCTTGATGTGGGGCAAAGTTTTTATGCGGCAGCGGCGGAACGTTTGCACAGCCGTTCCGAGGCGATCGCTCAGGAAGCCGCACAACGGCGCATCGCTTGGACGGCCTCCAGCGCCAACACGCTTCTTCAAACAAAGCAAAAAGAATACGGCCTTACCCTGGTAGGCTTTGTCACGCCGCAGGAGAAAGAACTGTATTGGCACGCCCCCAAAGCCTTTACCGAGGGATGGCAGGAAGCACGCACGCGAATCGATTGGACCCATGTGGCCAGGGCGACCTTCGGCTCCTTGCTCTGGGCAACGGATGATGCCGATTACGTTATCGGCGTTTTGGCGATTGATGGAGGCAAAACCGGCTACCTGATCACGGCGGAGAGCATTGGGCAGGGGCTTGCTGGCCAAACTAGAACGGATTTCAAAGGGCTTCGAAGAATACGCTCAGCTGAAGCAGCTCAAAAAGCCGCTCAAAGTTTCTTTTTTGCTTATTTTGGGCGTGCTGGGAATGATCACCATCTTCGGTTCCGTCTGGTTTGGCTTCCGCCTGTCCAAAGAGTTCACGGCCCCCATTTTGGCTTTGGCGCAAGGGACCACGCGCATTGCGCAAGGCGATCTCGATTTCCGTCTCGAGGATAAAGGCGCTGATGAGCTGGGGCTTCTTGTGCAGTCCTTTAACCATATGGCTAAAGATCTCCAAGAAGGCCGGATGAGCCTGACCCATGCCAACGCGATGCTGGCCGAGCACAATCGCTATATCGAAACGGTGCTCGACAATATCACCACGGGCGTCATCACGTTGGATGCGGATGGGCGCATCCGGACAATGAACAAAGCGGCAAGTTCCATTTTTGATGCCCAGCCCGAAAGGCTCGAAGGGAGAAACCCCGCGGAATTTCTTCCCAGAAGCTACTCCAATATTTTTATTTCCATGCTTGAAACGCTACGCGAACACCCCGAGCAAAATTGGAAGCGCCAGGAAGATTTTCTGCTTGGGGATCGGAGCTGGAAGCTCATATTGCACGCGGTTGCACTCTCCGGGCCTGGCGGCATCCGGGCATATGTCATTGTTGTTGAAGATATTACGGAACTCGAGAAAATGCAGCGGATGGCCGCATGGCGTGAAGTCGCCAAGCGCATCGCCCATGAGATCAAGAACCCGCTTACTCCAATCAAGCTATCGGCGCAGCGTTTGGATAGAAAATTCGGCAAACAGATAGAAGATCCGGCATTTGGTCAATGTACCGATCTTATCGTCAAACAAGTCGAGCGGCTGCAGGAAATGGTGCAGGAGTTTTCCTCTTTTGCGAAGCTTCCGGAAGTGCAGCTTTCACCAGACGATGTCGCCCCCCTGTTGGACGAACTCACAACGCTCTTCCGTACAAGCCACAGCAGCGTCATGTGGGATTTGCACCTACCCGAACGCCTGCCCAAGATAGCTTTGGATCCCGCGGCATTGCACCGTGCCTTGCTGAATATCTTTACCAATGCTGCGGAAGCGCTGGATACCCTGCCGCCCGAAGCCACCAAGCGGGTGCGCATTACGGCTGTCCACGACCGGGGACGTGGCAGCCTCAGGCTCATCATTTCCGATAATGGCCCGGGATTGCAGCCGGAAGAACGGGAACGTATGTTTGAGCCCTACTTTTCCCGCAAGAAAGGGGGCACGGGACTGGGGTTAGCCATTGTCAAATCCATCATCGCCGATCACCGTGGCACCATCCGGGCTGTAGCGGCACAGGGGGGCGGGACATCCATTGTCCTTGAATTCCCTGTTATGAGGGCCTAGCGGATTTCGCTTGCGCTCAACGGGTAATCGCAACTCATGAACCCAATAAAAAACTCCCCGAGGCTACCGGGGAGTTTTTTTATTGGCACAACAACGCAAAAGCTGCGTGGCGGGCCTGCCCGCTATTGCTTGAGGCGGGAATCGCTTTTATCGACACAGGCAAAAAGTCAACTCTGCCCTGCCCCCGCGCCATGTGGTTTCCGAAGTAAGTTTTTCGATGTACACTTCCTGATTGATGCTGTCGCAAGCTTGCTTCGCTTGGGCTACAACGTATTCCCGAGCGCCATTCGTTCCGCCCTGATACGTCATCAATTCGACGCTTAACGTATGCAGCTGTCCATCGGTTACGGCAGGAGCGGAAGCGTTAGCTGCAGGGGCTTCAGAAACGGCCCCTTCAAGGTTTGAGGGGGTTTCCGTATCATTCGCGGCACAACCAGAGAGCAACAACAACGCAGCACCAATCACACCAAATCGTTTCATAGTATCATCCTGTTTCTATCAAAAAATACGGCTGAATGCCGCACTCTCCTCGATATGATTGAAGGCAACCGAGAAGCTATCCTGTGATAGTATCCGCAATTCATAGGCTTACGGTATAAAAAATGGACGCGTTGTCAAGTGGGCTATGCTGAAAAACCATTTGGACCGGCAGGATTCTCACTTTAGGTCTTGGCGCGGAATTTGTTTCGAGTACGGTTATGGTTTTGAAGATTTTTGCGTAACTGTTTTTGTTTATGTGCAAAATTTTGTGTGTTGAGTATATAAAACTTACATAATTATATTATAATTATGGGCTACGCATGGGTAGCCTCAAATACAAAACATCCCATTCGAAAATCAACGTATTCATACCGTAACGCAGCGGCACTCACCCCAAACAAAAACAGGTATACAACCCCCTTAGCCTGTATTATAGTCCCCCGAATGGCATATTTTCCATGCTGTTTTTGTCCCTAAACAGCTCTCTTGAATACTGCTTCACTCTGCCCGACATAAGGGGAATGTTCATACCAGGCAAGAAACGGATCGACTTGTGTCGATTGCCGACATGGACGTTGCGGAGCTTAGAGGAGCATAAAAAGATGTTGCCGGATTCATATCGGCTGCATGGAGGATGAAATCGTGGAACCGTATTACGCAGGATGGCTCTCGCTGCTGCCGCCAGTTATCGCCATCACCTTGGCCTTGCTGACCAAAGAAGTCATTTCCTCTTTGCTGATCGGCATATTGACGGGAACATTCATTTATTCCGCCGGGATGAATAGTGATGTCCTGTTCATGGGAACCATTGAATCGGCCTTTGACACTATGGCCAACAAGGTCGACTTCAACATCCTAGTTTTCTGTACGCTGCTTGGGGCTTTGGTCTACACCATTTCCATGGCGGGTGGGACGAGAGCGTACGGGAAATGGGCCACGCGCAGGATCAAGAGCCGAAAGGCCGCCCTGCTGTCCACCGGCGGTCTGGGTGCGTTCATTTTCATCGATGACTATTTCAATTGCCTTACCGTCGGTACGGTTATGAAACCTGTCACCGATTCCTACAAAATTTCTCGCGCCAAGCTGGCCTATATCATTGATGCCACTGCCGCGCCCATCTGCATCATCGCGCCTATTTCCAGCTGGGCCGCCGCGGTGGGAAGCAACCTCAGGACAACCGGGGCGTTCTCCAGCGATTTTGCCGCGTTTGTTTCCACTATCCCCTATAACTTCTACGCCCTGCTCTCCATCGCTATGGTGGGCCTTATCTGCCTGACCAATTCGGATTTCGGCCCCATGCGCACAGCTGAGGAACGCGCTCAGCACGGTGATCTTGGCGCCGTTGATGGAAGTTCCGAGAAGCAGGTTCAACCGGCGGAACGTGGGACCGTATGGGATATGTTGCTCCCCATCGGCAGCCTGATCGTTTTTGCCGTACTCGGCCTCCTCTATAGCGGCGGTTACTGGGGCAAGGATCCGGCGTTCCACACCATGGGCGCGGCCTTCGGCAACTGTACGGCCGCCAAGGCGCTTGTTTGGGCATCCGTCGGAGCCCTTACCGTTTCCTTCCTGCTTTTTGTTCCTCGCGGCCTTTTGTCTTTCAGGACATTTATGGACGGGGCCGTTGAAGGCATGAAAGCCATGCTGCCCGCCAACATCATTCTGGTGCTGGCATGGACGATCAGCGGTGTCTGCCGCGATCTTCTCCAAACGCCTATTTTCGTGCAGTCCCTTGTGGCGGACGGGGGCGTATCCGGGGCGTTCCTCCCCGCCATCGTGTTTTTGATTGCAGGCTTTTTGAGCTTCTCCACGGGCACGGCATGGGGGACCTTCGGCATCCTGATCCCGATCATCGTCCCGGTGGCTCAGGCCGTCGATCCGGATCTCGTGGTGGTTTCCCTTTCCGCAACCCTCGCTGGCAGCGTGTTCGGTGATCATTGCTCCCCCATTTCGGATACGACCATTCTCTCCAGTGCCGGTGCCGGATGTAATCATATCGAACACGTATCGACACAGCTGGGTTATGCGTGCATCGTGGCTTTTTGCTGCTTCGTCGGTTACGTTGTCGCCGGATTTACCAAGGCTAATCTGTGGTGGAGCCTTGGCTCTTCCCTTGTCCTGCTGCTCATCAGTGTGTTCATTTTGCACATGCTGGGCAATAAAAAAGGGCTGCAGCTAGAGAAACGGCCGCAATCGGGGAAATGCCTGATAGTCCGCGTAAAAATCGGATATATGGGAGGGTGGGCTCGGGTCCGCCCTCTTTTTTTGTGCGCGCATGGGATTAAATAGAACTATTATCCTGTAAATACGGTATAATAAAAAATCCGGAAGACGGGCACAAGAAATGTTTCTGGGCAGTCCCTTTTTTCGGGACGTTAGATTGACAGTATCTCAATTGAGATGCATTATAACTCAAATACGATACGAGGTGAGTATGGCTAGTACGACAATGGTCCACATCCGTGTTGACGAAAAGCTCAAGCGCGAAGCATGTGCCGCCTTGGACGGCATGGGCCTGTCTCTTTCCGATGCTGTGCGTCTGCTCCTTGTTCGTGTAGCGGCAGAAAAGGCTTTGCCTTTCGAAATCAGGGTTCCCAACACAAGCACAATCCGAGCTATGGAAGACGTGAACGTGGGTACGCTGGAATCCTTCGAGTCTGTCACAGCACTTATGGCCAGCATCGATGAGAACAATTGAAGCAACACCAACCTTCAAGGAGGACTTGAAAAGAGTCTGCCAGGATCCGGGTCGGAAACGAACCGTTGAGGACCTGCTCTCCATTCTGGCGCGTGATCTTGAATTCATGGTGGGTATGCCGGCGCACACGCTGCCCGGCAAATGGAGCGATTATCTGGAATGCCAGCTGCAATCGAATCTTTTCCTTATCTATAGAAAACCTGACAAAAACAGACTTCAGCTCGTACGACTCGGGAGTTGTTCCGACTTTGAATGCCGGGACGACGAGTATGACATCGGATTCTCTGTATCTTGCGGGAATAAGGAAGAGCCTTCCAGATTTTTCAAACCCGACAATGCAACTACAGGGAGACCGACTGTGACCACGCATAAAAAACCGACACTTGCCTTCGCCCTTTTCACGCTGCTTTCCATCGTCACGATCATTGCCTGCGGGATGATTTTCTTCAAATTGAAACTTCACCTGCTCATGATGTCTTGCTGGGTCGTCTGTGCCCTGTTTGCCCGGCGTCTGGGTTATACGTATACGGAACTCGAAGTCGGCGCCTATGAGCTCATCCAGAGAGCTATGGGCGCCGTCATCATTTTGATGTGCGTCGGCGCGCTCATTGGGGCATGGATTTCCGCCGGAACGGTCCCGGTGATGATCTATGTCGGCCTCCAAATCATTTCCCCAGCCTGTTTCTCGTGACAAGCCTTATCCTGTGTTCGGTGACGTCACTTACGACAGGGACTTCATGGGGTACGATCGGAACGGTCGGCCTTGCCATCATGGGGATTGGCGCCGGCCTCGGCTTTGATCCCGGTATTACCGCGGCCTCCATTATCTGCGGTGCGTTCTTCGGCGATAAGCTTTCCCCCCTCTCCGATACCACCAATATGGCCGCTGCGGTCAGCGGGGTTCCGTTGCTCCGGCATGTCCGCCATATGGTGAATACGATCACGCCCGCCTATATCATCACCATTATCCTGTACGCGATCATCGGGTTCAAGCAGGGCTCTGGCGTAGCCGATACGTCCCAGCTCAATGCCATCCTCTCCGGGATCAGCGAACATTTCCAAATCGGCATCATCCCTGCCCTGCCCATGCTGCTGGTGCTCGGCCTGCTGATCCGCCAGACCAACCCGGTCCTCGCCATCGTCAGCGGCGCGCTTTTCGGCGTCCTCATCGCCGTAGGGTATGCCGGTATGGATTTGACGACCGCCTTCAACTCCATGTGGAGCGGCTACAAAGCTGATTTCGCCAATCCCATGTTGGCGAAGCTGCTCAACCGCGGCGGCATCACCAGTATGCTCGACATCGCCGCACTGGTCATTTTTGCCTGCGGGCTTGGCGGTATGCTTCGCCACATCGGCATCATCGACGTCGTGCTGGAACCCGTGGCCCGCCGTGCGACTTCCGGCCTTTCTCTCGTACTCGCCACGCTGTTCATCGGCTACGGGACGCTTATGCTGACGGCCGCCGCCTACTTCAGCATCGTCATGAACGGTACCGTCATGGCTCCCCTGTTCCGCAAACGCGGCTACCGCCCCGAAAACTGCTCCCGCGTCGTTGAAGACGCCGGAACGCTCGGCGGCCCCCTTGTGCCCTGGGCCTCCAATGCCCTCTTCCCCATGAGTATGCTCAGCGTCTCGTATATGGATTACGCACCGTGGGCGTTCGTCCTGTACCTTACGCCCCTCATGTCCATTCTTTACGCGGCCTTTAACATTAACATGACCCGGCTCACTCCCGAGGAAATGGCGGAAGAAAACAAAGAGTTCGTAGCGGAGTAATCCTCCCTCCCGCATCCTATCCCTTGAACCGCCGCCTATCCAGGGCGGCGGTTCCTCAAAGGGAAGTATCATGGCCACCATTCTTATACGTAATGCCTCCCTTTTTTCTCCCGACCCCCTTGGAACCAACGATATCCTGATCATCAATGATCGCATTGCCGCCATCGCACAGAATGTTTCCGTCCCCGAATGGCTCGGACCGGTGCAGGAAATGAATGGCAAAGGGCTTTTTGCCGTTCCCGGATTCATCGATGCGCATGTTCACATTACCGGAGGGGCGGTGAAGCGGGGTTTTCTTCTCAGGTCCCTCCCCTTCCGCTTTCAAAGCTTATCCGCTCGGGTGTGACGACTGTCGGTGGCCTTCTCGGCACGGACGGTGTAACCCGGCATGTTGACGCCGTACTCGCCAAAGCGAACTCCCTTGAAGAAGAAGGCGTCAGTTCCTTTATCATGTCTGGAGGTTATCCTGTACCTTCTCCGACGCTGACCGGTTCAATCCGTTCGGATATTGCCTTCATCGAAAAGGTCCGCGGCGGCAAAATTGCCATTGCGGACCACCGAGTCGCTCCCGTTTCCGCCGAAACCCTGCTTGCCGTTGCCACGGAAGCCCGCATAGGCGGGATGCTCCGCGGATTCATCGGCATGTTGATCATGCATATCGGCGCGGCGGCGGAAGGGCTTTCCTGTGTATTCGCCGCGCTGGAACGCGCGCCGCACTTGGGGCGCCACCTGATCGCCACGCACATCAACCGCAGCCCCTTCGCCTTTTCCGAAGCTGCCAAATTGGTTGCCAAAGGCGGCTTCATGGATATTTCTTCCGGCCTGAACGTCCAAACCCTAGGGCCGGACACGCTGAAACCATCGGAAGCCATCGCTTTAGCCATGCGTCAGGGAGTCGCCAAGGAACGTATCCTGATGAGTTCGGACGGCAACGGCAGCGCGGCCCGTTATGGAGACGACGGCAGTGTCAGCGGGCTTGTGGCCTCTGATCTCGGCAGCCTCCACACGGAGTTTGCTGACAGTGTAAAGGAAGGTATGCCGCTCTCCGAAGCGCTTTGCCCCATTACCCGCAACGTGGCTCAGGCTTTCTCACTCTCCCGGAAGGGACATATCGCGGTCGGCGCCGATGCCGACATCCTGTTGCTCGCGCCCGATCTGGCCCTGCATACCGTTATCGCGCGCGGCGAGTGCATGATGCGGGAAGGAACGCTGTGCAAAAAGGGAACCTTTGAAGAATAAAGGGCTGTGTCGCACTTGAAAAAAGCCCTATCCGAGAATGACCGGATAGGGCTTTTTATTTGTCAGCGGCAGCTTCGCTCAACTCTCCGCAAGCGAAGGATGACTGTTGACGAATGCCGCCACCTCTCTGATGGCACGCACACACTCATTCGCATACGGGGATAGCCTTTGGGCGAAATCCTCGGGTGTACTCAGCACCTGTACCTCAAAAAAGGCGTATAGGATACCATCATTTTCCACACTGTATATTTTTACCATTCGGATATTGCTGGCAATTTTATTGAAGGCGGCATCAAGGAACGCTTTGTGGCGCACATTGACCGTTTCCATGGGCATGAAGGTCCTGAGGCAGATGAAATCGCTCTCCGCTTTCTCATACCCGGGGAAATGATCTGGCACGACGAAAAAGGTAATCCCAAAAAACCGCACGCTGATCTGCGGCAATCCATTGTTCAGGCTTCCCCATTCCGCCTCCATGCCGTGCTCTCTGATCCGCTCGTATACCTTTATGAAGTCCATGCTCATCTCCTTTCCCTAGGCTTATGCTCGGACGGTGATAGCGCGATGCCGTAAGGGACGCAACCGCTATCCGGGATGGTTCTGGCTATGCGCGCTCCTGCCCTTCGAAAGTTCCCATTCCTTCCTAAAAAATGATGGTACCTTCTAGACAGTTCCTGGTATTCTGTATATGACAGATCAGTGTCCATGAAGGGATATAGCCGTGTGTACGGCCTATCGGGCAAACTGCATTGCGAGTGAAAACGCCTTACAGATGTTGACCTTCTTTTCAATCCGGCCTGTTGAAAAGTGGCTTTAGGCTGGACGTTGTATTCAGTTAGACATTCATAAACGTATTTTTTCAGAGAAAACGCTATGGAATTTCCCCAATTCGAGTTTATCATCAAACGTATCTTTTACTTTTTTCTTCTTTTGATTGTTTTTGCCCTTGCAGCGGTATTCTGGTTCATGTTTGATGTATTCCTGTTCTGGAAGTATACGCCGCTCAGTGAATGGTCCCCCCTTGGAAGAGTGCTTTGGATGACGTTTTCCGTTCTGACGACCATAGGCGTCAACCTCCTTGTTCAGAAAAAAATCAGACATCGCTCCTCATAACAGTGCCTTTCCTTACATAGAGGCAAGGACAATGGAGCGATGAAGCCTTATTTTGAGTCTAAAAAACGCGCCCTCCGTTCTTAATGGAACGGAGGGCGCGTTTTTCTATTATTAGATCAGAAGGTTCAGGAGCCATTCATCCTTCCGGCACTCCCGAGACAACCCGCCTACGGGGTTCATTTCTTCTTTTTCTGTTCCAAGGCATTCCTGAGGGCGTCCCGATATATCCGTATTACATCCAGCCGCGCACATTTTTTGTCTTCTGCTGGAATGATATGCCACGGCGCGTATTCCGTACTTGTCCTGAGGAACATCTCATCGGCGGCTTCCACATAGGCGGGCCATTTTTCTCTGTTGCGCCAGTCATCCGGGGTGATCTTATAATTTTTCCACGGGATCTCTTCCCGCTCCTTAAACCGCCGCAGTTGCTCGTCCGGGGAAATGTGCAGCCAGAATTTGAGCAGGATGTTGTTATGTTCCTGCAGCTGCTCCTCAAAGTCATTCAGCTCCGCATAAGCACGCTTCCAATCCTCCGGCTGCGTCAGTTTTTCCACCCGCTCCACCAACACCCGGCCATACCATGAGCGATCATAAATCGTGACGAATCCCGCCCGCGGAATGTGACGCCAAAACCGCCACAGGTAATTATGGGCGAGTTCTTCGTCAGTCGGAGCGCTGACAGGGATGACCCGGGTAATCCGGGCGTCTATGCCCGCCGTCAGCCTCCGGATAGCGCCCCCTTGCCCGCCGCATCCCAGCCTTCAAAAAGAATCGTGCTGGAAATGCCCTTCTTGTAGGCTTTATACGTCAAATCGTATAATTCCGATTGTAATTCGGCCAATTCCTTCTTGTATACGCCGCGTTCGCACGTCCTGGAAAGATCGATGGCATCCAGAGCGGAAATCTGCCCTATCTCTTCTTCACTCGCTTTTGTTGGAACCACTGGGACCGCATTCTGCCGTTTCACGGCGACCGCCGCTTCAACCGCCGCAATAATGGCCCGGGCTACCGACGCATTACGGAAATTGCCGTCATATGCGTCGATGACGGTCCAAGGGGCATCCACCCTGTCCGTCAGAGTAATGGCCTTGGCTGCCGCGCTCACAAGGCCGTCATAGTTCTCGGCACTCTTCTTGTCATAAGGGGTGAAGTGGTGGATCTCCTGATGCTTCAGGCGATCTTTCAAACGGGCCTTCTGGACCTTCTTACCGAGATGAAGCCAGAGCTTGACGATGACAGTCCCGGATGACGCCAACGTATGCTCAAGCCTCCTCCAGCGTTCCATCGACGCATTGAACTCCCTCTCGCCGATATCTCCGCAACAAAAACGCCTGATGGTGCCACCATACCAACCACCCAAGAAGACCCCGATTTCGCCTCCGGCAGGCAGTTTGTTCCAAAACTGCCATGCTTCAGGGCGGGTTCGCTCCTCATCCGTCTGCATCCAGAAGACATGATTTCGGATCGTCTTGGCGTCCATCCACTCGGAAAGCATATTGGCGACGGCGCCGCGCCCGGAACCGTCCACCCCGGCTATGGTAATCAAGACGGGAAGTTTGTGCTCAATGCAGGTCCCCTGCGCCTTGAACAGCTTCATGCGCAGGTCGTTTTCAAGAGCTGCATATTCCTTTGCCGGATAACTCCGGCCCAATGCCGCGGACTCAAACATGGGGCACTCCTTTCCTCTACGGCTTCCTCCCAACGGGAAGGGCTATAGCAAGGTATCAATAGACTATTGTTTGAGGAGATTACGCGCCCGCCCACATGAACGCAAGCACATCCCTTCAAGAAAAGGCGCGCCTCCAGCTGAGAGCTTTTGGCCATAAGCAAAGCCAGTCACACAGGACGAACGGTCTGTAATCGCAGGGTAATGTCTTTTGAAGAGGTTCAAAGCCGAAAAGCACCTCACATCAGTTCATAAAACTATCCAACTAAGCATACTATCCCAGTGAAAATATTGTGCACAATACTATCAAACCAATTTATACCATCTTACATCGTCACAACAAAAAAACACGTCACGGCATCACGCTCCCTTCTTCTGTCTTTTGCAATATACTCATTGTTCGTAAAGTATTACATAAAATCATACCAATTGAATTCACTTTTGAGTCACCCAACCAATCAGCTGTATTTTGGCCTTATCTTTGCAAGCCACCAAGAAGCCCTTTTTCCTTCCACTGTGCCGACTGTTCTACAAAGCAGAAAAATGCCCACACTTTATTATCAATAACATATTGTTTATATATACTTTATACATAAACACATTGGTTTGACACTTTCAAAATGGTTGACAAGAAAAGAACAATCGGACATTTTGGTCTTACCAATTAACAGGAAAGGTTTCAGATGCTCAAAGAGACACCCTTGCCTACCACCGTCCGCCCCGGCACTACCAGAAGCTCACGGAACGCCTCCGGCAATTCATGGAGGAAGGCCATTTCCGCGACGGGGACAAACTGCCCCCGGAACGGGCCCTTGCCGAGTCCTTCGGCGTTTCCCGCAGCAGCGTCCGCGAAGCCATCCGTGCCCCTTGCCGAGCGGGGGCTCCTTGAGAGCCGTCATGGCGACGGCACATATGTCAGAGTGCCGGACATGGAACCTCTCAGGAGCGCCATTCTTGAGGCGGTGGATTCGGAAGGACACCTGTTCGACGAAGTCATGGAATATCGCCGGATACTCGAACCCGCGGTAGCCGAACTTGCCGCGCTCCGCCGCACCCCCGAGCAGCTCGACCGCTTGAAGATCATTGCCTGCGATCAACAGCGCCGCATACTCATCGACGGGGATGACGGCGAGCTGGACGCCCAATTCCACCTCTGCCTGGCGGAGTGTTCGGGCAACAGATTGCTCATCAATACCGTGGCTCTGTTGAACGAGCAGTACGCCGGCGGTCGGACCGCGGACTTACGCGACGCATCGTGGCACCAGTTCTCAGTCGCTTCCCACCTGCGCATCATTGATGCTCTTGAGCGGCAGTCCGCTGAAGATTGCCGCAAAGCCGTCGAAGAACATCTCGATACCATCGTTCACAAACACCTTTTCGTCACGGCAAGGGACTAGCAAGATGACTGCCATCTCCACCCTCTGCCTGCGGAGAACCGTTGCTGAAAGCTTAAGCACCCTTCGACATCAAGGAGGTGAGCGCGCCGCAGCGCCCATAGGGGCTCACGTACCTAATCCATATATCCGTTCCTAAGCTCAGAAAGTGTTCCGCCGTACGGCTATTGCCGCCGGTGTGCGTATGTCGGCGAATGCCCTGTAACCATACCCCTACTTGAACCACCAAGAGGAACAGCCATGAAGAGTCCCACAGATGTCGTCAGCGGTTTCATTTTGCTTGGGCTGTGCGGCGTCGGCGCTTATAGCGTCGCTACCCTGCCGGATGCCGGAGGCATGGAGCATGTCGGCCCCGGCGCGTTTCCCGCCGGTATTCTCGTGCTCCTGACCGCGCTGAGCCTTGTTCTCATCGTGCAGGGGTTCCGCCGCTCCCCCGTTAAAGTCTACTGGCCCGAATCCAAGGTTTTCAAGAAGATCCTCGCCTTCATCGGCTTGTTCTACCTATATCTGGTTACCCTGACTGGACTCGGCGAGCTCTTCTTGAATATGGAAAATCCGCCCTTTCAGGCTAACGGGGCATTCAGCATCAGCACCTTCCTCTTCCTCCTCATAGCGCTTCCACTGCTGGGCAGACGCAAGCCCATCGAGATCCTGTCCGTAGCCGTCCTGACGACGGCGGTACTCGTCTTCGCTTTCGGCTGGTTCTTTCAGGTTCTGCTCCCCTAGCCGCCCGGAACTTCTTTACAGATAATCTCTATGACGGATTGGAGAGGATTTATGTTAGCGAACATTCTTGACGGCATCATGAACGCCATTTCCATGGGCTCCCTGCTGGCAAACCTTATGGGCGTCACCCTTGGCATCATCTTTGGCGCGCTTCCAGGACTTACCGCAGCCATGGGGGTGGCCCTGCTTATCCCCCTAACCTTCGGTATGCCCGCCGTGGAAGCCTTTTCCGCGTTGCTCGGCATGTATGTGGGAGCCATTTATGGCGGCTGCATCACCGCCATCCTCGTCGGCACTCCGGGCACGGCGGCCGCCGCCGCGACCATGCTCGAAGGCCCCGCCCTCACGGCCCGCGGAGAATCCCGCCGGGCTTTGGACATGGCTACCATAGCCTCCTTCGTCGGCGGCATCGTCAGTGCTCTGGCTCTGATTTTCATCGCTCCAATGCTGGCCCGGGCGGCCATGTCCTTCGGCGCTCCCGAATATTTCGCGGTGGCCGTGTTCGGCCTTACCGTGGTGGCCTCGCTGTCGTCCGGGCATCTCGTCAAAGGGCTCATTTCCGCGCTTGCGGGCCTGTTCCTCGCCACTATCGGCCTCGATCCCGTAACGGGGGACATGCGCAATACCTTCGACAACCCCAACCTCTTCAACGGACTGTCTCTGGTTCCCGTGCTTGTCCGCTTACTCGCCGTCTCTCAAGTGCTCGTAACCGTTGAAGACGTAGTCCGTGGCGTGTCCCTTAAGGAAAGCACAGTATCGAAGCGCGGCATCTCGCTCAAGGATTTGACGGGCAACGTCGTGAACTTCATCCGTTCCTCCGTCATCGGCACGCTTATCGGCATCATCCCGGCTACGGGCGTCAGTGCGGCATCCTTCCTCGCCTATTCGGAGGCCAAACGCTTTTCCAAGACGCCGGAAATGTACGGCAAGGGCTGTGTGGAGGGCATCGCCGCAACGGAATCCTCCAACAACGCGGTATGCGGCGGCGCGCTGATCCCTCTCCTGACCCTCGGGGTGCCCGGAGACATCATTACCGCCATCATGCTCGGCGCGCTCATGATTCAGGGGCTCACCCCCGGCCCGCTCCTGTTCGTGGAACATCCCGTTACCGTATACGGCATCTTCGCCGCCTTCATCATCGCCAATATTATGATGCTGGTGTGCGGGCTCATTGCAGTACGCGGCGCGGGTAAGATCATTGCCATCCCCGGCGCCGTGCTCATGCCCATCGTCATCACCCTGTGCGTGGTCGGCGGCTATGCGGTCAACAACTCCACCTTCGACCTGCTTGTCGTGGCCATCTTCGGAACGGTCGGCTATCTGATGATCAAGTGCGACTTTCCCCAGCCGCCGCTCCTGCTCGCCATGATCCTCGAGCCCATCGCCGAAGCCAATTTCCGCCGGGCGCTTACGATTTCCCAGAACGACTACAGCATCTTCTATACCAGCCCTGTGGCCTGCATCATTCTGCTCGTCAGTTTGCTCGTCCTCCTCAAGCCCGTTTACGACGACTTCCCGCGCCGGTCGCAAGGCAGCGGCGTAATCCTCAAAAGGAGCCTCAGCTATGGAACTTTCTCAATGTAAGGAACGGCTTGATGCATGGTTTTCCGATAAGGAACCGGAAATGCTCTCCATGCTGGAACGCATCGTCAACATGGATTCCTTCACCAACGATGCCGCCGACGTGAACAAGGTAGGCGAAGTGGTGACCGGATGGCTTGCGGAGGCCGGTTTCCACACGGCAAAACTTCCGAAAAAGCCCGCACCGGCTGACGAGCAGTGGATGAATGGCCTTGGCAATGTCTTCTCGGCGCGTACCCATTCTGTGGAATGCGGACCCGGCGTGGCCTTTATTGGGCATATGGACACCGTCTTCCCTGCGGGTACGGCGGGGCGCGTCCTTTCCGGCTTGATCGCGCGACGGATCGCGCCACGGGTCCCGGCGTGACTGACATGAAGGCCGGTATTGTCCAAAACATGTTTGTCGCCAGAGCCCTCAAGGAACTCGGCCTGATGGACGTCCCCATGACGCTGACGTTCTCGCCCGACGAGGAACTCGGTTCCCCTTCCACAACCCCCATTCTGGGCGAGCAGCTCAACGGCGCACAGGCCGTCATCTGTACCGAACCGGGCTATCCCGGCGGCGGGGTGACGCTGGAACGTAAAGGTTCAGGCCACATGTTCCTTGAAATCATGGGGATATCCGCCCACGCGGGGCGCTGTTATGCGGACGGGGCTTCGGCCATCCTCGAACTGGCCCACAAGATCCTCGCTTTCGATGCCTATGGATCTTGACCACGACACCACGGTCAACACAGGGCTCGTCAACGGCGGAACGTCTGCGAACTCGGTCGCTCCCAATGCTTCCGCACGCATCCATATTACGTTCAAGACGCTTGAAGCCGGACGGAGACTGGCTGGAAGCGCTCCGCGCTGAAACCGCAAAGAACCATATCCCGGGCACGAGTTCACACATCAGCGGCGGCGTACGCCTTCCTCCGCTTGTCCCCACTCCCGGCGTCATGAAGCTTTTTTCCCTGGCTGAACAGGCCGGGGAACTCATCGGGTATTCCGTCCACTCGGCACCCTCCAAGGGGACGGCTGAGTCCGGTTATTGCTCCAGCGTCCTCGGCGTTCCGGCGATATGCAGCTTGGGGCCGGAAGGCTCCAACCTGCATTCCGCGGATGAATACATGATTCCGTCTACCTTTGTTCCCCGGTGCAAACTCGCGGCGCTCACGGCCATTCAGGCCGCACGGGCATTCGCACCCGCCGCGAAGGTTTCCCTGTAACCTTTACCCTCGCAAGGAAGAGACCATGAAGAAGCTTCAAGCCCTGTTTTGCGCCCTCCTCGTCTGCACCCTGCTGCTGTCCGGCCTGCCTCGCACCGCTTCCGCCGCGTATCCCGATCGGCCCGTTACCATCATTATCCCGTTCGGCCCCGGCGGAGCCGTGGATATCGCAGCCCGCATCCTGGCCGAGTACTTTCAAAACAAGCGCCAAATCACGCTGAACATCGTCTGCAAGGCCGGCGGCGCGGGGGCCCCGCCATGCTCGACGTGGCCAAGGCCCGTCCCGACGGCTATACCTTCGGCGTCCCGGCAATAGCCACCTTCTCGACCACGCCGCAGATCAAGAAGACCGGCTATACGCTGGCCGACTTCCGCGCTGTGGTGCAAGTCACCAATATGTGGCTGAGCCTCGCCGTAAACGCCGACTCCGGCATCAAGACCATCAACGAGCTTATGGCCGCAGCCAAAGGCAAACCCCGGAAAGTACAATTATGCCACCCACGGAGCCCTCTCCACGCAGCGCCTGTTCATGAGCCGCCTGCTGAAGGCGTTCCCCGGCGTCGATCTCCCCATGTCAGCTACACCAGCGGCCATGAAGTCTCCACAGCCCTCCTCGGACGCCATGTCACCAGCGGCTTTGGCGTGACCACCAACCAAAAGCCTTATGTCCTTTCCGGCGATTTCACCATGATCGGCGTATCCAGCCCCGAACGCCTCGCTGAATTCCCAGACGTGCCCACCTTCGCCGAACAGATCGGCCCCGAGTATACTTTTTGCCTCTCCGCATGGCCTGCTTGCCCCCAAGCGCGTCCCTGAAGACCGTATCCTGACCATGCAGAATCTCGTCAAGGAAGCCCTCGCCGATCCCGACGTGCAGGCCAAGTTCGCCAAGGCCGGCCTGACCACCGATTATCTGTCCGCCGAGGATTTCCAGAAGGCTCTCGACAATATGTGGAAGACCATCGGCGACATCATGCGGGAAAACAAGTTCAACTAGCGACGGCTCTCCCGGATCGCCATCGCGGCGGTCCGGGACCATTGAGAGGAGTGCGTTATGGGATTCAAACGGTCATTCGTCGGTATCTGTCTGGTGCTTCTTGCGCTGGCCTGGAGCACTCCCGCCCGGTCCGCATCACCCATCCCCATGAAGACGGCATGGCTGGGTGAACACGAAACCTTCGCCGTCTGGTATGCCAAGCAGAAAGGATGGGACAAGGAAGCCGGGCTTGATCTCACCATGCTCCGCTTTGACTCGGGCAAGGCCATTGTGGAGGGCGTGCTTGCCTACGATTGGGCCATTGCCGGTTGTGGGGCTGTCCCCGCGCTTACCGCAGCACTGAGCGAGCGCCTCGACATCATTGCCGTCGCCAATGACGAATCCGCCGCCAACGCCCTCTATGTCCGCGCCGACAGCCCGCTCCTCAGCATCAAGGGAACAAACCCGGCCTATCCTGACATCTACGGCGATCAAGCCACGGTCAAGGGAAAAGAGATACTCTGTCCGAAAGGCACTTCCGCCCACTATATGATGGCGGCATGGCTCAAGTCATTGGGCCTTGAGGAAAAAGATGTGCGCGTCAAGTATATGTCTCCGGTACAGGCGCTCGGGGCTTTCGCGGGCGGACTTGGCGACGTTGTGGCACTGTGGGCTCCTCTGACCTACGATGCTGACGCCAAGGGATTCAAACCGGCCGCCTTGTCCAGCAATTGCGGCGTCTCTCAGCCCGTCCTCATCGTCGCCAATCATGAGTACGCCATCCAGTATCCGGAACGGGTCGAGGCATTCTTGAAGATGTACCTCAGGGTAATCACATTCATGCGGGAAACGCCCGTCGAAACGCTCGTCCCCGATTATGTCCGCTTTTATGAAGAATGGACGGGGCGCAAACTTACCTCCGAAATCGCCGCAAAGGATTTGGCGAATCATGCGGTGTTCAATCTCGAGGAACAGCTTGCCCTCTTTGATGACGCACAAGGCAAAAGCAAACTTCAAAACTGGCTTACAGACATTGCCGCATTCTATGAAAGCATCGGCATGGTACGCAAGGAAGACCGGCAGCGCCTGCGGCGCATGAACGCCGTTACGGACGACTACCTCAAAGCCCTTCGATAGCCGATGCTCCGATGGCTAAAAGGCAGAGAAAAGGCCGGGATTGTCCCGGCCTTCTTGCAAAAAACAATCGGAAGACTACTCAGTTGCCGTAAATCTGTTCATGTGTGAAGTGGCCCGGAGCGATGAGCACTCTGTCTATGTTTTCACGTGTAATGAGTTTCCCGTTGATAAGGAAAGCGTCGATCTTAAACTTGCTCTCGTTATCGAACTCGGAGTTAACGTTGGGCTTCTTCTTGGTAGCCATGTTGTAGGCTTCATTGACCGCCGTATACGCCATCGATTTAAGGTCCATGTACACGGTGGCGTCCTGCGTTCCCTCGAGCAGTCTCTTGAGCGCGGGAGTTTCGGCGTCCATCCCCGTGATGATCACCGGATTCTTGATGCCAAGCTCCTTGACGACCTCGGCAGCGGCTCCGGCAAAAATGTCATTGTGGGCAAAAACAGCGTCGATCTTGCAATCGTTTTTGATGATGGCGTCAATGAGCATACGCTTCGCAAGATCCACTGACCATCCGTTCACGTATTCGTCAAGAATCATATGGATAGCCCCCGTTCCACCAAGGGCCTGATAGAAATCATCGCGCCATCATAAAGCAAGGGGAGTTAAAATCGTTCTTGTCACCCTTCAAAATGGCAAGATTTCCCTTATAGGTCTTTTCTGTAAGATGCAGCCCCAAACTCTGCCCGATCCTGTAGGTATCGTAGCCCACAAAAAAATTGATGTTTTCACCCATCACCGCCCTGGCGTACGAGATGACCTTAACGTTCTTTTTTCTTCGCATACGCGAGGATTTCGTTCGCTTTCCTGGCGTCGCGCGGTATACGGTACTCCCCGCAACGGTCAAGACGCCGCACACACGAAAATTTTAAATTTTGAGAATATGCTGGTTAACGGGAAGTTTTCTTTGCAAACAAAAAGGGCCGGGGAGCATTTCCCGGCCTTTTTGTTTGCCCTGAGAGCTGGAGGGTAAACGCTTTTTATTTCTGCGATGGAGCGGTACGGGGTTCGAACACAAAAAACGTTACCAGCAGAATCAATATACCCACGGCAAAACCGGAGGCATAGGCGCCATCCCAGAGCCACTTCATGGAAATGATGCTGAACAGGAGCGGTGATACGCTCTGGCTTACGCGAACGGACGTCTCGCTTACAGCAAGGATGGCGGCGCGGTCATCGGGCGTGCCGAGCAGTGCCACATTATCGTTGATGATGGGTAAGGAAAGCCCCTGCGCCGCACCAGAAACGAACAGAGGCACCGCGCAAAGCCACAAACCCGGAACGGAGGCCAGAAAAGCCAGAGGCAGCGTATAACAGAATCCCGCAACCAAGATGAGCGTACGGAAAGACCACTTTGCATGGAGGCGGGGAAGCCCTGCGGCCGCCAAGTAGGAACCGATGGCTACGAACGAAAAGACAAGGCCGATACGAGACGAAGATGCGTGGTACTTCGCTTCGGCCATCATCGGGAAACAGGTGTTGATGGGCCCATAGATGGCGCAGTAGCACAAAAATACCAGCACAAAGAAGCCAATGGCCCGCCTCTCACGTAGGATATTCCCCGTTTGCTTCCAGTAGCGCCGCCAGTCCATCGCCCCTTGCGGTTTTTCCAGCGTCACCATGAGGGACAAAACCGCTGTCGGCAGGGCCAGCGTGAAGACGAAAAAAGGCGCCCGCCATGACCATTCTCCGAGCAGGCCGCCAATGACGGGGTAGACGATGGTCCCGAGGCTCGAAACTGCCGTAAGCCGCCCCATGATACGCGGCAGATGCTTCTCATCCACCATATCCGCCGCAAGGATGGTGTAGAGCACGCCAAGCGGGCCAGCACCAATCCCTTTGGATGACACGACAGATCAACACATCTCGCCAGCTCTCCGCAAAGAGGCACAAAATCCCCCTCCTGCGAATACCAGCAGAGCCGGAAGCAAAACCGCCATTCTCCCGAACCGATCGGACAGTACGCCCGCAACAGGCGTCATTGTGGCTTCCGCCAACGTAAAACAGACAACCACCATGCCCGCCTCCGCAATGCTCAGGCCGAATGTCCGCGCCATTGCCGGCATGACCGGCAGAATCAGCGTGACCCCCATAGCGCTTAGCAAACGGACTCCGAACAACAACGTCAAGTCTCTTTTTCCCGGCATGGCCCCTCCGCGATGTCTTTTCTCGCCAGCACGCGGCACACCGCGTGATCCACACTACTGAATCATGTCCTACTGCATTTTCTGTTTATTTTTCTTTTTTTGATTTATAAACAATGTACAATTGCTATTCCATACAGAGATTAAACATAAAATTTATATAATGAATTCTTCAATATTTATGTAGATAATACACTTTTACCATTATAATAATATAAATAATACATATAATGTGAATATAAAGACATTACCGTACATCGTATTTCATTTTTAACAATGAAAATAGATATAATGCATATCTATACAATATAATACACTTTATAATTGTTCATATTTTCTCTGCATTGTTAACCTTTGGTTACTTCATGACGTGATGTACTCGTCATGAAACATTCGTGTTACATTCATACAATGCGTGTTACAGACAGTGCAAAGGAGGTCCATATGCACCTTACTCCTCGCGAGCTCGACAAGCTCATGATTCATACCTTGGCTGATGTCGCGCTCAAGCGGAAAGCCAAAGGCTTGAAGCTCAACCATCCCGAGACCGTGGCCGTGCTCTCCGCCGCCGCACTTGAGGAAGCCCGCGCCGGGAAGACCGTCGAAGAAGTCATGGCCGAAACCCGCAAAGTCCTCACCCGCAACGACGTCATGGAAGGTGTGGTCGAAATGATCCCCACCGTGCAGGTGGAAGCCGTCTTCACCGACGGGAGCCGCCTCATCACCATTCACAACCCCATCAACTAAAGGGGGATTTTCCCATGACCAACAAGACTCCGAACAAGACCAAAACGCCGGTCGGCGGCCTGATCCTTGGTTCCGATCCCATTGAATTCAATGCGGGGCGCAAAACCATCACCCTCAAAGTCCGTAACACCGGCGACCGCCCCATTCAGGTCGGCTCCCATTTTCATTTCTTCGAAGTGAACCGCGCCCTCGAATTCGATCGCCACGCAGCTTACGGAATGCGTTTGAACATCTCCTCCACGACCGCCATCCGTTTCGAGCCGGGCGATGAAAAAACCGTATCCCTCGTCTCCATCGGCGGGACTTCCGGCACCTACGGGTTCAACAACCTCGTGGACGGCTGGACCGGGGACGAACACGAACGGGTCATCAACGAAGAACGTGCCGACAAGCTCGGCTTCAAGAACGCCAAAAAGTAATCTCCGCGCCACCGACGCGGCGGAAAGGAGTTTCATATGCCGACAATTTCTCGTCAGGAACACGCTGCCCTCTTCGGCCCGACCGTTGGGGACAAAATCCGGCTTGGGGACACGGATCTGTTTGTCGAAATCGAAAAGGACCTGCGCCACTACGGCGACGAGTCCATGTACGGCGGCGGTAAAACCCTGCGCGGCGGCATGGGCGGCGATGCCCGCCTGAACCGCGATGCCGGCGTGCTTGATCTCGTCATCACCAACGTCACCGTCATCGACGCGGTGCAGGGCGTCATCAAAGCCGACGTGGGCATCCGGGACGGCAGGATCGTGGGCATCGGCAAGAGCGGCAACCCGTCTATGATGAATGGTGTCAATCCTGATCTTATCGTGGGCAATTCCACCGACGCCATCACCGGCGAGCATCTCATCCTCACCGCCGGCGGCATCGACTCTCACGTTCACTACATCTCCCCGCAACAGGGTTACGCCGCGCTCTCCAACGGCGTGACCACCTTCTTCGGCGGCGGCGTCGGCCCCACCGACGGCACCAACGGAACGACCATTACCCCCGGCCCGTGGAATATCAGCAAAATGCTCGAAGCCATCGACGCCATGCCGGTGAATATGGGCATCCTCGGCAAGGGGCACGCCTACAACAGCATTCCGCTGGTCGAACAGATCGAGGCCGGCGCGTGCGGCTTCAAGGTGCATGAGGACTGGGGTGCCATGCCCTCCATGATCCGCGCCGCCCTGAGCGTCGCCGACGACATGGACGTTCAGGTTTCCGTCCACACCGACACCTTGAACGAATCCGGCTACGTGGAAGACACCATCGACGCCATCGCGGGCCGCGTCATCCACACCTTCCATACGGAAGGCGCGGGCGGCGGCCACGCTCCCGACATCCTGCGCGTGGCGAGCCATCCCAACGTGCTGCCCAGCTCCACGAACCCGACGCTGCCGTTCGGCATCAACACACAGTCGGAACTGTTCGACATGATCATGGTTTGCCATAACCTGAACCCCAACGTGCCTTCCGACGTTTCCTTCGCCGAAAGCCGCGTACGCGCCGAAACCGTCGCCGCTGAAAACGTGCTGCACGATATGGGCGTCATCTCCATGATCTCCAGTGACTCGCAGGCTATGGGCCGCGTGGGCGAAAACTGGCTGCGCGTGATCCAGACGGCCGACGCCATGAAGGCCGCCCGCGGCAAACTCCCCGAAGATGCGCCCGGCAACGACAACTTCCGCGTCCTGCGCTATGTGGCCAAGCTGACGATCAACCCCGCCATCACGCAGGGCGTCAGCCACCTCATCGGCTCCGTGGAAGTGGGCAAATACGCCGACCTCGTGCTCTGGGAACCGCAGTTCTTCGGCGCCAAGCCCAAGATGGTGATCAAGGGCGGCATGATCAGCTGGGCCAACATGGGTGACCCCAACGCCTCCCTGCCCACGCCGCAGCCCACCTACTACCGCCCGATGTTCGGCGGCATGGGCCTTGCCAAGCCCCGCACCCGCATCACGTTTGTTTCACAGGCCGCTATGGAACGGAACATCCGCGAAAAGCTCGGCCTGCGCAGCTGCGTCGAACCCGTGTGCAATATCCGTGGCCTGAACAAGCACGACATGGTGCGCAACGGCAACCTGCCGAAAATCGAAGTTGATCCCGAAACCTTCGCGGTCAAGGTCGATGGCGTGCACGCCACCGTCAAACCCGCCCAGAAGGTTGCCCTCGGCCAGCTCTACTTCTTCAGTTAAATGTTGAAAGACTGGGGGAAGACGCTTTTGGGAAAAAGTGCCCTCCCCCAGCCCCCACCTGTAAGAACTTTGAAGGGTGGGGAGGCTGCTCGAGATGAATCCGTTCCGACGGACTCCCAAACAATTCCCCGACGCCTTTGGAGCCGCCGGGATACGGCTGCAAGGCCGTGTTGCGGCAGCTCCAAGGGAGCCGGGAAATCATTGCCCCGGTGGTCCTTGTCGCCGGAGGCATCACAATAAAGGAAAACCCATGCAGCTTGTAGAAAATGTACTTGGCAACAGCAACGATCCCGCGTGGAAGGCCCGCTTGGCCGACGCCACCATCGATACACTCGAACTCAGCCAATGGGACGCTCAGAAAAACAGGCTCCGCAAGGATACCCGCAAGGGACAAGCTATCGCGGTATCCCTTGACCGCAACGCGTTCCTGCACGACGGCGACATCCTCCTTTGGGACGAAAAAACGAAACAAGCCGTCATCTGCAAAATCGACCTGTGTGAGGTGCTTATCATCGATCTGAGCGGCCTCCAGAAGCTGCCCGCCGATCAGCTCATCGAGCGCTGCGTCCAGCTCGGACATGCCCTCGGCAACCAACACTGGCCAGCCATTGTACAGAACGGCTTCGTGTACGTGCCCATGGCGGTGAACCGCCTCGTCATGAATTCCGTCATGAACACACATCATTTTAAAGACATCACCTTCCGCTTTGCGCCCGGTTCCGAGATCGTGGATCTCCTCGAACCTACGCAGGCCCGCCGTTTGTTCGGCGGAACGGAGCGCCCCATGGACGGCGGTCACACCCACGCGTCTCCCGACGGACATGCGCACCACCATGACCATCACCACACGCACGCACACGAAGGACATTGCCACGACGGCCATTGCCACAACTAAGGCCCCGGAGCATACCGTGAAAAATATTCTTTCCCTCTCCAGAATGATGCAGTTCGGCGACTCCATGCTCCCCGTGGGGGCCTTCGCCTTTTCGAACGGCCTGGAATCGGCCGTCCAGAAAGGCGTGGTCCACGATGCCGAAACCTTGCGTCAATATACGCATACGGCTCTCGAGCAGGCGGCGAAAGGCGATGCCGTGGCCGTCGTTTGGGCGACGCGCGCGGCCCTCGCCGGGGATCTGGAAGATCTGATTCGCGTTGACCGTGAGGTCCTGTGCCGCAAGCTTAACGAAGAAACCAGGCTTATGGCCACCCGTATGGGCCGCAAGCTCGCGGAGATGGGGGCGGACATCACCGAGAATCCCCTCGTCATCGGCTGGCGGGACGCCATCAAGGACGGCAGGGCTCCGGGGACCTATCCGGTCTCCCTCGCCGTGCAGTTCGTGGCAATGGGCCTCTCCACGCAGGAGAAGCTCGACACCGGAACGCTCGACGAAGTCCTCACCGTCCACCAGTACGGCGTCGCCATGACCATCCTGAACGCATCCATGCGCATCATGCGCATCAGCCATATTGACATGCAGCGCGTGCTCTACAGCCTGACGCGGGATTTCGACGCCATGTGCCGCACCGCCATGCGGACGCCACTGGAACAGATGTCCAATTACGCTCCCATGACCGACATCCTCGCCGCCAGCCACGTCAAGGCGCACGTGCGTCTGTTCATGGGCTGATCCGGCCATCCGTTCCAGAAAGCTCCTCCACCTCTTTTTTGAAAAGGAATACGCAATGAAAAAAATCACTCGCATCGGCGTGGGCGGTCCGGTCGGCTCCGGCAAGACGGCCATCATCGAAGCCGTCACCCCCGTTCTTATCCGCAGAGGCATCAAGCCGCTCATCATCACCAACGACGTGGTCACCACAGAAGACGCCAAGCACGTCCAGCGTGAACTGGACGGCATCCTTGAAGCCGAAAAGATCGTGGGCGTGGAAACCGGGGCGTGCCCGCACACCGCCATCCGCGAGGACCCGAGCATGAACCTCGCCGCCGTGGAAGAACTGGAAAGCAAGTTCCCCGACAGCGATCTCATCTTCATCGAGAGCGGCGGCGACAACCTCACCCTGACCTTCAGCCCGGCGCTGGCGGACTTCTTCATCTACGTCATCGACGTGGCCGCTGGGGACAAGATCCCGCGCAAGAGCGGCCCCGGCGTATGCCAGTCGGACATCCTCGTGATCAACAAGGAAGACCTCGCCCCTTACGTCAAGGCCAGCCTTGAAGTCATGGACCGCGATTCCAGGAAGATGCGCGACGGCAAGCCCTTCATTTTTACCAATTGCATGACAGGCAAGAACATCGAAGAACTCACGGACATGATCATCCGTGACGCCCTGTTTGATTTCAAGCCCGCCGAAAAGACGGCCTAGGAGGTTGCCCATGAGTCAGCTCAGCAGCCGCGCCCGCGTCGAGCTCGCCAAGGCGGCCCTTTCGCGGATCGGGCTCGAAGCTCCGGAACTGCGCCCCTATCAGGATGAACCGGCGCAGATGCCCAGCGGCACGGTCGGCAAAGATGGATACCTGCGGCTTGAGTTCGCCGATCGGGGCGATCGCAGCGTGATGGCGTTTATGGATCGGCGAGTGCCGTTCCTTGTCCAGCGCGCGCTGTACTGGGACGAGGCCATGCCGCAGATGCCCTGCATATTCATCATCACGACAACGGGTTGCGTATTACAGGGCGACCGGATGGCGTTGGAGATCGAGGTCGGCAAAAACGCGCAGGCCCATGTCACCACGCAGTCTGCGACCAAGGTTCATATGATGAATGCCAACTACGCCTCGCAGCTGCAGGACATTGTCGTGGAGGAAGGAGGCTATCTGGAGTACATGCCCGATCCGCTCATCCCGCACCGTACTTCGCGCTTCCTCAGCAAGACCCGGCTTTCCGTCGCGGAAACCGGGAGCCTGCTCTACGCCGAAGTCGTGCTGCCGGGGCGGAAATACCACCATGAAGACGAAATGTTCGGATTCGACCTCTACTCTTCGACCATTGAGGCCACCCGCCGCGAGAGCGGTGAAAAGCTGTTCGTGGAGAAGTTCATCATAGACCCGCGCGAAACGGATCTGTCCCGGACCGGAATCATGAACGGCTATGAGGTGTTCGGCAACGTCATCCTCATGACCACGAAGGAAAAGACTATGCAGGTGCGCGAGGCTGTAGAGGCCGGCGTGGATCGGGAGGCGCGCCTCGCCTACGGGGCGTCCCTGCTCCCGGGAGAATGTGGGCTGATTTTCAAGGTTCTCGGCATGACCTCGGAATCGGTCCGGGGCAAAATCCGGGAGTTTTGGCAAATCGCGCGCAAAGCCGTCGCCGGGCGGGATCTGCCGCAAGCCTTCCTGTGGCAGTGACGCGGACCGATAGGAAGCTCCGACGGACACTGGCGGCGGTTTCCGCCGCCCGCGTCCGGACGCCCGCTCCAACAAGCGGGCTCCTCCTTTTCTGCCGCAAGGCCACCATTCAACCCGGCAATCATCCGGAGGAAAACATGAACGCTGTCGCCAAAGACTCACCCAACCCGTGGAACGCCCTCGCGTCCCAGAATCCGGTCGTGCACTTCATTGACGTCTGCCTGCGCGGTGCCGGGCAGGTTATGTTCCAAAACAATCCGCTGACCGGGTTGTTTTTCCTGGTCGGCATCTTTTGGGGCGCCTACTCCGCGCATATGATTTCCGTAGGCATCGGCGCGGTGCTCGGGACGATCATGGGTACGCTTACCGCTTACGCTCTAAGAGCCCCCAGAGAGAACATCAACATGGGATTGCACGGCTATAACGGCATCCTCGTAGGTTGCGCGCTGCCGACCTTCTTTGCGGCCACGCCCCTGCTGTGGGGGTACATCGTGGCGGGCTCGATCTTTTCCACCGTCCTGATGATGGCCGTCTCCAGCATGCTGCGGACGTGGAAGGTTTCGGCCATGACCGGCCCCTTCGTCATCACCACATGGTTCCTGATGCTTGCCGCCTACAACTTCGGCAACATTCAGATCATCAGCCTTCCGCATCCCGCCATCTCTGTGCAGCCCGCGGCGTCCGACCTGTTCGCCCTAAACATGGAACAGTTCTGGAGGGCGGCGTTCGCCGGCGTATCACAGGTGTTCCTGATCAACAACGTGATCACGGGCATCCTGTTCCTCATCGGCCTTGCGGTGAGTTCCATCTGGGCGGCGGTATTCGCCTTCGTAGGCTCCATCATCGCCATTTGCACGGCTCTCATCCTAGGCGGCGGCTCCACGGCCATCATCGCGGGGCTGTTCCAGTTCAGCGCGGTGCTGACCGCCATCGGCCTTGGCACAACCTTCTACAATCCCAACTGGCGGGTCGTCTGCTACACCTTCCTCGGCACCGTGTTTACCGTGGTGGCGCAGGGTGCGCTCAACGTGCTGTTGAACGTTTATGGCATTCCGACCCTGACCTTCCCCTTTGTGGTCGCGGCATGGATTTTCCTGCTGCCCAACATCGATCTGCTCCCGAAGAACTATCAGAGCTGATCATCCTCAACCTCAACAAGGAGTAGCCATATGCTTTCCCTCAACACGGGCGATACAGGTTTTGTTATGCTCTGCACCGCGCTGGTGTGCATGATGACGCCCGCCCTTGCGCTGTTTTACGGCGGCATGGTCCGCAAAAAGAACGTGCTGACCATCATGATGCAGAACTTCATTTCCATGGGCGTTACGGCCATCATCTGGATTTTCGGCGGGTTCAGCCTGGCCTTCGGGCCGGATGTGGGCGGCCTGTTCGGCGACATCAGCTACCACTTCGCCCTGGATAAGGTGGGGATCGCCCGAGCCCCGTCTATGCGAGCACTGTGCCTTTCATCCTGTTCTTTGCTTACCAGCTTATGTTTGCCGTCATCGCTCCGGCGCTGATCACGGGCGCGTTCGCCGGGCGGCTGAACTTCCGCGGCTACCTGAAGTTCCTCATCTTGTGGATGATCTTCATCTACATTCCCGTCTGCCACTGGATTTGGGGCGGCGGCTTCCTCGCCAAGATCGGCGTAATGGACTTTGCGGGCGGTATCGTGATCCACGTCAGCGCCGGTTTTGCGGCGCTTGCCTCGGTCATTTTCCTCGGACGGCGTGACGACATGAAGCCCGGCGAACCGACCGTACCCAACAACCTGCCGCTGGTCGCCGTGGGTGCCGGCCTCTTGTGGTTCGGCTGGTTCGGCTTCAACGCGGGCGGCGCATACGCCGCCGACGGCCTGGCCGCCTATGCCTTCACCAACACGACCATCGCCGGTTCCATCGCCATGATCGTCTGGATGCTTTACGACTGGCATTATGACCGCAAGCCTTCCTTCTCCGGCGTGCTCGTCGGCGCCGTGGCCGGCCTCGCCACCATTACCCCCTGCGCCGGGTACGTGGAACCGTGGGCCGCGATCATCATCGGCGCCGTGGGCTCCTCCGTATGCTACTACGCCAAGTATGTGCAGGAACGCCTCGGGTTCGACGATGCGCTCGAAGTATGGCGCGCCCACGGCATGGGCGGCGTCACCGGCGCCCTGCTCCTCGGCATTCTCGCCAGCAGCAACATCGACAAGGTGAGCGCCAGCATCCATCAATTCCTCATGCAGCTCCTCGGCGTGATCATCGTGGCGGTCTACTCCTTCGTTGTGACCATCATCATCTTCAAGGTCATCAGCGCGTGGGGGCCGATCCGGGTCACCAAGGAAGAGGAAGAGGCGGGGCTTGATGAGTCCTTGCACGGCGAAGAAGCCTACAAGATGTAACTCTCAAAGGCCGGGCCAGCTACCCGGCCTTTTTCGAAAGGAAACAACATGACTGAATTGGCCGGAACACTTTGGGTCGCGGGCGGAGGCGCGCTCGGCGCTTACTGCCGCTTCCAGATCTCCGCGTGGTTCGCCGCATGGTTCGGCAAGGGGTTCCCCTACGGTACCCTATTTGTAAACGTGCTCGGTTCTTTTATTATGGGACTGCTTGTAGGGGCAATCAAGATAAATGCCGTTCCCTTTATCCCGTGGCACGATTTCATTGGCGAAGGCTTTCTCGGAGCACTGACCACGTTTTCCACATTCTCCATGGATACGTTCGCCGCCTTCCGCGACGGGCAGCCCGGAAAGGCCATCGCCAACGTCGTCGTCAATATGGTCCTGTGCCTCTGTGGGACCGCTTTCGGCTTTTTCCTGATGGTTCAATAGGAGGAAGGCATGTCGTATATCGAAAACACCATTGCTGTCCTGTGCGGCGGCGCGGCGGGGGCGGTCTGCCGCTTCAAGCTGAATGCCGCGATCATGAGCGGCCTGACCATGGCCTTCCCTCTCGGCATCCTCTGCATCAACGTGCTCGGCGGTTTTCTCATGGGCCTGCTGCAAGGAGCCATGAAACGCAGCGGAAAACCGTTCACGGTGGGATACAGCCTGCTTGGAACCGGCTTTCTCGGCGGTTTCACCACCTTCTCCACCTTCTCGCTCGATACATTTAACCTCTACCATACCGGCGATCTCATGCTCGCAGGTCTGAACATTCTCCTCAATGCCGTAATATGCATCTGCGCCGTGTGGGCTGGCTACCGCATTGTCTTCCCACGCACCGCCGCCGCATAAGGAAACTCTACCTTCCCTCTCAGGAGAATAGAGACAAAGACCCGGTCATTGGCCGGGTCTTTGTTTTAAGCCTGTTCCCAACGCTCAATCTAAGGAACAGAGGGACAAACCGTTTTGAGAAAGCCATATTAACGAAAGCCAAAAAACTCGTGTGACTTCAATAGATTAAATACCGTTAACCACTCCAGTTCCCGGCATTCGTGCAACGTTCTCATTCCGCCGTTTCCAGTCCCGCGCGTTCAGCTCAAGTACTCACCCTCTGCTCTTGCGGATTATCGTCCGCGAACCAACACACCATCAGCGGAGGACAAAATAACATTATCGGAGGCACGGATCATGCGCACGGAGACAACTGTGGACTTGCCGAGGCGCCCAAAGGTACCAGCTACCACGCAAGCGGCGTTATTGGCTTTGCTCAACGCTCTCACATCTCGGCTGAGTACGAACTCCCCACCCTGCTCTTGAATAAAAATAGAGTTTTGCCGAGTACGTATATCGACAACGGTAAATCCCTGCTGTGAAAGGCGTGACCCCACGATGTCCCCAAGCAGCCTTCCCACCGTCGAAGACTGCGTCAAATTGTCCACATCCGCGAAACTGGCAACAATGACCGTCTCCCCTTCATTGAGGGGAGCATGTAGATTTTTGATGAGGCCATCCGCAAGTTCGTATCCGACCTTTACGATATCCGTCCTCGACATCTCCGCTTGGGAAAGCTGCGGAGGAACCTGTTTCATCTCATAGTGGCTGTCCGTACAACCACATAAACAAAAAAGTGCAAGCCCAAACACACAGATCTTTGCAGTATTCATGCTAATTCCCTACGCTTCTGTATGTTTTGGCCTGCATGGGCTGCTCCTTTCCTCTAAATGGCGGACGTTCCCAATATTGGTCGGAATCTTTCGCACGCATGTAGAAAAGACCTGAATAATCGTAGGTTACGGCCCCATCCACTGACCCTGTAATATTTATGAGGACTTCGGTATCAATAGGATACTTTGGAGTAGCCATATCCAGTAAATTCGCCGCCTCACCTAAAAGCCCGGCTCCCGCGGCACCAACAACCGGCCATGAACTCGGCCGGTTCTTGATAATGTAGCCAGCGCCGATTCCGCCTCCCGTAATCGCGGCGATGGTCCCCGGGTAAACATGAATGGTCTGCCGGGGTTCACTATACTTAATGATCTGAACACCCCAATCAATGCAGAGGGAGCCTTCGCGGGCTCCGCTGAGCCGCGCCCCGGAAGCAGCTACCTCATGCCGGAGAAGTGTCGTAAAGGCTCGTCCGAAAGGAGAACGATCCTGTTCTGAGACATAGACGGAACTTCCAGTGGTGAGCTGCATCTCTTTAACGATTTGCTGGGCAAGGATGCGCCAGTGATCGACGGCCTCAAGGGTTTGTTGCCCTGTTACAGGCCGGGCGACGGGTTGAGGCGCAAGGCTGCATCCCCAAGCGGTCAAAGTGAGCAACATGCTCATAAGACACAAAAAATATTTCCACATACCCGTCCTCCTGCATGTGGTCCATCACTATAATAGTTTACTCCTCAATTCAAGTTTTTATATAAGCTATTACATATTAAACGTGGTGTACCAAATGATATCGCCGAATATAAGATGTCATATGGACACAAAAGGAAACCTGATACTGCACGTGGCCGTCTCCTATCCGTTCAGCTGTCTATGGCTTTCGTGCTTTCAGCACTCTTTTCTAGTACTGAGCCAGTGAAGAGCGGACCTTTAAAAACATAATAAAACAAAACAGTTCACACAAATAAACTGCTATCAATCTTGCCCACCATCATTTTCCTTATACATGGGCATCCATGCCGCATTGGCCCATTCCTCATGAATCCGCTTGCCAGAAGGGACGGAGGCATTAGGATACAACCATGCTGCAAGCTCGGCGAGGCCGACAAGATAACGAGGCCCGCTTGCGATATCCGAATCGAGGATATACACGCGATTCTCTTTGACGGCATCGAGCAGCTGCCAGTTGTCCCGTTCCAAGACACTGCGCAAGCATTCATCGGTTCTCCGGGTGTCCTCTTCGGCATTCCGTTTGCCCAGGAGAATGCTCTTCACAAAACACTGCGGATTCCTTTCAAGAACCCATTCGGAATCCACCTGCATGGAGCGTATGCCAATATCATCAGCAAGGTTGTTTGCCCCCGCCATCTGCGTCAGATCATACAGGCCTGAGCCCGGCCCCGCTATTCTCAAGGGCGTGAAATGCTCCGCCAGCACAGTTGGCTTTGGCTGACCGGCTATGCTTTTTTGTATCTGCTCCGTCCAGCGTGCCACCCATTCCCAATAGGCTTCCGTGCGCCTTTGCGCTTCCGGGCCCAAAATCGATGCGAGCGTCCGCATCTCTTCAGGCAATTTTCCGGGCTCCGTCAGATCAAGCCGCAGTACGGCGATCCCCAAAGGTTCCAACTGCCGTTCCAGTTCCGGGCCTGGGTTTGTTTTCCATGCAAGGATAACGTCCGGGCGAAGTTCAGCGATCACTTCGAAATTCGGCATGAAGCCGCGCCCTACGCTTGGCAGTCTCGCCACTTCAGGAAACTGTGCCTTTCGGGTCTTCGTGTGCTCCGTGATTCCGACGAGCGTGTCTATTCTCTCCATAATCCGGATACATTCGACGCCGGAAGCGGAGAGCGACACGACTCTGCGAACCGGAACGGGAATATGGACGCTTCTTCCCAAGGAATCCGTAACGACGGTTTCCGGACCTTGTGCCCAAGTCGCCGAACACATCGCCAAAACAAGAACGGCGAACCATCCCAGAATGCGGTTCACAATATATCCTTGAGCGTACGCACCAGCGTATCCGCCTCGAGTTCTTCAAGGTGCATATATTCGGCTTCCAAGCCTTCAGAAAGCGTCTTTGCCATTGCAAACTGGACGAGGCCTTGCCGCTCCACATCGATCACCAAGGAATGAGTGCGGCCATCGGCGGCAATACGCCGGGCGGCCTCCAGCGCAGCGGGCATGGGTTTCATCCCGTCCGGTGCGGCGTTCGCTCTTCCATCGGAAAGGACAAGCAGAATAGGTCTGGTATCGGGATCTTTCCGAAGCTGGTTCCTGATGATGCGATGGCTTTCCTCAAGTCCCGACGCAAGGGGAGTCCTTCCCCCCGTGGGCAGCTCCTCCAGCCTCCGGTAGGCCTGCTCCACACTCCCCGTGGGTTCCAACAGGACTTCGGCCTGTTGGCCGCGAAAAGCGATAAAAGCCACTTTATCCCGCTTCTGGTAGGCGTCCATAAGAAGAGACAGCACGGCACCCTTGGCTTCCTCCATACGTCTGGCCGCCCCCATTGAGCCGGAAGCATCCACGGAAAAGACGATCAGGTTGCCGATTTTCTTTTCGCGGCGTCTGGTGCGGATATCCTCAAGGGTAATGACGGGGCGGGTCCATCCTCCCTCGCCGACGCGGTGGCGCAAAGCTGCAGCTCGAAGCGTCGCATCCCACGCGATATCGGCATACTTCATTTCACTCCCCACGAGTGGAAGGCTTCCTACAGTCCTCCCTGCCTTTTGCAGCGTGGCCGTACGGGAGCGCCGTCCTGTTCCTTTGCGTTGCACCCGATCTTTTCTCAGCCGGATAGGCTTGATCGTAAACGGATCTCCAATGGCAAAGACCTGCTCCACATCTCCCAGCCCTGCTGCTCCTGAGCTGTTAGCCTGAGGGGGAAACTGCGGAACTGTATCAAAAGGCTGCTCCTGTGAATGGGAGTGCTCTCTTTGTTCGTCTCCATCCGTCTCGCGTCTGGACTGCTCCTGTTCTTGCGAGGAGGAACGTTCGTTCCGCTCTTGCTCCTTCTGTTCCTGCGGGGGCGGGGGCGTCATACGGCGCCGGTGCGCCAGCGCCAACTCCGCCGCCTCCAACACGTCTTCTTCCCGAACATCCAGCCTTCCGGCCAGTGCCGCGAATGCGCGGGCCGTCCGCTCCAGAGCCAGCTCACCACGATGCCCGGCGCAATGCGCTTCAGCGGCAAGCTCCGCCATCCGTTTCAGCAAAAGCCGGGGGATACGGACTTGCGCGACGAGCCGCTGCGCCTCCCGGATGCGGACGGCAAGCGCGGCCTCCCGTTCCGCGTACTGAAGAAGAAATCCTTGCGGATCTGCGTCAAACCGCTCGCGTAGCCGCAAGACCTCCAGCCGTTCTTCCACGTCGCCGGGCGCGGATACCGAAACCGCCAGCCCGAAGCGATCCAGAAGCTGGGGCCGAAGCTCTCCCTCTTCCGGGTTCATCGTACCGACAAGCACGAAACGCGAAGGATGTTCTGCGGAGATGCCTTCCCGCCGGATCCGGTTCACGCCCTCGGAGCAGGCTTCGAGGATGACGTCCGCCACATGATCAGGAAGCAGATTGACTTCATCTATATACAAGATGCCACGGTGCGCGGCTGCGAGCAGTCCGGGCTGAAGGACACGCACACCCTCGCGGAACGCCGCTTCCATGTCCAGGCTTCCGGCTACCCTGTCTTCGCTGGCGGACAAGGGAACATCCGCCAGCTGGGGCGCAAAGGCCACTGATGGCAGCGCCCCCTTCCGTTTTTTCCCCGCGCAGGAGGGGCAAAGCCATTCTTCCGGGGCAAGCGGATCACAGTGCCACGGGCAGCCCGCAACAGCTTGAGATTGTGGCAGAAGTGAAGTCAGACCGCGCACAGCCGTGGATTTCGCCGTTCCTTTTTCACCCCGCAGCAACACGCCGCCAATGCTCGGCAAAACGGCATTGGCGAGCAAGGCGCGCTTGATCTTTTCCTGCCCTACAAGGGCGGTGAAAGGAAACACCCGCCATTTGCCGGACATCACCGCACCGCCTTCGCGGACCCGACATTCTGAAAAGGCTTTCTCCTCATCCTGTGCGGCAGAACCAGCCGGGCCGCCTGCATGACATCTTCCCTGGCGGCCTCGCCATCCCCACGCCATGCGGCGATGGCCTTGACGGTTTTCAGCATGACGATATCCGCTCTGTGCCCGTCCACTTCCGTTTCAATAGCAAGTTCGACAATGGCGCGCATGACATCTTCCGGAACAGCGACGCTCCCGAGTTTCCGTCTGGCGGCGACGATCCGTTCGGCTATCTCGTTTTCCCGTTCCTGCCATGCGGCACGGAAGCCCACCGGATCATCTTCAAAGGCCGCACGGCGCGTCATTACCTGAAGCCGCGCTTCCGGTTCCGCCATGCCCCTGACCTCCACGCACAGACCGAACCTGTCGAGAAGCTGCGGGCGGAGTTCCCCTTCTTCCGGGTTCATCGTTCCAACAAGTACAAAACGGGAAGGATGCGACCAAGAAACGCCTTCACGCTCGACCGTGTTTACGCCCATTGCCGCCGCATCCAGCAATACGTCCACAAGATGGTCATCCAGCAGGTTGATTTCGTCCACATACAGGATACCCCGGTTGGCATCCGCAAGGATCCCCGGTTCGAAACGCCGTCTGCCTTCACGGAGGGCCGTTTCCATATCTAGTGAACCGACGACGCGATCTTCCGTGGAACCGACCGGCAAGTCGACCACACGAACCTGACGCGAAACGGATTCAAGGGCTTCCTGCTCCAGACACCACGGGCACAACGCGTCGCCGTGGGGGTCGCATCCGCAGGGACACCCATCGACCACGTCGATTTCCGGGAGAATCGCTTCCAGAGCCCGCACAGCCGTGGACTTGGCGGTCCCTTTTTCGCCTCGGATAAGTACCCCGCCGATGCCGGGATAGATCAGATTCAGCAACAGGGCCTGTTTCAGCTCCTCCTGCCCGACAATAGCGGAAAAGGGGTAACGCTGGCGAAGTGTCTTCATAGCTTCTCCTTCGATCTTACTGGTTGTTTCCGCGCACGACTTCCAGCGCCCGTTTCCATTCCGCCACATCGTCGGACGTGACGATGTCGATGGAGCCTCCCTGAAATTCCCCACCGAACGCCTCCGTACGGTCTTCCAGAGTTCCCTCTATATCCATGTAGGCCTCGCGCAATTCGGCGAGCACATCGGGATCGGCTTTCCATAAATGCCGGGCTTCGGCCTCAAGCAGCCGACGGGCGATTTCTTCCAGTGCCCACGGATTGTTTTCATCAAAAAAAGCCCGGGTTTCGGGATCCAGCACGAAGGTTTTGGCGATATCGTCGAAAATCCAGTCATCGACGGCCTGTGTGGTGGCTTCCCACCCGTACACGCGCCCGGTACGCTTGGAAATATCGCCCGCGCCCTTGTATCCGTGCCGCTTCATGCCCTCTATCCATTTGGGATTGAGCAAACGGGCCCGCACGACGCGGCGCACCTCATCAGTCAGATCGCGTACCTGCACCTGTTCGGGTTCGCGCGTGTCGCCGTAATAGGTTTTAACCTGCCCTCCCCGGAAGTGCGACGCCGCGGCCGTCATGCCGCCGTGCGTCCCATAGTAGCCGCAGCAGTTGAACAGATCGTGCTCGTCGCTGACCACCTTGTTGTAGGTAACATCCACTGTGGAGAGGCTGGCCTCCAGCGCCCTCGGGCGTTTGACCCCGAACGCGTCCTTGCCGTAGGCGTACCCGTTCCAATGGAGAAAAATATCCGCGAGATCGGCCTCCGTCTGCCATGCGGACGCGTAGACGGCGAGATTGACCCCGGCCTGATAGGTTCCCGGCTCCGAAGAAAAAATACGAAAGGTCGCGGAACGCCACGCATCGGGATCATCAGCTTCGATAGCCGCCAGACGTTCCTGCGTATGTTTGCGGACAAAGTTGCTTTCCAGAGGCTCATCCAGCGCGGCGACGGCCTGTACCGCCGCATCCAGCATGTGCATGGCCGCAGGGAAACTGTCCCGAAGCAGACCCGATACGCGGACGGTCACGTCAATACGCGGGCGGCCCATCTCTTGCAGCGGGATGACGTCGAACCCTTCCACCATCCCGTTGCCCAGCCAACGCGGAACCACTCCGAGAAGGTAGAGGAGCTGCCCCATCCCCTCGCCGTCGGCCCACATCATGTCGTTGCACATCCAGAACATGGCGACGTTCTCGGGGTAGCGCCCCTCTTCCTTCAGATGTTTGGCGATAAGCGCGCGGGCGAGGTTCTGCCCTACGCGCCACGCCGCACGGGTAGGCAGGCGTCGGGGATCAAGCGCGTAGAAATTCCGGCCAGTCGGCAAAATGTCTTCACGCCCCCGCGTAATGATGCCGGAAGGCCCCGGCAACACATAGTTGCCCGTGAAGGCGCTCAGCAAAGAACCCGTCTCGTCCGTGGCCTCCATCCGTTCGATGATGCCGAGAATCCTCCGCCCCACTGAAACAAGGCCCCCCAGCGCGTCCGGCACGAGGCACGCATCCCCCAGCAGGGAGCGGATACATGCGGGGAGAGCCTCCGGATCCGTACCCTCCATCAGTATTTCACATACGGCAACAAGCTGTTTTTCCACCTTTTCCAACAGGCTGGCATGGCTCTGCCCAAGGCGTTTGTCCACTCCTCCCGGTTCAGCAAGTAGTGTTTCAAGCTCGAACCCTTGGGCTGTGCACAACCTTTTCCGCAACGAGTCGGCCTGTCCCGCATCGTACCGGACAATGGACGCGATAAACTGCGCCCGCCGGTTCCCCTGCGGCGTTTCCCCAAAAACGTGCATACCGTCTTCCATATGCGTATTGCGGAGAAGGCCGAGAGCCGCATGGATACGGGAGGCAAGGATGGCGAAGTCGGGGGACGTTTCAGGAGAGACTTGCGATTCCAGATTGGCGGCAGCGATGCCTTCCCGGATCAGGTGTTCCAGCTGGTGCGCCCGGTTGGGATTCCCGGCGCGAGCCTGTTCCCATTCCCCAAGCAGGCGATCCAGCTCTTCCAATGCGTCGTAGAGGCCGCTCTGCACCATAACCGTCTGCATGTGATCGACTAGTTCCGCATAGCTCCGCCGCTTGGCGACAACACCTTCCGGAGGATTGTCGGAGTTGTAGATATAGACGTGCGGAACTTCATGCAGCGCAAGATCGGGGAAACAGGCACCGGACAGGCCGACGCTCTTCCCGGGAAGAAATTCAAGGTTGCCGTGCGTTCCCACATGCACCACGACATCCGCCCCGAAACCGTCCTGAAGCCAGCGGTAGGTCGCTATATAATGATGTGGAGGCGGCACGGAGGGATCATGCAATATTTTGCAGACCTGCCCGTCACACCGGGAGCCGGCGCATCCGCGCTTGGGCTGGATGCAAACCACGGCATTGCCCCAACGGACGCCGGTAACGAGGATATCCCCGTTGAGCACCATTGCGGCGGGGACACCGTTCATCGGTTCCCCCGGCGGATTGCCCCATGCCTCCGCAACCTTTTGCCTGACGTTTTCCGGGTAGGCATCGAACCATCGCCGATAGGTTGCGAGATCCACATGGGCGAGTACCCCGCCCTTGGCCTCAATTTCCTGCACCGTCGTCCAACGGAATTCGGAAATCGCCTTGCGCTCCATGATGGTTTCGATGAGCGCCGCACCGGACTCGGGGACATCCACGGCATATCCGGCCTGCCGCATGGCCCGGAGGATACGGCTCACCGACTCCAGAGAATCCAGCTTGGCGGCTCCGCCTACGGATGCCTCCACGGACGCGCAGGGATCACTGTTCAAAAGAAAGGCGACCCGGCGTTCCGCCACGGGCTTATTTCTGAGACGCAGCCAGCGGGCGATGCGGGAGGCGAAACGCTCCACCCGTTCGGGATGGGGCGTACGGCGCTCGATTTCGGTTCCGCCCACGCTGGCCTGGGACAAGGTGCCGCCACCGAGGAAAAACGGCTCAATGGCTCCTTCAAATTCGGGCATGGCGACGGCCCACGACACTTCGCTGTTCAGACCCTGCGGATCGGCTTCCCATTCCTCAAGTGTTTTTGAGGAAGCGAAAACGGGCTGGAAGATAGGCACGCCGAGTTCACGGAAAACGCGCACGCTTTCCCGCGCCGGGGAATCGTCTCCGACAAACGCGGGCATATTCCCACCGTTATTGGTGAAGTACGGCAAAAACTTGACGAGGGCCCCGATCCGGCTCCCGCTCTCCCCAAGAAAGACCTCACGTGACCAGATCGTCGCCCCCTTGTTGCCCGTCGCCTTGTCCAGCAGCGTATTCGTAAAGGCCGGAAACACGCCCAAGCCCTTCGCTTCGAGAGCATGGACAAGTGCCGCTTCCACGTCGGGCATGTCGTTGACCCAGTAATGCCGACCGAACAGCAATCCGACCGTCCGTTCCGGATCCAAGCTCAGGCCGCGTTCACACGCATACCCCGCATACCACTCCAGATAGCCCCGCACTGTGGCAAAGGCGCGGACCGGCGCATCGGGATGCCAAAGCCCTTCCCAAGGAACGGGAACCGGTTCCGGAACCGCCGCGGCATTCGGCAATGCGTCCAGAAAACGGAACAGATTGCCGAGATTCTCCGCGCCGCCATAGGTCAGATAGCGATAAGCCGTCTGTGCCGTTTCGACGGGTACCGAGGACAACGCCCACGCAGCCGGATCGTAACTGACGCAGACCACCGGTACCGTCTTCCCTATCAGGCGGATGCCTTCATCAAGCTGATCCCACAGCGCGTCCGTTGTCCGAAACACGAAAAGCGCTGTGGCGGAACGCATGGTTTCAAGGCAGCGCTCCACGCCGTCCGGCTCCTCCAGCATACGGGAAGACAGGACGCGCACCGAGGGCATCCCAGGGCGAGAGGCTGCGGACATCAATGCGCCCACATGGCTGGACCAGGCGACACAGACAACGGACATGCATTCCTCCTGAAAAGGATACGGGAAGGGGCGCGGCAACACTCGCAGCCCCTTCCCTGTCATGTAATGGAGGGAGACCCATTACAATTTTTAGAACCCGGCCTCCAGACCAACGAAAAACATGTTGATCGGAACGCGGGAACCGTTCGTATAGCGGATTTCATCCTTCGAGGTGATACCTTGCATTTCGATGAAAGGTTCCAGCCAGTATCGTTCGTAATCAAACCGCTTGGACAGCTTGAACTCGCCCAGCCAGAAGTTGCCCTCGGCGATATCACCGTTGTCCGTCTGATCCTGCCAGATGCGGCCCAACCATGTGGCGCTGGCCTGCAACGTAAACCAGTCGGGATGTGAGAACGTAAACCCAAGGCTCGCCTTGCGCGTGGGAACATTGTGCAGATGGTTTCCCTGATTGGCTCCGGAGCGGATTTCCGGGCGCAGCGCAGTCCCTTCGGCAAAAAGCTTCAAATACTCGTTGTATTGGTAGTGGATGTTGGCTTCGATGCCGGTGATGGTCACCTTGTCGATGTTTTCCTTTATCTTGATGTTGTAGCCGTCTTCCTTTCCCTTCGGGATGTTGGCGATGTAATCCTCGGCCCACGTCTTGTAGCCGGTCACATTCAGGGTCAGCCTGTCCGTGGGGTTGACGTCCACACCGACATCCCACGTCTTGGACAGTTCGGGTTTCAGGTTAGGGTTGCTCTTATAGCGGCTCGAACCGATGATGGAACCGCCAAAAAGATCGTTGAGCGTCGGCGCGCGGAACGCCTCACCGTAGTTGGACCGGAACACCACAAGGTTATCCCATGGGTCCACGCGTACGCCGAGCTTGGGAGAAAAACGCACGTTGCTGGTCGAAGAGAAATCCTGTTTGTCGGGATTCACCCTGTCATTGGTGTCTTGAAGGTATCCCTTGCTCCGCCAGTAGTCGTAACGAACGCCGGGTACGACGGTGAGCTTGCCGTCCCAAATCGATATTTCATCCTGAAGATAGCCACTCAGGTTCAGCTCCTTGCCGCCCTTCTGAGTATAGCGGGTCGAAGTGAAGTAGTTGGACTCCGAATCGAATTTTCCCCAAGAGCCAGCGACCCCGACCGTAAACAAATGCATGTCGCCAAGGGCAAACGTATTGCTTTGATCCCAAGAAACGGTCCGCATCCTGGAAGGGGCTTCGGACGTTTTGACCGTTTTGCTGGCGTTGTCATAATCGGACTTGGTGAAGTCGCCCCGAATGGAAAAACTGCTGTCCACTACGCCAAAATCCTTATGCAATCTGGCACCGATGCCCTGATGCCTATTGCTGTACAGGTTAAAGTCTTCGATGTGCCATCTACCTGTATTTTCAAAGGAGGACATTTCTCCATGTATGGAGAGATCCGCGGTTTCGTCAAAACGGTAATTCAACGCCAACGCCCCGTTGTAGTTCTCCATCTTCTCTCGGGCACTGTTGAATTCGTTCCGGTTTGAACTGGTTTTGGGACTGTGTTCCGGCAGGACGTTGAAACCGCGCGACTTCAACATGCTGCCGGAAATGGCGTAGCTGAATTTGTCGATGGCCCCAGTATGGTAGAGTTTGTTCTGCCATGTGTTGTAGCGTCCGAACTTGGTGCCGACCGTGGTTTTGAAACCTTCTTCCGTCGGTTTTCTCGTGATGATGTTGATGACGCCGCCCATCGCGCTGGAACCGTACAGCGCGGAAGCGGGCCCACGCACCACTTCGATGCGCTCCACGGTATCGAGGCTGATGGTGTCCCAGTTGAAGATATTGTTCCCCGCCGTCATAACAGGGAGGCCGTCCATAAGTACCAGGACGCGCCCGTTGACGTCGTCGCCGCCCATACCACGGATGATCACCTTATTCTGCGTGCTCGTACCATAAAAGGAACGTGCCGAATCGACGGTAACGCCCGGCATCGTGCGCATGACGTCCAACACGTTGTTGGCGGGCATCTTTTCGATCTGTTCGCGCGTCACCACGGAAACGTCTGCCGTCGTTTCACCAAGGCTGTGTTCCGTTTTGGTCGCTGTGACGACGACCGGCTTCATGGTCGCGCTGACGGTTTCCTCCGCAAGTGCGCCTTGCGGGAACAAACACAGAGCCCCCAACAACGCGGCCAGACAGGTTCCTTGCTTCTTCACTGTTCCATGTCCTCTTCTTGAAAAATCCCTGAACGGGACGGAAAAACCGCCCCCTCCTCTGTCGTATCGGGAAACCACAGGGAAACCTGCGGATTGTCCGCGGCATGGAACGCGCGCATGGGAAGACCATAAACCGAGGCGATGCGTTCGCCCGTCAAAACATCCGCCGGAGCGCCGGAAGCCACGATCCCCCCATCCTTCATGAGGAGAATCGTATCGGCATAGCGGGCGGCAAGATTGATGTCGTGCATGGAAAGGATGACGCCCTTGCCCTGCTTCGTGGCAACACGGCGAGCCGTTGTCAGCACTTCCACCTGATGACGGAGATCCAGGCTGCTGGTGGGCTCATCAAGAAGCAGCCAATCCGTCTCCTGAACAAGAGCGCGGGCCAACGCAACCTTCTGGCGCTGCCCTCCGGAAAGGTTGGCAAGAGGACGCTCCGCGAGCGCATCCAGATTCAGCCGGGAAAGAACCGTCCCCGTCAACGCCACATCGGAAGGGGAAGGCCCCCACACAAACCACGGTTTGCGTCCAAGCAATACGAACTCAAATACACTGAGCGGAAAACGCAGGGACACATCCTGCGGGATATAGGCGAGCTTGCGGGCACGCCTCTGGGCGGTCATGCGTCCTATAGGCATACCCGACAGGAGCATTTCGCCAGAGCAAGGTTTCAAAATTCCCAGCAACAGCTTGAGGAGCGTCGTTTTTCCGGTTCCGTTGGGACCGAGAACGGCACAGATCCCACCGCTTCGAAACGTGAAGGAAAGGCCCTCAAGGAGGGGCCTCCCTGCCGGATAAGCAAAAGACAGATCGCGGAGTTCAAGCATGATTCTGCCCTTTCCGCATCAACAGCCAGAAGAAGAAAGGAACGCCGAGAAAAGAGGTCAAAATCCCGATGGGTATGATCTGAGGAGGGCAAATGTTTCTGGCGAGCACATCGGAAAAGGTGACAAGGGACGCCCCAAACAACGCCGCACCGGGAATCAGGAAGCGGTGTTCGGCACCAAGGGCAAGACGTGCGATATGCGGGGCAACCAGTCCGATAAAACCGATGACTCCGGTAAAGCATATAGCCCCCGCCGCCATGAGCGAAGCGGCCAGAATCCCGCCGATACGCAAACGCCGCACATTGACGCCCAGCGACGAAGCGGTTTCTTCACCGGCAAGCAACGCATTGAGATCCCATGACAGTTTTAGTGCGAACGGTACCGGAAGCAAGATCATGACAGCGGCCATCCCCAACTCCGACCATCCCACGCGTCCCAAATTGCCGAACCCCCAAAAGACAATCGCCTGTACCTCATATTCCGTGGCAACATATTGCAGCAACGAGGTCGCGGCGGAAAACAGGAACATAATGGCAACCCCGCCGAGGATCAGCGTTTCAGGACGGCTGTCGTGCAGTCGGGCAAAGCCCAGTGCCGCAAACGCCGTCAATGCGGCGAATACAAAAGCGTTCCCCGCCATCCCCCATTGCGATGCTCCGCCCAGTAGAATAGCCAGCGCGGCACCGAAGGCCGCACCGGAGGAGATGCCCAGCGTAAAAGGAGAGGCCAACGGGTTCCGCAGTACCGCCTGTGCCAGCGTTCCACTCATGGCAAGCCCGGCTCCCACCAGCGCCCCCATGAGCACTCGGGGAAGGCGCAGGCGAACAAAGAGCGCCAACTCGTGTTCAGAGAGCCCCAAGGGAAGGCGCACCACACCGTTTCCCACACTCACCCCCAAAAGGAGCATACACAACGCCACCAAGGCGAGCAGCCCCAAAAGAAGATTCTGCCGTTTACGGCGAGCAAGGTAGCGAGCAGCAGGAATGGCATGCATCTCTTCAATCTCATTTGAGTATTATTTTTATAAAAAAAATGTCACCAGAATAGGTAGCACACTCTTTACGATTGTGCTACTTCTTTTTTCGTGTTCGACGAGGTTCCTTACGCCCTCATCTCTTCCCAATACACCCAGCGACAGGCTCCTGACTGATGATTCAGACTGAACATATCACCAAATCATTTGGCCGAACCCACATCCTGTCCGGCATAAGCCTGCATGTGAGGGATCGGGAACTTGTGGCCTATCTCGGACCGAACGGAGCCGGAAAGACAACGACCGTACGTATCCTGTCCGGTCAGGCCCGGGCAGACGGCGGCACCGTCAAACTTGCCGGGCGTAACCTCGAACACCCGTTGGAAGCCAAGGCATTGTGCGGCGTCGTGAGCCAGCATCTCAATCTGGATGCGGAACTTTCAGTACGGGAAAATCTGGACATCCACGGACGGCTTTTCGGCATGAACGCATCCGAGAGAAAGGAAGGGATCACCAGTTTGCTTGAAACCGTCGAAATGGCACACAAGGTCGACGTGCTGACGAAAACGCTTTCGGGGGGAGAAAAACGGCGTATCATGCTGGCGCGGGCCTTATTGCATAAACCCCGCATCCTCTTTCTGGACGAACCCACGGTAGGGCTTGATCCGCTCATCCGCCGAAAACTCTGGGGCTTGATCAAACGCATCCAGCAGGAAGGCACAACCATCCTCCTGACAACGCATTACATTGAGGAAGCGGAATTTCTTGCCGATCGGGTTATCTTTCTCGACAAGGGGCGCATCGTTGCCGAAGGTACGCCGAACGCGCTCATGAACCGAATCGGCCAATGGGCTCTTGATGTCCAGTGCAACGGTCTGTTGACGACCCGCTACTTCAATGAACGCGATGAAGCCGCCAGAGAAACCACTCAGGAACAGGGGACCAGCACGGTGAGGAGGGTCAATCTTGAAGATGTGTTTCTGAGCATTACGGGACGTAAAGTCTCGGGGAGCGCACAGTGAAGCCCCTTCGCGGCATGGCGGCCGTATACCTGCGGGAAATGCTCATCCTCAGACGCCGCATACTCAAACAGTTTGCTTCGTGGCTCGTCTCGCCGCTTCTGTATCTGGTGGCTTTTCATTACGCCATGAACGATACGCTCGTCGGCTCGCGTCCCTATGCCGATTTCCTCCTGCCCGGGCTCGTAGCCATGAGCAGCATGACCCAAAGCTGGGCCATCGCCAGCGACATCAACATCAGCCGTTTTTACTGGCATACCTTTGATGAATTTCAGACGGCCCCCCTCCATGCTGCAGCTTATGTTACTGGAGAGGTATTGGCGGGGATGACCCGTGCCGTATTGGCCTGTCTTGTTGTCATGGGAATCGGGTTGCTCGGCGGTATCCAGATCGCCTATGGCGCACCGGGGCTCTGGCTCGCCCTCTTGTTGAACGCGTGGTTCTTTTCAAGCCTTGCCGTAGCGCTTGCTTTGCATGTCAAAGCCCATGCGGATCAGGCGCTGCTGTCCAACTTCGTCATTACGCCCATGGCCTTTCTCGGCGGCACGTTCTTTCCATTGGATCGCCTCCCCGGTTGGGCTCAACATGTTTTGGAACTCCTCCCTCTTCCCCATGCGGCGCAAGCCATGCAAGCCGCCGCTATCGGACAACCCGTGCGTTTTCTTTCCTGCGGCCTGCTTTTTCTTGGTGCCGGCGCCGCGTTTACGTGGGCTATCTTCAGTGTCAGGAGCGCACAGGGATGAACCTGTCAGGAGGGCGCTGTTTCTGCCTCATGTTGGGCGTGTCGCTTTTGGCACACGGAGGGCTTTTCCTCAATCGCTCGCCGCTGGCACGTCTCTCCGAATCTAAAGAAGCTCCGCTCTCTCTGCGCCTCGCCGTAACGCCAGCTCCACCCGCGCCGACCAATGCAGCGGAATCCAGCCCGCAGCCCCCCCGCTTGCTCCGAAAGAAAAAACGCCTCCCCGACCAACGCCCCTGCAGGAACCTCCGCCGCCTCAAAAGCGTTCCACCCACCAGGCCAAAACTGAAAAACGGAGAACAGCCCCCCAAAAAACAGCAACACCGCCAGAGCATTCCCGCGCACCACAGGCTCAATCGGCAAAGGCCCCCTCACCTTCCTCTCCACAACACACCGTACAGCCGGCACAAGGAAAAACGGAAGCCGCCGCCCCTCGGCACACACGTCATTCGACGCCGTGGACGGGCCGAAATTCCTCCAGCCGCCAGCACCGCGTTACCCACGTCTGGCGCAACGCAAAGGTATCGAGGGACAGGTGCTCATGGAATTGATGATTGACGCGGAGGGGCGGTTGATGAGTGCGTCCATAAAAAAAAGCGGCGGGAACGGATTCGATGAAGCGGCTCTTGAAGCCGTCCGGAAGGCCATTTTCCGCCCCGCGACCCATAACGGACGCCCGGCAACCTGTATTGTTCTCCTTCCCATCCACTTTACGCTGAGGAATGCCTCATGAATTTTCTCATGTCGTTTGCCGATTTCTTTGCCAAAGGCGGCCCGCTCATGTGGCCCATTCTTCTGTGTTCTGTACTCGCTCTCGCCATAGTCCTGTTCAAGACGTTGGAATATACGACAGCCCTGCATACGCTCGGAAAAATCAAACAGGGAGACTCCATTCCCCTGCCTTGGTTTTTGGCACCCATCTGCGAACGACTGGCGACAGCCGACGAAGAAACGTTATCCCTCACAGCGAACAGGCAGGTCAGGAAGCTGGAGCGGGGGCTCGGCGTCCTGGAGTTGATCACGACGATCGCACCCATCCTGGGGCTTACCGGCACAGTGACCGGCATGATCAGCACATTTCAAGCGATAGGGGAACACGGATCACGGGTGGATCCTTCCGTGCTCGCCGGGGGTATATGGGAAGCCCTGATCACGACGGCTGCAGGATTACTGGTCGCCCTTCCCGCGCATGTCGCCTATCATTTCCTTGAGAACCGTCTGTCTGAACTTATCCAGACTGTTCAAGAAATCGTTGACGTTCGCCGCATTGCCTTCTGTGGGATATCCCATGAAAATTAAACGGCGCAAACGGGCACGCAACAGTATGAGCATTACGCCGCTTGTCGATGTGGTATTCCTCTTATTGCTGTTTTTTGCTCTCACCCTTCATTTTTCTCCTGAGGAGGCCATCTCCGTAGAACTGCCGACATCTTCATCGGCAAAACAACAATCGGAAACGGAGATTATCCTGACAGTAACCCCGGAAGGGGTGATCCGTCTGAATGGAAAAGATGTCCCATCACAATCTCTGGAAACGGAACTCGCCAGCCTGCGGAAGATTGATGAAAAACAAGCTGTACAGGTACGCGCAGATCAAGAGGTAGAAGTTGGTAAACTTGTGGCAATCATCGATGCAATCCGCAACGCCGGATTTCAGTATTTTGATCTGATGACGCAACAAGTTAACCGCAAATAATACATGATACCGGGGTACCCATGATTTCGAGAGGGGTATTTCAGAAAAAAAGCACTTGCCAAACGAACGATCAAGTAATCGCCAATCCCGTGCGCAGTATTCAGACTCTGACACTGAATACAGAGAATATCACTCCTCCGTCTTCGCCACGAAGAGGATAAACAATCGAAGTATGAATGCCCTGTTCGGAAGAATTCACCTCAAGAAACCAGCAAAGGATAATATAGTGTATAGCCAAGGTACGTTATCAATTCTTGTAAACAGGATACTCCTCTCGGCTGAACAAGGATTGTTTCAAAGGAACATTTTTCAAACGACACTTGAAAAGGGCATAAGAGCGCGTAGATAAGTGACCATAACCGCCCAGGAAATCCGTTCCCGTCTGCTCGATACACGATCGTTTTTCAAGGTGTTCCTGCAGGGAACTCACAAGAGAGCAAAGAACCGACGAGTTCCAGACAGAACGCTATAGCCTCCAGGAAAAGGCCATAGCCGTCATTGCCGAACGGAATCTCGGCCCCGCCGAAGATATTCAAGAACTGTCCGACACCATGGATACAACGTCCTGCTCGCGGAGGACAACGAGCTGAACCGGGAAATCGCGGAGGAACTCCTCAAGACACAAGGGTTATCCGTCAGTTGCGCGGAGAACGGACAGATTGCGGTGGACATGTTCAAATCCTCACCCCCCGGAACCTATAACATCATCCTGATGGACATCCAAATACCGATGATGGACGGATATCAGGCAACAGCGGCGATCCGCAGTGCCCCGTATCGCCCGGACGCAGCCACTATTCTGATTATTGCCATGACGACCAACACCTTCAGCGAAGATGTTGCCACAGCAGCCGCAGCCGGAATGAGATAGAGCCCTGCGTCTCGGGGACGGAGTTGAGGCCGTCTCCGACATGCTTTTCATCAAGCATTCTAGACCAACCTGCCGTGCCGTATGTTACGACTCCAGCTGTTGTGTAGCTTGGTTTTATTGCAACTTGTGAAATGACCTTGTATCGGCATATGAAATCCATTTATAGACACTAGAGCCTCTTGAGATTACCTGTAGCGCAAAAGGCCCATTAAACGGCTTGTCTGTTGATTCAGAATTGCCAAAGAAGATATTTTTTGTATCAAGGATTTCATTATTGAAATCAAAAGAACCGCCACTTTCATAATCGCCAATCTGCCCTCTCTTGTTCGCCAGTTTTCTCTGATTCCCCCCAACTGCCACGTCCTTCGCGGTGAGCGAAATCGTCAGCCCATCAGGCTTGACGGAACCACGTGTGATTGGCGGAATCGGCGGCAGCCGTGGCGCTGGATGCGGCGTTCATCTCACTCACACTGGCAGCAGCGGCGGAAACGGAGGCTTCGCCATTACCGTATTCGCGGCTTCCGTCGCGGTCTGTTCACTGACCTTGGCCGCGTTCTCGGAAGCTTTCGCCGCCGTGGCGGAGGTTGACGCTTCTCCCGCCTTGGCTGGGTGAGCCTACGAGTGCCATATGACATCGCGTGTATTGTTTAAAGGTATTGGATTTTATTGTTCCATTTGGCGGATATAAAAACTCAATACGATCTATATTGTGCTTAATTTAACGTACATTCTATAAATCGGTAACCAATTTGTGCATAATCGTTACTCAATTGACCAATTACTTTATTCAATATATATTCACATAAAATTCATAGGGCATTCTTCAAATTTCAAAAAATAGTTTTAAGGAGTGGTCATGAATGAATTTTATCAACTTATTCAAGATACTGTATCACGGAGTCCCATCGGAGCCAAAGCTGTTGCTGTAAAATCGGCAAACCTTACTCCACCATGATGAGGGAAGTGAACCCCAATGATAAAGGTGCAAAGTAGGTGCCGACACCCTTATGGATATCGTAAGGGCAACTAAAGACATAAGCCCCCTTGTATTCATGGCGAAAGAGCTTGGGTACAGGCTTGTCCCTGTCTCAAAAGATGAAGGAGAGGAGGACTCGGCTGCATTATAAGATAACCATATATATTAACATAAAAAATATAGTGGCAAGCTACCGATAACGGGTGGCTATTTTTTTGCAAAGGCGGTTCTTTGGAGCCGCCTTTTTTCATGCTCTCCCCTTGGACCATTGGCAAGAAGCCCTACTAGACCCGGCTCCGGGAAAGGCCCCCTCTCGATGACAGGCGAAGTTCGGCTACAGGTTTGCCCCTGTGAATTGACGGGCCCCACATGAAAGGGGGCGGCGAACACCCGTCGCCCCGAACCATGCGGGACCTGAAACGTATGGATGTGCGCGCCCCGGCGGGGATTGGCTCCACCGGGAGTTTGCCATTGTGCCCCTATATCATACCGAATACGAAGGAACAAATACCACAACCCGAAACAGCAATGGGGCAATGCTATGGCAGTGCCACCAACTCCTATCACGAAAATGACTTTCGGATGGTACATGATATATGATACCACGATGACAGGCCGCGAAAAGTACCCATACGTTATCGCTATACGGGAAACATTGCCGTGGAGTGGAAATTCTAAAAACCCCGGCATGAAAAAGATAAAGCCCCTTCCTCACGGTTGTGGGCTTTTCCTATGACAGACGGAAAAAGGTAGCACGGACGCTTCACCATAATCCCGCCCGCTCGGCATGTGCCCTCAAGAGGCTCAAGGGCGAAGCCTGCCAAACGGGCCATGCCTGCCAATGACTCAAGAGCATCCGAAAACGCTCCGGGCTTCTCTAAAAACGGAAACATATTCAGCCTCAGCGTTTCCCGCATGGAATGGAGAATTTACGCAGCTTGGCATAGAGCGTCGGGATTTTCATATGCAGCAAGGCCGCTGCTCCGTGTTCGCCGCGTACGCGCCCCCGCGTCATCGCCATGATCTTACGCAGGTACCGTTCTTCCAACTGTTCCAGTGTCGGCGTGTCCGCAAGGATGCCGCCGTCCCCCGCCTGACTGGAGAAAAATGGCTCCATGTTCGCCTGGTCGAAATGAAAATGCAACGACGCCCCCTGCTCGCACAGAATTACCGCCCGCTCGATGATGTTTTTCAATTCGCGCACGTTTCCCGGCCAGGAATAGTCCACTAGCGCCTGTTTCTGCTCCGGCGACAGAGGAAAAATCGTTTTACCGTAACGCTGGCTGGAATGGCGAATGAAAGCGTCGACAAGCGGCAAAATATCCTGCTTTCGTTCGCGCAGGGGCGGCAACAGCAACGGGACGACGGATATGCGGTACAGGAGATCCTGACGGAAACGCTTCTCACGGACTTCTTTCCATAAATCCCGGTTGGTCGCGGCGATAAGCCGGAACCGGGACTTGATTTCCGCCGTTCCGCCGACACGCATGAACCGCTGCTCCTGAAGCACCCGCAGAAGCTTTGTCTGGATGAGCGGCGACATTTCCCCTATTTCGTCGATAAACAGCGTCCCCTGATCCGCCATCTCGAACAAGCCGATTTTTTGATTAGACGCTCCGGTAAACGCGCCCCGCTCGTGTCCGAAAAATTCGCTTTCAAAGAGCGATTCAACCATGCTCGCGGGGTGGACGGCTATGAACGGCCCCTGACGCCCACTGAGGCGGTGGATATGCCGGGCCATGATCTCCTTGCCGACTCCGGTTTCTCCCCAGAGCAGGATGGGGACATCCGTTACGGCGGCATACTTAGCTTCATTGAGGAGGGTGTTCAACCCGGCCCCCAACACCAAACACTCGCCCCTGTCCTCCTGCAAAAAGATGCTGCGCAGTTTATTCTGCTGCAATTCGTTTTCACGTTCCTTCAATCGCCGCACGAAGAGGGCCGAACGCAGTTCCGCAGTGAAAAGGCGGGCTGCGCACCGCAGTTCAAACAGGGAAAATTCGTCAGCCGGCAAAACGGAATAGGTGCTGCTCAAATAGAGAAGCCACGGAGGTTCCGTTCCGATGTCGATGCTGAGGCAAAAGCCGTACTGCTTATGGAAGTGCACCGGCGTCGTGGCGGAACGTTGCTGCGCGACCTGCACAAGCCATTGCATACAAGGCCGCATGTGCTCGCTTTTCAATTCAAGAGCAGACAGGTTGACGGCCTGGACAAACTGCAACGGATTATCCTCATCGACCGTGCGGAAAAACGCGGCCCGTTCCACCCGAAAGCCGTCAATAGAGGCCCTGAGAAGCAGATGAAGCCTTTCCTCAAAGATTTCGCGCTGCGGCGCGGTGTTCAGCGCCTTATGGCACCGTTCGATGATGTATTTCTCTTCGGATTCGGCATCGGGAAGGGAGCATGTAAACAGGCTAAACGCAGCCGGAGGCACGTTCAGGCAGGCGAGTGAGGCTTGATGGTAGGACGTTGAGGCATCAAGAGGCTTCCCGGTGGCTTTGCGGACGATGTTGCGGAGCGATCGGGCCTCCTCCATGCTGCCGCACAGTTCGCAGGTGTTGGCCAGCTCGTGCGCGGTGAGGGTCAGTTCATGCATATCCCGCGTCGTGAGGATAAGCTCGAAACTTTGGCGCAACAGCTCAAGCTGCTTCTGTGGCCCCTCTCCCCTATCGCGCAGCAACAGTGCCTGAACGCGCATGGCGGAGCCCTTGAGATGCACATTAGCCCCTAGGAGCAGGTGGCCCAACGTAGACTCCAGCTCATAGTAGGGGATGGGTACATAGCCGTTGTGCGCAAACACATAGAGCATGTCGAGGACTAACGGATCCTTGAAGGTCGCGGGCCTGATGTCACGGGTGATCGCCCTGCGGGTTTCATCATTCAGGACGGCATAGGCGCGCTCGATGTCGCCCGCCAAAAAATGGTACAACGCATGTGCCCGCGTCGTCAGCGAGTTGACTACGGTATGCTGCGTATATAGCGGGGAAACGCGAAGCCGATTGATGAACTCCAGCGCCTTGCCGCTATCCCGTTTGCGTAGCAGCAGGAAACACGTGTTGACTTCATACAGGGTCGCCGAAAGGATATCGTCGGTCAACGTCGCCGTGCGCCGAAGAAACTCGATGCAGCCAAGCGCAAAATGGAATTGCTGCAGATACCCTGCGGAAAAGAGCGTACAGACCGCCAGTGTATCGTAGAACCTCTTGTAATACCAAGGTGTTTCTTCGGAGCAACGGTTGAACCAATCGATGTTTTTCTTGAGATCCCCGCACAGATAGGCAAGCAACCCCTCAAACAGAGGAAGCGCTTCCTGCGTGTCGCCATCAAAATAGCTTCTGACCCGGCACAGGGCCTGCTGGAGATTCTGTGTAAGGCGCGTGGTGTTGCTTCCGATGAAGACATGCAGATACATACGCGACAGCATCAGAAGCGCTAAAAACCGCTTGTTACCGTTTTTTCGGGCAAGGCCGTAGGCGAGAGCTGAAAGGCGCAGTATTTTTTTGAGCAGTTCCGTGGAATTGAAGCTGAGCCCCTGTACCGCAAAGACAAGATTCAGGAACTTGCCGTCCAGACCCGCCGTGCTGCCGTTGCGCCGTCCCCAGCGCAGGAGGAAAAGGACAGCCAGTTCGAGCAAGGGCAGAATGTTCCTGTCCCGTTCGGCGCATTGGCTGATCCGGCTCAGGACGGTTTCACAGTCGCTGAGGCTGGCTTGTTCATGGAGACAGGTAAGGGCGTACGCCTTTTCGTCGGGCCGAAAAAACTCCTTCAGCAACGGGAGCTGGGAGCGTATGAATGCAGCGGTTTCATCGCCCGCCTTCCACGCGGTTCCGTGCGGCGAAGAAACGCGTTCCGCCAAGCCAAGACGCTCCAGCTCGCGCCACCGCTCATCGGATGCGGGCAGCACATTCCCCGTGAGCAGTGCAAGCTCTTCAATGAAGAGAGAACGCCCGGCAAGATGCAACGCCAAAACATGGGCTATCTGCTGTGAGGTCAACACGGATTTCCCCTTCATAACAGATAAGGATGGGGCCTGTTTTACTCAAGGCAAAAACGATATGTCATTCAGTGTGCCTTGGCAACAAGCGTTCCGGACTCCGGATGAACGAAACGGAAACGAGATGCGATAAAGACATTCCAGAGGAGTACGGCACGCCAGGAGGGAAAAGCTCTCATTTTTGCATTGCACCATACGAAGTTGTGCTTCTCCACCACTAGTCGATTATACCTTTGCCGATACGTATCGGACGCGCCGCGCTTCTCCGGAGCACCTCTTGCCATTGTATATGTTCCCCTTGCGCCAAAGTGGGGGGACGGCAAAGGGAACATAAGGGGGTATGGAGCAAGATGCCGAGGATACGGTTAGGCTTCCATGGCGCGGGCCCTGTTGTAATCCTTAACGTAGGTGAATCCCGCAACCAGCATGATCAAGCCGCCGATGACGAACACCAGCTGCATGTAGACAAGCGCCAGCTGAAGCCCGAACGCATCGGAAAGCGCCCCGGCGAGCATGGGCCCGAAAAAGCCCAATCCTTGAAGCAGGGTCACATACGTCCCGTACGCGGTGGCCTTGTAGCGGGTGGGAACCAGTTCCTGCGTGGCGATGTGCACGCCGGTCACGGGGATGATGAACAGAAACATTCCGATCGCGCAGCAGGCGGCAATCTGATAGTAGAAGCCCGCCGCAAACACCGCAGCCAGAATGAGGAAACAGGGCACGCCGAGCCACGCCCGCGTGCGGCGGCTCCACAGGCCGAGGCGGTCTGAAAGCCAGCCGGAGAAGGGCGTGATCAAAAGGCCGGTAATCAGGTAGGCCGGCCCCATGTAGGCGCCCACTTCCGTGGACGTCCAGCCCATGATGCGGACCATGAACATGGGAATCCAGGAAATCATGCTGGTATAACCCATGTTGGCGATGCCGACGCCGATGCCGAGCAATATCAGCGTCTTGTTCTGGAGCGTGAAAGCAAAGGCCTCCCGGACCTTCACATGCTCCCGTTTGCCGTCGGCGCTCGCCGCCGAAACGTGATTCTTGACGTTGGGCAGGAACAGGGACAGCGCGGTGAACAGCAGCGTCAGGCCCCCGACGGCAAGGAACGCGGAACGCCAGCCGTAATGCTGCGCCAGAACCCCGGCGATCGTGGTGCCGAGAGCCAGCCCCACGGACATGGCGGAGTTATAGGCCCCGATGACCGAACCCCATCTAGAGCGGCGGGTCCAACTGGTCAGCATGGATACGGAAACGGGCGCGTAGCTGGCGTTGCCTATGCCGACCATGAAGCGCCCGAACACTATCAGGAAGAGGTGTGAGACGAGGCCGCACAGTGTGCAGCCCACGCCCCAAACGGCGGACATGAGATTCACGGCGTGCTTTTTCGAGCCCTTGTCCGCCAAAAAGGAGAAGGGGAGCACAAACACGGTCATGCCTAGCAATACGGCGGAACCGGCGACACCGACCTGCGAGTCAGAAAGTCCCAGATCCTTCTGCATAGCGGGGAAAACGGCGGTAATCCCCAGTCTCGCGGCAAAGTCCAACAGAAAAAGCATGTAAAGCACGCCAAAGCCGAAAAGAAACCATTTTTTCCCGACGGGAGACGTCGGTTCATCGGAAGCGGCCAGCCCCTTTTCCGCAGAGGCGCCGTCCTGCCGGACGGATGCGACGACGGATTCGGTTTGGCTTTTCATTTCTTCTTCACGGTCAAGAACAATTGAAGGCATGGGCATTCTCCGGCGCGGGTACATAACCCGTTTGAAGGATGAGCGGAAGTTCTTTCCGGATGCTTTGCGGATGTCTGCGGAAGGGCTAAGCCTGATACACGATACGTCCGCCACAGAGCGTCATGCGAACCTTTACCTGATTGATGGCCAAAGGATCGATGGCCTCAAGGTCGTCGGACAGCAGCACGAAGTCGGCCAGCCGTCCCGGCTCGATACGCCCGCGATCGTGTTCGCCCATGCAGAACAGAGAGGCATAAGCGGTGTAGGCCTTGATCGCTTCCCGGGGGCTGATGCGCTGATCCGCTCCCATGAGGCGGCCGCTCGGGGAAATGCGGTTGACGGCGGCATGGATGGAATCAAGCGCCGTGACCGGCAGCACCGGGGTGTCCACGTGGAGAGCGAAGGGAAGGCCAATCCTGACGGCGGAACCGGCGGGATCGAGCCTGTTGGCGCGGCTGGGGCCAAGATAGGTGTCGTAGTGGCCGTCGCCCCACACTTCGATATGCCGGACAAAAAAGTGGGGAGCGCATGGCAGGCCTTCATGCGGCGGAGCTGTCCGTCCGAGGCCATCTGCGCATGCACAAAAATGTGATGCAAATCAGGGCGGGGCAAGGCACGCTGCGCCCGCTCATAGGCTTGCAGGGTGGCTTCGATGGCGGCATCACCGTTGGTGTGGACGGCTATCTGAATGCCCGCGGCATGATAGTGCATGACAAGGTTGCCGAGCTCTTCAGGCGTGCAGACCAACTCGCTGCGGTAACCGGGGCGGGAGTGGTAATCTTCAAGCAAGGCTCCGGTGTAGCCTTGGATGGAACCGTCCGTAAAATACTTGACGCCGCCGAAACTCAGATACTCGGAAGGAAAACCCCACAGGCCGTAAGGCTCCAGCGCATCCAATACCGGAGGCATGAACTGCAGGTAGCCCCGGGCGTCAAGCGCCTTGTCCCTTGCAAGGCTCAGGTACGCCGCCATGTCCGTCTTATAGGAACCGGAAAGCCCGATCCCTCCGTCCATAAAGGTCGTGAACCCTTGGGCGTTGTAGTCGCGCACGGCCCGCAGCATGTTCTTCCGGGTCTCGTCAAATGACGTCGCCGGAAGTTTGGCAATCGCCTGATAAGAGGCGTTTTCTTCCAGAATCCCGTTTGGCCTGCCGTCGGCCCCAAGACAGACCGTCCCCCGGCGACCCGCGTTTCCGCTGTGTAGCCGAGCTTTTCGATAGCCAGCGAATTCAGGTAGCAAAAATGGACGGAAAGATGTTTAACAAGGATCGGGCGTTCCGTGGATACGGCGTCCAGGTCTTCACGGGTCAGATGACGTTTTTCGTCAATGCCCGTATCATCATACGCATAGCCGACAATCCAGCGATCTTGAGGCGTATTCCCGGCGGCTTCACGCAACCCGTCGAGAACGCGCGGAACAGTGCCCAGTCGGGAGCCGCAATAGACCTGACTGAACGTATCCGCATACATGGACAGATGGCTATGCGTATCGATAAAGCCGGGATACAGCACGCCTCCGCCGAGATCGATTTTCTCGTATTCGCCGCAGAGAGCCGCGCAACGCTCCATGTCTTCCAAACTGCCCATGGCATGTATGCGCTCTCCAATAACACAGACAGCTTCCACGATCGGCATGGGATCATACAGGGTGACGATTTTCGCACCGGTGTACAGCTTCAATTTTTCTGTGCAAAACACGTGTCATCTCCTTGGATTAGGTCATTGGGGCCTGCCGCAACAACGTTTTCTCAGGCGGTTAGGCAACATGTTGCCCCACGAGAAAGCGCGGGCCAATGCCAGCCTTGCCTCTACAGAGATAAGCAAGAGCAATGCCAAGGAATTTGTGTTTTTAACACGCTGTAATCATAGTTTTTTAAAGATTGTACGTTTCCGATGCCCCTCCTCGTCCAAGATACTATACATATTCTGTATCGTTTTTTTACCAATTATAGAATATTAAACAAATGCACGTACTCCAGCGCACGTAGCCGTTCGCGTTCATCCACCCTATGGCATGGAGACAAGTCCGGCGGCAACTTTGGTCTTTTCGGGATGCGCTTCTTGATAGACAGGAATGAACATCGCGTTGAACTGGCCCAACTGTCGGGAAGTTCGCGAGACAGGTCGCGTTCTATGCCATAATCCGCACCAACAAAACGTTCTGCAAGACATTGCTCTGCATGGCGGCTGCCCTTGCCGAGCATAAGGCGATAGTATTTCGTGTTTGTCACTGATTTACTCCAGAACGCATGGTCGAATATCCGGGCCGCGGGAAGAGCGCATGTACGAAGCTGTAGAGTGCCATGAATACCTCGAACTCCCTGCGCTCACCATCGGCGTTGACGGCGACGGCGCGGGACGCACTGTCATTCTGGAGCTGGAAGAAATGGGAATCCCCGTGGAGCGCATCCACTGGGGGCTCCCCTGCCATAGTGATGCCGAGAAGAACCGCTACTTCAACCTGCGCGCCTACGACCACTGCAAAATGCGCGAAGCCATTTTTACCGGGCGGTTCAAGGGGCCATCGCTGAAAAAATTCGTCGAGCAGGCCAGTCGGCTCCCCTATCGCATCGATGAGCGCGGTAGGTACCAGATGACCCCAAAGGACAAAATGAAGTCGGACGGCATCAAGTCCCCGGACATTTCCGACAATTGCTGTTTCGCTTTTCTTCTCGACTACATCCCCGCCGAAGATGGGCAGAAAGCCACGGTGGGGCGTGACAGGTTCTTGGAGCTGGCTAGGGCGCGCTTAGGCGAGACATCATAAAAGTAAATCAAAAATTGATTTCATATCAACATGAAGGTATACTCCAAAGCCTGATGACGAAATGCGCGTCACTATGATGCCCATAGGTCCTTTTCTCCTTTTTGGCGATTCGACCGGAGATAATCTGCTTATCGCAAGAGAAGACTATGTAAGCCAGCGTTTCAATAAAATTTCTTTCAATATGCAGACCCTTTCCCGTGAGGAATTTTGGAGTGGACGGTGGCTTGATTCCTTCATGCGCTATCGAGGATTTGAGGCGTTTTGGGCCGGTCTCAAGGCGGACTCTCTTGACGTCCAGATAGCTGCTCCCCGGACCTCGGAAACCACCGGCATCGGAAGGGCAAAACGGATCAGCCCTGATTGGTGGCTTTTTGAAGCCGAGTCGGGGGAATACTCTCTTGTCCAGAACAGAGACTCGAAAAAATGGATTCTTCCATGAAACACACTGAGCTATAGTCAACGGGATATTAATGTAAAAAACCTTGTAAATGGACAAATTTCGAAATTTGTCCATTTACAAGGATTTTTTGGGGCAAGGGCGGAGAATACTCCCCGCCCTTGCCCCATATATTCTAACGTGAACCTCTTTGCAGGTTCAACGCTTCCCGGTATCAGTGCTTCATCGCCGCCTGTTCCGCTTCCATGCAGGCACGTAGAGCCGCATTCATGACAGACTGATATCCCTTTCCCTTCGCCTTATACCAACGCACAATATCCGCATCGTATCTTACAGAAATAAGGACTTTTCTTTCCCGTTCAAGAGCCTTGCGGAAACGTTCCAGCAAGGTGGCACCATCCTCTTCGGAGAGATGGATTTCCTTGGTTCCACCAGTAGGGGGAAGAGGAAGACTGTCTGGGTCTTTCAAGGCATTGGCCGTTACTTCCGCATCCGTCATATTCAGGACTCGCTTCCAATCAGTTCTAGAATCTTCGTTCATAATCTTTCACCTCCTGCCTTGTAGCTCTACGGGCAGAAATGATCCGTGTAACATTGTTTCGATCCGTGAAAATGACCACTACTACAATAATACCTTTAATTGAGCCTGTAATCCTGTAGCGCTCTTCACCTTCACTATGCTTGGGGTCATATTCGATACGCGCGTAGGAATCTTGAAAGACCAACACCACGTCCACGAAGTCAAGGCCGTGTTTTTCGATATTGGCATCATTTTTTCTAGAATCCCACTCAAATGAGCCGAATGGTGTTTGATGAAGCGTGTCCATGCCCTGAATGTATATACTTTTTGTATTACAGTCAAGATATCCTTTCAACGATGTTCGGTATTTCCGTAGATATGCCGTATTTACGGGGCTCTTTCCTGAAGTTCTCTACGATTTGCCTTATCGTGGGGTGATGCAAGACAAAAAAATCCTCTCCATAGCCCTCGAATCCGAACGGAAGTTCCGTGCGCACGCCCTCTATATCGATGGCGTGCTGGTCGTTACGCACTGCCTGCCCATCTCCGGCCCTCCAATGGAATGGAAAAACAAGCTCCTCAAGGACATCGAAGAAAAGACGGAAAAGGGATTCGCCGTAATCGTGGAGGATCGGACGCACAACTTTTCCCCGCACGCCGTCTCCTTCAACTTTGACGAGATCATGGACGATGGACGCACCATGCTCCAGCACTGCCTGGACTGGTATTACTCCCTCGATGCGGTTGGAAACCTCATGCTCGACCGCGGCGTCGAGACCCACGCCATCCGCAAAGGCGACATGGCGATGGTCAACTTCCGGCACGATGAAAGGGGGCGGCTCGTCTATGATGTGGACTGGAACCGGATGACCGGCGGGCACAAGGCCATCCTCATGTGCGTCGCCGGGGCCGTGATGGAGCTTCCCTTCGCCGATAGATGGCTGAATGAATTTGCCAAGGCTTCCCAGTCCAACCGGCCGTCTCCCCAATCTCCGTTGGACTCCTTCTTTGCCATCACGACCGGCTATGACGAGTTCCGTCAACGGGACTTTGAACGCTCCGTTCACGCTGGAACTCCACTTTCCTATCCACGGTAGGTGTGCCCTATGGCTATCGACTCGACAGGAGGAAGGCTTTCTCCGGAAAACATCAAAGACGTACTGCTCCGAGCGGAATTATATCGGGAAATCCGCGCCGCCCAGACAAAGGACCTCGAAAAGAACTGGTTCACATACGAGATCCAACCCTCGGAAACGCTCATGCCGGAACTGATCGCCTACCGAGCGTACAGCATGGATACGCTGAAATGGGTGATCATGATCGCCGCAGCCCTTGATGACCCCAGAGAACGGGTGGAAGCAGGCACCGTGCTGACGCTCCCCACTACGGCATGGCTGAGGGAACGCATCCGGCACTATGCGGAGATGGAAACGCAGGGGATTGGAAAATGAACTGGAAAGAGCTTCAACAAATGGCCAAGGAGTTCGACAGGGAGGCCAGGAAGGAAAGGCAGGACGCGGGAGAGCACCGTGCGGACGCGGTAGGCCTGCTCACTCCGGCGCTGCTCCGGAAGCACATCAAATCCGGTACAGACCTCGTCTTGGCTTACGGCAGAAAAGGGGCGACGGTTTCCTACACCGTAGACGACCTCAAGCGGTTCGTTGAAGCGAGGGAGCGCGCGGACAAGGCTTTCCGGCCGGAAACCCGGGGCGTGCCGCTGGCCCAACTGGAAAACGCGTCACGGGAAGCCGACCGCCAGCGTTCACAGGAAGTGAAATCCGCCCTGCTCTACAAGGTGAGCGGAAATATGCTGTTCTTCCAGGTGCAGGGGAATATCAACCCCCACTACCTTGTCCGCGTACGCCTTGAGGACTGGGAAAGGCACCTGCACAACCCCTACCTGAACCCACTCATCGCAGCAAAGGAAGCGGCTACCGGCCGGATATCATTTGACTGCGCATGTGGGCGCCACCAGTACTGGTATCGCTACCTCACGCAGATCGGTGGCTTCGCCATCAATCCCCCAAAAATCCGTAACCCCGGCCTGACGGGATGCTGCTGCAAGCACGTCCTGAAAGTCCTGCGCGTCTTGAAAACAAACGCTATCCAGGCTGTCCTTTCTCGCGAACTGGAGCGTCAGTCGGCTTCTGTCGGGTTCGCCGATCCCCGGGCGCGTCTGCTCAACCAGCAAGAACTCAAGCAGGCTTCCCGGGCGCGCGGTATTACAGGCCAAACGCCGGAATCCCGCGCCGCCCTCAAGAAGTTCATGCGGGAGGTCAAGCAGGTCGTTTCGACGCCGGAAGCCCAAAAAGCCCGGAAAAACCTCAAGCCACGAAGGAAGCCGGGAGGCACGCAACTCTCAACGCGCACCGCCGCACCCATGAGCCCTGACGCCAGAAAGATGCTGGTCAAGGCTCTGCAAGCCGCTTCCGCACTGCTCCATGCTATCCCAGGGGCAACAACATCTGCAAAAATAATCGCAACAACGTCTGAGCACTACAAAATTTCCCAAGATGAAGTCCGCGCCATCATGAAAGAGGAAGGTATCCGGCTATGACCATCGCCCCCAGAGATTACCGACAACCGGGCCGCGTGCTGAAACAGGACCTCTCCACGCTGCTGGCGGCGTCCCCCGAGGCCTTCGACTGCCTCGTGTGGATCGCCAAGGATTCCAGCCACGACGAACAGGTGACGGTCGAACAGGATGTCGTCGGCTCCATCGAAAGCGGAGAACGGGCGCAGAGCTATGAGAAGCCTATCCAGGCACGGGCGCGCATAGTGCCGGATGACGCGCTGGCCTTCGGCGTCCTCTCGTCCGCCCTGGCAGAAAACTTCATCGGCGCATCACAGCCTATGCGCATCATCCTGTCCGTTCCCGGCGCCCGCAAGTATTCCCTTATTCAGTGGCTTGAGTTCCCGACACTGGACGCCGAAGAGCCGGAACCCCGAACGGTCTACATCATGGACAGTGCCCCTATCGGAAGGACATTGGGCGTCGGGCTCGTGCACACCTGCCTTCCCCTCCCGGCACTCGGTGAAGTCCCGGCCGCCGCACCGGAAGAGGAAGGCCCACTGCAGCCCGGCAGCCCGCAAGATGATATCGTAGGAGTATTATGATGGCCGCAGCCAATACCGTTTCCGATCTCCAAGCCGTTGACTTCGGATTCGGGCGCGTTCTTGTCGCCGCCTATGAAGGTTTGGCCCCCCGCGGCCCCGCAGCTTTTCAGCGTTTCCTCAGCCGGGATAATGCCACCAAAATTTTCCGGGCCGATAACGAAGACCTACGGACCCTCCTGATACGAATCGCAGGGAAGGTATCAAATGGGAACGCCCTGCCGGATCTCCCGGTAATCGCCTACTACCGTTCTCCGGGGCTGAGTGGAAGCGACGAGAAACCCCGCTCGTACGATTTAACCCGTTATTCCGATGGGGGAACAACCAAAATCAAGCTCACCGCCGTGCCTGTAGAGATTTCGTACTCTATCGCCTTTTGCGCCTGGGACAAGCCGACGCTTGATAACCTGACCATCGCATGGTGGGCGTATATCGGCCAATTCGGAAGGCGGCACAGCCGGTTCACCGTGCGGTATCCCCTGGGAGACGGAAAGCCGGATATGGAAGTGAAGGCCTTTTTGACGGCGACGCGGGACATAGCTACCGACAGCGCCAGCACGGATCAAGGTGATGGACGGTTATGGGCGGCACGGACGCTGGCCATGGTCAAAACCCAAGTGCTCTACTATCGCGAGAGCCCAGAAACCTTCGAACGTTTCCAGTCTATCGGGTCAGCAATATAACGCCATGTATAATAACAATATATTCAAAAAGATATGTCATGATCAATCCGGGCAGGAATTTGATCTCGGCTACATCGAAGAGGGAACTTTCATTGAAACCCTGTCCCTAGACGGCCCCAAGCTCTTGCTCACCATGATGGATCCATACTCATATCTGCGCGACGGACTCAAGGTCAAAGAACTTGATACGCTCTCCGTGACCCTCACGGATTCCTTTGCATCAGATCGCCTCGACGCCAATATGACCTTCACCCTTCTTAAAATGCAGTCGAACGGCCATTTCATCAAAATGCAGCTCATGAGCACATCTGTATACCAAGCAAAATGCTTTGTAACCGTTTCAAAAAGCTTCATTCAAAAATCCATAACCGAAATTCTTCCCTACTACATCAAAGGATTGAAACTCGACATAGGAAAATTCCCCATCGTTGAGGATTATCACTGCCTTGCCGGGGAGCGTCCTTCCCGGCTGTTGCGCCAGATTGCCGTAGAAAAAGGGGCGCTGGTATGGGCAGATCGGGATACGCTCCATTTCCAGCGGTTTCAGGAACTCTGGAAAGTGGAACCCGCCTTTACCTACCATCACAACAAATCGGATGAGCAATACACCATTGCCGCCTATCGCCAGCCAAGCCGAACGACCGAACTCCAGGAAGGCATCCAAAAGAACTATTCCGGATTCAACTTTGAAAAGGGAAGCATCGGCGGTGGCGGCGTACCCGCATTCACGGCAAGCCAAAACCCCATCACCCTCAAAAACAACAGCGTCAGCACAGTCGATGTCATCGACTACTACTGCGAGGGAAATGGAGCCCTGCGGCCCGGGCAGGTCATCAAATGCCTGTGGCATACCGCGAATCCAGAACGGCCGCTTGACGAGAGGCTCCCCGGGAAAATCCTTTGTAAGTGCCGTAGCCCATTCCTATTACAGCCAAAAATTTCAATGCCGGGTAAAGGGGGTGATTGATCTTGCCTCAGCCTAAAAAATATGAGGGGACGTACCGGGGGACTGTGATCAGTAAACAAGACCCCAAGAAACAGATGCGCGTACAGGTACGTGTGGCCGAGATATTCTCGGGGATCCCCGATAAATACCTCCCATGGGCCACCTATCAGCTTCCCCTCGGCTCCCGGCCCGGAAACGGCGGCATCATCCCCGTACAGGTAGGGGATATCGTATGGGTCCGATTTGACGCCGGCGACAGCCGCCAGCCGATCATCGTCGCGGCGGCATCATCCATGCCGGGAGGAAGCCCAATCTGCCCGATGACGTCTGGCAAGGGCCTGATTCCTACCAGCACAAGCGCGCGGAAGGTGAGCCCGCTCCGGATACGCCGGGATACGCCGAAGATGTCGTCTTCAAACAGCACAATGGCTTGATCCAGCTCACGCAAGGCGGCTCCATCCGAGTGACGCAGCTTTCCAGCGGAACGGCCATAGAAATCCTCCCGGACGGAACCATCCTGCTCCACGGTGAGAATGCGATCACCATGTCCGCCCCCACGCGGATCAAAATGACGTGCGGGGCATCATCCCTTGAAATGACGCCGGGGAACATCAAGGCACAATCCCCCCGGATAGACTTCAACTAAAGGTTTAAGAATGAGTCAAACCACTGGCGTAGCAGAACAGTTGGAGCGTATCGCCGACGCTCTTGAAACGCACACCCTACTCCTCAGACAGATCGCCGAGTCCAATATAGGACAATGGGAATGCTGCCTGAGAGGATCGGGGACATCCGATGCCCTCCTGAAGGTGAGTATGCTGCACTACAAGGAAAACCCCGCGGACCGATACGACCTTTACCTGAAAGAATTGGAAAAGGAGTAGGCCATGCCGGGGAGTCAGCCGCCTCGGAGATGTCTGTACGGGGCATGGGTGCTTTCCTTCACGCCCATCCACCGGGGCCAGCCCCAATGTCTTCGTCAATGGCATTCCCGTTCACCGCCAAGGAGACAGTTGGGCTCCCCATTGCTGCGTCACATGCCACGGCTCCGTCCTCGCCGCCGGTTCCCCCAACGTCTTCGTAAACGGGATGGAGCTCGCCAGAATAGGCGACCCCGTGGCCTGCGGTTCCGCTGTGGCTACGGGGTCTAGGGATGTGTTTGCTAATGATTAGATGGCATTTCCAGTACGATAATACGATAATAAGTATGCATCAATATGCGCGATTTACAGGTTTGACGCCCCCCTTGCGCCCAAGACTGAAAGCCACACGGTAAAGATCGGGCATATCAATACGACCATCCTTTTAACGGAGCAGACTCCCAAGTGTTGTAATTGCTGGAGTAGACCGCGCCAACCATCTTGTTTGGCCTCTACAGGCAGTTTTCATGTTCGCCAAAGCCCTTGGGGAAAGCCTGCGCCCATAAAGCTTCTATGCAAGAAAATTCTACAGGTACGTTAAACTGTCCACGTAGAGGAGCAAAAAGTCGCTTTACCCATGGATAATCTTCTGTAATTTCATCCACACGTAATCCGGAAGCTGCTTGTACACCACGCTTAATGCTTTCGTAGTGAAGTGGAAATATATATAATGGATCACGTTCTAAAGAGTCGTCTGCGGCTCTTTGAATAGCTAATAAAAAAGAACGTGGAGATGTGTGCTGGTGACTGTCTGCTAAATGCCCCACAGTCCAAAGGTATGGAACCCCACGCCTTTCGCCTTTCCCCATTTTAGATCCGGCAAGTGCATGGAACAACCTCTTTTGCAGATCCGTCTGGCGTTGGGCATCAGATGAAATAAAATAAATACCATCTACTTGCTCTAATGATGCACCTTGTTCCCTGTACAATTCGCGGAGTATATCTCCATGATATCCAGGAGCATTGCAAAGAGTTTTCCACAAAAAGACCATGCAGATCATGCAATTCCCATATGAGATCGCAACGCGACATTTGCAGTTTTGAAGCGTCAGGGAAATTGATGACAGTCTGCGTTAATTGATCTTCGCGTAAAAAAACCTTACCGAAGAGAAATTTATAACTTTTTAGGCGTAAAATCATCTTAAGAAGACCACGAACCAAATTGTTCATAGTCTCCCAATCGTCGCTAGTGCGATCTAGTGCGTCAAAAACAATCAGCCCACGCATACCTTGTTTTTGTAAAGATATATTGGCCTGTTGCAGTAAATGAGAAACCTGTTCTGGGTTGTTCTGTACCCATTGTGTTGTTTCAGACCAACTTTCCATTGGGATATTTTCATCCACAATAGTTGCTAACCAGCGTACAAGAACTGCTGTCCAAATACTTTCTGCTGTAAATTTTTCTATGAGCAATTTGGAAATAGTATCTTTACTCGGAAATAACTTTGGTTGCTCTGGTACTGCATGTCCAATTCGAACATCAGTATTTCGTGTTTCTGCTAATCCATTACGCAGTGCAGTATTACCCAAAAACCATGTCCAAAAGGTTTTGCCGACACCTCGTCCACCTACTACAAGGCTAGATTCAAGCTGCAAGGCTTTTACATGTGAAGGCGGAAAATACACGATACCGGGGCGCAAATCCGCAGCCTCGGCAGAGGGTTCCCGAGGCAATGCCTCGCGGATGGCAATGCGAATCTCTTGTAAAGAAGGCATGGTTTATCCTTTATTCATCCAATAGATTTTTAATGCCGTTAAGTAATTCACCAAACGCAAGCTCAGCACGGTTCGGCTCAATAAGGTTGACAGTTCCGTGTAATGAATACAAGGCTTCATAACTTCTATTCCATAAAATTCCCCAAGGGTAATGAGGAGCTGATTGATCTGTTTCTTCGAAGTTGAAGTACTCACTCGTTATTCCCGTTGGGGGAGTTTCTTCATAAAGGTATCGCGTAAAAAGCATATGTGCATGTTCACACAGATTTTTTATGTACTCTTTACTGTTTAATTCCGGTACAAGGCCTGCCACAACCTGTAACCTATTACCAAGTTCCCGAGTCAGTGCGTAACGTTGCCAATGTTCAAACAACACGGAATAACCTTGCCATGTTTGCGCTCCATCTATGGAAAAAAGCAATACACGACGAGCACCAAGTGACGTAACGCAAGCCGAAGCAATGTCGTCGATACCAGCACGTGAATCAATCAATACAACATCAGGTTTTTCATTTATTTCAAGTGCGGTTAACAGACGGCGTAAACGTGCAATCCATGTTTCTTGCGCCCCATTGGAACAACGCTTCGGCATCCAGATACGCCCAAGTTGAGAGGTATTCTCCGGCATCGCTTCCATGAGCAGGTACAACCCTTATGTCTCCATTGTGTGACAACAAACTTGAAGCCACCATTTCTTCAAAGACGGCCCCCCGTTGTCCACAAGATCCTCCACCAACCAATCAACAATACCGTATGTAGGTCTGCGATCTTCAGGAAGTAATGCACTGGAGAGCCCCGGCGATTCCAGATCTAAATCCAGAACCAACACTTTTTTACCGTCTTCTGCCAGTGCATGGGCTGTTACTGCCAACGCAGTGGAACGGCCTACCCCACCCTTAATAGAAAAAAAAAAGACGATTCGCGGCGACATCCCGGGAGCTGAGGGCACACTACGACTCCATTCAACTCCAGAAACGACACGGTCAACACATGTAATATCAAGATCTCCTGCTTCCAGCACAAAAGTAGGCAATCCATTTTTTACTGCTTCAAGATGTTGTTCAAATAAAATAACGTTGTCCGCGCTCACTACATGAGGATAAAGTTCTGTAGGCAATAAGCTACGAATGAGATCAAGGGCTGGCTGTGCAGCGGTATCCTTCTCAATACCAGCTTCTAAGATAAGACTTATGCGACCGTTCATATCCCTATTGATCAGTATAGCACCGACATGACACAATATTTCTTCGTTGCGTTTGAAAAAACTGCAAAGCTTATCTAATACGGAATCAAACATGAGACTCATTGCAGTACTCCATTCAACTTTGCTTGTTTCATCGTTTCTCGAATGGCCTCTGTCGCTTCCCGGTGTAACTGAACATTTGCCTGCGTAATATCAGATTCATGAACATAGCGTTGACCAATATCCCAATTGCTGAAAGCTGAAAAATCAATCTGATACTGTGTAGCATACAATTGAGAACGATAGGCATCGTATCTTTGCCCTAGTAATCCAATATGTTGTCTGTCTGCTGGTAGCGAAGGTTTCTGTTTGACTGAATCCATAGACATACCAAAAGCACACATCAAACTTTTCACTCCGCATTCAGCAGAAATTCCATATAACTGATCGGCATTTGCCCATTTCTCAAATGTATACAGAATTTCTGCATCGTCCCAGTGTCTCTCGTGTGCATTCAAGAAATCAACACCCATGAATTACTTTCCTGTTCTGCCTGTTTTACAGGCTTTCTTCGCTATATTGAAAACACTATATTTTTTTCTCTAGGCTTTCAATGATAGGTTCATTTCAAAAAGACTTCTAAGAAAGATATTAACGCAAACCATCTGAATACACCTCAGAGGCATCATACAAAGAACTTCAAAATAAGTTGCCAAACGCATAAAGTCATTTAACCAATCTGAGAAACGCTCATCTGCCTGCGGGCTATGGACATTCTCTATAAGAAACGGAAGGTTTCCCGGTCTTTTTAGGCTTTCTTTCGTTTTGGAGTACGGTACGATATACCTAACATGAACAGATAGTAACAAAAGTCCGGCTAAATCTCTCTGCTACAATAGCACAGAAACATAAATGCACCGCCCGTCAGAGCGTACACTGCCAACAGCAGGCTCTTGCCTCTGAATACATTTTTCTTCATCTCCCGTAAATACGGCATATCTAGGCAATTTTTCCGTGACAGATTTCCCACTCCGTAGTCAGCTAGGCACAAAGATCCGCATCTGCGGAAAACCTAATCGACTATGGAGTATTGCAAATGCCCGACTTCTCTGCCTTTGAGAAAAGCACGCAGGATCGTACATCCCGCGCCGCACAGATGCGCCGAGATCTTCTTCTCCCGATTCTTGACGCAAATGGCTCCTTCCGAAGCGATATCTCGCGGGAAGAGCTCAACACGACGTTCAAAACCGCATCCCAAAATTCCGTCTATGAATCCGCAGGCGAACAGGCCCCCATGATCATGGGAATCCATGCGCGCGCCCTGAAAAACTTCATCGAACAGCACGGCGGAACCCTCCCCTCCGATGAACTTTTGGCCAGCGCCCACCAAGCCATTGAAAACTTCATGACCCTGGGCAGAGGAAAGCCCGCCCTGTCCGGTGTTTTCGAAGACGCCGGAAAGGAAATGAGCACAACCGATGGCATCATCATGCGTGACCGCATGGTGTCCCTCATCCTGCCCGTGCTGCTGAACTCCATCACGACCAACATGGTCACGCTCATCCCCGGTCAGTTCAACCAGTCGGAATTTTTCCGTATCAAACGAATTGCGGGCTCCAAATTCGGCGATCTCCAGAAAGGCGACATCATCGACTATACCTACAACGGCCAATATGCCGTGATGGATCAGATGTTCAAGGCTGGCGACGGCGATGGGACAACCACGAAATTCTCCTTCGACTCCAAGACCGCGTTCGGGACGGTCTACCCGTTGAAACGCAAACGCATCATGGTGCTGCACGATCATAACGTGGTTGCATCTGACGACGCGGGCTCGGTCATGGGAGCCTTCCGTCTGGGGGGAGAAATGGTAAACGTCACCGGCACGGTGGACTATGCCACTGGAAAAGTCGACGTGACCTTCTCCAAGGCCCCCGCCATCGGCGTTGAAGTTCATATCGGCTATGACGTGGACATCGAAAAGGCTCCGACGCTGATCCCCAGAATCGACCATGAAATGGACAGCAGGACCCTCTATCCCCATGAAGCGGCCATTGCCGGGGACTCCACCATCCAGGCCCAATGGGGGCTTCGCCGCGAATACGGCCTTGATATCGACAACATGACCCTCGCCGGGATGCGCAACCTCCTGGCAGCCGACAAGGATCGCAAGATCCTTCGGCAGATGCTGTTTTACGCCAAGGGTGTAACGGAATGGTGCTACGAAGGGCCGGAATCCCTCACCCTTCAGGAACATTACGAAACCCTCAAGGCCGCGCTGTTGGAAATCGACACCCGCCTCACGCAGCGAACGGGCGTCGTAGGCCTCACCGGGATTGTCGGCGACACGCAGTCCGTCAACATTTTCCGCTATCTGCCCAGTCCCTTTTTCACTCCAGCTCCCGGGTACCGCCCTTCGCCGCAGCCGCACTATGTCGGCAAGATATTCGGCCAGTACGATCTGTACTGCAACCCTTCCCAAGAACCCTACACCTCCCTGTGCTACGCCAAAGGCCCCGAACACGGCCAAACCGGGTTTGTCGCGGGCGATGCAGTCCCTGCCATCACCTTCCGCCATCCTGTCCTCACGGACCTCATGTCCCGCTCAACGCTGTGGGAACTCTCCTACCGCAACCTTCAGCCGTTCGACGGCCGCGAATACCTCACAACCCTGAAGATGGTCCCAAAAACGGGAGCCTGATCCACAGGAGCCAATGACAACATGGAAAAACTCAAGCTGACCATCACCAACAACGGCTGCAACCCCATCAAGGTCTTCGGGCGCCCGTGCATCGATATCCCCGCACAGGGAACAGTAACCACGATCCGCCCCGCAACTTCCCAGACGGCAGCCCTCATCGAGCGCCTGCGCCGACAATATCCATCGCTGGCCATCACCACGGAAGAAGAGCCCCTCCCGCCGGTCGAGGCCTTGGCATCCACCAAAGCATCTTCCAACAAAGCGGCCGACAAAGCCCCCACCCAGTCTGCGCCCACCGCAAAGGGCAAAGCGGAACCGGCTGCATAGCCCAGTGAGACAAACATGAACCACACCATCACCAATGCGGCTGGAATCACGCTCCTTGAGCCGTTGGACAACAACTTTAAAACAGGAGGCGGGTGTGAGCTGTCGCGCAACTTGAGAATTTCCGTCACGAGAAATGAGAACGTGCCAAGGCATTTTTTTGCTTTGGCACGTTTTTTGTCGGCATTTTGGGAGGGCGTGGCGTCGTGTCAAAACTGACACAATCCACACCTTTTTTTGAGGAAGTGGGGGCGATTCCACCGGCACCAAGAGTATTCGCTGGGTCTCTTAAGGTTCCCCCCTGCATTTTATGGATTATTACGGCAGGCTACTTGGCTGTACACGCATTACCGGGGATACATGCCCTGTTTCTGGACCACTTCCTTCGATTCCTTTTTCGTGGTAAGCGCCGCCGTCAGCCTGTCACGGCTGATGTCGTAATACTCCCGCGACAGTTCCATTCCCACATAGCTGCGGCCCGTCCTGATACATGCCTCGCCCACGCTGCCGCCTCCCATGAAGGGGTCAAGAACGGTTTCTTGCGGAGCCGTCACGTCCAGCAAGTTCTCAATCAGCGCAACGGGCTTGCTGGTCAGGTGGACCTTCTGCGCGGAGATCACCGGATAGGAATACACACCAGGTAAACAGGTGCGCGTGTACGGGACAAAGCGCCCCTTGGTGACAAAAACCACATACTCGCACTGCTGGCGGAACTTGCCGATTTGTGGGCGGGCATTCTGTTTGTCCCAGGCCACAATGCCCCGCCAGGCCCAGCCCGCCGCCTGCACGGCGTCTGTCATGCGGGAAGTTGCCGCCAGTCCGTAAACGCCATGAGCGGCGCGCCATCGCGGGCGATGCGCCAGCACTCGGCAAGCCACAGCATGCACCACATGGTCCAGCTTCGTTGGTCCTTGGCGTCGCTCAGCATCGGCGGATACCGACGTTTTGTCCCGCTCTGCTGGTACTTCTGGGCCGGGTCGGCCTGCCGCGCTCCCAGGGTGACGCCGCCGCTGGAATACGGCGGGTCGGTTAAAACCGCGTCCATGGCGGCACCCGGCAAGGTGACTAGGATACCCAGCGCATCCCCATGGTACAGCGTAACGCCGTCATTCAGACAATCCTTTATCACAGTTCGCTCCGTTCTGGCCGTCGGACGACTCGGAGCAGGGGCGCACGGCCCGCACGATGGTGAACGCCCCACAACGGGGGCACTTAAACTCCATTTCGCTGGCCTGGCCTTTGGCCAGGAGCTTGCCGCAACGGCAACATCTGATTTCTTCGAGTTCTTCTTTCCGCATGGTGGTTAAAAGTGTTGCGCCCCTAAGCAAATGCCTCTATCGTGCCCTTATCTCGCCCAGAGACAACACGACAGGCGGATACCTTGCGGATAGAGGATAACGCTTTCTATCCGTGGGGCCGTGGTGGGTTTGTCAAGCCCGCCGGTGGGGGCCTGACCGCCCCCGCCTCTGCCTGCCTCCACTATGCCGAAAAAAGTCGCGACCCGCCCGGAAACAGCGCGTTCCATGCGAAGGATTTTCGCCTCTTATTCCTTGTCTTTTCCGCCGTTTTTGACTAAATTAGACTTTTCAGGGCATTTTCCGTGCTCTTCCATCCCTTGCAATGCCGCATGTAGCCCGTAAAGGACGCAACGCAGCAGCGCACGGTGTCTATATTGACACGCCCATTCGCGTAGCATCTCGACAGGCCCGCAAATATTTTCTTCGCCCAGCGCACGCTAAATAGAGTCCGTGACGCTCAAGTTCGCGCGCATATTCCTGGAGGACGGTTTCGCCAATGCCCTTTACTTTGAGCAACTCATAGGGCTGTCGCCGGGCAAGCTCTGCGATGGTGCGAATGTTAGCTGTAGCAAGCCCTGTTTTGTGTCAGATTCGACACACACCGGGGCTCTCTCGTTCTCAACTTGCGTGACTATCGGACCTCAAAACAGCCCTCCATTCTCAAACCATTCTTTCGCGGTTTTTCCAAGGCCGGGCAACCTTCAAGCCCGCATCAGTCAAGGGAAAGTCAAGTATCCGTCAAGCAGGATCGGCCTTACCCTTCATTCTCATCTTCCCTGACCCCCTATAGCCAGCAGGATGCGGACGGCATTCCTGAGTTGCCCGTGGGCCACGGTGTCCGGCTTGGTCTGGTTGGAGCGTATGGGCACGGCCCCTATCCGGCGGTCTGCCGCATGGTGGCAGAGGATGGCGTCCAGTTCCCCCTCCACGACAACGAACGCCCGGAGATTGGGATTGCCGCCTTCGGGAAGCAGCAGCATGGGCTTGGAACAGGAGCCGGACAGTTCCAGATACTTCGCCGGGCGCGTTCCGTTCTCTCTCTCCCTGATGTCCTGATTCGGGCGGCGAATCCGCAGGTTGATCAGCTCATCACCCTCGAACGTGGGGATCACGATGCCGCGAGGGATGAACAGCCATGTCTGGTCCTTGCCGTTCCTCTGCTTCGGCGGAAGCCCGAGGACGGAACGCGCCCGGAACCGTCCGGGCTTGCCGTTCTCGCCAGCCAGATAGCCGAGGCGGTACGTCCGGATGACCTCTTCCGTGATGCCGCGCTTCGCCAGCCAGTTGAGCGCCTCGGGATGATTCCAGATTTCGGCCTCGGCTTCGGCCAGCAGCTTCGCCGCGTAGTTTTGCCACCTCTCCGAAGGCCCTTCCTTGACGGACGGCTGCCATGCCGCCCGCACTTGCGGTTCCAGCGGAGCGGGACGGCGGCGGGGGCGCACAGGCATGTCCGAGATGCCCAGTTCGGCACAGGCTTCACGGAAGCTCATACCCTCCATGTCCATCATGTACCGGATGCTGTCGCCGGTCCTGCCGCAGCGCCGACACGAGAACACGCCGGGGATGTGGTTCTCGGTGCAGGTATGGCCAAGGTGCCTTTCCCGGTCGGGCCAGATCATGAAGCGGTCGGACTTACCGACTTCACCACCACAAATTGGGCATGGGCCATTCCAGCCATTCCCTCGGGCTTTCACGCCGGCACCGAAACGGTGCCGATAAAGTTCCAGCATGGTGCTCATAGCAATCTGTCCGTATCTGTCCGTTGTCTTATTTTGTTATCTATTTATTTTATTTATTTTTTTATCAGAATGGACAGATATGTATGTAGATTTATATATGTGATGCGCACAGGTGGGCGTGCTACACATGGAAGAGTATATACCTATCTGTCCATCTGTCCGTTTGTACGTTTGTCATTCTTTTACAGCATATTACAGACAAAGATCAGCGGACATTTCCGGACAGATTCCGTTTCTTTTTGGCCTCTTCCTCCGCCCGGCGTTGCGCAATCCTGTCCTTCCACTCCGGTTTCAGATCGATGCCGAGACGCCACGTGCCGTTGCTGCGGACCACGTCAATGTCTTTTTTATTCAGGAGTTGCGCGAACGACTTGGCGGAAATGCTGTACCGTTTGTCTTTGTTTTCGGCATACCAGATGCAGAGCGTATTTGGCGGGTTGTTCTGATGTGTCTCCTGCTGGCAGCACTCGGTAAAGAACTGGCCGATGTCGTCCCATGTCTCCCGCTGGGCCTTCGTCCAATCCTTGACCTCCTGCGGAACCTTCAAGCCGTCGCGTAGGTACTCCATCGCCCCCTGCACCATGCGGACGAGCACCCCCTTGGCCTCGGCCTGAATCTTCCCGTCGAGGTTCTTGTCCGCCTGACGCTCCCACGGCTGTTGCGGATCGTCCACGAAGGACAACCCCCATTTGACGATGTGGGCACGGCTCCAGAAGGCGGCATCGTCCGCCTTTGCCTTCGGCAGTTCGTTGGTGGTCATGATCGGGAGGTGCGTCTGGAGCCACGAGGTCATCTGCTTGTCCATCAAGGCCGCGGGCCGTGATGAAGCCGCCGCCCGTGAGCTTCTTGAGCTTCGCCAGGGCGAATTTCTGCCCGTCCTCGGCCTCGTTGATCCACGCTATGCTCATGCCGCGCAGGGTCAGCACGTCAGGGGTAGGCGAAGAACTGCTCTTCGCCTGTTGCTGTTGGAGGAACATTTCAACCTGCACGTCGCCGGACAATGCCATGCCGAGGACGTGCGTCACCAGCTTGATCAGGGTATCCTTGCCGTTTCGTCCATGCTCACCCCAAAAAATGATGAACACATGCTCCCTACGGTCACGGATCAGGCCGTAGCCGAGAATCCGCCAGATGAAATCGACAAGCCGCTGGTTGCCGTCCATGCTCCGGAGCAGGAAAGCGTTCGTCTCCGGGCAGGGGTCTTCAAGCTCCAGCATGTCCGGCGCGTACTCGGTCAGGCAGGCATTCAGCAGGTAATCCTCCGGGCGACCGTCCCGCAGCTCTCCCGTGCGGAGATCGACAACGCCGTTCGGACAAGGCAGGGAGTAATACTGCATGTCGATGAAGTCCGGCATAATCAGCAGGGGCTGGCGTGTCCTCCGCGTCATGACCAGCAGATCATCCTGCCCGGTCTTGCTTCGGAGCCGATCCACGCGACGGTATCCCTTATCGGCTATGCCCTGTACCTTTTTCCTCAAGTCCTTTTCTTCATCGGAAAACGAATCGGCCTCCCGTTGCTTTTCGTCTGCGGCCTTCAAGTAATTTTCACACACATTCTCAATCGCTTGGTGGGCTTCATTCCAGTCATCCTCACGCCAGTGGTGGCCATTCCAGACGAGGACGCGCTCCCAATACTTGACGTAAACGATCAGACCACGGTGCAATCTGTTGTAGAGCTTGGCGTCACCGATGCCGTTCTCTTGCAGGTATGCGATCAGCTTATCCACGGGGATGTCGGGGGCCTTCACCCCTATGGGATGGTAGAGCGACTGGCGGAGCGTCCGATCCTGCTCTACCTTTGCAAGCATATTTTTCTCTAAGGCGTTGAGCGTTTCGGCCTCACGCCGCTTTTTGACCTGCCCGGCATATTTGTTCTTTTTCATCATAGCACCTTAATTTTATTTGAAATAAATATGCCAACTTTTTAGGCAGCAGCTAACATCCCCAGAAAACATCTCGTTATTTTGGGGAGTTCATTTCGCAAGTCGTAGCCACAGTATGGGGTCGAACCGCCGTTGTTTTCTTCGCCAGCCCGGAAGGACCCGCGAAGGATATGGCTGTAGACTTCGCCCAAAGGACTCTTGTGGGCGTGCTTTTTTTGTGAGAGGGGATGTGGGGAGAGAGCTAACCTTGCTTGAAAAAAAACTCTGGTTAGCAATAGGTTAGCAAAAAGAAATGACACAAAACGAATCAGGAAAATAAATACTGTAAGGACAACTTGATATATGCAGAAATGGTTTATGCATGTGGATATGGACGCATTTTACGCTTCCATTGAGCAGAAAGACCATCCTGAACTGCGCGGCAAACCGGTCATCGTTGGCGGAGGCGGTCCCAGGGGAGTCGTCAGTGCGGCTTCCTACGAAATCCGGAAGTTCGGCGTCCATTCCGCAATGCCCATAGCACAGGCATTGCAGCTCTGCCCTCATGCTATCCTCGTTCCCGTGCGTATGGCACGCTATGCCGAGGTTTCCCGAACCGTCATTGATGTCTTGCGCTCGTATTCTCCCCGAGTCGAAAAAGCGTCCGTCGATGAAGCCTATCTTGACGCGACGGGGCTGGAACGGCTCTTTGGCCCTGTGGAAGACATGGCCCGGCGCATCAAACGCGAAGTGAAGGAAGTAACCGGAGGATTGACCTGTTCCATCGGGCTGGCCCCCGTCAAGTTTCTTGCCAAGATAGCTTCCGATCTGAACAAACCTGATGGGCTCAGCATCCTTTACCCAGATAAACTGCCCGCCTTCCTTCAGTCGCTTCCAGTGGAACAAATACCGGGTGTGGGAAAAACAATGGTCAGAGAGCTCCAAAGTCTTGCCATCCGCACTGCAGGCGATGTCCCCCGTTATCCCAAAGTGTTTTGGGAGCGCCGTTTTGGAAAAGCCGGCATAACCCTCTACGAACGGGCACAAGGTATTGACCCTCGCGAAGTGGAACCCTATACGCCTCCCAAATCAGAAAGCGCCGAAACGACGTTTGACATCGACACCCGCGATATAGGCTTCCTCAAGAGCTGGCTTTTCCGCCATGCGGATCGGATAGGGCGCACCTTACGGAAACAAAAGCTTCAGGGCCGCGTGATCACGCTCAAAATCAAATATGTAGATTTTCGGATCATGACCCGCAGGGTCACGCTTGATGCCCCGACCAGCGCTACGGAAACCATTTATGAAACAGCGTGTGATCTGCTCGATCACATGCGTCTTGAGGAGAAAATCCGGCTCATCGGTGTAGGCGTCTCCGGTTTCGACAGCCCGCCGCACCAATTGCGGCTCCCTACCATCGGAAAGGACAGTCAATCCAACGAAGAACGCCGCACCAAGCTGGACAAGGTCATGGACGAGCTTCAAGACAAGTTCGGCCAAACATCAGTCGTACGCGGGCGCCTCTTCCAGCAGGCGGCACAGCCCAAAAAACGGACCTGATCCTTTCCCTTCTGCGGGAAAGCCCCCTATCCCTCTTCCTTTCTCTTCGGCGCACTGCTATACTCTTCCGCCATGAACATCATTATTATGAATAATAGGGCCAGTTTTCTGGTCAGCTTTTGGAGTGTGCTCATCTCCCGCCTACAGGAAGAAGGGCATCAGGTAACGTGCCTCGTCCCTGCGGGCGATTCCGAAGCCGAAGCCACCCTCAAGGGGTTTGGGGCGAGTATCCGCAACTATCCTTTGGACAACAAGGGGCTGAATCCAGTCCATGATTTAAAAACTTGCCTTGCCCTGTACAGGATCTTCCGTGAGGAACGCGCCGATATCCTGTATGCGTCCACCATCAAGTCGGTCATTTACGGTATTCCGATGGCAGCTTTGGCGGGCATCCGATCCCGCTACGCCATGATTACGGGGCTCGGGTATATGTTTGAGGCCAACACCCCAGTAAAAAAGATGCTCACGTATCTGGCCTCCTCCCTCTATCGTATTTCGCTTTCTTTTAGCGATGCCGTGTTCTTTCAGAATACGGACGATGTCCAGACGTTTCGGGATTGGCATTGCCTGCCGCGCGGTGCCCATGTCGTCATGACCAAAGGTACGGGAGTGGACACGGACAAGTTTGCCGTGGCGCCTCTTCCCGAAGCCCCCCTTACATTCCTTCTTGTGGGAAGGCTTCTTGAAGCCAAGGGATTGTATGAATATGCGGAAGCGGCCCGTCTGGTAAAGAAACGGTATCCCAATGCCCGTTTCCAGCTCCTGGGTGCTCCCGAAAGCTCCAGGGGCGGAGTCCCTCTTGAAACGGTCAAGGGATGGGAACGGGAAGGTATTATCGAATACCTCGGCGTCACGCGTGATGTGCGCCCCTATGTCGGGCAGGCGAATGTTGTCGTTCTCCCCTCCTGGCGGGAGGGCTTGCCGTGTTCGCTCATGGAAGCCATGAGCATGGGACGTCCCATCGTGGCAACCGATGTTCCCGGATGCCGGGACGTGGTCGTCGACGGGAAGAATGGTTTTCTCGTGCCTGTACGGACCCCCGAGGCCTTGGCAAAGGCGTTGGAGTCGTTTTTGGAGGATAGCGCTCTGACGGCCCGTATGGGGAAGGAAGGAAGGTTCATTGCGGAAACAGAACTGGATGCCCGCAAGGCTGCCGATCTTATCCTCAGCGTCATGAAGTTGGTTTCGTAACGAGGATTCACTGGAGGTTTCCCTTGCTTATCAGCGGTTATCGCAAAGGGCTGTTTAAAGTTCTGGATGCCGTCTGCATCCTTGCGGCGCTCAGCATTACCGGGTGGTTTATGCTGCCTGCGGATCTTTCCGTTCTGGACGACTACACAGGGGCGTCGCTGTTTACCGTCGTCTCCTATCTTTTCTTCTTTTACGTGCTGGATGCCTATAACGTCGGGGCTGAAGATTTCAAGGACACCACAGGCCGGGTCCTCATAGCCTTCTTCCTTGGCGCCATCGCTTCCGCCTCCGCATTTTATGCGTTCCAGCACTGGCGTTTCGATCGCAGGACACTGCTGCTGCTCTTCAGCTTGTGCCTTTTGTTCTGCCTTGGCTGGCGTGCGCTCTATTACAAGCACATCGGCCGGTTTGTGCATAAAGCCAGAATCCTGCTCATCGGGACCGACCGTGCCGGGAAGGTACGCCAGACCATTTCCGAATCCCTGACCGACGCCGACATCGTCGGTTATGTGGGCGACTGCGATAACGACAGGGAAATCCCCTATCTTGGCACCCCCATGCAAGTTGAGGAAATCGCCAAACAGCAGAACGTCACCATGATTGTCTTGCTGCCCGACGCCCCCATCGACGAAGACATCGCTACCGAACTGCTACATGCCAAACTGCACGGGCAGATGATCGTCGATGTCCGCTCCTTCTGCGAACATATGGTGCACCGGCTCCCCGTCTCACAGATCAGCTCCGAATGGTTGCTCACGGAAGAAGGCTTTTCGCTCAATACCCGAGGTTCCCTGCGCCGCCTCAAGCGGGCTTTCGACCTGTTCGCCACGCTCGGCCTGCTGATCTGCACATCGCCCATCATGCTTCTCACCGCCATTGCCATCCGTGTGGAATCTCCCGGCCCCGTCATTTACCGGCAGCGTCGCGTGGGCCTGTTCGGGCAGGATTTCACCGTCTACAAATTCCGCTCCATGCGTACCGACGCCGAGAAAAACGGTGCTGTCTGGGCCATGAAATCCGACCCGCGCGTCACCAAGGTGGGGAAAATCATCCGCAAGACCCGCATCGACGAATTGCCCCAGTTGTGGAACGTGCTCAAAGGGAAATGAGCCTCATCGGACCTCGCCCGGAACGCCCTGAATTCGTCAAGGAACTGGAGAAGGAAATCCCCTTCTACAGCCTGCGCCACGCGGTCAAGCCCGGCGTCACCGGTTGGGCTCAGGTGTGTTACCCTTACGGCTCCTCCGTCGAGGATTCCCGCCGCAAGCTGGAGTATGACCTGTACTACGCCAAAAACATGTCCATCCTGCTGGACGTCCGGATCATCCTCAAGACCATCGGCGTGGTGCTCTTCCCCAAGGGTGCGCGCTAACCCTTCCCCTTCTCTCGTCAGGAAAAAGGCATACCGGAAAAAACGGTATGCCTTTTTTGTTTTCTCGGCACATTCTAACGCCTCAACGCCTCCAATCCCGCATTTATCATAGGGATACAGCTATCATGCGGTTGACGGACATCCCCGAAAAGGCTTCAGTGTGAAACAGGTACGGCAGAAAAAGAAGCCGTCCGTGCGGATGTGTCTTTGCCAAGGACCCGTCTTGAACACAACGCTGACCAAAAGAAGGATGTATCCATGTTCAACCCAGAGGAAACCCAGTACGAAGTGCTGCGCCGCAGAGGCATCTGTCGACGTGATTTCCTGAAATTCTGTTCTATGGCGGCGGTTGCCTTGGGTCTTGGCCCAATGGGCCACCTCGAAATCGCCCACGCTATGGAAACCAAACCCTATCTGCCCGTTCTCTGGATCAACGGCCTTTCGTGCTCCTGCTGCACGGAATCCTTTATCCGTTCGGCGCACCCTTTGGCTTCCGACATCATCCTTTCCATGATCGCGCTGGACTATCAGGACACCATCATGGCGGCTGCGGGCGATCAGGCTATGGAATGTTTCGAAGAAGCCATCAGCACCTACAAGGGACGCTATATCCTCGCGGTGGAAGGCAATCCGCCTCTTGGCGAAGAAGGCATGTACTGCATCGACGGAGGGCGTCCCTTCATGGACAAACTCCAGCGCGGAGCCGCCGGAGCCAAGGCCATCGTCGCATGGGGGACCTGCGCCTCATGGGGATGCGTGCAGGCTGCCCGCCCCAATCCGACTCAGGCGACCCCTATCCACAAAGTCATTCACGACAAGCCGATCATCAAGGTCCCGGGCTGCCCCGCCATCCCGGACGTTATGAGCAACATCGTCGCCTACATCCTGACCTATGATCAAATCCCCAAACTCGACTCTCAGGGACGCCCAGAGGTCTTTTACGGCAAACGCGTGCACGACCAATGCGTACGCCGCGCCCACTTCGACGCGGGACAGTTTGTGGAGTCTTGGGACGACGCCGCGGCGAGCCTCGGCTACTGCCTCTATAAAATGGGGTGCAAGGGGCCGACGACCTACAATGCGTGCCCCGTCACCCGGTGGAACAACGGGGTTTCCTATCCCATCCAGTCCGGCCACGGCTGCATCGGCTGTGCCGAACAGAACTTCTGGGATCACGGTTCCTTCTACAGCCGCATCACCAACATTCCCCAATTCGGAACCAACACGACTGCCGAAACCGTGGGTGTGGCCGCCGTCGCCGGCATCGGTGCCGGCGTGGTGACGCACGCGGCCATCAGTACCGCCGTGCACCTCAAGCACCGCTACGGCAAGGACGGCGACTGCTCCAAGGAAACCAAGACCGCACAGGCTGAAAAAACCGCTTCCAACGATTCCACCCCTTCTGAAAGGAACTGATCATGGCCTACGAATACACAACGCAGGGATACACCGTTAACGACTCGGGGCGGCGTCTTGTCGTCGACCCGGTTACGCGCATCGAGGGACATCTCAGGTGCGAGGTGAACATCAACGACGACAACGTGATCACCAATGCCGTCTCATGCGGGACCATGTTCCGGGGACTGGAAATCATCGTCAAGGATCGTGACCCCCGAGACATCTGGGCCTTTGTGGAACGCATCTGCGGCGTCTGTACGGGCACGCACGCACTCGCCTCCGTCCATGCCATCGAGGACGCGCTCAAAATCGACATCCCCGACAACGCGAACATCATCCGCAACCTGATGCAGCTGGCCTTATGGTATCATGACCACCTGGTGCACTTCTACCAGCTCGGCGGGCTGGACTGGATCGACGTGGTTTCCGCTTCCAAGGCCGATCCCAAGGAAACGTCCAGGCTTGCCCAAAGCCTTTCCCCGTGGCCGCAATCCTCTCCGGGCTATTTCGCCTCCGTAAAGGAAAAGCTGGTCCGCATCATCTCCACCGGTCAGCTCGGCATCTTCAAGAACGGCTATTGGGGGCATCCCGGCTACAAGTTCCCGCCCGAGGCCAACCTCATGCTGGTGGCCCACTATATTGAGGCTCTCGACTTCCAGAAAGACGTCGTCCAGATCCATACCGTCTTCGGCGGCAAGAACCCCCACCCCAACTGGTTGGTGGGAGGCGTGCCTCTGGCCCTCAACATCAATGGCAAGGGCGGGGCCGACGTCATCAACATGGAACGCCTAGAGCTCGTCCTGTCGATCATCAAGCGCTGCCGTGAATTCTCGGCGCAGGTGCTCGTCCCCGACAGCATCGCCCTCGCCAAGTTCTATCCGGAGTGGCTGCACCTCGGCACGGGCCTCTCCAACCAGTCGCTGCTGGCGTATGGGGCGTTTCCGTCCATCGCCAACGACTACTCGCAAAAAAGCCTACTCATCCCCGGCGGGGCAATCATCAACGGCAACTTCAATGAAGTGTTGCCCGTCGACCTGTCCGACGAGGATCAGATCCGTGAAGAAGTCGGGCGCTCGTGGTACACGTATCCCAAGGGCGTTACCTCCCTGCATCCCTATCAGGGCGAAACCGTGCCTCACTTCGAGCTTGGACCCGCCACCAAGGGGAGCAGGACGGACATCAAGCAGCTTGATGAAAACGCGCCCTATTCGTGGATCAAGACACCCCGCTGGCGCGGCAACATGATGGAAGTGGGGCCGCTGGCAAGGACGCTTATCGCCTACCAGCTCAAGCAGCCGGACATCGTCGCCCGCGTCGACGATCTGTGTGCCCGGATCGGGGCGCCCGTCACGTCGCTGCAATCGACTATGGGCCGCATCCTCACCAGAGCGCAGGAAGCGCATTGGGCGGCCGACACCATGCAGGTCTTCTTCGACAAGCTCATAACGAACCTCAAGAACGGCGACAGCACCGCCGTCTTCACCAACAAGTGGGATCCCGACACATGGCCCCAGGAAGCCCGCGGCGTCGGCTTCACCGAGGCCCCCCGCGGCGCGCTCGGGCACTGGACGGTCATCAAAAACAAAAAGGTGGACGTCTACCAGTGTGTCGTCCCTACCACATGGAACGCCGCACCGCGCAGCGACGGCGGCCAGCTCGGCCCGTATGAGGCCGCCCTGCTCGGCACGAAGATGGATGTGCCCAAGCAGCCGCTGGAAATCTTGCGTACGCTCCACAGCTTCGATCCCTGCCTTGCCTGTGCGACGCACGTCTTGGGGCCGGACGGCAGCGAACTGCTGACGGTCCATATGGACTAAGGAGAACGCCATGAACGAACCTATTCAGGAAGGGAAACCCATCTATGTCTTCCAGCTGCCGATCCGCATCTGGCACTGGAGCATGGTGCTCTCGTTTCTCGTGCTTATCCCTACGGGGTACATCATCGGCAAGCCGTGGCATTCGCTGGACGGCGACCCGACCTATCTCTTTTACATGGGCTATACCCGCATGGCCCACTTCATCGCCGGATTCATCATCACCATCGGCCTGCTCTGGCGCATCATCTTCGCGTTCTTCGGCAACAAATACTCCAGACAGGTTTTCATCATTCCGTTCTGGAGAAAAAGCTGGTGGCTGGACCTGCTGTCGGACTTCCGCTGGTACCTGTTTCTCGACAGGACCCCGCGCGAACACATCGGACACAATCCGCTGGCCCAGCTCGGCATGATGACCTGCATCAACCTGCTCATCATCATGATCCTGACGGGCTTCGGCATGTACGTCCAATCGTCCGACTCGGTCATCCTCCAGCCGTTCCATCTGGTGGTGGACTTCATTTACTGGATCGGCGACAGCGGGCGGGATCTGCACAGCTACCACCGCTTGGGTATGCTGTTCCTCATGTGCTTCATCATCATTCACTTGTATATGGTCATCCGTGAAGAAATCATGGGCAAATCCACGCTCGTCTCGACCATGTTCAGCGGATTCCGGCTGCTGCGCTCAGGAAAGGGAGGCTGATCATGGAACGGATCGTCGTATTGGGGCTTGGCAATATCCTCTATGGGGATGAAGGCTTCGGCGTCCGGGTCGCGGAACGGCTCTATTCGCGGTATGCCTTTCCCGACAACGTGGAAATAGTGGATGCCGGAACACAGGGGCACCCCTTGCTGGCCTTCGTGGAGCGGGCCACGCGCCTGCTGTTGCTGGACGCCGTGGACTTCGGGCTCCAGCCGGGGACCACCGTCGAGAAGGACAGCACCGGCATCCCGGCCTATTTGAGCGCGCACAAGATGAGCCTACACCAGAACAGCTTTTCCGAAGTGCTGGCCCTTGCGGAGCTGAAGGACTGCCTCCCGGAGGAAATCCGGCTGATCGGAGTCCAGCCTCTGGACATGACCTATGGAAACACGCTGAGCCCCCTGTTGCTGTCGCGGCTGGACACGTTGGTGGACATGGCGCTCCATCAGCTTCAGGCATGGGGCGTGCCCGGCCGTCCGGCGTGTCCCGAATCCGTATTCCAGAACCCTGAGATCTCGCTTGAGCGGTATGTTCCCTTGCCTGCCTGAGCGTCCTGCACGCTGACCCAAAGAGCGGGGAGAGGAAAACTCTTCCCGCTCTTTTCCATGCCTGCTCAAACACCAACGGGGCACACGGCGGATCGGCCACCGCTCTGGTGCAAGAAGTTTCCGTCCCCCACACTGACCGCTCCGCCGCAACAAAACCCTCTTTCCCCGCACTGTCCGCCTCTGGACATTCCTTCCACCCTACGGGTATGAGACATAAAAATATCCGATAGGGAGACTAAGGAAGTGAACATAGACGGGAAAGCGTATCGGACGATCTGGCTTGATGAGGCGGATCGCCTGCATGTCATTGACCAGCATGTGTTGCCCCATCGTTTCGAGACAGCGACGATCACGTCGTTCAGTGCGCTTTGTGACGCCATCCGGAACATGCTCGTCCGAGGTGCGGGGCTCATCGGCGCAACAGCCGGATACGGCATGTGGCTTGCCGCCTGCGAAGCTCCCGCGAAGGACACTGAAGCTTTCGACACGTTCATGTCCGACGCCGCAACCGCCTTGAAGCGAACCCGCCCCACGGCCTCCAATCTGGCATGGGCCGTTGACCGCCAGCTTGCCGCCATGACGCGGGGAAGTTCCCCGGAAGAAAAGCGGCATATCGCCAAAGTTACAGCCCAAGCCATCGCCGACGAAGACGCCGAGGCGTGCAAGCGCATCGGCGAACACGGAAAAACGCTGCTCGAAGCGCTGGCGGCGAAGAAAGCGGACGGAGCCCCCGTCAACATCCTGACGCATTGCAACGCGGGCTGGCTGGCCTTCGTGGACTACGGGTCGGCCTTGTCTCCCGTGTACGCGGCGCACAACGCGGGACTTCCCGTGCATGTGTGGGTCGACGAAACCCGTCCCCGGAACCAAGGTGCAAGCCTCACGGCGTGGGAGCTCTCCCGGCACGGCGTGCCCCACGCGCTGATCGCGGACAATGCGGGCGGGCATCTCATGCAGCACGGGCAGGTGGACATCGTCATCGTCGGCGCGGACCGGGTTACCCGCAGGGGCGACGCCGCCAACAAGATCGGTACCTATCTCAAGGCACTGGCGGCGCACGACAACGGCGTTCCTTTTTATGTGGCGCTCCCCTCCTCGACGTTCGACTTTTCCCTTGATGACGGCGTGGCGGAAATCCCCATTGAAGAACGCGGAGCTGCGGAAGTCCGCATCATGAGCGGGAAAACGCCCGACGGCAGCGTGCTTGACGTCCAGATTTGTCCGGACGAAACCCCCGCCCGAAACTGGGCGTTCGACGTCACCCCGAATAGGCTCATCACAGGGCTCATTTCCGAACGCGGCGTCTGTCAGGCTACTCAAGAAGGCATCGACTCCCTGTATCCCGAATCCGCAGGAACGGCACGCCATGGCAGCTGAGCCGATTGACGGCGTCGTCAAATACCAAGCGAGCCATACAAGGGGAGACGTCGAGACGTCCCTCCGTACCTTGCCCGCTGGAATACGCGAAACGGCGCTTGATGCGCTGACGCTTTTTCCCGAACTGGATGCGGCGCGCACGGCGCTTCATGACGCGGGGCTCATCGGCGTTTACCCTTCCGGCATCGGTTACGGGAACGTCTCTTTGCGGCTGGCGGGGAACCTGTTTCTCATCAGCGGGAGCGGAACGGGCTCCAGCCGCCTTCTGGGAAAACAAGGTTACAGCCTCGTCCGCGCGTTTGACCCCCTCGAAAATACCGTGGCATCCTTCGGCCCCGTCCAAGCCTCTTCGGAGTCCATGACGCACGGGGCCGTTTATGGCGCGGCCAACAAAGCGCGCTGCGTCATCCACATCCACAGCCCATTCCTCTTTACGTCCCTGCTGGCGGAAGGCTTCCCCCGGACTCCGGAATCCGTCGCCTACGGAACCCCCGCCCTTTCCCGCGAAGTGGCACGCTTGATCACGGAAGAGCTTTCTCCTTCCGAAGGAATCTTTGTAACGGCCGGGCATAACGAAGGTGTTTTCGCGTACGGTGAAAGCATCGCCTCCACCCTCAACCTCATTCTTTCCCTGAACATGACAAAGGACTGATCATGGGCATCAAAATAGGCATCATCGGCGGCAGCGGCCTCGACAACCTGAACATTTTTACCAACGCGCGGGATACATTTACCGGCACGGTATGGGGCGAGCCGTCCTCGCCGCTCCGGGAAGGCGAAATCGCGGGCATTCCCGTGGCCGTATTGGCGCGTCATGGGCGCAGCCATACGATTGCGCCCTCTTCAGTCAATTACCGGGCTAACATCCAGGCCCTCAAAGATGCCGGATGCACGCACATCCTCGCAACGACGGCGACCGGTTCCCTCCGGGAGGAAATCCGGCGCGGCGATCTCGTCATCCTCGATCAGTTCATCGACTTCACCAAACAGCGGAAAATGACGTTCCACGATTATTTCAAGCCGGGCCAGCCCGTCCATGCGCCCATGGCCGAACCGTTCGACGCCTCTCTTCGCCAAATCCTGATCGACGGCTGCCGCAAAAACGATTTCCCTTTCCATCCCACCGGAACCGTCGTCACCATCGAAGGCCCCCGCTTCTCCACCAAGGCGGAATCCCGCATGTTCCGGATGTGGGGGGCCGATGTCATCAACATGTCCGTTTCCACGGAAACGGCGCTTGCCAATGAAGCGGGCATCCCTTATGCCGCCGTGGCGATGTCCACGGACTACGACTGCTGGAAGGAGGACGAAGCCCCGGTAAGCTGGGAGGAAGTGTCTCTCGTCTTCAAGCAAAACGCCGAAAAGGTGACGACGCTGCTGGTTGAAAGCGTCCCCGCCATTGCGCAGGCCGCGTTGAAATAACTCCATCCGCCGCCTTAACGCCGTAGCATACGCACGGCAAAACAAAGACAGCCCGAAAGGATTCCGGGCTGTCTTTGTTTCTTTCTGCGAAGCAGCAGGTCCTAGTGGAACCACCATTCCGAGCCTTCCGGCTGAACCGTCGTTCCGTGATAGGCAATCATCACGCCTTCGTTATCTTCGTTACGGTGGCAATATCTTTGGGCGAAGCGAATGGCGGTTGCCTTGTCCACATTTTCCGCAATCATTCCCGCATTCTTGTTTTCCGCATTCTTGCGAGCGACAAAAATGACGTCATAGGTCTTATTGTCCATCTGTCCTGTGCTCATATCGTCTCCGTTCGGATGAAAGCTTGAAGAAGCACCGAGACCATCCGGGAACGCACCGGGTGAAGGCTTCTCTTTGCATGGTTCTTTTTTGAGCCTGTTTGCGTGCACTTGTCAACCCTGCCGGACGAGCCCCTTTTCCCTTTTGGTCAGATCACCTCTCCGTGCGCGGCATATTGTGTATGGAATACCGATTTACAATCTTTCAACCTATTTACTTTATTTAATAAATAGAAAAACAATTAGTTCTTGTCCTTTGCGCCACAATTGTCTATGACCATAGAGCCGTACCTTGGTTGCCCCTTTGCAGGCAGCCGTTTTGACTACATCAATCGTATGAGGGGAGGAGATTATGTCAAAGAAACATTCCAAAATGAGCCTTCCGGTGCAGATGGTCATCGGGCTTGTCCTTGGCGTCATCGTCGGGAGCATGACTTCCGCCGAGTTTACCGCCGCCTACCTGCGCCCGTTCGGGCAGCTTTTCATCACCCTGATCCGCATGGTGGTCGTGCCTCTGGTCCTTGCCACGATTATTGCAGGGGCCGCGGGCATCCATGACCTGAGCAAACTGGGGCGCGTCGCCACCAAAACGCTCGTCTACTACTTCCTCACCACGGGCGTGGCCGTGGCCATCGGTTTGTTCCTCGCCAACATCATGCAGCCCGGCATTGGGCTGGATCTTTCCACAAAAGGCTTGGAGGCAAAGCAGATCACGCCGCCCAGCCTGATCCAGACCCTGCTCAACATCGTGCCTATGAACCCCATAGATGCCCTCGCCAAGGGCAACATGTTGCAGGTCATCTTCTTTGCCGTTATTTTCGGCTTTGCCCTGAGCTCCCTCGGCGAAACGGGCAAACCGCTGCTCCGTATTTTTGAACTCATCGGCGACGTGATGATCCGCATGACCAACATGGTCATGATGTATGCCCCCATCGGCGTGTTCGGCCTCATTTCCTACACCGTCAGCCAGCATGGCCTCAAGGTGCTCCTGCCTCTCGGCAAGCTCATCCTCGTCTCGGCCATCGCGTCCGTCCTGCACGTCATCATCTGTTACAGCCCGCTGGTCAAATATGTGGTCCGTATCCCGCTTCCCACGTTCTTCCGCGGCGTTTTCGAACCGTGGCTCATCGCCTTTACGACGTGCTCCAGCGCGGCGGCCCTTCCCACCAACTTGCAATCCGTACGTCGCCTCGGGGCCTCCAAGGGCGTTGCCAGCTTCTCCATCCCGCTCGGCAATACCATCAATATGGACGGCACCGCCATTTATATGGGCGTCGCGGCTGTTTTCGCCGCCGAAGTGTATGGCATCCCGCTGACCTTGAGCGACCAGCTTACCGTCATGCTCATGGGGCTTCTCGCCTCGATCGGCACAGCCGGCGTCCCCGGAGCTGGCCTTATCATGGTCAGCCTCGTCTTCACCCAGATCAGCATCCCGCTGGAAGCGTTGGCCCTGATCGCTGGCATCGACCGTGTGCTCGATATGATCCGCACCTCCATCAACGTCCTCGGCGATGCCACGGGTGCCCTGCTCGTTTCAAGCTTGAAGGGGATCTGAATACGGAGCCTTTCGCGGAGAATGAGGATGTCAGTGAGCTGAACACCGGCACGGAAACCTTCGAATAATTCACCGCAACATCTTTGGTATTGAGGCGTCTTCCCCAAAAGGAAGACGCCTCTTCCTTTGATCCGGCTCAGTTGCGGTAGAAACCAACACTATTGATACGGCCCCATGCCATATGCGGACTTTTGCCGACCTGGTGAAGGCTACACCGCTCGACCGGAATACGCTTACGTGATATGTATGAAAAAAACGGGGAGGAGCATGGCCTGTTTCTTCCTGTTTTCCCCGTCCGGTTTTGTCCATTGTGGTCAAGGCCATTCCCCAACGGACGGGTTTTCCGACACTGAACCGTGAGGGGTACTCATGGGTAAAGAAAATAAAGAAGCGTTGCAGGTTACGAAAGAAATCATCGTCAAATTCATCGAAACCCAGCGTATTTCTCCGAGCAACTTTGCGGAACATTTCCCCGCCATCTACAAGATTGTTCTCGATACGCTGGAAGACAACGCGACACAGGATGACACCAGTGAACGCTGAAAACTCTCAAGAACTACTTGAAGAAAAAACCGGAACGGCGACCGACGCACATGCGGCAAAGTTTCGGGGCTCTTCGCCAGTATCGTCAAATGGTATGATCCGTTGAACAGGCTCTTAAGCCTGGGTTTGGACCAAGGCTGGCGAAAATGCCTTGCCGATGCCGTACTTCCCGGGCAGGCGGAAGGAAAGCGGGTTCTCGATCTTGCTGCGGGTACGTTGGATGTTACATTAGCGGTGCGCAAGCGCCACCCCGCCGCACAGGTGCTGGCAATGGATTTTGCCCTCCCATGCTGGTGCATGGGCAAAAGAAGCTTTGGGAGAAGACAAAGACTTCGTTCTTTCCGTCGGGGCCGACGCACGAGCCCTGCCTCTCCCCGACGCGTGTATGGACGGCCTCACCATGGCTTTCGGCATCCGCAACATTGCCCCCCGCTCAGCCTCCTTCGCGGAGATGGCGCGAGTCCTCAAGCCCAGAGGCCGGGCCTGTATCCTGGAATTTGGGACGGAAAGACGCGTATCTGGCTCGGCATCTACAATTTCTATCTGAAAAGGATATTGCCTGTCGTCGGCAGGCTTTCCGGAGATCCCGGTGCCTATGCCTACCTCGCCAGGAGCATCATCGAATTCCCTCGGCGGATGCCTTGAGCGATGAAATGCGCGCGGCGGGTTTCAAACGGATTTACCATATTCCGTTGTGTTCGGGCATTGTCTGCCTGCATGTGGCGGAGAAAGGATAGAGGCATTGCTGCGGCAGGAAACACAGGAATCATGCAGACTGGTTTGCTGAAACAAGGAGAGGACTGTGAAAACATTTTTCTTTTTGGCGACTCCATCACTCTGGGGTCAACGATACCCTTGCCGGAGGCTGGATCGGAAGATTCGCCGGATTGGCGTCCCAGCGCGCCGGCCTTCCCGTCCCGCCTTCCACCTTCTACAATCTGGGCGTCCGCAAACATTCGAGCCTTCAAATCCGAGAACGCTGGGTTTCCGAATACCGCTCCCGTGTCAATGACGCCACCGTGCCCTATTTGGTTTTCTGTTTCGGCACCGTAGACATGGCGGCTCCCAACGGCAATGTCGCTGTCCCTATGCAGGAAAGCACCCAAAACGCCCAAGCCATTCTTTCCGAAGCGCAGATGGAAGCTCCGGTCCTCATGATGGGGCCTCCCCCGGTGAAAAACCCGGATCTCCTGGAACGGCTGAACAAATTGAACGAAACCTATGCCGGGCTCTGCCTCGATCTCGGTGTCGCCTATCTTGATCTTCTCAAAGGGCTCCCCGCCGTATACGTCGCCGATCTGGATGACGGCTCCATCCGGGAAAAACGGGAAACATGCTGATTGCCGAACAGCTTCTCAATGCCCCAATCGTACAGGGATGGATCCGAAGCTGAACCGCCCATACCCATAACAAAAGCGCCCGCTCATGATGCATGAGAGGACGCTTCATTGTATTCCTCACAAAGCAATCTGTTCTGTGCCGGGAAGCGGGAAATGCGGAAGCGATGGGACAGGCACAAAAGCCTTTGAAAGGGAAGGACGTACTCAGCACAGGCAGAGCGAGAGAAGGGAGGGAAAGCTTTTTTCAAAACTTTTCCCTCCCTTCTCCATACATATCTTTCAACGTTAAAAGGGGCTAGGCTTCAACTTCCTCGCCGTTCAATTCCGCACGGAACTTGCGAGACAGACGGAACACGACCACCTTGCGGGGAGGGAGCGTAATGGTCTCATCCGTTTGAGGATTGCGGCCCTTGCGCGCTTCCTTGTCGTAAGCCTCGAATTTCCCGAATCCGCTCACCAAGAGGGCATCATCCTTCTTGATGGCCTGCTTCATCAGACCAAGCAGAATTTCCACCGTGTTCTTCACATCAGCGCGATTTCTGTCGGTCTTCTCATAAATGGCTTCTACAATATCCGCTTTGGTCAGTGCTCTGTTCATAGTTCCTCCATACTTCCCAAAATGTTCGAGCATCCAGAGCATTCCACAAGTATCGTTTCCTCCGCGAGACATTCCGTCGCAATGCCCTTTGACGAAAGGCCTCTCTTGAGGAGAACTGGAGACTCTTCGTTGTTGCCGACTCCCAAATATGCTTTTCTCAACGCCCTGTGCAGCCCGTCGTCGCTCCTATCGGGCCCCTACACAGTTTTTTTGTAAAGAAAAACAGGCAAAACCACTTTTCTCGCTCCTTTCCGGACACATCTTCCCCAAAGACGCACTATCACTCGAAACGAGGTTTGCCTGTCCCTAAGTATACTCTCTATTTATCTATAGTTCAAGAAGATTGCACGCCTACAGCGGGAGAATATGACCCTTTTCTGCTCATCCTTGAAATCGTCGGTTATAGTTTTTCCCGGATGGCGTCAGCAAGGGCCGCCATCTCCTGCATATCTTGATATGCTCCCTGCGGCCACGCCGTATAACCGTCATCAGCAAAACGGGGAATGAGATGCCAGTGCACGTGCGGAACTTGCTGCCCCCGCAGCGGAATAGTTATTCTGAACGACATTCAGACCTTCCGCACCCGTCGCCTTCATAACGGCAGAGCCCACCTGCTTCATAGCAGCAAATAACATTTCGCCTATACCAGCGGGCATATCGAACAGCGTTTCCATATGCGCCTTAGGAACAAGCAGAGTATGTCCTTTGTTGACGGGGCTGATATCCAGAAAAGCTATCAGCTCTTCGGATTCAAAGACGGATGTGCAAGGGATATCCCCACGTGCGATTTTACAAAAAATACAATCTTCATGTTGTGATGCAGGCATAGCGGCTCCTTTTTTTCTTACCTCGGGCTCGACCTCCACGGTGAACTGTGGGATAGTCTCTGAACAAAACACTGTGTACAAATCGATAAGCGCCAAGGTATACCAACACTTATCGTCTAATACCAAACAAATCAACAGGTATGAAAAAAAACTCTTCCACGGGACGCCATGCGCGCGAGTGCCTTTTTCCGGTCGGCAACCCCGGCTCATCAGACCCGCGACAGCGTCCCGCCATCGTCCCTTTCTTTTTGCCTTTTGCAGGCTGCCCACATCGTTGCCTCTTTTGCGCTCAAGACAAGCAGACGGGGCACACGCGACCTTCTGATTGCCTACCATACCCACAAGCTCTTGCCAATCTTTTGTCCGAGTTAGAGACGCATCACATGGAGCGGACGGCCTCTCGTCCCATCGAATTGGCCTTCTACGGCGGTACGTTCACCGCTCTCCCTGAACGCCTCCAGATGGAATGTCTGGCGTTGGCCATGCAAGCCAAAGAAAAAGGCATCGTATGCCGGGTCCGGTGTTCGACGCGCCCTGATGCGCTCCGCCCGGATCGGTTGCAGGCATTGCGCCATGCGGGACTGGATCTTGTTGAGCTGGGAATACAGTCATTCCATACCGAAGCGCTGTTGGACGTGCAACGGGGCTACAATGGCGATAGGGCACGGGAAGGCTGCCGTTTGATCAAGGAAAGCGGCCTCAAACTCGGCATCCAGCTACTCCCCGGTATGCCCGGCTCCACTCCGCAACGCTTCTCTGAAGATGTGGAAGAGGCCCTTGCGTTTTCTCCTTCCTGTTTGCGTTTTTATCCCTGTCTCGTCGTGGATGGTACGCCGCTGGCGGAACGGTGGAGGATAGGCCAATATGCGCCCTGGGAACTGGACACGACCATAACCACCCTCGGGAAAGCTCTTGCCTCTGCATGGGCACGGAGAATCCCCGTCATCCGGTTGAGCCTCGCCCCGGAGCGTGAACTGGATGAATCCGTATTGGCGGGGCCCCGCCACCCGGCACTCGGCAATATCATCCAAAGTGAAGCGCTGTTCGAAACGGTCCGTTCGCATTTCGCTTTGAACGGCTTCCTGCCGCCGGATGAACTCTGCTTCCCCCTATATTGCCAAGGCTTTTTCTCTGGCCATAAGGGGGGCCTGCTTCCCCGCTGGGAGAAACTCGGCATTCGGCCCTCATCCATCCAATGGGTTGAGGGTGAATATGCTTCATTGCGCTGGAACAAGCCCTTAGAAGAGGTGTTATCATAGGAACGAAATCCTTCATGGGCTCTGCTCTCCGGAAAATACCCACGAAACGGCCTCTCTCAGAGCTTGCCTTGTGTGGCAGGTCTGTTATCATTCTTCGCTTGCGTTGCTGAGGTTTGGCTTTTTCTTTTTTCGACTGGCTGCCCAACATGCCGTCGGCTCTGCTTGCCGGAGACCGTACGAGACAATCCTTCGTAACGCCTTTGCCGTTTTTTGTTTGAGAAAATTTCCGCTCCGTACCGGGCAACCATCGTGCTATGTCGATTCGGCTTTCCGATACCTATCAAATAGGGACGTTCCCGGAGCCCGGAGTTCTTGTTTCACCTTTTCACTTTTGGACATCACATGACCGAACAAATGCAAGAGGCCAAGGCCACCCCGGCTGCCCAGAAGGCCAAAGCCAAGTCTCACCCCTCCAACACCATCCAGACGTCTTCTGAAATCATCTCCGTCGACGAGCCCGAAAACGCCCTCCCGGAAGTCTCCCTCGCCGATCTGCCTCAATTGCTTCAGACAGCCTGCGCCAAGGCCGGGTGGAACAGCCTTATGCCCGTGCAGTCCCGCGCTCTCCCCTATCTGCTCGAAGGGAGGGATCTCATGGTCCAGTCCCGTACGGGCAGCGGTAAGACGGGAACCTACCTGCTTCCGCTCATGGCCCGCCTGAACCCGGCCATGCCCGCCGTACAGGCGCTCATTCTCGTTCCGACCCGCGAGCTTGCCGTTCAGGTGGAACAGGAAGCCAAAACGCTTTTCAAAGGGAGCGGCTTTACCGTGGCCGCCGTCTATGGCGGAGTCGGCTACGGCAAGCAGATGGACGCGCTCCGTCAGGGGGTCAGCGTTGTTGTGGGGACGCCAGGCCGTGTGCTTGACCATCTCCTGCGGCGCACGCTCAACCTTGATCATATTTCCGCTCTGATTTTTGACGAAGCCGACCGTATGCTTTCCATCGGCTTCTATCCGGATATGAAAGAAATACAGCGGTACCTGCCCGAAACGTCCATCCATGCGATGCTGTTCTCGGCTACCTATCCGCCCCATGTGCTCAAGCTGGCGGGAGAATTCCTGACCGATCCCCAGATGCTCTCCCTGTCCACGACGCAGATCCATGTGGCGGAAGTCCAGCATCTCTATTGCGAATGCAAGAGCATGGAAAAGGATCGCACGCTGATCAAAATTCTGGAAGTCGAAAACCCGGCCTCCGCCATCATTTTCTGCAATACCAAGGCTACGGTGCACTTCGTGACCGCCGTATTGCAAGGCTTTGGATTCAACGCCGACGAGTTGTCCGCCGACCTGTCCCAGAGTCGCCGCGAAGATGTCCTTTCCCGGCTGCGCAAAGGCACCATCCGGTTCCTCGTCGCCACGGACGTGGCCGCACGCGGCATTGACATTCCCGAACTCTCCCATGTGTTCCTCTACGAGCCGCCGGACGACAGGGAATCCTACATCCACAGGGCGGGACGCACCGGGCGCGCCGGAGCCGCCGGTGTGGTCATTTCCCTCGTCGACATCATGGAAAAAATGGAACTCCAGCGGATCGCCAAGTATTTCAAGGTACCGCTCACCCAACACATGGCCCCTACGGACGAAGAAGTCGCCCATGCGGTCGGTATGCGGGTTACGGCCCTCCTCGAAGCCCGTTTCCGGCAGCTCAACGGGCTGGAACGTGAACGCATGAAGCGTTTTGAGCCGCTGGTGCAAAGCATCGCGGAAGATCCGGAACAACGGCATTTGCTGACGCTGCTTCTCGATGATTGTTACCAGAAGAGCCTCAACCCCACGGCATTCCTTCCGGCGGGTACGCCGCGTAAGGAATCGGAGGGTGCAGCGCGGCCCCCCAAGCCCCATACCGGCGGCGGGCGGCGTGGCCCGCGGGAAAACGGTCCTCGCCGAGAAGGCGGCCGACGCGAAGGCCAGCCCTTCTCCAAGGAAGGCAAGCGCGAAGGCGGCCGCGGCTTTAAGGGGCGCAAACGTTCTTCCGACAAACCTTCCGACTGATTCCGGAGCGGATTGTGCCAACAGTCTCTCAAGGCTCTCTGCCCGATATGACGGAAGAGGTGCTGGGAAACTTCTCCGCCATACTGGAAAGTATGGATTTTGCCCAGGAGCTCGAGCTCCTGGGCATACGGAAACTGCATTTTCGCCAGAGAAAACGGGCCATCCGGGAACTGCGCGCCATGGGTATCGGCCTCTGGCGTCTTGGGCTGAAACGCTCATTCCCCTCCGATGGCGAGTTCCTCTTCGAACGTTTCATGCTTGGGCTATACGAACAGGCACATACCAATAAAGAACGGGAACAGGCCAACGCCTTTGATCTCCTCGTGCGATCGTATATCGACAAATTCGGGGAGCGCGGCGATACGGACTTTACGACCGTAAGCGGGCATATCGTTTCCCTCTTCCGGCGCAAGCCTGGAGACACTGCGGCACAGCGGCTCAAGCTGGCCCTGCTCATGCGGAACACCTATACCGATATCTTTCGCCATCTTATCTGAGCAAACGCGTTTTCACACACAGCGCTCCGAAAGAGAGGACGTCATGCGCGTAATCATCATTACCTCGTCCAGCAACCGCAGCGGCGGTACACGCCAAGCAGTCTACCAAGCCCAGGGGTTGAGCGAACGGGGCCATGATGTGGCACTCTGTCTCCCCCATGATTCGACGCTCTGGGAATTGCCCAATGCGGCATCCAATCCCCTCTGGAATATGTTGCCGGAAGATCCGGCGCAACACCGTACCTATGTGGAAAGCCTCTTCCCCTCGCCGGATACGCCGACCATCGTTCACGCCTTTCACAATAAGGCTGTAAAACGCGTTGCATGGTGGGGCCTGTTTTGGCGGAACCGGAAGCTGGCCTGCGTCGCACATCGCGGCGTCATATACCGCCCGGGTAATCCCCTCCCCTACCTTTCGCCTTCAATGAAGGCCTTCCTTCCCAATTCGGAAGCCTGTGCCCGGGCAATCAGCTGGTGTTGCCCCAAGCACAAAATCCACGTCATCCCAAACGGCATTCCCGATGATCGCGTGATTCCCACGCGCCCCGCCTCCGCCGTAAAACAGGAACTGGACATCCCCGAGCAAGCCCTTATCTTTACCTATGTGGGAAATAATAATCCTGCCAAGGGGATAGAACCGCTTCTGAAGGCTTTTTCCTCCGCTTGCCTTGACGCGTATCTGGTCATGGTGGGAGCCAACCCCGATCTCTGGCTTCCTCTCTGCGATACGCTGGGAATCCGAAAAAAAGTCCGTCTCATAGGGCAGACCGAACGCATCAGCGATTACCTCCAGATAGCCGATGCATTTGTCTTCCCTTCAAAGAATATGGACTCGGCTCCCAATACGCTTCTCGAAGCCATCCGCATGGGGTTGCCCGTAGTGGCGGCGACAGTGGGCGGAGTTCCTGAAATAGCTCAAAATAATGGGCTGCTGGTTCCGCCGGATGATACGGAAGCCTTAACGCGAGCCTTACAGGAAATGGCCTCTGATCCTGAGCGCCGGAAACTGTGGGGAGCGAACAGCGCCCGCAGAGGGCAAAGCTACTCCGTCGAAGCGCGATGTGTCGAATTGGAAAAAATATATCATTCCGTCCTGTAACCTGCTCTTGGAGCAAAAGGAAACGTTATGGATCTGTTGCAGAGCATCGGAAAAACGCCGCTGATACGGCTCGCCAAACTGACCGCAGGTCTTGACGCGGAGATTCTGGTCAAAGTCGAATCCCGCAACCCGGGAGGCTCCATCAAAGACCGTGCCGCCCTCCGTATGATTCAGGGGGCTCTCGAAAAGGGCACCCTCAAGCCGAACGGAACCATTGTCGAACCGACCAGCGGAAACACCGGCATCGGCTTGGCGGTCGTATCCACATGCATGGGGTTCAAGCTTATCCTGACCATGCCGGAATCCATGAGTGACGAACGCAAAGCCCTGCTCCACGGTTTTGGGGCGGAACTCATTCTCACCCCCGCCGCGAAGGGTATGGGCGGGGCCGTTGAGGAAGCCCAGCGGCTGGCCGCCACGAAAGGCTATGTACTTCTGGATCAGTTCTCCAATCCGGATAATGCGGAAGCGCACTATCGCACGACGGGTCCGGAAATCCTCTCGGACGCCGGAACGGTGGATGCCTTTGTTGCGGGCGTCGGCACAGGCGGAACCATCACGGGGACAGGGCGCTACCTGCGCGAACACCTTCCCTCGGTGGGGCTGTTCGCTGTCGAGCCTGCGGAATCGGCCGTCCTTTCGGGCAATCCCGCAGGGCCGCACCTTATTCAAGGCATTGGCGCCGGTTTCGTTCCCGCGTTGCTGGATCGTTCCCTGCTGACCGAAGTGCTGCCTATCCCCGGCCTGGAAGCCATCAAAATGGCCCGGCGCGTCATGACGGAAGAGGGCATTTCCTGCGGTATTTCATCCGGCGCCAACGTCGCGGCGGCGCTTCTTCTGGCGAACAGACCGGAATGGAAAGGAAAGCGCATTGTGACGGTTCTGCCCGACACCGGCGAGCGCTATCTCTCCACCCAGCTTTTCAAAGCGTAACCGCTGCCATCTCCCAATCACTCAAAACAAAAAGGACGGCGTTTCAACGAGCCGTCCTTTTTGTTTTGAGCTGTCACATTCGCTTATCCGCTAAAAATCCGCCGAGTCCAACAAGAGCGTTACCGGCCCCCAATTTGTGAGGGAAACGTCCATGTCCGCAGCGAACACACCCTGCTGGACTCGTCCCGGCAGCCTGGATCGCACATCTTCCACAAAATGCTGAAACAATGGTTCCGCCACGCCCGGAGGCGCCGACAGGTGGAACGAGGGGCGCCGCCCTTTTCGGGAGTCCGCATACAGCGTGAACTGGGAAACCAGAATGATTTCTCCGCCGGCTTCCTCTATCCCTCTGTTCATCTTCCCCTCATCATCAGGAAAAATGCGGAGCCCCACCATCTTTTCGATCAGCGTATTCCAGAGCTTGCCGCCGCGCAGATCAATCGTATCCTCCGGGCCAAAACCAACGAGGACAACCAAGCCCTTGCCGATGGATGCCACGTTCTGACCTTCAATGGTGACTTTTCCCTCACGGACCCGTTGAAGAAGCAGTCTCATGCGTTTCCGTCCGTCTTCTCGGGTTCGCCCTGCGTTTTTGCTTCCTTTTCTCCGATTCCAGCCTCCGGAGCGGAAACCTCTTCCTTCGAGGTTTCTTCGGGGACAAGCTGTTCTTTATCCTGTTCCGTGTCGCTCTTGTGCAGTTCCTCTTCCCGCAGGATGCGCCGCAACACTTTGCCGACCATCGTCTTCGGCAGTTCCTCACGGAATTCGATCAAGCGAGGCACCTTGAAGGAAGCCAGTTTCTGGCGACAGAAGGCCACGACTTCCGGTACGGTCAGATTCGCCCCTTCCTCCGGGACGATATACGCCTTGACGGTTTCACCACGGGAGCGGTGATTAACGCCCACGGTAACGGCTTCCCGAATTTTGGGGTGCGTGTGGAGGACTTCATCGATTTCACGAGGATAGACGTTATAACCACCAACGATGATCAAATCCTTTTTACGGTCGACAATGTAGAAATAACCTTCTTCATCCATGTAGGCGATATCGCCGGTGTACAGCCAGCCGTCGCGGATGGTCCGGGCGGTTTCTTCCGGGCGGTTCCAATAGCCCTTCATAACCTGCGGCCCCTTGATGACCAACTCCCCGATCTCATTGTGAGCCAAAACCCTTTCACCGTCTTCCGTGTCGACAATACGGGCGAGGGTTCCGGGAACCGGCACACCTATGGAACCCGGCTTCTGCTTCCCAAACACGGGGTTGGCATGGGTAACGGGCGAAGCCTCGGTCAGCCCAAAGCCTTCCGTAATGGGCGTGCCCGTCACTTCTTCAAATTTCTTCAGCCATTCGACAGGCATGGGGGCTGATCCCGAAATACAGAATATGATATGGTGCAGATCGTACTGGGCCAGATTTTTCTGCTGCAACAGGGAAATATAGACGGAAGGAGCGCCGATGAATGCCGTGAACTGGTACTTTTTGAATGCCTCCAACATGTCGGCGGGGACATACCGCGGCATGGGGACCACTCGTGCGGCCATCCTTGCGGGCAGCAACAATGTAATCGTCAAACCGAACACATGGAACAAAGGCAACAGGGCCAGAAACACATGTTCCTTTTCCGGGGGCTGCTGAATGATCGCCATCAGCTGGGTAAGGTTGGCCAATAGGTTCGCGTGGGTCAGCATGGCCCCCTTGAAAGCCCCGTAGTCCCCCCCGTGTACTGCAACAAGGCGATGGTCTCATGAGCATCCGTCACTTCCACGCTCAGGCGCTCGGTCGTCTTGAAAAGGTCCTTCCACGCTACGACCTCTTTTCCGTCAAACGGAACGGGAACCCATGTACCCTGCCGCCGGGCCGAAAACGGCTGCAGCCAGCTCAAGGAAATTTCAGCGCATCACGGACACGCGTCACATAACAGACTTCCAGTTCGAGCTGTTCCCGCAGAGCCGCGATCTTGGGCCAAAAAATATCGAGGGTGATGAGGTGTTTTGCGCCGGAATCCTTGATCTGATGCGTCAGCTCGGATTCCATATAGAGAGGGTTGGTCATGACGGCGACCGCTCCGGCCTTCATGACACCCCAGAATGCGATGAATGTCTGAGGGAGATTCGGGAGCATGATGGAAACGCGATCTCCCGGCCTGACCCCGCGCCGCCGGAGCGAAGCGGCCAGTTTTTCAGCTAATTCTTTCAATTCCCTATAGGAAATATGCGTATTTTGAAAGACGATGGCTTCACGCTGTCCGTATGTTTCCGCCGCAGTGTCGAGAATATTTTGCAGCCCTCCCTCGGGGATGACTATGTCATGCGGCACACCTTTGTCGTAAGAAGAAAACCAAGGACAGTCCATGCCCTGCTGAAGGTCGCTCATAACGGCTCACGATGCGAAAAAGGTTAGAATTACCCCACGGAAAGGGCCCGTACTGCTTGTTACACCAACATACAAAGTTTTACAAGAACGACATGGAACTTTCATTCAACCCAGAGGGTTATCTGTTATTTTCAGTATACTTGTCGGGATATTAAATTTTACATAATTTAAAGTCTTATGCGTCTCTATTGCCACGAAGCCCCGTAACCACGGCGACGGCCTTTATCCCCAGCCGTTCACCTGTAAAACCAAGCCCTTCCTCCGTCGTCGCCTTCACATTTACCGCTCCCATGTCCAACCCAAGCAGCCTTGCCACATTCCGCCGAATCATTTCCCCATGCGAGCCGACTTTGGGAATCTGAGCAATGACAGTCAGATCGACATGGGTAATGTGTACATTGGCCTTCTGGACGTGTTCCAGAACCGTGTCCAGCAACACAGCCGAATTGACATTGTCGAATGCAGGATCGGAATCAGGGAAGAATGTTCCGATATCCCCCGCCCCGATACACCCAAGCAAGGCATCCATCAACGCGTGCAGTAAGACATCTCCATCGGAATGGGCCAGCACATCCGGCGAACCGGCAATGGGCACCCCCCCCAGCCGCATAGGCCGGGCAGGCTGTCTCGCTTCATTGCCATCAGCATACTTATGGACATCATACCCGTAACCGACACACGGGATACGCTCTCCTGTCATCCGCAACATTTCCAAATCCTCGGGCGTAGTAATTTTTTTGTTTCCCGCTTCTCCCTCCGCGACATGCACGGCGTGTCCGCACAGTTCAAGCAAACTGGCGTCGTCAGTGACAACCCAGCCTTCCTGTTCCGCACGCTGATGGGCAGCCCGCAGAAAAGCGAGGGAAAAACCTTGCGGGGTCTGAACCGCCATCAGATGTTTCCGATCAGGTGTGGCAACGACCTTTTTTTCTTCATCCATCACTTTAATGGTATCCACCACGGGAATGCCGGGGATACATGCGGCGACACATTCCCCCGAAGCTTCACCATGCAGCCCGTCCAGTATCCGGTTGACCAGCACGGGCGAAACAAACGGCCTTGCCGCATCGTGGATCAGGACCTCCATGCAAGCATCCGGCAAAGCGGACAAGCCGTTTCGGACGGAGTCTTGACGCAACGCTCCGCCAGCGACAACCTTCCAAGGAATCCCTAGGGACGCATTCCGCATCAGGCCCGCTACCCGTTCGCGCTCTTCGTCGATGCACGCTTCCGGAAACACGAAAACAAGCCCCTCCACGCGCGCGCATCGGGAAAAGACGAGCGCCGATTCCCAATACAACGGAGCGCCTTTCCAATCCAAGAATTGCTTGGCAAGCCCCCCTGTGGCCGAAGCCAACCGGTTCCCCTGCCCCGCCGCGAGAAGAAGTGTCCACGCCATGAATGACCTCACTTGTGTGCTGAATGCGAGAAAGCCCCGGTGAAGTCTGCATATGCAAAAACCGTCACCGGAGCCTCAAATCGGGAGTCGGACTATAAGCCGGGTTCTGTACCACTCCGCCCTTGCGGGCGGCATGGCGACTGTCATTCCTCTAGGAGCACAGTTACCTGTACCCTCAAGCAACCTACCCGGAAGCGTTGATCGGGCCGATCCGCTTCCCTATTTGGTCTTGCTTCGAACGGGGCTTGCCGAGCTCGTCACGTCACCGTGCCGACTGGTGGGCTCTTACCCCACCGTTTCACCCTTACCGCCCGAAGGCGGCGGTTTGCTTTCTGTGGCGCTCTCCGAAGATCACTCCCCCTGGGCGTTACCCAGCGTCCTGCCCTGTGAAGCCCGGACTTTCCTCTCCGTCCGTCACGCCGAAACGCGACGGACGCGGCGACAATCCATCCGGCTCCCGAAAACTCAAAAACTATTCGGCGTGGTGCGCCATTTCATCAGCCGTCTGGTTGGTCTCTTCGTTGAAGTGCTCCACCCAGTAAATCAAGCGCTGACAGTTGGGGCAATTGATGATCTTATGGCCTCCCTGCAGTTCAATGAACGTCTGCGGGGGGATCATGATCCGGCAACCGGAACAGACCCCGGCAGTCACGGGTACGATCACGGGATGGGACAGACGGCGGCGGATGAACTCATAGCGGTCAAGGACGGGACGCGGCACAGCGGAGCCAGTTTCGGAACGCACCTGAGCCAGCTCATCCAAACGCTTGCGGGCTTCGTCCTGCCGCGTTTCGAGGCTGATCTGCTTGGCTTCCAGCTCGGCCTTGAGGTCGGCCCATATAGCGTCGACTTCCTGCAGCGCGTTGTCCTGATGCAGCTTTTCTTCCAACAAGGCGGCGCGTTCCTCTTCACGGGAACGGTTCACCTTTTCCATATTGTCCATTTCCCGGGCCATAGCCTGATATTCCCGGGAGTTGGATACCTGCATCATCTTGTTCTTGCTCTTCTTGATGCGGCTGCTGTCGTCATCAAGTTCGCCGGTGATGCGCTTTTCCTGCTCCTTCAAATGCGCAAGCTTTTCCAGCACCCGCTCGCGCTGCGTGTTCGTGGCGGCGAAACGGTTTTTGAGATCTTCCAATTCTTTCGGGGCCTGTTCGAGTTCCATCTCCACGGAATGGATGGCATCGTCCACGCGCTGAAGGGCCACGAGTTGGCGGATTTGTTCGAGATAAAGGCTCACAACTCTTCTCCTGAAATCTGATAACGGATTACGCCTCAGTCTGTGGGGGAAAACGGCGCAAGAGGATCCTGCGCGGGCACGAACTGCACGGCGACATCAGACACATTCTCTTTCAATTGCAGGGCAAAACGCCGCATCATCTCTTCTTCAAGGCTGAAATGCCCCACATCCAGCACTGGAAGGGGAAGATCAAGCGCGGTATGATACTTCAAGTCACCGGTAATGAGCAAGTCCGCGCCACGTGCAGCGGCCTCAGGCGCAAGCGAACTTCCCGATCCGGGGCAGATGGCAATGCGGCGGATGCGCTCAGGCAAGGCCCCAGCCAAGCGGGGGCAACTCCCCACCAGCCATAGGGCCAACATTTTTTTCAGATCTTCCGGGGTCATGTCAACCGCACAATCGCCGACGACGCCGAAGCCGCAGGCATATGAACCGCCGCCCCGCTCCATTGTCCCCGTCTGTTCCAGCACGGTCAGCGGCAATGGCATTCCATGCCCTGCCTCGCCATCCTTCGTGTCAGAAGAAGGGATGCGGCAAAGCCCCAGCTCGTCCGCCAACCAGGAAACCGGACCCAAAGGATTCGCATCAAGGGACGTATGCGCCGAATACAGCGGCACATCGGCCCGAAACACCAGCGAAAGGACTTCATGGTAGCTGTCCAGCCGATCGGTGAACCGCCCCTCCATCGTCAACGGGTGATGGGCCAAAATCATTTCAGCCCCCCCGGACAACGCGATGCGGATGGATTCCGGCGTCGGATCAAGGCACACGGCGAGGCGGTTGATATCCTGCCGTGCGGAAGCGACCTGAACACCCGACCTATCCCACGGCGCGGCGATCGCGAGCGGTGCCGTCCGTTCAATGAGCGCAATGAGTTCCGACTGTTTCATGCTTCCAATTCCTCTGTCTTGCCGAACCGGCGCATCTTAGCTGTGGTTGACGGGGTTCTCGCGCAGGTACCGGACAGCGTTCGCAAAGAGTGCGGTTCCGGGCACGGCGACCTCCCCGCGCGTCCAGCCGGGATGGTTGGTGGCGTGGTGGAACGCTTCGGGGTGCGGCATCAGGCCGAGGATATGCCCGGTCGGGTCCGTCAGGCCGGCAATGGCCAGTGGAGAACCGTTGGGATTCCAAGGATGCTCCTGCGTGGCTTCGCCCGTTTCAGGATGCGTATACTGCAAAGCAATCAGGTTTTCGTCCTGCAACCGCTGCAAAGTCGCGGCATCGCGGGCCACGAGTTTGCCTTCGCCATGACGGACAGGCATCGGCAGCACGCCGTGGACAGCCAATCCTTTGGTGAAAATACACGGGCTGTCGGGGTTCGGCTTGAGCTGGACCCATCTGTCCTCATAGCGGGCGGAGTCGTTATGGCTGAGGGAAACCTGCCGCTCAAAACGCTTCCCGTCCAACGCGGGGAGTACGCCGAGCTTGACGAGCAGCTGGAATCCGTTGCAGATTCCCAGCACGAGGCCGCCCGCATCGACGAACCGGTTCAAGCTGTCCAGCAGAGGCTGGCCTTCCGCGTCGGAAAGATGCAGCCAGCGCTGTGCCGCGGCCTGTGCCGCCCCGAGATCGTCGCCATCAAGGAATCCGCCGGGGAAAACAAGGAACTGATACTCGCTCAGGCGGACCTTCGCAGCCACAATGTCGGAAAAATGCACCACATCAGCCCTGTCCGCACCGGCCAGACGTGCGGCATGCGCTGTTTCCTGATGCGAGTTGGTGCCGTATCCGGTAATGACCAGCGTGTTGACCTGACTCATTGTCCACCCTTTTCCTGCATAAAAATTAAAAGCTTACTTACTGAAAAAGCGATAACGCGCCTGCATGATCCAGTTGGGTTCCCTCGCCAAGAAAAAAAGGGAGCCGGTCTGGAATGGGGGATTTACTTTATGCGGGTGTTTCTTTTCAGTCAATGGCTGTTTTTTTTCTGAAAACGGCCTATAGTTGGCGGATATTGTTTGCGTGCATCTGAATGGCCTGCTGAGGAGCAGAGGAATTACGGCTTTGGAACAGACGGAGCGTCCCCACATTTCCCAATCAAAGGCGTTGCTTTTGTTACAGAACCAGCCGCATGTCGACCCGCTCAGGCGGGCTTTTTGTGTTCGCGTTCTCTCCTTTTCTGATGTATCCTGTTTCAGAGCGAGTTTCGTACACTGTATCCCCTCCGTCACGGCGGGAAAATCATAACTCGAGGTTTTTCATGAAGACCAAGTTTATCTTCATCACTGGTGGCGTCCTTTCCTCTCTCGGCAAAGGGCTTTCGGCGGCTTCCATCGGCGCGCTGTTGAAAACGCGCGGGCTGACCGTGACCATCCAAAAACTTGATCCCTATATCAACGTGGACCCCGGAACCATGAACCCTTATCAGCACGGTGAAGTGTACGTTACGGATGATGGGGCGGAGACGGACCTCGATTTGGGGCACTACGAACGCTATCTCAATACGGCGCTCTCCCAGAAAAACAACACGACCTCGGGTTCCATTTACTATAAGGTCATTACCAAGGAGCGCCACGGCGACTACCTCGGCGGAACGGTGCAGGTGATCCCCCATATCACTGATGAAATCAAAAACGCCATCCTCAGCCTCGCCAAGGATGAGCCCGAAAACCCCGCTCCCGACGTCGCCATCATCGAAATCGGCGGCACGGTGGGCGACATCGAAGGCCTCCCCTTCCTTGAAGCCATCCGCCAGCTCCGCTCCGAACTGGGCCGCGACAATTGCCTGTACATCCATCTGACGCTCGTGCCCTATCTCCGTTCCGCCGGAGAACACAAGACCAAGCCCACGCAACACAGCGTCAAGGAGCTCCGTTCGATCGGCATCCAGCCTGACATCATCCTCTGCCGCTGCGAAGAGCCCGTCCCCGCCGACCTCCGCGCCAAAATCGCCCTGTTCTGCAATGTGGACAAGGACGCCGTGTTTTCCGCCGTGGATGTGAGCAACATCTACGAATTGCCATTGAAACTCTATGAGGAAGGGTTGGATCAAAAGGTCGCCATCATGCTGCGCCTGCCTGCCCGCAACGCCAAGCTTGAGCCGTGGGAAGAGCTGGTCCACAACGTCAAGAATCCGCAGGGCCGGGTCACCATCGCCATCGTCGGCAAGTATGTCGAACTGAAGGAAGCCTACAAGAGTCTTCACGAAGCCTTGGTGCATGGCGGCATCGCCAACAGGGTCGCCGTGGATCTGCGCTATGTGAATTCCGAAGAGGTGACCGCCGAAAACGTCGCAGAGACCTTCAAAGGCGCTGACGGCATCCTCGTGCCCGGCGGCTTCGGGTACCGCGGCGTCGAAGGGAAAATCGAATCCATCCGGTATGCCCGTGAAAACAATGTGCCCTTCTTCGGGATCTGCCTCGGTATGCAGTGCGCGGTCATCGAATTCGCCCGCCACGTCGTCGGCATCGAGGAAGCCAACTCCGAAGAATTCAACCCGTTCGCCAAGGACAAGCTCATCTACCTGATGACCGAATGGTACGATTTCCGCAAAAGGCCGTGGAGCGCCGCGATGCGGAAAGCGACAAGGGAGGAACCATGCGCCTCGGCGCGTATCCCTGCGCCATTTCGGAAGGGACGCACGCTTTCGAAGCCTACAAAACGGCCAATATCAACGAACGCCACCGTCACCGCTACGAATTCAACAATGCCTACCGCGAACGCCTTGCGGATATGGGCATGGTTTTCAGCGGCCAGTCCCCCGATGGCACACTGGTGGAAATCGTTGAAATTCCCGATCACCCATGGTTCCTGGGCTGCCAGTTCCATCCCGAATTCCAGTCCCGCCCAATGAAGCCCCATCCGTTGTTCAAAGACTTCATCCGTGCGTCTTGCCTGGCTCGCAAGAAGTAGACTTCCCTTCCATAATGCTTATTCCTTTGCGGTCATTCCGGCGACAAAACCGGAATGACCGCAAGGTCGTCTCCAAGCGAGAACTCCTTTCAACGCTAAGGAATGCCCATGATGACATCGGACGAACTCTATGGTCAGCTTCGGAAGGACCACTTTATTTTTGCGGGCCCCTGTGCCCTGGAAAGTTTCGAATTGGCGCTGGACACGGCGCATGCCGTAGCCGAAGCCAGCAAGGAAGCCGGATTGTTTGCCGTCTTCAAGAGTTCGTGGGATAAGGCCAACAGGACCTCAGGGAAAGGTTTCCGCGGTCCGGGCCTGGTCAAAGGCATGGAGTGGCTGGCTCGGATTAAAGAGGAAACGGGGTTGCCCGTTGTGACGGACATCCATCTGCCCGAACAGGCCGGACCTGTAGGTGAGGTAGCGGATATCCTTCAGATTCCCGCTTTTTTATGCCGCCAGACGGATCTGCTCCTGGCGGCGGCGCGGACGGGGCGCGTCGTCAACGTCAAGAAAGGCCAGTTTGTGGCTCCGTGGGATATGGGCCCCGTGCGCGATAAAGTGACCGAGGCTGGCAATGACCGCGTCCTTTTGACGGAACGGGGCTCCTCTTTCGGATACAATAACCTCGTGGTCGACTTCCGTTCCATACCTATCATGCGAGCATTGGGCGTCCCGGTGATCTTCGACGCGACGCATTCCGTCCAGCTTCCCGGAGGGCAAGGCAGCTGCTCCGGCGGTGAACGGCATCACGTGCCCACATTGGCCCGTGCCGCCGCAGGGGCGGGAGTGGACGGCATTTTCATGGAATGCCATCCGGATCCCGACAAGGCCCTGTGCGACGGTCCCAACAGCTGGCCCGTAGCCAAGCTCCCGGCGCTTTTGAAGCAACTTTCAGCCATATGGAACATTCCTTATGACTTGTAATACTCTCTATTCCGATGGGACCGGGATATCCGGCCACTCTCCCACTCCCCGGCGCGAATCGATTGAAAGCCTCGCCAAGCACATCCGGCTTCTCGTCCTGGATGTGGACGGCGTCATGACGGACGGCGGCCTCTATTATGACGCCAACGGGCTGGTCATGAAGCGGTTCCATGTCCTCGACGGCATCGGCATCCGGCTGGCTAAAACGGCGGGTATTGAAGTCGCCGTCCTGTCGGGCATGGATGTGCCCTGTGTCGTGAGACGGCTGGAAGTCCTTGGCGTGACCGAGTATCATGGCGGGGCCGACAACAAATGTACTATTCTGGATGGGATGCGCAAACGGATGTCCCTTGAGTGGCAGGAAATCGCCTACCTTGGAGATGATTGGGTCGATCTCGCACCAATGTCCCGCGTGGGGCTGCCCGCTGCCGTCGCGAATGCCATGCCGGACGTCAAAAAACTGGCGAAGTTCGTGACACAAAAAGAAGGCGGATGCGGCGCCGTCCGGGAATTTGTCGACTTGCTGCTGACTTGCCAAAGGGAAACGGGAAGCTCTGCTTGAGCACTGGATGCGCTTGGAATGAAACGTTCACGAATCCTGCTTATTACCGCGCTGGTGGCGCTTCTCGCCGGAGGTTGGTACGTCGCGAAACGTGGCGGAGAAACAACGCTGATCGGCAGATTGCTTGATGTCGCCAACAAGGGCGGCATCAAGTCCCTTGACGGGGCGAAGCTTCAAGGCAACGCCACGCAATCCGGCAATCCGCTTGAGGAAGTGGCTGGGTTGGCCATCAAGGGATCAATCTGTTCCAGGGAAATAAAGGCTTGGAGCTGTGGCGTCTCAAAGCGAGCTGGGCCCATATGTCCCAGAACGGTGACACGATCGATGTGGACAAACCCGTCGTCCGTTATGCGCTCGGCGAAGGCTCCGCAAGCAACCCCGACGACGATGTTCTCGATGTGCAGGCCCAGCTGGGGAAAATCACCGACAACCAGCGTTTTCTCACGCTCTGGGATGATGTCGTCATCACTCGCTATGATGACGTCATCACCAGCTCGCGCATGAATTACGACGCCAATAAACGCCTCATGACCTTCCCCGAGGGCGCTGCGCTTGAAAGCCCCACGGCATCCGGGACGGCCACCTTTTTTACATGGGATCTTGCTACCAACGAAATGCATGGTTCGGGAGGCGTGCTGGTCGTACTCAAGCCCCGCCCCGACGCCCCAAACGCCAATGCAGCACCTTCTCCGCGCGAACCGCAAGCCAATCCACAGCAAGAATAGCCTCAGCCTGCAAGGAAATAAGCCCGTCATAGATCCAACGGTTTACAGCTAGGGAAAACATCATGAAAAAACTTTTTTAGGTATAACCACACTGAGTTTGAGCCTCTTCTGCTCCGCCCGCTGTGGGCGGCGCCGGTGACGCCCCAAAACCCGCCAAGAATGTTGAAACGCGGATCACATCCGATCAATTGACCTATCTTGCTGAAAAGTAACTTGTCATCTTTGATAAAATGTCCATGTGGTACGTCCCGACATTGAAATATGGGCCGATAGGATCACGGTTTATTTGAAGCCACCCAAAGGCGACGCCCAGAAGAAAGAAGGCGAAAAGGCGGTATGCCTGCCGGAATGGCAGCCGGTGACGTCGATCGCATCGTCGCCGAACGGAATGTGCGCATGAAGAGCGAAAACCGCAACGGAACTTGCGCGAAGGCAACCTATACGATGGATGACGGCGTTCTTCTCATGGAAGGCGATCCGCCTGACTGATGGCGAAAAACACCGTTACCGGGGAAACCATCAAGTACTTTACGGAAGAAAACCGCAGCGAAGTCATGGGCGGGTCCAAGAAGCGCGTCGAAGCTGTCTTTTCCGGCTCTAAAAACTCCAGCCCGATCCGGGGGAACCGCTGATGGCCCGATTGTCCGGCGTTGACTTGCGCAAATGGTACGGCCAACGTGAGGTCGTACGCGGTGTTTCCCCGAAGTGAACCAAGGGAAATCGTCGGTCTGCTCGGCCCGAACGGGGCGGGTAAAACCACTTCGTTCTATATGCTGACCGGGATCATCAAACCGTCTTCCGGTCGGGTTCTCCTTGAGGATCAAGATATTGGCACGTGGCCGCTCCATGAGCGCGCACGTGTGGGCATTTCTTACCTCCCGCAGGAGAGTTCCGTCTTCAGAAAACTTACGGTGCGTCAAAATCTTCAGATTATTCTGGAGCATACGGGCCTTTCCCGTAAGGAGCAGAAAGAAAGGGCGGATGTATTGCTTGAAGATTTCGGTCTCACCCGACTGGAAAAATCCCATGCCATGCACCTGTCCGGAGGAGAACGCCGACGTCTGGAAATCGCCCGTGCGCTTATCCGGGAACCGAAATTCGTCCTGCTCGACGAACCGTTTGCCGGCATTGACCCTCTTGCGGTGGGTGATATCCAAGGTTTGGTGCGCGCCTTGCGCGATCGTGGGATCGGAGTTCTCATCTCTGACCACAATGTCCGTGAAACACTGACGATTTGCGACCGGGCCTACCTCATGGTGCAGGGGCAGGTCGTTCTTTCCGGGACACCGGAAACCATCGTCAATAACGAACAGGCCCGGAGCGTGTATCTTGGAGAAGGTTTCTCGCTCTGAGACGCCATATTCCGTCATTATCTGTGATTATAAAAAAGATCGTGTGCTCCGGTACCGATCTTTTTTTTGTGAGTTGAATACGATAACCAGTCTTTTTTCTCATTTCTTTTTCATCCAATAAACATCTCCGAGAAAAGAACAGAGAAAAAAAAGCGTCCCTGTTCTTGCAACATCCCTAAGCATGTGGCATAATCCCTGCATGTAAGGCATAAAGATGCCCGGTTGCTCTTCGCCTGACGGTTACCGTCGGTTCCCCTCCTCATCACAAGGTGTACCTGCGGGTTGGACAGACTCTTATGACAACGGGATATTTGCATGGCATTGGAACTCAGACAGCAGCTTAAACTTTCACAACAGCTGGTGATGACACCACAATTGCAGCAGGCTATCCGCCTATTGCAGCTATCCCGCTTGAGCTTGTGGAAACGGTCCAGCGCGAGCTGCTGGAAAACCCGTTCCTCGAAGAAATGCAGGATGAGCCATCCAACGAGCCGCCCGTAGAAGTCCGTCCCGAATCCCCGCGAGATGAGCCTACATACGATCGGGAAGTGGCCCGCTCCGAAGACTGGGAAGACTATCTCGGAGAATTCGCAAGTACCCCCGCAGCAAGTCCAGCCCAGAGACTATGAACTCCCCGAAGAAATGAGTTCTCTGGAGGCCAGATATGCCTCCAGCCCCACTCTTGAAAGCCACCTCATGTGGCAGCTCCGCCTTCCTCCCTCTCCGATGACCAGAAAGAACTCGGTGAAATCATTATCGGAAATCTCTCTTCTTCCGGCTACCTTCAAGCATCTCTTGAGGAAATGGCGGAGATGGCGCGGGCGGATTTTGCTGGCGAGACTTCGACCGCCGAAGCGAAAGATAAAGCATGGCCCACTGTCGAAGAGGTGGAGACGGTCCTTAAGGCCATCCAACTATTCGATCCGGTAGGTGTCGCCGCCCGAACTCCGCAAGAATGTCTCCTCATCCAGATAAAAGCATTGGGGTATGACAGGGATCAGGTACTTGTCGATCTCGTGCGCGATCACCTTGAAGATCTGGAAGCCCACAGATACAAGCCCCTGCTCCGCAAATTCCGGCTGGATATGGATGAACTCAAGGAATATTTGGATATCATCCAGTCCCTTGATCCCATGCCCGGAGCGAGTTTTGGCGAAGGCGTGTCCACCTTTGTCAGCCCTGACGTCTTTGTTTACAAGGTGGACGGGGAATTCCTCATTGTCCTTAATGAGGACGGCCTGCCGAATATGCACTTGAGCCCTGTGTATGATAACGCATCGGAAAACGCGTCAAGCAAGGAAAAAGAATACTTCAACGAAAAAATCCGTTCCGCGGCGTGGCTTATCAAAAGCCTGCACCAGCGGCAGCGGACATTGTACAAGGTCGTCGAAAGTATTGTGAAACACCAGCGCGGCTTTTTTGAGGAAGGGATCAGCAAATTCAAACCGCTTATCCTGAAAGACATCGCCGATGATATCAACATGCACGAATCCACGGTCAGCCGCATCACGACCAACAAATATGTGGCAACGCCCTTCGGCGTGTACGAACTCAAATTCTTTTTCAACAGCGCGCTAGAGCTGGATGACGGAAGCCAGGTGGGTTCGGAGAGCGTCAAGGCGCTCATCAAGAAATGCATCAGCGAGGAAGATCCTAAAATCCTCTCTCCGATGAACGCATCGGCGAAATTCTCAAGGAACACTTGAAAGTGAACATAGCCCGGAGAACGGTAGCCAAGTACCGGATGGCAATGGATATTCCGTCCTCGTCCAGGAGAAAGGCCCATTTTTAGCCGTTCGAGGCCGCTTGAGAACCCTTTGACAGGACCCCCTAAAAGGCTGTTGTAAAGAAGCCATGCCTGACAAAGCAATGTCCGTTGCGGATATCTCGGTATTCGCTGTGCGGACCGGTTATCAGCCAAAGGAGGCTTCATGCACATTTCCTTTACTTTCAAGAATTTCGAGCCGTCTGAACATTTGCGTAAGTATGCCCGCCGCCGTATGGAGAAGCTGGGAAGATTCTTCGGCAAGAATCCCGCTCTTGATGCGCAGGTGAATATGGCGGTCGATAAGTTCCGCCAGCGCGTGGAAGTTCAGCTTACCGGTGACGGCATCAACATTGCCGCCAGCGAAGTCTCGGAAGATATGTATGCCTCCATCGACCTCGTTCTTGATAAGCTGGAAGCTCAGGTCAAGAAGTTCGTTTCCCGTAATAAGGAAATCCATCGTAAGGGACGCGCTAACGATATCGATGTGTACACATTTGAAGTGACGGAAGAAGATGGAGAACGCACGATCACCGGGCGAGACCATTTTTCTCCCAAGCCCATGAGCCCCGACGAGGCGGCCATGCAGCTTGATGCAAATGACTTTGAATTCCTCACGTTCCTGAATTCGGAAAATGATCGCATCAATGTCATCTATCGGCGTAAGAACGGTAACCTTGGACTGATAGATCCCATCTTCTAGGGCTTGTGCCGGTACACAAAGCGATTTCAACAAGCCCGTCCGGGGAGTCTCCACCGGACGGGCTTCCTGTTACTACGGAAAAGACCATGACAGATCAGCCTCTCCTTCCTGAACATGGCGCGGAAAAGCCGACGGACTCCGCTTCTGAATGTCCCAAAACGAATGCGGATAAGCCGATTTTCATCATCACCGGCCTCTCCGGCGCGGGCAAAGTACTGTGCTCCATGTCTTCGAGGACATGCGCCTGTTCACAGCGGACGGGGTGCCTCCGGAACTCATGCCCGAAATGGTACGCCTTCTGCAAAGTTCCTCCGTTGAGCCGTCTCATGGCATAGCTCTCGGTTTCGATCAGCGGCGCAGCGAGTTCATGGCCGAACTTGATCAGGCGCTGCATCGGCTGTCCGGCATGGGATTCCGCACAAAGATCCTTTATCTGGAGGCGGATCCGGCCGTCATCATGCGGCGCTATGCCACAACCCGCCGTCCCCATCCACTTGAACGGGAGGGGATCGGTTTGGAACAAGCCGTACGCGAAGAAATGGAACGCCTTGCCCCCGTCCGGGAAATCGCCGATAAGGTCATCGACACATCTTCCTTTTCCATCCATGACTTGCGGCGGATCATTCAGCGCAAATGGAACAGCACCCTGGAGCGGCTTCATACCATCAAGGTCAATCTCATTTCCTTCGGATTCAAATACGGCGTCCCCCGCGAAGCGGATCTCGTCTTTGATCTGCGTTTTCTCCCCAACCCCTACTTCGTTGAAGAACTGCGGCCACAGACGGGAAAAGAGAGCTCCATAGCCGAATATGTTTTCAGTGAACCTTCGGGTAAAGAATTCAAAAAGCGGCTTATTGATTTTTTATCTTTTCTTCTGCCTCTTTATGATGCTGAGGGCGCTACCGCATCACAATCGCCTTAGGATGTACGGGAGGGAAACACCGTTCCGTGGCGATGACTGAGGCACTCATGCGGGCACTCAAACGGCAAGACTATACTGTTTCCGTGGAGCATCGGCATATGGAGCTCGGCTGATCCGCTCGTTTGGGATTTGCTTTTTTCCGCTTCGAGGCATTAGAGATACGGCCTGTCATTACACATCAATGCCATAGGGAATGTGAACATGCTGCCTCTCGAAACCCTCGGAGCGTTTTTTGTTACCGCCATAGTGATGGGGCTGGCCCCCGGACCCGATAACATTTTCGTTTTAACCCAGTCCGCCCTGTATGGCTTTCGGGCCGGTATCGTGACCACGTTAGGGCTGATGACCGGGCTCTTCGGGCATACGGCAGCCGTTGCCCTCGGCGTTGCGGCACTCTTTCAAACATCCGAGATGGCCTTTACAGTCCTGAAATGTGCAGGGGCGGCCTACCTGCTGTATCTGGCATGGCTTTCTTTCCGTAGCGGCGCTTCCAGGGCATGGCTGGAGCAAAGTACATTTCCCGGATACTGGGCCCTGTATCGGCGGGGTGTGATCATGAACATTACCAATCCCAAGGTCACACTTTTCTTTCTCGCCTTCCTTCCACAGTTTGCCAAGCCGGAACTCGGGAATGTCCCGCTTCAGATCGTCACCCTTGGCCTCCTCTTCCAGCTCGCTACGCTGGCCGTCTTCGGAGGCGTTTCATTCCTTGGCGGCAGGCTTGCCGAATGGTTCAACGCTTCCATCCGAGGTCAGATCATCCTCAACCGGATCACCGCCTGCATCTTCACCGCATTGGCGCTCCTGCTTATCTTCTCTTCCAGATGATAAAAGGCCCCGTCATGCGGGCTTTTTTCTTCTTTGTAGCTCTGAACTAAAGTGCTAAAAACCGCTTGATATTGCGGTAAAAAATATTCTCAAGAGCGCTCTCCGGCAATCCACAGACTTCCGTTCGCAACATTTCCACCCGATAATGATGGAACGGCGCATCGCTCCCCAGAAAACCCGTTCGTTACCGACCGTATTGTAGGCCTCGCGGATTTTGGTGTGCATGGGCATACCCGATGTTTCGAGGTACACGTTGTCGTGTTTCTTGGAAAGATCAATGGCGGCCTGAATATAGATGCCGTTTCCATGTCCCATGTGGACCATCACGATCCGTACTTTTGGAAAATCTTCCGCAAGCTGAATGATGCTGTGGGGAAGGGAAAAAGGTGGATGCCCCGAATGGATGAATACGGGCAAATCCATCTGTTGCGCCACTTCCATCAGAGGATGCACCACGGCGTCATTAGCCGTAAAGGCATTGAGAAGAGGATGCAGCTTAATCCCCTGAAAACAGTGCTCACGGACTTCGCGGACGACCGTTTCGACGGCCTTGTCCCCTTCGTATGGATTGGCCCACGTAATCCCCACAAAGCGATCGGGGAAACGTTTCACAGCCTGCTCCACCACAGTATTGTCCATATAGCTCACAACGGACTTTTCGATACCGTACCGATCCATCTCGGCGACCATCTGCTCGTCCGTATACCCAACGTCGGCCCACCCGCCGAAATAGCCCACATGCGAATGCGCGTCGATCTTTTGCATCATGCCCTCCTCAAAAGGATACCGCCCGACGGCGTTTCATGTGACCTACGCCCGCCAGGAACAACGGTCAAGCAAGTCTCCCCTTCTCATCCGTCCGGCTGGACTCACCACTCTTTTTCGCCTACACTTCTTCCCTGTGCCTCTGTCCAAAAACTGCCGAGCCCTGTCCCAGGAATCAACCAGAGAAGTTCTGCCATGCACGAAATGTCTGTCGTTACAAGCCTGTTATCCATTGTCCGCGAAGAGATGGAAAAGCACGACGTCCATCGCCTGCTGCTGGTACGGGTACGATATGGAGCACTCTCCAACATCGTCCCGGAAGCCCTTTCCTTTGCCTTTGAGGCGCTTACGGCGGGAACCGACTTCGAAGGCGCTGTGCTGGAAACCGAAGAGGTTCCCATCACTCTCAAGTGTTCCCAATGCGGACATACTTTCCCGGCCGTCAAGGGAGAGCATTTCTTTGCGCCGTGTCCAGCCTGCGGCGAGCAATACGGGCATTCAATGGAAACGGGCCGCGAGCTGTACGTCCAGCATATCGAGGCGGAATAAAGGAGCTTATTGTGGAAATACCTGTCATTCGTAATGTTCTTGAAGCCAACGGAAAGCTGGCGGCAAGCCTGAAAGATCAGTTCGCCAAACACGGCATCCTTGCCCTGAATCTCATAAGCTCTCCCGGTGCGGGCAAGACGTCTCTGCTGGAACGTACGCTTACGGATCTGGCTTCCGAATTTCGCATGGCCGTCATTGAAGGCGACCTCCAGACGGACAACGACGCACGCCGCGTCGCCGCCACCGGGGCCAAGGCCGTGCAGATCAATACGGACGGCGGCTGCCACCTCGACAGCAACCTTGTCATGGAAGCTCTAGGTGCTTTCGATCTGAACGAGATCGATATCCTGTTCATCGAAAACGTGGGGAACCTCGTTTGCCCCGTCGAATTCGATTGCGGCGAAGACGCCAAGATCGCCCTGCTCAGCGTAACCGAAGGCGACGACAAGCCTGAAAAATACCCTCTCCTTTTCAACCGTGCCAGTGCGATGGTCCTCAACAAGATCGATCTCCTGCCCTATGTGGATTTCGATGTAGAGGTTGCCGCCCGCCATGCCCGCCACCTCAATGCGGATCTGGCCCTCTTTGAGGTTTCTTGCCGCACGGGCGAAGGGCTCGAAAAATGGTACTCTTGGCTGCGCCAAGCGGCGAAAGCCAAAAAGGGCGCTTGATTATCCCGTTTTTGGGATCATAAGATCAAAAAAAGCCTCCCGGATTTCGAGAGGCTTTTTTTGCATCAACGATCTATGCGTTACATATGGACATGCACGCCGAAGGCATGGTTACCGACAGGCAACAGCGGGGGGAGTTGAAGGCGCTTGAAGGCACTCCTGCGCATAAGGGATTGCACACGATTGACATCTTCAGGCGTGACGCCGGGCAGATCAATATCCTCAGCCCGCTTCGATTCTTCAATCAACGCATGAAGGATCGAATCCAGCATATCGTACTCGGGCAAAGAATCCTGATCCTTCTGGCCCGGACGCAACTCCGCCGACGGCGCCTTATCGAAGATGTTCTGAGGAATGGCGCACATCCCTTCGCGCTCATTGAACCATTGCGCGAGCTGGTACACTTCCGTCTTGTACAAGTCGGCAATAGGAGCCAGACCGCCGCAGGTATCCCCATACAGAGTGCAATACCCGGCGGCCACTTCGGACTTATTCCCCGTAGCCAAAAGCATCCAGTGAAATTTGTTGGAAAACGACATCATTACCACGCCGCGGATGCGGGACTGGATGTTCTCTTCAGTGACATCCCGTTCCCTTCCGGCAAAGGCGGGGGCAAGCGCTTTTTCAAAGGCTTCCATCATCGGCAAAATCGGAACCGTGAATGTTTCCATCCCCAGATTGGCGGCCAGTGCCTCGGAATCGGTAATGCTTCCCTCACTCGACCACGGGGACGGCATCATCACCCCGTGCACGTGGTCCTTGCCCAGCGCGTCGACGGCAAGCGCCGCGACAAGTGCGGAATCCATGCCCCCGGAAAGGCCGAGAACGACATCCGTGAAGCCGTTTTTCCGAACATAATCGCGGATGCCGGAGGTCAGCAGTTCCCAGACCGATTTCCAATCCTTGGCAGGAATACTCGACATTATTTCAACCTCGACTTCAAGATATCGCCCATGGCATATACCTTGCCGCCCGGCTGCCCTGGCAACCAGCTCGCGGCACGCAGCGCACCCTGAGCGAAGTTTTCCCGCGAGTGCGCGTGGTGCGTCACCTCAATGCGCTCTCCGGGGCCCATGAAATAGACGGTATGCACGCCGACCACATCACCGCCGCGGATGGCCTGAACGCCGATTTCCTTCTTGGGGCGCTCTCCGATGATGCCTTCGCGGTGGTAGCAGGCAACATCCTTGAGGTCCCAATCTCTGGCCGAAGCCAAAGACTCGGCGAGGCGCAACGCCGTACCGCTTGGGGAATCCTTCTTGCGGTTGTGATGCAGCTCGACCATTTCCAGGTCATAATCCGGGCCGAGCATCTGCACGAGTTCGGGCAACAGTTCCAAAAGGACATTGACACCGACGCTCATGTTCGGGGACCAAAACACCCGTCCGTTTTGGGCGATTGCATCCAGCTCCGCCTTTTGCTCCGGGGTGAAGCCCGTCGTCCCGATGACGATAGGGTTGCCGTTCTTGACGGCGCACCGGGCATTGGCAAGGCTTGCTTCCGGTGCCGTAAAATCGATCACGACGGCCCCGGGAACCTGCGGGTACACGACTTCGGGATCCGTTCCGGCGAGGCATCCCCAATGGGCCAGCGCGTCCAGCCTTTCCGGACGTTCCAGTACGGCCGCAAGCGTCATCCCCTGCTCTTTCGCAAGATTGGCAATGATCGTACCCATGCGCCCGGAAGCGCCCATCACGATAATAGAAAGACTCATTTTCCCCACCCTCTTTCCTTATTCAGAATCCTGTGCCGCGTTTTCGGAAGAAGACGCCGTCACCTCATTGTCCGCCTGCAACAGAGCTAGAAAACCGGCTTCGTCCACGATGCGGATGCCTAATGCCTGAGCCTTTTCGCGTTTGGAGCCCGGTTCATCCCCGACGACCAGCAGATTCAGCCTGCGGGAAACGCTGCCAGCGATTTCCGCACCTGCGTTTTCCGCCATCTGCTGTGCCTTTGAGCGGGGGATGGACAACGATCCGGTGAAGAGGATCTTCTGCCCGGCGAGCGGCCCCACTGGCATGGAAGCCACCGCCGCCTCCTGACGCACAGGCCACAGCCCGAGCTCCCGCAACCGCGCCAACAAGGCCACGTTGGGCTCGTCGTCAAAAAATGCCTTAATGGAACTTGCCACTTCCGGGCCGATATCCGGCAAATTCTGCAATTCTTCAGGGCTCGCCGCTCTCAGCACGTCCATATCGGCGTACGTCGCCGCCAATGTTTTCGCCGTCTGCTCACCCACATGCCGGATGCCGAGCGCGCAAAGAAGACGCTGCAACGTCGCTTCTTTTTTAGCCCGATCCAACGAATCCACAAACTTGGTGGCGAGTTTTACACCCATCCGCTCATAATGCAAGAGCTCGTCAACCCTGAGCGTAAAGAGATCGGCAGGGGTTTTGACCCGTCCCGAAGCGACAAGCAGTTCGATCCAGCGCTGGCCGAGCCCTTCGATATCGAGTCCGGCCTTGGACACGAAATGCGCCAACGATTGCCGGATCATGGCGGGACAGGAAACATTCACGCACCGCCAAGCCACTTCCCCTTCCAGACGAGACGCGGCCTGGCCGCAGGACGGGCATACATGGGGGAAAACGAAAGGCTGCGAATCCGGGGCACGTTCCGAAAGTACGGCCCGCACCACTTCGGGGATGACATCCCCGGCGCGCTGGACCACCACACGATCGCCGATTCTGACGTCCCGATTGCGGATTTCATCCTCATTGTGGAGGGTTGCCCGGCTGACAAGCACACCGCCGACGTTCACCGGCTCCAATTCGGCCACCGGGGTCAGAACCCCCGTCCTCCCCACTTGAACGGTAATATCCAGCAACAGGGTCGTCGCCTGCTGCGCCGGGAACTTCCACGCAACGGCGAACCGCGGAGCCCGCGCCGTATAGCCCAGCGCCTCTTGTGCCTCAAGGTCATTGAGCTTCATGACCACGCCGTCGATCTCGTACGCCAGCGACTCCCGTTTTTCACTCAGCGAGGCGTAATAGGCTTCCACTTCTTCGGAACCCCGGCAGAGGCGGCCTCCGGGCGGCGTCTCGAACCCAAAGTCACGGAGCCGTCCCATGACCTCCTCATACGTACTCCACGGCTGCACCCCACCGAACCGGACATCCCCAAACCCATACGCCAAAAACCGCAACGGACGGGACGCGGTAACCGAGGTATCCAGCTGGCGTATGGAGCCGGCCGCAGCATTGCGCGGATTGGCAAATGTCTTGAGATTTTCCTTCCGCAACCGCTCATTGAGCAAGGCGAAATCCCTTCTGCGGAAAATGACTTCCCCCGCACTTCCAGACGCTCAGGGGCATCGCCGTGCAGCACTTTGGGCAGGTTGCGCACCGTCTGCATGGCCTCCGTCACGAGTTCGCCGACTTCGCCGTCTCCGCGCGTCAGGGCTTCGACAAACCGCCCGTTCTCATACACAAGCTCAAGGGCGAGGCCGTCCATTTTCGGATCACACCAAAAAGCATGCTCAAGCCCTTCCTGGGTGTTGTCCAGGCGCTTGAGAAAGCCCTGCCACTCCTCCGCATCGAACACGTTGTCCAGGCTGTACATCCGCCGCGTATGGGCCTTGGTTTCCAGCGACGACAACACTTGTCCGCCGATCCTGTTCGTCGGAGAATCCGGCGATCGCCATTCGGGATGGCGCTCTTCCAGCCTCAGAAGTTCCTGAAAGGCGGCATTGTATTCGTCGTCGGTGATTTCCGGTGCATCCAGCGTATGATACCGATGGTTATGGTAAATCACAAACGCACGGAGCTCTTCCAAACGTTTTTTATCGGCATCCTCGACCAAAAGGGATTGCAGCGTCCCTTGATTCATGGCGTCATCCTTCGTTGCCCCGCTGCCGAGGCTAAGCAATCAAAAACTGTTCCCGAAGCTGCTTGATGCGATCCCGCAAGGCAGCCGCCTTCTCGAATTCCAGATCCCGGGCGGCATCGCGCATCTCGCGCTCAAACTGCTTCAAATACCGGGCCACGTTCTGGGCCGTGATGTCCACGGATGCAGAGGCTTCCGCAGGTTGTTTGGCCTGTTTCCCCCGCCCCCGCTTTCCCTTTCCTTCGCCTGAGGAGGTGTACAGGGAGTCAAAAGGAGTGGCAAGCGGCTTACTGATGGTCGTCGGCGTAATGCCGTGCGTTTCGTTCCAGTCCTGCTGCTTCGCGCGCCGACGGGCCGTTTCGCCCATAGCCGCACTCATGGACGCCGTCACCGTGTCCGCATACAGCAAAACCTTTCCGCCGGCATTACGTGCCGCCCGTCCGAACGTCTGGATAAGCGATCCGGTGGACCGCAAAAAACCTTCCTTATCCGCATCTAGGATAGTGACAAGGGAAACTTCGGGAATATCCAGACCTTCGCGCAGCAGATTGATGCCCACCAGCACATCGAACTCACCCGCCCGCAGGGCTTTGATGATGGCCATGCGTTCCATCGTGTCGATGTCCGAATGCAGATAGCGGGCCGCGACGCCCATCGAATTCAGATATTCGGTCAAGTCCTCGGCCATGCGCTTGGTCAGCGTCGTGACCAGCACGCGCTCATGCTTTTCCACACGGGCCCGGCATTCCCCAAGCAGATCGTCGATCTGCCCCTTTACGGGGCGGACCTCGACTTCGGGGTCAAGCAAGCCTGTCGGGCGGATGATCTGTTCCGCCACGATCCCCTGCGAACGCTCCAGTTCCCATTTGCCCGGCGTTGCCGAAACATAGACTACCTGGTTCAGGCGTTCCAAAAATTCATGAAATTCCAACGGCCTGTTATCCAAAGCGGACGGCAGCCGGAAGCCGAAATCCACCAGCGTCGTTTTCCGGGAACGGTCTCCCTTGAACATGCCGCCGACCTGCGGAATACTGATATGGGACTCGTCGGCGAACAGCACAAAGTCATCCGGAAAATAGTCGAGCAAGGTGGCAGGGGGATCTCCCTCCTTGCGGCCATCCAGATGCCGGGAATAGTTCTCGATGCCGGTGCAGTAGCCCAATTCCTGCATCATTTCCAAATCAAGCTGCGTGCGCTGTTCCAGGCGCTGCGCCTCAACCAGCTTGTTCTGGGACTGGAACAGGCGCAGCCGCTCGCCAAGCTCGTCCCGGACGTCGGACATGGCCCGCTCCAGGTTATCCCTGTCCGATACGTAATGGCTTGCCGGGTAGATGACGGTTTTCCCGATATTCCCCAAGATTTCACCTGTCAGCGGGTCGATCTCCCGGACGGCTTCAATCTCGTCTCCGAAAAACTCCAGACGCAAGGCGCGTTCGTGCTCATACGCCGGAATCACTTCCAGAACGTCGCCGCGAACCCGGAACGTTCCCCGGTGAAAATCCATATCATTGCGTTGGTACTGAACATCCACAAGCTTGGTGATGATTGCGTCCATGCTGACACGTTGACCGACCTCGACCGGAATGATCAAACGGGCATAGTATTCCGGAGAGCCAAGGCCGTAGATACAGGACACTGACGCGACGATGATAACATCCCGGCGCGTCAGCAGGGCATGGGTAGCCGCGTGCCTGAGCTTGTCGATGTCGTCGTTGATGGCCGAGTCCTTTTCAATATACGTATCGGACGCGGGAACATAGGCTTCCGGCTGATAATAGTCGTAGTAGCTGACGAAATATTCAACGGCGTTTTCCGGAAACAACGCGCGGAATTCATTGTAAAGCTGTGCTGCCAGGGTCTTGTTCGGGGCAAGCACCAGCGCGGGCCGGTTGACCTGAGCGATGACGTTGGCCACGGTGAAGGTCTTCCCCGATCCGGTAACACCAAGCAGGACCTGATCCTTGACGCCCGCTTCGATGTTGGAAGCGAGCTGCTCGATGGCCGCAGGCTGATCGCCTGTGGGGACGTATTCGGTCCGCAGCTTGAAAAGTGGAGTTTCGGTTGTATTCATAGGTGTTAAATAAGCGTCTCTTCCCCCGCAGGCAAGAGGAATCATCGTTGGAGCTCACCTTACATGCCGGCTGCGTTTTTTCCCTTCTCAGTTGTCCGAATCCACCGTGCCCTCCCCTTTTCGGTCATAACTGTTTGCGGGGTCAGTATTGTCGTCTTCCCTTGCATGGGATAAAACGAAAAAAGCTACTCACCAAAGGACCGTTTTTTCGAGCCTCCCCTCTCACCTTGTTCTGGAGCTACACGGATGCAAAAGGATTTTCTCCACGTCCTTCCTGTCGAGGAAGTCATTTCCCGGCTACTCGACGTTTCTCCCCTTCCTCAAGAAAGCAAACGGCTGGACAAGCTTTCCGGCGGCCCCATACTGGCTGAAACGATTATGGCCACGGAAACCTTGCCGCCAGCCAACCGCTCGGGAATGGATGGCTATGCCGTGCAAGCTTCCGATCTCTTCGGGGCTTCGGAGGCTAATCCTGTGTGGCTTGACTGCGTCGGGGAAATTGCCATCGACCGGCCGCCCAACTTCACGCTCCAATCCGGACAGTGTGCTGCTATCGTGACGGGTGGCTACCTTCCCGAAGGAGCGGATGCCGTCATTATGGTCGAGCATACCAAGCCGTTCGGCGCTGGCGTCATTGAAATGCGCCGTTCCGTCGCCCCAGGCGAATATGTCATGCAAAAAGGGGATGATGCTCAAGAAGGTACCCCCCTCCTTGAGCGGGGAACAAAACTCCGCGCACAGGAAATCGGGCTCTTAGCGGCTCTTGGCATCACCGAGGTTCCCGTTATCAGGCGTCCGAGGGTTTCCATCCTTTCCACGGGCGACGAACTTGTATCCCCTGAGCAAACCCCACGCCCCGGCCAGATCCGCGACGTCAACACACTCGCCCTTTCAGCCATGCTCCGTCCGGTTGCCGATGTCTCCACATTCGGCATCGCGCCGGATCGGCTCGGACCGCTGACGGCTTCCCTCAAAGCGGCCCTGGCAGGAGAAAACGGCCTTTCGGCGGATGTCGTCTTCCTGTCCGGAGGAAGCTCCATAGGCGTCCGGGATCTGACCCTGGAAGCCCTGCAATCCTTTGGGCGACACGGAAATCCTTTGCCACGGCGTTGCGCTCAGTCCGGGCAAACCGTTGATATTGGCCCGCTGCGGCCAGACACTCGTCTGTGGGCTTCCAGGACAGGTAGCCTCCGCGCAGGTCGTCATGCACGTTCTGGGGGTTCCCTTTCTCCGCCACCTTGCCGGGCATTCCCTCATGGCCCAGTTTTTTGGGCAGGGGAATTTCCGATACGGACACGCTTTTGATCAGACATTCTGGCCTTCGCGCCAGGCCATACTGTCGCGCAACATCGCTTCCCGCCAAGGACGCGAAGACTATATCCGCGTGAGGTTGGAACATCAGGCGAACGGCCTTCCGCGCGCCGTCCCGGTCCCCGGCCTGTCGGGGCTCCTTCGGACGTTGCTGGATTCGGAAGGGCTGGTGCGCATTTCCGCACGGATAGAAGGCCTTGAGGCGGGAACGCCTGTTGATGTCTTACTTTTCGAAAGCTAAATTTCTTGAAAAGTTCACGTAGCCTTGCAAGTTTTCCCATCGCAGTAAAAAAGCCCTCCTAGGAGGGCTTTTTTACTGTTCAATGACACATTACCATTGGAATCGGTTACCCATGATTCCGGCACGGCGGTATTTGACGTAGGCATCCCGTGCCGCGATATAAGGTTCCACAGCACTCTTTTTCAGCGATTCGTATGTGCTGATTACCGTCCCCATATCGTTGAAGCGGAGGCCAAGGCTTGCCGCCAGCGCGGGTTCAAACTCAAGGGGACCGATGGGTTCCGAAATCCAGAAGAATGCGGACGTCGTCCAGTCTCCGGCAAGGCCTACCGTGTCACGTACCGTACTCGGCCCGACGACAGGCCATACAAGATAAATCCCCTCGCCAAATCCCCATACGCCGAGCGTCTGGCCAAAATCAGCATCTCGATTATCCACGGGGATGAGCGGCTTACTCTGCTTGGCGACATCGAAAACACCGCCAAAACCGGCAGTCGTGTTCACAACGAAACGCCCGACTTCAATCCAGGCTTCCCCGAAACGTCCCTGCAACACGCAGTTCAGAAAACGGATAGGCATCTGGATATTGTGAAAAGCATTGCTGAGCCCGGTCCGCACAGGCGACGGGGTAATATAGGTATACCCCGTGTAGACGGGCTTAACGACCTTCAACAGGAGGACGTCATTGAAGCCGAACCAGAACCGGTTCCACCCTTCCAAGGGGTCGGCAATGGCCTCAGATTCTTCATCGTCGTAATCCTCGAAGGCAGAATCGGAATCCGCCACGCTAGCCGCTCCAACCGACGACGTCGTTTCAACCGCCTGCACATCAGGAGAGTTGACGGCCTTATCGCCATGCTTTGCCGCGCATCCCATCAGGGACAACACAACGGCGGCACACAGACACATCTTCAGATTGGGAAAAAACGTTGCTCAGCAGTCATGAAATAGTCCGTTAATTGACGGTGGATTGGGCCTGAAGCTCTCTGGCGCGGGCTTCAACCCTTTCGATCAGCTGTTCAGGAGTCCCTCGCGTCAAGACATCCTGGAACTGCGAACGGTAGTTCTTGATCAGGCTGACATTCTCGATCAGCACGTCATACACGACCCACTTTCCGTTCTTCAACATCATCCGGTACGCCACCGGAACGGGCTTGCCGTCGGATAGGGTGACGATGGTCTGGATCTCGGCGCGATCACCCTTTGTCGAGAGGACTTCACCGGAATATTCGATCTTTTCCCCGTTGTATCCCTGAATTTTATCAAGGTAGGTTATGAGCAGGAGATTCGCAAAGGCCTTGTCGAACCGTTCTTTCTGGGCATCGGAAAAACTCGGCCAATTTCTGCCCACCGTGCGCGCGGAGAATTCATTGAAATCAAAAATTTCATGAACATATTTCTCGATTTGAGCACGGAGAGGAACCCGCTTAATCGGATCTTTATAATTGGGTTCCTTCAGCACATTCAAAATCTGATCGATCTGCGTCTGCAAAACCGCGAGCGGAGATTCCGCGGCATGGACGGTACCGCAAAGGATAAACACACTGCACAACGCCAAAACCATATGTCTGATTGTACGCATCATAATCACACCTTCCCAAACACATACTTGCTGATGAGGCTTTCAATATCCACCGCCGATTCGGTGTCCGTAATTTCGTCGCCGTTCTTCAACGGTTCCCCCAGAACCGCCGGGCTCCAGGCTGATGTACTTATCGCCAATAAGCCCGCTGGTTTTGACCGAGGCGATCACGTCATCCGTAAGATGCACATTATCCCCTAGCTGCAATTCTACAACAGCACGGGGCTGTTTGTCATCCAGCCGGATGGACTTGACCCGCCCGACGCGGACGCCGGCGATCTCGACCTCCGCACCGGGGCGCAGGCCGGACACGGAATTGAACGAGGCCGTCAAAACGTATCCCTCGGAATGAAAAACTTCCATGCGCCCAAGCTTTACCGTCAGGTAAGCGACACAGACCAGTCCGAGCATGACAAAAAAACCAACAGCGGCTTCTTTGGAAAACGACATGGGGATTCCTTCCTTGTCCTTGATGAGAACGTTTACCCTTCGAGCCACGCATCCAGCGCGGCCCGAACGTCCGGATCCGTCGCGGTGGTTGCGACACGACTGGCTTTTTCTTCAGCCTTCCTGTCCATGAAGCGCCGAAGATATTCATCCGTAGAAGCCTTCAGCGCCTCATACGAACCCGAAAAAACGACGCGCCCGTCACGCAAGACCAGCACGTGTTCCGCAATGCGGGCCACGCTCGCCAGATCATGGCTGACCACGATCAGGGTCATTTCCGGGTATGCCTTGCGCATATCCAACAGAAGCTGATCCATTTGGGCCGAGTTGATCGGATCGAGCCCGGAGGTCGGCTCGTCGCAAAAAAGCAACGGCGGCTCCGTGACAATGGCGCGGGCCAATCCGCCGCGCTTCTTCATCCCGCCGGACAATTCATTAGGATAATAATCGGCAAACTCGGCAAGCCCCACCAAATCCAGAATACGCAGGACGGTAGAACGGATAGTCGCTTTGGGCAAACGGGTGTGCTCATGCAGCGGCAACCCCACATTCTCAGCGAGCGTCAGCGAACCGAGCAGGGCCCCATCCTGAAACAGCACGCCAAAGCGCCGCCGCACCCGCCGGAACTGGCGTTCTGGGAGCGCGAACAGATCTTGCCCCCCATAAAGGATATGCCCCTGCATGGGCCGCGAAAGCCCGATGACGTGCCGCAACAGGGTCGACTTGCCGCATCCGGACTCGCCGAGGATGACCGTGATCTTGCCTCCGGGCAAAACCGCATTGATATCGTCGAGGACGACGCGGGACCCGTAGCCTACTCGGAGGTGTTCGAGGCGTATATCCCAAGAAGAATGCTGATCCTTCACCTGAACCTCCTAGCGCAGCATGGCCGAAGTGACCACATAGTCGGCCACGAGAACGAACACGCACGAAATCACAACCGCGGAGGTCGTTGCATTGGCGACCGCTTCGGGCCCCATGCCGTCACGCCGCCTGTGCGCATTATATCCTTGATAGCAGCAGATCAACGCTATCAGCAGCGCGAACACAAACGACTTGATAAACCCTTCCGTGACGTCGGGCATCAGGACACTGCTCTCTATGCCGTGGAAATAGGCGCCTTCATTAACGCCCAACAGCAGTACGCCGGTCAGGTAGCCACCGATGATCCCGACCACATCAAAAATGGCCGTCAAAAGCGGAAAAGCTATCAACGAAGCGACAAAACGGGGCGCAACCAGATACCCCATGCCGGGGATATCCATGACTTCCAGCGCATCGATCTGATCCGTGATGCGCATGACCCCGATTTCAGCGGCCATGGACGAGCCCGCACGCCCCGTGACCATGATGGCCGTCAGGACGGGACCAAGCTCCCGGATGAGCGTCAACGAAACAGCGGCCCCCAAAAAACCCACCGAGCCAAACTTCACCAAGACATAATATCCCTGCAAGCCAAGGACCATTCCCGTAAACAGCGCAATCAGGCAAATGACGAACAACGATTTCGTGCCGATCACATACAACTGCTGAAGGACCTTGATGAACAGCTTAGGAGCTATGAATATCTGCCGCAATCCCTCCAGCAGGAATAAAAACGTATCCCCAAGGGCATCTATCCAACGCAGGAAGAGAGCACCTGGAACAGCAAAAAAACGAGACAAGATATCCATTCGCTCACCGCCCCCGAACAGGCTTTTTCGAAACCTGTGTTGCATCCTTCAATCCCATTTTGACGAGGACCTGCTTGGCGGCCGAGGCATCCGCATCCGTTCCACGGACGAGGACCTGCACGCGGAACCATTTGGGACGTCCCTTATTGTCCTTCTCAATGGTCATACGAGTGCGCAACCCTTCGCCTTCCATGCGTTCGCGCAGTTTGTCGGCACTGTCTTTGCTCTTGTACGCCACAGCCTGAAAGACGAAGTCGTATTTGGCCTTATCCGCAGAAGCGGCTTCCGGTTTGGGCGTCGCAGCGGCCACGGGCTGAGCGGTTGGGTGCGCCGCCTTCGCTTCGGGCTTGTTGGGAGCCGCATTGGCCGCGGGCTGCGTCTGCTTGAGATCCGTCATGAACGTCAGTTCCTCAGGCTTCAAGATCCCTTTCGCTTCTTTCGGAGCGTCCTGCCCTTCAGGCGGCGGCAACAAGCGCGCCAGCTCGGGCATTTTCTTTTCGGGATTATACCCCCTGCCGACGATGACTCCGAAGGCAAAAATCCACCCGATGGCGATGATCGTAATGATCCCGCTCGTAATGAGGCCGGAAAAACTCAAACTGATCGTGTATTTCCGGTTAGACAACTTTTTTTCGCCACCAGCATCGCCGCCCCCGGATGAGCGCGACGAAGAGCGACTGGAAAATGGCATCAGAGACATGTTCTATCCTGCTGTCTGAATGGCGTCTCAAGTGAGGGAACCGGAAGGCCGGACCCCACGGGACAGGGTCCGGCTGAGAGCGAGGCGATCCCCCTACATGCTTTCAGGAGCACTTACGCCAAGAAGTTCAAGACCATTTTTTACCACCTGCCCCACGGAACGGAGCAACGCGAGACGAGCCAAGGCCAACTCAGGATCGCCAGCCTGAAGGACGGGATGTTTGGCATAGTAGCTGTGCAGCATCCCAGCGAGTTCCATCAAATAATAGCTGATGTGATGCGGAGCCAAGGCTTGTGCGGCGCCCTTGGCCACATCTTCAAACCGATCAAGGAAATGCAGGAGAGCCAGATCTTCCGCCTCGGAAAGGGGAACCAGCAGCGCCAGATCCGTCTTTTCGGGCAGCGTCAGCCCCGCCTCGGCGGCCTTCCGCAACACGGACCGTACACGGGCATGGGCGTACTGGACATAATAAACCGGGTTGTCCATGGAACGCTGCTTCACCAGGGCGAGGTCGAAATCAAGATGGCTGTCGCTCTTGCGGGACAGGAACATGAATCTCGCGGCGTCCACGCCCACTTCCTTGACCACATCGGCCAAGGTTTCGAACTGCCCGGCGCGCGTGGACATGGCCACCTGCGTGCCGTTCTCCAGCAGGTTCACAAGCTGGATGAGCACGACGTCAAGATCTTCCGCCTTCCGGCCCACGGCCTGAACCGCCGCTTTCATGCGGGGGACATACCCATGATGGTCCGCGCCCCAGACATCGACCACGCGATCAAACCCACGGCGATACTTATCGTCATGATAGGCGATGTCCGAAGCGAAGTAGGTCAGCGAGCCATCGGACTTGCGCAGGACGCGATCCTTGTCGTCACCAAAATCCGTCGTACGGAACCACAGGGCTCCGTCCTTTTCAAAGGAAAGGCCAGCCTTCTTCAAGCGCTCAAAGGTTTCTTCAACAGCTCCGTGCTCCACAAGAGAACGCTCGGAGAACCACACCTGATGCTCAACCCGGAATTCCCGCAAGTCTTCCTTGATGCCGTCGAGGATGGTCTGCATACCGTAGGCAAAACACCTGTCCTGCCCTTCCGCATCGGAAAGCGAGGTCAGCCCTGGATCTTTGTCCATCATCTCGCGCGCAATATCAATGATATAGGACCCACGATAGTAATCTTCAGGCCATTCCACAGCTATTCCGGCAAGTTCCTTGGCACGCAGCCAAATGGAAAGGCCAAGGAGCCGCATCTGGCGGCCAGCGTCGTTGATATAGTATTCCGTCGTGACGTCATAACCGGCAAAACGGAGGATACGCGCCAAGGTATCGCCCACCGCCGCGCCCCGGCCATGACCGATATGGAGAGGGCCGGTGGGGTTTGCCGAAACGTACTCCACCTGTACCTTGCAGCCTTTCCCAACAGTGGCCTGCCCAAAGCGATCGGCGGCATCATCAATGCGCCGGATCGTTTCACGCCAGAACTCGGGGCTGAACGTCACGTTCAGAAAGCCGGGGCCAGCCACTTCAACGGAGGCCAAGGAAGTATCCTCATTCCGCAGGGCTTCGGCCATTTTTGCGGCCAGCTCGCGCGGCGGCATCCCTGCGGCCTTGGCGGATACCAACGCCAAGTTGGAAGCCAGATCGCCGTGCTTGGGATCTTTGGAAGGTTCGATGACGGCCTTATCCGGCCAGGGAAGGTTCATATTTTTCAGTACAGCCCTGAAAGAAGCCTCAAGATGCTGTTCGGCGCGCATGTAATACCTCGAAATCGGAACGGTTAATAAAGATAGACGTAAAGCGGTTATTCTACCGCAACACCCGCAAAAGTAAAGTAAGCTGTCTCGGGGACTGCCCGCGACCTTGCCGGGCAACGAAAAAGGAGGGGGCCTTTTCGAAAAGCAGCCCCCCTGCGGGACCAGCCGAAAGATTTTCCCTCTACGATCTGTTCTGAAGACGCCGATTCGTCAGCCGTGTGGGAAGGGCCGCAAAAGGATCTTCAGGCCACGGGTGCTTCGGATACCGCCCCCGCATTTCCGCTCTGACGGCTGGATACCCATTCTTCCAAAATCCTTTGAGATCACGGGTGATCTGCAAGGGCCTTCCCGCAGGGGACAGGAGGTGGACAAGAACCGGAACCTTCCCTTCAGCTATCGCGGGGGATTCCTGCATACCAAACATCTCTTGGAGCTTGACCGCAAGAACCGGCACTATCCCTTCCGCCGAGGCCTCGTAGAGCAGACGGATAAAGGATCCTGAGGGAACTTCCATATGAGTGGGAGCCATCGCATCAAGCTCCCCGCTGCTTGCGCCACGGGAGCAACGCATGAAGGGCCGCCGCCAGATCGATTTTCGAGAACTGAGAACGCCGGGATACGCCTTGCAAAAAGGGGACAAGCCAGTCTTCTAGCCCCGTTAAGAGCGCTTCTTCCGAAACGTCGGGCCAGTCCCCGCCTTTATCCACGGCCCGCAGCAACTCGACGCGCAGCCGCCATTGATACAGCTCTTCCGTCCACGGCAAACACGACATCCCGAGTTCCCGGATACCCGAAAGCACCGCTTGCGCCATCCGGTCCGCAAGGGACGCGTCACCGTTTCTCAACGGGGTTTCTTCTATAATGAATGCCCCGAAGCTCACGCGCTTCCGCGCCGCTACAGCCTGTTCCCGGCTGTCCCACACGACCTCTTCGTTCTTGGTAAACTGAGTCTGGTACAATGCCGCAACCGTTTCCTGAGAAAGCGGCGCAGCCTGCCAGATGCGCACATTGCCAGAGCCACCGTTGACGGCCCCCACAGCCAGCACGGGCTCGTCGGCCAACGAGTCCGTATCGTCCAGAAAGCCGCCGCGCCCGTTGGCCATACGATAACTGCCCCGGCTCCGTTTCTGGGAGAGGCGATCCGGGTACGCCAAGGCGAGCAAGACACCGGCCTGTTCCTCTTCCGGTATGCTCATGGGGGTCCGGTGCGGCGGTTCGTCCGCCGCATCAACCAACCGCCCTATCTGGCGGGCCGCCTCACGAATGCGGAAAACGGCGGGCGAACCCTGACCGTGTCCGAGCAACGCCAGACGCGGGCGGATATCCACATCGCGCAGGCGCAGCGGATCACGCTCATCAGCCATTGCCGCCAACAGGCAGGCGGCCTTGCCAAACCCAAACGCTTTGGCTGCAAGAACCATGTGCGCAAGCCTCGGATGCAAGGGAAGACGGGCCATACCCCTTCCCCGTGCGGTCACCCTCCCCACCGCGTCGACTGCCTCCAGGCTGCGGAGCAAGGGAATGGCCTGATTGACCGCTTCCACCGGGGGCTCGTCCAGCCAGTGCAGGGAAGAAGGGGCGGTGATCCCCCATACGGCAAGCTCAAGGCACAGCGGGGCCATGTCGGCATCCAATATTTCCGGGCGGATATGGGCCGCCATTCCCGCTTCGTCCCCTTGATGCCACAGCCGGTAACATACGCCCGGCTCCGTCCGCCCTGCCCGCCCCCTACGCTGCTCGGCACTGGCGAGGGATACGCGCTCCGTGACAAGCCGGGACATGCCCGTTCCCGCGTCGAAACGCACTGTGCGGGCCAAGCCGGAGTCGATGACTACCCGCACACCTTCGATCGTCAGACTGGTTTCCGCAATGGACGTCGCAAGCACTATCTTCCGTACCGGAGCCCAAACCGGCGCAATGGCGGCATCCTGCTCCGCTGCGGGCAGATCGCCGTACAGCGGACAAAGATGTACGGTATCCGATCGCACGTCTTGAAGTAACGCTTCAACTTTTCGGATTTCGCCCGTTCCCGGCAGGAACACGAGGATACTGCCGTTCTCCTCCCGCAGCGCGCGCCGGACGGCGTCCGCAACCCACCTCTCCATTGGAATGTCTGCCCGGGGCAGCGGAAGATGGTGCGTCTCCACGGGCCACGCGCGCCCCTCGCTCCGCAGCACCGGGACCGCTCCGGAAAAATCCTGTTGCAGCAGCTTGAGGAGCGGCCCGGAATCCAATGTGGCCGACATGATCAGCAACCGCAGATCATCACGCAGGCCCTGCTGGCAATCAAGCGCAAGGGCAAGCCCCAAATCGGCGTTCAGGCTGCGCTCATGAAACTCGTCAAAAATCAGGCAGCCGACGCCCTGAAGCTCGGGATCGTCCTGGAGCATCCGGGTCAAGACGCCTTCGGTCACCACCGTAATCCGGGTGGACGCGCTCACCCGGGAATCCAAGCGCACCCGATATCCCACGGTCTGGCCGACCTTTTCCCCAAGCAGAGAAGCCATGTACCGGGCCGCGTTCCGGGCGGCCATGCGCCGAGGCTCCAGCATCAGGATGCCTTTGCCGTCGAGCCATGCCGCCCGGAGCAATGCCAAGGGAACCCGCGTCGTCTTGCCCGCGCCGGGCGCCGCTTCAAGTATACATCGGGTCCCGCTGCCCAATGTTTCAAGCAGATCCGGGAGCAGGGCCTCAATGGGCAGGACTTCTGTGGTATGATTGAACATGCCCCCCTCTAGCACGAATCCCCCCTCCCGGAAAGCGTGCCTTCCAGCCGTCGGGCGGTGAGCTTTTTCTTGAAGAGCGGCTTCGCCTGATCTATGTTCCCAATACCGCCTGAGCCGCTGGATCGGCGGAGGCCGGGCGTTCATGAACCATTCATATTTTCTGGAGAGCGATATGTCCCTTATGGAAGCGCCGGAGCGCAACCTCGCCTTTGATCTTGTCCGTGTCACCGAAGCCGCCGCTCTGGCATCCGCGCGCTGGCTCGGGCGCGGCGATAAAAACGCCGGAGACGGCGCCGCCGTGGACGCCATGCGCCTGTCCTTCAACTCCCTGCCCATCGCGGGCAAAGTCGTCATTGGGGAAGGGGAAAAGGACGAAGCGCCCATGCTCTACAACGGCGAAATCATCGGCATGGGCAATGGGCCTTCCCTTGACATCGCCGTGGACCCCGTCGAGGGGACCAACCTGCTCGCTTATGGGCGCCCCAACGCCATTGCCGTCGTCGGGGCCGCTCCGGGAGGCAGCATGTACAACCCCGGCCCCAGCTTCTACATGAAAAAGCTGGTTGTCGGCCAAGCCGCCCGTGACGTCATCGATCTGGACGCGCCGGTCCACGTCAATCTCCGCCTCATCGCCAAGGCGCTGGGCAAGGATACCAACGACCTTGTGGTCTTCGTCCTCGATAAGCCCCGCCATCAAAAGCTCATTCAGGAAATCCGGGCCGTGGGCGCGCGCATCCAGCTGCATACCGACGGCGACGTTGCCGGTGCCCTGATGGCCGTGGATCAGCGTTCCGAAGTCGACGTCATGATGGGGACCGGCGGCACGCCTGAAGGGGTGTTGGCGGCCTGCGCCATCAAGGGAGCGGGGGGCGCCATGCTTGCCCGCCTCGATCCCCAGTCCGAAGCGGAAAAAGCCGCCATTCAGGAAGCGGGCATCGACCTTGCCCAGATCCTTGACGCCGACACGCTGGTGCAGGGAGATGACGTCTTCTTTGCGGCCACCGGCATCTCCGGCGGCACGTTCCTGCGCGGCGTCCAGTTCTCCGGGCAGGGAGCCGTTACGCATTCCATGATTATCCGCAGCAAAACCGGCACGATGCGCTACATCGAATCGCATCACAACTGGAACAAGCTCATGCAGATCAGTTCCATCAAATACGATTAATATACTATACGCCGGGGCACAGGGGCTCTATCTTTTTGTCCCGGCGCAACAATGGACGCCGCCCATACCTTCAACAAGCGACGTGACACATGGCTCTTTTTTTCCGCCTCGGCCTTGCCGGGCTGCTGCTTCTGCTGACCGTACTCCCCGCTTCGGCGGAAACGCTGTACAATCAGCCTCCGTTTTCTGAAAAGGAACTCAACCAATTTATCGCCGATCTTCCCCGTTTCCGGGCATGGATCAAAACCAACAAGGAAAAGGCCCACCCGATCGTCAATGAAGCGGGCGAACCCGATTTCCTTTATTCCAAGAACGCCGCCGGGTACATCGAGGCTGCGGGCTGGAAACCGGAACGCTTTTTCTGCATTATGGGGCGAGCCGCCGCCGCTGTCGCCATCATCCAGCAAGGGGACGCCATCACGAAGGAGCCCCCCATTGAAATGCCCAATGTGAGCGACGACGAACTCGACGTTGTCCGGCGTAATCTCCCTGGCCTGCTCAAGGCCATCAGCCCGGCCCCAACCCCCAAAAAGTAGAGGTCTATATGTCTACTGTCCCCACCGCCGTCCTTTTCCCCGGCCAAGGTTCCCAAGAGCCCGGTATGGGCCGCGATGTTGCCGAAGCATCGAAAGAAGCCATGGAACTCTGGAAAAAAGCCGAACAGATCAGCGGCCTTCCCCTGCGCGCCGTCTACTGGGAAAGCGACGACGCGGCGCTCATGGCCGACACCAAGCACCTCCAGCCCGCGTTGACGGTCGTCAACGTGACGCTGTGGCAGGCGCTTTCCGGAAAGCTGTCCCCCGCCTGCGCCGCCGGCCACAGCCTTGGCGAATACAGCGCTTTGGCCGCTGCCGGATCCCTATCCCCTGAATCGGCCCTTGAACTGGTAAGCCTGCGCGGGAAGCTGATGGCGGACGCCGATCCTGACGGCAAGGGCGGCATGGCGGCAATCCTTAAGCTCAACCGCGAAGCCGTGAACGAAATCGCCAAGGCCGCTGCGGAAGCCACGGGAGAAATCCTCATTGTGGCCAACCACAACACCCCGGCCCAGTTCGTCATCAGCGGGACCAAGGCGGCGGTGGAAGCGGCCCTTCCGCTCGTTAAGGAAAAGAAAGGCCGGGCGGTTCCCCTTCCGGTCAGCGGAGCCTTCCACAGCCCGCTGATGGATACGGCCGCGCAAGAACTCGCCAAGGCGCTCAACAAAATGACGTGGTCCAGACCGCGTTTTCCCGTTTACAGCAATGTGACCGGCAAAGCGGTGACGGATGGCGAAAGCCTGCGCGAACTCGCCACCGTTCAGATGATTTCCTCGGTCCTGTGGATCGATACTATCGCCAACCAGTGGCACGACGGCATCCGCTCATGGGTTGAAGTGGGCCCGAAGGGAACCCTCTCCCGTATGGTCAAACCCATCCTCGACGCCGTTCCGGTGGAGGAAGAAGTCGCCATCACGGCTGTTGGCTCTCTGGAAGGCGTGAACGCCTTCGCCTAATCCCTCACACGCCAAATCAAAACCGCCCGCATACAAAAGAAGGGAGGACGTTGAAAAACGCCCTCCCTTCCTTTGTATCGGATCAATCTCTCTATCGGGTCAACTTGCGGAACTTCAAGCGGTGCGGCTGATCCGCGTCCTTACCGAGGCGCTTCTTGCGATCTTCCTCGTATTCCGAATAGTTCCCGTCAAAGAACACAACCGACGAATCGCCTTCAAACGCCATAATGTGCGTAGCGATGCGATCGAGGAACCAGCGGTCGTGGCTGACGACCAGTACGCAGCCCGCGAAATTTTCCAGACCGTCTTCAAGGGCACGCATGGTGTTTACGTCAATATCGTTCGTCGGTTCGTCAAGCAGGATGACGTTGGCACCGGATTTGAGCATCCGGGCGGTGTGTACGCGGTTCCGTTCGCCGCCGGACAGGACGTCAACCTTCTTCTGCTGATCCGAGCCCGTGAAGTTGAAACGGGAGCAATAGGCGCGGGCGTTGATTTCCCGGTTGCCGAGCTTGATTGTCTCGGCACCGTCGCTGATCAGCTCATATACGGTCTTGCCCGGCGTCAGGGACTCACGCTGCTGATCCACATACGCGAACTGAACGGTGTCGCCGATGGTCAACGTGCCCGCGTCAGGCTTTTCCTGCCCCACAAGCATCTTGAAGAGCGTCGTCTTACCCGCACCGTTCGGGCCGATGATGCCCACGATAGCGCCCGCCGGAATGATGAAGTTCACGTCTTCCATCAATTCCTTGTCGCCGAGGGCCTTGCTGATGCCCACGGCTTCGATGACCTTCTTGCCCAGACGGGGGCCTGCGGGGATATAGATTTCCAGTTCGGGAGCCCGCTTTTCGCTTTCGTGGCTCAGCATGGCCTCATAGGCGTTGATGCGCGCCTTGCCCTTGGCATGGCGGCCCTTGGGGGACATGCGGATCCATTCCAACTCACGGCTGAGGGTCTTGCGGCGCTCGTCCTCGGCCTTGTCTTCCTGAGCGAGGCGCTTTTCTTTCTGCTCCAGCCAAGAGGAATAATTGCCCTTCCACGGAATCCCGCGGCCACGATCCAGCTCGAGAATCCATCCCGCGACGTTGTCGAGGAAGTAACGGTCGTGGGTCACGGCAATGACAGTACCGGGGAAATTCTGGAGGTACCGTTCCAACCACGCCACGGATTCGGCGTCCAAGTGGTTGGTAGGTTCGTCGAGCAGAAGGATGTCGGGATTCTGCAGCAGCAGGCGGCACAGCGCCACCCGGCGCTTTTCACCACCGGAGATGACGGAAACGGGCGTATCCCCCGGAGGGCACCGCAAGGCATCCATCGCCATCTCAAGCTTGGAGTCAAGATCCCATGCACCCTTCGCATCCATGAGCTCCTGCACCTGCCCTTGGCGTTCGATGAGTTTATCCATTTCCTCCGGCTCCATGGGCTCGGCGAATTTGGCATTGATCTCTTCGAACTCCTTGACCAAATTAACAAGTTCCTGCGCCCCTTCCTCCACGACTTCACGGACGGTCCGCATTTCGTTGACCAGCGGTTCCTGCTCCAGATAACCGATGGTATAGCCGGGAGCCAGCACGGTCTTTCCTTCAAAGGATTGATCCACGCCCGCAAGGATCTTCAGCAGCGAAGATTTGCCCGATCCGTTCAGGCCGAGGACGCCGATCTTCGCGCCGTAGAAATAGGAAAGGGAAATATCTTTCAACACTTCACGCTGCCCATGACGCTTGGACACGCGGATCATGGAATAAATAATCTTATCGGGTTCGTTGCTCATGAAATCTCCTTACAAAAAAATGGCCCCATCGTTGGACGTTCCGCTTCAACGACAGAGTCTGAATGAATTCATGATATGTTACAGACAGAAAAAATTTTGTCCAGTGGGACGAAGCCTCGACCGGTTCCGGACCCATCATTTCATTCCCGTTCCTTGTTCCAGCCATTTCCTTTCGGACTCTTGCGTATAGCTACGAAACACGTTAGGAGGAACTTTCATTTTAAAAGCCACTGTGCGCAACAGCGTGGCGAAAGGACTGTTATGAGCAGCACACCAGACGAAATCACTATTGAATACGAAGAATCCGGGCAGATCCTCATCAAGGAACTGGACAAGGTCATCCTCTCCAAGGGGGCATGGACGACAATCCTTTTCCGCTAGTATGCTATCCGCCGTTATCAGAAGTCGGGGGGCGAATACCGCCAAAAGTCCAAATTCAACATATCCAGCGCGGAACAGGCTCGCAAGATCGTGGATGCCCTCTCCGGCTGGCTCGCGGACGCTTGATGCACACCCTTGCCCAAATGCTTTCCGCCGTCCTCGTGACGGCTTTTTTCTTTTGGCTCTGTCACAACAAATGGTTGATTTTTGACGAGAAATAGCGTATAATAATAGTAAGAAACAGTACCACCGAAGGAGGTAATTGGATATGCCTACTATCAAAGACGCATTAGATATTATCGGTAAGTTGACTGTCGCAGAGCAGGAAAGCCTTAAAACAATGCTTTTAAGTCCTGCCTTTGTAAAGTCTTTGAATATTGAAGATTTCGTAGCAAAGGAACGCTTTGCAAATGGTCGTGTATGCCCTCTTTGTGGCTGTATCCATGTGGTTCGCAATGGTCATCGTAAAGATGGCACACAGCGATATGTATGTAAGGATTGTGGCAAGTCCTTCGTGATTGCTACGAACTCCATTGTGTCTGGTACAAGAAAAGACTTGTCCGTGTGGGAGCAGTACATTGATTGTATGATGAATGGCTTATCCATTCGTAAGACTGCTGTTGCTTGTGGGATTCACAGAAACACCGCATTCCTTTGGAGACACAAGATTTTGGATGCACTTCAGAATATGGCAGACGATGTTACCCTTGACGGCATTATTGAGGCTGACGAAACTTTTTTCGCCATCTCGTACAAGGGCAATCATAGCAAGAGTAAGACATTTGCTATGCCACGCAAGGCTCATAAGCGTGGTCATTCTACACATATCAGAGGCTTGTCCCAAGAAAAGGTATGTGTTCCTTGTGCGGTTAATAGGAATGGCTTGTCTATCTCCAAGATTACGAATACTGGTAGAGTTTCTACAAGAGATTTACATCATATTTATGATGGTAGGATTAAGACCAATTCCACTCTTGTTACGGACAAGATGAACTCCTATGTGAGATTTACAAATGCCAATGGCATTGACCTTGTGCAGTTAAAGACTGGCAAAGCCAAGAAAGGCATTTATAATATCCAACATATCAATAGCTACCATAGCCAGCTAAAGAGGTTTATGCGTGGCTTTAACGGTGTTTCTACCAAGTATCTGAACAACTATCTTGTGTGGAATAACCTTGTAAATTACGCCAAAGAAAGCGACATGGAGAAAAGGAACATCTTCTTAACTTTCGTTTTGGCAACATTGAAAACTGCTAAATGCAGAGATTTATCAAACAGACCAGCAGTTCCTCTGGTCGCCTAATTAGAATTTGTGGAGATGATAAGATGGTCAATATAACAGATGTAAAACAGATTCTTCAATTTGCAATAGATGCGGAGATTAAAGTCTTTCTTGATGGTGGCTGGGGTGTAGATGCTCTTCTTGGATATCAGTCAAGAGCCCATAATGATATTGACATTTTTGTAGAAAAGAACGATTATCAGAACTTTATAGAAATAATGAAAGCTAATGGCTTTTATGAGATTAAGATGGAATATACAACATTGAACCATACTGTATGGGAAGATTTGAAAAACAGAATTATTGATTTGCATTGTTTTGAATATACGGACGAAGGTGAAATTCTTTATGATGGGGATTGTTTTCCGGTAGAAACTTTTTCGGGTAAAGGAAGAATTGAGGAAATAGAGGTTTCCTGTATTGAACCATATAGTCAAGTAATGTTCCATCTGGGATACGAGTTTGATGAAAATGATGCACATGATGTGAAGTTATTGTGTGAGACACTTCATATCGAAATTCCAAATGAGTATAGATAACTGCAAATAACAGTTTGTAGGGGAGTTCTGATACTCCCCTATAAAAATGGCTATTTATCAACTGTTTGTTGTGACAGACGCAGTGTACGGACGGAGACACGCTTGTGCTTGATACGGGACAGCGCGTCCGGCTTGCCGGAGTCGATACCCTGAGAAAGGCTCCAAGGATACCCCTGCCCCAGTATTATGCCCGCGAGGCAGCGCGCTTCACCTGCGAGCGGACACGGAAACAGCGGGTCAAGGTCATCCCGCTTCCCGGGGCATCCGAGATCGGTATCAAAGGCTTGTCGCGGAAATCATCCTTCCCGACGGGCGTTCCTCAATGAACAGCTTCTCCAGCAGGGCATGGCTTCTTTTTACGCGCACAAGAACCTCCCCAGCCAGTTGGTACGCCGCCTGACTGCGGCTCAAAAGGACGCACTGGACAAGCGCGCGGGCTGCTGGGGGTTCATCCTGACCCGCCCTCAGGCTCAGGAGCCCTACATCGGCAATAGGAACAGCAAACGTTTTTTCTCCAAAGCATGTCTGCGCACGGCCAATATTTCGAAAAAAAAAAATCAAATCCGCTTTTCGGATCTCGAAGAGGCGTTCAGGTCGGGCTATGCGCCGGCAAGGCCATGCGGCATCTGGCCGTCCGCAGAGTAAGGGGCTTTCCTGCACTCCACCAAAAGGATACTCTGTTCCCATGAATACAGAACGTGGAGGCAAAGATGTGGAACGCCGAAACAGCCCAATTCCTGCATAACTGGTATGCAACGCCTGAGGGAACCTATGCCATCACTCAGGAAAACCGCCTTTTTCAACACTTGATCTCTCAGTGGCCCCGGCGCGGGCATACGCTTCTGGACATAGGGTGTGGAGCGGGTATCTTTTTGGAGATGCTCTGGCACTATGGATTTGATGTCACGGGGCTTGATACCGGTACTGACCTGCTCGACATGGCGAGGGAACGGCTGGGGAACCGGGCTGAATTCCAGCTGGGCCGCCCGGAACATCTCCCTTTCGACGATGAAGAATTCGATTACGCAGCTCTGCTCACCGTGTTGGAATACGTGGACAACCCGGAAGACGTACTGCGCGAAGCCATCAGAGTTTCCCATCGCGGCGTCATCATCGGTTTTATGAACAGTTTTTCGCTCTATCAGATACAAAGGCGCCTGCACCGTCCCACCCTTGAGTACAGGCACAGACGCCATAACCTGAATTTCTGGTCGCTGGCCCGTATGGTCAGGCGAATCCGTCCCAAGGCCACCCTCTCTTTCCGATCCGTATTGCTTGGCCCGCCAAACACATGGAAGAAAGAAGGGCTTTGGGGGAAGATCAACAGCCTGCAAACGCCGCTGCCCATCGGGGCATATCTCGGCCTCTGCATCGACACCATGCCGCGTGTCCCCCTGACGCCTTTACTCCTTCGCGCCAAAGAGAAAGCGTTTAAAGTCTATACGGGGCTCCAGCCCGAGGCCAGCCGGGAGGGGGCTCCTTCCCGTCCCTGATGGATGTCCCTCCTCTTGGGGTGCCCCCTTCAAAGAACAACAGTATTCTCAGCCGAAACACCTTCGGGAGAGATATGGCTCAGGCAAAGGGCACTCCCCCCGCCCTTTGCCCCATCACGGCAGCGGCGCTCCTGCGACTGAAAACGGCCATAACCGCCCCCTCTCGGCCTGGCTCATCATCAAAAGGCTTCATCAGCGTATTTCCTTAGAATGTCGCAGCCCCGGCCCTACCCTTGAGAGAAGCGCACACGAAAACGGTTTCCGCCTTCCCAATGCTCGTGCGCCACTTTCCAGCCCAAGCGTTCACAGCCGCGCAGCACAAGAGAGAGCCCCAGCCCGCTTCCGGGGCTTTTTGCTGGTCCCGCGCACGCCCCGTTCAAACATGCGTGTGCGCACATCAGGATCGATGACGGGAGCGGTATCCGTCAGAAGCATTTCCTCCGCACGGAACTCCAACAGAATGCGGCCCTGTTCGGTATAGCGACATGCGTTGTCGAGCAGATTGTGCAAAACCATGGCGGCCAACTCAGGGCTTCCCAAAACCGTCAGCCGGTCGGGCAACAGACTGGAAAAGGTGACAGGCCTCCCTCGCAAGCGCTCCCGGATCTCCACCTCCTCCTGCCTCGCCAGCACACACAGATCGAAAGGCCGGAACTCCAACTGCTCCGGCTTACGCGCAAGAAGCAGCATTGTACCGACCATCGCCGTCATGGACGCAACAGTCCGCTGCATTCTGCCCACAATCGGAAGCAGTTTGTCATCTCCGCTCAAGCGGCTTTCCAAAATCTCCACCCCGCCCTGCAATACGGTCAGCGGAGTGCGCAACTCATGGCTGACGTCCCCAGTGAACAGCTGTTCCCGGTTCAAAAACTCTCGCAAGGCCTGCTCCCTCCCTGCGAAAGCCCGCGCCAGATCACCGACCTCGTCATCCCGAGAACACAATAGGGTGTCATCCAGTGCTTCGCCCCGGTTGACCTTGCCGGTCAGCTCGACAAGCGGCGAGACCAGCCGACGGCTCAACCAATAAGCCAACAATCCCGCCCCGATCAGGCTCCCCACGACACATGCCAGAGCAATATCGGCCATCACCTCTTCCAAGTCGTCAAGGTCCTTGATCTTGCCGACAATGGCGTACTCTTGCCCCTCCTTGTCCCGGTATGTCATGGCATAGCGATCCCTTTTGATGCGCACGAGCTCACGCACCTTGGAACGCTCCGGCCGCAAATCATCAGGAATGGCTTCCCCGACGTACCATTTTACCTTCAGTTCCTTTGCAAGCAGCTCGCTGTCCACGGAAAGCCTTTCTCCCTTACGGAGAGTGCGCCCTTCCTCAGCGGCTATGAGCAAACGCATGATCGGTTCCATGTGCCACCGGATGACATGTGTAATCGCATAGTCATACGAAAGGTAGGCGCTCAGACTGAATATCCCTCCGGTGACCAACGTCAAGACGAGGAACGCCTCCGCGATGCGCCTGCTGAGCGAACGTGTCCTGACTCGCCGCGCCACCCGATTGCGCAATGCCGCCAGCGGACGGAAAAGGAATATTGCCCGCCACAAGGCGCTGCAACCGGCACAAAGTCCATTGAGAAACGACGATGTTTTATTCATGCCGAACCAACGTATAGCCTACATGCGGGATCGTCTTGAGGAGCGGACAGGTAAACGGTTTGTCCAGCTTCTGGCGCAATTCATGGATATGGGTACGCAAGGCATCGCTGTCCGGCGGAAAATCCCCCCAGATGGCTTGTTCAAGTTCCGTTCTGGGGACGACGGCCGGAACGGCCCGCAGCAATGTCTCCAAAATGACGAACCCTGTTGGGCTCAAACGCAGGGGAACCCCGCTCCGGGTTGCGCTGTGGGCCGCGGGATCAAGCTCAATGTCTTCCCAACGTAAGACGCTACGGGTCTGCCGCCCCCGCGCACGACGCACCAGCGCACGCAACCGGGCGTCCAGCTCCTTCATCGAAAACGGCTTGACCAGATAGTCGTCAGCTCCGCAATCAAGCCCCGTCACACGATCCGCAACCGTATCACGGGCCGTCAACATGAGAATCGGCGTCGGATCGACATGTTCTTCCCGTAAAGCCCGGCACACCGCCAACCCGTCCATCCCCGGAAGCATGATGTCCAGCACGATGACGTCAAAGGTACCCGCCACCGCCATCTCCAATCCGATATGGCCGTTGGCGGAACAGTCGAGCTCATAGCCGAGAGGTTCGAGGAACGCGTACAGATTTGCGGTAATATCTTGGTTGTCTTCAATAATCAGTGCACGTATCCGGCCTGCTTCCATGCGCTCCTCCGCTTCCCTCAAACGGTCTTCCGGCAATGCCATAAACAAAAGGCGGGCACAGAGAATCTCCGCGCCCGCCTTCCCGAACGAACTACTTCACGATTTCAAGATACCGCACGTCCACTTCATTGGCGCGCCCTTGCTTCTTGTGATCCACTTCGCCCGTCAGCCTCACCCGCGTCTCCGGCGTTACCCTATTGGAACCAAAGATCCGCTGGCCGATTTCTACCGTTATCTTTCCGGAATCATCCTGAAATACATACTTGTTTTTGCTGAGGCGTTCCAGAATATTCCCTTCCAGCGTGCAGGTGGTATCATCAAGGGCATTTTGTACCTGCGCCGCTTTCGTAATGGTCTGGGGGCCGGGGCCAGAGAATCCGCCGGTACTGGCATTAGGTCCCTCAAAACCCGCGAAAGCGGGAACAGCCAAAAGCCAAAGAAAGCAGCAAAGCCATGATGTAACGCATACGGATACTCCTTTATGGGGGTTCTCATTCGTTGGTGAAGCTATCATGCTACACTGGGCGTGAAGAGAATGTTAAGAGCAAAAAAAATTCTCTCAAGCGCCCTCCCGCACTCTTCGCATCTTCGTCGCCATGCGATGTCCTTTTTTATCACTGAATTCGCAGTAAAAAAACGGAGCGGCCGGAATGCGGTTTTTTGCGGCCTCCGGCGCGCTCCGCAACCACCGACAGCATCCGCCCCGAGGGAACTCCCGCTCCGTTGAGGCGGGCCCTTGTTTTCCACCCGGGACTATTGCACACTTTATACTCTGGAGGTGCAATCATGGCCAAGCACGACAGTATCCCCGTTTCATCCAGCAAGCTGCCCCTGTTCGCCCCATTTGCCGTTCCAAAGATCGGAAACATGGCTACGGCATGGCACGAGATACTGCATCTTGGCACCAAGCAGCGCCACTCCGCCGGAAGCATCGTCAAGGTTGAGGGCGAAACCTGTTTCGATCTCTTTTATATTGATGAAGGGAAAGTCCATGTGGTTTTCGACACGATCGACGGTAGGATGCGTTCGGTCGTTTCCTTTGAACCGGGAAGCATCTTCAACCTCGCTCCCGCGGCCACCCGGTGTGAGGCATCCGGGCAGTATCAGTGCATGACCGACGCCGTGATCTGGCAAATTCCGGGAAAGGTACTGCATGATCCCGTTTTCGCCGCCCGGTATCCCAACCTCATGCTTTCCGTTATCGAGTTGCTCGGCACGCTGGTCCTCACCTACCATACGTATCTCACTGACATGCTCATGGATGATTTCGTCACCCGTTTCAGCCGCTTTCTCATTTCCCTCAGCCTTGAACGGGGTTCCGATGAGTTCCCTCTCGGCATGACGCAGGAACAGCTCGCTTCCGTGTTCGGCGTCCATCGCGCTACACTGGCGCGGGCAATCCAGCACCTCAAACAGGAAGCCATCATTGCCTGCTTTACCTGCCGCCGCGTGGAAATCATTGATATGGAACGGCTGCGCCATATGGCGCACCTGTAAAGCCCGCCTTTTCGTGAAAAAATATCCATTTAGTTTGTTTTATTTTAATTAAATTATTTCATCATAATATAAAAAGCCCGTCATTCTTCATGACGGGCTTTTTTGCGTTTTGTCGCATATGCGATAGTCGCACTCACCCATGTTGTGAAAGAAAGAACGCATAACGGCATCTCATGATGCCCCAACTTCGGAAAACACCGTTTTGCTCAGGAGGAAACGAATATGCCCCCAGTCATCGACAGGACCAAATGCATTGGTTGCGGCATGTGCGCGGACGTGTGCCCGCTCCAAGTCTTTCGCCACGATCCCAAGAAAGACAAAATTCCTGAAGTACGTCGCCCCTATGAATGCTGGCATTGCAACGCCTGCGTTCTTGATTGCCGGGCCAAGGCGATCGAGCTTCGGCTTCCTCTGACGCACATGTTGCTCTATGTGGACTCCGATTCCCTCAAACCCAAAGAATAACCCCGCAGCATCAGCATCCTTTTATCACTCGGAGGCAATCATCATGATCCCCATTAAAGAAAGGCTGGAATCGGACGTTCTCATCGTCGGCGGCGGCATCGCCGGACTTATGGCCGCTATTGCGGCGGCGGACAAAGGCACGAGCGTAACCCTGCTGGATAAGGCCAACACGAAGCGCAGCGGGGCGGGAGCCACAGGCAACGATCATTTTCTCTGCTATATCCCGGAGAAGCACGGCACCATCGATGTGGTGTATGAAGAATTTATGGACAGCCAGAACGCCACCAGCAACGACACGCCGCTTGTCATGCGTTTTCTGGAAACCAGCCCCACGATCGTCAACATGTGGAATGACTGGGGCATCAACATGAAGCCCACAGGGGACTTCCACTTCGAAGGCCATGCCTATCCGGGGCGTCCGAAAATTTTCCTCAAGTATGACGGCCACAATCAAAAAAAGGTGCTCACGGAACAGGCCAAGAAACGAGGCGTCCGTATCGTCAACCACTCGCCCGTGCTGGAACTGCTCCGCGACGATAACGGCATCACCGGCGCCCTGGCCCTCGATATTTCCTCCGACGAGCCGGCCTATCGCATCGTGAAGGCCAAAGCCGTAGTGGTCGCCACGGGATACGTCAGCCGCCTGTTCACGACCGATCCCACGCCGAGCCAGATGTTCAACACGAACATGTGCCCTTCCGGAACCGGTGACTCCATCGCACAGGCGTGGCGCTTGGGAGCCCATCTCGTCAATATGGAAAAGACCTACCGCCATGCCGGGCCCCGTTTCTCGCCCGCTGCGGCAAAGCCACATGGATCGGCGTCTACCGGTATCCCAACGGCAAGCCCATCGGCCCGTTCATCACCAAGCCCAACGTGGAAACCGGCGACATGACCAGCGACATCTGGGCGTCCGCCTTTACCGATCTGAAGCTCAACGGCACGGGCCCCGCCTATATGGACTGTTCCGGCGCGAGCCCGGAAGACCTTGAACACATGCGCTGGGCCATGCGGTGCGAAGGGCTCACCGCGCTGCTCGACTATATGGACAAGGAAGGCATCGATCCCGGCAGACATGCCGTGGAATTCGGGCAGTACGAAGCCAACCTCTGTACCAACGGCATCGAAATCGACATCAACGGCGAAAGCAATATCCGCGGCCTGTTCGCGGCGGGCGACATGATGGGCAACATCAGCGGCGACATCGGCGCTGCGGCGGTCTACGGCTGGATCGCGGGGCATCACGCGGGGGACTACAAAACGCTCGGTCAGCCCGCCGATGTGGACGGTGCGCCTTTCTGCCAGGAGCGCATGGCATTCTTCAGCGGCCTGTATGAACGCAGCGGCGGCGCGTCATGGCAGGAAGCGAACTTCGCTCTCCAGCAGATCATGACCGAATACGCGGACTGCGGCCCGCACCGCCTGCGCTCCGATACGCTGCTGACGGCAGGTATCAAATATATCGGCGACCTGCGAAAAAAAATCAATAAGGAAATGTCGGTATCCGATGCCCACGAACTGATGCGCGCTGCGGAAGTGCTCAACCTGCTCGATCTCGGCGAAGCGCTCATGATTGCGGCACGCGAACGCAAAGAAAGCCGGGGACGTCATTTACGGGCCGACTTCACCTTCACGAACCCTTTGCTCCGCGACAAGTTCCTTCGCGTTTGGCAGGAAGGCGGCACGCCCCGCACGGCATGGCGCGACCGCCTGAAATAGGCTGCACGCCGGGGAGAGAACCTCCCCGGCCACGCCACACGGCCCTTCCCCCCAATTGTTTTCCAGAGTTCCGCCAACCATTCCAAAGCATATCCCCGGTAAACGCCTATACATTCCCTGTCCGGTCAAGCCGTTTTTCCCTCATACCAACAGAGGTCGTTATGAATCCCGTTCAGGCTCTCAAATGGACCATGACCCTGCTTATCCCTTGCGGCGTCTACTTCCTTTCCCCGCAAGACGTCTCGCCGCATTTCCCGCTGTACATGGGGCTTACCAGCGCCGCCATCATAGCATGGGCGCTCAATGTATTTCCCGCCATCGGCGTGGCGGCCATGCTCACGTTCGCCTATATCCTTTGCGGCGTGGCGGATGCCGAAGTCGTATTCGGGCCGTGGGCCACCGTGCTCCCGTGGCTGAGCTTCGCTGCGGTCATCATTGGTGAAGGCATGGAAAAGACGGGGCTGGCCAAGCGGCTGGCCTTGCGATGTCTCAAGCTGACGGGCGGCTCCTTCAACGGCCTTGTGGCGGGATTCTTCCTCGCCGGGCTTGTGCTCGTCGTCATTCTTCCTTCCATCCTCGCCCGCGTCGTCATCTTCTGCGCCATCGCCGTAGGCATTATCCAAGCGCTCCAGCTCGACGCCAAGTCCCGCATGTCGTCCACCATCGTCATGATGGCTTTCTTTGCGGCGGCGGCCCCGCAGTTCATGTTCCTGCACTCCTCGGAATCCTTCATCTGGGCTTTCGGGATGATGCTCAAGGGGACGGACAAAACCGTCAACTTCTGGGACTATGCCTATCAGGCGACATTCATCAATTTGATATACTACGCATTGTCGATGGCGACGGTCTATATCGTAAAGGGACGCGAAACGCTCGTCTCCGGAGCGCACTTCTCCACGTTCATCGAGCAAAGCTGCCGTGAAATGGGCCCCATCCAGCCGCGTGAAATCAAGCTGCTGGTCCTCGTCTTCGGCATCATCCTCGGCTTCATGCTGGAACCCCTGACCCATATCGATCCCGTATACGTCTGTTGCGTGCTGGCGCTCCTGAGCTACCTGCCCAGCATCAATGTCCTTGACCGCGAAAGCTTCCAGCAACCTGAACATCGTATTCCTCGTGTTCATCACGGGCTGTATGGCTATCGGCTTTGTGGGCGGCAGCGTCGGCGCGAACAAGTGGGCCGTGGCGAGCATCGTGCCTCTGCTTCCAGGGATGGGGCGAAACCATGTCCGTCGTATGCGCCTATGCCGCCGGGGTAGTCATCAACTTCCTGCTCACCCCGCTTGCGGCGACGGCCGCGTTTACGCCCGCCTTCGGAGAGCTGGGGACAGCCATGAACGTAAACCCGCTCCCGCTGTTCTACGCATTCAACTTTGGCCTGGACCAGTACATCTTCCCGTATGAAGCCGTTTACTTCCTCTACATTTTCATCACTGAACGGGTCCTGCTCCGCCACATCGTAACCGCCTTGGCGATCCGTATGCTCATCGTAGGGATCTTTGTCGTTGTGCTTGCCGTACCCTATTGGAACGGTATCGGTCTGATGTAGCGCACTCGGAAATGGAGGGAGCCCTCTGTTGGTTCTCCGGTTCACCTTTCCATTGCCGTCGGCCTGCTGTGTTGCCCCGGATAGATTTCCGGGGCAACATTTTTGTTTATGCTTTACAATAGGCTTCCACCGTCCTCATTCTTTTCGCTTTTGGCTGATCGTTCTTACAACGCATTATTGACACACCTGTTTTCGTCTCGTACCCTTTATGAGAAAAGGTCATGAGAACCTATTCTCAAAGCGGCTGCAAACATCCTAGGCCATATAAACATTATCCACTCTCTTTATTGACTTTTTACCTATATACCCCATGAATACTCAGCCTTTTACCTGACGACTCTCCGCAAGGTGCATGGTATGCGCTTTCCTGCCTGTGTCGGGTCTGGCAAAGCCTCGGCCTCTTCGCGGGAATGGAAAGCACCGCCTTTGATCTGAACGGTATTGTCCCTACAAACAGGCGCAACCGATACGACGCGGAACTATCGGAAAACCGTCATGAAGTTTCCAAACAGTTGCCCTAGAAAAGGACAATGCGGCTCTTAAAGATGAGATACATGCCGTGTGGTTCTTCGCCAACGGTACATTATAAAATGAGGCGAATATGATCACGTTATCCGAAGCGGTACTTGACGAATTGAAGCGCCTAAGAGGACGTACCGAACGTACGTTCCGCATTGAACCCGGATGTAGCTGCTGCCACAGCCCGACATTGGAATTGATTCTGGATGAACCGGAAGACGACGATGTGACCACGGAAGTTTCCGGTTTTACGTTTTGCATCAGGAAGCGTATGCTGGATCAGCTCGGCAACGTCCGCATTGAAGCCGATCATGCGGAGGGATACCGTATATTCTCGGAACGGTCCCTCTCTTCCTTTGTCAAAAACGGACGCCTTTGCGCTTCATAGCACTGTCCATACCGAAAGGGCCGGAAACGTTTCCGGCCCTTTCGTTTTACCCGCCAAAGCGGGTTTTGCTTGTACTCGCGCCGGTTCATCCATGAAGATCCAGCTTCCACATATTCTCCCCCCTGAGCCGATTCCGAGAGTCACTCCAGCTCAGAGGCGAATCCTTTTGCTTCCCTGATAATCCACTGGAAACGCGATGAAGAAAATGCGGTCATACCTGTGAGCTTGCCCTCTTCCCGGCTCTCCGGTATCCTGAATCGGATACGGTATCGGCCCGCTTTCCTTTCGATACCGCCAACGAGGAGATAGACAGATGCCCTTGCCCATGCCCGAAGAGGAAGAACTACACCGTTGTCCCCACGGAGAGCGATGCCAAGCCCTGATGTTGTGCTCTGGACTGTGCAACGAGTGGTGCCCACCCAGACAGGAAAACAAAGGCCGATGGCCGGTTCATCGTGACTCCGTGGTGGTGCATCCATAAGTGCAAATGGTTTTCGGAACACAAGAACGAAGCGCCCAAAAAGTCCTGATCCGTCGAATAGAAAAAATCCCCCAAACAAACGCTTGGGGGATTTTTTATCAAACAGTCGCTTCAGAACTTACTTCTTCCAGCCAAGGCATAAGGGCACGCAGTTTGCCGCCCACCTGTTCGATCTGGTGGTCGTTTTCGATACGGCGCTTCGCCTTAAAGCTCGGGTAGCCGCAGCCGCATTCAAGGATGAAGTCACGAGCGAACGTGCCGTCCTGGATTTCGCTCAGGACCTGCTTCATGGCCTTGCGGGTTTCGTCGGTGATGATGCGGCGGCCGGTGCGGTAATCGCCGAATTCGGCGGTGTCGCTGATGGAATGACGCATCTTGCCGAAGCCGCCTTCATAGATGAGGTCAACGATGAGCTTCATCTCGTGGCAGCATTCAAAATAGGCGATTTCGGGCTGATAGCCGGCAGCGACCAGCGTTTCGAAACCGGCCTTGATCAGTTCGGTCACACCGCCGCACAGGACGGCCTGTTCGCCGAAGAGGTCGGTTTCAGTTTCTTCCTTGAAGGTGGTTTCGATCACGCCGGAACGCGTCCCGCCGATGCCCTTGGCATAGGCCAGCGCCTTCTGGGTGGCTTCGCCGGTGGCGTCCTGATGGACGGCGAACACGCAGGGAACCCCGCCGCCTTCCGTGAAGGTGCGGCGAACCAGATGGCCGGGACCCTTGGGGGCCACCATGAACACATCCACGTCCTTCGGGGGTTCGATCTGGCCGAAATGGATATTGAAGCCGTGGGCGAACACCAAAGACTTGCCGGGCTTCAGGTTCGAGCGATGTCTTCGCGGTACACGCGGGCCTGATGCTGGTCGGGCAGCAGGATCATGATCACATCGGCGGCAGCGGCAGCTTCCGCGGCGGACATGGGGGCAAAGCCGTGTTCCTTGGCAAGAGCGTAGTTGGCACCACCGGAACGCTGACCAACAATCACGTTTAGGCCGGAATCACGCAGATTCTGGGCATGCGCATGGCCCTGGCTGCCGTAACCGATAACGGCAATGGTCTTGTTTTTGAGAAAATCCAGGTTCGCGTCCTGTTCATAGAAGGCTTTCATGTTCTCTCCTTAACTGGTAACTCCAAACATTCCGAAAACACGGCCCAACGCGGACCGTCCCAGAATCACCTGCGGGCATGCGCCTAAAAGCGGATTGCTCGAAAGCTCAAAATACACAAGAGCACAGAGACTGGCAATATCCCCCTCTCCATAAAAACATAACGGATATACGGAAAAAGGGGGAAATCCAGTCTGCTGCGGCTGTTTTCGAACCCAGAAACAACATTTCGAAAGATAAACGCCAAAAAAGAAGCGGCCCGCGAAAATTTCTGCGGGCCACTTTCAAAACCGTTTTAGATGTCGTCGCTCTGCATAGTACGCCGGACAGCGAGCGTCCCCGTGCGAGCAAGCTCCTTAATGCCGAATTTCTGCAGCAACTGGATAATCGCCTGCAACTTGGAGTGATCGCCCGTCGCTTCCAACGTCAGGTCGGTAAGGCTCACGTCCACGACCTTGCAGCGGAAAATGTCCGCTATGCGGAGCACCTCGCCGCGCTTGGATTCTTCCGCGTGGACCTTGATGACCATCATTTCCCTTTCAACATAGGCCATCCCGTAAAAGTCGACGACCTTGACGACCGTCACCAGCTTGCGCAACTGCTTGACGATCTGTTCGATGATCTGTTCGTCGCCGCTGGTGGTGATGGTCATGAGAGAAACCCCATCCTCAAGGGTGGGGGCCACATTGAGCGACTCGATGTTGAAACCGCGACCGCTGAACAATCCCGCCACACGAGAGAGGACACCCGGTTCATTCTCAACAAGTACAGACAAAACGCGCCGCATTCTTCCTCCAAGAGCTGTTAAAGTTCACCCAAGAGGGCAACACCTATACGATCAACATCTCGTCCAGCGAGGCCCCGGCCGGCACAATGGGAGAAACATTCTCTTCCCTGTCCACCAGCACGTCAATAACAGCGGTCCTCGGTGAAGCCAGAGCCTTGGGCAACAGCTCCTCAAGCTCTTCTTCCGTCGTAATGCGATAGCCTTCCGCGCCATACGCGTCCGCCAGCTTCACGAAATCGGGCTGCCCCTTCATGTCCGTGGCGACGTAGTTGGCATCATAAAAAAGTTCCTGCCACTGGCGAACCATGCCGAGATGGCGGTTGTTCAGAATGAGGATCTTGACGGGAAGCCCATTTTCGACAGCCGTCATCAGCTCCTGGATGTTCATCTGGATGGAACCGTCTCCCGCGACATCGACTACAAGGCGATCCGGGAAAGCCATCTGGGCTCCGATTGCGGCGGGAAGCCCGTATCCCATCGTGCCGAGGCCACCTGGAAGTCAAGTACGTCCGCGGCTTATGATATTTATAGAACTGGGCCGCCCACATCTGGTTCTGCCCCACTTCCGTGGTAATGATGGCTTCGCCCTTCGTGATTTCATACATACGCTCGACGACCTGCTGCGGCTTCAGCACATCGCCCTTGGCCCAGGAAAGCGGATGCTCCTTCTGCCATTCCAGCACCTGCCCCATCCAGTCCGCATGATCGCCCGCCCAGTCCTTCTGGGCATGACCGGACTCAAAATGGAACGCAACCCCTGCAAGGCACTGAGTGCATCGCTCACAACCGGCACTTCCACCCGGACATTCTTTCTCAAAGTCGTCGGGTCGATGTCGATGTGCACGATTCGCGCGTTGGGAGCGAACTGGGACAATTTCCCCGTGACGCGGTCATCAAAACGGGCTCCAACAGCCAGAATGACGTCAGCCTGAGTCACGGCGCGGTTTGCCGCGAAGGTCCCATGCATACCGAGCATACCTATCCACAACGGATCATCACCGGGGAAAGCCCCCAGCCCCATCAGCGTGGAACAGACCGGAGCGTGCATGAGGTGGGCCAGTGTACAGAGTTCCTCTGCGGCATTGGCCATGATCACGCCACCACCAGCCACGATAAGCGGTTTTCTGGAGGTAACGAGGACGTCCATCGCCCGCCGGAGCTGGTTCAGATTGGCCCGGAACGTGGGGCAGTATGACCGCATCACCACATCTTCCGGCCAAATGAATTCGCAGCTTGCCTGCTGAATGTTCTTAGGAATGTCGACAAGCACAGGCCCGGGGCGTCCAGAACGCGCCAGATAGAAGGCCTTCCTGACAGTCTCGGCCAACTCTTTGACGTCTTTGACCAAAAAGTTGTGTTTCGTACAGGGGCGGGTGATCCCTATGATATCCACTTCCTGAAACGCATCATTCCCGATGAGCGGCGTGGACACCTGTCCCGTAAAAATAACCATGGGGATGGAATCGCTGTAGGCCGTAGCAATCCCCGTCACAGTATTGGTCGCACCGGGGCCGGACGTAGCGAGACAAACCCCAACCTTTCCGCAAGCCCGCGCATAGCCGTCGGCGGCATGGACAGCACCCTGGTCATGCCGCACGAGAATATGGCGTAGATCCGGATGGTTGGACAGCTCATCATAGATATCAATGACAGCCCCGCCGGGATAGCCGAAGAAAAGGTCAACGCCTTCACGCTTCAGACTTTCCAAAAGGATCCTGGCCCCGGTGCACAACATTAGTTGCCTTCCTGTTCGTTATAGCCGTCGAGGATGGCGTGCAGACGCGTCTTCCCTTCAAGCTTCTGTTTCTTCAGCTGTTTTAACGTCTGTTCTTCCGTAGGAGTGCGATAGGCCTTGGCTTCGAGCTTTTCTACCTGCTTTTCATACAGAATATGGTCTTCCCAGAGTTCTTTCAGTTCAGGATTGACGGCGGCGTACTTTTCCAGAAGAAGGAGCTCACGCTGTTCCATAAGACTTTCTCCAATACATAGAGGTTTGAAAACGACACTGGAACGCGACGCTGTGCGTTACCGTTCCTTAAGTGCATAGCCCAAAAAACAAGGAAAGGGAATGGCAATTCCTGGCTGACTCCCGGAAAGGCGCTTTCTTCCTTTCCTGACGGCCAGCCCCCTTTCCGTTTTTCACGGTTTACTACAACATGGCCGCATACTGGAACAGGGAACGGACCACGATGGACTGCACCAGTTGGATGGCGACGAGCACCACGATGGGGGACAAGTCCAACCCACTGATATAGGTGAAGGGAAGCCATTTGCGGATCCTGTACAGGACGGGCTCGGTTAAGGCATTCAACGTGCGGACCACTGGATTATACGGATCAGGCCGGACCCAAGTCAGCAGGGCGGAAATGATAACAACCCAGAAGTACAAAGTTAAGAGCGTATCCAGAACCCGCGCTACGGCGAAGAGGATATTGCCAAGCACAAACATGCTACCTCCTAGAAAATAAGTGTAAAGGGCGTTCTTCTTAAGTACGGCCCAACCGGGGAAGCCGCTCCAACGCACTGCGCAGATGCGCAAAATTGTCGACATGCACAGCCGCGGGCAAATCCGGGCTGTTGTATGCCAGCAAGGGAACTCCACCGCCTTGTGCCGCGGCGGCATCCGTAGCGCTATCGCCGATGAACCCTACCGACTCGGGACCAAACTTCCATGTTTCAAGAATACGGTGAACCCCGGCGGGATCGGGCTTTGACGGAACAATCTCGGCTGTCATGACAGGATCAAACATTTCGCACAGGTTGAAGCGGGCCAACAAGTCCCACATGCCGCTTCCGCGATTCGTATGGATCCCGAGCCGGACGCCACGCTCACGCAACCAATGCAGCATATCCGCCAGCCCCGGTTCAAGCTCCAACTGCGGCAACGCGACATCCCGATACGGGTAACGCTCCGCAATGGCCGGCAACAGCTTCAGCTCCTCCGGCGAAAAAATATACTCAAGAGCCTCCTTCGCCGTGGACATCTGCACATATCCGGCCTGTTCCGGCGTAATCGGAGGTTTGCCGACTTCCCTCAGCAGCAGGTTATAATAACCGATATTCACATCCCGGGAATCGACCATGACCCCGTCACAGTCGAAAATGAGGCCGGAAAGCCCTGCGGGAAATGTCCTCTCAAGAAGAGAAGCCAATGTCGTCACCGAGGATTGCATCATGCCCGCTCCAACACATCGTCTGCTGTACAAAGAATCACGAGTTGCCGTCTGTCAAGCCATGGCCTGTCCGATTGCGGCGCTTTTTTCCCGATCAGCTTCCACATCGGCTCTTCGCCATAGGTCACGGCATAGCCTTCAGGCACATGCCAGCCTTCAGGCAATCGTGCCAGAAGCGCCGGAGACAGTGATTCCTGACATATGCCAGCTTCCGCAAACGCTTTTGCCATCCGCTGATCCGCCGTGCAGGCAATAGTTCCTTCCGGCAATAAAACTGCTAACAAATCCAAGATAAAGCACCATGATGGCAACAGCGTGGCCGGATCCTCAGGAACCAAGTCCCGCATCATGCCAAGCAAGCCGGAAAGCATCTCCGCATCTTCATCGGCAGGTTCCCTCTCGGTATCCCGCGTGCCTAGGTGGGCCGCCAGTTTCTCCGCCCCCGCGCGATAACGCGCCGAGAGCTGCTCCATCTCCAAAACCCGTTCTTCCTGAAGCCAGCCCAGCAAAAGAAAACGCTGCGCCCAGCGCCGCATATCTTCTGTTGAAACCGTATCTTTTCCGGCCTCTCGGCATTCTCCCGTTTTGGCGAAGCACTTCAAATCATCCCGTTCCTGTGAAACTTTCTGAGCCGTGGACCGGGAAGACGCCGCCGTATCCGAAAGGGCCGCAATGCCCGCCTCATCAAGCTGCGTCAGCTCCGCAAGACAAGCCGCTGCCTCCGCAGGGGTATAGGGCAAAGAAATTTTGTGCCATGCATCAGGATTTCGTTGTCCCCAATAGCGGCTCGAGAGCCCCGGCCAGAGCGGCTTAACGCATCCCGAAAACCCCTCAGGGAAGAATTCCCGGTGCATCGTCGGAACATATACAATAGAATCATCCGATTCTTTTTGCATGATACATCCTTTGTAACAATTCTCTTGCAGCCGCCTTGCAATCTTGACCTCTAAACCTCACAGGCGTACTGTGCTTACCATTGATTCCAGTGATCCGCACTTGTGCGGATTTCGGCCCTTCCGGCCTCGTCAAGGCCTCCATCCCGCCACGGCATTTTGTTGTGTACCCTGATGGACAGAAGGATGCAACGCCCTTTGCTTGACCTGCCCGGGATCCATCGGTATATCTCTGTCCTATAAAAACGGAGGCCTTTATGTACGGTATCGGCATGCAAGAATTGCTCTTAATTCTCGTTATAGTAGTGCTTATTTTCGGTTCCAAGAAACTCCCGAAATCGGCGGCGGGCTTGGCAAGGCCATCCGCAATTTCAAGCGGGCCAGCTCGGAGCCCGACGAAATAGACATCACTCCCAAAGACGAAAAGAAAAAAGACGACACAACCCATTCCGCATAGCCCGCTCCGATTTCAGTTCAGGCTCAGTCCTTGCTGGCGTTTTTCGGCAAGATCTGTCAGAATAATTCCACTCCTCCGATGGAGGCTGGCAGCAACGCAAGGCATATAAGGAAGGCCACCATGAAAGTCGAACAACTTTCCATTTTCTTGAGAACAAAGCCGGTCGGTTGGCTCAGGTAACCAAAACGCTGGCGGAAGCGGGAATCAATATCCGAGCCCTCTCTCTGGCCGATACGTCCGATTTCGGCATTCTCCGTCTCATCGTGAACGATACGGAAAAAGCCATCAACATCATGAAAGAAGCGGGATTCACCGTTGGGCGAACCGCTGTTGTCGCCGTGGAAGTGGACGATAAGCCCGGTGGACTGAACAACATCCTTGAAGCCTTGTCCGGCCAAAACGTCAATGTGGAATACATGTACGCGTTCGTACAGGAAGGCGGCGGCAGCGCTACCATGATTTTCCGCTTCGATCGTATCGATCAGGCCATCGAAGTGCTGAAAGCCAAGAACATTCCGATTATCCCCGCTGACCGCATCAACGGTTAGTGAAGAAGAGTGCCTTGAAAAAGTCCCCACATTCAAGTGGGGACTTTTTTATGCTTAACAAGCAATTGGAGAAGCTCGGCCTTTTGTCGGCGGAACAAGTTTTATCGCTTTCCCACACAAAAAAACGCCGCCAGAAATTAATTTCCCGGCGGCGTTTTTCTTTCAGCGTAAAGAGCGGCTAGAGCCAATCAAACCAGCGCTTCCAAGATCCTTGGATCTGCTCACGGGCCTTCTGGGACTGCTGCTCACGATATCTATAGTATGCGGACAGAGCTTTTTCCTTTGCATGAGCACTGACTTCCGGCACATCGGGGAAATTATCCACGATGTATGTATAGCGCCGCCAAGCCGGGCCATAGTTGTTCATGTTCCAGAACACATCCCCCAAATAGAGCTCATGTTCGGCAAGGAGCCGACGGCAATTTTTCATTTCCTCGACAGATTTCTGGGCATACTCGCTGTTCGGGTAGGTCTCCCTCAATCGTCCGAAGAATTCCAAAGCCTCCTGTGTCGACGTCGTAGGCCTGTCCACGGAAATGAAGCTCTTCAGGTTGGACATCCCCACCTGGTACAAGACGTAGGGGATAGCCTCATGGCGAGGATGAAGAGATTCAAATTCTTTATAGGCTTCGGCTGCCTCAGGGTATTTTCCGTCAAGGAAGAAAGCGTCACCAAGCGACAATTCCGCTTCAACCGTATAAGGGCTGAACGGGAAGTTATCCTTGAGCTTTGTATAGTACTGGGCGGCCTGCGAGTAGTTCTTCTCTTGCATGGCGTCATTGGCGCCTTCGTAAAGCTCCTGAGCCGTATCTTCTGGCGGAGGCAAAAAGAAATAGTCAATGATGCCACATCCAGAAAGAAGCAAGAGACATGCGGCCAGCACTAGATGACGAAAATACATGCTTAGGCGTCCAGTTGTTCAAGATACGTAAAGGCAGCCGTAGCGGCTGTAGCCCCATCGCCGACAGCGGTCGTCACCTGACGGCACATCTTGGAACGGATATCCCCCGCCGCAAAGAGTCCCGGCAGATTCGTCCGCATCTCGCAATCAGTGATAATGAACCCCTGCGGGTCCAATTCGAGACCAGCAGGCAGGAAACTGTTTTGGGGCTCATAGCCCACAAAGACGAACATTCCATCCACAGGAAGCTGTGTTTCCTCACCGGTTTTGACATTTTTCAGATGAAGCCCCTGCAACGAGTCTTCTCCCATCAAACCGGTTACCACAGTATCCAACACAAGTTCAATCTTGTCCGAAGCGGCGCGGATCTTATCCTGATAGACCTTGGCGGCGCGGAAGCCTTCCCGCCGGTGGATCAGATACAGCTTGCTGGCGATCCTGGATAGATACAGCGCTTCTTCCAGCGCGGAGTTTCCTCCGCCAACCACGGCGACAACCTGATCGCGGAAGAAGTTGCCGTCGCACAAGGCACAATAAGAAACGCCCCGTCCCGTAAGCTGCGTTTCGCGCGGTACCCCAGAGGACGGGGATTGGCACCAGAGCAAACAACGACAGCTTTCCCCTACGATGGTCTCTTTCCCTACGCTGAATGACCAGCCGCCGGGAACCTGCTCCATCTTGAGGACGGCATCATTATACCTGTCCAATTCGTAGTCATCCAGATGCGCAGCGAACGCATCAGCCATCTCCCATCCCTTGATCCCCTTTGGGGAATCCCGGGTAGTTCTCGATGCTTTCCGTCTTGAGGATCTGTCCCCCCGGAGCAAGCATTTCGATCTGGGCCACGGAAATCCCGGAACGGCAGAGATAAAGGGCGGCAGTGATCCCTGCGGGGCCGCCGCCTACGACAATGGCGTCGTAATGCTTCATGCCAAAGCCTTTTGTTCGATCATGGTCGCGATGCTGGACTTGGATACAGCACCGGTAACCTGCTCAACAACTTCACCGTTCTTAAAAAGAATAAGGGTAGGAATGGCGCGAATCCCATACTTGCCGGGGGTCGAGGGGCTTTCATCCACATTCAGTTTGACCACGGACAACTTGCCTTCGTATTCATTGGCGAGTTCATCGATGATGGGGCCGATGGCACGGCAAGGACCGCACCAAGGGGCCCAGAAGTCAACCAGAACGGGAAGCTGGGACTGCAACACAACGGCATCAAAGTTGGAATCATTCACTTGGGTAGCCATTACCGACTCCTTACGAAAGTTGCTTGTTAAGAAACAAACTGGTGCACTTTTTACGCGAAAAAGGCAGTGCCTCCAACGTAGCAATTGTAGGTGCGAGCTCCCAGGGTGTCAAGATGCTGCGGAAAAGATTCACTATATGAGAAAAACGGCTCAAGCTGCTTATAGAGAGTGCAGCGGTGCACGCAACTCCCCAAGATCATCAGGGAGTTTTTGCCCGCGAGGAATGGCTGGGAACGCCAGCCCCTGTCCGTATCCCTTACAGGCCAGCAATTCGCCCGCATGCGCAATCATGACGGCGTTGTCAGTACACAGAAATCTCGATGGCAGCAAAAGCGGCTTGCCCACTTTCTCGGCAAGGACATGCATCGCGGCTCGAACCTGCGTATTGGCGGCCACGCCGCCAGCGACGACGATCCCGGTGATCCCTTTTGCCGCTCGCGGTGAAACGCCTTCTCCATCTTGAGGCTCAGCGTCTCAGCCACAGCCAGCATATAGGATGCGCAGACATCACACAGTGCGGGAGAGGCCGAGTCGGTACCGGCTTCGCGGACACGCCTGCCCTCCTCCACGAGCACGGGATGTTCGTTGAGATACGTCAGCGCGGCCGTCTTCAATCCGCTGAAGCTGAAATCCAGAGTATCCACATGGGTGTACGGACGCGGGAACAGATGGGCATCGGCAGTCCCCCTCTGGGCGAGACGATCCAGCAACACCCCGCCGGGATATGGCAGCCCCAGCATCTTCGCAAACTTGTCGCAGGCTTCCCCGGCTGCGTCATCAAGCGTATGCCCGAGCAGTTCCAGGGACTCCGGAGCGTCTATCCTGTAAATATGGGTATGCCCGCCGGAAACAAGCAGTCCGAGCAGCGGATACAGCAACTCATGCTCAAGGCCGACGGCCAACAAATGCGCATGGAGATGGTTGACGGCAATAAGCGGTTTGTTGCCCGCCAGAGAAAGCCCTTTTGCAAAGGCCACGCCGACAAGCAAGGCCCCAAGGAGCCCGGGACCGCGGGTCACCGCTACGACGTCCACGTCCGCGAGAGTCAATCCCGTGCGGCGCATCAACTCGTCATACAGTGCGCCCAAAAAACGGTAGTGCTCACGGGACGCGATCTCCGGGACGACCCCCCCGAACAGGGCGTGCACATCCATCTGCGTGGCGAGCACGGATTCCACACACTTCCCGTCTCTGACCAGCGCCAGCGCCGTTTCATCACAAGATGTTTCGATACCAAGACAAAGCATGACAACCCATCGTGTTCAATATAAAAAACGATATCCCTGATAAACGAACGATCGACCCGCTCTCGGCATGTGAACACGCCCTGAGGTCGATCGTCCGTCTATCACGCCGCCGGACCGCATCCGGCCATACGCGGATTTACTTTTGTAAATAGCGTTGATCGCTTCAACATCCTTGCGGGACCCGATAAACAGAGGTACCCGTTCATGCAGCGTGGTCGGCGTGATGTCCAAGATACGGTTGTGGCCGTCGGTCGCGGCGCCACCAGCGTTTTCCGCCACAAAAGCCAGCGGAGAGGCTTCGCACAGGTACCGCAGCTTCCCACGGCTCTTTCCCTTGCGGCTGTCCGGCGGATACATGTACACGCCGCCGTACAGGAGCGTACGGTGGAAGTCGGCAACCAGTGAGCCGACGTACCGCGCGGAACAGGGAGTCGCATTCGGATCGTCAGGATGCTTGAAGTAGTCGATCGCGGCTCGGGCCTTGTCGTCCCAGTGATTCCAGTTGCCCTCATTGACCGAATAGATGCTTCCAGTCTCGGGGATACGGATATCGGGATGGGACAGCAGGAATTCTCCCACGCTCGGATCAAGTGTGAACCCATGCACGCCCTGACCGGTCGTATAAACCAGCATGGTCGAAGTGCCGTACAGGAAATAGCCGGCGGCTACCTGTTCGGAACCGGGCTGGAGGATTTCATCGAGCTGCACTTCACCGGTACGGCCGGGCTTACGGCGCAAGATGGAGAAAATGGTCCCGACGTTGATGTTCACATCGATGTTGGAGGAGCCATCCAGCGGGTCAAAGACCAGCATGTAGTCCCCTGCGGGGGAATGCCGCCGAAACGCGCACCAGTTCCGCATTCTCTTCGGAAGCTATGGCGCACAACACACCGGAACGCTCCATCCGGTACAAAAGAACCCTGTTGGCAAAATCGTCAAGCTTCTGGACATTCTCACCCTGAACGTTGATATCCCCGGTGCCGCCAAGAACATCAAGCAGACCAGCCTTATTTACGCTGCGGGCTATGATTTTGGCCGAAAGAACAAGATCATGAAACAACGCAGTAAAGTGGCCCGTCGCCTGCGGAGCCCTCTGCTGCTGCAGAAGCAAATGTTCGGTGACGGTGATTTCAGAAGACATGAGCCCTCCTTATGGGTCCTGTGAACGATCTGAAAGTGAATCAAGAAATCGCCTTTGAATAACCATCAAAAGCGGGCATGTACGCGCCTCGATCAATCCGAAATGGCTGACTCCTCCATTCCCAAACCCTTAATGGGGGAAGCGGCGCTGTCAGAATGCTGCTGTCCCCGCCTTCGATGACATGGGATTCCGTGACCGGAGCCATCATGCCCCTGAGAACTGAAGGCCGCCGGGTGGGATAGCGCATCCAACTGCCCGGGCTGTTCGGGGAAATGCCCTTCCGAAGGCGTCGCAAACACAATCGGCTGCGTCCCGAGGAAACGTACCATCCAGATGAACGATCCGGTCTTGTTGGAAACCGTGCCATGTGTGGAATCTTTTGTGAGTTCGCTCCAGTCCTGCCCCGTCAGCGGCGTGGCGTCAACCTCGAAACGACCCGGCCACAAAACCCCCTGTGGCGCCAACACAACAAGATCCTCAGCGCCGCTGGTATAAGTGAGCAGCGACCGCATGTCAAAATGAGCCACAAGCAATCCCAACATTTCCGAACCGGAATAGATGGGAATGCCGGTCAGCACTTCGGGCCCAAGCGGCGTATCCTCAACCAGACCACGCAGGCCCCGCAACTCGTTGCCTCTGGCTTTCTGCTCCAGCATCTTCGCAAAATCAAGCTCTTTCATGGCCGCCGGGGCTCCTGCGCGAGGACCATGCCATTGGCGTCCACCGCCGCGAGGCCGGAAAGCCACGGGAAACGATGGAAAAGGACCGCCACGGATTCACCCGTCGGCGGCTTGTCCGAGTTCTGAAGATACCGCTCGAGCTGTTCAAGCTGGATGTCTATGCCCACCATGCGCGAGGCGAGCGTCGTTTCGGCGTCATTCAATACCCCTTTGTCATCATAATCAATCTGGGCGGGGGGATTGATATACTCACCGTAAAAAGCTTTGGTGCTTTTTCCATGTGCTGTCGAACGTGGAACAGCCTCCGATGAACACCAAAGAGCCAATCAGGGCCGTCGTAATAAAGGAACTCTGCAAGGACACACAACTCTCCAATGTAAACGGGCGTGCTATACGCGCGCCCGTGCTTCGAGGCGATCCGCTAACGACTCCAGAAGGGACATCAACTGATTCTGCCCTCCCACGTCGCCATACGAAGGTTCTCCGATTTCCGTCTGCTCTCCGGGTTCCGTACTGTTTCCGGCCATCCGGGAAACCAATGCGGCGACACTATCGTGCAACTCTCTGGCTTCTTCCGGCGTAGGCGCAGCGGCCTCAAGCTCCTGATAGATTTCAAGAGCACCGACAATGTCCCCCTGCTCCGCGAGCACGTCAGCCATAGAACGGGTCCGCAGCGTCGGCTCTTCAGGGTTTTCATCAGCCATAAGGTCTGAATCCTCATCAGGATCAACCCAATGCACTGATTTTGCTTTGTTTGGTAAAAAAGGCGTCACGCATGAAGGGTGCTCTCGGACAGGAGCGCTTTCCTCAAGCATACTCTCAAGGAGTTCCGCATCAGCAATGGAAGATTCCTCAACGGGTACCGTACAAAAGAAAGTTCCTGCGCGGAGGGCGTAGCCGTGCAAAGCGTTTCTTCGTGGGAAACGCCGCATGGGGGCTCGGAACCGAAGCCTCGATAGATTGGGAAGAGGAAAACTGCGGCGTACGTCCTGCAATATACCCAAACCACTCTCTAAAATCAGACTCAGAGAATGTTCCGGGTGGCGTATAGTCGAGGCCATCAGCCGGATGGCCAATGCCAGATCCCTGTTTTTCTCGAAACGGACTCAGCCCACACTTCCCAGAAGGCAGGGTAGCGCTCCAGCAATCCCGTTACAGTGGAAAGTTCCTCAGAACACTCACCGGCACGCGACTGTTCGAAAAGAATTTGGATCAGCAGGAGACGCGCTTCAAGAAAAACAGACGAATGCTGTAGCCCCGCCCGCAAAACCTCTATGGCCTTATCCGGCTGCTGCGAGTCCCTCAGGAGTTTTCGCCAGCGGGAAAAAAACCTTGGAATCAGGGTCCAGCTTGAGGACTTCCTGATACCACTCAATTTTTTCCATCATGAGGCAGGGCTCCACGCGCATTCGCATCTTCCGTAAAAAGATAAAGAATTTCGTTACTCCGGACGAAATTCAGCCGCTGCCGGATCATCTTTTCCACATATTTCTCGTCAGACTGCAAGAGGCGGATTTCTCTGCTCAACCCGGCATTAACGACATCAAAGCCGTCGCGCTCCTTGAGCAGTTCCGCGTATTGTGAAGCCAGTTCCCTATACGAAACGAGACTCTGCGGCCCCCACAACAGACGAGAGGCAAGAACCACATTGACGATAATGGCCAGAATGAGAATAAAAACTTTCCAAAGCGTGGCCTTGGAAGATGTATTTGCGGTGCTTCGTACGTTCATCATGCAGCCCGATCGTTTTCCCGCCAGATGCCATAAAACTTATAGAAGTAATTCAGGCCGGAAAATATCGTGAGCACAAGGGCGATGTAAAGCAGAAAATTTCCAATCAGATGCACGTTTACGCCCAAAAGAGGATAATGGAGCAAGAGAGGAATGATGGCGATGATCTGCATGACGGTTTTGACTTTGCCGTATTTGTCCGCTGCAATGACGACGCCTTCATCAATGGCCATTGCTCGCAAACCGGTCACGGCAAGTTCCCGGCCAATGATGACGACTGTCACCCACGCCGGAACCCACCCCAGCTCAACGAACATGATCAGGATGGAGCAGATAAGCAACTTGTCGGCAAGGGGGTCCAGAAACTTTCCGAAGCTCGTAACCATATTTCCCCTTACGGGCAATATGCCCGTCAAGAAAATCGGTGAGCGACGCGATGCCGAAAAGCACCGCTGCAAGAAAGCACGTGATCTTCCCCGGAAAATACAACAGGAGAATGATAGGAACGACGAAAAAATCCGGGCCAGTGTAAGCTGATTTGCCAAATTGAACATAGTATTACCCGCTTTTTGGCGACAGTTGTTGGGTTTCTATAGCACAACCATTGTGAAAGGCAAAGAGCAGAATTCTCCGCCACAGCGGTTTTGCTTCAGATAACTATCCCATGTTCAAGGCAATATAAAAACAGGCGGATCAGGCTGACAGAGCGGCCTGATCCGCCTTGCAACATATCGGGTGCGGAAAGTCCCTATTCGGCCTCGGTCGCGGCGATAACGGCGTCCGCAAGGGCCATGAACCCCTGGCGCGCCGGGGAGTTTTCCGTCAGGGAGACAACCGGCACGCCCCGATCCGCAGCGATGACCGTAGCGGGATCCAACGGAATGGCGCCAAGGAACGGAAGCTCATATTGCTTCGCAAGCTGCTCCCCACCGCCCTTTTGAACAGATCGATTTCCTTCCCGCAGTGCGGACAGCTCAACCCGCTCATGTTCTCGACGATGCCGAGGACAGGGGCCTGTACTTGCTTGAGGAAATCAAGCGCCTTGCGGACGTCCGCCAGCGAAATCTCCTGCGGGGTGGTGACGACGACGCACTTGGCGTCGGGGATGGCATCCAGCACGGTCAGATGTTCATCACCCGTGCCGGGAGGGGAATCGATGACCAGATAGTCCAAAGCCCCCCACTGTACGTCGGTCAAAAACTGTCTGATGGCCCCCGTTTTCTTGGGGCCGCGCCAGAGGATCGCCGTGTCCTTATCCTTCAGGAAGGAATCCATGGAAATAAGCGACATGCGCTCACCGCAGGGAACGGGCAGCATTTTGCCGTTTTCGTCAGCCATGACGGACGCGGAAGCACCCAGCAGGCGGGGCACGCTCGGCCCATGAATATCCACATCAAGGACGCCGACCGTAAAGCCGCGCGAAGCCAGAGCAGTGGCAAGATTGACCGTTACGGAGCTCTTGCCCACGCCCCCCTTGCCGCTCATGACGAACAGCTTGTGGCGCACATTCTTCAGATTTTGCGTGAGTACTTTGTTCTGCATGGCCGCGGTCATGGGGATCGTAGCCTGCCTGCGGGGCCTGATTGGAACATGACGACATGAAAAGACTCCTGAAAAGCGTTAGTCCTAAAAGGACCTTCCCGGTTTGCCACAAAAGGAAGGGAAAAGAAACCTTACCAGCCATGATCCCCAACAAGATCAACAAAGGCGACATTGCCGAAAGCCCTTGCCGTTACCCCTGCCCTCACGCTTGGATACGCGGAGCAGCTTCTGCTCCCTGCGCGCCCGCCCCACCGGGATAGCCATGATCCCGGGATCGGCCAACTGCTCAAGAAGCGGCAGCGGTAAATTCGGCCCGCCCGCCGTCACGATGATGCGATCAAAGAGGGGCCTGGACACGCCAGCCCAAGGTCCCATCGCTGAGCTTCATGCGGATCCCCGGGCTTCCTTCCGGGAAAAGCTCCCGTGCGGCCTCGTACAATTCCCGCACACGCTCTATCGTAAACACTTCAAGCCCCATTTCACGCAGCACCGCCGCCTGATATCCGGATCCCGTACCGATTTCAAGCACTTTCATCCCCGGTTTCGCTTCAAGCAGCTGTGACATGAACGCGACGATGTATGGCTGTGAAATTGTCTGCCCAAACCCGATAGGCAGGGCGTGATCCTCATAAGCCCTGCAGGGCTTCGGGGACAAAAGATGACGCCGGACCGTCCGCATAGCTGCAAGAACAGCCTCATCCGTGCTGCCCTGCTCTTCAAGCAGTTTGACCATCCGTGCGCGCTGGCGTTTGAAGTCGGGAAAAATCCTGTGCTGTCCAAGTTCTGTCATGAATGTTCCAGTAAAAAATACTGCGAGTATCCGCCGAACGGCTTCCAAAAGCATACCGGAAGGCGTTGGCCGACACTTGCCTAGACGCTTTCCCTGTGCGAAAATGCTTTCTTACAGTATGACCGTCTTGCGTAAGAATGCAAGCTCCCGCCATCGCCTCAAACAGGTATTTTGCACGGCCCCTTGATTCGCGCTTCGACGAATCCTCACCATTCTGCCGGACCATGCTGCACCTTTTATGGAGAACAAATATGATTTATGTCAGTGACCTGATGACGAGCAGAGTGTTTACGCTTCGACGTACGGACACCCTTCAAGACGTGCGTTCCCTTATGCAGCTTGCCAAGATCCGCCACATTCCCGTGACTGAAGATGGAGACCGTTTCGTCGGCCTGCTCACGCACCGGGATCTCCTCGGCTATGCGGTATCACATCTTGCGGAAATCAACCGGGAAGAGCAAGAAGAAATCGAATCCTCTATTTTGGTCGGCGACATCATGCAAACCGACGTCAGGACCGTTGCGCCCGATACCCTTCTCCGGGAAGCGGCGGAGATCCTCTACCGGAACAAGTACGGCTGTTTGCCCGTCCTCGATGGGGACAACAAACTCGTTGGCATCATTACCGAAGCAGATTTCCTGCGTCTGGCCATCGCGCTGCTGCACGACGCCTGATCTTTTTATTACATCAAACCGCTGGAGCCCCCTTCATCACCGAGCGCGCTTTAAGGAAAAAAATGGGTCGCATCATTCGTAATACCATCAGCTATGGCTTTGTAACGCTCATTCTAGCTGCCTTAGGTTTTTGCATTTATCTCTTTCTGGACGACCTTGACGGGCCTGAAGTCACCATGACGCCCGATACCGGGCGGATCTCGCCGACGCAGGAGATTACTCTCAAACTTGCGGACGCCAAATCCGGGGTCCGCTCCGTTGTCGTCACCATCCACCGCAATAATCAGTCTCTGGTTATTCTCGATAAAGTATTCAGCGAGCCGGCCCCCGTTCAAACGACTTCGTTCAACCTCAAGAACGCGGGCCTGCGGGACGGTGCCTTTGAACTGGAAATCACGGCGCGGGACAATTCCCTCATGAGCTTCGGCAAGGGAACGGGACTACGCGCAAGTGGAATATGCAATTGGACACGCAGCCGCCCAAGGTCCGCATTAAAACGACGGTCCCCGCCCTGCGCCGCGGCAGCGTGACAGCCATAGCCTACAGCGTTTCGGAAGACGCCAGCATGACCGGCGTCCAGCTTGGCGAGCAGTTCTTCCCGGCCTTCCTTCAGCCGAACGGCCTGTACTACTGCTTCTTCCCCTTCCCGCTGGACACCCCAAAAGGAAAATTTACGCCGGAACTGCTCACCCGGGATCTTGCCGGGAACGAATCCCGGAACAGGGTCCTCGTCAACGCCGGGGAACGAAATTTCCGTAAGGATACCCTCAATATCAGCGACAATTTCCTGAACAGCAAAGAGGATGTTTTTAAGGGAACTGGTTCCTGATGACATCTCAAACCTTGAACGGTATGTGAGGATCAACAACGAAGTGCGCATTTCCAATGAGAAAACCCTGTTGGAAATCGGTAAAAATACCTCGCCCACCATGTTGTGGAGCGGCGCTTTCAAGCGCCTGCCGGGGTCGGCCTCCAAAGCGTCTTTTGGCGATCAGCGCACGTATATGCACAATGGGACGAAAATCGACGAGCAGACGCATATGGGGCAGGATCTCGCTTCCGTGGCCCACGCGCCGATTCCCGCAGCGAATGACGGCAAGGTCGTTTTGCGGAGCCCCTCGGTATTTTCGGCAACCTCGTCGTCATCGACCACGGGCTTGGCTTGCAGTCCCTCTACTCCCATATGAGTGAAATCCAGACGAACGTCGGCGCTACGGTAAAAAAGGAGACATCATCGGACTTACCGGTACAACCGGCCTTGCGGGCGGCGATCATCTGCACTTCGGCATCCTCATGCACGGCATCCAGGTGCAGCCGCTTGACTGGCTGGATCCCAAGTGGATCAAAACACCATTACCGATCGGCTTGATGCCGCCGGGGCCGAACGTTAAAGAGGACTAGCTTTGAAAGCATGAGATGGGGAAGGAGAGTTTTTCTGGAGAAAGTTCTCCTTCCCCAAACCTGTTTATGCGCCCCAATCCTCCCTTTTCCCCAATGTGTGCTTACCGAAGTCTGTTCACAGTTTTTTCTGGCACGGATTGCCCTTGCGGTGACGCGATTCCAAAGAGGAAATCATAAGAACGGACGGAGGAGACGTCGCCTTACACAGCAAAAAACGCCCTGCAACAGATCGTTGTTGCAGGGCGTTTGCATTTTCGCCAAAATCTCTTCTGCACAGCGCCACACACTGGGAAATAGGATAGCCCTATACGAAGCGATAAGCGTTCATTACATTTTATCAGAGCGTATCCCCCAAAATAATATATTCCTTTGGACGGCTTAAAGCGTCTTCGGCTTGCAGCTCTTTCCGCAACCGCCACATCCGCAAGAGCACTGACCCTTTCGAGCTTTCTTTGCGCGCCAGACCATATACCCCACTGCAGCCAAAACAATAAGGCTCACAATAACAAGCTGTATATCCATCGAGTTGCCTCCAATCCTTCTAAAGGAGATGTGCAGCTGCACATTCGTTAGTAAAAGAAATAATGATATTGAAATTCTTTGTCAAGTATAGAGCAATATCGCTTCTCCGCTTTTCAGGAATACACTCCGGATTTCTCCTGTTTTCTGAACCGATTGACAGAATAAACAGAAAAAGGGAAGGCCGAAACCTTCCCTTTCACAATACGGCTCGTGAAAAGACATCAGCCGAGCAGACGCTTGGCGATCTCCTGAGCGGCCTTGCGCCCGGCTCCCATGGCCAAAATAACCGTGGCCGCACCAGTCACAATATCGCCGCCAGCGAAGACGTTCGAATGGACGTTTCGCCCGTCTCTTCATTGACGACGATGTAGCCGCGCTTGTTGAGTTCGAGTCCAGGCGTCGCTTCAAGCAGGATCGGGTTGAGCGCGTCCCCACGGCTACAACCGCGAGATCCGTCTCGTGCTCAAAAACCTCCCCCTTCAATCGGCATAGGACGGCGACGTCCGGAGGCATCGGGCTCACCAAGCGCCATACGCTGCAAGGTCACGGACTTCAGAACGCCGCCTCGCTGGCGTTGAAGTGCAACGGCCCCACCAGCTCGAAAAGCTTCACGCCTTCCTCTTCCGCGTGTTCGATCTCTTCATGACGCGCGGGCATTTCAGCGCGCGAGCGGCGATAAATGATTGTGGAACTTTCCGCCCCGAGGCGCAGAGCCGTACGCGCGGCGTCCATCGCCACGTTCCCGGCACCAAATACCGTCACATGCTTGCCGGGATAGGTCGGCGTGTCGAAATTGGGGAAATCATAGGCGCGCCCGAGGTTCACGCGGGTCAGGTACTCATTGGCGGAAAACACGCCGATGAGGTTTTCTCCGGGAATACCGAGGAATTGAGGCAGACCCGCCCCCACGCCGATGAACACGGCCTTGTAGCCCTCATCGAACAACTGCTGAACGGAAACCGTCCGGCCGCCGACCCAGTTGGTACGGAACTCCACGTTGTTCTGGCGCAGGCCATCAAGTTCCGCAGCCACGACATCCTTGGGCAGACGGAAGGCCGGGATGCCGTAGATAAGCACCCCGCCCGCTTCATGGAGCGCTTCAAACACCGTTACCTTGATCCCGCGCGCGGCGAGGTATCCCGCGACAGTGATGGAAGACGGGCCGGAGCCGATACAGGCAACCTTCAAATCCGGATTGGTGACGGCGCAAGCGTCGTTATCGGACACGCCCACGCAGGGATCATGCATGGCATTGTCGGCGACAAAGCGTTCCAGACGGCCAATAGCCACCGGCTCGCCCTTGACGCCCAGGATGCACTTGCCTTCACACTGGTTTTCCTGCGGGCACACACGGCCGCACACGGCGGGAAGGCTGTTGGTGCTCTTCAGGATACGGTAGGCTTCCGCTATGTCACCCTTGACGACCTGAGCGATGAATTCGGGAATACGGACTTCAACCGGACACCCCTGACGGCAGCGCGGGTTTTTGCACTGGAGGCAACGGCTGGCCTCAAGCTGCGCCTGTTCCAACGAGTAGCCGAGTGCGACTTCCTTGAAGTTGTGCGCCCGCACAGCAGCGGGCTGGCAGGGCATGTCGACGCGGGGCGTCTTGGCGGGTTTCTTCACATTCTCAGTGTTTGTCATGGCAGCTGCACCTGTGCTCGTGATGTTCGATGGATTGCTTTTCCTGAGACCGGAAGGCGGACAAACGCTGACGCAGTTCGGCGAAGTCCACTTTGTGCCCATCAAATTCCGGGCCGTCGACACAGGTAAACTTGGTTTCCCCGTCAACTGTCACGCGGCACGCGCCGCACATCCCGATGCCGTCCACCATAAGCGAGTTCAAGCTGACGGTCGTGGCCACGCCGAAGGGCAGCGTCGTGCCCGCTACGGCTTGCATCATAGGCACCGGACCCACGGCAACGACTTCCTGAACCTTCTTGTCTTTTTCAAGGCGGTCCTTCAGCAGATCGGTCACAAACCCCTTGTGCCCATAGCTTCCGTCATCCGTCGAAATGAGCACTTCGTCACAGAAGGATTTCAGTTCGTTCTCAAACAGGAGCAAATCCTTGCTGCGCGCGCCGATGATGGCGATCACGTAGTTGCCGGCCTTGTGGTGGCCCTTGGCGATATGGTGCATCGCGGCGATGCCCGTGCCGCCACCGACACAGATCACGCTGTCGCCCTTGACGATATGCGTGGCTTTCCCGAGCGGGCCGGCGACGTCAAGAATGCTGTCGCCTTCGGAAAGCGCTTCCAGCATCATCGTCGATTTGCCCATCACCAGATAGACGATGGTGATCGTTCCCTTTTCCGGATCCGTATCAGCGATGGTCAGAGGGAAGCGCTCCCCTCGTGGCGGCAATCTGCGGCGCATCCAGCACCAGTTTACTCGTTCGACCAGGAATCAACGATTCCTTATGCAGGATCGTGGTTGGCATGTGTAAGGCACTCCTTGTTTCAAATCACCAAATCCGAGCTACCCCGTCGCACCTGTCCCGAACGAGCCCCCTTGTCCTGCCGCGTCCGGAACCTCCGAAGGGAGGTCATCCATCCAATTCGACAATCCGCACGCCCTGCGCATCCGCACTGGGCGCAATCCGGCGCCGAAAAACCCGAATCCATTTTTCGCCCCACCGCTCGCGGAACAACAGCGTCGCCAGCCATTCCACCGTATGCAGCACGGGCCTGCGCTCATGCATGGCCATCAGGCTCCGCGTGATGCCCACCTTGCAGGAAGGGCATCCCACGAGAATGGGGCTCTGCGCCGGATAGTCGGCCAAAGCCGCTTCCAGAACGTCCATCTTCCGCTTGCGCAGCGTATTGTACACCAGCGGAGACGCTATGGCCCCCATACCCGATTCGCCGCAGCACCCCGGCGAGACTTCAATCGCCGCGCCGGTCAGCCGGGCAATGGCGCCAGCCTGCTTCTGCACGCCCTTTACCTTGTGGACGCCGACCCATTCGGGATGGCAGGAGGCATGATACAGAACGTTACCTTTGAACAGATCGGGGTTGGCGTCCATCCGGCCCTGCACAAACTGCATCACGTCGAGATGCACGAGTTCCCCGCCCCCTTCACCAAGCAACGTCGAAGGCTCAAGGCGTTCGATACCTTCACGGCACGAACCACATGCCGTGACAATGTGCGTCACCCGGAAGCCGCGCTTGGTCGCGCAAGCGATGGTCGCCTGCAAAGCCTTTTTGTTCCGCGCCATGTTGGAGGCGAACTGTGCGTCGGCCCCCGAAGACAGCAACGGGTAGCCGCAGCACAAATGCGCTTCGGGCAGGATAACAGCGACGCCCGTCCGCAGCAACAGCCCTAAGGCTGACAAGCCGATAGTGCGGGAAAGCAGGCTTCCCCCGCAACCGGGAAAATACAACACCGCTTCTTTAAGCGCCGTATTCTCCTGCACCGGGGCACCGTCCCCGGAGCGGGGCACAAAGATGTTCCCGCGTTCCAGATGCAGCGCCTCATACAGGTTCCTATACCCCGGTTCCGGACCTTTACCTGAAAACAGCGGGTTATACAAACGCTTCTTGATGGCCTGCGGCACAACGCCGATAATCCTGTTCTGCATCCTCTGGCCCAGCGCCGCCGCCTTGACAGCCTGAGGGATACGGTGCGCGGGATCCCGCACCAGCCAATTCAGCACCTTGCTTTTAGGGGATGCCCGCCCGCGCCTTCTTCATCAAGAAAGGCGCGGAGCTGCAACGCCACATCGGCGGAGGGGATCTTCACGGGACAAACGGACGTACAGCGGCCGCATCCCGTGCAGTGCTCCATCATGGCCCGCAGTTCGGCAAGGATGGACGGATCGGGCCGCCCCTTGTTGATCTGCGAATAGTAGATGGCTTCGATGATCGCCCCAAGCACCATGTTCTTGTTCCGAGGATGGAAATGGTAGGAGCATTCCGGGTACATCATCGGGCACACCTGCTTGCATTTGCCGCAGCGGGTGCACATCTGCACGGAGGCAAGCAGGCTGATGAGCCGGTCCTTATCCGGCAGGCCGCTCTGACGGATGTCTTCGATCAGGCGGTTGAAGGAGAAGGTGAACGGACGCACGGGAAGTTCACGCTGCGTGAGCTTGGCGGGGTTGAATACGTCGCGCGGGTCCACCCGGTTCTTGAACTCCCGGATGGCGTCCATCTTGTCCTTCCCGAGGAAGGCGATCTTGGTAATGCCGATGCCGTGCTCTCCGGAAACGGCCCCGCCCATTTCCTGCGCCTCGGCCATGACCCGCATGGCGGCTTCTTCCGCGATTTCAAGCATGTGCAGGTCATTGGAGTTGACGGGGATATTGACGTGACAGTTCCCGTCGCCCGCGTGCATGTGGCTCGCCACCACAACGCGGCCGACAAGCATATTGTCGCTGATTTTTTTGATCTTGGGGGCAAGGCGGTCATAGCGCTCGGCCATGAGCCGGAGGAATTCCACCGCGCGTTCTTCCATTTCCTCGTCGGAAAGCTCGGAGGAAGGGACGCCGCCCTGCGCCACGCGGGTCACATTGACGAATTCGCGGTTGAGATCCTTGTCCTCCAGCGCCATGCCGGGCAGACGCCCCAGCTCCTGCAACGCCTGACGGTATGCGGTAGCCGAGCATTCCAGATTGAGCTGTTCGAGGAACAGCGCGAAATCCGGGATGCGCTGCATGGGAATGACCACGTCCTCGTTGATCTTGAATCCGGACGTCCGGCGGGCGATGGCGGAAAGACGGTGGCGATCTTCCCAGAAAAGTTCGGCTTCCTTCTCATCCTTCGCCACGAGGAGCGCCACGTTGTCGTGCGGGGCCACGATATCCACGATTTCCTGAACGCACTTCTCCAGCAGGTACGGCTCGTCGCCGTCCACCTGAATGATGATGACGGAAATGGGAACCCCTTCGTGCTTGTCCGACTTCTTCTGGTACTCGATGGCGCGCACATACTTGGCGTTGAACTCTTCCAGCGCCGACAGACGGGCGTAATCGCCTTCCTCGCGGATGCGGTTGCGCAGATCCACGATCTGGCCGATGACCACGGCGGCCTGATGCATGGAGCGTCCGTAAAATTCCAATACCATGACCCGAGACTGCGCGGGTTTCTTGTGCACGATGAAGGTCGCATCGGTGATGATGCCGTCCACGCCTTCCTTCTGCATACCCGGAAGGCCGCCGAGCGCCTTGTTGGTGACGTCCTTGCCGAGGCCCGGCAGACGGATTTCGGAACCGTGCAGCTCCACGACGCTCCGCACGCCGCCGCTGATGTCCTTGACCTCAAACACGGCCACTTCGTCAGGCAGAATCTTGTGGCGGGGATGGTTTTTGCGCTCAATGCTGATGATCTCGCCGGTCGGCGTCACCATGCGCCACGAAAGCAGGTTGTCCAGCGTCGTCCCGTATTCGAAGGCGAACGGGCCGCCGGAGTTTTCCGCAACGTTCCCGCCGATGGTCGAAGCGGTCTTTGAAGCCGGATCGACGGTAAAGAGGAACCCTTCCTTCGCCACGGCGTCGATGGCCGCCTGCGTGATCACCCCGGCATCCAGCGTTACGCTCATGTTTTCATGATCCACCGGCGACATCTTTGTGAACCGGGTCGTGCGGACGATGACGGAACGCCGCCGCATGGGCACCGAACCGCCGGTCAGCCCGGACGCTCCGCCGCGCGGGATCAGCGCGAACTTCAATTCATTGGCCAGCTTGACCAATTCGCTCACCTGTTCCGCGTTGGCGGGCTCCACGACCATGAGCGGAAGTTCCATGCGCAAGTCGGTGGCGTCCGTGGCGCAGGCCACCAGCGCGCTCGGACGGGTGACAATAGCGTCGGGCGGCAGGAAGGCGCCCAGGCGCTCGACCAGTTCCTTGCGGAAGGCGACTTCCGCCTCATGCCCGCTCCAGAACAGGGTGATGCCTTCGCCTATGGTGTTCGCATAATGGTGCGCCAGGGCAAACACTTCCCGATCGAAGCGTTCCTTCACACTCGCCTTGACCGTGGCTGAATCCACGAAGGGGTTGTATGCAACAAGGAACAACTCTTCCGCGATTTCGGTAGCCAGATGCCGCACGGATTCCGGCCAGTCGGCAAAGTCTTCGAGATTGATGCGGAGAATGCGGTTGACGACAAAATCAGGAGCAATGGAAATGTGCGGGCCTTTATGAGGCATGTGAGTTTCCTTATGTCTGGCGGGAAATCCCCATTCGCGGATTGTGGATAAAACAAAGGTGGAGTATAGAGACTCGGCACCGCCTTTGCAAGGCATAAACATTCCAGCCGATTTTGTCCCTCAGAGGTCATTTCTTCTCTTTATGAAAAAAATATCCGCCGACGCCTCCATTTCTGGAAACGCATCCCCCATTACGGTTCCCTTTACCGCATATCTTGCCGCGAAGGGTTTTCTCGAAGATCTTCTTGCCGAACTCGGAGACGAGGTCATTGAAGTCCGGGGGAGGCTCGTGCTCGCCAAGGGCGCGCCCCGCTCCGCAGCCTGGGCTCAAAACACATGGGAAACGCCCGTTTTCCTGCCCATCGAATCCATCGGAGACGGCGCACGCAAGCTCACCGCCATCCAGCGGAACTGGCATCTGCATTCCGAGGAAAACCATCGCCGGGCCTCCCTCATCCAGGAGAAACTCCCCCACGTCTCCGAAAAGCCGCGTCATTTCGGCGAAGCCGCGCCCACGGCCCCGCTCGGCTCATGGACACTGTGGGAGCCCAACCTCATCCTCGCTTCGGCCCGGTGCTCGTCGCCGTTCCCCGACGGCGTGGTGCAGTTCCATGAAAACAAGATCGATCCGCCAAGCCGGGCCTACCTCAAACTCTGGGAATCCTTCACCCTGCTGCCCAAACGCCCCGGCCCCGGCGATCTGTGCCTTGATCTGGGTTCGGCCCCCGGCGGCTGGACATGGGTGCTCGCCAGCCTCGGCGCGCAGGTTTTCAGCATCGACAAAGCCCCACTCGCCCCGCAGGTGGATCACATGCCCGGCGTGAGCCACTGCATCGGCAGCGGTTTCGCCCTTGATCCCCGCCATGCCGGAGCCGTGGACTGGCTGTTCTCGGACATGATCTGCTACCCTGACAAGCTGTATGAGGTCATCTGCCGCTGGATCGAGCTGGGGAGCTGCCGCAACTTCGTGTGCACCCTCAAATTCCAGGCCGAGACGGACCACGCCACCGCAGCGAAATTCGCGGCCATCCCTGGCTCGAGGCTTATGCACCTGTCCTGCAACAAGCACGAACTCACGTGGGCGAAACTGGAACAGTAGAATGGATGGGCTCTGAAACAGCCTAGAAACATTGGAAGGGGAACTCTGGAGAAACGCGCTCCCCTTCCCCAAATCTACGAGCGCGGAGCCCATCTCTCCCTTTCCAAGGACTTTTGGGCTTACCCAATCTCGCTCCACAGCCCTTTCCGGCACAGATTGCCTTGGGAAGAATCCACCTTTCAGAATGGAAATACTCGCCTACGCCCTCACGTACAGCCCCTTTCCGAGGCCGTCGATTTCGCAATGCAGCACGCCCTCCATGCCGGGGTGCAGGAGATCCACGCGCTCTCCCCTGTGGTTTTCAAGCTGATACGCGCCGGGGAGAAGTGCCGGACGCCGCATCCCCGGCACGAGAACGGACGCTTCACGATCCGATGACCACGGGGAACGCACCTGCACCCTCCAGCCGTCGCCCTCCGGTTCCGCAAGCCGCGCCACCACGGGCCGGGGGAGCAAACCGGCCGGGGGAGCCTCCACCCTTCTGCGGGGAAGGAAAAAGCCCGTGGACAGAGGGCGTGACGCCGTATGAAACAATTCTTCGAGCAACGCCGCCGTGGAAATCTCCACCTTTCCGCAGTCGGGACCTCCCGCTTCGCGGCGCGCGTGCCGATCCAGCGCCGTACGGTATACGTCCGCAATCTGCGCGACGTACCCGCCGCTTTTAGTGCGACCTTCCAATTTCAGCGCCCGTACCCCCAAGTCAGCCAGGCATCCCACGTACCGCAACAGGCACAAGTCCTGCGGGGCCCAAAAACCGCTGAACGCTTCGCCCTCGTGGATCTCCCACAGGGCTTCGCCCGAGCGCTTTTGCTCCTCCACCAGCAAGGACAGGCCGCGGTACTCGAAACGGCACGGCTGCGTACACCGCCCTTGGTTGGCGGGGCGGTTGTTCACCCACGCCGACAGCAGGCAATGCCCGGACAGGGCCAAGCACATGGCTCCGTGCACGAATACTTCGAAGTCCACACCGGGAAACGCTTCCGCCAGTGCTCGGATCTGTTTGAAGCCCAGTTCCCGGGCCAGATTGATCCGCTCCACCCCGGCCTCACGCCAGAACGCCACAGCGGCGCCGTTTACGGAATGGGCTTGTGTGGACAAATGCAGCGGCACTGACGGGCAATGTTTCTTCGCCAGCCAGATCACGCCGGGATCAGCGGCAATGAGGCCGTCCACGCCCATCCCGGGCAAACGCTCCAACACGGCTTCCACGGCGGGCAATTGCGCGTCATACGGCATGGCGTTGAGGCAATAATACACCCGTACTCCGGCGGTATGCGCGTCAGCTACGGCAAGCCCCAGCTCCTCACCCGAAAAGCCTTCGCAAGCGGTCCGCAGGCTCAGTTCCGGCCCTCCCATGTATACGGCATCAGCCCCATAGAGGATGGCGGATTCCAACTGCTCCCGGCCTCCGGCGGGGACCAGAAGCTCCGGCAAACGCTCTCTTTCTTTCATTCCGCACCTTCCGAAAGGGAAGCCGTTGCCGACGAATCTGCCTTTTCCTCCGACTGCGCCGTTTTCCACTGGCTGAGGATCACGCCCCCGAACACCAGCGCGGAAGCGGCCCATTGCCCTGCGGTCAACCGCTCGTCGAGGAAAACCATCCCCATGAACAACGTCAACACGGGCACAAGATTGAGAAAGGCCCCGGTGCGCGAGGCGGGCACGGAACGGACGGCGAAATTGTACAGCAAGAAGGAAAGCATGGTCACGCCGACGCCCAGATAGAGGATGGCCAACGTGGGCAACAAGGGGAAACTGTCCGGAAGTTTGACCGCGGGAAGCGGCAGCAGACACAGGAAAAAAAGAAGGCCGATCAGCGACTGCATGGTCGTGATCAAGACCGGCGAACACCGGGAAGAAAGCTGCTTGGCGCACACTACATAAAGAGCGCCGCACAGCATGGCCAATACTTCAAGAAAGTTGCCGAAAATCGGGTTCGGCGCGCTTTCCGTGGCTTCGGATCCAGCGCTCAGCCAGACGACCCCGACGACGGCCAGCACAAACCCGATCCAGACGCGCCGGTGCGGACGTTCGCCGAGCAGCAGCCACGCCGCGACCACGACCGCCAAAGGCAACGCCGCGACGACCATCCCGGCCTGAGACGCGGTCGTGTAGATCATGGCGTACCCCTCAAACACGAAATAGAAGCAGGGCTCGCACAGCGCCAGCAGCACAATGTACTTCCACTCCCGGCGCGTCACCCGCCTGTCCAGCAGCATAGGGGCCTCGGCACGCCGCCAGACGGTCACCCGCAAAAGCATCAGCGCCACCAGAGAGCTCAACATGCGGCCAAAGACCATGACCATCGGATCAAACGCCGATACCGCGATCTTGAGCGCTATAAAAGAACTGCTCCAAAGGAGCACGGCACCGAAGAGCGCCAGCCCTGCCCGTACGGACAACGAAACGTGATTTTGGATAAAGCGCATCATGGGACACAGCTCTACCGTGGGAACGCCAAAATGACCAGCCCTCTTAAACCGAAAAGCTGATATTCCGAACGGAAACACCGGGAGCCAACGCTATGGAACCCCGGTTTTAATACATCTAACCCATTTAATTTATAATGGTATTCATAAATCCTGTGTGCTTGGCTCTGTTCATACATTCCACCCGCAAAGGAGCAAGCCATGAATTACTGGATCAGCGTTCTCTTCAGGATCATCCCTCTGGCCATGGGCGCCATCTGCCTTGGCTATGGCTGGTACATCTGGGATATGGGCAGCGACGCCAACACGTACGTCGCCGGGCATGTCGTGCTCTTCCTGAGCATCATCTGCGTGGCGCTGTTTACAACGGCAGCGACCATCATCCGCCAGCTCATCCATACCTACAGCGCCTTCAAGGTCGCCCTGCCCCTTATCGGGTATGTGGCCGCGGCCATCGGCATCATCGGAGGCTTGATCTTCGTCCGTTCCGGCACAGGGGCCGAACATTTCGTCGCCGGGCATGTCGTTTTCGGCCTTGGGCTGATCACATGCTGCGTGTCCACTGTAGCCTTATCCTCCACCAAGTTCATTCTCATCCCGAGCAACTCCAAGGCCGGGCCCGGACACCACCCCGATCAAGCGTTCAGCGGCGGCATGGTCGCCCTTTTGTTCGCCATCCCCATCATCTGCGCTCTGATCGGCATCGTCTGGGGAATCGATATCGTCAGATCCGACGAAACGCCGAACGTTGTGGCAGGACACGTTTTAGCGGGCATAGGGCTGGTCTGCGCAAGCCTCGTCGCCCTCGTCGCCAGCGTCGTGCGCCAGATCCAAAATACCTACTCCGAAGCAGATCGCCGTTTCTGGCCGTGGCTGGTCATCATCATGGGCACCATCGACATCCTTTGGGGTCTTTACCTGCTGATTTTCCAGTACAGCCCGGTCACCATCGCCCCGGATTCGTCCTTATCGGCCTCGGCATCGTCTGCTACAGCATCCTGAGCAAGGTCCTCCTGTTGGCGCTGGTGTGGCGGCATCCCTATCCCCTCGCCAAGCGCATTCCCCTCATCCCGGTGCTGACGGCTCTGACCTGCCTGTTCATCGCGGCCTTCCTCTTCGAGGCGGCGACGATCAACCCCGCCTACATGGTCCCGGCCCGGGTCATGGTCGGCCTTGGCGGGATCTGCTTCACCCTGTTCTCCATCGTTTCCATTCTGGAAAGCGGCACTTCCAGCTAAGCCCTCGGTAGCCTTTTGAGGCGAAATGACCTACAGTCTCCATTGTCCGATCCTGCCCGCACCCGCGGGCAGGGGCGACTGTCCCGGTCGGGCGGCACACGCGCCGCCTCTTCGGCATTCATTCCAGAGGGAGAGTCCTATGCAGCTTGACGAACATTTTCAGCGACGCTTGAATGAGGCCCGGATGTTTTTTGCGGAAGGCAAGGCTCTTGCCGCGGAAAAAATCTACCGGGATCTGCTGAAACCCGATCTGCCCGCAGGAGGCCGGGTTCTGGTTCTGGACGGCCTCGGGCGTTGTCTGCACATTCAAGGACGGCTGGAAGAGGCCGAAACGTTCTTCCGCGAATCACTGCGCTTTCTTGAGGAATTGTTCGGGCCGAACCACATCCATGTGGCGGGCGGGCTGCAAAATCTTGCCCGGCTCCGTTCTGAGCGGGGAGAATGTGAAGAGGCCGCAACGCTCGGCGAACGGGCGCTCGACATTCTTAAGCAAAACCTGCCCGCCGACGATCTGCGCATCGCCGACGCACTGCTGAACCTTTCCTCCCATCAGTACACCGCCAAAAAATATGACGCCGCCGAAGCGAACCTGAAAATGGCGTTGCATCTGTGGGAAGCCAAGGAAGGCCGCCGCTGCTTCGGCGTTTCCACCTGCCTGAACAATCTCGGCCGCATTTGCGAGGAGCGGGGCGAAACCCGTCAGGGAGTCCTGTACCATCAGGAAGCCGTGTCCATCCGTAAAGAAATCCTGGGCATCCATCCGGAAACGGCCTTCTCGCTCGGCAACTGCGGCGCGGCGCTGGCCGGGGATGCGCAGTGGGAGAAAGCCGCCCAGACGCTTGAGGAAGCGCTCTCCTGCTATGAGAGCCTCGGGCTTTCCGACAGCCCGGAGGCCGTTACCTGCCGCAACAACCTGAACCTGTGCCGCAACGCAGTGAAACAATCCGCAGCGCAATGATGATAAAAGGGGCCGTTGGGCCCCTTCCTTTCATGCGATCCGCTGGGAAAGCTATTCCAGCATAACGGACATCCTCTGCAGTTCCGGCGTTTCGATGCGTGCCTGAACGGACGGCCCATGTTCCACCAGCCAATCGCCGTCGGCATCGGACAAACCGTCCGAGCGCAGCCGCCCAGCCACATCACGGCACAACGATTCCACAATATCCCCGGCTACCGCCTCGACACGGGGGGCCAAGACGCCAATCCAGCCCGGCCAATGCCGTTACGCACGCAGCCGTTTCCCTGCCGAGGATCGGCAACTGTTCAACGCCGCGGTGCGCCCATTTGTAAAACGGCATGTACCGCTTATTCAAAAGAAACGTCATTGAAACGGCCTGTTCCGAAAAACGCGCGGCGGCAAGCATGGCCGTTGCCGTCTCCCCCCGCTTCAACGACCGGAGCAAGTTGTATTGACCGGCCTGCGCCATGCCCATGCACCGGGCTGCAATCTTTTTGAGGCGGACATCTTCCGGATAGAAGCCCAACAGCGCTTCACGGAAAGCCGTGAAAGCCCCAAGCCGATCACTGAACACAGCGCCGTTCGTGCTTACCGCGAGGAACTGCTCGGGCACGAGCCGCCACTGTTTCCACGTCTGAGGAGGCTGCGGCATCCCGATAAACCGGCCATAGAAGCCCTCAATGGACAAAGGCCCGACCCGTCCCATACGCTTGGCGGGCGCCATACGAGCAGGGAACCCCTCATACGTATCGGGCAAGCGGGCAAGCAAGGCTTCCACGGCGTCCTGCCATTCCGCCCACTCGCCTTCAGGCAACCATAGACAAAATCCCGGCCCCCAATCATGGTCTTGGGAAATTTCATCATCAAAACCAAAGCATTCGGAGCCTTCTCCGACAAGGCCGACAGCGGCGCGTTCCAAAAACGCGGGCAGTTCCCGCCGGAACAGCGGCAGCGCGCACTTTTCCCAATAGGCCCTCGAAAGTTCCAATCCTTTCATATCATTTCCTTTTCATTGCAAGACGCTCAATGTTCGTTCCGTGCCCCCCATCGGGTACGCGGCGGCATAACGCTTGTAAAGCCACCATCCCAGAGCACAGGAGGCGGCAAACAATAACGCGCTGAGCCCGATCCTCCATCCTTCATCTACGCGCATCCCGCTTCCGATCATGGCAAACAGCAGATTTTGAGGGATATACCCGAGGCACGACCCCAGAAAAAAAGGCCATGCCGGGATGCGGCTGACCCCGGCAAGCAGACTGAACACCAAGTTATTCCCGGACGGAAACAGGCGGATCAGGATGGCAAGAATGAAGGGGCGCTGGACCGCATAACGATTGAATGCGGCAGCCTTGCCCCCCGTACCTCCGTTCAACGAAGGAACGCCCGCAGTACCGGGCCATGCCGAATGCCAGCACACAGCCAAGCGTCACCCCGAGCGTTGCGAACACGGCTCCGAACAACGGGCCGAATGCATACCCCCCGGCGAAACTCAGCAGCTGGCGGGGGACGGCGAGGCAAATCAACCCCGCCACCGAGCAGACATAGAGAAAGCCCCCCATGTAACCACTCGGCATATAGACATCTATCCAGCGCGTGACGGTTTCAGCCTGAGGCGCCAGCCAGCGCAAGGCCAACCCCGCTCCGATCAGCAGGACGGCCAGCGCGATGACGCCGCGCCATGCCCGGAAAAACCGCGGCACGCTTCGACCGAAGCAGGCAAAGGATCTTACGGCACGCACCTGTCTAGTTGACCGCCACGCGGACCGTGTCGCCGGGGCGCAGGGCCGTATTCCGGCTCATGTTGTTCAGCGAAAGCAATTCAACCGGAGAGACGTTGAACTTGCGGGCAATGGCCCAGAGTGTATCACCATTTTGAACCGTATACTGGACGATCTTATTCGTGGCCTTAGCCTCGGCCACGGGGCGGGAAACGGGAACGCTGGAAACAGAGGCAACCACAGGGCGAACCGAAGAGGCTACGGGAGCCTTTTTAGCGGACTGAGACGCCACCGCCGCTCCCTTGCCGGGAATCCGCAACTGCTGGCCAAGGCTAATATTATGATTTTTCATGCCGTTTGCGGCGAGGATCGCTTCCTGCGTCACGCCGTACCGCTTCGCAATGGAGTACATGGTATCCCCCTGCTTCACTTCGTGCGATGCGGCGGAAGCGGTTGATACGACTTTCTCACGCACCGGCGCGGAAGCGGAAACCGTGCGCGAAGGGGTCACTTGACGCCCGGCGGACGCAACGGACGTCCCCTTTGCCGACGGAACTCCCCGCACGGATGCCAACGCGCGAGGATCGACGCCCGTCCGGTTGGTTCCGGGGATCTTCAACACACGGCCAGCACGCAAAGGTTCGCTGACCTGATTGATACGCCGGAGTTCCGCCACCGGAACGCCGGTCTTCCGGGATATGCTCGCCATCGTGTCGCCACGCGAAATCTTATAATCCCGCAGCCCGGCATAGCTCTTGCCGCTGTTTGCCGGAGGCAGCTTGAAAAGCAGGGCCTGCGCCTTGCCAGCCATCGCGCGGGGCACATAAATCTTGGTAGAGCGCGAGGGGTGGCTCACATAGCGCTGATACGCCGGGTTGTGCGCCGAAAACTCCTCCCAGCTCATGCCGATGCTCTTGGAGAACAGCATGAGGTCCGTCCCCGGTTTGGCCCTGACTTCCGCAATCTGCGACGAACTTGCGAACGTCGCGCAGGAAAACCCTAATTTATCCAGATTGCGCACTATTTTGCAGACAGCCAAAAACTTGGGGAGATACTGCTTGTTCTCATCGGACAGGCGATCCCGGACACTGTAAATCTGCTCGTTCTTGCGGCGCAACTCAAAGAACGTCTTGGCGCCGGTAGCGGCGAGCCCGCGCTGGATCTTTCCTTCCCCCGCGTTGTAGGCCGTAACCGCCAGATGCCAGTCGTTGAACATCTTATAAAGCTTGTCGAGATAATCCGCCGCCGCCCGCGTGGACTGGTACGGATCGCGGCGCTCATCCATCCACCAGTCCTGCTCCATGCCGTAATGCTTGCCCGTGCTCGAAATGAATTGCCACATTCCCGCGGCCCCGCTGCTCGAAGTCGCCATCGGGTTGTATCCGCTCTCGATAAACGCGACATACGCCAGTTCGCGCGGCAATCCCCTTGAACGCAGCGTCTCGTAAATAAACGGCATATACAGCTGCGCGCGCTCGAGGTTCTTCTCGACGGTATAACGATCCTTATGCACCAGATATTTGAAATGGAGCAGAACGTCCCCAAGCTCTTCCTGCGGCAGATTCCTGTCGATTTCCCCTTCGGACAGGAACGCTTCCTGTTCGGCTTTCGTCAGCGGCCTGCCGTCGTCGGAAGGCAAATAGACCGTTCCCGTTTTCTGTCCCGAAGAGGAAGGCACCGAAGGATACCCTTTGGAGGGCTCCTGCAATACAAAGGGGCCTTTGCTCGTGATATTTTTGGAGCTGCAGCCGGTCAGCGCAACGAGGATGCACAACAGCAGCACCCCCAAAACGCCGGAAGGGCGAAAAGCCACACAGGACGGCAAAACGCCGTTCAAGCGCATTCCGATTGCCCTGCGGAGAAACATAGACGCGGGAAGGACAACACGATACACTCTACTCACCTCGTGATGTTACCCCGGGCCATTCCGGGGGCATAAATCCATATCCAGTCTACTCGACGAGGCCGAGCTTGGCAATCCTCCGAGACGTGACAACCTTTAAGGATCTCATGATTACAGAGAAAAATACCTCCCCACGCAAGGCGTTCCGTTCCGCCCCGAAGTCCGTCGAACAGGATGCATCTCTTGAAAATGCTTCCTGTTCCGATTCCAAAGAAGAACAAGCCGTCCTCTCCGGCGTCAAGCCGGTTTTGGAACTCCTGGAACGGGAACCGGAACGCATCGACGCCGTTCTTGTCCGCAAGGGCAAACGTTCGCAAGATACGGATCGCATCCTCGACCTGTGCCGTACCGCCAAAGTCCGTTTTACGCTTGCGGATGCCCAGAGCCTCGATCGGCTTTGCCCCGCCGGGCATCAAGGGGTCGTCGCCCGGCTTTTCGAGGCCGGTTTCACCGAGTTCGCCGATCTGCTCACGGACGCTACGGACGCTCCCCTGCCGCTCATCCTTGTGCTTGATCAGGTGCAGGACCCCGGCAACGCCGGAACCCTCGCCCGCACGTTATACGCGATGGGCGGGGCCGGGCTGGTCATACCCCGCCACAACGGCACCTTTCTGGGGGCCGGGGCGCGCCGCGCCGCAGCCGGAGCGCTGGAACGCCTTCCGGTCGCCAAGGTTATGAACATCGCCCGGGCGCTGGACGAGGCACGGGACGCGGGATTCCTCATCTACGGGGCCGCGTTCGGCGAAGGCAGCCTCGACGCCTTCACCACCCGCCTGCATACCCCCGCCCTGCTCGTCCTCGGCAATGAAGAACACGGCATACGCCCGCAGGTTGCCAAACGCTGCCACCATCTCCTGCACATCCCCATGCTGCGGACATTCGATTCGCTCAATGTGGCGCAGGCGGGCGGCATCCTGACAAGCTGCTTCGCCCGCCAGCATCTCGAAAAAAATCCGTCCGGAGAATAGCCATGACATCGGAATACAGCATCCCGGTCCGCGAAATCCCCATTGCCACGCTCGGCCAGGCCAAAATCCCCTCTCCGCTTCCTTACGGGAACATGATCAATACCGGAAAGGTGATGCTGAGCCTGAGCCACGAATACGATGAGGACATCGATACCCATCAGACCCTGCTTTTTGAAGAAGCGGGGCCGCGTCAGGATCTGTATTTCGATCCCGGCAAAACCAAATGCGCCATCGTCACCTGCGGCGGCCTTTGCCCCGGCCTCAACGACGTGATCCGGGCCATTGTCCTTGAAGCCTACCACGCCTACAACACGCCTTCCGTTCTGGGCATCCGTTACGGGCTCGAAGGTTTCATCCCCTCCTACAGCCACAACGTGATGGAGCTGACGCCGGCCAGCGTCGAGCATATTTACCAGTTCGGCGGAACGCTCCTCGGCTCCTCCAGAGGGCCGCAGGAACCTTCCGAAATCGTCGATGCGCTCGAACGGCTCAACGTGAGCGTCCTCTTCGTCATCGGCGGCGACGGCTCCATGAAGGCCGCCTCCGCCATCGCCAAGGAAGTACGCCAGCGCAACATCCGCATTTCCATCATCGGCATCCCCAAGACCATCGACAACGACATCAATTTCGTGCCGCAGTCCTTTGGTTTCGACACCGCCGTGGACAAGGCCACCGAAGCCATCGGCTGCGCGCATGTGGAAGCCGTGGGCACGCCCAACGGCATCGGCATCGTCAAGCTCATGGGCCGCGAGTCCGGATTCATCGCGGCGCAGTCCTCCCTCGCCCTGCGTGAGGCCAACTTCGTGCTCATCCCCGAAGCGCCGTTCCAGTTGCACGGCGACGGCGGCTTGCTCCCCGCGCTGGAACGGCGCCTCAAACTGCGCGGGCACGCCGTCATCATCGCGGCTGAAGGCGCGGGCCAGCACCTCCTCCAGCAGAACGAGGCCCGCGACGCCTCCGGGAATCCCGTGCTGTCCGACGTGGGGAGCCTGCTGAGGACGTCCATCGTCGACTATTTCCACGGGAAAATGCCCATCAGCATCAAATACATCGACCCAAGCTACATCATCCGTTCCGTCCCGGCCAACGCCAACGACCGGGTCTATTGCGGTTTCCTCGGTCAGCACGCCGTCCATGCCGCCATGGCGGGCAGGACCGAAATGGTCGTTGCCAAGATCATGGACCGCTACGTCCATATCCCGCTGGACCTCGTCACCAAAAAACGCCGCAAGCTCGACATCCGTTCGGGGCTGTGGCGTGCCGTGCTCGAATCGACCGGACAGGGCGAATTGGCCGGTATGTTGCCCGAAGGCGAAAAAGCGTAACATTCCGTGTCCTCCATGCCCTCACACGATCCACAGCTCAGGCAGATCCGCGCTTCGGCGGGTTCGGGCAAGACCTATGAACTGACCACCAGCTTCCTGAAGCACCTTTCGGGTGCCGCAGAAGCTGGCGGCGGTCCATTTTCCGGGTGCAGCGCCGTCCATTCCGGACCGCACGGCTGGCCCGAAATCCTTGCCGTCACCTTCACGAACCGCGCCGCCGCCGAAATGCAGGAACGGATCATCGGGCGCCTTAAGGATACCGCCCTCGGTACGGACAAGCCCGCCCCCGGATGGACGCGCGAGCAGGCCCGGAGATGGGTGGGGATCATCCTCCGCCGCTATGGGGCTCTCAACGTCCGCACCATCGACAGCCTCCTGCATCTTATCGTCAGGCTGACCGCGCTGGAACTGGATCTGCCTCCCGACTTCGAGCCCGTATTCGCCACGGATGAGGCCATCGCGCCGCTTCTGGACAGCCTGCTGGAACAGTCGCGGCGTGACGAACGGCTTCACTCCCTGCTGGAGGAGGCATGTCGGAACGTTTTTTTCCATTCCCCCCGACAGTCGTTCCTTGCGGGAAAAAGTTTGCGGGAACAGGTGATGGAAGTACTCCTTCCCGTCATGGAGGCACGGGAAACCCCGCTGGCCCACCCCTCCGAGATTGCCGACCGGCTTGGCGCCTTGATCCGCAACCTGCGCGATGCGGCGGAAAACCTTTTGTTTCTGCTGACTGAAGAAAAGCTCGCTGTCTCCAAGCATCTTCTCAATGCCTTGGACGCCTGCAGGAAAAACCCGCCGAAAAACCTGCCCCCAAAATCCACCATGTGGGATAAGGGGAGTCTGGACGAGTGCCTCAACAAAGCGTCCAAAGGCAAAGCGTCCGACAAGTCCCTATCCGCTTTCGGCGAGCTTCAAGATGCCGTACAAAAATTAAAAGCGATGGAGAACTGCTCCGCCGGGCACTTAAAGTCATGCCGTTTGTGGAACTGGCGCGGGAACTCTCCGGTCAGGTTCCCGACTTTCTCAAGCGCGAAGGGGCCGTTCCCCGCCGCCTTCGTCCCCCGTCTGGCCCGTCAGGTGCTGTCGGGCGACTATGGCGTTCCCGAAGCGTTTTGCCGCTTGGGGACGAGCCTGACCCACATCCTCGTGGACGAATTCCAGGATACCAGCCGCGAACAGTGGGAAGCCATCCATCCCCTTGTATTGGAAGCCCTTTCTCGCGGCGGTTCGCTCACATGGGTGGGCGACGTCAAACAGGCCATCTACGGCTGGCGCGGCGGCGACGCCACGCTATTTGACGAGGTCCGCTCCGATGCGGAACTGTGCGCCGTCGCGCCCGAACCGCGCGTCGACATCCTCCCACCAACTGGAGGAGCTGCCGGGCCATCGTCGAAACCAACAACACCCTGTTCCGCCAGCTTTCCGAAACAGCCACGGCTAAAGCCGTGCTGTCCGCCATGCTCCCCAAAGACACGCCGTCCCCCCTCCTGGCAGCCATTCTTGAGGAAGGGGCCCTGCTGCTCAAAGAAGGCTTTGCCGGTTCCGAACAGAACGTCGCGCCCGACAAGGCCGAAGGTTTCCTGCGTCTCCAGCGCGTCTGCGGCGACAAGAGCGAAGATCTGGACGAAGAAGTCCGCGAGCGTCTGCTGGGATGCGTTCAGGAGGTCGTCTCACGCCGTCCGTGGGGGGACGTCACCGTGCTGGTGCGCTCCAACGGGAAGGCCGCACAGGTCGCCGGATGGCTCATGGAGGAAGGGATCCCCGTCGTCACCGACAACAGCTTCCTGCTCGCCGAGCATCCTCTGGTGGAACAGATCACGGCGCTCCTGACGTTCCTCGATTCCCCGCGCAACGATCTGGCATTCTGGACATTCCTTTCCGGCCGCCAGATGCTGTTGCCGCTTATCCCTCTGAGCGAACAGGCGCTGGAAGACTGGGCCGCCGCCCGCCGGACGTCGGAGCGCCGCAACATGCCGCTGTTCATGGCCTTCCGTGAAGATTTCCCCGACATCTGGAGGAAGTGGATCGCGCCTTTCCATGCCGACGCGGGGCTGCTCACGCCCTATGACGTCACCCGCGAAGCGTTGGGGCGCCTCGACATATGGAGCCGCTATCCCGATGAGGCCGCCTTTGTCCGCCGCTTTCTGGAAATCATTCACGTCGCGGAAGGACAAGGATACGGTTCGTTATCCTCGTTCCTCGACTATTGGAACAAGCACGGGCAGCAGGAAAAAGCCCCCATGCCGGAAACCCTCGACGCCGTGCGGGTCATGACCATGCACAAATCGAAGGGACTGCAATTCCCCGTCGTCATCGTGCCGTGGCACAACTTTTCCCAACGGGTGGACAGCCCTGCCGTGGAGACGCATGTGGACGGGCTGACGGTGCTTGCTCCGCGCGGCCCGGCCTCCGGCTACGCACACTACAAGGCCATTGCGGACAACGCCCGTGAAGCGCTGCACCTGCTTTATGTGGCGTGGACGCGGGCGGAAGAGGAGCTGCACGCCTTCCTGACGGAAACGTCCTCCAGCCGCAATGCATCGGGGCTCGGAAGCGGCCTGAACGTGCTTCTCGGCGCGCTTCCCATGACTGAAGAAACGTTTGAGACAGGTGCGCCTCCTTTCGTCCGCCCCGCCGAACAGGCTCGGGAGCCCAAAACGATGCGGGATGGCAAGGCTGTTGCCGAAGAGCTGGCACTGATCGAACCGGAAAGCATCCCGGCAGGACAAAGCAACGAACGCTGGCGTCCCATGCACTGGCTGCCGCGTTTGCGTATCTTCCGAAATCCGCTGGAAGAATTTTCGTTTACCCAAAAACGCCGCGGCACGTTCGCGCACCACTGTCTGGCTTGCCTGCAAACGGCGGGGCAACTGACGGGGCACCCGGAAGAGGATGCCCGCCAAGCCTTCAAGCAGGGCTTGCGCACGTTCCCGCTCCCGATCCGTGACCCCGAAACGGTCGAACACGAGATCGTGGAAATGCTGGCATGGTACGCGGCCCTGCCCGAGTCCGGGGAATGGCTGCGATACGGGACGCCCGAGCAGGAGATCGTTGACGAATCCGGCGAATTGTACCGCTCCGACCTTGTGGTCGACGACGGGAAACGGATTACCGTGGTCGAATACAAAACGGGAGCGCCAACTCCAGCGCACGAAATCCAGCTCCAACGCTATATGCGCCTCATTTCCAAGGCGGCGCCCCGACCTGTCCGAGGCGTACTGGTATACCTCGATCTCAAACGCCTTGATTACAAACAGCTACAGACATGAAGCGTTCCACCTCCATCCTCCTTTATGTTTTGCTCCCCCTTTTCTGGGCGCTCGTCCTTGCGCTCGGCTTCTTCATCTATACGTTCAATCAAGATCCCGTTGGGCTCGCCCGCTCGCTGTCCGCCCGCTTTTCCGCTCCTGAAGCCGGGTTTGTCCTGTCGGCGGATCAAGCTTCGCTCTCCCTCTTTCCGCGTCCGGCGGCCAGCGTTTCCGGCCTGACCATCCGTACCCCGGCAATGACGCTGTTCGTAGACGAAGGGACCGTCTATCCTGATTTCTGGGCCCTGCTCCACGGAGAAACGCGCATCGCCGGAGTCCGTCTTCTCAAGCCCACGCTGCTGCTTGAGCCGCCAGCCGGAACGACGCCGGACGCGACGCAACAGCCGCGATTCTCCATACCACCGCAACTTGCTGAAATGGATATCGATCTCGAAGACGGAACCATCGCCTCTCTCCTTCCCGGCGCGAACAAGTCCGGGATTCACTCTCAATGGCAGATGTCCGGCATTTCCGGAAGCGCCACCGTTCCGGGAAACGGAGACCCCGGTGAGCTCTCGCTCTCGGTGGGCAAGATGGAATGGTACGGAAACACGCCGCCGGAAAAGAACGGGCAGGCCACCCCAATCCAAACCCTCAGCAACGTTGATCTGGAAATATCCGATCTGGAATATGCGTTCCCGGTTGATGCCGCGGCCATGCTCCGCTTCAAAGCCACTTGCGCCATGCCGCTTTCCTTTGGCGAGGGCAACCCCCGGTTTGTCCTCGGTGTGACGGCCCGCACCACTCAAGGCACGCTCGCCATTGACGGCGTGGCCTCCCTTGACGGCACTTTTTCACTGAAACGCCAATCCGTTCCCGTCCATGTCCTGCTTCCGTTCACGGCGGAAGCCCCTTTGGGCTCCCTCTTTCAGGGTGCCCCTCTCCCGCAGATCGCGATCAAAGGGGCCAGCCTCAAAGTCGAAGGGGATCAGGCCACGTTGGACGGACGGCTGCTCTTCGGCGCGGATTATGTGCCGACGCTGCGAGGGACGCTCGTCCTCAAGCACCTCAGCCTTCCCCGCTGGTTCGGCTTTGCGCGGGATCTCCCGCCGGGCGTGCAAGTCGCCTTGGATAACATCTCGGGAACGCTTCCGTTTGAGCTGACCCCGCAAAAACTCGTCGCCTCTTCCGTCACCGCGACGACGCTGAACACCGTCTTTACGGGAGGCGGAAGCGTCAACGATTTTTCCAATCCCGTCATTGCGCTGCACCTTGCGACCAAAGACGCCCCATTGAACCGGGTATTCCCCGAAGTGGAAAACAAGGCGGTTTCCGCGCCGTCCTACAAAGTGCCGCCGCTTCTCGGAGGAGACGATTCCAACACGGCGGTGGGCTATGACATCCATTTGGAAGCCGCCCGCGCCACATTGTGGAAGTGGGCGGCCAACGGCGTTTCCGTCCGTATTACGCCCGATCCGGCCAGTAGAACGGAACAGACCAAAGTCGCCATCCGCTGCGGCTCACTGTACGGCGGATCGGCACAAGGCGATCTCATCCCCGGCGACGTCATGGCCCTGAATCTCACGGCCAGCGGCGTCAACGTCGACAGCCTGTTCAGCCCTGTAGCGGGCTATCCCGTTCTGAAAGGCACATTGACAGGTTCGGCCAGTTTTACGGCACGGCCGACTTCGCCCGCCGCTTTCCTCTCCTCGCTGAAAGGCAAGGGGGAAGCGCTTATCGAGAAAGGCAATCTGTCGCTTTCTCGGGCCAAAAAAGAAAAAAATCTCGCCTTCTCTCAATTGCGCGTCGCTTTTCAGGGGGCGGGAAGCCGGACGCAGGGAACGCAGCCGCGTTATGCCTACACCGGAAATGGCAGGGCAGCCTGACGACGCCGGCCGGGCAGAGTTCGCTCGACCTGACGGGTGCGCTCCAGTTCCCAACGAGCGGTCCTTTCAATCTTTTCGCCGACGCCGTTTCCGCTTCAGGCAAGCTCTCAGCCAACGGCATCGGCGGGCAGGCTTCAGGTAAACTGTCCCTCAATACGCAAGCCAACACGCTGGAGGCTAAAGAGCTCTCCGGGCAGCTTCTCACGAAAGACGCCTCCGCCTCGTTCACCGGTTCCGTAAGCGGAACCCGTCTGGATGCCAATCCGGCATGGGACGCTTCGTTGTCCGTTTCCACGGGAAACCTCCGTGCCCTCCTCGCCCAATGGGGCATGTTGCCCTCCAGCCTTCCCCAACAGGCGCTCAGGCAGGCGCAGATCAAAGCAAAAATCCGGGCGGACGAGTCCATACTGCGCCTTTCAGAGCTTGAAGGGCGCGTCGATGATACCCGCCTTGCCGGCCAAATCGAAGGCACCAAAGGAACTCCTCCGCACTGGACCGCCAAGCTCCGGCTTGGGACATTGCGTCTGGGGGACTATCTGCCCGCGTCTTCCAAATACGCCCAACCGAGTACACCGTGGCAGACCGAATGGCTCAGAAAAGTGCAGCTGGATGGGGATCTCAGTGTGGAACGTCTGGTCATCGCCCGCATTCCGCATGAAAACCTGACCGTTCCCGTGACCATCAAAAACGGTGTGCTCACGGCCGACCCCATCAAGGCCCGTGTCGCTGGGGGAACGGCGGGGGCCGGATTGCGCGCGGAGGGCACTGCGGGAGGGCTGCTCGCGCGATTGCGGTATACGCTGAGCGCCGTCAATGTCCTGACGCTGTGCAAGGAACGGGGGCAGGAGCAACTGCTGTCCGGCACGGGAAGCCTTGACGCGGACGTTTCCGGCCTGCTCCGCTCCGGCGCGGATATCCCCGCCGCCCTGAGTGGCACTCTCAATTTCGTTATCCGGAACGGGGAATTGGATGCGAAGAAACCCGGCCCTATGAGCCGTTTCAGTTCCCTGAGCGCTTCCGGGGCGCTTTCCAAGGGAATCCTGACCACACGCGATCTCAACCTCTCCGGCGGCCTGTCCGTCCGAGGCCAAGGCAGCATCAATCTTATCAACAAAACGCTCAACTATGCCTTGAACGTAACCGGGCCCGGTATCCCGGAAATTCCAGTGCGCTACTACGGCAGCCTTGACGCGCCGCAGCGCAGTTTCAACGCTACCGGTATTTTAGCCAATGTCTTCAACAGTATCGGCAGCGGAGTCCTCAACATTCTGGATATTGTGGTTTCCGCCCCGCTCCGCCTGCTTGCGCCGTAACGGAAAGGGACCGAATCGCTTCGGTCCCTTCGATTTATTCACCGATGGTGTACTCAACCCACGGCAGGCTGACCACACGCACCAGCTTGAGGAAGGCTACAACATCATCGGGGCCATGATAGCGGGTCACCTTGAGATCGTCATAACTCAGCATCGCCACCGGAACGCCGGGAAAGAGCGCTTGGGCGCGTTCCGAAAACGCTTCCAGTTCGCTGGGATTCATAAACAGCTTGGGGTCGACCAGCACCACCGCGAAATCCAGCCCGCATTGCGTCACTCGCGCCGCTTGCAACTTCGGCATTGTCATATCCTTTAGGTTTCTGTTACGCCTTTTCAGGGAAAAACCTCTCCACTGAGGCGAGGTCTCCCGTTTGTACGTCTTCTTCACGCAAAAGGCTACGGTCCGTACGCCACCCCCGCATATTTTCATTTGAAACATCCCCGATCCGGGCTACAGCCAAAAGAACACCATGCTTAGAGGAGAACGCCATGCCCAATCATGCGGCCTTCAATTGGAAGTTTCACAGGATCGGCGGTCTGGATCAGGTGACCTTGCGGACGCCTGAAGAACTGCTGCACCTCAACGAGCTTGACCCCAAACTCTGGGTCGCGCTCAGTTGCCCTATCGACAAACTCCAGTTCGACGCACGGACGCTGGAACTGCTTGACGCCGACAAGGACGGGCGCATCCGCATTCAAGAGGTTCTCGACGCCGTTCGCTGGACTGTGGACCGCCTCAGCGATCCGGCACTGCTGGCCGAAAGCCGTCCGGAGTTGGCCCTTGAGGAAATCAGGCAGGATACGGATGAAGGCCGCCTGCTTTATTCCACAGCAAGCCGTATCCTCACGCAAGGTGGAAAAGAGGGGGCTCTCACGCAGGAGGATATAGCGGAAGCCATTGACGCGGCTACACAGACCGCCTTCAACGGCGACGGCGTGATGACGCCGCACCCTTCCTTCGATCCCGATATGAACCGCTTCATCGAAGACATCGTCGCAACGACGGGCGGAGCAACCGACGCCGGAGGCCAGCAAGGCGCCACGCTCGAACTGGCCCAAACGTTCATGCGCAACATACAGGATTACAAGGCGTGGTTCGACGAACTTGCGGCCTATGCGGACACGTTTCCGCTTGGTTCCGGTACGGACACGGCCTTCCAGATTTTCCAATCCGTACGACCCAAAATCGATGACTACTTCACGCGCTGTCAGCTTGTCGCCTTTGACGTTCGGGCCTCGGATGCGCTCAATGCCCCGGAAACGATTTTTGCCCAGCTTGTCGATCACCCCCTCAACACGGATGACGAGGCCATGCGCGAACTGCCTCTCGCGCATATCGCGGCGGATCAGCCGCTTCCTCTTGAAAAAGGCCTCAACCCCGCATGGCGCGATCAGATCATCGCTCTGAAAGATACGATTGCCGTTCCTCTCCTCGGCGTACGGGACGAGCTGACCTCCGATAAATGGCAGACCATCAAAACGCGTTTCGCCCCGTATGCGGAACTGGTTGCCCGCAAGCCCGAAAACGGTGTGGAAAAACTCGGCATGGAACGTCTTGGAGAACTGCTCTCCAGCGACCTCCCGTCCCGTTTCGAGGCGCTGACGCAACAGGACGAAGACGCGGCGGGCCACCTCAAAACGCTCACGGACGTGGAGCGCCTCGTCCTCTACCATCACCACCTGCACCGGCTGTTGATGAACTTCGTTTCCTTCTGCGACTTCTACGCCCTTTCACGGCCTACGACCTTTCAGATCGGCACGCTGTTCATCGACGGCAGAGGTTGCAATCTCTGCCTGCGCGTGGACGACATCACCAACCACGCGGCACAGGCCCAGCCCAGCCATCTCTGCCTTGCCTATTGCGAGTGCTCACGCCTCGACACGGGCCAAAAGATGAATATCGTCGCGGCGGTTACGGCGGGTGACTCCAACCTGCTGATACCGGGGCGGCACGGCGTTTTTGTGGACACGCAAGGGCAGAGCTGGGAAGCCGTTTTGGTCAAGCTGGTGGATAACCCCATCAGTATCCGTACAGCCATGTTCGCGCCTTACAAACGGTTCGGGCGCATGATCACCGACCAGCTCGAAAAGCTCGCGTCGTCCAAAGATTCAGCGCTCATGTCCGACGCCTCCAAATCCATTGATAAACTGACTACGGATGCCCAGAAGGAAGCCAAGCCGTTCGACATCGGGCGGAGCATGGGGATCTTCGCGGCTATCGGGCTCGCCCTCGGCGCCATCGGCACGGCGCTCGCCAGCATCGCGGCGGCGTTGTTCTCTCTGGCATGGTGGCAGTTTCCCCTGCTGTTCGTGGGGATCTTCCTGTGCATATCCGGCCCCTCCATGTTCCTCGCATGGCTGAAGCTGCGGCGCAGGACGCTCGGTCCTGTCCTTGATGCCTCGGGATGGGCGGTGAACAGCCAAATCCCCATCAATTTCATGCTCGGATCCTGCCTGACCGACGCGGCGGCCTTGCCTCCCAATGCCAGCCGCTCCTTTGACGATCCCTTCCGCAAACAGAGCCTCTGGAAAAAATGGGCCGTGGCGCTCGGCGTCGTCTGCCTCGCCGCACTGCTCGCCGGAGGCGGCTATTGGGGCTGGAAGGAGTATCAGAAGCGGCATCCGGCAAAGCAGGAACAGACTAGCGACATCGCCGCTCCCAAGGTTCCCGCCCCTTCGGCCAAGTAAGGGGGGCTTGCCCGCCCCGTGCTCACAGGCTATCTGTAGAAACCGGCCTCTGACGGAGGCCGGCTACGGAGCCTTCGATATGAAAACAACATCCTTACGAATACTGCATACGTCCGACTGGCATATCGGGCGCACCCTCTACGGGCGCAGGCGCTACGAAACCTTTTCCGCCTTCCTCGACTGGCTGGCGGATACGGTCCGCGACCGGCACGTTGACGTACTGATCGTCGCCGGAGACGTGTTCGATACCAGCGCCCCAAGCAACCGTGCGCAAGAGCTGTATTACCGCTTCCTCTGCCGGGTCATGCCTTTCTGTCGCCATATCGTCGTGGTGGCGGGCAATCATGACTCGCCCTCCTTCCTGACCGCGCCGAAAGAGCTCCTGCGCGCCCTCAACGTCCATGTCGTAGGCTCGATCTCGGACGACCCCGGACACGAGATCCTTCGGCTCGACGGCCCGGACGGTGAGCCCGAGCTCATCGTCTGCGCCGTCCCTTATCTTCGGGATCGGGACATCCGAGTGGTCGAGCCCGGCGAAAGCATTGAAGACAAGGAGCGGAACCTCATCGACGGCATCCGCCGCCACTACGCCGCCATCAGCGCGCAGGCCGAGACGTACCGGACGCGGCCGGATCTCCCCATTCTCGCAACCGGGCACCTCTTCGCGTCGGGCGGCCAGACCGCCGACGGCGACGGCGTGCGACAACTCTATGTCGGGTCGCTCGCACAAGTGACCGCCGACTGCTTCCCGGACAACATCGACTATCTCGCCCTCGGGCATCTGCATATCCCGCAAAAAATCGGCGGCTCCGAAACCCGGCGCTACAGCGGTTCCCCCCGTGCCCATGGGCTTCGGGGAACGCGGCGCCAAGAGCGTCTGCCTCGTGGATTTCGCGGGCCGTCAGGCATCCGTGGAGTGTCTGCCCGTTCCTGTTTTTCAGGAGCTGGAACGCATTGAAGGGGCATGGGAGGCCATCGAATCCCGGCTGAAAGCCATCGCCGCCGGGGGCGGGCACCCGTGGCTCGAAATCATCTATACGGGCAGCGAACTCATCAGCGATCTCCGCGACCGGGTCGAAGCGCTTACGGAGGGGACGGACATGGAAATTCTGCGCATCAAGAACGCCCGGATCATGGAACGCGCCCTGGAACGGGATGACGATGCCGACACGCTGGATGCGCTGGACGTATACGAGGTGTTTGAGCGCTGTCTCGCCGCCCACGGCGTGCCCGACGAGCAAAGGCCTGATCTCCGTCTGGCCTACAGGGAAACCGTCGCCTCATTCCTCGAAGAAGACCCTCACGCCTAACGGAAACACCATGCGCATTCTCCAGATCCGCTTCAAGAACCTCAATTCCCTTGCCGGGGAATGGGCCATTGATCTTACGCATCCGGCTTTTTTGTCGGACGGCATTTTCGTCATCACCGGCCCCACGGGCGCGGGCAAGACGACCATCCTCGACGCCGTGTGCCTTGCCCTGTACGGACGCACGCCGCGCTTGCGCCACGTCACCAAAAGCGAAAACGAAATCATGTCCCGCCAGACCGGGGAATGTTTTGCCGAAGTCACCTTCGAAACCCGCTCGGGAACGTTCCGCTGCCACTGGCGCCAGTGGCGGGCGAGGAAAAAAGCCTCCGGGGAATTGCAGGCCCCGCGCCGCGAACTTTCCGACGCCATTTCGGGTCAGATCCTCGAAAGCAATGTTCAAGGCGTGGCCGACAAAGTGGAGGAAGCCACAGGGATGGACTTCGAACGCTTCACGCGCTCCATGCTCCTTACGCAGGGAGGGTTCGCCGCGTTCCTGCAAGCGCCGCCCGATCAGCGCGCGCCCATTCTGGAACAGCTCACGGGGACGGAAATCTATTCGGATGTATCCAAACGCGTACACGCGCGGGTCGTGCTCGAACGCGACAGACTCGAAACGCTGGAAGCGGAGCTGGCGGGCATCCACCTCCTTGAAGAAGCGGAAGAACAGCGCCTCCATGCGGATCTGGCATCATTGATCGAACAGGCTTCCGAAGCGGCCCGGCGGTCCGACCAGACGCAGCAGGCCCTGCTCTGGCTGGAAGGCATCCGCACCCTTCAGGCGGAACTGGCCACGCTGGAAGATCGCAAGAAACAGCTTGCTGGACGGATCGAAGCGTTTCAGCCGGAACGCCGCAAACTGGAGCGCGCCAACAGAGCGCTGGAACTTTCCGGAGCCTATGCCGGGCTCGTTTCCCTTCGGGACGCTCAGGCGCAGGCTCTCCGCCAGCACAAGGAATACAGTGAGGCCCTGCCCGCGTGCGAAGCTGAATTGCGGCAAACGGAAACGGCGTTCGCCTCAGCCGGGACAGTGCTGGAACAAGGCAAACGGGAACGCGAGCAAGGTTTGCGGACAACCCGCGCCGTGCGGGAGTATGACACCAAGCTCCTTGAAAAAGAGACGGCCCTGTCCGCCCTCAAGCGGGAACTTGCCGAGCGGGAAAACGCCTTTACCACCGCGCAATCGACCCATCAAAGCCTGAACGCGCAATTGGCCGACATCCGAGCCAGCCTTACGGAGGTGCTTACCGCCCAGCAACACACGGCGGCGGATCAGGGGCTTGTCGAGAACCTGTCCGCCATACAGCACTCCTGCGGACAATTGCGCCAACTGGCCGAAACGGGGCGCGAAAAGAAACGTGCCCTCGAGGCGGCGTTGGCCCGGCAACAAGAGACGGTCAAAGCGCATATGGACGCGCTTGCCCTCAAGGAACGGCAGGATCGGGAAACGGCCCGTCTGGAACAAGCGGTCGCCTTGCGCCGGAAGGCCCTGGCGGAACTCTTGGGCGATCGGAGCGTCGCCGACTGGCGGGCAAGCCTCATGAACACGGCAACCCGCAGCAGCCTGCTGGACAAAACCGAGGAGGCGCGGCGGCAATACGAAACCTGCCTTCTGGGAATCAAGACACTTGAGCAGCGGCAAGAAAAACGTGCCCGCAATGAGGCCAAACTCACGCAGCGCCTGCAATCCGCCGAAAAAGAGCACCGCCGTCTGGAGGCGGAATATGAGAAACGGGAAGCCGAACAGGCCGAATGCTCTCGCCTGCGGGCTTTTGAGGAAGCGCGGAGGCATCTCCATAACGGGGAACCGTGCCCGTTATGCGGAGCCACGGAACACCCCTTCACCGGATTTTCCGTTCCCGCCCCCGCCGGGCCGGAGGAACATCTTGCGCGGCTCAAGGAAGAACTGAAACGCTCCGGAACCGCTTTGGCTTCCCTCCAAGGCGATCTCGCCGGGCTGTCGCGTGAACGGGAATGGGTGACGGAACAGCTGCAAAAAGAAGCCGCCACACTGTCCGAACACGAAACGCACGTGCGCGAATGCCTCGCCGCACTGGCACATCCCTCCATCACCCCCGCCACGCCAAAGCAGCCGCTTCCGGCCACCCTGCTCCTTACGCTCCAAAATCTGCGGGAAACGACGGAGACCGAGCGGCGGCTGGCTGAACGCATCCTGCAACAGGCTGAACAGGAGGACGCCGGGCTGCAAGCCGACATGACGGCATATGAGAAGGCCCGGCACGAAGCAAACCGGCTGGAACTGGCCCTGCAAACCGCCCTCCACCATAAGGACAGTGCCGAACAGGAAGCCGTGCGCACCGAACGCGAGCGGTGTTCGCTTCTGGAGCAGTACACGGCATTGCGCCAAACCGTTTTGCAGGGGCTGCGGCCTTACGGCATCGAAAGCCTCGCTGTGGACGGGCTGGAGGCCTTGCTCCACAGCCTGTCTGAACGCCGTGAACGCTGGGTATCCCGGGAAAAGCGGCGTGACCTCTTACAGCAAAAAATGAGCGCGCTGGAACTGGAGTCCCGGCATCTCGCTTCCCGGCTTCTCGATATGGAGAAAGAGCTGGGCAAGCAGCGGGAAGCGGCCCGCTCCCTGTCGGAGGATCGGGAAAAGCTGCGGCTCGACCGGAGGCGGCTGCTCGGGGACAAATCTCCGGATGAGGAAGAGAAACGGCTCAACGGGCTCGTCGAAGAAGCCGAAAAGCGGCTTGAAGGCGTCCGCCAAACCGTCGATGCCGCCAAACAGCGCTTTGCTGGGCTGACCAGCAAACGGGAAACGCTCGATCGCTCGATCGCGGAACGTCAGGCACAAATTGGGCCGCTGGAAGAGGATTTCCGGCTTCACCTCTCACAAACCGGCTTTGCCGACGAAGTGGAATACCGGGACGCCTGCCTCACTGAAACGGTGCGGAACACGCTGGCTCAAAGGGAACAGGAGCTGCTCACGGAACGGGCCGAACTGGAAGCGCGCCTGGCCGACCGTATCGCGCAACTGGCTGCCGAGCGCGAAAAACAGGTGACGGATCGCACGCGGGAAGAACTCGACGAGACGCTGGCAACGCTTCGGGACACGCTGAAGACCCAACAAGAAGCCATTGGCGGCCTGAGGCAGAAGCTCCACGACAACCACATGGTCAAGCTGGCGCATCAGGAGCGCACGGCGGCGGTGGAGGCGCAGCGCCGCGAGTGCCGCCGCTGGAACGATCTGCACGATCTCATTGGCTCCGCCGACGGGAAAAAATACCGCAATTTCGTGCAGGTGTTGACGTTTGAAATCATGATCGAGCACGCCAACCGCCAGCTACGGCGCATGACCGACCGGTATCTGCTTCTCCGCAACAAGGAGCAGCCGTTGGAGCTCGACGTCATCGACGGCTATCAGGCCGGAGAAGTCCGCTCCACCAAAAACCTGTCCGGCGGCGAGAGTTTCATCGTGAGCCTTGCCCTCGCCCTCGGGCTTTCGCAAATGGCCAGCAAGACGGTGCGGGTGGACTCCCTTTTCCTCGACGAAGGGTTCGGCACGCTGGATGAGGATACGCTGGACACCGCGCTGGATACGCTGGCCGGGCTGCACCGGGACGGCAAGCTCATCGGCGTGATTTCGCATGTGGCGGCCTTGAAGGAGCGCATCGGGACGCAGATACAGGTCACTCCCAAAACCGGAGGCCGCAGCGTCGTCAGCGGGCCCGGCTGCTCTTCGGTATAAGAACATGGCCTAATCCACGACAACGTATCGCCTTTCCCTTTGGCGCGAGAAATCGGCACGTTTTCCGGCGGGCAGTCTCCGCTTGCCTCAGGCGCAAAAGTCACCTATTCATCCTCCCACACCCTAAGGAGGAACAACAGTGGAACAGGGTATCGAACGCGAAAAGTTGGGGAGCCGCCTCGGCTTCCTGCTGTTATCGGCCGGCTGCGCCATCGGCCTCGGCAACGTCTGGCGCTTCCCCTTCATCACCGGAGCCTACGGTGGGGCGGCTTTCGTCCTCATCTATCTCGTTTTTCTCGTCATTCTCGGCCTTCCCATTATGGTGATGGAGTTCTCCGTGGGCCGGGCCGCCAAGCAGGGCATCGGCCTGGCGTTCCGCAAGCTGGAACCCAAGGGGACGTTCTGGCATCTGTACGGCTACGGGGGCATCATCGGCTGTTACGTGCTGATGATGTTCTATACGACCGTCACCGGGTGGATGCTGTCCTACTGCTGGTATATGGGCTCGGGTCAGCTTTCGAGCCTTACGCCCGAGCAGATCGGCGCGTTCTTCGGCGGGACGCTCGGCGATCCTTTTGATCAGGTCGGCTGGATGGCCGTTACGGTCGTCGCCGGGTTCCTCGTCTGTTCCATGGGATTGCAAAGGGGCGTCGAGCGCATTACCAAAATCATGATGGGTTGCCTGCTTGTCGTCATGCTCTTTCTGGTGATCCGCTCCGTCACCCTGCCGGGGGCCGAAAAAGGCATCCTGTTCTATTTGAAGCCCGACTTCGGCAAGATGTTCCAGCACGGCATCTGGGAGCCCATCTATGCCGCCATGGGGCAGGCGTTCTTCACCCTGAGCCTCGGCATCGGCGCCATGACCATCTTCGGCAGCTACATCGACAAGCAGCGCTCCCTGACCGGCGAGTCCATCCACATCTTGCTGCTGGATACGTTCGTCGCGCTCATGGCGGGCCTCATCATCTTCCCGGCCTGTTTCGCCTTCGACGTCGATGCGGGCTCCGGTCCCGGCCTCGTGTTCGTCACCCTTCCCAACGTGTTCAACAGCATGCCCGGCGGACAGCTGTGGGGCATGCTCTTCTTCGTCTTCATGAGCTTCGCGGCCCTCACCACGATCATCGCCGTGCTGGAAAACATCGTAGCCTACGGCATCGACGTGCTCAAATGGACCCGCAAGAAGGCGGTCACCGTCAACTTCGTTCTGGTCTTCCTGCTCTCCCTGCCCTGCGCCCTCGGCTTCAACGTGCTGTCCGGCATCCAGCCCTTCGGCCCCGGCTCCATGATCCTCGATCTGGAAGACTTCATCGTCAGCAACAACCTGCTGCCCCTCGGCTCTATGGTGTTCCTGTTCTTCTGCTGTTACAAGCGCGGCTGGGGATGGGACAACTTCATCGCCGAAGCGGACACCGGCAAGGGCCTCATGTTCCCGAAGGGGCTGCGCCTGTACGTCAAATATGTCCTGCCGTTCATCGTGTTCTTCGTTTTCGTGCAGGGGTATATCGACAAGTTCTTCAAGTAGCGCTTCAAGCACGCTCGTTTCCATATGGGGAAGGCTCCGGCCTTCCCCTTTTTATATCCCATAACGTGAACCTCCGGCCCCCACTTATCACTGACAGCCGCCTTTCCTGTGCGGTATGCTGCAAGCCTGCCTGTTCCTCGAATCCCGTCCCATCGGGACGTTCCGGGAACGGAATCCTTTTTCTGCGGAGGGCTCATGCGGAAACCTCATTGTACCGAGCAGGCATTGCTCAAACGGCGCGACGTGATCAAGGGCGGCGCCGTCGTCCTCGCTTCGGCGTTCTTTCCTTTTTCCATTGAAATCCTCAATGCGGGAAGCGCCGTCGCCGCACCGCCCGCCCCCTCGGGGACAGGGGAAGAGCGCATCCTCTGGAACTCCTGCAACGTCAACTGCGGCAGCCGTTGCGCCCTGCGGGTGCACGTCAAAGACGGCGTGATCACCCGCGTAGAGACGGACAACACCGGAGACGACCGCTACGGTATGCAGCAGCTCCGTGCTTGTCCGCGCGGGCGCTCCATGCGTCAGCGCATCTATGCCGAACAGCGCATCCCCTATCCCCTGCGCCGAGTGGGCAACAGAGGAGAAGGCAAATTCGAACGTATCAGCTGGGAGGAAGCCTTCAAGGAGATCGGACAAAGGCTGCGCGGCACCATAGACACCTACGGCAACGAGGCCGTCTATCTCAACTACGGCACGGGTGCCCTCGGCAGCACCATGGGCAAAAGCTGGCCTCCGGCCGCCACGCCCGTGGCCCGGCTCATGAATCTCGTGGGTGGTTACCTGAACCACTATTCGGACTACTCCACCTGCCAGATCACGGTAGGTATGCCCTATTTGTACGGCGGGAGCTGGGTTGACGGGAACTCGCTTTCCGACATGGAAAACAGCGAACTGGCCGTGTTCTTCGGCAACAACCCCTCGGAAACGCGCATGTCGGGGTGCAAGGCCAAAACGCTCCAGCACGCCCGTTTCACCCGTAACACCCGCGTCATCATCATCGATCCGCGTTATACCGATTCCATGGTGTCCGTGGGCGACGAATGGATTCCCATCCGCCCGGGTACGGACGCGGCCCTCAGCGCGGCGCTGGCCTACGTGATGATCACCGAAGACCTTATCGACAAGCCCTTCCTCGCCAAATACACCATCGGCTATGATGAGGAATCCCTGCCCAAGGGCGCTCCAGCCGGTTCGTCCTACAAATCCTACATTCTGGGGCAAGGCCCGGACAAGACGCCAAAGACTCCGGCATGGGCCTCGCGCATCACCGGGATTCCCCCGGCCCGCATCGAGAAGCTGGCCCGCGAGATCGCCGGGGCCAGGCCGTGCTTCATCTGTCAGGGCTGGGGCCCGCAGCGCACCACCAACGGGGAAAACATTTCCCGCGCCATCGGTATGCTCGCCGTGCTCACCGGCAACGTGGGCATCAAGGGCGGGAATACCGGGGCGCGCGAAAACGCGGGATACAAGCTTCCCATGGCGACCTTCCCCACGCTGGAAAATCCCGTGAAGACGGAACTCTCCTGCTTCAACTGGTATCAGGCCATCGACGACTACAAGCAGATGACCGCCACCACGGCAGGCATCCGGGGACGCGAAAGGCTCATCGCGCCGATCAAATTCATCTGGAACTACGCGGGGAACTGCCTGACGAACCAGCACGGCGGCATCAACCAGATGCACCCCATCCTGCTGGACGACAAAAAGTGCGAGACCATCGTGGTCATCGACACGACACTGACGCCTTCCGCCCGTTATGCGGACTTTCTGCTGCCAAGCTGTTTGAACCTTGAGGAGCATGACTGGACTTCCGACGGCGACAGCAACATCGCCTACGTGATCTTCGATAACAAGTGCATTGAGCCGCTCGGCGAAGCCAAAAGCATCTATGACATCTGCGCGGGCGTTGCCAACGAGCTCGGCGTGAAGGAGGCCTTCACGGAAGGCCGTACCCAATACCAATGGCTGGAGAAACTGTACGCGGAGTCCCGCAAGGCCATCCCCGAACTGCCGCCCACGCTGGAGGAAGCCTACACGATGGGCGTGTACAAAAGGTACTTCCCCGAAAACCATATCGCCTATAAAGCATTCCGGGACGATCCCGAGGCCAATCCCTTGCCCTCGCCGTCGGGCAAAATCGAGATCTATTCGCCGCGCCTCGCCGAGCTGGCGGAAACATGGACCCTGCTGCCCGGTCAGGCCATCACCGCGCTGCCCGAGTACATCCCCAACCCCGAAGGCGCGATCAGCCCGGAACGCAAGGAGTGGCCGCTGCAGCTCATCGGGCACCACTACAAGCAGCGCACGCACTCGACCTACGGGAACTGCTGGTGGCTGCAGGAAGTCGCGCCGCAAGAGCTCTGGATCAACCCCATCGACGCGAAAGCCCGCGGCATCGAATTCGGGGATCGTGTGAAGGTGTTCAACGGGCGCGGCGTTTCCTTCGTTAAAGCCAAGATCACGCCCCGCATCATGCCGGGCGTGGTGTCACTTCCCGAAGGCGCATGGCATACGCCCAACGCCGCCGGGGAAGACACCAACGGCTGCGTCAACGTGCTGACCAAGCTTCTCCCGACAGCCCTGGCCAAGGGGAACCCTCACCACACCAATCTCGTGCAGGTGGAAAAAGCGTAACCGCTCCGGAGGGACGGCCGCTTCTCCGGGCGGCCGTATCTCAGGCCGAAGAAAAGGACCGATTCATGATCAAAAATCCTGCATTCTACTTCAATTCGGAACTGTGCACCGGCTGCAAGGCCTGCATGATCGCCTGCATCGACAAGCATAACCTGAACAAAGGCGTGTTGTGGCGGCGGGTTCTGGAATATTCCGGCGGTGAATGGCTTCCAGTGGGCGACGCCTATGAACAAAACGTCTTCGCCTACTACGTGTCGCTGTCGTGCAACCACTGCGAGAACCCCGTCTGTGCCGAAGCCTGCCCCACGCAGGCCATGCACAAGGACGAGAACGGCATCGTCTCCGTGGATCCGGACCGTTGTGTGGGGTGCCGCTACTGCGAATGGAACTGTCCCTACGGCGCGCCGCAGTTTGACCCCGAGCGCAAGAAGATGACCAAATGCGACTTCTGCCGCGACTATCTTGAGCAAGGCCTGCCCCCGTCCTGCGTCGCGGCCTGCCCTTGCCGCGCGCTGGATTACGGCGAATACGACGAACTGCTCAAGCGTTATGGGGAACAGGCCACCATCGCGCCGCTTCCGGGGCCGGAACTCACCCGTCCCCACTTCATCTGTGCTCCCAACCGTCATTCCAAACCGCAAGGCAGCACTGAAGGGCTGCGCGGGAAACGCATCAGCAACCCCGAGGAGGTTTAGCCATGCACGGTTATTGGAGTCTCGTCATCTTCACCCTGCTCGGCCAAGCCGCGGCGGGTATGCTGATCCTGTCCTTCTTCAGCCGTACCGCCGACACGTCGCGGGCCAAGGCGTGGGCCGCCTGCATCCTGCTCGGCGTGGGCGCGCTGGCTTCACTGGAACATCTTTCCGATCCTACGGTAAGCTTTTACACGATCACCAACGTGGGGACATCGTGGCTGAGCCGCGAAATCCTGTTCGTCGGGCTGTTTGGAGCCGGGCTTCTCCTCTGGCTGATCACGCTCAATGCATGGGCACGCCGTCTGGCCGCCATCCTCGGCCTTGCTTTTGTCTATGTCATGAGCCGGGTTTACACCATCCCGACCGTTCCTTTTTGGAATTCGCTGTTCACCTACTGGCTCTTTCTCGCCACCAGCCTGCTGCTCGGTTCCAGCCTGCTGCTCTTCATGGACGCCCTTGCCGCCCGAAAGGATCCCGAAAAGAAGACAGCGCTCCTGCTCGGCTGGTATCCCGTATTCATCGTATTGGCCTTCATACTCCAAATGCTGGTGATCCCGTTGCAGCTGTTGTTGGCGCAATCGCCGTTCTCCACCTATCTGCTGGCATGGCATTTGACGCTCCTGCTCTTCGGCGCAGCGCTGGGCCCTCTGCTGCTCATCCGTAATGGCGTCAATGAGATGCTTCCGGGCGCTTGCCGAACCTGCCCCTGCCCGCTCTGGATCAGGGCCGGGATCATCCTCCTGCTCATCGTAGCGGGTGAGGTCTGCGGACGCGCCCTGTTCTACAGCGGCTACACATGGTTCGGCATGTAACGAAAAAGCCCCGGGATGACCGGGGCTTTTCACAAAGGGAGGCTCGTATGATTACCACGTCGCTGGTTTTGTTGTTCGTTGTCCTCGTGGCCTTCATGTTCTTTTTGAACAGGTAAACCCTACACTATTTCAAACGCGCTGAAGAAATACCGGGTTTCGAAAGCCGCCGTTTCCGGCGCGTCGGAACCGTGCACGGAGTTCGCCTCGAGGCTGACCGCGTATTTCTTGCGGATCGTCCCTTCAGCGGCCTTTTCCGGGTTGGTGGCACCCATGAGTTCACGATACCGATGGATGGCGTCCTCACCTTCCAGAATGGAGCAAACCACCGGGCCGGAACTCATATAGTCGGTCAGGCTGTCAAAAAAAGGACGTTCCCGGTGTACGGCGTAAAACCCTTCCGCCTGTGCCTTGGTCATGTGGATCATCTTGAGGGCCACGACCTTGAGGCCAGCCCCTTGGATCATGGCAAGGATTTCGCCGGTCAGATTCCGTTGTACGGCATCGGGTTTGATCAGGGAAAGGGTACGCTCAATCATGCTTGTTCACTCCTGTGGGTAAAAAAGGGAGATCCGGTACATGTCTTTCCTGCCTAAAGGACTCCTCGTCAAAAAGCAATCATTCCGCACATACGTCTTCATATGCCGGCACCCTTCCCTTGCTTCTTTTCATTCCCTGTCCGATAGTTCCGAAAAAACATTTCCTTAGGGGGAACAGCCATGAGCATTCGCGACATAGCGGAGCCCATGTCTCTGAATGACGGCACGGCCATGCCGGGATATGGCTTTGGGTGTTACGCCGCGCACGGTGAAGAAATCATCAACGCGATCCGCTGGGCCGTCCGGGACAGCTACCGATACATCGATTCGGCGGCCATGTATGGAAATGAAGCCGAGGTTGGCGAAGCGATCCGTACATGCGGCGTACAGCGTGAGGACCTTTTCATCTCCTCGAAAATCTGGCCGACCCGTTTTGACGATCCGGATGCTTCCCTTGCGCAATCATTGCGGGATCTGGGAATAGACGATTTGGACTGCTGCCTTCTCCACTGGCCGGGGACGGATCGGAAACAACGTCTCAGCGCATACGAAAAACTTCTGAGGCGACGTGAGGAAGGATTCGTCCGCCGGGTTGGCGTATCCAATTTCCAGATCGAACATCTGGAGGAAATCCGACGCGCGTTCGGCAGTTTCCCCGTACTCAACCAGATCGAGCTGCACCCTCTTTATCAGGAGCGTGATTTGTGCGCATACTGCCGGGAAAACGGCATACGGCTCGTGGCGTGGGGACCGCTGTTCCGGGGCAAACTCATGCAGCATCCGGTCATCGTAGAAATCGCCGCCGCCCACGGGAAAACGCCGGGCCAGATTATTCTGCGCTGGCATATCCAGAAAGGGCACATCGCCATCCCCAAATCAAGCAACGAAAGCAGGATACATGAAAACGGCGACGTATTTTCCTTCATACTCACACCGGACGATATGGATCGGATTGATGCGCTGGACTGCGGCGAACATATCGGAGATGATCCGTATACATTCACGGGGATCAAGTAATGCCGCGCGCCCATCATTCACAACGGTCATGAAGTACCGTATCATGGGCCGAAAGGAGCATTTTCATGATACGGCATTATGATGAACTGACCAAATTGGACATGCAGCACAAAGGCGGCAAAGGGCATATGCTCGCCGCGGAACTGCTCAACGGCGAGGATTTCGCGGGTAAGGGCCGCGTTTTCAACCATTGCGTGCTCAAACCCGGCTGTTCCGTCGGCCGGCATCGCCATGTCGGTGATTTCGAGGTGTACCATGTCCTCAGCGGCACTGGCCTGTACTTCGACAATGGCGAACTGAAGCCAGTAACCGCCGGTGACGTGATGATCTGCAAAGAAGGCGAGGAGCACATGCTGGAGAACGACGGTACTGAAGATCTCGAATTCATCGCCTTGATCCTCTACGCGTGATCCGCGTTCCAACACCCGAAACGCACAAGGCTCTCCCCCGAGGAGAGCTTTTTTTGTTGCAGATGGCCCGTAGGGCTTTTTCCGTCATGGACGAACACCGTTTGACGCCGTGATGCACACCGGAATGTGCAGCGCCGACGCGGAATTGCGGTCAAAGCCTTGTATCGTTGTAGCCGATCAGGGAGAAACCCATATGCTTTTCCCGTATTGCTTTCCCTTCCAAAGCGCCTTTCTCCGCTGCCCATGTCTCCTTTCGGGACTTGACGGGAACAGCATGAACTGCCACACCACAACTGGCATATGACAATGATTGTACTTTCCAACAAGCGGGGAGGCTCATGGACATCACCGTCTTTACAGAGCTGGAATTCTTTTTTCGCATCCTCATCGCCGGGATATGCGGCGGCCTCATCGGTTACGAACGCAACAACCGTCTGAAAGAGGCCGGAATCCGCACGCACCTGATCGTGGCACTGGCGGCGGCGCTCATCATGGTTGTTTCCAAATACGGCTTTTCCGACGTGACCACCCTCAAGGGCGTGGCGCTGGATCCTTCCCGTATCGCCGCGCAGATCGTGACGGGCGTGGGCTTTCTCGGCGCGGGCATGATCTTCGTCCGCAACCAGACCATCAGCGGCCTGACCACGGCGGCGGGCGTCTGGGCCACGGCGGGTATCGGCATGACCATCGGCGCTGGGCTCTACTTCCTCGGCGTGGCGGCCACCCTGCTCATCGTAGCGGCCCAGATGACGCTCCACAAAAACTTTACATGGCTCAACTTCCCCGTGGCCGAGCAGATCTCGATGGAAATCGAGGATACGGGGGACGGTGTCGCCTCCATCCGGGACAAGCTCCTGAGTCACAACCTCGAAATCATCAGCATGAAGTCCCGGAATAACGGCAATGGGCTTATTTCGCTGGACCTTTATGTAAAATTGCCGAGGAATTACAACGTGACGCAACTGATGAGCCTGCTCAGCGACAATCCGCACATCAAATCCATAGATCTGTGAGCACAACCCCAGCCCGCCGCGAAGCACCATAAGCGTCACGTTTCCCCATTCGCGGGAAACGGGATGGATCACCGTCCTATCCATCAAGAATAATAGATCAATTTTTTCGTCAGAAAAATGAGGCTTCCGGCGTTCTCAAAGAGCCAAAAGTAGGTAATAGTATCGCGCGCACGGACGTTTGACGGCGTGCGCGCACGCTACTATTGTAGCTCCTGATGTAAACGGAACAGGAGAAAAACGCGGATGACGGAAGCCATCATTCAGATCCAGGACCTTGAAAAGCGGTTCAGGAGCAAAAATACCGAAGTCTATGCCCCTCCAGGGCATCAACCTGACCATCAGGAAAGGGGATATTTTCGGGATCATCGGCAAAAGCGGCGCCGGGAAAAGCACGCTGGTGCGCTGCATCAACATGCTTGAGCGGCCTACCGGCGGAAGCGTCATGTTCGAAGGCAGGGACATGTGCCGTTTGGGTTCCCGGGATTTGCAGATCGCCCGCCGCAGCATGGGCATGATCTTCCAGCAGTTCAACCTCCTCATGCAGCGGACGGCTGAGGAAAACATCTGCTTTCCGCTGGAGCTTGCCGGAGTCAAAAAGGACGCCGCCCGCGAGCGGGCGCGCGAGCTGCTTGAGCTGGTCAACCTGTCCGACCGGGCACAGTCCTACCCGTCGCAGCTTTCGGGCGGGCAAAAGCAGCGCGTCGCCATCGCCCGCGCTCTGGCTACCAACCCCAAGATCCTCCTGTGCGACGAGGCCACTTCCGCCCTCGACCCCGCCACTACGGAATCCATCCTTTCGCTCATCAAGGACATCAACCGGCGCCTGGGGATCACCGCCATCATCATCACGCACGAAATGAGCGTGATCGAGAAAATCTGCAATCAGGTCGCCATCATCAGCCACGGGAGGATTGCCGAAACCGGCTCGGTCGAAGAGGTTTTCTTCCACCCTCAGACCGAAGAAGCGCGCCAGCTCGTCATTCCCGAGGCCTTGCAGGACATGCCGCACAGCAGGCTGTACCGGATCATTTTCAACGGCCGCTCCTCGTTCGAGCCGGTCATCAGCAATCTGGTGCTGGAATGCGGGGCTCCCGTCAACATCATGTTTGCCGACACGCGCGACATCGGCGGGACGGCATTCGGCCAGATGGTGCTGCAACTTCCGGACAACGAAGAGGTCGTCCGGCGTATCCTCGCCTATGCCGACTCCAAGGGACTGATGCTGGAGGAAATGAAGAATGTTTGATCAGGCTACCATCGAAATGTTGCTTGAAGGCGTCGTGGACACGTTGTACATGACGCTGGTTTCCACCTTTTTTTCCTATGTGTTCGGCATGATGATGGGGACGGTCCTCGTCATCTGCCGTCAGGACGGCATCACGCCCCGGCCCATGATCTACGCCGTGCTTGATGTCGTTGTGAACCTGACCCGCTCGTTCCCATTTCTTATCCTCATGATCGCGGTCATTCCCCTGACCCGCCTGCTCGTGGGAACGACCATCGGCAACAACGCCACGGTCGTCCCGCTGGTCATCGCCGCCGCGCCCTTCGTGGCCCGGCTTGTGGAATCCTCCCTGCTCGAAGTGGACGGCGGCGTCATAGAGGCGGCGCAGTCCATGGGGGCGTCCACCATGCAGATCATCATGAAGGTGCTTTTGCCCGAAGCGCTGCCTTCGCTCATTAACGGCAGCGCCATCGCGGCGACCACGATCCTCGGCTACTCCGCCATGTCGGGCGCCGTCGGCGGCGGGGGCCTCGGCAAACTGGCGATCATGTACGGGTACAACCGCTACCAGACCGACATCATGTTCATCACCGTCGTCCTGCTCATCGTCATCGTGCAGGTATTCCAGAGCTTCGGCAACTGGGCCACCAAGCGAAGCGACAGGCGCATTTCCTGATCTTTTTCCGCGACAAACGGCTTCTTGGGCCCACGCCCGCGGCCGTGAACCTTTAACCTTTGATAAGGATACGGTATCATGAAAAACTTCCGCTCCGCCCTTCTGGCCGCGGCCCTGTCCCTTGTCGTCGCAGCCGGTTCCGCAACCGCGGCTCAGGCCACCACGAAAATCCGTGTCGGCGCTTCCCCGACGCCTCACGCGGAAATCCTCAAGGTCGCCAACGATGTTCTGAAACCGCAGGGTTATGAACTCCAGATCATCGAATACTCCGACTACGTGCAGCCCAACATGGCGCTCGAAGGCAAGGAGCTGGATGCCAACTTCTTCCAGCACAAGCCCTATCTTGACGATTTCAACAAGGAAAAGGGCACCAAGCTGGTCTCCATCGGTACCGTGCACTACGAACCCTTCGGCATCTACGCCGGCAAGACGAAGTCCCTTGGCGCCCTGAAGGACGGCGCTATGGTGGCCGTGCCCAACGACACCACCAACGAAGCCCGCGCTCTGCTGCTCCTCCAGTCCAACGGGCTCATCAAGCTGAAGGACAGCGCCGGCCTCACCGCCACCCGCCGCGACATCGCGGAAAACCCCAAGAAGCTCAAGATCGAAGAAATCGAAGCGGCTCAGCTCGTCCGTGCCCTGCCTGACGTCGACCTCGCGATCATCAACGGCAACTACGCCATCCTCGGCGGCCTCAAAGTGGCCGACGCGCTGTCCGCCGAAAAGGCCGACTCCATCGCCGCGACGACCTACGCCAATATCCTCGCCGTGCGTGCCGGAGATGAAAACCGTCCTGAACTCAAGGCGCTGCTCAACGCTCTCAAGAGCGATCAGGTCAAGGAATTCATGACCAAGAAGTACGAAGGCGCTGTGGTTCCCGCCAACTAAGCCGTCTTTACTTCCCCGCCTTTATGCCCTGCCGGGATTCCCGGCAGGGCTTTTTGTTTGCTGCGGCGGCGTAGCCCGCGTTGCCATGTTTCGTTTTTCTTCCTGGACATTGCAGCCTTACCGAGGCACATTGCCTTTTGGATATTCTTTCAGTATGATAGAAAAAGAGCGTACTCATGTGCTGAATACGGACATGGCAACACAGGATGTCCTTCCTTTGATCAATCCCATAAGCCTGAAGAAAGCCTCGCCGCCAAATAGCGGATCAATGGGAAACGTTCATCTTTTCCCTTCGTGATTTCCATAGCTTTTGTCTGTTTTTATACGGATGTGCCGCTGGCATTCCTTCAGCGCTCCAACAGGGATACCGCGTAAGCTGTATCTCCTCCCCATAATGTGCGTGGCGTGTTCCCCCGAAAACATGCCACGCACATTTCTATTGCCGCGTTGCGAAAAGAGAAGAGAAAAATGGACAGGGAGAAATGAAAAACGCCTCTCCGTATGATGTATCACATTGCTTTACTTGACTTCTCAATCCAACGGGGATACCTGTTCACCCCGTTGCGTTCCAAATACTTTCTGCAAAAGGTTGCAGAACGCAGGCAAACAGGAATACGGCCAGCCGCCCTCCCACAGGGGGAAAAGGAACCGGCCGGCGCATCCGGCGACTTTCCAAGGGAAAGTCGCCGTTCGGGTTGAATCAAAGGATGAAACACGGCAAACACATTCAGGTATCGGAATCTTTCCTGCTCTGCGCCCTGCTGACTATGACGGGAGGATTCCTTGATGTCTACACCTACATCACGCGAGGGCATGTCTTTGCCAATGCGCAGACAGGGAATGTCGTGCTCCTCGGGCTCAACCTTGCGGAAGGCAATATCAAGGAAGTCGCCTTTTACCTCTTCCCCATCATCGCGTTTGCCCTGGGCATCCTGTTCACGGAATGGATACGGGCCAAGTTCAAGGAATACGATCTGCTGCACTGGAGGCAGATCGTTGTTTTCTTCGAGGCGCTTCTCCTGTTTTTTCCGGCCTTCATGGCCTCGGGGATGTGGGATACAGCCGTCAACATCCTGGTTTCCTTCGTCTGCGCCGTACAAGTGGAAAGCTTCAGGAAAGTCAACGGGCACAGCGTGGCGACGACCATGTGTACCGGCAATCTCCGCAGCGCTACCGAGCAGATATTCCATTATGTCCGCACACGAGACCCCGATACAAGGAAAACCATCCTCAGCTACTACGAAATCGTCGTCTTTTTCGCGCTCGGCGCGACACTGGGAGCCGCCTTGTCCGCCCTCTTCGCTGAAAAAGCCATTCTGTTCTGCTGCCTCTTTCTCATCATAGCGTTCTTGAGCATGTTTGCGAAAGAGATATGAACGTGAAAAACACAGTCAGGCCATGTGGAAGAGAGAGTGTGTGTCCCTCACATATCTGACTAGCACGTCTAATATAGATATTTATTCTTTAATTTATTATAGTTATATAAATATACCAGGGCCGGGTGTAAAGCCCCCGCAGTTAGTGCAAAGCTAAACTGGAGCCCCCGGCATGTTTGAGGGCAAACTCTTCTGGTGTGAGATTGCCCAATGATTCGTGTGGCCTTTGCTCGTTGTATTCTTGTACCCATGCGTCAACGATGGTGCGAATCTCACTCAGCCTGCTAAAAACATAGAAGTTCAGTACCTCCTCGCGGAAGGTGCGGTTGAACCGCTCCACATATGAGTTTTGCGTGGGTTTGCCGGGTTGAGTGAACTCAAGGTCAATCCCGTGTTGTTCAGCCCATCCGGCAAGTTGCGCCGAGACAAATTCCGGGCCTTCACGGCTGAAATCGTCAAGCACGCTGACCGTGCATCAGCGCATCGCTCATAAAGTCCACAGACCAGCAACCGTTGACGACGGTTTGCGCCTCCAGACGGACGGGAGCTCGGCTGGGCAGGCGCCGTTTTCCTTTGCGGCGCATGTTCAACTGCAGCTGCCGATAAATTCGGTAGACGCGCTTATGGTTCCATGTATATCCATCGCGACGCAGCACAGCAAAATATTTGGCAAATCCGTATCGCGGGTAGCGTTCGGCCAGCTCAAGAAGCGTCGTTATCACAAGGCTGCCGTCACGCGGCGTTGGTTTGTAAAGAAACACGCTTCGACTTATGCGCAATGCCGTGCACGCCTTGCTGACGGAAAGTCCATGCTCTTCGTGAACGAACAGCACGACGTCACGCTTCTCGGCCTGGCTTCAGAGTTTTTTTCGATCACATCCTTCAAGGGCCGATTTTCCAGGCTTAAGTCCGCATACATTTGTTTGAGAAGGGCGTTTTCATGCTCAAGGTCGCGCATACGCTTGATGTCCGAAGCTTCCATGCCGCCGAACTTGCTCTTCCAGGCGTAGAACGTGGCACTGCTGATACCGTGCTCACGACATACGTCCTTGGCAGTCCTGCCCGCTTCGCCAGACTTCAGGATTGTGATGATTTGGTGTTCAGAAAACCGTGACTTCTTCATGGCTCCCTCTGGGGATGGTTTACCAGAAGTCTCCAGTTTTGGTCTCCACTATTTTAAGGGAGGGTTACGCCGCTCTCCTTACTGAAAAAGCGGACAGGCCAAAAACAGGAATATTCCACCCTGAACAGTGAAACGAGGAATGTAGAAAAGGCTGTGCGGAATGAAACGGAACCTCCTTCAGGATTCAGTCTCAAACCTGATAGACCGAATGAGGAATGAGGAGCGAACGCCGTCCACTTCGGATGCCACCGAATACGCTTTGCCAAGGGAGTACCAAACAGGATATCGTCAGGGAAAATCCTCCTCAGGCGGTTCCTATGGAACACAATGTTTGCACCGGCATCTCGGATGTCCGTTACTTCAGCCCGCGTCTGCTGGCCGCGCTTACGGGCATTCTTTCCTCACCCCTGACCGTCATTGAGGCTCCGATGGGTTACGGCAAGACCGTGGCCGTGCGCGAGTTTCTGCGCCGGGAAAACCTGGCCGTGATCTGGGTTTCCGTGCTGGATTCCCCGGACGGCGCCTTCTGGCGTTCCCTGTGCCGGGAATTGGAGCGTCTGCCCGAGACGGCGGAAACGGCGCGAGCGCTGCGCAGCCTCGGCCCGCCTTTCGCGCCCGATGACGCGGCCCGACGCGATGCGGCGCTGGAACTGCTGGAGAGCCTCGACTTTGCCAGACCCACCGTGCTGGTCGTGGACGATGTGCACCTGCTGGCTTCCGCGCCGTCGTGCGTCCGCTTTTTCCAGATACTGGCCCGGCAGGCCATGAGCAATCTGCACATCGTGCTCACCACCCGGCATTTCCAAACGGACGACGCCCTGCTGGCGGACCTCAAGGGAGAGCTCGCCCGCCTCGGCCCGGCCCTGCTGGCGTTTTCGGAAGAAGACATCCGGGCATACTGCGCCCTGTGCGGCCTCAAGATCAGCCCGGACTAGATCCGCGCCCTGCATGGGGCCACGGGCGGATGGGTCAGCGGCGTATATCTGCATTGCCGCCATTACGCGCAACACGGGGCTTTTTCCCTGCCCGCCTTCGCCCGTTCTTTCACCCTGCCCTCCCCGCAATCTTCCTCCTTATCTTCCCCGCAGTATTCCGAGAACGAACTGCCACCGGATATGGCCGCCCTTTTGGAAGAACAGCTTTATCGCCCACTCTCCCCGGACGTGCGGGACATGCTTTTCGCGCTCTGTCCGCTTGAGCAGTTCACCCTGCCGCAGGCGGATTTCTGCTGCGGCACGGATACTCGGGCAGCTCTGGAGGCGCTTGTCCGACAGAACTCGTTTGTCCGCCGCCGGGAAGGGAGCGGCGTGTACACCGTCCACGCCATATTCCGGAGCCTGCTGCTGCGCTTGTTCCGTGCACTTCCACGCGAACAGCGGCAGGCCGTCCACCGCCGCTGCGGCGACTGGTTCGCGGCGGAGGACGAATTCATTCCCGCGATGGAGCACTATCACGCGGCGCGCGATTTCGAGCGGGCACTTTCGGTCATGGAACGGGACATGGCCCGCCATCTGGTCACGGAAAGCGCCGCCTTCTTCGCCCGGCTCTTTCAGGATTGCCCGGAGGAGGTCCTGTCCCGGCACCCCAGGGCAGCGTTCAAGCACGCTCTGGCCGCGCTTTCCGCGTCCGACTTTCCGGCCTTTGCCGACCGCTGCCGCTGGCTGGCGCGCTACTGCGCGGCGCTGGACGAGGCGCATCCAGCCACTCCCGTGCTGCGCGGCGAACTGGAAATGCTGCTGGCCCTTGCGGAATACAACGACATCGCGGCCATGTCCGTCCGCCACCGCAGGGCATGGGAACTGCTGGGCCGCCCCACGGGACTGTATCCGCCGGAATCCACCTGGAGCATGGGCTGCCCCTCCGTGCTGTTCATGTTCCACAGGGAAAGCGGCAAACTCCGGGAGGAAATCCGGCTGATGCGGGAATGTATGCCGCATTACTACAAGGCGGCGGCCTGGCACGGCGCGGGCGGCGAGCTGCTTTTCGAGGCGGAAGCCCTGTACATGGCGGGGGATTTTACCGAGGCGCTCCGCCTCTGCCGTCAGGCCGAGACCGTAGCCGCGCTGCACGGGCAACTATGCAATACGCTTTGCGCCCTATTTTTGCGCGCGCGTCTGGCTCTGGCGCGGAAAAACACCTCGACGTCCTGCGCCGCCGTGCGGGAAATGCGCGATCTGATCACCAAAAAACAGGATTATTTTCTGCTGCACACGGCGGAGGTCTGCGCGGCGCGCCTTTCCGGCCTCCTCCGGCGTCCGGATGAAATCCCCGCGTGGGTGCACGAGGGCAGGGGTGAACGCATGTACGCCTTCGCCCAGGGCGATTTCCGGCTGGCGCAGGGCCGCGCCCTACTGCTGGCCGGGGATGCCGCCGCCGTGCTCGGCCTGTTCCATGCTCTGCTGCAAACCCCTCTCTTCGACAAGCACCGCCTGTTCTTCATCTACGCCCATATCTTCTTGGCCGCCGCCCATGCCATGCTCGACGCGCGGGAAAAGGCGCTTGAGTCTCTGCGCGCCGCTCTGGACGCGGCCCTGCCGGACGATGTGCTCATGCCTTTTGTGGAAAACGCCGATCTTGTCCTGCCGCTGTTGCTCGCGCCGCAAGAGACGCGCCATGAGGACGGTGTGCGGCGCATTCTGGCCCTGGCGGAACCGTGGCTGCGCCATCTGGGACTGCCCGGAACACGCGCTTCGGAAATTCCGTTCGGTCTGTCCGTCAAACAGTATGAGATCGCGCGGCTCGCCGCCGAGGGACGCACCGGCCCGGAGATCGCATGCCGCGTGGGCCTCGGCCTCAACACCGTCAAAACGCACCTGAAGACTGTGTACCGGAAATGCGGCGCGAACAACCGCCCGGAACTGAGAAGACTTCTCCACGGGGAAAAATAGCGAAATCGTCGCAACAGACGGGCGAAGGAAGGAGAAGCGGACTGATACACGCTTCGCCTTATCTTCAGTATGGCCCCTGAAGAGACGTTTGTACTGTTTATTGTCCTCTGTGCCCTTTCAAAATACAATGAGGTGCGACTCGCTCAACGGCATCCTGGTATCACCCCAAAAGGGTGAGACGCAGAAATTATTTGCTTTTTTTCCCCAAAGGAGACATAAACTGACATGAATACCTTTTTGCCCGTAATCATCGGATGTCTTCCATGCCGCGTGTTCCGCTTCACCATCCGCCGTCCTTCCGCCGTCATCCTTTGACGGTGGGCCGGGTTGCGTGTAAGCAAGGAACGTGGCTGGCGGAAGCGGCCCTGAACGCAAGCGCGTTCCGGTCCGCTTCTTGCTACACACAGCTCATCGCCCATCCACCGCGCTCGCGTCCAGACGTAGCGCGGCTTTCCGCGTTTCCACTCCGCCGAAAAACATGGCCTTGCCCCTTCTCGGGGTGAGGCCTTTTGCGTTGCGCGCCGTTTGCCGCAAGCCGCATCCTTCACCCTTACAACATGAGGAGGCTACCTATGACGCATAGATTCCGCTTTACCTGCACAAGGCTTCTTCCAGCCTGCGCGCTGGCCGCCCTGCTGGTTGGGCCGCCCGGCTTTGCGCCTTCGGCCAACGCCGCTGACGTTACCTACCCCGGCTCAAACCTTGACAAAGGCCCCCTCTGGAATATCGACAACAGCCTTTTTCCTGCGGGGAGCCTCAGCGACAATGTGGTCACCATCAACAGCGGCAATGTGGGCGGCGACGTTTATGGCAATGACGTGGACGCCGCGTTCAGCCCGGTCAGCAATAATACGGTCATTCTGTCGGGCGGCTCGGTCGGCGGCGATATCCTGGGCGGAGCCAACAATGGTGCCGTGACCGACAACAACGTCTCCATCTCCGGTTTCGGTTCAGTATTAGGCAGCGTCTATGGCGGCTACGGCGCTGCAGAGGGAACCGTAAACGGAAACGACGTCTCCATCTTCGATTCTGGTTCCGTAACCGGAAACGTCCTCGGCGGCTACAGCCGCTCGGTAAATTCTCATGTTATCGGGAACACAGTTACCATCAGCGGCGGAACCGTAAAAGATATCTACGGCGGCCAAAGCGGTAAGGGTAACGCTCTGAATAACCGCGTGACGTTGGACGGCGCTGCATCCCAAGCAAACGTCATTTACGGCGGACGCGTGGAACAGGGCACTGCCCGGGAAAACGCCGTTGTCATGAAAAACGGCAGCGTGACCTTGGGAATTTTTGGTGGCATCGCCACCGTTGACGGCGGGCAAGCTCAGGACAACCACGTGACCATGAGCGGCGGTGCAGTGGGGGAACATCTCATCGGCGGTTACGTGCAAAACGGCAACGGCGCTGCCACGGGCAACAGCGTCATCTTCAACGGCGGCAGCGTGACAGAAAATGTCTATGGCGGGCGGAGCGTAAACGGCCCTGCACAGAACAACAGCGTGACCATGACAAACGGTTCCGCCAAGTGGCTACTGGGCGGTTACAGCAACAGCGGCGATGCGAGCGGCAACCGTGTGGAGGTCAGCGGCGGCACATTGAGCGGCGGCGTCAACGGCGGCGAAACGACCAGCGGCAATGCCACAGGCAACAGCGTCGACTTCTCCAATGTAACGGCAACATATGTACAGGGCGGCTACAGCGGCTCCGGCAGCGCCACGGGCAACAGCCTGGCCATCCGCAGCGGCACGGTACAAAACAACGCCTTCGGCGGCTATGTGGACAGCGGCAGCGGCGAGGCTTCGGGCAACAGCGTCACCTTCAACGGCGGAAGCGTGGCAAATAACATCTACGGGGGGATGAGCGCAGCCGGCCTTGCACAGAACAACAGCGTGACCATGACAAACGGTTCCGCCAAGTGGCTGCTGGGCGGCTACAGCGCCAACGGCAATGTCATCGGCAACAGCGTTAACGTCAGCGGCGGCACGCTGACCGGCGTCAGCGGCGGCGAATCCAATTCCGGCAGTGCCACGGGCAACATAGTAAGCATCAGCGGCGGGACGGTCCAAAGCAACGTCAATGGCGGTTTTGTTGCCTCGGGTAGCGGCAAGGCCACGGGCAATATTGTGAACATTTCCGGTAATGCTGACCTGAGCGGGGCGGTCGTGGCGGGCGGTTCCTCTCCGGACGGCGACGCCTTCACCGACAATACGCTGAACAAAAACAGCGACGCCACGGTAAATATCGCACGAAACTTTGCATCAGTAAATTTTGGCTACAGCGGAACCGCCAACATTGGGGAGCTGGATAGCACGCCGACCGGCAGCGCACTCTCCGGCGTGACAGTGAACACCAATGCCAACAACGTGTCCTTTGACGGCGTTATTTCCGGTTCCGGCTCCATGACCAAAGCCGGCGCGGGAACGCTGATTCTTTCCGGAACCAACACCTATTCCGGCGGCACCACGATCAGCGCCGGAACCCTGTCCATAGGATCCGGCACCAATATCGGCAGCGGAACCAACACCATCGGCAACAAGGGCACGCTGCTGCTCTCCGGCAACGGGACATACACCAACGACTGGACGCTGAGCGGTGCGGGCAGCGCCATTGCAACGGACAACAACAATACGCTCTCCGGTGTCTTATCCGGCAACGGCGGCCTGACCAAGACCGGCGCGGGCACACTGACGTTGACCGGGAACAATACCTATGCTGGCGGTACGGCCATCAACGACGGAACCCTGAAGGGCAACATCGCCAGCGGCACGGATTTGAGCATCGCCGACAGCGCCACCTATGACGGTGCCAACGCGGCTCGCTCCGTGGGTGGCCTCAACGGCGGCGGCAAACTCCTCAACACCAGCGGCCTTACCGTCCAGAGCGGCGACTTCGCCGGGATCATCGACAACAGCAACACCAGCCTGACCAAGACCGGCGCGGGCACGCTCACCCTGACCGGAAACAACGCCTACACGGGCAGCACCACCATCAGCGAAGGAACCCTGAAGGGCAACATCGCCAGCGGAACGGATTTGAGCATCGCCGCCAGCGCCACCTATGACGGTGCCAACAAGGCTCGCTCCGTGGGTGGCCTCAACGGCGGCGGCAAGATCCTCAACACCAACGGCCTCACCGTCCAGAGCGGCGACTTCGCCGGGATCATCGACAACAGCAACACCAGCCTGACCAAGACTGGCGCGGGCACGCTGACCCTGACCAGAAACAACGCCTACACGGGCGGCACCACCATCAGCGAAGGAACCCTGAAGGGCAACATCGCCAGCGGCACGGATTTAAGCATTGTCGACAACGCCACCTATGACGGCGATAACAAGGCTCGCTCCGTGGGTGGCCTCAACGGCGGCGGCAACATCCTCAACACCGACGGCCTCACCGTCCAGAGCGGCACGTTTGGCGGCGTCATTGGCAACAGCAATACCAGCCTGATCAAGACCGGCGCGGGCACGCTCACCCTTACCGGGACCAACGCCTACACGGGCGGCACCACCATCAGCGAAGGAACCCTGAAGGGCAACATCGCCAGCGGCACGGATTTGAGCATCGCCGCCAGCACCACTTATGACGGCGATAACAAGGCTCGCTCCGTGGGTGGCCTCAACGGCGGCGGCAACATCCTCAACACCGACGGCCTCACCGTCCAGAGCGGCACGTTTGGCGGCGTCATTGGCCACAGCAATACCAGCCTGAGCAAGACCGGCGCGGGCACGCTCACCCCTTACCGGGACCAACGCCTACACGGGCGGCACCACTATCAACGCCGGAACCCTGAAGGGCAACATCGCCAGCGGCACGGATTTGAGCATCGCCGCCAGCGCCACCTATGACGGCGACAACAAGGCTCGCTCCGTGGGTGACCTCAACGGCGGCGGCAACATCTTCAACACCGACGGCCTCACCGTCCAGAGCGGCACGTTTGGCGGCGTCATCGACAACAGCAACACCAGCCTGACCAAGACCGGCGCGGGCACGCTGACCCTTTCGGGAACCAATACCTACACCGGCATGACCACGGTACGGAGCGGGGCGTTGGCCCTGGGCAGCGATCTGACATCCAATCAACTCACTCTATACGGCGGCACGGTATTCGACCGGGGAAGCCACAACCACAACCTGGACAACGGTATCCTGAGTGTCAATGGGGCCAACGGCCAGAGCGCCATGTACAAAGGCGATCTTTCCGCTAGGAATGCGACCCTCAATTTCATCTCTCCGGTACATCCTACGCAGCCCCTGCTGCGCGTCACCGGCGATGCGGACGTCTCGGGCAGTGCCTGCAATGTGGGACTGGCGGGCGGTACGTCCCTGGCCTCCGGGTCTACCCTGACCCTGCTGGAGGTCGATCCGGACAAAACGCTCACGGCCAACAACTTGCAGCGCGGCAACGGGATTGTGCAGATCGGTTCCACCGTGGCGCACGACATCACTGCGGATGTGAATCTTGACCCGACAACAAGACGGCTGAATGCCGTCACCGCTCAAGTCAGCCCCGGTAGAGCCACGGATCAGTCCAAGGCCCTGTCCGAAGGCTTCCTCGGCGGACTGGCCCTGAACCTGCAAGGCGCGGACCTCGTGGCGGGCCGGGGCATGGATTCCGCCGTGCGGGCCTCCTCCGGTACGGACGACGCGGAAAGGCACGGCTTTGCCGGGTTCGGCGCGCTGTCCGGCGGTTCGTTGCGCTACAACACCGGCTCGCATCTGGACATGAACAGCCTTTCCCTGCTTACCGGCCTGGCCTGGGGAATCGACCTTGCGCCGGGCCGCCTGACCTTGGGCGCATTCTTTGAATACGGCAACGGCTCTTACGACACCCACAACTCCTTCACGAACGCCGCTTCCGTAGACGGCGACGGCAATGCCTACTATCTGGGCGGCGGCATTTTGGCCCGCATGGACTTCGTCAATATTGGGCCGGGCCGCTTCTACGCCGAAGCCAGCGGACGCGCGGGCAAGACGCACAACGAGTACGACAGCTCGGATTTGCGCGACGCAGCCGGACGCAAGGCGGACTACGACAGCAGTTCTCCCTACTATGGCCTGCATTTCGGCACGGGCTACGTCTGGAACATCAACGATGCCGCCACCCTTGACCTGTACGGCAAGTACTTCTGGACACGGCAGCAGGGCGACAGCGTGGGCCTGTCCACCGGCGAACATCTGAGTTTCGACGACATCAACTCCAGCCGCCTGCGTTTCGGCGGGCGCTTCGCCTATATCCTGAACGAACACGTCGCTCCGTACATCGGTGCGGCCTGGGAACACGAATTCGACGGCAAGGCACGGGCCAAGACCAACGGCTTCGACATCGACGCCCCGAACCTGCGCGGCAATACCGGCATCGGCGAACTGGGCCTCTCCCTCACGCCCTCCGCTGACCTGCCCCTGACCGTGGACCTGGGCGTGCAGGGCTACACCGGCAAGCACGAAGGCGTGACCGGCAGTCTGATGGTGAAGTGGGAATTCTGAGCGTCTGCAAAGGGGAGCGTCCGTTTTTTGTGTACGCACACAGCTTTAAACATCTCTTCAACTGCACACTCTGGAAAGGATAAAAAGGGGGACAAGCATCTATACTATCAAAAATTTCATCTACAATAATTCTCTTGAAGACTTAATATCGGCTGTGTCTACTTCAGAAAAAATTAAAATGGTATGTAAACACCCAAAGGTATGTGCATCATATTTTAGACTACGGATAGTTCGTGTGAGGTTATACGCAGTACACTCCAATACTTCGTAGGGGAACAAATTTATTCTCTTGGAGCAATTTCTACTATGCGGCGCGGTGTCGGCAACGGCGAATCGCGCCGCTTTTTTGCGGCATCCAATCCGAACCGGAATAAGGCCGTCCCGCTGAAAAAATTTCAAAAACCAATAATTCTACCACTCCTCCGCAAAAATCCACCGTGTTACTGCGATTATGTACGCACTTTTGTGTGCTGAACCACCATCGAGAGGATTCATTATGCGGAATCTCACCAGACAACAGCGATAAATCGTGGAGATGCTGGCGAAAGGATTTCCCCTCAAAAATTATTGCAGGGAATCTCTCCATCGAGGTGGCTACGGTATATTGGCATTTGGCAGCAATTCGAAAAGCCTTCGGCATTCATAGCAACATTGAGCTGTTGCACCACCTCAATGAGGAACCGGAGGCGAGTATATCTACTATTCAACTGACACCGCGTGGCAGGGAAGTTTTTGAACTCGCTATGAGCGGTCTGAGCATCAGAGAAATCAGTAAACGTCTTGGAATCAGCTACAGCGGCGTCCTTCGGCACAGGGAAAAAATGCTCTTGGCGAACGAATGTAACTCTATGTTGGAATTGATTGCAACATATCGTGGGACATATCCAAATCGTCAATTGTGAGGTCCATAACATGGAAATTGAAGGCCGCACCATCATACTTTCCACGCCGGAAGAACTGCTTCCTCTCATTACACAAGCCGTCCGTACCGCCGAGCAGGGGAAAACGGCGGATGCCCCCGACTTGCCGGGCAAAAAACTGCTTGCCCCGAAAGATGTGGAAAGAGAATTCGGCATTCACCAGAAGACGCTCGCCTACTGGCATATGGAAGGCGTCGGTCCGGTATATACGAACTTCGGCAGGCGTGTCTTTTATGAGCGCGCCGTATTGGAAGAGTATATTGCATCCGGGCGTGTCCAAACCTCGGAATCAATCAAGTGATGGACTTCTCAGGCCAGCATATCCCCTATAATCGAGAGCTTTTCGCTTTCCTGTCCGGGGAACAGATGGGCATACCGCATGGTCATGGTGATGTTCTTATGACGCATGAGCTTTTGCAGTTCCATGAGCGTCACCTTGCCGGACTGCGCCAACCAGGAGGCAAAGGTATGTCTCATGGTGTGCAGGGTGACGGCGTACAGACTGTCACCGTCTTCCGGAGCCAGATTGAGCTTTCTGACGGCGGTCTGGAAACAGGCGGGTGTTTTTTCAAACGCCGTCTTCTTGCGAGGCTGTTGGAAGATAGGTTCCGCAGGCTTGCGCGTATACGCCTGGAGCATCCGGATCATATCCTCCGGCACGCGGACGAATACCCGCTTTCCTCCCTTCTGAATGATATAGAGGCCGCAGGCATTGCCGTCCACATCCTGCCCGCGCAGTTTGAAAATTTCCGTGGGACGAAGGCCGGTCCGCAGGGAGAGCAAGGCCATATCGTGCAACTGCGGAAGCCGCTTTTCAAGGTCGTCCAGAAGGGACTTGGCTTCCTCTCTGGTCAGGAAACGAACCTTTCATTGTTGGCCTTTACCACTTTCCAAGTGCCGCCCTCGGTGGACAAGGGATTGACTCCGCTCCACATGCCTGTGGCGACGGCACGGTTTATGGCGGAACGCATAAAGCTGAAGATGTTGTTGACGGTCTGCCCGGCCAGCATTTTTCGCGTCGGTGCTTTGGCTTTAGGCTTTTTGGTGGCCTTTTTGGGCTTTGTATTCCCAGTAGGCGTTTTCAAAAGCTGCGCCTTGAGGCTGGAAAGCAAATTCGGAGTCAGATCGGCAATAGGCAAGCGTGGATTTTGGCCTTGGGGTGGGCGCAATACTGGCTGTAGTGCTGGTCAACGTACTTCCCTTCGCTTCTGCCCCAGGCAAGGTAGGCGTTCACTATCTCCCCGATGGTAACTTTGTCGCGCTCAATGGGATTGATGCCGGTGGCATCAAACTCGGCAAGGAACTTTGCCCGCTCCTTTGTGACCGTGGCCGGGCGGACGCCCTTGCTGTGCCTGCCAACGGTTTTCCAGTGGCCCTTACCTTCATGATCAGCGTACCAGAAGCAGTAGATTTTGTCGTACTCTCCGGTTCGCGGATCGCGCTTGGCGGACTGGCGGAAGAAGACGCCCTCGAACTTGGTCTTTGTGTATTTTCGAGTGAAGGGCAGGACGGCCCGGAAATCCCGGCTTCTCGTGCTCCTTCCATATTCCATATGGAATAAAAAACAGGCACGGCATCCTCAAGGACGGCATGCCTGTTTACGCATTGCTTTAGACCGTATCGCCACGCCGGGCGTGGTACTCCGCTTTTTCCTGATACATACGTTTATCCGCCTGCCTCACCATATCCATGATGTGCATGTCCCCCTCGGCCCACACCTGCCCAAGCGACAGGGATTCGGGATACGCTTTATTGGCCTCCCGTTGGAGCGCGGCGATCTTCGCATAAAAGACCCGCTCCGGAATGTTCGGGCAGAGGAAGACAAATTCGTCTCCGCCAATACGGAAAAGATCGTCTCCCCTGAAATAGCGGCTGAATATCCGGCTGATGTCCCGGATGTATTTGTCGCCGGAGTCGTGCCCTTGCTGATCGTTGATGCGCTTTAACCCATTGAGATCCACAAAAACGACGCCGAGCGAATCCGGGGGATTTTTTTCAAGCTTCTGCAATACGGAAATATAGCTGTTTCTGTTGTGTAGCCCCGTCAAGTCGTCGCAGTAGCTCATCCGCTTGAGCTCGCTCTGCATATTACGCTTCCGTTGCTCATTCGTGACGAAATAGGCCAGAGAATGCAGCAGGGAGTGATCATCCCGATTGGCTTTCGGGTTATCCACGCCGATGAACCCGGAAATGACGTCGTTCAGGACGAGAGGGACGACGATGAGGCTCTCGATACCTTGCGGCTTGAGTACGCTGTACATATCCAAATCGCTGTCCCGGATTGACTCAAGATTGTCGATGACCACATCCTCACGCCGCTCGAACATCTTCTGCCAACAGCTCATGTAGCTGATTGGCACGTTTTGAAGGACTTCTTTCTGAGGGAAAATACCTTCTGAACACCATTCATAGGTGTTGTTGGCGATGAGCCCGCCGTTTTTCAGAACGCTGTACTCGAAGATATAGGCACGATCGGCCTGATGCATCATTCCGAGGTTCTCCAGGACCATGCCCACGGCTTGCGGAAAATTTTCTTCCCTGTTCAGGATGCGGATGCATTCCAGCAAGGTACTCTCAATATCAAGCTTGCGCTGCACAGCTTGGCTGATATTTTCCTTTTCCGTAATGTCGACGGCGAATTCCAGCCGGGCAAGACGGCCATTCCAGCGGATCAGCTTGTCTCTGAGCAGATAATGGCGGTGCGAAATGGGATTCGTGAGCTCCCAAGTGTAGAACGTTTCGCAGTTGAGAAACTGATTCGTACAAAACGGACAAGGCGCGTCAATGCCTTGCAGGACTTCATAGCACTTCCTGCCTTTTCCGATGTCCGTAAGCCCGAATACCTTTTTTCCAAACTCGTTCAGATACAGGATTTCATACGTGGCGATATCGCTTACATAAACGATTTCATCCACTTCCTCCATAATAATCTGCAACAGGCTCTCCGGGCAGTCTTCGTGCTCACCGGAAACATATTGTGCTTTGGAAAAGATGTTGTCATAATGCGAACCCATTCACATTTTGGATGACGACCATTTTCAAAATCGCCCAGCCACGCACATCCTGAACCAGCAGGCCAAGGCTAAATGGCGGATCACTATACGCGTTTTCCTTCCCATTTTTCCAATAATGAGAGCCAAAAACGTTTTTGGAGCCACATTATCGACTAAAGTATCTCATTTTACGCTAGAAACAGCGTGTTATCAAGATGTCGGACGATCAGGATCCAAAAGGCATCAGCCGTCCTCAAGCGCGGCGCCCTCGCCTCTTCCCCAAATGGCGTCTCAGTATCAGAGGACGCTGGGCACCCACGGCTCCCCTTTGTGGACAGTGCCCCCACCCTGCCAAGAAAGCCGCCCGGCTTTATTGCATCCCCGGCCTTCTCGGGCTATCACACCGACCATGAACACGCTGCAACTCCGGAATTCCTTTCTGCTGCTTCTCACCGCCGTCATCTGGGGAGTGGCCTTCGTCGCCCAGAGCGTAGGCATGGATTATGTGGGCCCCTACACGTTTACCTGCGTGCGCTCCTTTATCGGCGGCCTGTTCCTCATTCCCTGCATCGCGCTGCTCAACAGGCTGAACCCCGTCTCCCCGGCGGCATCAGGCCTTCGAACGCGAAATCGAAGGGCCAGCTCTGGATCGGCGGCGTGTGCTGCGGTGTGATGCTCTGCTTCGCAAGCTGTTTTCAGCAGATCGGCATCATGTACACGTCCGTGGGCAAGGCGGGGTTCATTACGGCCTTCTATATCATCATCGTCCCGCTCCTCGGGCTGTTCTTCAAAAAACGGTGCGGCCTGTTCGTCTGGCTCGGCGTGGCGCTGGCCATCGTCGGCCTCTATTTTCTCTGCATTACGGAGAGCCTGACCATCCAGTTCGGCGATTTCCTGATCTTCATCTGCGCCATCCTGTTTTCCATCCACATTTTGATCATCGACTACTTCACACTGCGCGTGGACGGCGTCAAAATGTCCTGCATCCAGTTTTTCGTCTGCGGCCTGCTCTGCGCGGTTCCCATGCTGCTCTTTGAGACGCCGGACATCACGCAGCTCCTCGCCGCATGGAAACCCGTCCTCTATGCGGGGATCATGTCGAGCGGCGTTGCCTATACGCTGCAAATCGTGGGACAGAAAGGCATGAATCCCACTGTCGCCTCCCTGATCCTCAGCCTCGAGGCGGTGGTGTCAGTGCTGGCCGGATTCGTCATGCTGGACCAGCAACTGACCATGCGGGAAACGATGGGATGCGCCTTTATGTTCTGCGCGATCGTGCTTGCGCAGCTCCCGCAGAAGAACATAAAAAACGCTGAGGCTGTCTCAGCATAACGGGGTGCGGCATGAGGATATGCGTCATCACGGGCGGCACAGGCGGCATAGGGCTTCACCTCTGCGAAGGCTTCCAGCGCGCGGGGTATGCGGTCACGGCTCTCGACGTGGAACAGCACAAAGCCTTGCCTGACGGTATTGGCTTCATCCAAACCGACTTGAGACAGGCCGAGGCCGTCAACGAAGCCTTCCGGCGGGTGACGGAACGGCACGGCGCCGTCCATGTACTCGTCAACAACGCGGCCCTCGCCCATTTCCACAAGCCCGTCATGGAAATGACCGCCGACGAATTCGACAACGCCCTTTCCGTAAACCTGCGCGGCGCGTTCCTGTGCGCGCAGGCCTTCATCAAGGCCAACGCGGGGCAGGATTACGGGCGCATCATCAATATCGCCTCCACCCGCTGGAACCAGAACGAAGCGGGATGGGAGGCCTACGGCGTTTCAAAAGGGGGGCTTGTCTCCCTCACGAACACGCTGGCCGTCTCCCTGAGCGCCACGCCGATCACGGTCAACGCCGTAAGCCCCGGCTGGATACAGGTCGACGGCTATGAAACGCTTTCCCACTCGGATCATGCCCAGCATCCTTCCGGGCGTGTGGGTATCCCCCGCGACATCGTCAACGCCTGCCTGTTCCTTGCCCACGAGGAAAACGATTTCGTCAACGGGCACAACCTCGTCGTCGACGGGGGAATGACCAAACGGATGATCTACGTCGAATAGCGGTTTCGAAACACGGCGTCTCGTTAAACAGCACCGAGTCCAAAACATAAAAACACTACGCGGCCGGAGGCTCTCATGGATTGTCAACGCGATACGGAAGCACGCTCCCCCCTTCAGACGCAACTCTTTTCGCTTCAAGGCCATACCGCGCTTGTTACCGGCGCGGGTTCCGGGCTCGGCAAATATATGGCCCATGCCCTGCTCCACGCCGGAGCCAATCTTATCCTCGTCGGCCGCACGCTGGATCGCCTCGAGGCCTCGGCGGACGAGATCTTTTTGAGCTTGAAACAGCAGGGCGGCCATCTCGCGTACGATTCCGATCCCGCGGCACGCTCTGCCCATCGGGACCCGGACCAAAACAAACGCATCGCCTGCATTGCCTTCGATGTGAGCGAACTCAAGACGTTGCCGGAACTCGCCCAAAAAGCGTCCCAGCCTTTCGGCGCGCCGGACATCCTCGTCAATGCCGCCGGGCTGAATCCGCGCAAGCCGTGGAACGAACTCACGCCCGAGATTTGGGAATACACGCTGCGGCTCAATCTTTCCGCGCCGTTCTTCCTCGCTCAGGCCCTCGTGCCCGAAATGATGCGGCAAGGATGGGGGGCGCATCATCAACATCGCCTCCCTTCAAAGCAGCCGGGCCTTCCCCAACGGCCTGCCCTACGGAGCGTCAAAGGGCGGAATAGCCCAGCTCACGCGGGGCATGGCCGAAGCATGGTCGCGGCCCGGAACGGGCATCACGGCCAATGCCATCGCGCCGGGCTTCTTCAAGACGCAACTCACCGCCCCGCTCTTCGACAAGCCGGAAGTCGTCGAGGCTCTCGCCCGGCAAACCACCATGAACCGGGTGGGCTTCGCGGAAGATATCCAAGGGTTGACCATGTTCCTCGCTTCCCCCGCGTCCGGCTATATCACGGGGCAGGTCATCCACATTGATGGAGGCTGGACCGCCATATAGGGGAGTCCCAACGCGCTGAGTGAGGAGGAGGCGTTGGCCTCCTCACTCTGATCATGCCCGATTTCCAAGCTTCCGGCCACTCTGACACCGTTTCGACCGCATTCTTGTAAAGACATATGCGCACGGTTTCATGAACAGGATAGGCGGAGAGACTCGGGCCTCTTGGCCTTTTCACGTTTATTTCCTTTTGAGCCCCATGCCCAGCGCCTTCATTTTCAGGTAGAGGGTGTTCCTTGAAAATCCGAGCAGCTTCGCCGCCTTGCTTTTGTTGCCGCCCGCCAGCGACAGCGCGGATTCAATGGCCCTCTTTTCCGCCTCCCGCTGCATGGCCTGAAAAGAAAACGCGCCCGGCTCCTCAGCTGCGGGCACATCCTCCGAGCGAGAGCCCATAAAAAGCCGCTCGGGCAGATAGCGCGGCGTCAGCTCGACCGCGTCGTCGTCCATGCAGCAGTACGCATAGGCGAGCACATTCTTGAGTTCCCGCACGTTCCCCGGCCAGCCGTACCGCATGAAGAGGTCGAGCACGTCCTGCGATACCCGCATCTCAAGCGCCTTTTGCGGTCCGCAGATCCCCTCGATGAGCTGGTTGATCAGGGACGGAATGTCTCCACGGTGCTTGCGGAGGGGCGGCAGATTCAGCTCAAGGATGTTCAGGCGGTGATACAGATCCTCGCGGAACTGCCGCTTGTCCACGAGTTCCGGCAGGTTGCGGTTGGTTGCTGCGATGAGGCGGAAATCCGAATACTTGCTGCCGCTCATCCCGATCTTCTGGATCTCATTGCTCTCCAGCACGCGCAGCAGCTTTGCCTGAAGATACAGCGGGAGTTCGCCGATCTCGTCGAGAAAGATCGTGCCCTTGTCCGCCAGCTCGAACTTGCCCTTCTGCCCGCCTTTCCGCGCTCCGGTAAAGGCGCCCTCCACATAGCCGAACAGTTCCGATTCAGCCAATTCACGCGGCAAGGCCGCACAGTTTACTGAAATGAAGGATCCGTTCGCGCGAGGGCTCGCCTTGTGGATGGCCTGCGCGAACAATTCCTTTCCCGTGCCGCTTTCCCCGAGGATCAGCACGGGCTCCCTGCTGCGCGCGAACCGCTTCCCCATTGCCTTGAGTGCCTGCATCACGCTGGTATCGCCGACGAGATCGTCAAACGTACGCAGGCCCCCGCCCGTCGTTTCCTGTGCGATGAAGTACCCGACCTTGCGTTTGAGCTGCTGGAGGTTGTGCAACAGCTCCTCAATGCGCTCATTGTCGTGCGTGGTAACGATCACTTCCGAAAGGCAGCAGACCAGATTTCCTTTGTCGTCCAGAATGGGGCAACGGCGGCATAACCCTTCGACGCCATTGTAGGAGATGCTGTTCACCGTATTGATCCGCCGTGTCTGCAACGAATTGAGGACGCCCGCCCTTCCCGTCTGGAATATGGCGTCGATTTTTTTGCCTACGACGCTCTCGGCCGGATCAAGCCCATAGATGTGGTAGCAGGACTGCGAAAAATACCTGACCGTCCCCGTAGGGTCCGTGAGCGAAACGCCGATGCTCAGGGCATCAAGCAGCTGATGGAACAACGGGTTTTCAACAAGCCGTTTGAAATCCTCATCCGAAGCGATGGGAAAAGGCATGGACATAAAGTCTCCCAGTGTATGCATCCCACGTCAGGCAGAAGAACAAGACATTTCTGTCATAAAAAAGAGACATTTTTCTTTAAAAATCAATAAATACAACATGATATTGTTTTGTCTCAGTATAATGACAAATGACACTTTTGGGAAGGTCCTTAACGCATAACAAACGAAATTTATTTATTCTTTTTTTATGGAATACCGCTTGCAGACAAAGACGTCCAGAGAGAGCCCGCATGGGCTCAGCGCTCTCAAACGCTCGGGTCAACCTCAAAGACGGAGTTTTGTCATGGGAAGCGGTTTTGAAAATCTCATCCTTTTCGGCCTCCTTTCGCTGATGCTGCTCATCGGCACCCTGCTGCGCGCAAAAGTCAAACTGTTTCAGGACTATCTGGTCCCCGCCAGCATCATCGGCGGACTGATCGGCTTTGCCATCGTTTCCACGGGCTGGCTTAAAATAGGAGAATGGCAGATCACGAGCAGCAGCTTTAACTGGTTCCTGTTCCACGCCTTCAACATCAGCTACATTTCGCTTCTGCTGACACGCCCGCGCGGCAATCAGGAAAATACGTCCAAGGAAGTCGTGCGCGGGGGCATGTGGCAGACGCTGATCTGGACAATCAGCCTTCCCGCGCAAGCCCTCATCGGCGGCGCGGTGATCTGGCTGTATAATCTGGCGACCGGAAACAGCCTCAGCGAATTCATCGGCATGATCGTAACCCACGGCTATACGCAGGGCCCCGGGCAAGCCTATGCCTTCGGCACGCTGTGGGAAAAGGGCGGCATCGCCGACTGCGCCACCGTCGGCGTGATCTACGCAGCGCTCGGCTTCCTTTCGGCCGCCATCGTCGGCGTGCCCGTCGCCCGCTGGTTCGTCCGCAAGGGCCTCAACGCCAACAAGACCGGAGCTTCCATCACCAAAGAATTCCTGACCGGCATCATGGACGAGAAGTCCACCGCAACCAACGGACGCGAAACGACCCACGCCTCAACCATCGACACGCTGGCCTTCCATGTCGCCCTCGTCGGCATCGTCTATCTCATCACCTATGCCGAACTGAGCTGGATCGAAGCCCACATCAAGCCCTTCTTTGACCAATACAAGTGGCTCAAGGGATTCGGGGCCACCCTCAGTATGCCGATGTTCTTCATCCACGGGCTTATCGTCGCGTGGCTGCTCCGTACCCTGCTCCTCAAGCTCGGCGCGGGCAGGCTCATGGACCCCGTTGTCCAGACCCGCATCACCGGGGCCTCCGTGGACTACCTGCTGACCGCCACCTTGATGTCCATCCATATCGTCGTCCTCAAGCAGTACGTCATCCCCATCTTCCTCGTGGCGTTCAGCGTCACCCTGTTCGCCCTCGCCCTCAACCTCTGGTTCGGACGCCGGACCAATTACGGGCCTGAGCGGGTGCTCTGCCAGTTCGGCTGCTGTTGCGGTTCCACAGCCACCGGCCTGCTGCTTCTGCGCATCATCGACCCGGATTTCAGCACGCCCGCCACGCTTGAGCTCGCCTTCTTCAATGTGGGCATCCTCGTAACGTGCGCTCCCATCCTCTATTTCTTCGCCCCCGCGTTCTACACATTCACGGGAATGGAAATCCTCATGATCTACGGCGCGATCACCGTTATTGGCATCGCCGCCATGTTCGCCCTGAAGCTGGTCGGACAAAAGCAGTGGTAACGGCGGCCGTACCTCCGCACCAGTCCGGTGGGGTGGTACGGTCCTTCTCTTCCACGTGCGGCGCGGCCGCGCCTCATCGGTTTAAAAAGGAAATGGTTATGCTCACAAACGAATGCACGCTTATCTCCTGCCCGGAAATACTTACTATGGACGAGGGAAAACCCACAGCCGAAGCCGTTTGCATCAGTGAAGGAAAAATTCTCGCCGTCGGCACGCTGGAAGAACTCCGCGCGCTCGCCCCCCGGCATCGGCGCAAGGAAATCCATCTGGAGGAAGGCGTGCTCCTCCCCGGCTTCATAGACTCGCACAGCCACCTTTCCATGTACGCGCAGTGCCGCACCCAATTTTTCTGTGATACGGCCCACGGGACCATCGGCAACCTGCTGTCCGCCTTTCGCACGCACGCCGCCACGCAGACCGACACGGAATGGATCATAGGGTATTGCTACGACGACACAGGCATGAGCGACCACCGCCACTTGACCCGCCATGATCTCGATGCGGTCAGTCAGGAGCGGCCTGTTTTCGTATCACACATCACGAGCCACATGGGGTATGCGAACACGCTCGGCCTCGCCAAGCTCGGCGTCACCGCGGATTTTTCCGTCGAAGGCGGAATGGTTGTACTCGGGGATGACGGGATGCCGGAAGGACTGCTTAAAGAGAACGCCTATTTCAAGGTATTTCAAAAGATTCCGGCCTGCCCGCCCGAGAAGCTCCCTGAGAAAATCGAATATGCGATCGACGACTATAACCGTGCGGGATTCACGATGTTTCAGGATGGAGGCATCGGCCTCAGCAACGGCGCTCACGGCATTCTCCGCGCCTACAACCGGCTGGCCCGGGAAAAACGCATGAACGCCCGAGGCTACCTGCATTTCATGCCCTACATCATGGATGAAATGCTCGAACTCGGCACATGGAACATGCCCGTTTCCGACTATCTCTACTACGGGGGGGTGAAATCGTTTGCGGACGGCTCGATCCAGTCCCTGACCGCCGTGCTCGGGGAGCCTTACGCCTGCAAACCCGATTTTTACGGAGATCATGTCCTCACGCCCGAGCAGATCGCCGAGCTGATTGCCAAGTACCACTGCCAAGGCGTCCCCGTCGCCTTCCATGCCAATGGCGACGCCGCCATCGAATTCGTCGTGCGGGGGTTTGAAGAGGCCCTCCGAAAGTGCCCGAGGAAAGTCCCCGGAGACATGATCATCCATGTGCAGATGGCGACTGACGAACAGCTGTCCCGGCTCCATGCCTGCGGGGTCACGCCGACGTTCTTTGTCCGCCACGTCAACGTCTGGGGCGAGCGCCACGTCAACCTGTTCCTCGGCGAAGAGCGGGCCGCGCGGCTCGATCCCTGCGGTTCCTGCGTGCGCATGGGAATTCCCTTCGGCCTCCATGTCGACTCTCCGGTGCAGCCCGTGGATGCCATCCGTTCCATCCATACCGCCGTCAACCGCACAACCACGGCGGGGCGCATTCTCGGCCCTGATCAGAGGATCTCGCCGCTCGACGCCCTCAAAGCCTACACCGTCAATGCCGCCAAGTGCAGCGCACGGGATCATGCCGTCGGTACAATCGCTCCCGGATACTATGCGGATTTTGTGCAGCTTTCCGGAAATCCGCTGACCGTGCCGCCCGAGTCCATCGAAACGCTTTCCGTGCTCAAGACCATCTCCGGAGGGCGCATCGTCTACGAATCCTGAGATCATCTCCGCGGCTGCCAGCCGTTCACGCAAAGGCTGGCAGCCTCTTTTCTCCGTCCCGCGTTTGCCTCCCTTCCCCGTTTTGGGAATGTTTTTTATGTCGCTCATCCTTCATGTTTTACTTTAGCTATGACGGCCTTCAGAGGCATCAGTCCTCAAAAGGGCCTCTTCACTCCATACCGCCGCATCTTGTCGTACAATGCTGATCGGCTTATACGCAGCACGGCGAGTGCTCCCCTCTTCCCTTCAATCCGCCAGCCCGACTGCTCCAGCGTCCTCTCGATATACCGTTTTTCGAGATCCGCCAGAGACGGATTTCCGGAAAACAACTCTTCGGGCATCTCCCCACCTCCCAGAGCCCCGACGCCTCGGGAAGCCTCGGTATGCTCCACCGGATCAGGAAGCGTCAGGTGTCGCCCCCCGGTCAAGACGACCGACTGCTCGATGACGTTGCGCAGCTCGCGTATATTCCCCGGCCAACTCCAGCTTTCCAGGATACGGCGGTTTTCCGGAGAAAAATCCTGAACGCATTCCCGATGATGCCAGTGCGAAAAAAAATGCAGATAGTAGCGGGCAATGGCGATGATGTCGGCCTTGCGTTCGCGCAGCGGAGGGATTTTCAGATTGATCACGGCGATGCGATAGTAGAGATCCGCGCGGAAGAGCCCCTGCCTGACCGCATGGGTGATGTCCCTGTTGGAGGCCGCGATAAGGCGGAAGTTCACGCTGATGGTCTGCGTTCCGCCCACGCGATGGAAGCAGCGCTCCTGAAGGACCCGCAGGAGCTTGGCCTGCACCCGCGTGCTGGCCTCCGTGAATTCATCCAGAAACAGCGTGCCGTTTTCGGCCATTTCCACCAGACCGGGCTTGCTGGTCATGGCTCCCGTGAAAGATCCCTTTTCATGCCCGAAGAACTCGCTCTCGAACAACTCGTCCTGAAGGCTCGCCATGTTGATGATGACAAGCCTGCCGCTCCTGCCGCTTTTCTCGTGGATGTACCGGGCCACCATCTCCTTGCCCACGCCGGATTCCCCGCAAAGCAGGATGGAAGCGTCGGTTTTCGCCGCAAGTTCCACATCGCCGAGAAACCGTCCCATCTCATCGGAAACGCAGATCATCTCTCCAGACGTATCCGCAAGCGTCTCAAGGCGCTCCGCATGACGCCGCTCCCGCTCCATGACGCGGGAACACTCCCAGGCAAGGACACGCCCGATATCTTTCAGCACATTCTCTTCAAGGACGGTGCGGACCTCCGGCAAAAAAGCCCCGACATGGCACAGCGCATAAACCCCATCGGGACGGCAGTCTATGGGGATGCCGATCAACATGCTTCCGAACCCCATCCCCCCTTCCTGCACATTGTCCAGAATAAGCGGAGCTCCCTCGGCTACGAGCTCCATGAGATCGGGCAGGGAGGCATAAGGATACGTCACGGATTCGAGCTTGCCTCCGAGAACGGCCACAAGGCGGATCGGCGCATGTGGATACGGGACATGAAAGAGGTATCCCTGCGTAGTGCCGAGGATGCGGGCCGACTCCGCCAACAAAGCCTGCGAAAAGGCCTCGAACTGTTCCCATGTCCTGTGGGGGGAAAAACTTTCACGGTAGGCTTCGAGAAGGGCCCGCGAGGAAAGATTGGCGTCCCCATGCTTGCGCATGTAGGTGGGGACCAGAGCAAGCAGTTCCTCCGGCCAGAAAAAATCCTTGAGACAATCGTACATGGGCCATGCGTCGCTCACGAGCAGCACGGCCTTTTCCTTGTCGTTGCGCCGTAACGCCAGTGAAGCCAGCGCCAGCCGCGTTTTCGCCGCCTCAAGCGGGCAGCCTATCTTTTCAAGCAGTGCGAGGCTGTCCTGATACAGGCCGAGCGCCCCATCCTCATTTCCTCCGCGCATCAGCGCGTTGCCGGACAAGCGGGCCGCAACGCCCCGCAACATACGGTTGGGCCCCCTGAGGCAGCGTTGCAGCTCCTGCTCCGCCGAATAGCAGGGAAGCGGCGGGCATCCCTGCTCCTGAAAGGCGCACAAAAGCTCAAGCAGTGCGCCCCCCAGATAAATCGGGCGCGCATACCCCTGACGCCGTGCCTCATCCAGTGCCGAATGGAGCACCTTGTAGGCCGCCTTCGGATTTCCGGACAGCATATGGTAGTAGGCGAGGTGGCGCGCATTGGTGACGCCGCTGACGATATCCACCTGCGGCGAAACGCCTATTTGCGCTATGTCCAGCTGTTCCAGCGCCTTTTCATATTGCCCCATGCGCAGATACAACGCCGCAAGCTGCCCGCGTATGGAACGGGCGAGCTGGTTGTCGCTGCGCGCGGCGAACATGCGCAGCCGCGAGAGCAGCAGCCCGGCCGCCAGCTCAAAATTTCCCCGGCAGGAAGCCGCAAAGCTCCAGTGCCTGACATAAAACATTTCGACGAGATGGTGCTCCTGCGCGCGCAGTTTCCGGCTTGCGCGGGAAAAGAGGTTCATTGCCTGTTCGTAGTTCCCCTCAATGAAATGGTAAATGCCCAGATAGGGTGCCGCCTGTTCGAACAGGTCCGGTTCTTTGAGCGCCTCAAGCGCCGCATACCCGCGGGCCATGATAGCGTGGAAACGCGGGTTCCCGTGTTCCGGCGTATTGCAGACGTTTATGGAACCGACGAGCAGGTCGAAGAGCGCCATGTCGCGTCTGTCCCCGAACTTCACGGCCAGCCCCCGCGCCCGGAAAAAGAGCCGGGCAAGCGAAGGCGTATTGCTGCCCGAACAAACGATGAGCGGGTGCACGTCACGGCAAAGACGCCGGTACCGCTTCGCCCCATCGGCGTTCAGTCCCCGCAAGCCCACTCCCAGAAGGCTTCGATGGACGAGGCGGAGGACGAGATTGATCCCCGCCGGGCGCAAGGTGTTCATGCGGCTCAAGCCCAGCCCCAACATCGTTTCCAGTGCCCCAAGCTCTTCCCCATCCGCAGACAGCCGCAAAAACGATTCGATACCGGAGCCGGAGGGCCGGGCCAGCAAAAACGAGCACGCCTCCTTGTGGGCTTGGACGCACTCCACCAGACGGAACCGGCGTTTCCTCCCGGAGGAAGGCGGGCAGCCGGGGAACGCACCCCGCTCCGCTTCAGCGAGCGGAATCTGGGCAAGCTGTGCGAGCAATTCGGGGGACCATTTCCCTTCAAACAGATCCGCGAGCAACGTCCCGACAGCACTGTCCGCATACCACGCCTTTTCTTTCGCCATATCCTTCTCCTTCACCGCGGCCCATCGACCGTTCAGCCCTCGCCAACATAGCCGTCCGGAAACAATACGGCAACATACAAAATTGTCTGTTTTCAAGACAAAAAAAGAAATGCGGATTTTTCCTTTTTAAATAAAAAACAATAAAAACGATACAATAACGAGCTGGAACACCTTTTGCTTACTCTTTATCAACGACGCACAACATTTCGCTGCCGTGACGTCCGTCCCCATGCAGCCTAGAGGAGGGTTCCCTTTCAATATTGCTTTCCCGACCAAAGAAAAACACCACGGCGGCAGCCATGTTTCGGACACACTGTCCCCACAGGGGCAGTCACCTTCCCAATCAGATGCGTAAAAGGAGTTCATATGATCCACAGCATCGATCCTGCGGCCTGTACCGGCTGCGGAACCTGCACCAAGACATGCCCACTGGATGTTTTCAGGCTCGAACCCGCGCAAGAGGCCCTTTCCCCTTGCATGGCGGCTTGCCCAGCCGGGGTCGACATTCGCGGCAACCATTACCTGATCCAGCAGGGGCACCTTGGCGAAGCGGCCCGGCGCTACCGCATCGTCCAGCCGTTTCCGGCCATCACGGGCCGGGTATGTTTCCATCCCTGCGAGGAAAAGTGCGCCCGGAACCATGTGGACGAGGCGGTAAACATCAATGCCGTCGAGCAGATCATGGGCGACTGGGATCTGAAGGCTCCTCTCGAAAAGCCCGCCCGAAGGCACATCACAAAGGTCGCGGTAATCGGTTCCGGCCCGGCGGGGCTTTCCTGCGCGTGGTTCCTCGCACAGATGGGGTACCCGGTGACGGTTTTCGAGGCGATGCCGCTTCCCGGCGGCATGTTGCGGTACGGCATCCCCGCGTATCGGCTTCCCGACGCGATCGTTGCGGCCCACATCGCCCGGCTTGAAGCGATGGGCATCGCCTTCCGCTGCAATACGAAGATCGGCGAAGGCGCGGACCTGAGCCTTTCCGACCTGAAACGGTTGGGATTCAAAGCCGTCATGCTGGCCCCCGGAACGACGGTCAGCCGCAAGGTACGCATGGAAGGCGTCGAGCTTCCCGGCGTCCACTGGGGCCTTGAGTTCCTGCGCGCCAACCGGGGCGACGAACAGCCCCGCCTGTCCGGAGACGTGCTCGTCATCGGAGGCGGAGACGTCGCCGTGGATGCCGCCATCACCGCCAAAAGGCTCGGTGCCGCCAAGGTCAGCATGGCCTGCCTTGAGTCGCGCGAAACCATGCCCGCGTATCCGCACAATCAGGCGGACGCCCTGAGGGAGGGCATCGAATGCCATTGCGGGTTCGGCCCCGGCACCATCCTTCAAGAAAACGGGCACGTCGCGGGCATGGAACTGAAAACGTGCATCCGGGTCGTCGACGAGCAGGGACGTTTCGCGCCCCTGTTCGATGAAAACGCCACCATGCGCATCCGGGCCGATCATATTATCTTCGCCATCGGCCAAGCATCCGAGCTGGACGGGTTCGCCAAGGACGTGCGTATTGAACAGGGACGCATCGTGATTGAAGACGTCACCTTCTCCACATCGGCATGGGGGATCTTCGCCGCAGGCGACGCCGCCACGGGCCCCTCTTCCGTCGTCAGCGCCATTGCCGGCGGACGCGAATGCGCCTTTTCCATCGATCGGATGCTCAAGGGCGCGGACATCCGGGGCGAACGCGAACGCAAGCGTCCCGAGCTTCCCGAAGAACAATGGCCCCGCGAAGGCATCCGCCACGAACCGAGACAGGAGCGCGCCAGCCTCCCCGCCCCGGCCGATGATCCTTTTGCGGAAACCCTGCGGCCTCTGGATATGGAAGCCTGCTTCGCCGAGGCGCTGCGCTGCATGACCTGCGGCAGCAAGTCCCGCATCACCTACACCGACGACTGTATGACCTGTTTCACCTGCGAGCTGAACTGCCCCTCCGGGGCCATCTATGTGCATCCCTTCAAGGAACGTTTTGCCCGTACCCTTGATCAAATCGAAGCCGACAACCGGTAAGCGAGGCGCATATGAAAGAACAAGGCTATCAATATACGACGGACCTGCTGGTTATCGGCTGCGGTTTCAGCGGGATGTGGGCTGCCATGCGCGCCAGGGACTTTCTGGGCGACGTGCTGGTCGTGGACAAGGGCCCCCGCGACTGGGGCGGCCTCGGCGGGATGTCCGGCGGCGACATGATCGTCAAGCAGCCCGATATGAAGCTGGACGATCTGCTCGACGATCTCGTGTATTATTACGACGGCCTCGCCGACCAGAAGCTTCTCGGGCAGATTCTGACGCAATCCTATGACCGGTTCATGGATTTTGAGAATCTGGGGCACAAATTCGTCCGCAACGATAAGGGCGAACTGTGCTTCATCCCCCAGCGAGCCCTTGATTACATGCGCTATTATTACTACCACCCCTATGGGATGGGCGGCATCGAAAAAGCCCGCCTGCTCAAGCAGGAATGCGAAAAGCGGGGCGTGCGGCGGCTTGGGCGCACGGTCATCACCGACGTCATCACCGACGGCGAACGCGTGACCGGGGCCGTGGGCTTCCACAGCCAGAGCGGGGTGCCCGTCTTCATCAAGGCCCGCGCCGTCCTGCTCGCCACCAATACGGGCGGCTGGAAGCCCTCCTACCATCAGAACACGCCAGCCAGCGAAGGCGTCAGCATCGCCTGGAACGCGGGTTGCGCCATGCGGAATTTCGAATTCTGGAAGGTGTGGAACGTGCCTGTCGATTTCGCGTGGGAAGGGCAAACGGGCCTTCTTCCCAAGGGAGCCCGGTTCCTGAACGCCAAGGGAGAGGATTTCATGAAGAAATACTCCCCAAAATTCGGAGCCAAGGCCGATCCCCATTACAATACCCGGGGCATGGTGCACGAAGTGAGAGCCGGAAACGGCCCCATCCGTTTCGATTGTAGCCAGATGAAGCCCGAGGATGTGGAAACCATGCGCCCCAGAGCGGGCTGGATGGGCCTCAACGACAAGAAGCTGCGCGAACTCGGCATAGACTTCTTCGGGCAGGAACTGGAATGGATGCCGCAGGTGCGCCATACCTACGGCGGCATTGTGGCCGATCTCGACGGCTCCACCGCCATAAAGGGGCTGTACGCCGCCGGGCTTGCCCGCAATCCCGATCCGGGCGTCTACATGGGCGGCTGGGCCACATGCATCACGGCGACGACGGGCTATTCGACCGGGGAAGCCGCCGCGCAGTTCGTACAGGGGCACGATGCAGTGGCCTTTGATGAAGCGTACGCCGCCTCCCGGCTTGAAGCGTTCACCGGATACCTCGGCAGGGACGGCATCGCGCCCAAGGATGTCATCTCCGACATGCGCGAGGTCATGAGCGCCCCCGACATCGCGCTGATGAAGACGGGCAAGGGGCTTTCGCGCGGGCTCGACCGTGTGGAGGAAATCCGTGCGGAAGTGCTGCCGCACCTGGGAGCGCGAGATCCGCACGAACTCGCCAAGCTGTTCGAGGCCACGTCCACGGTGCTCCTTACCGAGCTGTGCCTCAATGCGGCCCTGATGCGCAAGGAATCCCGCGCCGGACATTACCGCGAAGATTACCCCGAACGGGACAACGAACACTGGCTCAAGTGGATCGAGCAGAAGCAGGTCGACGGCAAGCGGGAAGTCCATACGGTCCCCGTTCCCTTGAACGACTACCCCATCAAGCCATACCGCTACTACATGGACAACTTCAGCTGGCCGACGCCTCCCAAGGCCGTCTGATTCCGAAAACACCCTCCCCTTCCACCCGGCTTTAAGACCCTCCGTTTCCCGTCTTCGCAAGAGGACGGGAAACGGCCTCCCCCCTTTTTGCCAACAGACAAGAACAGCCCTGTTACAGAGGCACCCCGCAAGGAGAACCGGTCATGCCACTTCTTCCCTCTTGCAAAGACAAAGAAATCGCCTACTACGCCCACTCCCTGATAAGCCTCCTGATCATGTTCGGCTGCGGCCAGCTCACGCCCATAACCCCTTTGACCCCGCTGGGGATGAATCTGATCGGCATCTTTCTCGGCGTGCTGTACGGCTGGATTTTCATAGACATCATCTGGCCGAGCATGGCGGGCCTGCTGGCGCTCATGCTCATCGGCGGCATGAAGCCCAACGAGCTGTTCCAGACAAGTTTCGGCGATCCGCTCGTTATGATGATGTTCTTCATTTTCGTCTTCTGCGCGACCATCAACTATTACGGCTTGTCCAAATTCATCTCGCTGTGGTTCATCACCCGCAAATGCGTCGCGGGGAAGCCTTGGCTGTTCACCTATACGTTTTTCCTGTCCATCATGCTGCTGGGGGCACTGACCAGCGCATCCCCGGCGGTCGTTATCGGCTGGAGCATCCTGTACGGCATCTGTGACAAGTGCGGCTACCAAAAGGGCGAAGGCTATCCGACGATGATGGTTTTCGGCATCGTGTACGCGGCGCAAATCGGCATGTCGATCATCCCGTTCAAGCAGGTTCCGTTTACCGTACTCGGCGCGTATGAAAACATGTCCGGCATGACCATCGATTACGCGAAGTACATGATCATTGCGATAACATGCTGCGCGCTGTGCTCCCTGCTGTTCATCGTCATGGCCAAGTACGTGTTCAAGCCCGACATGAAGAAACTGATCTCGCTGGATACGGGAGGGCTGGACACGGAAGGTGCGCTGCGGCTGAATAAAGTCCAAAAAATCGTGCTGGGGTTTCTGTTCGCGCTGGTCGTCCTGCTGCTTTTGCCCAACATCCTGCCCGCCACGTCCGGCATCGCCCGCTTCTTCAAGACCATCGGGAACACGGGCATCTGTATGCTCCTCGTAACCGTGATGTGTCTCCTCAAGGTCGACGGCAAGCCGCTGCTCCGGTTCAAGACGATGGTGGATTCCGGCGTGACGTGGGGGATCATCCTCATCCTCGCCGTGGTGATGCCCCTTTCCCATGCCATGGCCAACGACGAAAGCGGGATCACCAAGTTCCTCATGGCATTGATGACACCCTTCTTCGGAAACGAATCTTCGCTGGTATTCGCGCTGTGCATGGGCTTTTTCGCTACCGTCCTCACGCAGTTCATGAACAACGGCGCAACGGGAATAGCCCTGATGCCCGTCGTCTACAGCTACTGTACAGGCATGAACGTTCCTCCCGAGCTTGCCATCATCATGGTGGTCATGGGCGTCCACATCGCGTTCCTCACTCCGGCCGCCAGCGCGAGCGCCTCGCTGCTGCACGGCAATGAATGGTCGAATACGAAAGCCATCTGGAGGACCGTGCCCATCGTCATCCTCGCAACATGGGCCACTATCTCGGCCATTGTCGTTGCACTGGGCGTGGCCCTGTTCTAACGTTTCACAGGAGCCCCTCTCCCCAGACAGCCCTCCTCACCACGAATAATTTCAAAAGATAAAAAGGGAATACATGAGACAGGAATCTTCTCATGTATTCCCGGTAGTCAGCTGAGGCGAGACGGAATATGTGCTGCGGGCGCGAGTTCAATACAGACAAAGGCGTAACTTTCTTGCTGAATACCGGAAGTAAACTCTTCAACGTAACAACGCATTCGCCTACGGAAATCTTGCCGTGGAATGGAAATCCCATATATCTTCGCATAAAAAAGAGGAGAAGGAATTGCTTCTCCTCTTTTTTTATGTCCTCCTACCAACGGCAGGGTTCCACACCTCCAAGCGGTACAGCTTCACAACGGTTCGCCCCATCGTCCGCAGGGCTTCCTCTCCCCTTCGGAATCGGGGGGATGAGCTCCGGAAGGGGCCTTCCCACCGCAATGGATTGCCCCTCTCGATACAGGGGAAATCCCCTACAGCGGAGCCCGACATCACTTGTCGGGGATGAGCCTATAGCCGAGTTCGTACGCCATCAGTTTCAGCGGCGTGGGGTCACCCGTGGTTTCGATGATCGCCATGAACGTCTCCACGCCGAGCTTCGCGCCCTTGTCATAAGGGTTGATCTCCCGCATCAGCGTCGAATAGGGCTTGCCGACTGCTTCAGCGACACTCTTGGCGGGGACCTCCCCATCTCTTACCATCTTCTGAATCTCTTTAATAAGCTGTTCATGCATGTCCGTTCTCCTTTCAATCGTCGCTGCCGACGTCCCCCATCGATGGGGCGCTTTCCTAACGCCGTCATACATAAGATGAGATATCTTATATCGATTTTTTGATATATATAAAATGATAAATAGTCAAATACTCTTCACGGCAGAACACTATTCAAAAAAAATCTTTTGTCACAACACATTACATACAATAGAAAAAGGTGTGTCCTTACCGGATCCGAGTAGCGAAAGTATGGGACAACCAGCTCACAGCAATGAAGGAGAGGAAAGAACGGAATACTGCCACCTCAAAAATTTCGAAGGCGCCATCCTGAAGTAACCGCGCCGCAACAGTATGCCACCGAACCGCCCCCGCAAGGGAATGACGGTTCCGGGCTCAGCGCAACACTCCGGTAGCCTCCATTCAATGCGAAAGGCCCCCTTCCTTACGGATGAGGGCCTCCTTCAGCGGATTACGACACTCGGTGATCCGCTTTTCAACGATTCCGTTTTTTTCCTAATGACGATTTTCCAATTCGTGGGCACAGACCAAATAATAGTGCCTTCCATTGGCGCTGGTTTCATAGGCGGCCAGCTTGGTCAGGGCAACGGCTTTTTGCCGCCGAGCGGCCTCGGCGTTCACGCCTATGGTCAACAGCAGATCGCACAGCTCCAGACACCACTGGCATTCCCCTTTCCGCACGGCCTCTTCCGCCGCCCGCAACACGGCGTCCGCCCCGCCCGCCAGCGCAACGGCCTTTTCCGCACGCTCCTTCGGCGGCAACGGGTGCAGATTAGTGGGGTTACCGTCGAACCACCCCAGATACGCGGTAAAGATGGCCCGGACCGTCCATTCCACACATCCGTAATACTCCCCCAGATACGGCAGCGAGGCATACTCCTGCGGGAGTACGATTTCGGAAGCCAGGGTGTCTATATCCTTTCCTTCATTCATGCCCGCAAGCGTTTTCTCAAGAACATACCGGATAGCATCGCGGAAACCCGTCAGCACGCTCCGGACCTCCTCCTTGCCACACAGCGGCCGCGTATGTCCGGGCAGCAGGTAGGTCGCCGAATAGGACAAAATCTCGTCGAGGCTGTCCAACCAGCCCGCTATGTCGCGGTATTGACTGCCGCGTATGGCGTACAGGTTCGGCCAACAGCCGTAATAGTTGTCCCCGCAGCACAGCACTTGCCGCTCCGGGAGCCAAATCATGATCTGGTCGTCCGTTTCGCCGGGGAGCCGGACCAGTTCCAGCCGGACGCCATCGATTTCGCGGACGACCTTGTCCTCATCGTAGACGGTCGTCGGCTGCCGGAAAGCTCGGGACTCCCCATAGGCGAGCCCTTCACGTATCCCGATGCCTTGGGAGATGTTTTCTTCATCGCTCAATGCATACCCGAATTGCCGGATGCCGCGCAGGTTCTGGATATCCTGCAACATTTCCGTTTTCTTCAACACGGGGGCTGCTGGCGCGAAGGCGATGATTTCCGGGTCCGTACCGGAAAACGCCCCGGCTCCGCCCCGGTGATCCGGGTGGCCGTGCGTATACAGGATGGTCTTAACCGGCTTTTCAGTCCTGCTCCTGATAATCTCCAGCAGCTTTTGCCCCCGCTCCAGCGTATCGAGCGTATCGACCAGGATGACGCTGGTGCGGCCTTCGATGATGACGGCGTTGCTGTGGCCTACGCCGAGGACATGCCAAATGCCGGGCACAATGGGCGTTATCGTTTCCTTATAAGATTTTTCCGTAAATGCAGTGAGTTCTGCTGCTCCGTTTGGCTTCAACATGGTCTTTAACGCTCCTTTTCCGGTTTGACGCGTCTTGTTCGCCTCTACAGGCGTTCCTACCGTCGTACAGTATGCTGACGGAGAACTCAACGAGCTTTCCGCCGGATGGAGCATCCATAGCCCTTGCCTGCTTGCGCCATTGGATGCAAGGCCATCTCCTGACAGGAGAAAAATGGGGTATTCCGTTTTTCACCTATGGACCATTTCACTGACAGGTGAAAACAAGCCAAACGTTGTGGGCTATGGGTTTCAAATGAATAAATCCCACTCCCAAGCCTTCGGCCCTGTCCTCAGGCCATTTTGAAACGAACGGAAAATCACGCCAGGAAGAACTCAATGTGACCAGCGGCAGCTCAAAAGGCCAAAGCCTAGGCCTGACACGATCGTGCCTCTTGGCGTATGCGGCCTCCTGCCCCAGAGGACTTTTACGCTGCCGCAGACTACCCGCCAGCTTACCGGTACTTTTTCCCCTTCCCGGTCAGGATCCCAAATGGATTGTGACGGTTCCCGCCTCAAATAGCCGTAGACGACGGATAGGCATGATGTTCCGTCGTATTCTATCAGAGAGAGCTGACTGGTTCACTCCCAACCATGCCCCCAGTTCTTTCATCCTTGCTCCCCTATGGCCTCCCTCATGCGCGTGAGTACATCTATTGCCATAATACCAATTTTTTGCCGGGTTGATGAAACCCTTCCGTTCCCAACCTGTTTCCACACCGCACCTCGCGAGTAGCTATAGGCACTCAACCGAGTACTTATAACTACTCAAAGAGTAAAAAAACAAACGCTACAAAGGGAGAATGAAAAATGAACGGACTAAAATCACAAAACACGTCATGCCCATGATTCTCAGGCGCTACAGGGATGCCGCGGGGTTGCCCCAACAGCAGCTTGCTGACTACGCCGAAGTCAGCAAGGGTTCCATTTCCGCACGGGAGGGCGGACGCAGCGTCCCCAATGTGGATATGCTGATAACGCTTGCGAGTGCGTTCGGCGTCCGCCCCGGCGAACGGCTGGACGCCGTTGTGGACGAAACGGAAAAAGAAGTGCCGCCACGGTGAAGACGGCCTCTTAGGACCGGCCTCATCGTACGGCGCTCACGCTGCCTCTTCAAGAAACATCGCGCACGGTAACGGCAAAAAACAGGGCCATCTTCTCCGGAAAGGTTCTCCACCCCCACGAAGGGAATCGCTAAGCGCGCATGGGCCGCCCAAACAGGACGGGGGCCACCGCAAACACGGAGACTATCGCCATCAGCACATAGATGTATTCCGCAGAGAACGCCGAAGCGATGAACCCGAACAGCAACGGCGTCAGGATATTGGTGGAGCCGCGAGCGAACGTATTGACGGCGAACAGATCATCGTAGGCTTGCGGATCCGTCACCGGCTCCACAAGCAGTGTCTGCAAGACGGGGACGGTCCCTTTGGTGACGATGCCGAGCAGGATGGAGGTGACGATGATCACGGGCAAGCCCTGCGCCGTCACAAGCACCGCCAACAGGGCGGACATAAGCAGTTTGGATGTGATGAAAACCTTGCGGGAACCGAAAATGCCCACCAGCCGCCCGCAGGCCATTTTCCCCGCGAAGCAGCCCACGGTGAAGGCCAAGGCGAAACTGCCGATGACCTTGGGATCCATCCCCTTGGCGAACAGCAGGAAAGGCAGGAAAGCGAAAATCTGATCGCCGCTGAAGCCGTCCAGAATATTGGCGACGACCGTGGACGCCGTATGGCGATCCCGCAGAAGCGAAAGAGGCGGCAGCAGGGATTGCGGCTTCTTGCGCTCCTCGCAGGGCGAACCGCCAGCGTCTCCGTTCCGCAGCCATGTCCACAACAAGTACAACGTAATGCAACAGGCCACAGCCCCGAACAGGGCACAGACGAACCGCCAGCCGGGGATTCCGGCAACGCTCCAAGCCGCGAGGAACCCGGCGAAAGCGGTGATCGGAATCCGGCCGATGTCGCCTATGGCCGTGAAGTCCCCAACACTTTGCCGAGCATGGAGCGCTCGGTGCGCACCGTAAGATACGAAAACGCCGCGTTGTGGAACACGCCATACCCCATCATGGCAATGACGAAGAAAAAGCCCGAGAACCAGATATTCTGGGAAAACGTGTTCGCCGCATACCCCACGCCGTACGCGCCGGTGATCAGGCACAGCGTACGCAAAAAACCGAACCGCTGCGAACAGCCCTTCGTGCCCAGGCCCGCCAGCGTACCCAGCAGGGCCGCAACCGACAGGATGACCCCCGCGTCCTTTTCCTGCGCGCCAAAAGCGACGATCATGAACGACAGCAAAATGGGCACGCTGTCATACAATCCGTCCACGATCACATGGAAAATCTGCAACAGCGTGGTGGTCCGGTCCGCAAAAAAACGCATGTCGAGCCCCTTATCGGTTGGAATCCCTTCGCCTTTCAGCGAATAGCATACTGTTCGGGAAGCTATGTTGACGACCGGGCCGGATCAACGGCGAGGCGAGCCTGAAGGGAGCAGCCTAACTATAACGCTGTCAGAGTGGCTGTCTACCGCACCTTTCGGAATAAGAGGAAAAAGAGGCGGGACGCAAAATGCCCGATCCCCGGATGCCTCGGGCACCAGGGAATCGGGAACAGATGTCAGGATATGGGGAAACGCCGCCAAACGGGAAGCCCCTCCCCCACGTTGGGGCCGGGGTCAACCCCACTGACGCGGGCGGGGCAAAGACGGCCAAAGGCCAACCCGGTTTCCGGACAAACCGCCTTTTCCGATCAACGCTCCGCGTGCCCACCCTCCCCGGCAAGAAGCTCGGTAAATTCCGCTGCGGGCATCGGGCGGGCGAACACGTAACCTTGGGATGATGTCGCATCCCGT
>VOFH01004222.1_pt1:0-192500 | contig 282073 bp, 336 predicted proteins | sample 5384091 | NCBI WGS metagenome assembly VOFH01 (sample SAMN12384727, study PRJNA508395) | human gut metagenome | isolation source: healthy gut G | host: Homo sapiens
AGTATCTGACATCATTGCCCATCTGAATGGAAAAGGAATTCAGGCAGTGCGGCAGACTGTTTACGCGGATACCAATATTTCTTGATCGATGGTGATTCGATATTGTGGTGGTCAAGAGTACCCAAACCAATATTTGCGGGAAGTCGCCTGTTTGAGTATCCAGAACTGAAAATGCTGACAGACGCAGTAGCATCCTCGAAGATCATTTCTGCCAAGAAGTCTGAGGAGTTGGTGCAGAAATTATGCCGTCTGACCAGCACATCAGGCAAAACAGCTTCAAAAATTTGCTGCTTTATCCAGCCGTGTCAAACCGCATAATGAAAAAGGTTTACTACATCATTGACAATATCCAAACAGCGATTGGAAACCATCAGCAAATTCGGTTCCAATACTATGAATATAGAGTGCATTACAGAATGCAGCAAATCGCTCAGAATTTATATAGAAAAGTAAAGAAAGTATTGATTTTAATTCTTTCAAAATGAAATTTTTATCCTTTGAAGGAAATAGATGTTCGATATAATAAATATAAGCAGATGTTCTGCAGTTCTGTCGAAGCAAATGAGAGGTGAATGTCGTGTTGGGGTTATAACTTTTGGATCATTTATAGCTGAGGAAACGCAAGGTACATAAATTCAATTTACGCGATAAGCCGGCTATCTAGTCATTGCCGGTGGCTATCCGTGTGACATTGAACAAAGCCGCCTCGTCCTGCTCCTTAATCGGAGATTTTGGTGGAACGTATCCCCGCCTTCTGAATTTGATAAATCAGATTGCTTTTGATCTGGCTGCAAAATCACGCAATACAGCATTCGCGATTCCGCTGTGACTACATCATGGAAAAAGATATTGTTCGGGCAGCCTTGCGTGTGGCAAAAGAAGTAGACGCTACCGATGAAGAATGGCAGACATTTATGAAAATGCTAGATACAGATTTGTTTGTGGATGAATCTGTTGATACTGCGGAACAAGCTATTCAGGAATTTACTTCTTGGGGGATTTGCACCAAGCTCTGTGAAACTGGAGTCCGACCAATGAAGATACCAAATGCAACTTGTTTAACCAACGATATGGTATTACTCGGCAAGCGCAGATAAGCGATTGAAAAAAAATCGAAGAAAAAATAAAAAAAGTTGGTTGCGGTCATGGCATAACAAGGAGGAAAGCTATGCCAATTTGAACCCTTATTTTGGATCAGAGCAAGGCGGCACCCGTCCTGTCCTGGTTCTTCAAAACAATGTGGGGAATTTTTCTGCCCCACTTTGATCGTAGCCCGCTCACCAGCAAATGGATTAAGAAAAGGAGCCGCCCACACATCATGCACTGGAGAGCGTTCCAGAGCTTGGACTGAAATCTGTTGTTCTGCTGGAGCAAATTAAAACGATTGATAAAAGGCGTGTATGATTACACAGATGAAAACGGAAAACGCAGACAGCGTTGGGAAACCTTCAGCATGTTACTATCCGACATCACTCCAAGGATGATGGATAAGTATTACCGTGATGTGCGTTGGGAACTAATCAGCCGTAACCCTGTCCTGAATGCGACACTTCCCAAAGAAGAACATAAAGAACGGGATATATGGACTGCCGAAACTCTGAGCAAGGCTATGGAAGTCTGTGATGATCCTATCCTCTCCCTTGCCTTAAATCTGGCGTTCTCCTGCTCTTTACGCATTGGCGAAATGCTGGGCCTTACCTGGGACTGCATTGATATTGCACCACAGAGCATAGAAAATGGTTCAGCTTATATATTCGTCAACAAAGAGCTGCAACGGGTTACACGAGGTGCATTGGACGATTTGAGCGACAAAGGTGTTATTAAGAAGTTTCCACCTTGCATAGCCAGTACCCATACTGCTCTGGTCCTGAAAGAGCCTAAAACCAAAACCAGTATTCGCCCGTGTGTACCTGCCGAAACGGACTGCCTCATGTTGTATTCCATTCTCTCCGTCACTCCAGTATCACCTACAAGCTGAAACTCAATGGTGGCGATATGAAATCCGTCCAGGGCGACTCTGGTCATGCTCAGGTAAAAATGGTTGCAGATGTCTACTCTCACATCATCGACGAGGATCGCTGCATAAACGCTCAGCGATTGGAGGAAGCATTTTACTCATCCAAGACTCCTGACCCTGTTGAAGATACAGAGCCTAAAACTGCGGATACTGCCGTCACTGAAAGTGATGAAAGTGATGCAGCAAAGATACTGGAACTGCTTAAAAATCCCGAAACTGCCGCACTGCTCAAGCAGCTGGCAAAAGCTTTATAAAGTCCCTCCCTCAGAAGAACGCCTCTCACTTTGTGAGAGGTTTTCTTCGTTTGAACCACTTTGCACAGTGACCAAACACTTTTTTTGTTAGCAAGGTTCTGAAAGCATTTTTGAGCGATGTTAGCAAATTCGCGATTTTGTTTGCAACTTCCTCTAATTTCTGCTAACAAATGTTTGCAAGTTCCTTTGGTAAAAATCGAACCTCTGACTTACCGCCTTTCTTAGCAAAAGGCCAAATCTCGTTAGCAAATGTTAGCAAACCAAGGTTTTTTGCAAAAAAGCCACAAAAGCCGCAGAAATAAGAAAAGCCGAAAACCCTGATAAATCCGGATTCAAGAGATAAAAGATCAGCGAAAGCCCTACCTTATACTCATCCAGAAGCCCCGCATAGGTTTCCTTCTCCGTATGACGCTGAATGGAACACTCTGCCCGCGAGGTTACCTCCTCGTTCAGGATATAGGGATAATAATACTCTATCTCCATCTCATCCTGCTCATTCAGCTCCCCCATACATCGCCACGCCGATCCCCGGCGCAACTTCTGTCTTGATCTCATATAATTCGGTTTCCCTGTCAAGCTGAAGACAGCTGGAGGTTCCCGCCTCTCTCGCCAGACAGCGAAGCAGGGCACGGATGTCCTTCTTCTTCTGATACATACTAAATCCGGCAGCTCGCAAAAAACGATGCATATTGACTCCTTCTAACTACAATCCGCAGCTGCTGCCAACACATACAGCCGCCTCATTTCTATCCTTTATTTTCCTTACTTATACCCAAGCGCACGCTCCAGTGCTTCCTTCTCTTCACTTCCTAAAAGCACCTCGGTCTTGCCCTCTACGACATCCTTCAGATACAGGTAACAGCCTTCACGGCTGTGAACAGAATTCAGCACAAATCCCGTGTTGTTATCATCCAGCATGGCAATGACAAAACTCAGATTGCCGCCCATGCCCTTAAACGCATTGTACTTGACAATACCGGTTTTCTGGTATCCAGCCTGCGCCTTGGAGACAACCGAATCCACCAGGCGTTTTGTATCTCCGTCCTTTGCCCGCAGATACTCGGTCTCATCCACCAGTTCCATGATCGTGTCTTCGAGCGTCTCCGCATCTTTTCCCCGCATAAACATATCATATCTGCGATACAACTTCCTATACTGCGAAAAACAGATGACGGATGCAATAAATGATATGAGTGTCAGGATCGCCAGAACGATCACGATAATCCCCGGATCGATGCCAATCCCGCTAAAAAATACTGCTCTCCATCTTTCATTCCTCATTTCCCATCATCCGTCCCCTGGGACGAATTTTGTGTGATTACTGTCTTAATGACTCCAAAAGCTCAATCAGACGTTCCAGTTCCGCTGATGAATAGTATTCGATCTCGATTCTGCCTTTATTCTTATCCTTGCGGTTGATCGAAACCTTCGTTCCCATAACCCTTTCAGCTTCTCTTCCACATCCTTGAAAAGACCTCCATATCGCGTTCCGGATCTGCTTTCTTTTTTGCCTTTTTGGCTTCAAAAGCTCTTTCACCAGACGCTCGACCTCGCGGACGCTCAAATGATTTTCTACTGTTTTAAGCGCCAACTGGTACTGTTTTTCACCATCTTCCAGCGAAAGAAGCGCTCTCGCATGACCTCCGGTAAGCCGGTCCTGAATCAGCATCTCCTGCACTCTCTCATCCAGTTTCAAAAGACGCATGCTGTTCGTGATCGTCGCACGGTTCTTCGCTACGCGCTCTGCCACGTCCTCCTGACGCAGCCCAAACTCCTGAATCAGCATCTGGTAGGCTTTCGCCTCCTCAATTGATTTAAATCTGCACGCTGTACATTCTCGATCAGGGCGATCTCCATCGTCTGCTGTCTCGTATACTCGCGCACGATCACCGGAACTTCCCGAAATCCTGCCAGTTTGGCAGCTCTCCACCGGCGCTCTCCGGCAATCAGCTCATAACGATCGCCCTTTTTCTGAACCAGAAGCGGCTGCAGCACGCCGTAACGGCGGATGGATTCTGCCAGCTCTCCGAGCTGTTCTTCATCAAACATCTTACGCGGCTGGCTGACATTTGGCTCAATCTCCGAAATATTTAGAAATTTCTCTTTTTCCACCTCGACCATCTTTACGACCGGCTCCGCTTTTGCCGTCTGTGTCTTCGATTTTGCCGCCGTCTCCCCCGGCTGTGCGGGTTTTTCCTTCTGCCGTCGTCTTTCCGGATGCCTTTGCAACTCCACGCGGCTGCCTTTTCCCACTGTTTTCGCAGCTGTCTTTCCAGCAGACGCCGATTTTTCTGTTTTTTAGATCCCGGAAGCACCATATCCAGCTCTTCCAGGCTCTTTTTCTCTATCTCCTGTTCCGTCTCACGAACGGAAGTCTTTTTCCGGCTTCATCCGATGGCTTTGCGCTGCTTTTTCCCGCTTCTGCATCCTCGTAATCATTTCCAAAAAAAGCTCCCAGTCCTCTGCCAAGCCCCGTTCTCTTTGACATTTCCTTCCTCCTCACGAACCTCCCGACGCCCCGGCAGGCATCCTTTCTGAATTTCACTTCACCGTTATTTTCCTGCCTACAGCTCTTCTCCCCGGCTGATCACCTCTGCTGCCAGCAGACGGTAGCTCTCTGCTCCGGTCGAGCGGCTGTCGTACAGGTTGATCGGCATTCCGTGGCTCGGCGCCTCCGCCAGTCGCACATTTCTCGGTATGATCGTCTTGTAAATCCGCTCATTTAAGTTCTGTTTTACATTCTCTACGACCTGCAGGAGAGATCTTCGTTCTCCGCATCATACATGGTAAATACCACGCCCTCCAGCTCCAGCGACGGATTCATCTTTTTCCGACCAGACCGATCGTCCGGAGTACCTGGCTCAGTCCTTCCAGCGCATAATATTCGCACTGGATTGGCACCAGCACCGTATCTGCCGCTACCAGCGCATTGATCGTCAAAAGACTCAGCGACGGTGGGCAGTCGATGATAATAAAATCATACTGATCGCGGATTGTCTCCAGATAACCGTTTAACACCGACTCTTTATTTTCCACATCCAGAAGTTCAATCTCAGCTCCTGCCAGATTCGAATCCGAAGGAAGAACATCCAGATTTTCCTGAACATCGCGCATCAGGCAGTCCTCCAGTGTGCAGTCGCCCAAAAGCAGCTCATAGACTGTATCTTCAATCTGTTCTTTTTCCAATCCCAAACCAGTGGTTGCATTTCCCTGCGGATCAAAATCGATCGTCAGAACCCTCTGTCCCGCCTCTGCCAGGCATGCCGACAGGTTGATCGCCGTTGTCGTTTTACCTACGCCGCCCTTCTGATTTGCAATCGCAATCGTTCGTCCCATACCGTATTCCTTCCATTTCCTCGGTTTTATCTCACATGAAAGACAGGAAAAAGCCTTCCCGCAGGCATCCGCACAGCGATTTCCAGCTTTTTCCCGTTCTTGTCTTGCCTAATAGTATAACACACTTAAAACTCATTTCCTACTTTTTTAGAAAAATTTCATTTAAAATGTTTCACGTGAAACATCGGCTCCACCGTCTCCCCCAGAGCACACCATTTATCTGCCAGACACACAATCCATGCCTCGCGGCACTGAGGAGGCACCGGTATCAGCGGAAACATATGACGTGCGATGATATTTTTCCTTCCAATTTAAATGGTAATCTCTGTGCATTTCAAGCGCTGTTTTCGGGTGATGGAAGCCGTGCAGGCGGTGCGAGGGATCCTTCTGATGCCAGTCATACAAAAAATAATCGTGCAGCAATGCCCTCTCACAAGTGATTTTGGTTCCAAGCGAATCTGCCACCGTTCCATCATCCAAAGGCTTGTGTAGGCAACATTGAGGCTGTGGCGGTAAATGGATGTCGTACCATGCTGCATCGCCAGCTTCTCCTCGTCTAAGCGCCCTTCCTGCTTCAGTTCGCGTATCGTTTCCGCCAGCAGCCGCTGCCTGCCCGCCGACAACTGAAAAGATTTCTCTGTCTTCCGTTCCATACGATGCTGAAAGCATAACTTATTTTCCTTCTTTATCATATCGCGCATTTCTTTCCCCATCGATTGATTTTTTGATACGTGAACATTATAATGAATTTAATATCGATTTTCAACGAAATTTTGTTTACATAAAATGGCATGTTCATAACTGTTCACAGGTAGAAATTTTCTGAACTGAAAATTCCAAACGCTACAGCTCTGGTTGCAGATTTTTCCGATTTGAAATGCGAAGCATCGGCAAAATCCCGTTACTTGGGCACACATCTGTGAACAGATATTCTGTGAAAACCACGCTGGAAATAGCTGAACTGTAATACAGGAAAATATGATATAATGAGCGCAAGTGAGCCAGAAAGCTGCTTGCAGATTTATGGCGAACGGCGAATGGCGATCACGATAGCTGCGTCAGCAGCGGTAAGCATCGAAGATGCGAATCGTGATATAATGAGTGCAGAAGAAAAGAATGCGGCCGCGAAGCAGACATATTCTTTTCTTGCGCCATTAAGGAACGAACAGCCATGCGAAGCAGGGCGGTAGAGCGCGATAGCGCGGATTCGTGAGTGGACAGGTGAGAATACGTTCATATGATATATATGAACACTTAGCGATGCATTTTCGATCCTAGTGCGAGTCATACCTAAATACTTAATGAAGCCGAGCCAAAGGCGATAGCTGAATTTAGTATTTATGGTATAATAGAATTACTTGATGAGATATTTTCGAGTTTAATTTTTCGATTCAAAAGGAGCTTTCTATATGAACACAAAAAACAAGATCATGACCTGCCTGATGCTGTCCGCCGGCGGCGCAGTTTCACTGGCACTTTTAAATAAATATATTCAATTTTCTGCCACCTCCCGCGGTCTGACCCGGGAAGAGAATTCTCTGCTACAAATGGCGGCTGGGAAATATCTACTATACAAAATGCGGTTCCGGCAAACCGCTTCTGTTGATTCACGATCTGCACTTTGCATCGAGCGGCTATGAGTGGGAATCCATCCGCGAACAGCTCAGCCGCTCCTACACCGTCTACACGCTCGACCTTCTCGGCTGCGGACGTTCCGAGAAGCCGAAGCTGACCTACACAAATTACCTGTTTGTCCAGCTGATCTGTGATTTTATCAAATCTGAGATCGGACATCGGACCAACATTCTCTCCACCGGTGATTCAGCGGCACTGTCTATCATGGCGTGCAGCAACTCTCCAGAACTGTTTGATCAGATCATGCTCATCAACCCGAGCAGCCTTACCGACTGTTGTCAGCTTCCGGGTAAAAATGCCAAGCTTTATAAGCTTCTTCTGGATCTCCCGCTGGCTGGAACGCTCATTTACCACATTGCATGCAGCCGCTCTATGATCGAAGAGGCATTCCGCACCAAATATTTTTACAATCCGTATACCGTAAAACCGGTTCAGATCGACCGCAGCCACGAAGCCGCACATCTCGGTGAATGTCCGAAAGCGATCTTCTCCAGTATTGAATGCCGCTATACCAAGTGCAATATTTCCAATGCTCTCAGGAAGATCGACAACAGCATCTTCATCATCGGCGGTTCCGAGGAACCGATGATCGAGGCGACGATTCAGGATTACAAGATTTATAATTCCGCAATCGAGTCCTCTATCATCCCAAAGACCAAACATCTGCCGCAGTTAGAACAGCCGGATGCCGTGATGGATGCGATCCATATGTTTTTTCTTAAAAAAGGATAATGAGTATGCATACCGCGGAGCGTTTTTTCGTCATAGGACGAAGCTTATTACTGTTCATGCATACGTGCCCAGTAACGGAATTTGCCGCATTTAAATACGGCAAATTCCTGTTGCCACCACGTTTTCTTACGGCACTTTCGGTTCCAACAGTGCCTACCCGTCAACAGTTACTCTCTCTTTCCCACATCTCCATAAAAAATGCTTTTTCTTACTCATACCATGATGCAGATACCATCTTTCCAGTATCTTTCATATTCACAGCGTCATCCTTCCGTGCGCCTTGTTTGTTTCTTCTTGATAGGAACGGTCCTAATGTTTCATCCAAGTCCCGCCGCACTATCTATATACGAACCAAACCCCGGAATGCTCCTCTTTATTCTACATTATTCCCCTCTGATCTCCTCGGCTTTCGCACAAAAACTAAATTCTATAACGAAAACTCAAATTTTATAAATTTTCCCTATTATCTTCAGCTCTGCCATCGCCTCTACCTAATTCTCCAGATTTCCTCTGTCATATGCCTGATACGGCTTCTGGAACACAATCTTCCAGGACAAATATTCAGTCATATATTTTTGTTTAAACCCCGCCTATATGAAAAAAGAAAGACTGCATACCCTACGTATTCCATATACAGTCTTTCTCTATCTACCTTTGATTGCTTTATTTCAGCGGCTCCCGCGACGGCGTTCCCGCTTTTCTCGGATACTTCTTTCCCGTCCTCTCTGTCTTATGAATCCGGACCAGATTACGCTCATCCTCATTGGCAAGGTGGAAGGAAATCACATCCTCCAGCTCGCCGCCCAGCTTGCGGATCGCACCTTTTCCCGTCTTCATCTCTTCCTCCAGTTTGCCCGATTTGTACGGCACAAACCAGCCACCCACCTTGACAAATGGCAGGCAGTATTCCGACAGCGTGGACAGATTTGCCACCGCACGTGAAACGCAGAAATCAAATGTTTCACGTGAAACATTATAATGTGCCGCATCCTCCGCCCGTCCGTGAACCGCCTGAATTTTTTCCAGTTCCAATGCCTGAATTACCTCGTTCAGAAAGTTGATCCGCTTATTTAAAGAATCGAGAAGCGTGACCTTTAAATTTGGAAATGCAATCTTTAACGGATACCCGGAAATCCAGCTCCCGTTCCAACATCGATCAACGTATACTCTTTCTCTGCCAGATCCGGCACCGCTTTCACAAGTGCCAGACTATCCGAAAAATGTTTGGTCACAACTTCCTTCTGTTCCGTGATCGCTGCCAGATTCACCATCGTATTCCAATGAATCAACAGTTCATAGTAATCGTAGAACTGCTTGATCTGGTGTTCATTTAACGTGACGCCCATCTCCTGCGCTTCTTTTCTGAAGCTGCTCGGTAAAGTCTGCCGGAGGCAGAACCACACCGCTTTCTACTTTATTTTCTTCTGCCATAAATATATCCTTTATGATATGTTCTATTTTTTCTCAGGTTCTTATCTATCTTACATTTTGAGTTGCTGCAATGCGTTTACCTGTTTCCATGCAGTCTCTGACTCGTTACTGTTCACGCATACGTGCCCAGTAACGGAATTTGCCGTGGCTTCGCATTTAAATACGGCAAATTCCTCCTGCCACCAGGTTTTCTTACGGCACTTTCGGTTCCAAAAAGTGCCTGCCCGTGTACAGTAACTCTGAATCCGCTCGTTTCTATTTTACAGTTCTTTCTTCTCTTCCCCATGTCCCGCATGGCGGCTCTGCTCTAAGTGTACCAGCAGCACCGAAATATCCGCCGGTGACACGCCCGCGATTCGGGATGCCTGACCGATATTTGCCGGTTTATAGAGATTTAATTTCTGTACTGCCTCACGGCGCAGGCTTCCGACTGTGGAATAGTCGAAGTTTTCATCCAGCTTCCGGCTCTCCATCTTCTTGAACTGTGCAACCTGCTGCAGCTGGCGGCGGATATAGCCCTCATACTTGATGTTGATGTTGACCTGCTCGATCACATCTTCCGGAAGTTCCGGACGGTTCGGATCCAGCTCTGCCAGTGCTTCATAGCTTAACTCCGGACGGCGTACCAGCTCTGCCAGCGTTGCCGCGGTCTTGAGCGGGTGCTTCCGTGGCGCTCTAAAAATTCCTGCACTTCTTTTCCAGCGCCAATGTTGATCTTCTCCAGACGCTTTGCCTCTTCCTCGATCATTTTTTCTTTCCAGAGGACACGCTCATACATCGCATCACTGACCAGTCCAATCTCATGCCCGATCGGGGAAAGACGCAGATCCGCGTTGTCCTGACGCAAAAGCAGGCGGTATTCCGCACGCGACGTCATCATCCGGTACGGTTCATGGTTTTCTTTGGTAACCAGATCGTCGATCAAGACACCGATATACGCCTGGGAACGGTCGAGGATGATCGGTTCTTTTTCCCAGCACTTCGCGCGCCGCATTGACACCCGCCATAAAGCCCTGTACCGCCGCTTCCTCATATCCGGAGCTTCCGTTAAACTGGCCGCCGCTGAACAATCCCCGGATCGCCTTAAATTCCAGCGATGCCTTTAATTGGCGTGCATTGATACAATCGTACTCAATTGCATATGCATTTCGAACAATTTTTACATTTTCGAGTCCCGGCACGGTACGGTACATCGCGTACTGGACATCCTCCGGCAGAGAACTTGACATACCGCCAACATACATTTCATTCGTATAAATTCCCTCCGGCTCGACAAAAACCTGATGACGGTTCTTATCTGGAAATTTTACCACCTTATCCTCGATCGATGGACAGTAACGCGGACCTGTTCCCTCGATCGCGCCCGAAAAGAGGGGCGATCGATCCAGGTTGTTGCGGATGATCTCATGTGTTTTCTCATTGGTATAGGTCAGCCAGCAGGACACCTGCTCCTTCTGCACCGACTCCGGATCGGTGGAAAAGAAAATGGCACAACCCTCTCATCGCCGAACTGCTCTTCCATCTTAGAAAAATCGATGCTGCGCTTATCGACACGCGCCGGTGTGCCCGTCTTGAAACGGAACATCTCGATTCCCAGCTTTTTCAGGGAATCTGTCAGATGGTTTGCCGCCTGCAGACCATTCGGTCCGGTCGGATTGCTCACATCGCCATAGATACATCTCGCTTTCAGGTACGTTCCCGTTGCCAGCACCACCGCCTTGCAGTAATACGTCGCGCCGGAGTACGTTTTCAGTCCTTTGATCTGACCTTCTTCCACGATCAGCTCTGCCACCTCTCCCTGACGGATCGTCAGGTGATCGGTATTTTCCATGGTACGGCGCATCTGGCGGGTGTATTCCTGCTTGTCCGCCTGCGCGCGGAGCGAATGCACCGCCGGTCCCTTGGACTGGTTGAGCATCTTGGACTGTATAAAGGTTTTATCTATATTTTTTCCCATCTCGCCGCCGAGCGCATCCAGCTCGCGCACCAAGTGGCCCTTCGAGCTTCCGCCGACATTCGGGTTGCACGGCATCAGGGCGATGCTGTCCACGCTGACGGTAAACACGATCGTCTCGAGTCCCAGTCTCGCGCTTGCCAGCGCCGCCTCACAGCCGGCGTGTCCCGCCCCGACGACCGCTACATCATAATTTTCTGTTAAACAGGGCATATTTTCTCTTTCCTCTCTATCTCTGCGTTCTATTCAAGTCGAACGTCCGTGAGACTTGGCGCGTGATTCTGGTCAGCGTAAGCTGACATATTCTTTACAGAATCACTGCGCATGAGCCGCAGCCGATTTTACTGCAGCTGCACATTTCAATTTGATCAAACGCCTTATATTCTTTCTTGTTTTCAGATCCACCCTATCATACCACAAGGAAAGAAACCTTGCAAAAAAATTGATCTATTTCCCCATACAAAAATGGCTGAAAATCTCATTCACCAGATCCTCTTCCAGTGATTCCCCAAGGATCGTTCCAAGATGTTCATAGGCATCCATCAGATCAATTGAGAAAAAATCCTCCGGCATCGCATTGTCGATGCTTGTCTCGACCAGACGCAGGCTTTTCAGCGCCTGCTCCATCGCCGTCTTGTGACGGACGTTTGTCAGCATGACCTGATCGTTGAAATTCAGGTTTCCCTGCAAGAACATCGTCTGAATTTTTTCCTCCAATCGATCAATTCCCTGCTGTTCCTTCGCCGATACCGGGATCACTTCCTGCCCGCACGCTTCGCGAAGCGCTTCTTCTGTGAGAACCGGTTCCAGATCTGTCTTATTTAAGAGGACGATCACCTTCCGTCCCCGGATCAAATCGAGGATCTGACGGTCATTTTCATCCAGCTCCCTTGATCCATCGACCACATACAAGATCAAATCTGCCTCATCCGCAATCTTTCTCGCCCGTTCCACGCCAATCTTTTCAACGATATCCTCCGTTTCCCAGATGCCCGCCGTATCGATCAAATTTAAGCTAAGCCCGCGCAGACGGATATTTTCCTCCAGCGTATCGCGTGTCGTACCGGCGATCTCTGTCACAATCGCGCGCTCCTCTCCCAGCAGTACATTCATCAGGGACGATTTTCCTGCATTCGGCTTACCTAAGATCACGGTTTTGATCCCTCCGTCATGATACGCCCGTTGTCAAACGTCCCGATCGACGCCTCCAGCTCCATCTCAATCGGCTGAAGCGTCTCCCGAAGGCGCTCCGGGTATCCGTCCAGAGAAATATGCTCCGGATCATCAAGTGCGGACTCAATAAAGGCAATCTCATAGATTAGTTTTTCGCGAAGTTCCCGCACTTTCCGCGACATTGAACCGCTCAACTGGCTGACCGAAGACTGCAGCGCATACTCATTTTTCGACTGGATCACATCGATCACGGCTTCCGCCTGCGAAAGATCAATTCTGCCATTTAAAAACGCCCGCTTCGTAAATTCGCCTGGTTCCGCCAGCCGCGCCCCACATTTTACCGCCAGCTCCAGAATCCGCTTCATCACCAGCACGCCTCCGTGACAGTCAATCTCTACCGTGTCCTCCGCCGTATAACTGTGCGGACCGCGCATCAAAAGAAGCAGCACTTCATCGATCCGTTCCTCTCCATCCCGAATATATCCATAATGAATCGTATACGTTTTCTGCTCTGAAAGCCTCTTCCCCGCCACCGCCGGTTCAAACATCCGCTCCGCCACCGCCACAGCGTCCGAACCGCTAATCCGGATAATCCCAATCCCCGAACTCGAAAGCGCCGTCGCGATCGCGGCGATTGTATCTGTATATACCATATATATATAAATCCTTCCTTGCTTTTTATCCTCTTATTCTATACCATATGGGAGCATTTTCCCATCTTTATTTACAAATCTAGTCTAATATTTATTTCTTTTTTCATGTTTTCACGATAAACCTCTCGCGCTCGATCCCCACAAAAAAGAAGGTCTAGATACCTCCAGACCTTCTTCGTCACACTTATTTACTTCTCATATCTCCCATACCCGTCACTTCTCTCGCGTCTGCCCTCACGCTTCAGCGAAATAATCACATGCCGGAACGGATCCTCGCCCTCGCTGCGGGTGGTGACATACTTGTCATTCTGCAGCGCTGCATGAATGATCCGTCTCTCATACGGGTTCATCGGCTCCAAAGATACGGAACGTTTCGTTCTCTTTACCTTGTAAGCAATGTTCTTTGCCAGTGTCTCAAGCGTCTCTTTCCGTCTCTCGCGGTAATTCTCGGTATCGAGCTTCACGCGGACGTAATTCTCGCTCTTCTTGTTGACAACCAGGCTGACCAGATACTGGAGAGAATCCAGGGTCTGACCTCTCTTACCGATCAAAATACCCATATCCTCGCCGGAGAGGTCAATGTTCATCTCGCACTCTTCCTCATTGAAAGCCGCTGCGATCTTCACATCTAAGTTCATCGCATCAAATACCTGGCTTAAAAAGTCGATCGCACGATCCTCGAGCGTCTCTTTTTTCTTAGCACGGATGATCGCCGGTTTCGCGCCGATCCCCAGAAATCCGGCGCTTCCTTTTTCGACCACTTCGTACTCTAATTTATCACTGGTGGTTTCCAGTTCAATCAGTGCCTTTGTTACTGCCTCATCGACTGTCTTAGCGGTAACCGTAATCATATCCCTCCTGCGCCCTCCTTCTATTTTTTCGCGTGCTTATCGTTGTACTTCTGCACCATCTTTGCCTTGGAAGCCAGACTGCCCGGCTTCGGATCGGAATTGTAAAATGCTTCAGACGCCTCCATCTGCTTTTTATTGCGGGAGGTCTTGTCCTCTTTCGCCTTGCTTTCCGCATCCTCGCGTGCCTGCAGCGCCTTTAAATTCACGCTTGCCTTCTCGCTGACATTGGCCGGCGGCAGACCTTTTCTCGCTCTCTTCTTGTTCATCTTCTCCACGTTGCGGCGGATCAGATCATCGACATCGATCTTGTTCATATGTGCATTTACGATCAGCTGCTGAACGAGCTGGAATGCACCCTGAACGACCCAGTAGATACCGATCGCGGACGGCAGGGAGAAACAGAAGAATACGGACATCAGCGGCATCGTGATCATCATGCTGTTCATCATGCTCGCGCCCGGCGCGTCCTGATCCACCTGCTGTAAATTGGAAATCAGCTTGGTGGAGATCCACTGGGTCAGACCTGCGAGGATCGGGATGATCCATGCGATCGTGATATGGTTAAAACCGGTAAACGGCGGAGTTGCCAGATTGATGCCGAAGAAATAGTTCATCTGCTCAATCTTGCTCGCATTTTCTGCGATCGTCGAAGAGATCTGCGGGAATAAACTTTCCAGCGTATCCCATCCAGCCGGTGTCAACTTATATAACATATCTACGACTTTGTTTGCCACGGTGTAGTCTACCTTGTCCACCGCCATGCCGACACCGCTTGCCAGCTCGGAAATCTTGTTGATGTAATCCGGCTGCCCCATCAGCGGGTTCGCTACGTTGTCAAAAAAGACACGTACTGACGGTACGTATGCCGGAATGTTGTAGATAACCCGGTACAAAGCGAAGATAATCGGAAGCTGAATCGCCATCGGCAGACATCCTGCCATCGGATTCGAGCCATATTTTTCATAAACTGCCTGCATCTCGACCTGTTGTTTAGCCATCGATGCCTGATCGGTTTTTCCCTTATACCTATTCTGAACCGCCTTGATTTCAGGGTTCATAAGCGACATAAGTTTTGACGATTCCTGCTGTTTGATCGTCAGAGGAAATAACAGTAACTTTGTGATAATGGTAAACAGGATGATACACAGACCGATATTCATGATCCCCATGCTGCTGGTAATCCGGAATAAAAAGTCCATGATATAACCAAACACGCTGGCGATCGGTCCCATGATCGAACCTGCCTTTGTCGCAACTAAAACGCTAACGTCCAATGAACTACCTCCTCATCCTTTACGGAACTGGATCATAACCGCCTTCTGCAAATGGATTACAGCGAAGAATCCGCTTACATGCCAAAATCATACCTTTTACAGCGCCGTACTTTTTAAGTGCCTGGATGGCGTACTCCGAGCACGTCGGCGTGTACTTGCAGTGAGGTCCTGTCATAGGGGAAATATATAGCTGATATCCCCGAATCATCTTTATCAAGATCTTCTTAATCAATATTCTCACTTCGATTCTCCAGAATGTTATGCAGTCCGCATAAGTGCAGGTATGCACTCTCAATTTTTTGAAGTCTGCTTCTTTCGCTGCCGGTCTGGCAACGACTACGATGTCTAATCCGAGTCTGACTCTGTCCTTATTTAACCGATAGCTCTCCCGTACCAACCTTGTCACGTGATGGCGGACCACGCTGTTTCCAACCTTTTTGCTGACGGAGATACCGATCCGAGGCTCCTTCCCGTCATCCACCCGCTTCACGTACATAACCAGAAGCTTATTGGCATAGGATTTCCCTGTCTTGTAAACCTTTTGAAATTCGCTGTTCTTCTTAATTGAATTAAAACGCTTCATTAAAATCACCAATGATAAATAATATAAAAAGAATGTGCCCTGGCACATTCTCGCGCCGAGCGCGGTCGCTTGCGACATGTTTCTGCTTCGCGCAAGTGCGCATCCTCGCGGAGCGTTTTTATTCATAGGACGCAATTTCCTATGAATAAAATAGAATCCAGCTCGCCGGATTCACGCACCGAGGTGCGATTGCATTAGCAATCATTTTCCCCTGCACCGAGTGTGCATCGCAGAGCTTTTCTTAATTTCATAGAACTTTTCTATGAATATTAAGAAAGGCCACAATCTATAACTCGATTGCGGCCTCGTTCATTAAGCAGATAATTTTGCTCTACCTTTTTGCTCTTCTGGCAGCCAGAACTTTTCTTCCACCTGCGCTGCTCATTCTCGCACGGAATCCATGAACTTTTGCTCTCTGTCTTTTCTTCGGCTGAAATGTCATCTTCATGTCTGCATACACCTCCTCATCCATAATATAGTAAGAGAAATCCACGCTTCCTCCGGCTCACGCCGAAATCCGCATTCTTCTCAACATAGTTAGACTATTGTAATTAAACATCTTCTCCATTATATAGAAGAATTCCGCATTCGTCAACCACTATTTTGATCTTTTTTAATCCCCATAGAACAAGGAATTTCTGTGGTTTTTCCACCATTTCGATCCTGCGTCCCCACAGATCGATCGTCGATTGCTGTCGCGGCACCTTATTGTATACAGTATACACACCGGGGCATTTCCATTTTGTGGATAAAAAAATCCTTATTTTATCAGTATTCCCGCCACCTATTCACAGCTTATCCTCCAGTTATCCACATTTTGGGGATAACTTGTGGAAAAAAAGCCGTGGAATACGATCTGGATAAGCTTCTGATTGTTCACACCCATTCACCAAAAAGCCTTATTTTTCGGCGTTTTTTCCACGTGGATAACTGAATTTCACTTATTCACATTGCGGGTTTTTATTGAAAAATGTGGACAAATCATGTAGAATAGAACTTAGATTGGGTTATTTTGCAGTTTTGGCTGCTTTTTACGTTTAGGAGACACAGTATGATAGAGAAAATTAAGGAAAAATGGGATGAAATTCTCCTCCATATTAAAGAAGAACACGAACTGACGGACGTTTCTTTCAAAACATGGCTGCTTCCGACGCAGCCTTATTCCATGAAAGACGGCACCCTTCAGATCCTGGTTCCGGATGTGCAGTTTCTCGGCTATATCAAAAAAAATACGGACTTTTGATCCAGATTACCATCGAAGAACTAACCGGAATCGAGTGTGAGGTCGATTTTGTCACCATCGAACAGGTCGATGAGCCGCAAAAAGAGACGGACAAAAGCCATCTGATCAACCGCCCGTCCGAGGTCAGCCGCCAGCTCATCCAGGATGCGAACTTAAATCCGCGCTACACATTCGACACCTTCGTCGTCGGCGCGAACAATAACTTAGCGCACGCCGCTTCCCTCGCCGTGGCAGAATCTCCGGGTGAGATCTACAACCCTCTCTTCATTTACGGGGGTGTAGGTCTGGGAAAAACGCATCTTATGCACTCGATCGGACATTTTATCTTAAAAAACAATCCAAAAGCGAAGGTTCTCTACGTTACAAGTGAGAAGTTTACGAACGAACTGATCGATGCGATCCGGAACAAAAACAATATTTCCACCACGGAGTTCCGTGAAAAATACAGAAACAACGACGTCCTCCTCATCGATGATATCCAGTTTATTATCGGTAAGGAATCGACACAGGAAGAATTTTTCCATACCTTCAACGCACTCTATGAAGCGAAAAACAGATCATTATCTCCTCAGATAAACCGCCGAAAGAGATCGAGACGCTGGAAGAACGGCTTCGTTCCCGTTTCGAATGGGGCTTGACCGTCGATATCCAGTCGCCGGATTATGAAACCCGTATGGCGATCCTCCGCAAAAAAGAGGAACTCGAGGGCTACAATATAGATAATGAAGTGATCAAGTACATCGCCACCAACGTCAAGTCCAACATCCGTGAGCTCGAGGGCGCCCTCACCAAGATCGTCGCCCTTTCTAAGTTAAATAACAAGGAGATCACGACGGAGCTGGCGGAGGAAGCTCTCAGGATCTCATTTCCCCGAACGCGGAGAAAGAAGTGACCCCGGAGCTGATCATCCAGGTCGTTGCCGATCATTTCGGTATCACTCCGCTTGACATCTCCTCCCAGAAGCGCAACAAGGAGATCGTATTCCCGCGCCAGATCGTGATGTATATCTGCCGTTCGATGCTCGGAACTTCCCTGCAGAATATCGGCAAATATTTAGGCGGTCGGGATCACACGACGATCATCCACGGTCACGACAAGATCGCTGCCGATATGGAGAAAAACGAATCACTTCGCAATACAGTGGAAATCTTAATGAAAAGATCAGCCCACAGTAGGTTTCTTCCACAATTTCGCGTGGAAAAGTGGTTGAAAACCTGTGGATAACTTTTTCCCACATTTTGCTCCATTTCAGGGCTGTGGATAATCCAAAAGTTATCCAGCCGGTTCCGGACAGTTTTACACAGCCTTTTAACCATTCAAAAGGAGTCTGAACCCTGTATTTTCAGGGCTGTCCGGAGAATTCCACATATTCACAGCCCCTACTACGATTGCGACGGAATTTATATATATCTTTTCTTTCCGTTCCACGTTATTTTTAGCAAAGGAGTTATCAACAAACACGAAGCTTTCATTTGAAAAAGATCATTTAATGAACGGCATCAACATTGTTCTGAAAGCCGTTCCTTCCAAAACCACCATGCCGATTCTCGAATGCATCCTGATCGATGCTGTTTCGGATGAGATCAAACTGACCGGCAACGATATGGAGCTGGGAATTGAGACGAAGGTCGAAGGAACGATCCTGGAACGTGGAAAAATCGCACTTGATGCCAAGCTTTTTTCCGATATTATCCGCAAGCTCTCCGGCGAAAATTCTACGATCACGATCGAATCGGATGAAAAATACAACACGACGATCACCTGTGACAAGGCTATTTTCCAGATTCAGGGCAAGGACGGCGATGAATTTTCCTATATTCCCCACATTGAGCGGGATAAATTCATCACACTTTCCCAGTTTACCTTAAAAGAGATCATTCGCCAGACGATCTTCTCGATCTCGCCGAACGACAGCAACAAGATGATGACCGGTGAGCTGATGGAGGTCACCGGCAATGAACTTAAGCTCGTTTCCCTCGACGGACACCGCATGTCGATCCGCAAAGTTGCATTAAAAAGAACAGTACAGTGATATAAAAGTCATCGTTCCTGGCAAGACTTTAGGTGAGATCAGCAAGATCTTAAACGGTGACAACGACTCTGAGGTACAGATTTTCTTCAGCACCAACCACATCATGTTTGAATTTGACGACACGATCGTGTTATCCCGCCTGATTGAGGGCGAGTATTTCCGGATCAATCAGATGCTTTCCTCCGATTATGAGACGAAAGTTACCTTGAACCGCCGTGATTTCATGGATGCGATCGACCGTGCGAGCATTCTCGTCCGTGAAAATGATAAGAAACCTTTGATCTTAAACTTTACCGATGAAGAAATGGAGTTAAAGATGCATTCCGCTTTCGGTACGATGGATGCCCGTCTGGCGATTACCAAGTTTGAAAAGACCTGATGATCGGCTTCAACCCGAAGTTTTTGGGTGATGCGCTGCGAATCATTGATGATGAGGAAGTGACTCTGTACATGATGAATCCAAAATCCCCGTGCTTTATCCGGGACGAGGAGGAGACTTACATCTATCTGATCCTGCCGGTCAATTTCAATGCGGCAGCGATCTAACCTGCCATTTTTAGACATGGCAGGTGCAGGCAGACAGTGACAGAAAGGATCTGAAATAAGATGGAGATAAAACTGAGAGATGAATTTATAAAACTGGGTCAGGCGCTTAAGGCAGCTGGTCTGGTAGAGTCCGGCGTGGATGCTAAATTTGCGATTCAGGACGGGCTTGTGAAGGTCAATGGCGCGGTGGAGATGCAGCGCGGCAAGAAGCTTTACGACGGGGACAAAGTCGAGTATGACGGAGAGACCGTAACAATCACCAAATAAAGGATGGTTTCATGTTTATCGAATCGATCGAACTCAAAAAATTACCGCAATTACGGGGAATTACATATGGATTTTGATCCGGGGACGAATGTTCTCTACGGGGACAACGCGCAGGGTAAAACCAATATCCTTGAAGCGGTCTACGTGTGTGCGACGACCAAGTCACACCGCGGCAGCAAGGACAGGGAGATCATCGAATTCGGAGAGGACGAGTCCCACATCAAGATGCAGCTTCGCAAGGACGATGTGCCGTACCGGATTGACATGCATCTAAAGAAAAATAAGACGAGGGGCGTGGCGGTCAACGGGATTCCGATCCGGCGGGCGAGCGAGCTTTTCGGCATTGTTAATGTGGTGTTTTTTTCGCCGGAAGATCTGAATCTCATTAAGAACGGACCGGCGGATCGGCGCCGTTTTATTGATCTGGAATTATGCCAGTTAAACCGGCTCTACGTCCATTCGCTGGTGCAGTACAACCGGGTGGTGATACAGCGAAATAAGCTCTTAAAGGAGCTGTTTTTCCATCCGAGTACGAGGAGATGCTGGATATATGGGATATGCAGCTTGCTTCCTACGGGCGGGAGGTGAGCCAGTACCGGCGGGAATTTATCGGTGAATTAAACGAATTGATCTGCCCGATCCATCAGAAATTGTCGGGTGGAAAGGAAGAACTCATCATCCAGTATGAGCCGAACACGGAGGCAGATCAGTTGGAAGCGGCAGTCAAAAAAGAGCCGCGAGGCGGACCGGAAGCAGAAGACGACGCTGGTCGGACCACACCGGGATGACTTAAGTTTCTATGTCAACGGAATTGACATCCGGCGCTTCGGTTCACAGGGACAGCAGAGGACGGCGGCATTATCGCTCAAACTGGCGGAGATTGAGCTGGTTAAAAAGATCAAAAAGGAGTATCCGATCCTGCTTCTCGACGATGTTTTGTCGGAGTTAGATGGAAAACGGCAGGATCATCTGCTCGCCAGCATCCGCCACATACAGACGATCATTACCTGTACAGGCTTGGATGATTTTATCAGCCACAGCTTCCAGATAGATAAGACCTTTCGGGTCGTGAGCGGGACGGTCACTTGTGAACGTCCAAACAAGACAACTAGTCAGACATAAAACAGCAAGTGAAGGAGGAACTATGGGTTCAGAATACAGTGCAGATCAAATACAGATATTGGAGGGATTGGAGGCGGTCAGAAAGCGTCCTGGTATGTATATAGGCAGCACATCTGTAAGAGGCCTCCATCACCTGGTGTATGAGATAGTAGACAACTCCGTGGACGAGGCGCTCGCTGGATACTGCAGCCACATTGAGGTGCAGATCAATGCGGACAATTCGATCACGGTACAGGATGACGGTCGTGGCATTCCGGTTGACATCCAGAAAAAGGCGGGTCTTCCGGCGGTTGAGGTCGTATTTACGATCCTGCATGCGGGCGGCAAGTTCGGCGGCGGAGGATACAAGGTATCCGGCGGTCTGCACGGCGTGGGCGCATCGGTTGTAAACGCCCTTTCCGAGTGGCTGGAGGTTGAGATCTGCCGCGATGGAAAGGTATATAAACAGCGCTATGAGCGCGGCAAAACGATGTATCCGCTGAAAGTAGTCGGTGAGTGTGCTCCGGATAAGCACGGCACACGGGTCGTATTCCTGCCGGATAAGGAGATTTTCGAGGAAACAGTCTACGACTATGATACGTTAAAAGTACGCCTGCGTGAGACGGCATTCCTGACGAAAAACTTAAAGATCACCCTGCGGGATGACAGAGAAGTGAAGCATGAGAAGACCTTCCACTATGAGGGCGGTATCAAGGAATTTGTCACCTACTTGAACCGGAGCAATGAGAAGCTCTATGAACCGGTTATCTACTGCGAGGGCATCAAGGACAAGGTATTTGTCGAGGTGGCGATGCAGCATAACGATTCCTACACGGAAAATATCTACACATTCGTCAACAATATCAATACCCCGGAGGGCGGTACGCATCTGGCTGGTTTCAAGAGCGCGCTGACGAAGACTTTTAACGATTATGCGAAGAAAATAAGCTTCTGAAGGAAAATGAGCCGGCACTCAGCGGTGAAGATATCCGCGAGGGCCTTACAGCGATCATCAGCGTTAAGATCGAGGAGCCGCAGTTTGAGGGCCAGACCAAGCAGAAACTCGGCAACAGCGAGGCCCGCGCGGCGGTCGATGCGATCGTGAGCGAGCAGCTGACATATTTCCTGGAGCAGAATCCAACGGTTGCCAAGATCATCTGTGAGAAATCAATTCTTGCCAAGAGAGCCCGCGACGCAGCCCGCAAGGCGCGCGAGATGACGAGACGTAAATCAGCGCTCGACGGCATGGCGCTTCCAGGAAAATTAGCCGACTGTTCCGACAAGAATCCGGAAAACTGCGAGATCTACATCGTAGAGGGAGATTCCGCGGGTGGTTCTGCGAAAGAGGCTAGAAATAAATCCAATCAGGCTATTCTGCCTCTTCGAGGCAAGATCTTAAACGTAGAAAAAGCAAGACTGGATCGAATTTACGGCAATGCGGAGATCCGTGCGATGATCACGGCATTTGGTACCGGTATTCATGAAGATTTTGATATTTCAAAACTTCGTTACAACAAGATCATTATCATGACCGATGCCGATGTGGACGGTGCTCATATCAGTACCCTGCTTCTGACGTTCCTGTATCGTTTTATGCCGGATCTGATCCGGGAAGGACATGTATATCTGGCACAGCCGCCGCTTTATAAGATCGAGAAGAATAAGCGTGTCTGGTATGCATACAGCGATGATGAGCTGAATTCGATTCTGACTGAGATTGGCCGTGACAACAACAATAAGATCCAGCGTTATAAAGGTCTGGGCGAGATGGACGCGGAACAGCTTTGGGAGACTACCATGGATCCGGAGCGCCGAATTCTTCTCCGTGTACAGATCGACAGTGAGACTGCTTCGGAGGTTGATCTGACATTTGCTACCCTGATGGGTGATCAGGTTGAGCCGCGTCGTGAGTTTATCGAGGCAAATGCGAAGTACGTAAAGAACCTGGATATTTAATTAAATTTAAGTCACTTAAATCCTTTTGAGGACGAAAGGAGTATAGATGGAACCAAATATATTTGACAAAATTCATGACATTGATCTGAAAAAGACAATGGAAACGTCTTACATCGATTATGCGATGAGCGTTATCGCCGCCCGGGCACTCCCGGACGTGCGCGACGGCTTGAAACCGGTGCAGAGACGAGTGCTTTATTCGATGGTTGAGCTGAATAACGGTCCGGATAAGCCGCACCGTAAATCCGCCCGTATCGTCGGTGATACAATGGGTAAATATCACCCGCACGGCGACAGCTCCATTTACGGCGCATTGGTTAATATGGCTCAGAAATGGGCTACCCGTTACCCGCTTGTAGATGGACATGGAAACTTCGGTTCCATGGACGGCGACGGCGCCGCAGCGATGCGATACACCGAGGCAAGATTGAGCCGTATTTCCATGGAGATGCTGGCGGATATTGGCAAGAATACCGTTGATTTTATGCCGAACTTTGATGAGACTGAGAAAGAACCGACGGTTCTTCCGTCCCGTTTTCCCAATATTCTGGTAAATGGCGGCACCGGTATCGGCGTTGGTATGGCAACGAATATTCCGCCTCACAACCTGCGTGAGGTGATTGCTGCCGTTGTCAAGATCATAGACAACCGGGTGGAGGAAGACCGCCCGACTACCATCGAAGAACTGATGGAGATCGTAAAGGGACCTGATTTCCCGACAGGAGCAACCATCCTTGGAAAAGCAGGCATCGAAGAAGCCTACAGAACCGGACGCGGCAAGATCCGTGTACGGGCTGTATACAATATCGAGGCCATGGCAAATGGCAAGAGCCGTATCATCGTGACAGAGCTTCCTTATGCAGTGAATAAGGCTCGTTTGATCGAAAAGATCGCAGAGCTTGTAAAGGATAAAAAAGCTTGATGGAATCACGGATCTGCGTGATGAATCCAACCGTGAGGGACTTCGGATCTGCATTGAACTGCGCAGTGATGTGAATGCCAATGTCATCATGAACCGTCTGCTGAAGCATACACAGCTGCAGGACACTTTTGGTGTGATTATGCTGGCGCTGGTTAATAATGAGCCGCGTATCTTAAATCTGCAGCAGATCCTGGAATATTACTTAAAGCACCAGGAGGATGTGGTAACCAGAAGAACCAAATATGATCTGAACAAGGCAGAAGAGAGAGCCCATATTTTGGAAGGTCTTTTAAAGGCACTGGATCATATCGATGAGGTTATTAAGATCATCCGCGGTTCTGCCAATGTTCAGGCGGCGAAAGCTCAGTTAATGGAGCGTTTTGATCTTTCGGATGCACAGGCACAGGCCATCGTAGATATGCGTCTGCGTGCTCTGACCGGTCTGGAACGCGAGAAACTGGAAAATGAATATAAAGAGCTGGAGGCAAAGATTGCAGAGTTGAAAGCGATTCTGGCAGATGAGAAGAAACTTCTGGGTGTTATCAGGAGGAGATCTCCCTCATCGCTGATAAATACGGAGATGACCGCCGTACCGCCATCGGATATGATGAATACGATATGTCTGCGGAGGATTTGATCCCGGATGACGATATCGTTGTGACCATGACCAATTTTGGCTATATTAAGAGAATGTCCAGCGATAATTTCAAGAGTCAGAACCGCGGAGGCAAGGGGATCAAGGGGATGCAGACCATTGAAGAGGACTTCATTGCAGACCTTCTGATGACGACAACACATCATTATGTGATGTTCTTTACCAATACAGGAAGGGTATATCGTCTGAAAGCATATGAGATTCCGGAGGCAGGACGTACTGCAAGAGGAACTGCCATCGTGAATCTGCTTCCGCTGATGCCAGGCGAGAAGATCACATCCATCGTTCCTATGAAGGAGATCGATGATGAGAAATATCTCTTCATGGCAACCCGCAATGGTATGGTTAAGAAGACTCCGATGAAGGAATACAGCAATGTCCGCAAGAACGGTCTTCAGGCGATTGTACTTCGTGATGACGATGAATTGATCGAAGTTAAGGCTACCGATAATACCGAAGATATTTTCCTGATCACAAAGAAAGGTATGTGTATCCGCTTCCATGAGACGGACGTGCGCGTGACAGGCCGTGTTTCCATGGGTGTTATCGGCATGAAGTTTGATGAAGGCGATGAAGTCATCGGTATGCAGATGGCCAGCCAGGGAGAATGCCTGCTGGTGGTATCGGAAAATGGTTATGGAAAACGCACTCCGATTGATGAATTTACAGCCCAGAACCGTGGCGGCAAGGGTGTGCGCTGTTATAAGATCATCGACAAAACCGGTGATTTGGTGGGTGCAAAGCTGGTAGATAATGAGCGCAAGATCATGCTGATTACCAATGAAGGCATTATCATCAAGATGGCAGTCAGCGACATCTCGATTATCGGACGCAATACCTCCGGTGTGAAGCTGATGAGTATTGATGCTGAATCCGGCATAGCAGTTGCAAGCATCGCCAAGGTGCGGGAGAGCGACAAGGATGAGGATGAAGAAGACGAACTTCTGGAGGAACAGGACGGAGAAGAAACCGAATCTGAGAATACAGAAGATGTCATGGCTGAACTGTAACGAATAAAAGTAAAAAAGATCAGATATCCTTGATCTTTGAAAAGAAAATCATAAAAAAGAGAACATCCGGCAATTCATAAACTGGAATTAGCGGGTGTTCTCTTTTTGATCTTTATAAGGCGCAGTATTTTAACAGCGTCACAGCGTCGTTTCTCTCTGAATGAGTCGGCACTTGAATTCCTGGTAGGTAAATTCAGATTCACGGTTTTCGATCATAGCAAGAAGAAGTTTGGCAGCATACTCGCCCATTTGATCGTAGGGAATATCAATGCCGCTGATAGAAGGATAGTCCATTTCATAGAAATTCACCTCGTTCAGGAAGATATGGCGAATTCTCTGAGGGATGGAAAAGCCTGTTTTAAAATTTCACGCTGCAGCAGCAGTCCAATGTCGTAGTTTTGAGAAATGGCAAGATCAAAACTGCGGTTTTCCATGTATTTAGCTAAAAATTGCTGCAAATGAATCAGATCACGATCCTTGATGGGACAGATCACGTGTTCCAGGTGGCAGTTCGGTGCCGTCCGGCGAAGCAGGGATTCAAAAAGCGGATATTTATTATTAACTAAAAGACCGTCATTGCTGATGGAAAAATACCGCACTTCGCGGATTTCCTTTTCAGACAGAAGGAGGCACATTCCTGCAGGGCATATTCAAATGCATGGGGAACGGTGTTTTTTTTGAGAAAACCCCGTCCATACAGATAACCACATAAGGAATATGATTTTCATCGGCCGGTTTTGTAAAAGCAGCGTGATCATCGTTGGAAATAAAAATGAGTCCATCGATCACGTTGGAATAATAGCTTTTGACATAATCCGGAGAAGAATCCATATCATCCATTTCATTGAAAATCGTGATGGTATAGTCGATCTGGGACAGGTACTGGCTGATTCCGGTAAAAGCATTTAAGAAAGCCTGGCGGCTGTAATCCTTTGCACATACAATTCCGATGGATGTACAGTTTTTGGTCCGCATGCTTTTGGCGGAAGCATTGGGATAGTAGTGAAGTGCTTCAACGGCATCTAAAACCTTGCGTCTGGTTTCCTCACTGATCTTCTGATTCTGGCGATTATTGATCACATAAGATACAGTCGCCTGAGAGACTCCACAGAGTTTTGCGATGTCTTTGCAGTAACATTTTTTTTTCATAACTTTGTAGACTCCTTATAACACTTTTACAGTTTATTAAATTTCTCTAAAAATGTCTATAGAAATTCACTAAAATACACAATAATTTAATATTGCTAAAAAAATAATTGAAATGCCGATCCTTTTGTGATATTCTAACAATACAAAATTAACTTATACGTATAAGTTTGAAATGGAGGAAAAAATGGGAAAAGCAAACGAACAAGCAAAAGATAAGCCTTCGTTATTAAACCGCTGGCTGAACGGAATTGAGAAAGTCGGAAATAAACTTCCGCATCCGATTTCTATTTTTGCAATTTTAGTTCTCTTTGTTATCGTTCTTTCTGCTGTCTGTGAGATGGCTGGAGTTTCGGCAACAGGTGAACTGGTTAACCGTTCTAAGGGAGTCGTAGAGACACAGACGGTTCAGGCTGTCAGCCTTTTGAATGGTGAGGGGCTTGTGTACATGCTGACACATGCAATCACTAACTTTACAGGATTCGCTCCTTTGGGAGTTGTCCTGGTAGCTATGTTTGGTATCGGACTTCTGGAGGACAGTGGTTTAATCGGAGGCGCATTAAAGTCTGCTGTAGAGGTTACTCCGGCTAAGTTAATTACTCCGATGATCGTATTCTTAGGCGTTATGTCCAACCTGGCCGATGCAGTTGGATACATCGTTCTGATTCCGATCGCAGCACTGATGTTCATGGCATACAATCGTCATCCGGTAGTTGGTATGGCTGCAGCATTTGCAGGTGTATCCGGTGGTTTCTCTGCAAACTTATTAATCGGTACTCTGGATCCGCTTCTTTGCGGTATTACCAACGAGGCTGTAAAGATGGTAGACCCGACTTATGTAGTTGAGCCGACCGGAAACTGGTATTTCATGATGGTATCTACCTTCCTGATCACAATCTTAGGTACTATCATCACTGAGAAAGTCGTTGCACCGCGTTTTGGTGAGTATCACGGCAATGGGGAAGAGAATGAAACAAGCTCTGAGTATAAATTAAATGACCAGGAAAGAAAGGCTCTGAAAGTAGCTGGTTTAACCTTACTGGTTATGATTCTGGTTCTGGTAGCTTTCTGTCTCCCGGCTAACTCTGTTATGAGAGCTGAGGATGGAACACTGTTAGGGAAACTCTCCGTTTATGGAGGGCATCATCCCGATTATCACTGTACTTTTCTTCGTACCGTCTGTTGTATATGGTCATATGACTGGTGTATACCACGGAGAGAAGGATGTCTGCAACGCTATGGGACGTGCCATGGGAACCATGAGCTCCTACATCGCTCTGACCTTTGTGGCAGCACAGTTTATTAACTTCTTTGGTTATACCAAATTAGGAACGATCCTTGCATTAAAGGGAGCTGAGTTCTTCAGAAACTCCAGTATCGGAACTATCCCGACCATGATCTTATTCGTTCTTTTTGCAGCCTTCATCAACCTGTTCATGGGTTCTGCATCTGCAAAATGGGCTCTGATCGCGCCGGTATTCGTACCGATGTTTATGCTGTTAGGTTACACACCGGAGTTCGCTCAGGTTGCTTACCGTATCGGAGACTCCTGTACAAACGTTATCACTCCGATGATGTCCTATTTCGCAATGATTATCGTATTCATGAAGAAATATGATAAAGAGGCTGGTATCGGAACTCTGGTTTCCACCATGCTTCCGTACAGTATTTGCTTCCTGATTGGATGGAGTATCCTGTTAGTATTATGGATCGTACTTAACCTTCCGTTAGGACCGGGCGTTGGAATGTTTCTTGGCTAATGGGGCTGAATCGTTACGATAATTTAAATAACTAGAATAAGATGTACTCTGGGAATGTTTTATGCGGAATGCATAGACATTCCAGGAGTACATATTTTTTCAAAAAATTGCATGAAGGAGGAAATAATGAACCAGACAAATATAAAAATTGGACAATTAAGAGATCGCATGAAAGAACTGGGAATCGATGCATACCTGGTTCCGACTGCGGATTTTCATGAATCTGAGTATGTAGGAGAATTCTTTAAATGCCGTCACTTCTTGACCGGTTTCAACGGAACCGCTGGAACGGCTGTTATCACTATGGACAAAGCCGGACTCTGGACAGACGGAAGATACTTTGTACAGGCAGAAGAGCAGCTTTCAGGCAGTGAGATCAAATTATACCGCATGGGTGAACCTGAATTCCCGACTCTGGACGAGTTTTTAGAGGAGGAGCTTCCGGTTGATGGATGCCTTGGATTTGATGGCCGTGTTGTAAACTCTGAGCTGGGGTATGGTCTTCAGAACTTACTGCAGGAAAAAAATGTAACAATCAACTGCAGCAAGGATCTGGTAGGTGAGCTCTGGACTTCCCGTCCGGCTATGTCCTGCGAGCCTATCTGGAGCCTGGATGTAAAATATGCCGGAAAGAGCACCGTAGAGAAACTTTCAGATCTTCGTGATGCCATGAAGAAAAATAAAGCACAGATTCATCTGATGACGACTCTGGATGAAATCGCATGGTTATTCAACCTTCGTGGAAACGATATTGTAAATAACCCGGTATTTCTGTCCTATGCACTTATTACACAGGATGAAGCCTATTTATACGTACAGAAAGAAGCTATCAAAGAAGATACTAAGATGGGAAAAGAGGTTTGTGCGGCTTTAGCTGAGGCAAAGGTTCAGGTAAAAGAGTATGCGGAATTCTTACAGGATGTGGCAGCCCTGAAGAATGAGAAGATTCTTCTGGAACGCAAGAAAGCAAGCTTTGCTGTATGCGAGAGCATTGATGCTTCCTGCCGCATCATAGACGAGATGAATCCTAGCGCGACCATGAAGGCTGTTAAGAATGCGACCGAGATCGAAAATATGCGTAAGGCCCATTTAAAAGATGGTATAGCTGTTACCAAGTTTATGTACTGGCTGAAGCATACCATCGGAACCTGCGATATGACAGAGATGACAGCGGCTCATAAAATTGAAGAACTGCGAGCAGAGCAGGGCAACTATATCGAGCCAAGTTTCGTAACCATTGCCGCTTACAAGGAAAATGCAGCGATGTGCCATTATCATCCAAGCGATGAGGTATGCAAGAAATTAAAACCGGAAGGTCTTCTGCTGGTGGATTCCGGCGGACAGTATTTAGAGGGAACTACTGATATCACAAGAACCTATGCGTTAGGACCTCTGACCGAGAAGGAAAAAGAGTACTACACAATCGTAGCAGCCGCTATGCTGAAGGTATCAACCATGAAGTTCCTTCACGGCTGCCGGGGAATCAACTTAGACTACACCATCCGTGAAGCATTCTGGAAACGTGGTCTTGATTTTGCCCATGGTACCGGACATGGTGTAGGATATCTTTCTAACGTACATGAGAGACCGAACGGACTGCGCTGGAAAGTTGTTCCGGAGCGTCAGGACAGCGCTGTGATCGAGCCGGGCATGATCTGCTCCGATGAGCCGGGTCTGTACTTTGCAGGCGATTTCGGAACCAGAACAGAGAACCTGATCTTATGTGTCGAAGATGAGAAGAATGAGTATGGACAGTTCCTGAAGTTCGAATTCTGACCAAGGCGCCGATTGACTTAGAGGCACTGGATACACGTTTCATGGATGACGCGGCTATCGAGCGCTTAAATACATACCATAAAGACGTATACGAAACCATTTCTCCGTACATGAATGACGAAGAAAAAGAGTGGTTAAAACACGTAACAAGAGAAATTTCAAGATAATATGATGTTACAGTTCAGCCATGCGCTGGTTTGAATGAATATGGAAACAAGAAGATGTCATGGCTGAACTGTAACAATATAATACCTCCTGAATAGATAGAGATAAATTCAAGTCGAACGTCCGTGAGACTTGGCGCGTGATTCTGGGCAGCAAAGCTGGCATATTCCTATCAGAGTCACTGCGCATGAGATCAAAATCTATTCAGGGGGTATTTTTATTACATCTATTCAGAAATGATTGCAAGATTATTTAATTTCTATTATGATGATATAAGAGTCAGTAATAGATAAAACAGAGCGGTTCTGTCAGCAGGGGCAGACAAAAATTTCATGGAAGAAGGGTAGTTTTCAAATGAGAAGAATCAATGTTGAAACCATTACACAGAATATCAAAGAAATGTGCATTGAAGCCAACCATTTTCTGTCACCGGATATGAAAAAAGTGTTTGATGAGGCGGCAGCGAGTGAAGAATCTCCATTGGGACGTCCGATTTTAGGCCAGCTGGAAGAAAACTTATGTATCGCTGGTGAGGAGATGATTCCGATCTGCCAGGATACCGGAATGGCAGTTGTGTTTATCAAGGTAGGACAGGATGTACATCTGATCGGCGGTTCTCTGACTGATGCTGTCAATGAGGGCGTGCGCCAGGGGTATGTAGACGGATATCTCCGTAAATCCGTGGTTAAGGATCCGATTTACCGTGAGAATACGAAGGATAATACACCGGCTATCATTCATTATGAGATCGTAGAGGGTGAGCAGGTAGAGATCACGGTGGCTCCGAAGGGGTTCGGAAGTGAAAATATGAGCCGTATATTCATGCTGAAACCGGCAGATGGAATTGAAGGAGTCAAGGATGCTATTCTGACAGCGGTGCGGGATGCGGGACCGAATGCCTGTCCTCCGATGGTGGTCGGCGTCGGTATCGGCGGAACCTTTGAAAAGTGTGCAGAGATGGCGAAGCACGCGCTGACCAGAAATCTGGAAGAGGAATCACCGGTTGAGTATGTGCGTGATCTGGAAAAAGAAATGCTTGAAACGATCAATAACCTTGGAATCGGTCCTGGCGGTTTAGGCGGACGGACAACCGCCCTGGCTGTCAATATTGAAACCTACCCGACCCATATTGCAGGGCTGCCGGTAGGCATCAATATCTGCTGTCATGTAAACCGTCATGCGCACAGAGTGATTTGATGAATATTTTTTAGGATTGCGAAAGTGCGAAGCACATAGCAATCCGGTATCAAAAGGGGAAAAATCTCTTGTGACCCAAACATCGTTTGATAGTATAAAGAATGTACTCTCGGAGTTTTCCTGCACAAAAAAGATACCGAGTACATAAGATAGATTTGGAGGAAAATATGGATAGAACAATCACAGCTCCAATTGACAGGGGAGACATTAAAAGCCTGCATGCAGGTGATTATGTATATATAAGCGGAACCATCTATACGGCACGTGATGCAGCTCATAAGCGCATGATAGAGACGCTGGATGAAGGAAGAGAACTTCCCCTTGATCTGAAAGATAATGTAATTTATTATATGGGACCGTCACCGGCCAGAGAGGGCCGTCCGATTGGTTCTGCAGGTCCGACCACAGCCAGCCGTATGGATAAATATACTCCAAGACTTCTGGATCTCGGCATGGGAGCCATGATCGGAAAAGGAAAGAGAAGCCAGGCAGTCATCGATGCCATCGTTCGCAATGGTGCCGTTTATTTTTGCGGCAGTGGGCGGAGCCGGAGCAATTCTTTCAAAGTGCATTAAGGAATCGGAAGTGATTGCATACGACGATCTGGGAACAGAGGCGATCCGAAAATTGACGGTAGAAAATATGCCTATGATCGTGGTAATTGATTCCGAAGGAAACAATCTTTACGAGACCGCAGTAAAGGAATATCAGAGATAGGATAATAAGATATCAGATGTGGGATGACTCCCATCCCGCAGCAAGAATGCAGATGCATTTTAGAGTTTTATGAAGAGAGGTTATTGGCTGTTTGGCAAATAACCTCTCTTTTTGTCGTGAAGAATAAAGTTATAATTGATAGAGATAAACCATGATTGGCATGGTTATCATACAAAGCAGAGTGGTAATTACGTTAATGGCACCAGCATAGCGGGCATCTTTTCCATATACCTGGGCCATCTGCGTGATTGTGGAGGCGGATGGGGTGATTGTGGCTAACAGGGTGACAAGCAGAATTTGTGAACCATTCTCAGCAAAAGAAGCAAGGCCGCTGAATTTAAGAAGTAAAATTGTCAAAAGCGGTACACCGATGAGCCGCAGAATCGTGACAAGTCCAATATGGGGAAAAGCCAGAATTTCCTGGGGCGTGGTTCCGGCAATCAGCATTCCTGAGATCAGCATGGCCAAAGGACCAATCATGCTTCCCAGGGAGCGGACAGCGCTGTCCACTGGACCGGGAAGTGAAATCTGTGCCAAGAATAGAAAAATACCGAATAAAATGGCAATCATATTTGTATTTGTTATGATTTTTTAAAATCAGGCTTCTTTTCTTCTTCACAGATCATCATTTTGCCATGACTCCAGAGAAGAAAAAGCTGTACAGAGACGTAGGCACTGGAATAAATAACCCAGTCAGGTCCTAGAATAGAGGAAACAAGCGGTATAACAAGATTTCCTGCATTAGAGTAGATGATAGAGGCTTTTTTTCGACTCCGTTAAGATGAAGAAGAGGTCCTATAAAGCATAAAAAAGGACAATCAGGATGAGATGGATCAATACAGCAGCAGCCACTGCCAAAAGAAGCCCATTTAGGATGGAAGGGCTGCAGCTGACCTGAAAAGCAGATAAAATCGAACAGGGGACTACGATATAGACAGACAGGCGTGAGAGAATGCGGCTGTCATCTGAGCGGCAAATGCCAGTCTTTACCAAAACAAAGCCTAAAAACATGACGATAAATAATGCCGCAATTTTACCAACTAAAATTCCAATGGACATAATACTTTTGCTACCTCCTCATAACAGGGCATAGAGACAGAATATTTTTTTGCAAGTCGGAGTGGCTCCATGACAAGTCCGTCCAGTTCCGATGGTTTTCCTTCCATTATGTCACGTTGCATGGAAGTGGTGGCATCGGCAGATAAGTTGGAAAGAATTTCCAGATTTATTTTTACATAGTCTTTTTCAAAGGGATATCCCATGGCAGCAGCCAGAGCGCTGATTTCACGAATCATGGATTTAAATAATTCACGGGCAGGTCCTTCCTTTTGAAAATCTCCGGCCACGGCATGAAGGTAGACTCCAGCAGCTCCGATAGGGGAGACATAGGAAAATTTCTCCAAAGCATCCCTTTGGATATGGGTGGATAAAACTCCATCGATACCGCTTTCGCAAAGATCCGATTGAATGGCTGATAAAATCGGAGAAATATAGGAAGGATCCCTGGGACCGAAGACAACCCTTAAGATAGGACCGTGCTGAACCAGAACACCGGGATGTTCTAAGGATGCAGAAACATAGATGCATCCATCCAGAACGGTACAATCCGGTAATTCTTTCTGCATTCTGGCACCGGTTCCATATATATTTAAGATGGGAATAATAATTGTGCGGGGACCAGCGGTCTGTCGGATAAAAGGAAGGACGGAATCAAGGGAATATTCTTTTACGCATATAAAGATAACCTCCGGAGCCAGGGAAAGAGCACAGGATTCTTCCATGGATAATGCACGAACCTCAAGATGTTCTTCCGTCTGATCCCAGAGATGTCGAATGATGAGACCGTTATTACGCATAGCGTCAAGGTTGGAACCACGGGCCATGAATGTAACATCTTTTCCGGCTTTTGTGAGCGTGGCTCCAAGAATTCCTCCGGTACCGCCGGCTCCCAGGATCATATATTTTAAATTCATAAAAACTCCTTTCTGAATCCTAATCTGGATTGCTTCGTGCGATGCGATGCACTCCTGCAATCCGCCAAAACATCTCGCTAAGTGCTTATAGTATCATATCATAAAATATATTGAAAAATGGTGGTTTAAAGGAAATAAAAAAAAGAAAAAACCTGGATAAATTTGCTTGACATTTTAAATTTTCTTTGATACAATGAGATACGCGTCTGACAAAGAAATGCGTTAAGATGCAATTGAATATTTTTTTATTACTGCGGAGAAATACTCAAGAGGCCGAAGAGGCGCCCCTGCTAAGGGTGTAGGTCGGGCGACCGGCGCGAGGGTTCAAATCCCTCTTTCTCCGTTTCTTTTTTAAAAAGCTAGAAAAAATAAAAACAAAAAGTGCTTGACACTGATGAGTTTTCGTGATAAACTAGCTGAGCTGTTGAAGAAACGGCGCTTTTGAAAAAAGAAAAACAAAAAATAAATTAAAAAAGTTGTTGACAAGCAAGAATGCTTATGATAAAATATATGAGCTGTCGCTGAGACAACACAAAGAACCTTGAAAACTGAACAGTATGTAAAACCCTGAAAATTCTAAGAACAAAGGCTTTTGGTTAAGCCTTGAAGTTCAAGAGAACATTCAGAACAAAACCAAAACAACAGTAATAACGGTTAAAATTAGCCAAGCGAATTTTGACTGGAATCAAAACTTTAACATGAGAGTTTGATCCTGGCTCAGGATGAACGCTGGCGGCGTGCCTAACACATGCAAGTCGAACGAAGCAATTAAAATGAAGTTTTCGGATGGATTCTAGATTGACTGAGTGGCGGACGGGTGAGTAACGCGTGGGTAACCTGCCTCACACTGGGGGACAACAGTTAGAAATGACTGCTAATACCGCATAAGCGCACAGGACCGCATGGTCCGGTGTGAAAAACTCCGGTGGTGTGAGATGGACCCGCGTTTGATTAGCTAGTTGGTGGGGTAACGGCCTACCAAGGCGACGATCAATAGCCGACCTGAGAGGGTGACCGGCCACATTGGGACTGAGACACGGCCCAAACTCCTACGGAGGCAGCAGTGGGGAATATTGCACAATGGGGGAAACCCTGATGCAGCGACGCCGCGTGAGTGAAGAAGTATTTCGGTATGTAAAGCTCTATCAGCAGGGAAGAAAGTGACGGTACCTGAATAAGAAGCCCCGGCTAACTACGTGCCAGCAGCCGCGGTAATACGTAGGGGGCAAGCGTTATCCGGATTTACTGGGTGTAAAGGGAGCGTAGACGGTAAAGCAAGTCTGAAGTGAAAGCCCGGGGCTCAACCCGGGACTGCTTTGGAAACTGTTTAACTGGAGTGCCGGAGAGGTAAGCGGAATTCCTAGTGTAGCGGTGAAATGCGTAGATATTAGGAGGAACACCAGTGGCGAAGGCGGCTTACTGGACGGTAACTGACGTTGAGGCTCGAAAGCGTGGGGAGCAAACAGGATTAGATACCCTGGTAGTCCACGCGGTAAACGATGAATACTAGGTGTCGGGTGGCAGAGCCATTCGGTGCCGTCGCAAACGCAGTAAGTATTCCACCTGGGGAGTACGTTCGCAAGAATGAAACTCAAAGGAATTGACGGGGACCCGCACAAGCGGTGGAGCATGTGGTTTAATTCGAAGCAACGCGAAGAACCTTACCAAATCTTGACATCCCTCTGACCGGCGAGTAATGTCGCCTTTCCTTCGGGGCGGAGAAGACAGGTGGTGCATGGTTGTCGTCAGCTCGTGTCGTGAGATGTTGGGTTAAGTCCCGCAACGAGCGCAACCCTTATCCTAAGTAGCCAGCGGTTTGGCCGGGCACTCTTGGGAGACTGCCAGGGATAACCTGGAGGAAGGTGGGGATGACGTCAAATCATCATGCCCCTTATGATTTGGGCTACACACGTGCTACAATGGCGTAAACAAAGAGAGGCGAGACCGCGAGGTGGAGCAAATCTCAAAAATAACGTCTCAGTTCGGACTGCAGGCTGCAACTCGCCTGCACGAAGCTGGAATCGCTAGTAATCGCGAATCAGAATGTCGCGGTGAATACGTTCCCGGGTCTTGTACACACCGCCCGTCACACCATGGGAGTTGGTAACGCCCGAAGTCAGTGACCCAACCGAAAGGAGGGAGCTGCCGAAGGCAGGACCGATAACTGGGGTGAAGTCGTAACAAGGTAGCCGTATCGGAAGGTGCGGCTGGATCACCTCCTTTCTAAGGAAGAAGAAGTAAGGGTTTTATATACTGTTGAGTTTTCGAGGATGACAATTAAAGATTGAAATCCAGGAAATGAAAGATTTCCGGTGTCGATGCGCTGGAGACGGGGGACACACCCGTTCCCATCCCGAACACGATGGTTAAGACCTAAGCGGCCGATGATACTATGCTGGAGACGGCATGGGAAAGCAGGTGGATGCCGGATTCATTATGGGGGTGTAGCTCAGTTGGGAGAGCACCTGCCTTCAAGAGTGCAAGCAGGGGGTCAAGAGTTCGAATCAAAGTTTCTCCATCTCCACGTTCGCCGAAAGGCGACATAACATATGTACCTTGAAAACTGCATATTGAAAATCTGATACAAAGTTCAAACTGAAAGGTTTGAAACAAATATCAAGACATCCGAGGTGTTACACGAAAGTGTAACCAAACAAACCAAAAACAAGCAATTATTAATTGTAAACACCATAAGCCAAAGATGCAACGCTATGCATCTGAGAGAGAACACCGTACCCGCGGTGCGAATCAATTGGTTAAGCTAATAAGAGCGCAGGGTGGATGCCTTGGCACTAAGAGCCGATGAAAGACGTGATAAGCTGCGAAAAGCTTCGGGGAGGAGCAAATATCCATTGATCCGGAGATATCTGAATGGGGAAACCCGGCTGAGAAGACCTCAGTCATCCATACGCCAATACATAACGTATAGAAGGGAACCCGCTGAACTGAAACATCTAAGTAGGCGGAGGAAGAGAAAGAAACATCGATTCCCAAAGTAGCGGCGAGCGAAATGGGAAGAGCCCAAACCAGAGTGCGTGCACTCTGGGGTTACGGACTGCATAAGTGAGCTGATTCGTTAATGGAACGGTCCTGGAAAGACCGGCCAGAGAGAGTGAAAGCCTCGTACATGAAAACGATAGGCAGCGGCAGGATCCAGAGTACCGCGAGACACGTGGAACCTTGCGGGAATTCGGGGGGACCACCCCCCAAGGCTAAATACTCCTTAGTGACCGATAGCGCATAGTACTGTGAAGGAAAGGTGAAAAGGACCCCGGGAGGGGAGTGAAAGAGAACCTGAAACCCTGTGTTTACAAGCTGTGGAAGCACGTTAAGGTGCAACCGCGTACTTTTTGTAGAACGGTCCGGCGAGTTGCGGATGCTGGCGAGGTTAAGGAGTAAAGCTCCGGAGCCGAAGCGAGAGCGAGTCTTAATAGGGCGTGAAGTCAGCATGTGCAGACCCGAAACCGGGTGACCTATCCATGTCCAGGTTGAAGTTCCCGTAAAAGGGAATGGAGGATCGAACGCACATCCGTTGAAAAGGGTGGCGATGAGGTGTGGATAGGGGAGAAATTCAATCGAACCCGGAGATAGCTGGTTCTCCTCGAAATAGCTTTAGGGCTAGCCTCGTATTAGTTTAGCGGAGGTAGAGCACTGAATTTCCTAGGGGGCGTCAAAGTCTACCGAAGAATATCACACTCCGAATGCCGCATAAATGATGTACGGGAGTCAGACTGCACGAGATAAGTTGGGTAGTCAAAAGGGAAAGAGCCCAGACCTACAGCTAAGGTCCCAAAGTGCGTGTTAAGTGGAAAAGGATGTGGGATTTGAAGACAACTAGGATGTTGGCTCAGAAGCAGCCACACATTCAAAGAGTGCGTAATAGCTCACTAGTCGAGAGGTCCTGCGCCGAAAATGTCCGGGGCTAAAACACAACACCGAAGCTTAGGAATGTATTTATACATTGGTAGAGGAGCATTCTTAAAGAGATGAAGCAGTACCGATAAGGAGCTGTGGATTTTTTAAGAAGAGAGAATGCCGGAATGAGTAGCGAGATGGAGGTGGGAATCCTCCAGGCCGAATATCTAAGGTTTCCAGAGTAAAGCTGATCTGCTCTGGGTAAGTCGGGGCCTAAGGCAAGGTCGAAAGACGTAGTCGATGGATAACAGGTTGAAATTCCTGTACTGCATATCATCAGAACTGTGGGGACACAGAGAGATACCGGAACCTGGGAATGAAGATACCAGGGCAAGCGAGGTAGGTGCTAAGCTGGCAAAACCGCTTAGTAAGCCGAAGACGTGATGCGGAGCGAATTAAAGTAGTGAAGTCCGGGATTCGAGCTGTCGAGAAAAGCCGCTATTGTGTGATATGTACCCGTACCGTAAACCGACACAGGTGGATGAGGAGAGAATCCTAAGGCCGGCGGGAGAAGCATTGTTAAGGAACTCGGCAAAATGACCCTGTAACTTCGGGATAAAGGGTGCCACAGAGATCTGGCCGCAGAGAATAGGCTCAAGCAACTGTTTAGCAAAAACACAGGTCTATGCGAAACCGAAAGGTGAGGTATATGGGCTGACGCCTGCCCGGTGCTGGAAGGTTACGAGGAGAGGTTAGAGCAATCGAAGCTTTGAATTTAAGCCCCAGTAAACGGCGGCCGTAACTATAACGGTCCTAAGGTAGCGAAATTCCTTGTCGGGTAAGTTCCGACCCGCACGAAAGGCGTAATGATTTGAGCGCTGTCTCGACAATGCACCCGGTGAAATTGAAGTACCAGTGAAGATGCTGGTTACCTGCGCCAGGACGGAAAGACCCCATGGAGCTTTACTCCAGCTTGATACTGGGATTCGGTACTGCATGTACAGGATAGGTGGGAGACGAAGAGGGCAGGACGCCAGTCTTGTCGGAGTCGCTGTTGGGATACCACCCTTGTGGTACTGGATTTCTAACCAACCTCCGTGACCCGGAGGTGGGACAATGTCAGGTGGGGAGTTTGACTGGGGCGGTCGCCTCCGAAAGGGTATCGGAGGCGCTCAAAGGTTCCCTCAGAATGGTTGGAAACCATTCAAAGAGTGCAAAGGCATAAGGGAGCTTGACTGCGAGACCGACGGGTCGAGCAGGTACGAAAGTAGGACTTAGTGATCCGGTGGTAGAAAGTGGGATTGCCATCGCTCAACGGATAAAAGCTACCCTGGGGATAACAGGCTTATCACTCCCAAGAGTTCACATCGACGGAGTGGTTTGGCACCTCGATGTCGGCTCATCGCATCCTGGGGCTGAAGTAGGTCCCAAGGGTTGGACTGTTCGCCCATTAAAGCGGTACGCGAGCTGGGTTCAGAACGTCGTGAGACAGTTCGGTCCCTATCCGGCGTGGGCGTAGGATATTTGAGAGGAGCTGTCCTTAGTACGAGAGGACCGGGATGGACTGACCTCTGGTGTATCTGTTGAGCCATCAGGCTCATGGCAGAGTAGCCAAGTCGGGACGGGATAAACGCTGAAGGCATCTAAGCGTGAAGCCCCCCTCAAGATGAGATATCCCATACGCAAGTAGTAAGACCCCTTGAAGACGACGAGGTAGATAGGGCAGAGGTGGAAGCGTAGTAATACGTGAAGTTGACTGTTACTAATCGGTCGAGGGCTTAACCAAAAGGTTATGGTTAAGGATAGGTAAGAGGAAGTTATTTCCTGAAGGATGAAAGATAGAAAGTAGAAGAAATTCAGTGTGCAGTTTTGAAGGTATATACCTTTTGGCCCGGTGGCTCAGCTGGTTAGAGCGCCGCCCTGTCACGGCGGAGGTCGTGGGTTCGAACCCCATCCGGGTCGTTTAGATACGACTATTTCAATTCTTTGAAAAATGAATATGGACTGGTGCAGTATCGTAGATGGGGTCTTAGCTCAGCTGGGAGAGCATCTGCCTTACAAGCAGAGGGTCACAGGTTCGAGCCCTGTAGGCCCCATTGTTACCAATGTTTTATGCCGATGTGGCTCAATTGGCAGAGCAGCTGATTTGTAATCAGCAGGTTATCGGTTCGAGTCCGATCATCGGCTTTTTAAAATGGATGGGTTCCCGAGTGGCCAAGGGGGCAGACTGTAAATCTGTTGCGTCTCGCTTCGGTGGTTCGAATCCACCTCCATCCATTATTATTTTTACAATAATGGTTGTATTTTTCCAGAAATTGTATATAATAATAGAGTAAGAATTAGCGCGGGGTGGAGCAGTCTGGAAGCTCGTCGGGCTCATAACCCGAAGGTCGCAGGTTCAAATCATGCCCCCGCAATTTTTTATGCAATGAGAAGTGCACAGATAAAAATATAGAAGTTAAAAACATGCTTGCATGTTTTTTAACAGATATATTTTTAGATGTATACGGCGAATGCCGTAAGCGAAAAACGAAGTTTTTGAGCTGAGCACTTCGGACTAAAAAAAAGCGACAAGCAAACTTTTAATCCGCATAAAATCAAATAACCATTACGCCCAGATAGCTCAGTCGGTAGAGCAGGGGACTGAAAATCCTCGTGTCACTGGTTCGATTCCGGTTCTGGGCATATGGGGTATTAGCTCAGTCGGTAGAGCACTTGACTTTTAATCAAGTTGTCCGGGGTTCGAATCCCCGATGCCTCATGAAGATGAGAAGCCGTCACACTGGAGACAGTGTGGCGGTTTTTTGTGTAATAGGGAACTCCAAGGAATTTCCTATTACACAAAAAGGCACTAACGTGTCAATGATGCGCACTCGCGCGAAGAAGAAATAGGAAACTTCGTTTAACATTCATGTTAAGTAAAAAAGCCATTCAGACAGGAGTCTTTCTTGAATATATAATTTCTTGTTTTCGGATATGGCAGCTGTTATAATTGATTGAAAACAGAAGCAAATAGAAAACCAAAATGGAAGTAAGAATAGAAATAGGCAAATGCAGAAATTTTAAAATGGAGAAAAAATGGAGCCAAACAAGATGAAACAGAAACGCCGGAAATATTTATATGCAGCGGCGGCGCTTGGCATGACGTTCCTTTTGAACTTGAGCGGATGCAGCCGCCGGTTCACGAACTATCCGGAGACAGTCGGAACGGTAGCAATCGTGGACAGTACAGAGCGGGAGGCTGTCCGAGATGAAAATGGAGAAAATCCAGATCAGCCGATTGATTTAGATAACCTGGGGAACAGCAGTCGGCGGCAGAAATGGAAGCGTTAGCTGCGGCGGAGGCGGCGGAGCCGGGGTGTGGAGGAGCCGTATCTGGACGGGGAGAGCTTCGGCTTTTAGCGTGTGCGGATATCTGGCAGAACCTCTCCTGCGTCATGAAGACGAAGGAAGGCGCGGTGATCGTGGTAGACGGCGGTCGTGATGTCGATGCACCGCATTTGATTGAGGTTATTCAGGAGTTGGGCGGTCATGTGGATGCATGGCTTTTTAACCCATCCGCACAGCGATCATGTGGGGGCGATCACGGAGATTTTAAACATGGATCCGATGCCGATCTCGATCGGTAAGGTGTATTATTCATTTCTGAATAAAGAATTTTTAGGTCAGGAGCAGGTTTCAAGACGGGATTCAGATTTGGAGTGTTATGATCGGATCACGGAAGCGATTGCGAAACTGCCGGAAGCAGAAAAATGCGGGACGCTTACGAAAGGGCAGAAGATTTCAGTGGCGGGCGCGGAGATCACAGTGATGAACGAGCCATTTGCCTGCACGGAAAATAGTTTTAATAACAGCTCGGTCGCGTACCGCGTGGAGATGGGCGGAAAACGGATCCTGTTTTTGGGTGATATGGGCTGGCAGGCAGGGGAAGATTTTCTTGCCAATCATACGCAGGAGGAACTGAAATCGGATGTGCTACAGATGGCGCACCATGGGCAGAGAGGCGTAGAAGAGGAGCTCTACCAAGAGATTTCACCGGAGGTCTGCTTATGGCCGACGCCGGACTGGCTCTGGGATAATGTGCAGGATGGCGTCGCGGGCGCTGGTTCGTATAAGACGCCGATTGTCCGTGGATGGATGGTAACATTAGGTGTGAAGAAAAATCTTTGTGTCAAGGATGGCGATCAGATACTGCGGTAGTTTTTTATAAAAGATAGAAATAAAATTTTAAAAAAGTTGTTTTCAGGGAAATGAAATGCTTCTGGGATGCGGTGCAGCGGATAGAAATAAGACATGAACGAAAAAAGAGAGAAACAGAAGGAAGAAGAAAAAGTGAATAAAGACAGGAAAATGCGGTCGGAAACAATCATCCTACGTCCGGAAGTGCCGCTTTTTAGAACGTTTATCTACCTATGCGGCGTCGGATGCCTACCCGTTCCACATGCCGGGCCACAAACGCCAGGTAAAAATGGGGATAACTTCCGTTCCGAATCCATTTTCGGTGGATATCACGGAGATTGATGGATTTGACAACCTGCATCATGCGGAAGATATTTTTGAAAGAGTCGATGAATTCGGCGGCTGCGGTGTACGGAGCAGACCGGAGCTGGTATCTGGTGAATGGCAGTACGTGCGGGATTTTGGCGGCGATCGCGGCGGCGGTGAAGCCGGGGGAAAAAATCCTCATGGCTCGAAATTCCCACAAATCGGCGTATCACGCGGTGATTTTAAACCAACTGGAACCGGTATATTTATATCGGAGGAGGTGCCGGAGTTTCAGATTCCGGGAGGGATCGAGCCAGAGCAGGTGGAACGGGCACTTTTGGAGCATCCGGAGATCCGGGCGGTGTTTGTGACTTCCCCGACCTATGAGGGGATCGTGTCGGATATCCAGGGATTGCAGCGACGGCGCACCGGCATGGAGCGGCGCTGATTGTGGATGAGGCGCACGGCGCGCATCTGCCGTTTGGGGATGGGAACTATTTCCCGGATGGGGCGTTACAGGAGGGGGCAGACCTAGTGATCCAGAGTCTTCACAAGACGCTTCCATCCCTGACACAGACGGCGATTCTGCATCTGAAAAGCCAGATTCTGGATGCGAAGAAGGTGGAACAGTTTTTATCGGTTTACCAGAGTTCCAGCCCGTCGTATATTCTGATTGCGTCGATGGAGAACTGCGTCCGGTATATGGCAGAAAAGGAGCCGGGGAGATGGCGCGGTATGGCGCACGATTGCGGGAACTCCGGGAAAAATTGGCGAAGCTAAAACATTTCCGGCTTCTGAAAGAGGAAATCTGTGGTGCGGCAGGTGTGTATGGATATGATCCGTCAAAACTGGTGCTATTTCCAGATTTTATGACGGGAACCAGACTGGCAGAGGTTTTGCGGACAGAGTATCATCTGGAGGCGGAGATGTCGAGCGGGCGGTATGTGCTTCTGATGACTTCGTTTATGGATACGGAGGAAGGATTTTCGCGTCTGGAGCGGGCACTTTTGGAGCTGGATGCGCGGGTGGAAAAGCTGGAGGCGGAAAGTGTTGGGCTGAAAGATGCAAAACAAGGCAGGCAGGAACCGTTTTCGGGAGCACAATCGAATCAGAAACCGAACCAAGAAAATGATTCAGAAAACTATCCGCAGCAGATGTGTCTCCCCTGGCAGGCATGGCATGGGGATGGCATGCTGGTGCCGCTTGAGGAGGCGGAAGGAAGGGCGGCGCGAACCTGCGTTACCATTTATCCGCCGGGGGTGCCGATGCTGATGCCGGGAGAGCGGATTGGAACAAGGGAGATCGCGCGAATCCGTGAGGATTGGAAGCTGGGACTTACGGTGGAAGGAATTTGTGAAAAATCAGACAAATTGAATTTGTGGATAGAGGTTGTTATTTAGCAGGTTCGCACATTTGCCATAAGAAACAGAGAAAAATCGGATTTATATATACGATGGAATGCGTGTGAAAATACTGGCTGGAAAGGCATAATAGGAAGATGGGACATATATTTTACGTGATGGGAAAGAGCGCGTCCGGGAAGGACACGATCTATAAGATATTGAGAGAGCGGCTGCCGCAGATCCGGACGGTGGTGCCGTATACGACCAGACCGATCCGGGCAGGCGAGCGGGACGGTGTGGAGTATTATTTTGTGACCGGAAAAAGGCTTGCGGATTTGGAGAAACAGGGAAAGATCATTGAAAAGAGAACCTACCAGACTGTTTATGGACCGTGGAGTTATGCAACGGTGGACGATGGGCAGATCGATCTGGGATCGGATGATTATTTCATGATCGGGACGCTGGAATCGTATGAGGGGACGCAGAATTATTTCGGCGCGGATGCGCTGGTGCCGCTTTTTACATTGAGGTGGAGGACGGTGAACGCCTTCAGCGTGCGCTTGACCGGGAACGGCAGCAGACAGAGCCAAAGTATGCGGAGCTGTGCCGCCGTTTCCTGGCGGATGAGGCAGATTTCAGTGCCGAAAATATGGAAAAATGTGGGATCCGGGCGGAAAACCGGTTTGAAAACCGCGAGCTGGAAGCGTGTGTGGATACGTTGGTAAGGGAAATTCGGGCTCACGGATTGGCACTTTTGGAACCGAAAGTGCCGTAAGAAAACGTGGTGGCAGCAGGAATTTGCCGTATTTAAATGCGAAGCCACGGCAAATTCCGTTACTGGGCACGTATGCGTGAACAGTAACAAATTCGGAATTTCATCGCACTAGGCAGAGGTTAAATCTTGTGTTATACTAAGATGATAGAGATTTACAAATAATAAAAAGAAGGGCATGATAGAAGGGATCCCAACCGATCCATACGATTGAAATGATTTTAGAATTAAAATCCAGAGTCCATAGTCCAGCCCTGAAAGGAGCATCAAGATGGCAGGTTTTCACGATATTATTGGACATGAGAAGATAAAAGAGCACCTTCAGAAGGCGATCGGGTATCAGAGAGTTTCACATGCTTACATATTGTCGGGCGAGGAAGGAATGGGACGCAAGACGATCGCGAAGGCATTTGCCATGACGCTTTTGTGCGAGAAACATGGGACGGAGCCGTGCATGGAATGCCATTCCTGTAAGCAGTTTTTGTCGGGCAATCATCCGGATGTGATCTGGGTGACACATGAGAAACCGGCGAGCATTGGTGTCGATGATGTCCGGATTCAGATCAATGATACGGTTTCGATCCGCCCGTACAGCAGTCCATATAAGATATATCTGGTCGATGAGGCGGAGAAAATGACGGTGCAGGCGCAGAACGCTCTTTTAAAGACGATTGAGGAGCCGCCGGCCTATGCGGTGCTGGTGCTTATCACGACGAACCCGGAGGTATTTCTGCCGACGATCCTGTCCCGCTGTATCCAGTTGAAACTTCGTCCGCTCAAGGATTCGGTGGTAAGCGATTACCTGACGGAGAAAATGGGCGTTTCGGATGGTCAGGCGGATATTTATGCGGCGTTTGCGAGAGGAAATTTAGGAAAAGCGATTCATCTCGCCTCTTCGGAGGAGTTTGCACTTTGTACCGAGAGGTGCTGACGCTGCTTAAAAATATCAAGGACATGGATATTCCGATGCTTCTGGATTATATCCGCAAGCTGCAGGAGGACAATCTGGATCTGTATGAGTACCTGGATTTCATGCAGCTCTGGTACAGGGATATTCTGATGTTTAAGGTCACAAAGGACATGAATTCGCTGATCTTTAAGGATGAGTATTCAGCGGTCAGCAGTTGCTGCCAGAAGAGTTCCTATGAGGGGCTGGAAGAGATATTGAGTGCGATTGAAAAGGCAAAAGTCCGGCTGAATGCTAACGTCAACACCGATTTGGCGCTGGAGCTGATGCTTTTGACGATGAAGGAGAATTAAATTTATGATAAAGGTAATCGGAGTCCGGTTCCGCAAGGCCGGAAAGGTATATTACTTCGATCCGGCGCAGATGGAAATCAAGATGGGCGACCATGTGATCGTGGAGACCGCCCGCGGAATCGAGTTCGGAGAGGTGGTTCTTGGCGTCCGCGAGGTGGATGACAAGAAGGTGATCCAGCCGCTGAAATCGGTCATTCGTATGGCGACGAAGAATGACGAGGAGCTGGAACGGAAGAATAAAGAAAAAGAGCATGAGGCATTCCAGATCTGTCAGAAAAGATCCGCAAGCATGAATTGCAGATGAAGCTGATCGATGCAGAATACACCTTCGATAATAATAAGGTGCTGTTTTATTTTACGGCAGACGGAAGAATCGATTTCCGTGAGTTGGTAAAGGATCTGGCGGCAGTCTTTAAGACGCGGATCGAGCTGCGCCAGATTGGCGTCCGGGATGAGACGAAGATTTTGGGTGGCGTCGGTATCTGTGGTCGTCCGCTCTGTTGTCATTCATATTTATCGGAGTTTATTCCGGTTTCAATCAAGATGGCAAAAGAGCAGAATCTGTCCTTAAATCCGACGAAGATTTTCGGGTGTGTGCGGTCGTCTGATGTGCTGCCTGAAATACGAGGAAGAGACGTATGAGGATCTGAACAGCCATCTGCCGAGTGTCGGCGATTACGTCACAACGGATGACGGGCTTAAAGGCGAGGTTCACAGCGTCAGCGTCCTGCGCCAGCAGGTAAAGGTGGTTGTGACGGTAGGACGGGATGAGAAGGAGATCCATGATTACCGTGTGGATCAGCCTGTTTAAGCCGAAGCGCCGCCGTGACAGGGGAAATGTCAACGATGCGGAGCTGAAAGCGCTGGAGGCACTGGAGAAAAAGGAAGGAAAGTCGAAGCTGGATGATAATTAAAGAGGGCGAGCGGATCGATGAACTGCAGCGGAACGGATACCGGATCATCCAGAAGACGAACGGGTTCTGTTTTGGCATGGACGCGGTGCTTTTGTCCGGGTTTGCATCGGTAAAGCCGGGCGAGAAAGCGCTTGATCTGGGAACGGGAACCGGTATTATCCCGATTCTTCTGGAGGCAAAGACGGAAGGAAGCCATTTTACAGGTCTGGAGATCCAGGCGGAGATGGCGGAGATGGCATCCCGGAGTGTGGCGCTCAACAGGCTGGAAGATAAGGTTTCGATCGTGCAGGGCGATATCAAGGAGGTTCCGACGCTGTTTGAGAAGGCATCCTTTGATGTGGTAACGACGAACCCGCCGTACATGAACGACAGCCATGGGCTGAAAAATCCCGATCTTCCCAAGGCGATTGCCCGCCATGAGGTTCTCTGCAATCTGGAGGATGTCGTGCGCGCGGCGGCTTCGGCACTTCGTCCCGGCGGACGACTCTATATGGTGCACCGTCCGAGACGGCTCATTGAGATTCTGATGGCGATGAAAAGTCAGAAATTGGAGCCGAAGCGGATGAAATTTGTCCATCCGTTTGCAGATAAAGAGGCAAATATGGTTCTCATCGAGGCGGTGCGCGGCGGCGGCGCGCTGATGACAGTGGAGAAGCCGCTCATTGTATACAAGGAGCAGGGCGTGTATACGGATGAGATTTATGACATTTACGGGTATTAATGGAATAGGAGAACGATGGAAGGAACATTATATTTGTGTGCCACGCCGATCGGCAACCTGGATGACATCACATTCCGGGTACTGGAGACGTTAAAGCAGGTGGATCTGATTGCGGCGGAGGACACGCGGCACAGTATTAAGCTTCTGAATCATTTTGATATTCATACACCGATGACGAGCTACCATGAGTACAATAAGGTCGAGAAGGCGCGTGTGCTGGTGGAGAAGCTGAAATCGGGCATGAATATTGCCTGCATCACGGACGCCGGGACGCCGGGTATTTCGGATCCGGGCGAGGAGCTGGTGCGCCAGTGCTGCGAGGCGGGAATTAAAGTAACCGCGCTTCCGGGAGCGGTGGCGTGTGTTACGGCGCTGATTATTTCGGGACTTCCGACGAGACGGTTCTGTTTTGAGGCATTTCTTCCGACGGACAAGAAGGAGCACCAGCGGGTGCTTGCAGAGCTTCAGAATGAGACGCGCACGATTGTGCTTTACGAGGCGCCGCACCACCTTCTGCGGACTCTCACGGAGCTTTACGAGGCGCTGGGGGATAGAAAGGCGTCCATCTGCCGGGAGCTGACGAAGAAATACGAGACGGCATTCCGGACGACGCTTTCGCAGGCGGTGGCGTATTATACGGAAAATGAGCCGAAGGGCGAGTGCGTGATCGTCATCGAGGGCAAATCCGTCCAGGAGATCGAGGCGGAGGATCAGGCGCGCTGGCAGCAGATGTCCCTGGAAGAGCATATGGAACATTATGAATCACAGGGAAACAGCCGCAAGGAAGCGATGAAGCTGGTGGCGAAGGACCGCGGGGTTTCGAAGCGGGATGTGTACCAGGCGCTGCTGGAGGCGGAAGAGGCGTAGACACAAACGGAAAGCTGAAAAATGGGTAAGTGGAGTGGCGTTGGTGGAATGCTAGGGCGCTCTGGTTTGTGCAGATAAAAAGAAAAATAGAATAAGATTTGAGAAAGAACAAACTGTACTGATTAAAATATTTAAAAGTGTATATTTTAATCAGTACAGTTTTTGTTATAATTCCTACTAAGTTGATGCGGAAATGAATGTAAAAATACAGAATGTCAGTGAATTGTTTTTCGCAAGGCAGAATAGAAAGGCAGAAGAGGCGCTTGCCTGTGAATGATTCAGTGGATTCGGGTATTGATTGCAAGGATCGTAAGGACGCTTGGCTTACAAAGAAAAATCATATTCAACCACGGGAGGAATAAAATGGCAGAGAATCGTTATGAACTGAATAAACAGCTGGCACAGATGTTAAAGGGCGGCGTTATCATGGATGTCACAACCCCGGAGCAGGCGAAGATCGCGGAGGCGGCAGGCGCCTGTGCCGTTATGGCGCTCGAACGCATTCCGGCGGATATCCGGGCGGCCGGCGGTGTTGCGCGCATGAGCGATCCCAAGATGATTCGCGGCATCCAGCAGGCGGTGTCGATTCCGGTTATGGCCAAGTGCCGTATCGGTCATTTTGCGGAGGCGCAGATTCTGCAGGCGATCGAGATCGATTATATCGATGAGAGCGAGGTATTATCTCCTGCGGATGATGTGTACCATATTGACAAGACACAGTTCAAGGTTCCGTTTGTCTGCGGTGCGAGAGACCTGGGAGAGGCGCTGCGCCGGATCGAGGAAGGTGCTTCGATGATCCGTACCAAGGGCGAGCCGGGAACGGGCGATGTCGTACAGGCAGTCCGCCATATGCGTGCGATGAATTCGGAGATCCGCCGGGTTCAGAACCTGCGTGAGGATGAGCTTTACGAGGCAGCAAAACAGTTAAAAGTTCCGGTTCATCTGCTCCGCTATGTACATGACAATGGACGCCTCCCGGTTGTCAATTTCGCGGCAGGCGGCGTGGCTACCCCGGCGGATGCGGCTCTGATGATGCAGCTGGGCGCAGAGGAGTCTTTGTTGGATCTGGTATCTTCAAGTCAGGCAATCCGGAGAAACGTGCGTCGGCGATCGTGCAGGCAGTAACGAATTACAAGGATGCAAAATTACTTGCTGCGATTTCTGAGGATCTGGGCGAGGCGATGGTTGGTATCAATGAGAATGAGATTGCGATTTTGATGGCAGAGCGGGGACAGTAAGATGGAGAAAAAACAGATAGGCGTGCTGGCGGTGCAGGGCGCGTTTGCCGAACACATTGCCATGGTACGGAAACTGGGCGCAGAGGCGTTTGAGATCCGGCAGCTTCCGGATCTGGAGCGGCCGATGGACGGACTGATTCTGCCGGGCGGTGAGAGCACCGCGATGCGCAAGCTCCTGGATGAGCTGGGGCTTTATGAGCCGCTTCGGGCAAAGATTGCGGCAGGGCTTCCGGTGTATGGAACGTGCGCGGGGCTTCTGCTTCTGGCCAAGGAGATCGAGGGCGGAACGCCGTGCTTTGCGACGATGGATGTGTCGGCGGTGCGGAATGCCTACGGGCGTCAGCTTGGAAGTTTTTACACGGAGGCTGAATTTGCCGGTCTGGGGACGATTCCGATGACTTTTATCCGCGCGCCGTACATCGCTTCGCTTCAGGAAAATGTTAAGGTGCTGGCGACAGTGGATGGAAAGATAGTCGCAGCCAGACAGGGAAACCAGTTTGCGACGGCATTTCATCCGGAATTGAATGAGGATGTGACGGTGCACCGGTATTTTCTAGAGGAAGTCTGCAAAGGAAATTAAGAGTGTAATTTGGTAAAAATTAGCGTGTGGTTGATGAAAAGTGAAACCTACTGGTAAGGGGAGCGAGAACTGCAGCCATTTAAAGCGGTCAGAATGGATGATATATTTCTGAAATGTGGGAAGATGTCATTGATTCTGACCTTTTTTTTATCTCAGTCGAGAAGACTCCCACCTCTTCAGGTAGTGAATAATAGCAAGTTTGTCTCAGTGGGAGTCCATTCTCCGACTGAGATAAACGCTCCGCGAGGATGCGCAGTGATTCTGTAAAGAATATGTCAGCTTCGCTGACCAGAATCACGCGCCAAGTCTCACGGACGTTCGACTTGAATTGTTTGGAAGGTGCGTTCTGTGAAAAAACAAAAAATGTACCTTGATAGGTTTTTGCGCTGAGTAAGGAAAACGCCCAGGAAAATGGCGGACTGCATGGAATTCCTATTGACAAAGTAGGAATTTCGCATTACAATCACTGATAAACCAATTAAAACAATATGAAATAAGAAAATTATATAAAAAACAAATTTGCTGATATAGCAAATAGACACAGGAGGATGACATCGTGGCTTATCAGATAGAGACAACTTGTATTTGCGGAGATCCGGAAACTTAAAAACCATTCTTTTTGCGCTGTTTCAGTACCGATTTACCAGACGGCGACTTTTGCCCACCCGGGTATTGGGGAATCGACCGGTCATAATTATACGCGTGAGAGCAACCGACCAGAGACGAGCTGGAAAAGACTGTTTCGGCGCTGGAAGGAGCGGTTGATACCGTTGCCTGCACATCCGGTATGGCGGCGATCTCGCTGATGATGGAGCTGTTTGACAGTGGCAGCCATTTTGTATGTACCGAGGATCTGTATGGCGGTTCTGTCCGTATTTTTGAGGCACTGGAAAAGAAGCGCGGTTTTTCATTTTCCTATGTAAATACAGCCGATGTGGAGGCGGTTGAGAAGGCGATCACGGATCAGACGAAGGCTCTCTACATCGAGACACCGAGCAACCCGACGATGCAGGTGACCGATCTGGCGGAAATGAGCCGTCTGGCGACGAAGCACGGATTGCTTCTGATCGTGGACAATACCTTCCTGTCCCCGTATCTGCAGAATCCGATCGCGCAGGGCGCGGATCTGGTTGTCCACAGCGGCACGAAGTTTTTAGGCGGTCACAATGATACGCTGGCTGGATTTTTATGTACGCCGATCAAGGCGCTGGCAGAACAGATCCGGTATCTGTTCAAGACGATCGGAAGCGGACTTTCTCCGTTTGATTCTTTCTTAGTCCTGCGCGGCATCAAGACTCTGTCAGTGCGTGTGGAACGGCAGCAGGAGAATGCGATGAAGATCGCGAGCTGGCTGAAAGAGCAGAAAAAAGTAACGGATGTCTACTATGTAGGACTTCCGGAGCATCCGGGTTATGAGATCAATCAAAAACAGAGCCGCGGGCGCGGGCAGCATGATTTCGTTCCGCACTGATACAGAGGAGACGGCGAGAAAGGTGCTGGAGCGCGTGAAGCTTATTTCCTATGCGGAGAGTCTGGGCGGCGTGGAGTCCCTGATTACCTATCCGATGCTGCAGACACACGGCGATGTGCCGGTTGAGATCCGGGAACGTCTTGGAATTACGGAGACATTTTTACGTCTGTCTGTCGGTATTGAAAATGTGGATGATTTGATTGCGGATCTGGAGCAGGCGTTAGCGTAAAGAGGATAGATATGTTTGGTATCGGTTTTGCATGGGCAGTGGGATATGGGCATGGATGACAGGATGCCAGAGTGAAAACCGTTCATTGACAGGAACGATGGATTGGGAGGAAAATGCATGAAATACGATTTTGACAAAGTGGTGGACCGGCATGGTACCAACTGTTTAAAATATGATTTTGCCATCGAGCGAGGAAAACCAGCGGATATTTTACCGCTTTGGGTGGCTGATATGGATTTTCAGACGGCTCCGGCGATTTTAGAGCGGCTGGAAGAGACAGTAAAACATGGTATTTTCGGCTACAGTGATGGAAAAAGAGGGCTATTTTGCGGCAGTCCAGAACTGGTACCGGGAGCGCTTTGGCTGGGAGACGAAACCGGAGTGGCTGGTGAAGACACCGGGCGTTGTATTCGCGCTGGCGGCGGCTGTCCGGGCGTATACAAAGGAAGGTGACGGCGTACTGCTTCAGCAGCCGGTGTACTATCCGTTTTCGGAAGTAATTACGGACAATGGGCGTAAGATTGTCAACAGCCCGCTGAAAATCACGGATGGCTATTACACGATGGATCTGGACGCTCTGGAAACGAAGATCGTGAAAAATAAGGTCAAATTGTTCCTGCTTTGTAGTCCGCACAACCCGGTCGGACGTGTCTGGAGCGAGGAAGAACTGCGCCGGGTTGGCGAGATTTGCCTGCGTCACGGTGTGCTCGTGGTCAGCGATGAGATCCACAGTGATTTTACCCGCGAGGGACATCCGCACACAGTATTTGCGAAGCTGGGTGCAGAGTTTGAGCAGAACTGCCTGATCTGCACGGCACCATCTAAGACGTTCGATCTGGCGGGACTGCAGATTTCCAATATCTTTGTGCCGAACCCAGAGCTTCGGAAGAAACTCTTAAAGGAGATCGCGGCGGCAGGCTACAGCCAGGTCGGTCTGATGGGACTGGTAGCATGCCAGGCGGCGTATGAAGAGGGCGCGGAGTGGCTTGCACAGCTAAAAGTGTATCTGGAGGAGAACCGGAAGTTTGTGAAGGCGTATCTGGAAGAGCATCTGCCGGAAATCCGTCTGATCGAGCCGGAGGGAACCTACCTTCTGTGGCTGGATTTTAAGGCGCTTCATTTGAATGAAAAAGAGCTGGAACATCTGATCGTGGACAAGGCACATCTGTGGCTGGACAGCGGCGCGATGTTCGGACCGGACGGCGAGGGCTTCGAGCGGATCAATATCGCATGCCCGCGGGCGACGGTGGAGAAAGCGCTGAAGCAGCTGGAAGCGGCGATCCGCGGATAAAATTGATTGGGTCACGAATCAGAACCCGTATAAATAAAACCTGCCGCAGGCAGACTGTATCCCCATATAAACAGTCTGTCTGCGGCAGGTTTTTTGACTTCATAGGAACATTATTTTATGAGAACCGGAACACCGCAGTTCCATACGCCGGAAGCGGGTACGCGAAGGAGTATGGCTGTCCGTCACATTCGCTCTTGATGGAGCGGTAATGGCTGATCTTATCGCCGCGCTTGTAGTAGCCGTGTTCCTGGTCAAGCAGCAGCGTGTAGGTGCCGCGTTTCGGAACACCGACGCGGTAATCGTCGCGGTCTACCGGGGTGAAGTTGCAGATGAAGAGAAGATTCTTTTTCTGTGTTTCATCGCGGCGGATAAAGCTGAAAATACTGCGGTCTCCGTCGTTGGCGTTGATCCACTGGAAGCCGTCATACTCCTCGTCCAGGCGGTAGAGCGCCGGATATTTGTGGTAGAGCGTCAAAAGCCCTTTCACATAATTCTGGAGGCCGGCATGGAACGGCTCTTTCGTAAGGTACCAGTCGAGGGAGACTTTTTCATCCCATTCATGGAACTGACCGAAATCCTGTCCCATGAAGAGAAGTTTCTTGCCCGGATGTCCGAGCATGAAAGTGTAGCCGACTTTCAGGTTGGCAAATTTATCCTCGTATTCGCCTGGCATTTTGTTGATCATCGAGCATTTGAGGTGGACGACCTCGTCGTGCGAGAGCACCAGAATGAAGTTTTCGCTGGTGCAGTAGGTGATGCCGAAGGTCATTTTGTTGTGGTTAAATTTACGGAAATACGGGTCGAGCTTCATGTATTCGAGGAAGTCATGCATCCAGCCCATGTTCCATTTGAAGGTAAATCCAAGACCGTCCTCCTCCGGGCTCTTGGTAACGTTCGGCCAGGCGGTGGATTCCTCGGCAATGATGATGGAGCCGTCCTTCCGGCCGCGGATCACGCTGTTTAAATGTTTGAAAAACTCGATGGCTTCGAGGTTTTTGTTGTCGCCATATTTATTTGGTACCCACTGTCCGTCCTGGCGTCCATAGTCTAAGTAAAGCATGGAAGCGACGGCGTCCACGCGCAGACCGTCGATGTGGTATTCATCGAGCCAGTAGAGCGCGTTGGCGATCAGAAAATTGGATACCTCGTTTTTGGCATAATCAAAGACCTTGGTACCCCAGTCCGGGTGCTCGCCTTTGCGCGGGTCGGCATACTCATAGAGCGCCTGTCCGTCGAAATCGGCAAGACCGTGTGCATCCTTCGGAAAATGCGCCGGCACCCAGTCTAGGATGACACCGATGCCTTTTTTATGTAAGTAATTGACGAAATACATAAATTCCGCCGGGGTTCCGTAGCGGGAGGTCGGGGCAAAATAGCCGGTTACCTGATAGCCCCAGGAGCCGTCATACGGATGTTCGGCGATTCCCATGAGCTCTACATGGGTGTAGCCCATTTCCAGGACATAGTCAGCCAGCTCATGCGCGGCTTCCATGTAAGTGTAGTAACCGTCCTTTTCCGGGCGGTTTTTCTTTTTCCAGGATCCTAAGTGAACCTCGTAGATAGAGATTGGCGCCTTGACCGGATCGGTGCCCGCGCGCGATTCCATCCATTTGGAATCGTTCCATTTGAAGCCGCGGATATCGGCGGTCACGGAAGCGGTTCCCGGACGGTATTCTGCCGAAAATGCATATGGATCTGCCTTAAATAAAATCGTTCCCGTGTGCGTGGTGATGGCGAATTTGTAGAGCTGTCCCACGCCAAGTCCCGGTACGAAGAGCTCGTAAATGCCGCTGTCTGCGACCGGCTTCATCGGGGTTGCATCCGGATTCCAGGCGTTGAAGTCGCCGACCAGGCTGACGGCGGCTGCGTGCGGCGCCCAGACCGCGAAATAGTAGCCGTCCTGTCCGCGATATGTATAAGGGTGTGCGCCCAGCTTGTGGTAGAGCTGGTAGTGGCGGCCTTCTCCGAAGAGATACCGGTCAAGCTCGCCGATCACGCCGAGTCCCTCTGTCTTTGGTTTTTTCGATGTGGTTCGTTTAGTAGTGGAAGCTGCTTTTTTTTCATAAGGTTACCCTCCGTGATTCCGAGAATAACAGCGCTGTTACCCTCTAATTCTATCTGAATTTTGTTTGTATTCTTATCGATCAAAAACGATTTTCCGGTAATCAGATCCGTAGCTTGTTCCGCTGTCGTGTGGAATGGAAGCGGAACTTGTAAATAAGCGGCGTTGTCATCGTTGTTGGCAGCGGTAAGGATCGCCTGGTGGTCACCGTGTCTGGCAAATGCGTACTGCCGGTTTGTCAGCAGAAGTTCCTGATAACGCCCACCGTGAAGCGCCGGTTCGGCGGCGTGGATGGCGGCGAGTTTCTGGATCAGAAGTGTAAGCGGTGTCACGGTGCCTGCGCTGGTATCTGTGTTTGAGTCTGTGGTGCTTGAAGTGGTCTGGCAGCAGGTGTTTGCGCCTGCGTGTATGTTTGTGCCTGTGGCGCTCGAAAAGCTCTGGCAGTTGCCATCTGTGCGGATGCCTGTGTTTTGTCCGTCGCTGGTCTGCATTTCTTCTGCAAGCGGTCTCGGCGGCAGGATTCTCGGACGGAGTTTCGTATCGGAGTTGTGTCCGCGGCGTCCCTGAATGACCCATTCACTTCCATAATAGATGGATGGAATGCCCGGAAGAGTGAACAGCAGCGTGTAAAGCGGCGCAAGATGTGCCGGATTTAACAGTTTGCTTGCGATCCGGTCTTCGTCGTGGTTGTCCACAAAGGTGTAGAGATCCCGCCCCACTGCTTCGAGGCGGCGGACATTGTGTGCCAGTTCGAAATAATTGTGGTCGTTGTGCGCGGAATAGATACTTTTGTGCATCTCGTAATTGGTGACGGAATGAAGCATCTGCGGATTGACCCAGCGGGCGTATTCGCCGTGGATGACTTCGCCCATCAGCCAGAATTCCGGCTTGATTTCATTTGCCAGCCGGCGCAGTTCCTGCATAAATTCAAAGGAAAGATCGCCCGCGCAGTCGAGGCGGATACCGTCGATGTCAAATTCCTGCACCCAGAAACGGACAGTGTCAAGCAGATAGTTCCGCACTTCCGGGTTTCCGTGGTTTAAGCAGGGAAGCTCCCAGATGCCGTGCCAGGATTCGTAGCCGAAGAAATCGCCGAGCGGGCTGCCCCAGCCGAAATTGACGTTCCTGTACCATCCGGCGTAAGGGGACTGGTCCGGTGCGCCTGCAGGTCGCGGAAGGCGAAAAATTCGCGACCGGTGTGGTTGAATACGCCGTCCACGACGACGCGGATGCCATGCTCATGGCAGCAGTCCACGAAAGATCGGAACGAGACGTTGGTTCCCAGCCGCCGGTCGATGAGCCGGAAATCGCGGGTATCATAGCCGTGCGTGGATGATTCAAACAGCGGTCCAATATAGATTGCGGAAATATGCAGACTCTCTAAATAGGGAATCCACAGCATCAGTTCGTCCATGCGGGAATCGGCGGAAACGTCCCTGTTTGTGCCATCCGCTGCCCCATCGGAGACGGGATAGGGATTGGCAAACGGCGATCCGGTCATTCCCAGAGGATACATATGGCAAAAGGTGGCTTTGTCGTACCAGGCTGTCATGAGAAAATTCCTCCTTGTGGCGGTTAAATGGTATTTTCCTGTTGTTTAATATGTCGTAAAAGGAACTGATACCGGAGGTGCGCGGCTTTCAGTTCGTAGATATAGCAGTCAATCAGAGTCGGATCGACGACCTCTTCAAAATGGTTGAAAACGGTGTTGATCGTGCTCATGGTCTGTCGCAGTTCTGTCAGCAGCTCCGGGTCAGGGTGGGAGGAAAAAATGTCCGTGCTGGTGATCCCGGAGCAGTGGGTGCGGTTGTGCTTCATGGTTTGATGCTCTCTTTCTGAATCCTATAAATTGGTACAACGATCAGTATATTCAGAAAATGGAAAGATATGCATCCTGGTTCAGGCGTCCATGGAAAGCACGGATTCCAGCAGATGTCCGAGCTGCATCAGTTTCCGGGTGCTGTCTTCGATTGAGAGATAATAGTAATTGCAGGTTCCCTCCCGGTGGACATCGATCAGCCCGGCTGTCTTTAAGATCTTCAAATGGTGGGAAACTGCCGGGCGCGACAGGCTGGTCCGTTCGGTGATCTCCCGGACATTTAAGCCGTGCGGACGGGGCTGATTGGGCAGGCTGATTGGACGGTCATCGTTTTTATCCGGCTGATTTGTGTTCATAGGGTTGTTTTTTTGCGCCCCGTGAGGGCTTCGTCCGTCAGCGCTTCGATGATCGTCAGCCGTATTTCATCGCCCAGCGCGATAAAAAGAGGCATACAGGTATGAAAATGCTGTTTAAGTTCTGTTCCTTTTTCATCGCGGCTCCTCCTTCTATAATGGTTTAAAAATTTAAACTAATAGTATTTTACCATTTTTGTTTCGTCAGTCAATGGAAAGGAAAATGCTGGAATGGGTATTTATAGATAAAAAAATAAAGAGATATTTTGGCAATTATTTTCAAATAACAAAATTGTCTAGCTAAAACAATGGGTTCAGATGCACAAAGTTTTTGAGATGTTTTTGGCGCATATTTCGGGTGTTTTGGGATTGACTTTTGACCAAAAACTGTTCATAATGGAGGAACATTCATGGATGGGTTCTTCCATCTGTCACGGGAATCCGGATTTCCCGTTGATCTATTATTAAGATTCTAAAAGTTAAGTTCAGAGAAATGTTCGATAATTTTTCAGGAATGTTTGAAGTGCATACAGGAAATGAATGGAAAAAGGTGGCGGTAAAAAGCTGGCGCAGGACTGGCAGCTATCGTTTGCGGCAGGAGTTTTGAAAAGAGGACATACTGTGCAGAAATTGTTCGTTTCATGTATGCGAAAGAGAAGGAGGGATGGATTGACCTTTTTGCTGCTGTTGTTTACTGGCGGCTGTGCGTTTTGGGATTTGAAAAACGCCGTATTCCCAATGGGATGCTTCTGCTTGGCGGCCTGTTGTTTCTTTGGATTCGGTTTGGTCTGGGGATGAAGATGGGATATACGGCCGGATGGGACGGGCGGCAGCCGGGATATGGGGCGGCGCTTATGATGGGGATTGGCGAGACTTGTGGATATTTGATTCGTATCGGGAGTTTACTGATTGTCCTGTTCCCTCTGTATCTGTTTCGCATGATAGGTGCGGGGACATCAAAATGGCAGCCGTCCTGTTTGGTGCCGCCGGGCTGCGCAGGGCGGGCGGATTTTCCTGTGCGGGCTGGCAGCTGCCGGAATATGGTCGCTTGTATTACTTATCCGGCGTGGGATTGCCAGGCAGCGGCTACATATCTTGTGTTTTATTTGTACCGGTCCGCGCTTGGGGAAGCGTCGAGCCGTACTATCTGGAAGCGCGGGATGGAAAAGAGGCATCTTTTGTCTGGCACCGTGCCTGTTTTTGGGAGTGATTGGGGCGGAGCTGATTCGGTATCTGTAAGGAAAATGGCTTGTGATTAGGGAGGTGGCGGTGCGATGAAGCATATTCTGGCGGTGTATGATGTGGATCCGGTCTATGCGGCGCGGTTTGCAGAGGTAGTTAACCAGAAGGAAAAAATACCGTTTGAGGTGGTGGCGTTCAGCTCGATCGAGCGGCTGCGGGCATTTGCGGCGGAACATCCGGTAAAGCTTCTGTTGTTGGGCGAGCATGTTCCGGCGGAAGAAAAGGAGTCCATCCGGGCGGAAAAGGTTATTCTTTTATCGGATAATGGGGGAAAAACGGCCAGTCCGTCAGTTCCCTGTGTCTACAAATACCAGTCCAGCGATGCGATTGTGCGCGACGTGATGACCTGGTATGGGGAAAGCCCGGGGAGCTGCCGGAGGTGTCCGGGCGGGGGCTGGCGAAGGTCTTGGGAGTGTATTCGCCGGTTGGACGGTGTTTAAAGACCTCGTTTGCCCTGACAATGGGAAAACTTTTGGCACAGGAGGAGCGGGTGCTGTATCTGAACCTGGAGGAATTTTCCGGTCTGTCGGTTTTGATGAAAGAAGAATATAAGAGTGATTTGTCGGATCTGTTGTATTTTTACAATGGTGGAAGCTATAATTCGCTTCGTTTGAGCAGCGTTGTCCACACGATGGGGAGCTGGATTATATTCCGCCGGTGCGCTATCCGGAGGATCTGGATCAGGTGGGAGAGGAGGCAATCGCGGGGCTTATACGGGCAATTGCCGGGGAGAGTGCGTATGATACGCTGGTAGTGGATATAGGAAGCGGGCGCAGGACGGCGCTTTCGGTAATGAAGCTGTGCCGGGTAATTTATATGCCGATCCGGGAAGATCCGGTGTCTTTGGCAAAGCTTAAGGAGCTGGAGCAGTATTTTTCACAGACAGGAAATGGCATGCTAAGGGAACGTATTAAACGCCTGAAGCTTCCGTATCACGGCAGTTTTGGACGGGGCGATTATATTGACCAGCTCTTATGGGGGAGAACTGGGTGATTATGTCCGGCAGCTGCTGCGGGGAAGCAGTGTGGGCGGATAATGTTCATTGTGGGTTAAATTAGAAGGGGCAAAGTCTTTTGACAGGGATAAATTGAGCGGGATTTTGCCAGTCATTCTAAAGAGTAAACGGTTGTGAGAGAAACAACTGGCAGGGGGAAGTATGCAGGAGCAGAAAATGGTTTTGAGGCAGCGTCTGATGGAGCAGATGGAGAGCCGTATGCAGGTGGAGGATGAGGAGCTGCGCGACCTGATCGACATGGCGATTCTGGAAGCGGCAGAAGGGGCGTATCTGCCGTTAAAAGAGCGGCTTTGTTTGAGAAAAGAGCTGTTTGATTCATTCAGACGGCTGGATATTTTGCAGGAGCTGGTCGATGATCCGACGATCACGGAGATCATGGTAAATGGCACGGAGCACATTTTTGTCGAGCGGCAGGGGCGTGTGGAAGAGTTAGAAAAGCACTTTGATTCGGTAGGGCAGCTAGAGGATCTGATTCAGCAGATTGTAAGCCGTGTCAACCGGACGGTCAATCTGGCATCTCCGATTGCGGATGCGAGACTGGAAGATGGTTCTCGTGTCCACGTGGTGCTGGCACCGGTGGCGTTAAATGGGCCGATTTTAACGATCCGGAAGTTCCCGGAACCGATCACGATGGAACGTCTGATTGAGTTAAAAAGTATCAGCCGGGAGGCAGCGGCATTTTTGCAGAAAGCGGTCGAGCGGGGACTCAATATTTTTATCAGCGGCGGAACCGGATCGGGAAAAACGACGATCTTAAACGCCATGTCCGGCTATATTCCACAGGAGGACCGCGTCATTACGATCGAGGATTCGGCAGAACTTCAAATCCGCCATGTGACGAATCTTGTCAGCCTGGAAACAAGGGTAGAAAACCGGGATGGCTCGCAGGAGATTTCCATGCGCGATCTGATCCGGGCGAGTCTCCGAATGCGTCCGGACCGCATCATCGTTGGGGAGGTCCGGGGCGGCGAGGCGCTGGAAATGCTGCAGGCGATGAATACGGGGCACGATGGCTCGCTCTCAACCGGACATGCAAACAGCGCCAAAGATATGCTCTCAAGACTGGAAACGATGGTTCTGATGGCAGCAGAGCTGCCGCTTGCGGCGGTCCGGAGCCAGATCGGTTCAGCACTCGATCTGATGGTCCATGTCGGGCGGATGCGGGACCGGAGCCGGAAGGTGCTGGAGATCACGGAGGTGATAGGCTATGAAAATGGGGAAATCCGCCTTTCTCCCATCTATCAGTTTCAGGAAAGCGGGGAGACTGCTTCCGGACAGGTGGAAGGAGCACTTGTCCAGGTTGGCAGATTTGAGGGGCGGCGCAGATTCGCGGGAGGAAGTGCTTTCTGATTACCGGGTTTACCACCTGACGGGGCAGGAGTGGATACGTTACCTTCTGGAGGGAACAGCGGTGTGCGCCGTGACGGCATATGTATTCTACCGTTCATTTCTGGCGTTCGTTCTGATGCTTCCGGCGGGGATGCTGCGGCCGTTTTTAAGAGGCGGGAGCTCTGCCGCCGGAGAAAAGAGGAGCTTCGGCTCCAGTTTAAGGAAGCGATTCAGATCGTGGCTTCGGCGCTGGCTGCAGGCTATTCGGTGGAAAATGCGTTTATGGCGAGCGTGCGCGATCTGGAAGAACAATACGGAAAAGAAGGGATGATTACCCGTGAGTTTTCATATCTGGCAAGCCAGCTTAAAATGAACCGGACCGTGGAGGCGCTGCTTTCTTCCTTTGCGAAGAGGAGTGGTCTGGATGAGGTGGAAAATTTCTCTGTTATTTTTACTGTATCCAAACGGAGCCGGGGCGAGCTGGCAAGCGTGGTTCACCATGTCGTTCACGTGATTTCGGATCGCATTCAGGTGCGGGAGGAAATTCTCACGATGACGGCAGAAAAGCAGTTTGAACAGAGAATTATGAACCTGATGCCGTACCTGATCGTGCTCTACGTGGATTTGTCATCGCCGGGCTTTTTTCTCACAGATGTATGAGACAGCGGTGGGGCGGGTGGTGATGACAGGGTGTCTGGTGGTCTATCTGCTGGCATGGAGGGTATCGGGGAAAATTCTTCAGATTGAGGTGTGAAACAGCATGGGTAAAATGGGGAAAAAGCAGGTTTTATGCATTCTTTTGGGGATAATTCTGGCAGTTGCGGGATATCTGGTGGAAAAACGGGATGGGGCGCTGGAAGATGGGAACCGGCTGAACCGCTATGCATACGGAGAAGGAGAACGGCAGCAGGAAGTGTGGGTGCGCGGACTGTGCGAGAAGGAGATTCCGGTGGAGATTTCGCTCGGAGAGCGGGAATATGCGGAAGAGGATGCAAAAAAAGCATTGCTGGAGGCGGAGGTAAACTGGCGGATTTGATTCGGGAAACAATCTGTCCCTGCAGGAGGTAAGGGAAGATCTACATCTCGTCGGCTGGCTGGAAGAAGAGGGCATCCGGGTCCGCTGGACACCGGAGGATGCGGAATGGATTCAGACGGATGGGACTGTTTTAAATGAAGAATGCCCGGAGAAGGGGATTCAGACAGAACTGACCGCATCCCTGCAGGCGGGGGTATTCAGCCGGGGAGTACCGGTTTCCGGTCACGCTATATCCGCCGCTTCGGACGAAGCAGCAGGAAAAGAGGCAGGTTTTAAGCGGCTGTTAAAGCAGATGGATGAGGCGCAGAGAACGGAAGGGCAGCTGGTTCTGCCAAAGATGTATGAGGGGAAGAATTTATCTTACCGGGTGCGCGGAGACAGGGAATATCTGCTGTTTCGGTGCTGGGGATTGCGGCGGCAATTCTGCTTTCTCTTTATGAAAAAACAGAAGGAGAGTGAGGCGAAAAAGAAGAAAAAGCGGGAGCTGATGGAAGATTATCCGGAGATTGTGTCAAAGCTGACTGTATTTTCCGGGGCGGGGCTTCCGGTCCGCCGGGCATGGGAGCGGATTGTGCTGGAATACGAGGCGGCATGCCGGTCGGGAACACAGACGGAGCGGGCGGCATACCGGGAAATGGCAGCGGCATATCACCGGATGCAGCGCGGTGTCCCGGAACTACAGGCATATGCGGAATTTGGTGCGGGCTGCCGCCTGAGACCGTACCGGAAGCTTTCCGGGCTTTGGAGCAGAATGTCAGAAATGGGGCAGAAGGACTTCGAAAGGCGCTGGAGACAGAGATGGAGTCGGCGTTTGAAGAAGAGAAAGCACTGGCAAGACGCCGGGGGAAGAGGCATCCACAAAGCTGATGCTTCCATTGTTTTTGATGTTGATGATTATTATGGTGATGGTTTCAGTCCCGGCGTTTCTGGCGTTTGGGATCTGAAAAATGGGGAGAAAGGAGAAAAAGTATATGGATAAAGCGTATCTGGTAAGAGAAGTAAAATCGTTTCTGATGGATGAGGATGGTGTGGGGGTCATTGAGTTAGTGCTGATTCTGGTGGTGCTGATCGGTCTGGTCATTGTCTTTAAAAAGCAGATTAATACGCTTCTTACAAATATCTTTAAACAGATCAACAGTAAGTCGAAGGAGGTATATTGATCCGGGCAGAACGGCACATTGAAACAGAAAAGGAAGTTTGCGGGGAGCTCACAGTTTTCCTGAGTTTGATTCTGACCTGTATCTGTGCGCTGATGGGCGGGCTGTTTGAGTCCGCCCGGGCAGCCGGAAGCGGCTGGTATATGCAGATGGCGCTCAATTCCTCACTGGATTCGCTGATGAGCTGTTATCACCGGGAGATTTGGGATAAATACCGGATTTTTGTGCTGGAATGTGCGGATAAAGAGCGCCTGGCGGCGGAGATGGAGCCGCAGATGGAAACATATCTGGCGGCAGCGCCCTTTTATCCGGTCAGCGGCGGCAAGGTACAGATCGAAGCGATGGATGCGATCACTGGGCATAATGGGGATTTCTTTGCGAAGGAAGTTACCGATTATATGAAAGTGGGTGTCTGGACGCTGGAAAGTGAGGAGTCTGAACTGCCTGAGATGGAAAAACGGATGACGGAAGCAAGGGCGGTTCATGGGATTGCGGAAGGATATCAGGAAAATGGCAGAAAAGTGCTGCGTCTGGAAGAGTCGATCGAGGCGATCGGAGCCTGCCTGCAAAAACAGGAGAAACATCTGGAGGAGATGGAGGCAGCGGTCCGCCAGGCGGATGGAAGCTCGTTCTTTCAATCGGCGGAAAGCTTAGAGAAAGAATTAAAGCAGATTCCGGGGCTGGTTGCGGCGTATGAAAAACAGGCGGACCGGCTTGCGAAAGAATTGCAGGGATCGGAGCAGGGGGCGCAGGAAGCCCAGCCGGATCTGGAAGAAGGCTCCTGGGGCATGGTACAGGAGGAGATGCGGGGTATCGTTCGTATTTGATGCGGATGGAGCGCGCCGCCAGGAGGTAAAAAAGACAGAAGAGACGGCTCACGGAAATGAAGAGGTGGTTGCAGAAGCAGTCCGGAAAGGGAAGGAGATAGAGGATTATATCGATGATTGGGAGCCTGACGATGAGGACGATGAGCTGGACGAGGAAGCGCTGTGGGCGCCGGTTCTGACGATCACAGCGGGTTTTCAGAAGGATGGACGTTTCCGGGTTCCGGCAGTCCGAGACAAGAAAAAAAATGAATGTGCTGGAAGCAGTCAGCCGCCTGTCGGGGACGGATCTGCTGAGTCTTTGTGTGCCGGCGGGAACTGTGATTTCAGAAAACTGGATTTCGACCGCGGCATTTCCGTCGGCATTGTATGCAGGCGGAGAGAGCGGAAAACGGGGGACAGCTGGGGATGTCTGGACGGCGGGGCTTGAACGGGCTCTTTAGATGCGTATGCGGCGCATTTTTTTACCCGGTTCGGGCAGGAAAAGACGGAAGTGTCCATTATGAGCAGGAATATCTCTTACAGGGAAATGCGTCGGAGCGGGAAAATTTAAAACGCACCGTCAATGAACTTCTGGCTGTGCGCGAGGCGGTGAATCTGGCAGCTTTATATGCGGATTCTGAAAAACGGTCGGAGGCGGAAGCATTGGCGCTGGCAATCACGGGGCTGGCGGGAATCACACCGATCACGGCGGCGGCATCCTTCTTTATCATGACAGTCTGGGCGTTTGCAGAGTCGGTGGCAGATGTGAAGGTTCTGCTGGCGGGCGGAAAAATTCCTTTTTTCAAACAGCCGGGGAGTGGCAGATTTCGCTTTCTGCTCTGACGGAAAAGGGCGCGTCCATCTTTCTGGAAACGGGGACGGATCCTTCATTGAAAAATGGGACAGATGACAGAGGGCTGGACTATCAGGACTGGCTGAAACTCTTTTCCTGATACAGGGGAAAGAGCCGTTTCTGTTACCGGATGATGGATATGATTCAGAACCGCATTTCAGAAAAAGAGCCGGGATTTCGGATGGATCAGTGCCAGTATGGGGGTAAGTGTGTCCTATGCGGCACAGGGAACGTTGATACCGCTTCGTAGAACGTCCCAGAAGGAATATTAAACACAATTACAGGGGAGTGGAGGACAGTGTCCTTTTCAGGAGATGATGCAAGTGAATGTGCCTCCAAGTACATAAAGAAAGCCAGTAAAAAGATGATGACAACTAACCTAACAAAACGAATAAATGAAAGTATCTGTGCGGTCGGGATACCCGTCCTTCGGCGGCATAGAGCCCAAGTAACAAAACGACCCTGGAAAGGGCATTGTCCTCTGCTTCCCTGTGTGCGAGCCTGACGATTGAGGCGGCGCTTAGTCTGACATTGTTTATGTTTACGGTGATTCTCCTGTCAGTTCCGATGGAAATACTGGATACTCAGAGAAAGGTGCAGACGGTGCTGGAAGTGACGGGGCGGGAACTGGGATGGCAGGTGTATCGGACATCCCATACGGTGCATCCGGCAGAAATGGAGGCGGGAAAAGCGGCAGAGGCAGGAGAAAAGGGAACGGGGGCTGGTCAGAACTTCCGTCCGGGCTTATCCTGCAGGGATATTTAAAAAGGAGAAGATTCAGACAGCGGGCGGGAACAAAGTGTCCAATATCCAGTGTGGCGCTAGCCGCGTATCGGAAGATGGAGAATGGATTGACCTGCGCGCCTCCTATCAGGTGCGGCTGCCGTTCTCGGTATTTGCGCTTGACCATGTGACGCTTACTTCCCGGAGCCGGAAGCGGGGATGGATTGGGGCGGAAGGCGGGTATTTCTCAGAGAAAAACGCTTCAGAACCGGAGGAAAAATGGGTCTATGTGGGGCGGGACAGTACGCGCTACCATCTCGCCTTCGTGCCATTATATATCGAATCAGATCACCGCGGCTGCGTATGCAGATGTAATTTCGGGGGTGATTAGAAACAGCGGGGATGCCGTTATAAGGCTTGCAGATACTGTGGAAAGACGGTGTCGGCGGGAGGTCTGGTGTATATTCTTCCGTCCGGCGAGGTTTACCATGGAAAGCAGGACTGTTCGTCATTGGCATATTATGTGCAGAAGGTGCGGCGATCAGAGGTGGAATATATGGGTGTGTGTTCATACTGTGGAAGTGGATAGGTGCGGATGGCGGAAAGAATCAAGGAGGGGTGAGAGGGCGGAGTGATGGAAAACAGTGCAGGGATAAGGTTCATGGGATTTACGCGGATGGATTTGGAAAGTGCAGTATGTTTCCTCTGTGCGGTTGTTTTTTCCCTTTTTCTGATGGTTTTTTCCTGGCAGGATCTTCATAGAAAACGGATACGCGTAAGCTGGCTATATGGATTTGGAACGGCAGGAATGGCGCTTACAATGATACGGTGTGTGCTGTCGGTTATAAAAGATGGATGGGATTGAAAAAAAAGTGCGTTGCAGATAACGGTATGGCTTTTGGGAATGCTGCCGGGGATTTTTTTTGTTCTGGATGGAGCGGCAGACGAAAGGTGCGGTCGGACTGGGAGATGGCTGCTTTTTTTTCTGATCACTGGGTGCTATCTGGGGGATGGCGGACGCTTGAACTTTTTTTGATGGGAGCTGTATTTGTGAGCAGTCTGGCAGGAGGTGTCTGGATGCTTACGGCACTGCTTGGCGGAAAGGGGAATGGTCTATGGGAGAAAATGCGGAAAAGAAGCTGCCATTTCTGCCGTGTGTGCTTCCGGTGTGGATTTGGATGCTGATAGCATCTCTTGATGAAGCGGGAGGTTTCTGCCAGTTATACGGTGGAAGCCTCGTTTGTGATGGCGGTTACATTCTTTTTATCGCGGCACTGTTAAATGGGGTGTTTGAGGTGCATGGCAGGATTACGGGGCGTTTTGTCCTGCAGGAGGCGATGGAACGGTGCCTATATCGGGAGGAAAAAACGTTGCGGGAGATGGAATGACTGTGGGGGAGATAAGCAGCAGAGCTGGACAGCGCCTGCGTGGATTCTTCCGGTGCGGAGATGCAGTTTTGACGATCCGGGAAGATGGGGGAGACTTGGACGGAAGGGTAAAGAGCAGTACAGAGACGGAGATATCCCTGCGCGGACAGGAGCCGGAGCGGGCGCTCCGTTTGCTGACAGTGTTGGAAAATGCAGAGTGATGGAGGATACGGGATGGAGATTCGGTATAGCCGGGAAATGAATCATAATTATATGATAATCGAAGCGCCGGAGGAAGAAACGGGCTATGCGGTACAGATGCTGTCGGCGAATGCCATCGAAGGGCTTTTGAAGTTCCGGGTCCGCCAGACGGAGGAGGCGAGAGAATATTATTATGAGATAACGTCGAGACAGCCGCTTAGACGGGTGTTGGAAAAACGGACCTTGTCGGGACAAGAACTCCGGTCGATTCTGCTTGGTGTGCTGGCGGTTCTGAAGCGGGTGGAAGAGTACCTGTTAAAAGAGGAACAGCTTTTGCTGATCCGGAATATCTGTATCTGGAACCCGATCATTTTACTGTGGAATTATGTCTGGTTCCGGGGCATCGGGAAGAGGCGCCGCAGGCGCTCTCAAAACTGCTGGGGTATCTTCTGGAACGTGCGGATCATCAGGATCGGGAGGCTGTTGTATTAGCGTATAATCTGTACCAGATTAGTCTGCGGGAGAATTACGGAACGGCAGATCTGCTGCGCCAGCTTTCGGGGAAGATCGGATCTTTTCGGCAGAAAACGAAACGAGGATGAGGGGGATCCTGAGACGGCGGGAGTGTGGGCGGATCGGCAGGAGTGGCTTGAAGCGGAGCAAAATCGGAGGGATACGTTGGAATCTCGATCTGGGAAAATGGCTTCTGACACTCAAACGCCAGCCAGGAAGGATTGGAAATATAGGCAGGAAGCGTTGTATCAGGAGAAAACGATGAAAAAGAACCTGGAGTCGGTAGAGAACTCAGATGAAGTGGGGGAAAAAGTCTGAAAGGGCAGGTGGAAAACAAAAGGACAATGGCAGAACAGGTGGATAAAGGTACTTGGAAGCGCGGTGGCAGCTGGCATTGTGTATTGGTACGTGACGGGAGAAATGGATGTATGGCTGTATGCAATCAGCGGCGGCATCGGGGGAATCGTGTTTTTGAGGGAGATGTTGGCAGCCCGCAGAAAATGGCAGGTATATGGTGGCAGGAAGAAAAATCGAGGTCAGGGAGAGGATAGAGAGGAAAGCACGGAAGTGGATCTATCATATCAAGACTGGCAGCAGACAACGCCTGAAAATCGCTGGCAGGTCTATCCGGAGAGTGAAGAAGCTTATCGGCAGGAACTTCGAAGAGAAGAAGAAGCACAGATAGAGCGGGCGAGAGAAGCGGGGACTACGCTTCTGTCTGCCTCAAAGAATGGGGAAGGAACGGTGCGCTTAGAGCCGGTGGAAGCCGGAGGAACAGTGATTCAGATTTCCTATATTCCATTTACACTTGGAAAACATCCGGGGCTGTCGGACGCATGTATTGACCGTCCGACCGTCAGCCGTCTTCATGCGCGGATCGATCAGAAGGAGGGCGTATACATTCTGACAGATCTCAATTCAACCAATGGAACATCGGTCAATGGCTATCCGCTTCAGGCAAATGAAACAGTCAGTTTGGGGAATGGGGATTCCATTTATCTGGCGGATGTCGGATATAAATTTTGGGAACACCGATAAATTATCTGAAAATATGAAATAATAACCAAAAACACGAAATTGATGTGAATTATTTTGCAAGTACATCAATTTCGCGTTTCTGCAAATTTACATAGAACAAGCCCTGGGGATATGCTATAATAAAGGCACTTGACATGGAAGTTTCAAGCCAAGTGACAAAAGAAAATACCGCTTTTCCAGTGAATGGAGAAGCATAGAGAGAAGGAGAGACCGACATGACAGACAAAGAATGTATTTTTTTGTAAGATCGCTGGCGGAGAGATTCCATCCTCAACGGTTTATGAAGATGAAGATTTTCGTGTGATTCTGGATTTAGGACCGGCATCGAAGGGACATGCGCTGATTCTGCCGAAGCAGCATTTCAAAGATTTATCTGAGCTGGATCCGGCGATTGCGGCAAAAGCTCTTCCATTAGCTGGAAAGATTGGTGCGGCGATGAAGAAAGCACTGGGCTGCACGGGGTTCAATGTGGTTCAGAACAATGGCATATCCGCAGGACAGACAGTTTTTCATTTCCATGTACACATTATTCCGAGATATGAAAATGGACCGGATATGGTGACATGGGCGCCAGGAAAAAGCAACGCCGGAAGAGCTGGCAGAAATTAGTAGCTCCATCCGCGAAGAACTGACGCGATAGGAGTTTGGATATGCACCATGAGAATGAAAAAATGGCGCTTTTTGAAGCGCTTTACAGAGAGTACCTGGTACCGCTGAAGAAATATGCGTATAGAATTGGAGTAGGGTACGATGACATTGAGGATATGGTGCATGAAGCTTTCATTGAATATTACAAGCGCTATTCGTTAGATCTGGATCATAAAGTAAAGTTGGTTTTACTGATCCGCATTTTACGGAGCAAGTGGATCGATAATCGGAGGCAGATGCGGCGCCGCGAGATGCTGCATCTGGAAGATCCGGATGCGGAAGAAGAGATTATGAACCTTCTTTTGAAGGGGAGATAGGAATTCAGCTTCTGGATCAGGAGGTTATCGATAGGGATATCTATTGGAACGTATGGAAGATTGTCAAATCTATGAAGAAGGACTGGCGGGATGTTTTGATTCTCCGTGTTCTGGAGGGATTGACGGCGGAAGAAGCCTGTGCGGTTTTGAAAATCAAATCAACGGTATGCTGTACACGTCTTTACAGGGCAAAAGCAGAACTGCAGAAGCGCGTGTTGAGGGCAAAGCTGTTTGATATTTAAAAATCACATCGAAGCAGAGCTGTTTCGAATCTGTCCGATGTGATGATAAGCTTACATATTCAGTGTTTTAGTCTTGTACTATACAAACGTAGCAATGTTACTAACTGCGTGTGCAATCATGAATCAGCTCCATGATGGTTTTGACAGCATTGTTTAAGTGGCTTTCAGACATTTTATCAATGAACTGCTGGCGATTTTTATAGGTCTCTTCGATTGCCTGGCTGAGAGTATCTGCGGTTAAAACTTCTTCTTCCAGAACCTTGCTGAATCCCTGTTTTGCAAAGGAGTTGGCATTGAGAATCTGGTCTCCGCGGCTGGCGGCAGCCGACAGAGGGATCAAAATGTTTGGTTTGCGGAGTGCCAGAATTTCGCAGATGGAATTTGCGCCCGCGCGGCAGATGATCAGATCTGCCGCTGCAAAGAGATGGCGGAGTGGTTTATCCACATACTCATACTGAACATATCCTTCGGTGCCGATGAGAGACTCATCCAGATTGCCTTTTGCCGCAGATATGTATTACCTGATAGGTTTTCAGAAGCTGCGGAAGAATGCTGCGGACAGCCTGATTGACCGTGACGGAGCCGAGACTTCCGCCGATGATCAGGATTACCGGGCGATCGGCAGAAAGATGGGCGTACTGGAGTCCCGCCAGACGATCCCCGTGCAGAAGCTCTTCACGGATCGGGGAACCGGTCAGAACCGCCTTATCTTCCGGAAGATATTTAAGTGTTTCCGGAAAGTTGCAGCATACCTTGGAAGCGGCTGGAATACAGATTTTATTTGCCAGTCCTGGGGTCATATCAGATTCGTGTATGATGACAGGGATTTTATAATGCTTGGCAGCAAGAACCACGGGAACTGCAACAAAACCGCCCTTGGAAAAGACGATATCCGGTTTGTATTTTTTCATAAGCTTGCGAGCCTCAAAGTATCCTTTTCAGAACGCGAAGCGGATCTGAAAAATTCTTAAGGTCAAAATAACGGCGCAGTTTTCCAGATGAGATTCCATCGTAAGGGATGCTGGCTGCCTCGATCAGGCGGCGCTCAATGCCGTTATAAGAACCAATATAGTGAATCTCAAAGTCTTCCTCGCGCAGTGCCGGAAGCAGGGCGAGATTCGGTGTAACATGACCTGCAGTACCACCGCCGGTCAGAATGATTTTTTCATAGTAGTTTCCTCCACACATCAGCCGCTGGTTACGGTGTGAGGGGACAACCATAACCTGAAAACAACTGTTATTATGCTTTATCATACCCGCAAAGGGTTACATTTAGTATAGTAAACGGAAAAAAAGAAAAGTCAACCTAAAAAGTTAGAGGGAGGACAGATAGGAGGGATAAAAGTGAGCAGAAGCCGGCGCGGAAAAAAAGCTGGAGAAGATGCAGAGCGCCTGCTGCAGGAAGCGTTTGGAGTCAGCGAAGATCAGCTGTTGAAGGATTTTATCCTTGCACAGACGGAAGTAAAAGACAGCGACATACCTCCAGAACCAGAAGACGGCTTTGAGAGGTTGATGGCAAGTTAGAAGCGGAGGTGGGAACAAGCCCGGAAAGTGAAAAAGAATCATCCAGCGAGAACATTGTCAAACTGCACGAAGAAGCTCGCAAACCACGCCGGTTGAAATCGATTGTGAAAGTCTCTGTAGCTGCCGCCGCTATCGCAGTGATGGTTGTGGCGATGGGGATTTCGGCTGGGGCGAAGAGGGAGTATCGGTATGTGGTGAGGGAACGGGATAGTGTGCGGAGTGATATTGTTTTTAAATAATGTCAAGGCAATTTCCGGAGAGGATGAACTAGATAAAGTATATACAGAGATAGCTAGAAAAACAAAAATTCAAGTCATGAAATTAGCTTATATACCTAAAAATTTGGAATATGTGAAAGCTGATATAGAAGAAACAAGATCAGTTATGTATTTTAAATATGGGGAATATAAAGTGAAATTGGTGCAACAAACAGGAGATGTTGGAAATTCGGTAAGTGTTGTATCAGATAGAAAAAAAAAAAAGTGTCTATAATGAATTTTTGAGAGCAAATATTATTATAAACAAAGCTATCATAGATACAGGAAAGATAGAGTATAGTTCTTATTATGAAACAGGAGATGCTTATTACCAGATTTCTGGAGTAATGCCACAGAAAGAATTTTGTAAAATAGTTAAAAACCTTTGTTTGGAAGGAAATTAGGGAGGATTTATGAGAAGAAAATTTATACATTAATTTGCGCTGGATTTATTATGGCAATGGCAGCGATACAGGTTCAGGCGGGTGAAATAAAAATATTGATGGTTTTCGATTGAAGTAGCTGATTATAATACGACTAGGTTGTTGGATGAAAATTCTGCGGAGGGAGTAGCTGTAGGAATAGAACCGAGGGGAAGCATTATTGATACCGCAACAACACGTATTAGCAATTTGGGGAAAGGTGATATTGGTATCATTATTGAAACATTAGCTCATATAGAGTGTGATAAAATTAAAAATATTGCAATACTGCAAAGACAAGAGGACGGTAAATGGGTGGAGGTTTCAAGATATATATATGATGCCAAAAAAGAAGATTTTCCAACAGAAGATTTATCAGGAATGACAAATGAATTTACTGTGAAAAATCAAAAGACGGGTTATTATTATAGAGTAGTTGGCGTTCATTATGTAGAGTCAAATGGAAAGGGACAGTCCTTTATGACAAAAACAGAGGGAATCAAAATCACCGAATACGGCGACTAATTCTAAATGGGGACAGTGTTACTAAATTTATATTTGCAACACGAAATAGTATGAAAAAGCGATCACATAAATACCCCCACCTGCAATCATCCAGGAATTTCTGATTCAAAATTCCAGATGTTTTCAGGTGGGGTTTTAAAATGGTTTTTCACTATGCCGGCGGGTCTGAAAGAATCTACTAAAAGATACTTATTTCACGTTCGCCTTATACTCCTTTAACGCCTGTGCCAGCTGATCCGGGCAGGAAGTTGGGCGGAAGCCACACTGGATGCCTTCGATGCGGGAGATTGCCTCGTCAATATCCATGCCATCGATCAGGCGGGCAACGCCCTGTGTGTTGCCGGAGCAGCCGCCGACGAACTGCACATTCTTTACTTTATTATCTTCTACTTCAAAATTAATCTCACGGGAACAGACTCCCTTTGTCTTGTATGTCATGGTAAAACCTCCTCAAAATGGTATGTGTCTTAATCTGCTGTGGCGGGAATCCACCGCAGTAAAATGATTATAGTCTGCCAGTAAAGGTGTTGTCAAGATAACAAAAATCCAGTATACTCATGAAAAGATACGGTGTTACTGTTTGTACAAGGTATACATGGTAACGATGCAGCTGCGCTATTATAAAGTAAATGAACGATTTTCAAATGAAAAATGATGGTGCAGGCACACACTGACTGTAGAGCCGAGTCAGCCAATGGATTTGAGGAAAGAGATGCAGGGGTATAAGCGCAGAAGATTAAATAGTAAGAATTTCTTTTTCTATAAATCTATAAAAGAAAGGCAGAAGAATAAAGAACAGAAAAACAGGAGGACAAACAGATGTTAGGAATCATCGGAGCGATGGATGAAGAGGTGGCTCAGATCAAGGAGAAAATGACAGATGTCACCGTGACAAGTGTAGCCGGTATGGATTTTTATCAGGGCAAACTGGGTGGAAAGGACGCGGTTGTGGTTCGCTCTGGTATCGGCAAGGTAAATGCAGGTATGTGCAGTCAGATTCTGGCGGATCGGTTCCATATCAGTGCGATTGTGAACACAGGTATCGCCGGTTCCCTGCGCGCGGAGATTAACATTGGCGATATCGTTGTATCGACGGATGCGGTGCAGCATGATATGGATGCGAGCGGATTCGGATATCGGATCGGACAGATTCCGCGTGTAGATACCTTTGCATTTGAGGCGGATGAGAAGCTGCGCGAGCTGGCGATTGAGTGCAACCAGAAGGTCAATCCGGAGATTCAGGCATTTCCGGGACGCGTGGTAAGCGGCGATCAGTTTATCTCGGATAAGGCAAAAAAGGAGTGGTTGATCGAGCAGTTTAGCGCAAGCTGTACCGAGATGGAAGGAGCAGCGATCGCACAGGCGGCATATTTAAACGGAATCCCGTTTCTGATCATCCGTGCCATTTCGGATAAGGCAGATGACAGTGCGGGTATGGACTATGCGGCATTTGAAGCGCAGGCGATCAAGCATTCGGTAAACCTCTTATTAGAGATGGCATCTCGTTATGAGGCATAATTAAATTCATAAGCACGAAAATTTGAAAAACGGCACACCGCATTCTCGTTACTTTCGTGATGAGTTAGGTGTGCCAAATTTTTGCAAAACACAGAACGAATGTTTGCCATATGTGGAAACATATGGTATAACTTAATGATATTGCATGCTTAAACACCCATTAAAAATCGAATTAAGGCAGAATTTGACGAACGATTTTCCCCTTTCTCATCTTCACAAAGACTCTTTCGGCGGCTATAATAAAGCCACGATGCAGACGGGATTTGACAGGGCGCAAAAAGCAGAACGCAAAAAGCAGAATGCGAAAAGCAGAATGTGAAAAGCAAATTGCAAGAGACAAACTGCGAAGCGCCTAAACCTGACCTCTGGCAAGCCACCCGGAAGTGATCCGGAAGTAGAGAAAGGGGAGCTTTTTATGCTGGAATTTTTACAAACTGGAAAAGCGCTGTCCGTTCTTGCGGCAATCGGAATGATCGGATTTGTCAGCAAGTTGATTACACGGAGCCTCTACAAAAGATTATTAAAAGAAACTGACAACATGGCGATGACCCGGAACAAGAATCTTCAAAATCTGAAGCAGCGGTTGGAAAATACCTGCCGCCTGGGACAGAACATCGTGAACACGCAGGCATATCTGGACAAGCAGATTGACGGATTTTCATTTTTACATATTTCGCTGGATGCGTGGAACGGCGTGTCAATGGAAATGGTGCTTTTAGGGCTTCTGACCGGAGCAGCGGAGGCATTTCTGGCATACTGGTATGAGCTGGATGCGAGCTATATTGTGCTGTATGCGTCGGCAGCTGTCATGAGCGGTCTGTTTCTGGCATTTATCGAGAGCTGTTTCCAGATTGACCAGAAACAGCAGCGGCTGGAAACGGCGCTTTTGGAGTATGTGGATAATTCGGTGTTCCTTCGGGCGGCACGTGAGAAGGAGACGCGCGGACAGGAAATGTCCGGAGCTTCTGGAGTATCCGGCGGAATTGCTGGCGTGGACTCGAATGTGCGGGAAATGCCGAAATGGCTGCAGAGTACTCTGCGGGCAGATCGCGGCGTGAATGGTCGGGATGGTGCTGAAACGGATAACCGGGATCTGGGAGAAACGGAGTTTGAAAAAGGAAAATCGCGGACAGCGATGAGAGTGAATCCGTTTCGTGAGCGGGATGCACGGGCACAGAATCTGATGCGGGCAGTTCGCACTGCGCCGCGCGAACCGGAGGAACGGGACAAGCATGAGACAGATGGGCATCTTACGGATCGCCGGATGGTATCAGGAAATGAAACGGAAAACAATACGGGTCCCAGGCAGGAAGCGAAGGAGCGTCCCGGCGACAAGGAAATGGAGTATTTGAAGCAGAGCCTCGACCAGATTGCAGCAAGCCGGGATACGCGGAAAACACGAAATGGCGAGGCAAATGCGGGTGACTGGATGAAAGGTTTGAGCCGCGAGGAGGCGCAGGTTCTGGGGGATATTATGAGGGAGTATTTATCGGGGTTGTAAATGATGATTCCAACTGAAAACTGGTTGCATACGGGTGTCCAGATTGCTATAATAAAGATAAGTTAAGTTTTTGACAAAGTAATCACGCCGCCTGCGGACGGCTGAAATGCAAAGGAGAGGAAACATATGGGAAAAGATGTGATCTTTGATTATTCAAAAGCAGCTGCATTTATTCATGAGGAAGAGATCGCCGGTATCAAGGCGGGTGTGCAGGCGGCAAGAGAAACGCTGGTAGAAAAGACCGGTGCGGGCAATGATTTCCTTGGATGGATCGACCTTCCGGTGGACTATGATAAGGAAGAGTTCGGACGCATCAAAAAAGCGGCGGAGAAGATTCAGAAGGATTCCGACGTCCTGCTGGTAATCGGTATCGGCGGTTCGTATCTGGGCGCAAGAGCGGCGATCGAGTTCCTGTCCCATAGTTTTTACAATAATCTTCCGAAAGAAAAAAGAAAAACACCGGAGATTTACTTCGTTGGAAACAGCATCAGCAGCAAATACATCCATGATCTGATGGATTTGGTCGATGGAAAAGATTTCTCTATCAATATTATTTCCAAGTCCGGTACGACAACGGAGCCGGCGATTGCATTTCGTGTATTTAAGGAGATGCTGATTGAGAAATATGGTAAAGAAGAGGCAAACAAGCGAATCTACGCGACGACAGACCGGGCGCGGGGCGCACTCAAGAATCTGGCAAATGAAGAGGGCTACGAGTCCTTCGTGGTTCCGGATGATGTTGGCGGTCGTTTCTCCGTACTGACGGCAGTCGGTCTGCTTCCGATCGCGGTCAGCGGCGCGGATATAGATGCGTTGATGCAGGGCGCGGCAGACGCGAGAAAGAATGCACTGGAGACTCCGTTTGAGAAGAATTCTGCTCTGTTATATGCGGCGGTCCGCAACATTCTGCTCCGGAAGGGCAAACAGGTCGAGATTGTGGCAAACTATGAGCCGAGCCTGCACTATGTATCGGAGTGGTGGAAACAGCTCTACGGCGAGAGCGAGGGCAAGGATCAGAAAGGTATTTTCCCGGCAGCGGTTGATTTAACGACCGATCTTCATTCGATGGGTCAGTTCATCCAGGACGGCGCGAGAATCATGTTTGAGACAGTTCTGGAAGTGGCTGAATCTCCGGCGGAGATCATTTTGAAGAAAGAAGATGTTGACACGGACGGTATGAACTATCTGGCTGGCAAGAGCGTGGATTTCGTCAACAAGAGTGCGATGAACGGCACGATTCTGGCACATACCGACGGCAGTGTGCCGAACCTGAAAGTGACGATCCCGGCGATGGATGCGTACAGCTTAGGACAGCTCTTCTATTTCTTCGAATTTGCCTGCGGCGTCAGTGGATACCTTCTGGGCGTCAATCCGTTCAACCAGCCGGGCGTAGAGAGCTATAAGAAAAATATGTTTGCATTGCTTGGCAAACCGGGCTATGAGGAAGCGAGAGGCGCTGCTTAAGAGACTGTAAGGGGCGGGTCTGTAAAAGAATATGCGTTCTGCGGCGTTCACTCTGGCATGTTCCATGAAGGAAACTGCAGCCCGGATCTAAAAATAGAAAACGGAACATAGAATAAAAAACGCTTTTATCAGCAAAAACTGATAGAGGCGTTTTTTGTGTGTAATAGGAAATTCCTTGGAATTCCCCATTACACAAAAAAAGGCACATTCTTTTATGCCGCAGAACCTCGAAAAAACAATTTTCAAAAAATTATAGATAATTTTTACATAAATCACCTCCTGCATTTTACAAACCATCTTTAAGATAGAATCTGGACACAGCACAAGTGATTTGACAGAAGAGAAGCGCGGCAAAGGACTCCCTGATCACGATTTTGAAATAGATGGCTGGTTCCAAGGTAAGACAGACTGGGAGATGGGACACCGCAGCAGGAGGAGAACGAATGAAGGTAAGTATGAGACGTCTGATGGCGCTTGCGATGGCAGGCACGATGACATTGATGGCAGGATGCAGCCAGGCATCCAGCTCGGCGACAGGAAGCAGCGACACACAGAGCGCGTCCGGAGAGAGCGGGGCAGAGAAGACGGCATCCGGCGATAAAACGGTGATTGAATACTGGCACTGTAACGCAGAAACCCAGGGAGGTCTGGTCGTAGACGATCTGGTAAAGAAATTTAATGAGGAAAATGACCACATCGAGGTAGTAGCGAAATACAACCCGGATATGTACAAAGGTCTGATGCAGAACCTGCAGGCGGAAGCGGCGACCGGAAATACACCGGCGCTTGTTCAGATTGGCTGGGCATTTCTGGATTATTTCTCCAATAACTTTGACTATGTGGCGCCGCAGGATGCGATTGATAAATTCGACAGCGAGGATGCAAATTTCTTAACCGATAATTTCCTTCCAAATGTCTTAGACCTGGCGGTCAACAGCAACGGCGAGCAGGTCGGAGTCCCGTATTCTTTAAGCAGCCCGGTTCTCTACATTAATAAAGATCTCTTAAAAGAAGCGGGCCTTTCCGAAGATGGACCGGAGACCTGGCAGGAAGTACAGGAATTTGCCGAGACAGTCAAAGAGAAGACAGGAAAATATGGTTTCTATATGCAGGAACCGTCAGATTTCTGGGCGCAGCAGGCATTGGTTGAGAGCGCGGGAGCGGATATGTTGACTGCGGATGCATCCGGCAAGAAAAAAGCAAGCTTTGCAACCGAGAACGGCATTGCGGCAATGCAGATGATGCAGGATATGGTAAAAGATGGTTCTGCCCTTCATGTTTCATGGGAAGAGGGCTGCCAGAGCTTTATCGACGGAAACTGTGCGATGCTCTACACCACCATTGCGAGACGCGCTTCCGTACAGAAGGGGCACAGTTTGACGTAGCAACCGTGAAATCCCCGCTGTGGGAACGACAAGGAGCGCAAGGTTCCGGCAGGAGGCTGTTTCTTAGCTATCACCGCACAGACCGATGAGCAGAAGGAAGCCGCATGGGAGTTTGAGAAATACCTGTACAGCGTGGAATCCATGGCTGCATGGACCATCGGAACCGGTTATGTACCGCCGAGAAAAGATGTGGCAGAGGCAGAAAATGGATTGAAAGATTTTCTGGCTGAGAACACAATGATGAATGCAGCGATTGAGCAGATGGACGGCGTTGTATCATGGACCGCATTCCCGGGCGATGCAGGCCTTGAGGCAGAGCAGCTTCTTCTGGATATGAGAGACCAGATTCTGGGCGGTCAGGTATCTGCGAAAGATGGTATGACGAGCACACAGGATGCGATCAACCAGCTGCTGGATGCACAGTAGGGACAGGCAGCCTGACGCTTGGAACAGCTTTCGGGTGGCAGGAAAATCATTACAAAATTTAGGACAGAAATGAGAATGGGGTTGTTGCGGAATAGCAGAACGTGTTTTGGCAGAATGGACTGTGTGCAGATAAGACGCAGGAAGCGGCCGGAGCGCGAAAGAGCTGTTTGGCGGCAGCCCCTTCATAAAATGCAGGCTCAGAGTCTTTCCAACACCTGCTGTTGTGGCTGGGCAGGCGCCGAAAGATTCCGAGCGTACATTAGAATGGAGGAAATAGTTTGAATCGGGAGGACAAAAAACAGGCAGCGCTTGGATATGTTTTTTTGCTGCCGTCGCTCGTCATGTTTGCGGTATTTATGTTTTATCCGCTTTTTTACACGCTGTATTTGAGTTTTTTTGAATGGAACATGGTAAAGCCGGTCAAGAAGTTTGTGGGACTGGGGAATTATATTTCCGTTTTGAAGGATCCGAATACATGGAAAATCTTTGGCAATACATTCTGGTACATCGTGATTCTTCTGGTGTTTAACTTTTGTGATGCCGTACATTTTATCATTCATTCTTTCGTGCGTCATCAAAAAGGGACAGAGTTTTTACAAGGCGGTCTTTTTCCTGCCGAGTGTGATTTCGCTGGTCGTCGGCTCGATTCTGTATACATGGATTCTGAATCCGATTTCGGGTCCGGTCGCGATTGTGGCAGGCTGGTTTGGGCTGAAACTGCCGTTTTGGTCGAAAACGGAGGGCTGGGTCATCGCGGTACTCTGCATTATCACGACCTGGAAGACGTTTGGCTACAATTTCATCAACATTCTGGCGGGAGTCTCTGGTGTCTCAATGGAGGTCATCGAGGCGGCGCGTCTGGAAAATGTGCCGATGTGGAAGATTTTTAAGGATATCGTCGTGCCGATGAGTTCTGCAACTGGAATCTATGTGTTTATTACGACGATCGTGCAGGGACTCCAGTATGTGTTCACGCCGATCAAGGTCATCACACAGGGAGGACCGAACTATGCCAGCTCGAACCTGATTTATATGTCGTACCATGAGGCGTTTACACTCTATAAAACAGGAACTTCCTCGGCGGTATCGGTCATGACGATGGCACTCTTTATCATTCTTTTGGTGCTGGAATTCCGGTTTGTAGAAAAGGGGTTTACTATGAAAACTAAAGACAGACAGATCGGCTGGCATCTGTTTCTGGTGGTGGTCGTTTTCCTCCTTCTGATGCCGATCGTATTTGCAATTTCCAACTCTTTCAAGACGATGCAGGAGGCGTTCAACACAGTTTTTCAGGTGATTCCGCTGCATCCGACGCTGGAAAATTACCGGCATGTATTTGACAAACTGCCGTTTGTGAAAATCACGCTGAATACGTTTCTGATTGCATCGACGGTCACGATTTTTAAGACAATCACGGGACTTCTGGCGGCGTATGCGTTCGTCTATTTCCGGTTTAAGGGGAAAAGGATTTTTGTATTTTATTATGTTAAGCACGCTGTTCATCCCGTTTACGGTCACGATGATTCCAAATTATCTTCTGATCTCTAAGATCGGTCTGCGCGATCGCATCTGGGGCGTCGCACTGCCGCAGCTGGCGGATGTGCTGGGAATTTTCCTGCTGCGCCAGGCAATGCGTGGAATCCCGCTGGCACTCATTGAGGCGGCACGGATGGAAAATATCCGGCACATGAAAATCATGCGCGACATTGTGATTCCGCTGGTGCGTCCGTCCATCATTTCCACCGGCATCATTTTCTTTATCAATTCGTGGAATGAATATGTGTGGCCGGTGCTGATCTTAAAATCCAAGGAAAATTATACGCTGTCGCTGGCATTGCAGATGTACATCAGCGCCGAGGGCGGTACGGAATTTACGATCGCGATGGCGGTGTCGGTGCTCACGATGCTGATTCCGCTGGTACTGTATATCATTTTCCAGCGCTATATCATCAATACATTTGCGGCGTCTGGATTGAAGGGATAACGGAGATTGCGCTGGACATAAGAAAGGGATAGATTAATTCAATGAAAAATATTGTATTTGAAAATGTTAAAAAAGCGTATGGCAAAAATGTGGTCGTGGAGGACCTCTGCATGGAGGTAAAGGAGGGCGAACGCCTGATTTTATTAGGTCCGTCCGGTTGTGGAAAATCGACGACACTTCGCATGATTGCGGGACTGGAAAATGTGACCGCCGGAAACCTGTGGATGCGCGACCAGGTGGTAAATGATGTGCCGTGCGGCGAGCGCGGTGTCTCGATGGTGTTTCAAAACTATGCGCTGTTTCCGCATATGAGCGTCAAGAATAATATCATATATGGTTTAAAAGCGCACAAGATGGATGAGAACGAGATCGATGCGCGCTTAAAAGAAGTCCTCAAAATGCTGGAACTGGAAGGGCTGGAGGATCGGAAGCCGAAGGAGCTTTCCGGCGGACAGCGCCAGAGAGTGGCATTGGCGAGAGCCGTGGTAAAGCGCGCCGACTATTTCCTTCTGGACGAGCCGCTGTCAAACCTGGATGCACAGCTTAGGATGCGTGCGAGAAAAGAACTGGTAAAAATCCATGAAATGTACCACCCGACGTTAGTCTATGTTACGCACGACCAGATCGAGGCGATGACGGTTGGCGATCGGATCGCGCTCATGTACCGGGGCAAGATGGAAATGCTCGATACCCCGTCACACGTGTACAATCGTCCGGCAAGCGTGTTCTGTGCGAAGTTTATCGGTTCGCCGTCCATGAATATCGTGGAGGCGGAATATCATAACGGGGCGCTTGTCATCGGGAAACAGAAGGTAGAACTTCCGGGTATCTGGCAGCGGATCGCCGCGCAGTGCCCGTCGGGACTGCTGTACGCCGGTGTCCGCCCGGAACACGTGATGATGAGCCGCACCCGCAGGAGCGGTCGATCGAGGGCGTGGTCCGTTACGTGGAGGATTACGGAAACCGGTACGGTGTTTATATTCAGGTTGAGGGAGACAAGAACGAGCTGATTGCCATCCGCGAGGGCGAGATTCCGCAGCCGGGTGAGAAGGTATACATCCATGTGGAGACGGAAAAGCTGCATCTGTTTGAACGCGGGACGGAGAAATCGCTCGGTTACCCGGAGATGGTGATCCGCGCACAGGAAAAGCTGGCGGTGCCGAAATTGGAAAAGGCGATCGCCCAGTAAGAATAGAGATAATAGAGCGAAAAAGTGTTTTCAAAACAAGATTCTGAACGTATATTTTGAAGAGGAGACATGCAATCATGAGAAAAATTCTTATCAGTACTAATATGTATAAAGGCAGCGAGTTCGGTCAGATCCTCCCGTACCTCAAACGGTTTCCAGGACAGGTGGGTGTCGAGGTGTTCCCGATGTTTCATGAGGAATGCTTTGAGAAGAACCTGCGGGACGCCATGCCGCTCTTAAAGGAAGTCCCGGTCAGCTTCCATGGTCCATATTATCAGGCAGAGCATTCGGCAACGGAGGGGACTGTAGAGTATGCGCGCACGATGGAGCTGCTTAAAAAGACGCTTTCGTATGCGAAAGAGCTTTCAAGCAAATATCTCGTTTATCATCACAACAACTGCCGCATCATACCGGGCGAGAAGGAAGACCGTGTCCGCGTTTCCTGTGAAAATTATTACACCGTGAAACAGCTGTGTGAGGAGGCGGGGACCCAGGTGGTCGTGGAGAATGCCGGAGTTCTGGAGCGCGGAAACCGTCTCTTCGATGAGCAGGAATTTATCGATCTGTGCCGCCGGGAACAGTATGCGGTGCTTATCGACATCGGGCACGCCTGGGCGAACGGCTGGTCGCTTAAGCGGGTCGTAAACGCGCTGGCGGACCAGATTGTGGCGTACCATCTCCACAACAACGACGGTGTCCACGACAGCCATCAGAGGATTCATGAGGGAACACTTGATTTTGACGGCTTCTTAAAACTGGCAAAGCAGGCAACGCCGGATGCCGAGTGGGTCATGGAGTATGCGATGGATGTTTCTGGAAATGTGCGGGGGATTGAGGAAGATCTGCAGTTTCTTTTGAAAATGGGAAGTGCTGCACGATGACACAGTGGCAGTGAATTTTGCCGAAAAGCCCCGCCTTGTCAACTCCTAAAAAAGCTGATATACTGGACATAAGATTGTGAGAAGAAATGTCCGGAGAGAACATCCGGACACGGTAAAAATGAAATTTGACAGCGGGAAAGGAACGGCAGGATGTTTCGTCTTTGGGGAAAAATGATGAAGGAAAACCGGATGCTTAGGGATATTGTGATCAGCAACGGTGATTATACAATGTCGAGAACGGCGATGGTGTTTGACGCGATCGACCAGATTTGCTATGCCTTTGATCTGGGGCATCCGGTCTGGCTGGATAAGACGATCGAGGAGTTCAAACGCCACGATAAGGCGCGTTTTACCCAGGACAACTTTATCGAGAGCATCGATTTCGATTATCTGGAGATACAGGTGCTGGAAGAATAAAGGGCAGGCAGCCGTTACAAAAAGACAAAGACCGGGAGGGGCGAGATGGCACAGGCGATAACGGATGTGAAAACATTTCTGGAAGACGCCAGACAGGCAGTGGTGGAGCTGGCGGAGTTTGAAAAACAGGAGGAGACGCTTGCTCAGGAAGAGAAAAAGCGTCTGCGCGTGCTGGAGACGGAGCGGAAAGCGGTGGCAGATGCCGTGAATTCGACCGTGAAAAAGCGCCGGGATGAGATTGAAAAAAGCTATGACGATGAGCTTGGGAAGCTGCAGGATAAGCTGAAACGCACGCGGACACGCCGCGAAAAGGCGAAAAACCAGGGCATCAAAGAGCGGATTAAGGAAGAAACGCAGGAGCTTCACGCGCACAACCGAGAGCTTGCCGTGCGGATGCGGACGCTGTTCCAGTCGGATCGTGTTCCATTTGTCTGCAAAAGCCCACTGTACTATGCGCTGTATTTCCCGAGGGGATTCAAAGAATTTCTGACGGTGTTGATTACCTTTGCGATCTGTTTCCTGTTGATCCCGTGCAGCATCTACAAGCTGCTTCCAGAACAGAAGACTTTATACCTGGCGATGATCTACGGCGTGGATGTGGTTGTTTTTGGCGGACTGTATATCCTGATTGGAAACTGGACGAAGGATCGCCATCTGGCGGCGCTGCAGGAAGGACGTTCGATCCGCAGTCTGATCGCGGCGAACAACCGCAAGATCGCGGTGATCACCTCCTCGATCCGCCGGGATCGCAGTGAAGCGCTCTACGATCTGGAAAAATACGACGATGAGATCTCCCAGATGGAGCAGGATCTGGAGGAGACGGCGAAGAAGAAAAAGGACGCATTAAACACCTTCGAAAATGTGACAAAAACCATCCTGACTGATGAGATCACCGGCAACAGCCGTGCAAAGCTCGAACAACTCAAAGAAGCCCATCAGGAGGTCGAGAGCCGCCTGCACTATACTGAGACGGTAATCAAGGAAAAGAGAATCTTTATCACAGATACCTACGAGTGCTACTTAGGCAAGGAGTTTTTGAATCCAGAAAAGTTGGACGCGCTGAAACATATTCTGGATAACAGCACAGCCGTTAATTTAAGCGAGGTCATCGCAGAGTACCGCGAACGCGGCGGAAAGTAAACTGTGGAAATTATTTCATAAAAATAAATAATTAGATATAGGAACAACCAGAAAAAAGATGTGACACCGGGCGCTGTAAAGCTACCTTCTGTCACATCTTTTTTCGTCCGTGTATATATCCTTCAATTTTCGCATAATTTCCTGCCACCCCGCCTATAATAAAGGTAAAACAACCCCTGTCCAACAGGCAGGGAGAAAACAGGACGGTGTGGGAGATGAACAGACGGGGACGCAGCCGGTTCGGTGGCAGTCCGGAGATATATTACTACAATTCAGCCCCGCCGGGACGCGGTGGGAGAGCTGGCAGGGCAGTTAAGTGGGCTGATTCAGGAAGAAATGACCCGAAGACATAAAAAGAAACTGGTTTTCCTCTGCATCGGCACGGATCGCTCGACCGGAGACAGTCTGGGACCGTTGATCGGATATAAACTCAAACAGGAACGGCGGCGCGGTACGCTGGTATTTGGAACACTTGATCGCCCCGTGCACGCGATGAACCTGGAACATTACGTGCAGGTTTTAAAAAATGGGTACCCGGATGCGCTGGTGGTGGCGGTCGATGCCTCGGTTGGAGATGAAAGCCACGTCGGCTATGTCACGTTAGGGCGCGGGTCTTTAAAGCCGGGGCTTGGCGTCTGCAAGGAGCTTCACGCGGTCGGAGATCTCTTTATCACCGGGATCGTGGCGGGCTGCAGCCATTACGATCCGATGATGCTGCAGAGTATCCGCCTGGCACTCGTCATGCAGCTGGCAGACTGCATCAGCGCGGGGATCGGGCTTGTCGAAAATTTTTGCCTGGATGCTGCCTCCGTTTGACAAATTTTGCATGCAATCGGCGTTATGATAGGCGGAAAGAAATTCATCATACTCCTGAAATTACGGAAAATCATGTTACTGTATTTGAGCAGGTATTTTCAGCACTGAAAATGCTGCGCGGTGCAGCAATCAAATCATGGAAGCAAGTACAGACCCGGTTTCAGGAGAATCTATCATAGCGGGGTGAACATATGGGAGAATATTCTGGTTCCCGCGCAGAACTGCCGAAAAATATCCGGCAGATCGGCGAGCGGGATGAGGTGGTCCGATTGTATGTGGAAGATTATGTAAACACGTATTTGAAACAGGTATATCCATCCGGCGGACCGGGACTCCGGGTCGGGCTGCTGCTCGGAAATTCGGATCCACAGCAGGAGGTTCCGTGCCTCTTTGTGGACGGGGCGCTGGAGATGGAGGAGGTTGTGCCGTCCGGGGAGAAGATTGTCTTTTCGGAGGCGGCATGGAAAAAGGCATACCAGCGGATGGAGGAGACATTTCCGAAAAAGACCGTGCAGGGGTGGTTTATCTGCGGCGCGCCGGGGTGTATGTTAAGTCCCCTGACCTACTGGCGGCTGCACAAGCAGTATTTCGGCGGGAAAAACCAGCTTATGTACATAAACAGCGGCGTGGACGGTGAAGCGGCATACTATGTGATGTCGGAGGACGGGTTTTACCGTTTGAAAGGATATCATATATACTACGAGAAAAACCAGATGATGCAGGACTATATGATTCTGCGGAAGGACGCCCGCCGGGTGGAGACAGGCACTGGCGATCGGGTGATCCGCGATTTCCGTAACCGGATGGAAGAGCGGCAGCAGGAGGCGGCGTCGCGTTACGGGACGATCCGGGCGCTGGGGACGCTGTGCGGCGTGCTTTCGGTCGCGGTGCTTGCCGGCGGCGTGGTGCTTTTCGGCAATTACCAGAAAATGCGCGAGATGGAGAGTGTGCTGGTATCCGTCCTCCCGGATGGTGTGCGGGGCACTGCGGACGGGAAAGAGGCGGTCACGGTGGAACAGCTCCGCGGCAGTGTGACGCCGCTTGAGAGCGGCGATGTGGATGCAGACGGAACAACAGCGGAAAACGGAGGACAGGCGCATAAATGGACACTTGAGAGCGCGGCGGATGGAGATACAGAGGGCACTGCCATAGCAGGCAGACAGAATGGACAGGCTTCCGGCGGGCAGAGCGAAGAGGACGGAAAAATGGCGGAGACGAAAGCCCCGTACATTTTGCCGGAGCCGGAGGCACAGCGCGACCTGCCGAATCCGGGCGGCAATTCGACGGCGGGACAGGACTATCCGGTCACAAACTTGAAGCCCGGCGGCACGTACACGGTCGGGGACGGGGAGACGCTCTATGGGATCTGTTTTAAGCTTTATGGCAATATCCGTCATCTGGACGATATCCTTGCGGTCAACCATCTGACCGATGAAAACCGCATTATCGCAGGGCAGACGCTGGTGCTGCCGGATGTGTCCGGAGAATAGCAAAAAGATAATGCCAAACCATCTAAAATAGTGTATAATCAAGATGGCAGTCCAGCTACAGGAGATAAAAAAATGAGTGAGATGAACCCGATTGAACGGGAACAGAAGAAAAAGCAGCTGAGAGGGCGTGTGATCGACACCGCCACGCAGGACATGTTTCCCCGCCGGGGCATAAGCCACGGAGAAAATGAGGAAGAGGTGGCGGAGAAAGCCGAGCGCCATTCCAGACGGAAACGTCTCCGCAGGGTGCTGACGGCGGTGTTAATCGCGGCGCTTTTGGCGGCTGGTTTTATGTATTATAAAGATAACCATGCCTACACGGACTATACGGTGGCGTGGGAAAAAGAGATTGCGGCGAGTGAGAGCAGCACGACGGAATTTGTCCCGTTTGGGGAAAATGTCCTGAAATACACGAAGGACGGAGCTTCCTATCTGGACAAGTCCGGCAAGGCGGTCTGGTCGATGAGTTATGAGCTGAAATCACCGATCTGCTATGTCAACGGCGATTATGCCGTGATCGGGGACCAGCAGGGCAATGATATTTATATTGTGGATAAGACCGGAAGCCAGGGACAGGCGACGACGCTTCTGCCGATCCTGCGCGTCAGCGTATCGGCATACGGCATCGTGGCGGCGCTGGTGGAGGACAGCAATGCTTCGTATGTGACCTTTTTCAAGAAAGACGGCAGCGAGCTTGACTGGGCGATCAAGACGGTTATGTCGGGAAATGGTTACCTGATGGACGTTTCCTTATCGCCGGATGGTACGCAGGTCATGCTTTCCGACTTGTATCTGCAGGACGGGGCACTCAAAAACCGGATTGTATTTTACAATTTCTCCGAATATGGAAAGAATTATCCAGACCGTCTGGTCGGAGGTTTTGATGAGCTGGGAGACAGCATCTGTCCGCGCGTCCGGTTTCTCGACGAGGATCACGCGTGTGCATTTGCGGATGATCAGGTGGCATTTTTCTCTTTGGAAAATGTAACAAGCCCGGCGCTGGTGCGCCAGGCGGAGATCGACGGGGAAGTCCGCGGCGTGGCTTGGTCGAAGGACTATGTGGCGGTCATCTCGGACAACACCGAGGGCGGAAGTGAGAGCCGTTTGAGCATGTTTAAATCCGATGGAACCGCTATGGGTACGGCAGAGTTCTCGTATTCGTGGCGTAACATAAATATACAGGGCGATTTCGTCATCCTAAATAACGAAAATTCCTGCCGGGTCTACAGTCTGTCCGGCAAGGAGCGGTTTGCCGGGGAGTTTGATTTCTCTGTGGCGCAGGTAACACGCGGCCGCGCGTTCAATTCACTGATTATCAGCGGCGGCGACCGGATGCGCGAGATCCGCCTCAAATAACACACGTTTAGTTTTTAAAATTAAGATACATAGCAGGAGGTTACTTATGAATCAGATTGACACATTATCCGTAAACGCGATCCGGATTTTATCCGCAGACGCAATCCAGAAGGCAAATTCCGGTCATCCGGGACTTCCGCTGGGATGTGCAGCAGCGGCTTATGAACTGTGGGCACATCATATGAACCATAACCCAGCTAACCCGAAGTGGGAGAACAGAGACCGTTTCATCTTATCCGGCGGTCATGGTTCCATGCTGCTGTACTCTCTGCTGCACCTGTTTGGCTACGGAAATCTTTCCAAAGAAGATCTGATGAACTTCCGCCAGTTAGATTCCAAGACTCCGGGACATCCGGAATATGGTCATACCGTTGGCGTTGAGGCGACGACCGGTCCGTTAGGTGCAGGTATGGGTATGGCAGTCGGCATGGCGATGGCTGAGGCACATCTGGAAAGCGTATTCAACAAAGAAAACTATCCGGTCGTTGACCATTACACCTATGTATTGGGCGGCGACGGATGTATGATGGAAGGCATTTCCTCTGAGGCATTCTCTCTGGCAGGTACCCTGGGACTTTCCAAGCTGATTGTTCTCTATGATTCCAACCGCATCTCCATCGAGGGAAGCACCGACATCGCATTCCGTGAGAATGTACAGGAGCGTATGCAGGCATTTGGTTTCCAGACGATCACTGTAGAAGATGGCAATGATATCGACGCGATCGGCAAGGCGATCGAGGCTGCAAAGGCAGATACCGAGCATCCGTCCTTTATCACCATCAAGACGCAGATCGGCTTCGGCTGCCCGGCAAAACAGGGCAAGGCGAGCGCACACGGCGAGCCGCTGGGCGTGGAGAATGTGGAAGCACTCAGAAAGAACTTAAATTGGCCGAGCGAAGAGCCGTTCTTCGTACCGGAAGAGGTATACAAAAACTACTCCGAGATCGCAGAGCAGAAGGCAGAGGTAGAAGCTGCATGGAACGTGATGTTTGCCGCTTACTGCGAGGAATATCCGGAGATGGAAGCGCTCTGGAACCAGTATCACAATGCAAAGGCGGGCGAGGCGCTGAAAGATGACGCCGGATTCTGGGCAAAACAGGAGAAACCGGAAGCAAGCCGTGCGATCTCCGGACGCCTGATCAACTACATCAAGGATGTTCTGCCGAACCTGTTTGGCGGTTCTGCTGACCTAGCACCGTCCAACAAGACCAACATGAAGGATGCGGGCGACTTCTCCAAGGAGGACAGAGCTGGACGTAACCTGCACTTCGGTGTCCGCGAACTTGCGATGGCAGCGATCGGAAATGGCATCATGCTGCACGGCGGTCTGCGTGCGTATGTATCGACCTTCTTTGTATTCAGTGATTACTGCAAACCGATGGCAAGACTGTCTGCACTGATGGGCGTGCCGCTGACCTATGTATTTACGCATGACAGCATCGGCGTTGGCGAGGATGGACCGACCCATGAGCCGATCGAGCAGATGGCAGCGCTGCGTGCGATGCCGAACTTCCATGTATTCCGCCCGTGCGATGCGACCGAGACAGAGGCAGCTTGGTACAGTGCTGTTACTTCCGAGCACACACCGACCGCACTGGTGCTGACCAGACAGAATCTGGAGCCGATGGCAGGCAGCAGCCGTGAGGCATTAAAGGGCGGCTACATCATCGACGACTGCGAGGGCACACCGGAGTTAATTCTGATTGCCAGCGGTTCCGAGGTAGCTCTGGCGGTTCATGCAAAAGAGACTCTGGCAGCAGAAGGTCAGAAAGTCCGCGTAGTCTCCATGCCGTGTATGGATCTGTTCGAGGAGCAGAGCGAGGAGTACAAGCGGAGTCCGTACTTCCGAGAGAAGTACGCCGCCGTGTAGCAGTAGAGGCGCTTGGAAGCTTCGGCTGGGACAAGTACACCGGCTTAGACGGCAAGATCATCGCGATGGAAAGTTTCGGCGCCAGCGCACCGGCAGGGCTTCTGTTCAAGAAGTTCGGCTTTACCGTTGAGCATGTGGTAGAGGTGGCTAAGAGCCTGAAATAATGCTGATTTTGGTAAAAAATAAGATAAAAGACAGGCACCTGTCTGTCGGCAGAAAAGAATGCGGTACCGCTTAAGCAGAAATGCGCCTTTCTCCGGCAGGCAGGTGTATTTTGCTTTCCAAACCTTGCAAAACGGGGATGCATTGCGTATAATAAGAGCCAGCGCAGAAAAAAGATGAGGGCATAGAAGAAAGGCTGTCAGTGCAGCCGTAAGGGAAGGGATCCAGACATGGAAAAAAAATGTATTGGGATAGACGTCGGCGGAACGACGGTTAAGATTGGTATTTTTGAGACGGACGGAACGCTTGTTTATAAGTGGGAGGTTCCGAGCCGCAAGGAAGAGAATGGGGCGTACATTCTTCCGGATGTAGCCGCTTCGATCAGGAAGAAATTGAACGAGCGGGGAATTCCGATGGATGCCGTGATCGGCGCAGGCATGGGATTTCCGGGACCGGTGCAGCCGGACGGCTATGTGGAGGTCTGCGTCAACTTAGGATGGCGCGATCTGAACCCGCAGAAGATTTTGAGTGAGTTATTAGATGGAATGCCGGTCCGCTCCGGTAATGATGCTAATGTGGCGGCGCTCGGCGAGATGTGGCAGGGCGGCGGCAAGGGCTGCCATGATATCGTGATGGTGACGCTGGGAACCGGTGTCGGCGGCGGCGTGGTACACGATCAGAAGATCGTTGCAGGACGCCACGGACTGGGCGGCGAGATCGGTCATATCCATATCCGCGAGGGCGAGAAAGAAACCTGCAACTGCGGCGGACACGGCTGTCTGGAACAGGTAGCGTCCGCGACCGGTATCGCCAGGAGGCGAGACGGAAGATGGCGGCAAAGCCGGATGCATCGCTGATGCGTGCCTACGGTGATGCGATCACCGCAAAAAAATGTGCTGGATGCGGCAAAAGCCGGGGATGCACTGGCGTTGGAGGTTATGGACACCGTGTGCTATTATCTCGGATGGGCGCTGGCGACCATTTCGATGACCGTGGATCCGGAGATTTTCGTCATCGGAGGCGGCGTATCCAAGGCGGGGACTTTTTTAACAGATTGGATTGACCGCTATTACCGCGAATTGACCCCGATCTCTGAGAATAAGGGCGAGGTCCGCCTGGCAACATTGGGAAATGATGCAGGTATCTATGGGGCGGCAAGACTGATCTTAGATTAGGCGCCTTGTTTTGAGTGACAGAGTGCAGGGTAAATGGTTTGGACGTTTGAAGGAAATAGGGATAGAAAAACGTTCAGATATGCCGAAAAATGCTGTAGACAAGAGGAGACCCCGGAGCGGTCAAGCATCCGGGGCAATTATGAAAAATCTATGTGCAAAATCACTATAAAACAAATTTGAAAAGTGAAATCTTTTATGCTTTTAGTATAAAAATAAGATATGAATAAAATATGAACACCGTGTAAACAGATTATGAAAATTGGCGATTTTGTACAAAAAAAGTTTCATGAATCAGAGGTTTCTCTATCAAAACAGAGGATAGAAAGAAAAATGGCAGAATTTGCAGCGCACGGTGCGAATCAGGAGGAAAAAATGGCAGCAGAAAAAGCAAAGAAAACGATTGTAATTGGACATAAAAACCCGGATACGGATTCGATTTGTTCTGCAATCGGCTATGCGAATTTCAAAACACTTCAGACGGGCGGCGAATATGTACCGTGCCGTGCCGGAGAACTGAACCCGGAGACAACCTTCGTACTGGATTACTTTAAGGTAGATGTGCCGAAACTGATTAAATCCGTCAAAACGCAGGTCAAGGATATTGAGATCCGCGAGACGCCAGGTGTTTCCAAGAATATTTCCCTGAGAAAAGCATGGAACCTGATGCAGGAGGACGGTCTGGTAACACTTCCGGCTGTTACCGATAAGAATATACTGGAAGGTCTGATCACAGTCGGCGATATCACCCGTTCTTATATGAATGTATACGACAGCAGCATTCTTTCCAAGGCATGCACCCAGTATGCAAATATCATCGAGACCCTGGAGGGCGCGATTTTTGTTGGCGATGAGAAAGAGTACTTTGATAAAGGAAAAGTCCTGATTGCGGCAGCTAATCCGGATATGATGGAATATTATATTGAAGAGAACGACCTGGTTATCCTCGGCAACCGCTATGAGTCGCAGCTGTGCGCGATCGAGATGGGTGCAAGCTGTATCATCGTGTGTGAGGGCGCTGGCGTTTCCATGACGATCAAAAAACTGGCACAGGAGCGCGGCTGTACCGTCATCACAACTCGTATGATACCTACACGGCAGCCCGTCTCATTAACCAGAGTATGCCGATCAGCTATTTCATGAAGACTGAGAAGCTGATCACCTTCGATACAGATGATTTCATCGATGATATTAAGGATGTGATGGCAAGCAAGCGTTTCCGTCATTTCCCGGTACTCGATAAAGAAGGCAAATACAAAGGCCTGATTTCCCGCCGTAACTTACTGGGTGCGCGCGGCAAGAACGTGATTCTGGTCGATCACAATGAGCGCGGTCAGGCGGTAGACGGCATCGAGAATGCCAATATCCTGGAGCTGATTGACCACCATCGTCTGGGTACTGTGGAGACGGTCGGACCGGTCTTCTTCCGTAACCAGCCGCTCGGCTGTACGGCAACGATCATCTTCCAGATGTACCGCGAACAGGGGCTGGAGATCGACAAGACCATCGCAGGTCTGCTCTGCAGTGCGATCATCTCCGATACGCTTCTGTTCCGTTCTCCGACCTGCACACCGATGGATCGGGCGGCAGCGGTTTCTCTGGCTGAGATGGCAGGCATCAAGCTGGATGAGTTCGCAAACCAGATGTTTGAGGCAGGCAGCGAGTTAAAGGGCAAGAGCGATGCAGAGATTCTGTATCTGGATTTCAAGAAATTCTCAGCTGGAAAGACAAACTTCGGCGTCGGTCAGATCAACTCCCTGAATGCAGAGGAACTTGGAAAGCTGAAGAACCGTATGCTGCCGTTTATGGAGAAGGCGCGTGAGGACGAAGGTCTGGATATGATCTTCTTTATGCTGACGAATATCCTGACGGAGACGACCGAACTTCTCTGTGTTGGACAGGGGGCGGCACAGGTTGTGGCAGATGCGTTCCACGTAGGTGATGCAAATGAAGAACTGAAGCAGACGGCAACACTGCCGGGCGTTGTTTCCAGAAAGAAACAGCTGATTCCGGCACTGACAGTGACACTGGAGCAGTAAATCAGGTGACAGTGCGCGGACGGGATTGTTTCATACGGAAAATCCAGTGATAGTTCGTGCAGGGCAGGAAGGTCGGACGGAAAGGAAGGATACCATGACATTTGTATATCCGGCGGTTTTTACGCCTAAGAAAGATGGAAAAAGGGTATGATGCATATTTCCCGGATTTGGAGTGCTGCGAGGCGGAAGGTCCGGATCTGGAAGATGCGGTGGAAAATGCGCGGGAGGCAGCGTACAACTGGATCAGCCTGGAGCTGGAGGAAGAGGGCGATCTGCCGGCACAGACGCATATCGATGATATGAGCCTGCCGGAAGGAAGCATGGTGAAACAGATCATGGTCCGGATCAAACTTCTCCCGGACAACGATTAAGAGGATATAGGATGGCACAGAAGAGAGCGGCTGGAAAGCCAGAAGAGCGTCGCCGGGGGAGGAGCAAGGCAGAACCCGGAAGGACAGTTGAAAAACGGGTGGAGACCCGGAACACTCCTGGGACCGCGCGCCCAGTGGAAGCCGGGCAATATGATTTATCCGGTTCCGGCGGTGCTGGTCACAGTGGCGGACGGCGAAGGAAACAGCAACATCATCACGATTGCCTGGACGGGCACGATCTGTACGAACCCGCCGATGGCGTACATTTCGGTGCGCCCGGAGCGCTATTCTTACCATATGCTGCGGGAGAGCGGTGAGTTTGTCATCAACCTGGCGACGGAGTCGATGGCGTATGCGACCGATTACTGCGGCGTCCGCTCCGGCAGGAATGTGGATAAATGGAAGGAGACAGGGCTCACACCGGTTCCGGCGCAGACGGTGAAAGCGCCGGTGATCGCCGAAAGCCCGGTCGCGATCGAGTGCCGGGTGACCGAAGTCAAGGAACTGGGGTCACATCATATGTTTCTGGCAGAGGTAACGGGTGTCAGCGTGGACGAGCAGTGGCTCAACGAGCGCGGCAGCCTGGAGCTTGCAAAGGCGGAACCGATTGTGTATTCGCATGGCGGCTATTATGGGCTTTCAGAGCTTCTTGGAACATTTGGATGGAGTGTAAAGAAAAAGAAGAGGTGCCAAAGATGAAAAATAATGTAACCCTGATTGGTATGCCGTCCGCAGGAAAGAGCACGGTCGGAGTGCTTTTAGCAAAGAGACTGGGCTATTCCTTTATAGATGTGGATTTGCTGATTCAGGAACAGGAAGGTAAGCGTTTGCGCGAGATCATCGAAGAACAGGGACTGGACGGATTTCTCGATGTGGAGAACCGCGTCAACGCGGGGTGGAAGCCGAGCAGGCGGTCATCGCACCGGGTGGCAGCGTGATCTACGGAAAGGAAGCGATGGAACATTTAAAATCCATCGGACTGGTTGTCTATCTGAAAATTACCTATGACGAGCTGGTAAAACGCGTCGGCGATGTCAAGGACCGCGGCGTGGCGCTGAAAGACGGCATGACACTTCTGGATCTCTACCATGAGAGGATCTTGTATTTTGAGAAATACGCGGACATCACGATCGACGAGGAAGGTAAAGAGCTGGGGGCGGTGGTTGATGAGCTGCGCGAAATATTGGAAGAGCGCGGTTATGTGCTGGGAAGTGCGCCGGAGAAAGAGTAACAATTTCACATGAGAATGGGGGCAGCCGGTTCTGCCGGACGGATTTCATAACGGGTTACAGTGAGAAAAAATCAGTTGCAAAACAGTTGAAAATCCAATACAATAGAATAGTAACCATTTTTATAGAATGTTAACAGTCGGGGGTGCAAAGATGCGGAATCTTTTTTGCATCCCTTTTTTGAAAGGTGTGCGTATATGACTACAGTGAAATCTCTGTCCAGAGAGATGAAATTCTTTCTTCTGGCACTGATTCCGATCTATTTCATTTCAGTGGGGCTGATTATACAGCCGTTTGATTCCATTGTGACTGGTATCTATGAAATCATATGGGAGCCGGATTTCCTGATCACCGATTATATTGCGGTCGGCGGCATGGGAGCCGCGTTTGTCAATGCCGGGATGATGGCGCTTATCAGCATCTACTTTGTCTATAGTCTTGGGATGGAGATGGACGGGCATACGATCACGTCCTGCTGTCTGATGTTTGGATTCTCTTTGTTCGGAAAAATCTGATGAATATCTGGGCGATTTTTCTGGGTGTATTTCTCTATGCAAAATATCATAAAATGCACTTATCCAACTATATTCATGTCGGCATCTACGGAACGAGCCTGTCTCCGATCATCACACAGCTGATGCACGTGGTGGAGCTGCCGATCTGGCAGCGCTTCTGTGTGACGATTCTGGTGGGAATCTGTATCGGATTCGTGCTTCCACCGCTCGCGACGCATTCCCACTATGCCCATAAGGGATATTCCCTTTATAATGTGGGATTTGCCTCTGGCATCATTGCGACGGTCCTGGTCTCCACGTTTAAGTCCTTTGGAATTGAGACGGAGGCGCGTCTTATCTGGTCCTCCGGCAATGATGCGATGCTTTTAGGGCTGCTATTTGTCCTGTTTGCAGGCATGTCGGTGGTGGCAGTGCTGTGGCGCGGAAAAGATACACTTTTAGGGTATGAAAACTCCTTGGGACAACGGGAATCGGCGGTACCGATTACCTGCTGGAATTGGGCGGTGCGGTGACGCTTCTCAACATGGGACTCAATGGTCTGTTTGCGACCTTCTTTGTGCTGGCAGTCGGCGGAAACCTAAATGGACCGACGATCGGCGGAATCTTTACCATCGTTGGATTCAGTGCGACTGGAAAACATTTGCGGAATATTTTCCCGATCATGGCGGGCGTCTGCATTGCGAGTACCGTCCGGGCGTGGGATATCACGAATCCGTCGGCACTTCTGGCGCTGCTCTTTTCCACGACGCTGGCGCCGATCGCCGGAGAGTTTGGAATTTTATGCGGCGTGTTAGCCGGTTTTCTGCACGCGTCGGTGGCGCTCAATGTCGGGATCGTGTATGGGGGCATGAACCTCTATAACAATGGATTTGCGGGCGGTATCGTCGCAATGTTCCTGGTGCCGGTGATCCAGTCGATCCGCGACCGGAGGGCGCGGGCGAAGGGAGATCTGTCGCTGTAAGATTTCCTCTTTTTAATGGAATCTTAACACGAAAGAGGCATAGAGATATTGTATCATTATAAAAACACCACATTTATGATACCTACTAAACATAGAAAGGAATGATACATATTTCAACTTCATTTGCGCTTCTGGTCGTAGCGATTATTATCCTTGTCTGCATCGCGGGAAGCCGTCTTTCGGGGCGGCTGGGGGTGCCGACGTTGTTTATTTTTATTATGCTGGGAATGCTGTTTGGATCGGACGGTATTTTTAAGATTCCATTCGGCAATTTTGCACTGGCGGCACAGGTCTGCTCGGTGGCACTGATTTTTATCATGTTTTACGGCGGGTTCGGCACGCGCTGGAGTGAGGCGAAGCCGGTCGCGGGGCGGTCGATTTTGTTATCCTCGGTGGGTGTAGTGCTGACGGCGCTTTTGACCGGGCTGTTCTGTCATCTGGTGCTTAAGATGGCACTGATGGAAGGAATGCTTCTCGGCGCAGTTCTTGGATCGACCGATGCGGCATCCGTGTTCTCGATCCTGCGTTCGCGCAAGCTGAACCTCAAATACGGCACGGCATCCATGCTGGAGTTAGAGAGCGGAAGCAACGACCCGTTTGCGTACATGATGACGGTGATTCTGCTGTCTGCGATGACGGGGAGTGTGAGCGGCGGTTCGGCGGTTCTGCTTTTGATCCGCCAGCTCGCATTTGGGCTTTTGACCGGCGCGACGGTCGCGTGGTTGGTGACATGGCTTTTAAAGCGGTATGCCTTTTATGGCGAGGGATTTGACACGATCTTTGTCTTTGCGGCGGCAATCATTTCTTACGCGCTTGCATCCCAGATTGGTGGAAATGGCTACTTAAGCGTGTATTTGACCGGTATTATCCTCGGAAATCAGGAGCTGAAGAACCAGAAAGCGCTGGTTGGCTTCTTTGATGCATTTACCGGCATGATGCAGATGCTTCTGTTTTTCCTACTGGGACTTCTGGCATTTCCCTCGCAGATGCCGTCGATCGTGCTTCCGGCGATCGCAATCGCATTGTTTTTAACATTTGTGGCTCGTCCGGCGGCGGTTGGCTTGCTGCTCGCGCCGTCGAAACCGCCGATCGGGCAGTATCTGGTTATTTCCTGGGCGGGTCTGCGCGGTGCGGCGTCAATCGTATTTGCGATCATGGCGACGCTTAGTGAGGGATATATGAAATATGATATATTCCACATTGTGTTCTGCGTTGTTTTATTTTCCATCATTTTTCAGGGTTCGCTGCTTCCGAAGGTGGCAGAAAAATGTGACATGATCGACAACTCGACCGATGTCATGCGGACGTTCTCGGACTATACGGGCAATATGCAGATTCAGTTCGTGCAGCTTCCGATCGGGGACAATCATCCGTGGAAAAACCGTAAAATCTGTGAGATCGAGATGCTTCCGGGTATGTTAATCACAGTGATCCGGCGCGGCGCGCAGACGATTGTGCCCAAAGGGCAGACTGTCATTCAGGAAGGGGATACCGTCGTCTTGGGTGCAGAGGGCTTTACGGACAGCCAGGAATCCTTTTAAAAGAGATTCTGATGACACCAGATCACCGCTGGTGTGGTAAGAAGATCGCGGAGGCGCGCTTCTATAAGAATACGATCATTGTGATGATAAAGCGGGGCAGCCAGATCATCATTCCAGACGGCGGTACGCAGATACTGGAAGGCGACCGGGTGGTTGTATACTCGCAGAAACTGCCGCAGGTGGAAGGGCGTGTGAAACACGAAAGCGGACCGGCCGTATCGGCTGCTGTTCACAAGTAAGCATGTTTTCTTACGGCACTTTCGGTTCCAAAAGTGCCTATCCGTGAACCGTAACGCGGATTCATTGCAGGAACATGGAAATTTTAGGCAATACTTGCAGTTTGTTGAATTTTAAACTATACTAAAACAACAACGGTTTGCCGGAGGAAAAGAGTATGCAGCAGGGAAATACGAAGGAACGGATTGTAGAGGCTTATATCGAGCTGGAGTCGGAGAGACCGCTCGAGAAGATCACGGTCACGGCGCTGGTTGAGCGGAGCCGGATCACAAGAAAAACGTTTTATTATTACTTTAAAGATATATATGATTTGATGGAATACCGGATGGAACGCGAGATGAAGCGCGTCATGGAAGAGACGATGAGCCAGCCGGATCCGGAGAAGGCGCTGGCACAGCTTTATATGTATATCATGGAAAATCAGAAGCATATCCGGGCATTGTCTGAGTCAGCACAGTTCATGGCGCTGCGCCGTCAGATGGGAGAAAAGGTGTACCAGTATTTTTATAACCATCTGGAGCGGATTGGTATGTTCAAGAAGCTGACGATGCCGGAGGCGGCGATGGCGGTGCAGATCATCATTTTCTCAGTCATGGGAGTTGCGTTTGACGCGCCGTTTAAGGATGAGGCGGATGTGAAGGAGCGTGTCGCCACGTTCATGAGCGTGATCCGCAAATGCATCGGGTGCGACCCTATGCAGGTCCGTTAGGAAAGCAGGTTTCCGGCAGTTTTGAGAATTATTATCAATTAGAAAATGGAACAAGGAAACGCAGGAGGAATCAGCGGTATTTGGTTGGTTTTTCCTGCGTTTTTGCTGTCATGTACCCCAAAAAACGGTCAGCGGCAGGAAAATTCGGGTGTCATGAAAAAAGATGAACATAGATGGATACATTTTGACAAATTTGTGTACACACCTGTCCAAACTTGGGAGTGGCAAAGTGTATACGAGATGAGTAAAATATAGACTGAGAAAAATTTATATCAAGAACAAGCATAGATGGAGGAAATTATGAAAAAAAGAGGAAAGATTCTGGCGCTGGCTGCGATTGTAGTAGTTGGTGCTGTCGTTTTGTCCCGATGCGGCCATAAGAATACGGCGGCGGAATATGAGTCCCGTCCAACCGTAAAGGTAGAAAATCCGGTTCGTCAGGACATCAGCCTGTACACGGATCTGACCGGACTGGTAGAGCCGCAGTCCCGCGCGAGCGTCATGCCGAAGATGAGCGGCGAGGTGCTGGAGGTTTACTTCCAGGCGGGCGATACGGTCCAGGCAGGGCAGGCGCTGTGCAAGATCGATTCCGACGCGTTGACAGCGTTAAAGCTGCAGGTGGATGCGGCTTCCGTTGCCTTAAAGAATGCGGACAGCAATTTAAGCCGTACCCAGGCGCTCTTTGCCGATGGTTTTGTCTCCCAGGAGGCGATGGAGCAGGCACAAAACAACGCACAGAGCGCGAAGATTTCCTATGAATCTGCGAAGAATCAGTACGATCTGCAGGTGAAATACACAACCGTGACAGCGCCGATCGACGGTGTGATCGAGTCCCGGAGCGTCGAACCGCATGATCATGTATCTCCGGCTGGCGAGATCTGCACGATCTCCGGTGCCAGCCAGTTACAGGTTAAATTCGGTATCACCGAGAAGATCCACCAGACGATGGAGCTGGGTGACAGCGTGACGCTGGAGAAAAACGGTGTGGATTACACCGGTACTGTGACCGAGATCGGATCTATGGTCAACGAGAGCAGCGGTCTTTATGACGCGCGTGCGATGGTGCCGGATGCAGCAGGTCTTACGAATGGTTCCCGCGTAAAAATGACGATTATCATGGACCGCGTCAGCCAGGTGCTAACCGTTCCGGTCGATGCAGTCAGCTACGACAACGGTGCCCCGTTTGTATACCTCTATGAGGACGGAAAAGCGGAGAAAACCGAGATCGAAGCAGGTATCTATGACGATGAAAATATGGAAGTAAAATCGGGTCTGACGAGCGACAGCCAGGTCATCGTAAGCTGGAGCAACGAGCTGGTGGATCAGGGAGAAGTCCTGTTGGCACAGGATAGCGATGGCGCGCAGACAGACGGAAACAATGAGACAGCAGCGGAGACGACAGAGGCAGGTGACAAAGAATGATTCGACTGACAAAACTCGCACTGCGGCGTCCGGTTACCATCATTCTCTGTCTGATCACCATCGCGTACTTCGGTTTTCAGTCCGTCATGGGCATGAAGCTGGAACTGACGCCAGAGATGGAGATGCCGATGTTAATCATCGCCACGGTGTATCCGGGAGCCAGCCCGGAGGACGTAACCGATCTGGTTACCAAGAAAGAAGAAGATGCGATCACGTCATTGGACTCGGTAGATAAGGTACAGTCCATTTCCCGTGAAAATGTATCGATCGTCATTGTCCAGTATGAGTACGGCACCAACATGGATACCGCATACATTAACCTGAAAAAGGCGATAGACGGCATTCAGGGCGATCTGCCGGACGATGCCAATGACCCGAATATCATGGAGCTGGATATCAACTCGATCGCGACGGTTACGCTGGCAGTCAGCGGCGACGTTGATCAGAACCTTTATACATATGTAGATGACAAAATTGTTCCTGAGTTTGAGAAATTAAGCTCGGTCGGCGAGGTTTCGATTGCCGGCGGTCAGGAGAGCTACACCCGCGTGGAACTGATTCCGGAAAAACTGGCACAGTACCACCTGAATATGAATACGGTCGCACAGTTAGTCGGTGCCGCCGATTTCACGATCCCGGCGGGCGATGTCCGGGTTGGAAAACAGGATCTCGACGTCAGTGTCGGCAACGAATTTAAGAGCACGGAAAGTCTGAAAAATGTCGTGCTTCCGCTGGCAAACGGTGAGACGATCCATCTTTCTGATATCGCGAATGTCTATGAGGCGCTGGAGGATGCAAACTCGATCGGACGCTATAATGGCGAAGATGTTATCTCCTGGGAATCAAGAAGCAGCAGAGTTCCACCGCGATCGAGGTTTCCAACCAGGTAACCAAGAAGGTGCAGGAAATTGAACAGCAGTATCCGGGTCTTAAAATTACCGTGGTAGATGATGCCAGTGACACGCTGAAACGGTCTTTAAGCAGCGTAATCCAAACGCTGCTCCTGGCGATCATCCTGTCCATGATCATTCTGTTCTTATTCTATGGCGATCTGCGTGCATCGGTCATCGTAGGTACGTCCATTCCGATTTCCGTTGTGTTGGCGATCATTTGTATGGCGGCGATGGGATTCTCAATGAACATTATTTCCCTGACGTCGCTCGTTCTCGGCGTTGGTATGATGGTTGATAACTCGATCAACGTCCTCGACGGATGTTTCCGGGCGAAGGAAAAACTGGATTTCTACGACGCGGCGCTGGAAGGTACGCGCACGATGATCGGCTCGATCACCGGCGGTACGCTGACAACCTGTGTTGTATTTATTCCGCTTCTGATGTTAAACGGTATGTCTGGACAGCTCTTTACACAGCTCGGCTACACGATCATCTTCTGTATGACGGCTTCCTTGTTCTCGGCGGTCATCATCGTGCCGCTCTGCTATATGTTCTGGCATCCGGTGGAGAAGGATCATGCGCCGGCAGGACGCATCATCAAAGGCATCCAGACCTGGTACCGCAAGCATATGCCGCAGGTCATTAAGCGCTATGCGCTGGTATTTGGAACGACGGCGGTGCTGGTTGTGCTGGCCCTCCTCATGGCGTCCAGACTGAACCTGGAGCTGATGTCCTCGATCGATGAGGGTATCGTAACGATGACGATCAAGACGAAGCCGGGTTATTCGGTATCGGCGATCCGTGACACTGTGCTTGATTTGGAAAATATGGTAGAGGCAGACGAGGATGTGGATCATTACCTGATGACATATGGAAACAGTGGCGTCAGCATGACTTCTGGAAGTGATGTGACACTGAATGCCTACTTAAAAGATAAGAGAAAGCTTTCCACGGACGAGGTTATCGAGAAGTGGAGATATGCGACACAGAACTACGTTAATGCGACCATTACCCTGGAACAGGGCAGCAGCAGTATGAGCAGCAGCATGAGCAGCGGTGATTCGATTGAGGTGGATCTGCAGAGTACCGATTATGATACATTAAAGAAGTCAGCGGATGATCTGGTAACGGAGCTTCGCAAGCGCGAGGATGTTATGCAGGTACATTCTTCGGTTGAGAATGCGGCGCCGGTTATCAAGGTAAAAGTGGATCCGGTCAAGGCGGAGGCAGAGGGACTGACCCCGGCAAGCATCGGTTCGGTTGTATACAGCAATTTAAGCGGTGTGAAAGCGGCGACGATCTCCGTCAACGGCGAGGATCAGGATGTGAAAGTAGAATTTGCGCCGGATCGTTACGATTCCATCGCGAAACTGCAGGGCATGATGATCACGACAGCGGCGGGCAATACGCTTCCGCTGGAGGATCTGGCAGAGATTTACTACCAGGACAGCCCACAGGAGATTTCGCGAAAAGAGAAACAGTACCAGGTATCGATCACGATGCAGGCACAGGCAGATTATAAGAAGACGGCTGAAAAAGATGTCAAGAGCTTCGTGCAGAACTGGGAGTTCCCCGTACGGCGTTGAGATGGCGACCAACAGCCAGGATGAGTCGATGGGCGAGGAGCTTTCCGCGCTGGGAATGGCGCTTGTCACAGCGATCTTTCTGATTTTCATTGTCATGGCGATCCAGTTTGAGTCCCCGAAATTCTCCCTGATGGTTATGGCAACGATACCGTTCAGTTTGATCGGTTCCTTTGGCTTCCTGTTCCTGGCGGACTGCCCGATCAGTATGACCTCCATGCTTGGTTTCCTGATGCTGGTCGGTACGGTTGTAAACAACGGTATTTTGTACGTGGATACGGTCAACCAGCTGCGGGTGGAGATGCCGTTAGACGAGGCGCTGGTAGAGGCAGGTGCGATCCGTGTACGCCCAATCTGCATGACGACACTGACGACCATCATTGCGATGATCCCGAACTGTCTGGCATTTGGTAAGGCGGGCAAGATGATGCAGGGCTTAGCGCTTGTAAACGTCGGCGGTCTGGTTGCGGCGACGATCCTGACGCTGGTACTGCTTCCGTCCTTCTACCGGGTGGTTTATAACATGGGAAAAGGCAAAGAAGATGAGTATGATAAGCTGGACTGCGACTAAGGAAAAGCAGGTTAAGCAGTGAATCTGTCAGGCGGCGGACCCGGGGCGGGGAAGCTGCCTGTACTGATAGAAAAAGGGGGAGAAGAAGATGCCGTCGGAACGATTTAAGCGGCTGCCGGAGGAAAAACAGAAGAAAATCCGGGACGCGTGTATGGCTGAATATACGCGGACAACGATAGAAAAAGCATCGCTCAACCGTATGATAGAAGATGCCGGAATCTCCCGGGGCAGTTTTTATACGTATTTTGACAGTAAATGGGATGTTTTAGGATATCTGTGTGAGAGTTTTATCAATGAATTTTATGAGTGCGGCGTGCGCTGCCTTGAAGAGGCGCAGGGGACATCTGGGAGATGTTAGGGCAGTTTTTAAACGGTTCGCTTGCCCTGTGCCGCGATGAGAGACGCGCCGATTTCATCCGCAACATCATGGAGTGCAGCAGCCGTGAGGCGCTGACCTTTGATATATTCAGCTCCGATCCGGACAGTCCACGCGCCGTGCGTGGACGGAAGCTGGAACGTGCCGCCTATGAGTCGTGCGTGGGAAAATCCTTGCGGAAGCTGGGCTGGGAGGAATATATGAGTTTTTTCCGCATGGCGATGATGGCGATCGCGATGGAGATCAAGAGCTTTCACGACGGAGTTCCGGAAAACCGTATCCGAGAACGGTTTGCCCTGACACTCGGCATCCTGAAACGGGGTGCTGGGATAGAATCGGGAGCGGGCGCGCAGAGCGCCGAAAGGAAATGAAGATGAGTAAGATGAAGAAAAACAGGAAAAAACTGTTTGCCATTCTTTTACAGGCGGCGTTAGTCAGCACGGCTATGACGATGCCGGCATATGCGGCTAAAACGCCGGGGATCGGCTCAGATGCGCTGATCGGCGACGATGCGACCGGTCCGGTGCTGACGGGCGGCAATACCGAGGTAGAGGAGGAAACTTCCCCATACACCAAAGAACAGCTAGAGGATGGGACGCTGGAATATGGCGAGATCGCATGGCGAATCGAGGGGTACAACAGCACGTACTTAAACCTGCGTTCCCAGCTCTACAGCCAGACGACCAGCCAGTCGGCGGGAACTGCCCTGGCGGCAGAGGCGAGCGCTCTCATGGAAGATGCGATGGACCTGAAGTCCGACGATATGGATGCGGAGACGAGAGAGCTGTTTGAGGGCTACAAGGCGGCAGCGAGAGAGCTGCGCAAACAGGGGGCAAAGCTTACGAACAAGGAGCTTTCCGGCACCTATGCCCGGACCCTGCGTCAGACAAAGAATAAGTTAGTCAAGGCGGTGCAGAACTTGCTCATCCAGTATGAGGAACTGCTCCCGCAGGTGGAAACAGCGAAAAAGAATGTGGAAATGTGCCAGGTAAATGCGGATGCCGCACAGAAGATGCAGGCGCTCGGCCGTGCTTCCGCGCAGGAGGTCCTGACGGCGCAGAAGGCGCTGCAGCAGGCCAATTCCAGCGCCCAGCAGGCAGAGAATGGGGCACTGCAGCTCAAGCAGAATATTTTGATGCTGCTTGGATTTGACGCGGATGCGCCGGTGACATTTGCGGATGTGCCGGTTCCGGATGCCACCCGCCTTGCGACGATGGATCTGGCAGCCGATGCACAGGCGGCGGTCAGCGAAAACTATGATTTGATGTCTGTGCGTGCAGCGAAAGCGGAAGGGTCTTCCAACCGCACAGTCAAGAAGCGAAACGTCGCCTATACCGAGGATTCGGTGACGATCACGGTTCAGAACCTCTATGCGGCGGTGGTATCAAAGAAACAGGCGTATGACAGTGCGACGGCTGGATATCAGGCGGCAGCGCAGAGCTACGAGGCGGCAAAGCGCCAGAACGCACTGGGAATGCTCTCAAGAGCCAATTATTTAGGGCTTGAGTGCTCCTGGCTCAGCAGTGTGGCGTCGTATAAGAGCGCGGAATTGGAATATACCAAAGCTGTGGAAAACTACGAGTGGGCTGTGAAAGGTCTGATTGTGACGAATTAATCCGTCAGGAATGGCAGTTTACTTAAGGTGTGAACAGGTTACTATTCACGGGTAGGCACTTTTGAAACAGAAAGTGCCGTAAGATAACATGGTGGTAACAGAAAGGAAGTAGGAACCGGAAATGAGACATAGAAGAAGGAAAACGGCGCTTCTGACCGCAGCGGCAGCAGCGGTTCTGGCATTGCAGGGACCGTTTGCGGCGCTGGCAGCCAGCCCGCAGTTTGCTTATGACGCAGATACATGGGCGAAGCTTCAGGACAATGTGATGGAATACAGCGAACTGCCGTATCTGGTACAGGAGTACAACCCGACGTATTTAAACAATCAGACGACCTATCAGGCAGGGCGCGACACAAAGAATGCGAAGGAAGTGCAGGATAAGCAGTACAATCAGGCGAATGATCTGTACGACAGCGCGGATAACCTGCGGGATCAGGCGGATCAGATTGAGGATTTTCTGGCGGTGCCGGGCATGGCGAGTGCTTACGCAAGCCTAATGTCAGCGTCCGTCATGGTGGAGCAGAATGCGTTAAAAACCCAGCAGTCTGCCGATGCTTCTTACCGCGACAGCGAGATGGACCGTCTGGACTATATCAACAGCCAGGATGCGGTTGTCGCGCAGGTGCAGTCGGCGTTTGCTGCTTATAATCAGGTCAAAAGACAATTCCGTTGATGGAGAAATCAGTGGAATTGCAGGAACTTTTCCATGCAGCTGACCCAGAAGCGCCAGCAGCTCGGTCAGGCGACCCAGATTGATGTGTTAAATGCACAGAAGTCACTGCAGTCACTTCAGTCCACGCTGACCCAGACAAAAGCGGGACTTCAGGCCCAGCATCAGCAGCTCTGCGTCCAGACCGGATGGTCCTATGACGCGGAACCGGATATCCAGGATCTGCCGCAGGCGGATCTCACCCGGATCGCGGCGATGAACCTGGCGGCGGACACGCAGACGGCACTCGAACAGAACCTGTCCTTACAGTCCAACAAGCGCGGCTATGCCAATATGGCAGAAGGTTCAGCCGATAAGAAAAATATGGACCGCACCATCAAGAACCAGGAACAGACGATCCGCTCCGGTATGCAGACACTCTACAACGACATCATGCAGAAGCAGACAGCCCTGCAGCTTGCCGATGCGTCCCTGGCAGCAGAGACGCAGACGATGAATGCGATGCAGAAGAAGCTGGAGCTTGGCATGGCGACCCAGCTGGAGTACAAGAGCGAGGAAGTTTCCTTCCTGGAGAAACAGATCGACAAAGAGACAGCTAACATGAACCTGCAGCAGGCGCTCGAGACGTATGAGTGGGCGCTGAAAGGTTACATGAAGTAGGGACAGAAGTTAAGTCTCTGGCACTTCCTCTGCGCGGGGGTTAACGTGGCGCTGGAAGAGGTGTATATATCGAAAATGATATAATAAAATACTTATAAAATAAGGGGCATAAAATCCTCATGGATCGGCATTTGCCCGGTAAAAAATGGATTTTTAGACAAAAAGTGTATTTCTGTCACGGACGATACGGCAGTTCACAGACCGTATGTTTTTGTGACACGTACAAAAAGAGGAAAAAAAGCGGCGATTCGGAACGGAACGCCGCTTTTTTTGCGAAGGAAATAGGTATATATTGTGAGACTTTAACAAAAAATATGCGTAAACAACAGAATACTACCAAATCCGACTGGAAAATACTGGGGTAATAAAAAATACTTTTGACAATTAACGCGGCATATGAGAAAATAAAAAAGATACTGGCAGTAAGGAGAGAAAATAAGATATGAACAAGTCACAAAACAAAATCAAGTGGTATATGCTTTCCTTTATGTGTTTCTCCACCCTCTGGGCATTTGGAAACGTTTTAAATGGTTTCATATACTTCAATGGAACACAGGTTATCTTCTCCTGGATTCTGATGTTTGCACTGTACTTTGTACCGTACGCACTGATGGTCGGAGAGCTTGGTTCCGCATTTAAGAATTCGGGCGGTGGTGTCAGTTCCTGGATTCATGAGACAACCGGTGCGAAGGCTGCATACTACGCAGGCTGGACCTACTGGGCGTGTCATGTCACCTACATCGCATCCAAAGGTTCTGGCGGTCTGAAAGCGCTCAGCTGGATGGTGTTCCAGAATGCGGAGAAGTATGCATCTTTTAACACAAAGGCAGTACAGCTCGTTACTTTTGCCGTTCTGCTGTTCTTCTGCTGGGTAGCAAGCCGCGGTTTAAATCCGCTGAAAAAGATGGCAACCTTAGCAGGAACCAGTATGTTCGTTATGAGTATCCTGTACATTCTGCTGATGTTCGCTGCACCGGCAATCAACCCGAACGGCGGTTACCTGTCTGTTGATTTCAGCATGAAGAATCTGATCCCGCATTTTGATTGGAAGTACTTCAGCAGCCTGTCCATTCTTGTATTTGCGGTAGGCGGCTGTGAGAAGATCTCCCCGTATGTAAACAAGGTAGAGGATCCAGCAAAGGGATTTCCGAAGAGCATGATCTTTGCAGCAATCATGGTTATTGTCTGCGCGATCTTCGGTACCATCGCAATGGGCATGATGTTTGATCCGGTACTGATTGAGGAGAATTTTGACTCCTACAACGCAAACGGTTCTTACTGGGCATTCCAGAAACTGGGTGAGTACTACGGTGTCGGCAATCTGCTCATGATTATCTACGCAGCCTGCAACGCGATCGGACAGTTCTCGACGCTGGTAGTCAGCATCGACGCACCGCTGCGTATGCTGCTTGACAACGAGGATGCGCGTCAGTTCATCCCGACCAAGCTGTTAAAGAAGAACAAATTCGGCGCTTACATCAATGGTATCTGGATGGTTGTTATCCTGTCCGGTTCCATTATCCTGGCTCAGGTCCTGGTTCCGAACGCAGATACTGTACTGCGTCAGCTGACCCAGTTAAACTCGGTTACTATGCCGATGCGCTATCTGTGGGTATTCTTCGCTTACTTCATGCTTCGTAAACACACGAACAAGTTTGAACGTGAGTACCGCTTTGTAAAGAATAACGGAGTCGCTCTTGGCTTCGGTGCATGGTGCTTCTTCGTAACAGCAGCCTGCTGTATCTTAGGTATGTACAAGCAGGGCGATATGTATACAACTGTGCTGAATGTCATTACGCCGATTGTTCTGGTAACACTGGGACTTATCTTACCGGCGATTAAGAAGAGAGAAGGGAAGTCTGCATAATGAATGCTGCAAACGAATTACTGACTTTTATTGAGAACAGCCCAAGTATGTTTCATTCCATCGAGACAATCAAGGGTATGCTGGACGAGGCAGGTTTTACATACCTGCCGGAGTCGGCTCGTTGGGACGTGAAACAGGGCGGAGATTACTATACAATCCGCAACCATTCCAGTATCATTGCGTTTCGCGTAGGAGAGAAGCTGACTGATTATCACTTCCAGATGTGTGCCTCCCACAGTGATTCACCGACTTACAAGATCAAGAGTGTGCCGGAGTTAAATGGTCCGGGCGAGTATCTGCGCCTCGATGTGGAAGCATACGGCGGCATGATCGACAACACCTGGTTTGACCGCCCTCTGACCGTTGCAGGCCGTGTACTGGTAAAAGACGGTCAGGGCGTGAGCGCGAGACTTCTGTACATCGATAAAGACCTGCTCATCATTCCGAACGTAGCGATTCATTTCAACCGTGAGGTGAACGATGGATACAAATACAACCGTCAGGTTGATTTATGCCCGCTGTTCTCTGCCGGTGAGCTGAAAAAAGGCGCGTTTGACGCGATGATTGCGAAAGAGCTTGGTGTGGCAGCGGAGGACATTTTAGGGAAGGATCTCTTCCTTGTAAACCGCCAGCCGGGTACGATCTGGGGGTATGCGGACGAGTTCGTTTCCAGCCCGAAACTGGACGACTTACAGTGCGCTTACGTTTCCCTGAAAGCATTCCTGGCGGCGAAGAATGAGCGCGATGTCAGCGTATACTGCTGCTTCGACAATGAGGAGGTTGGTTCCAATACGAAGCAGGGGGCGATGTCCACCTTCTTACAGGATGTCCTGCACCGCATCAACGGCGCACTTGGCAAGACGCCGGAGGACTACTATCAGGCAGTTGCCGGTTCTTTCCTCGTAAGCTGCGACAACGCACACGCCGTTCACCCGAACCACGGGGAGAAGACGGATGCAGTCAACTGCTCCTGGATGAACAAAGGTATCGTCATCAAGGAGAGCGCGAACCAGAAATACACCACGGACGCATTCAGCCGTGCGGTATTTACAAATGTCTGCAATGAGGCAGGTGTTCCGGTTCAGGTGTTTGCAAACCGCAGTGATATTTTAGGCGGTTCCACCCTTGGAAACCTTTCCAACACGCAGGTCAGCGTCCATGCCGTCGATATCGGTCTGCCGCAGCTTGCGATGCATTCCTGCTACGAAACGGCAGGTGTGAAGGACGTTGAGTACGCAATCCGCGCACTGACGAAATTCTACCAGACCACTCTTCAGATTGAAGGGGCAGAGCGGGTCTGCTTTGAGTAAATATAGTTAAAAGAGCAGCCGCTCCGCGAACGATGAAATGAATCGCGGGGCGGCTGTTTTGATAGATTGAAAATGATTCGGAAACAGAAAACCGGTAGGGAAGGAAGTGAGAAAATGAAGATGGGAAATTTGAATGAGGAAGCCTGGATGAATGCGGCGGAGGCACGCCTGATCGGCGCGCTCATCGGTCTGGCCCGTGCGACGGATGGAAATACCGTCCGGACGGAGGAGACAGGACGGCTGATGCGGGTGGGACTGGCGGCACTGACGCAAGGGGAACAGAAAGAGTTTTATGAAGCGATGGTTGAAAAAATCCACGCAGAGAAACGGCTCTTAGCCCCGGACTGTGCAACCTGCGGCGCGCCCTGTGGAAAAAAAAAAACAGCTGATTATGACATAAATCAGTGGAAAAAGGAAGCGGAACCGGTTCGGGAGCAGAAAATATTGCTTTTGAAACGGCTGGTGGAAGTGGCGTTGGCATATAGAGATTCGGCGGAGGTGGGGTATTTGCTCACAAAAGCTTTATTTGCCCTCGGCGAGAGCTGGGAGACGGAGTGGGTTAAGGTGCTGGTGAAGGAAGCGGATGGATATTTGGTTTCCAAGGAAGATTATTAAAGAAAGATTATGCTGTGAATTATTATACTTGGGATTATTATAATCGAGAGTATAATAATTTGCAGCATAACCTTTTTTAGATAATTTAACGTGAATTTGAACAGAAGCTCTGTTACCTCCGCAACAGCTCCGGCGCCATCTCCTGAAACAGCTTCGCGAGCGCCATCGCCGCCCGCGAGCGGTATTTTCCAGCGGGCCAGGCGAGCGCCAGATCGAGGAAAATACCATCTTTCCCGATCCGCAGATAGCGGAACTCATCCCGCATGATGCGGCAGGAACGGTAGGTGAATGCGAGTCCGACTCCTCCCGCGCCATCGCCGCAGCGAAGGAGGCGGAGAGGTAGGTGTCGAGTCCCAGCGGTTCCACGCCAGCCTCGCGCAGGGAGCGGCGGCCAGTCCGTCCGAGGACGGTGCTGGGCGGTCCCAGAATATACTCAAATGGTGCGGTGTCCTTTAGGTCGATCCACATCTGTTCCGGCTCCGATTCACATGGCTTCGCAAACGCCATGACCGGGTGGTCGGCGGTGGTGGCGATCATGATCTCATCCCGCATCAGGAAATCCACACCGTGTTTGATCCGAACCGGTGGCGCGGCTATCAGCGCCAGATCTAAAAGTCCCTCTAAAATCTTATTTTCCAGATCAATACTGTCCATCTCACAGATCTCCACATGAACCCGTGGATACAGGGCATGGAATTTTTTTAGGACCGGCGGCAGCAGGTAGGTTCCCCGGTAGGTACTGATGCCGAAAATGACAGTGCCGCCCTTTAAATTTTCAATATCCGAAGCCTCGCTGCGCGCCTCCTGGTACTGCTGTAAAATCTGTCTGGCATGGAAAATAAATGCCTCCCCGGCAGAGGTTGGACGGACTCCGCGGGCAGTACGGACGAAAATCGGCGTCCCCAGATCCTGCTCAAACAGGCGGACCGCCTGGCTTAAGCTCGACTGCGCCATAAACAGTTTTTCAGCTGCGCGGGAGATGCTCCCCTCGTTAGCGACGGTTACGATATAGTCTAGTTCCTTTAAATCCATGAGAATCCCCCTCACGAGATATCGGAATTTCCGATATCTGGTATAACAAATCTTGTCTTTCTCCTATAACAAAAATAGTATAAGATAAAAACAAGCAAAAATCAATGGCAGAGACTGAAGCAGCGGCTGGAAAATCGAATAGAAATCCGGCGAGGGAACGCAGCTTTGAAAAAGCCTCTGTGGACGATTATAAATAGGAGGAATAAGCAAGATGAAACAGGATTTAATGAAGGGTGTTATCGACATGCACGTTCACACGAATCCAGATCTGCGTCTGCGGGCGTATGATGATTTCGAACTGATGGAGGCGGCGATCCGGGTTGGAGCACGCGCTATCGTCATCAAGACGCATCAGGGAACCACGATGGACCGGGCCTACCTGTGCAACCGCCACAACGAGATCGTCCATGGAAAGACCAACAATTTTACCATGTTCGGCAGCATTACCTTAAATAAGGTGGTGGGCGGCATCAATCCGAAGGCAGTCGATGTGGCACTTCGCCTGGGAGCAAAGGTGGTATGGCTTCCGACCCAGTCGGCGAAGAACCATATGCAGAAGATGAACCAGGATCTGAGCCAGAGCGTGGAGGTCGTAAAAGATGGAAAGATCGTGCCGGAGCTTCGTTCCGTGCTGGAACTGATCCGCGACCACAATGCGGTACTGGGAACCGCTCACATCGCACCGGAGGAGATTTTCACAGTTGTGGAAGCTGCACGGGATATGGGAGTAAAAAACATCGTTGTAACCCATCCTGAATGGTGGATTGTAGGCATGAGCCATGAGGATCAGCTTCGCCTGGTAAAGGATTATGACGTTATCTTAGAGCGCTGCTATGCACAGAACATGGGCGGCGGAAAGTATAAGAGCAATCTGGCAGACAACCTGGAACTCATCAAAGAGGTTGGCTATAAAAATGTCATGGTTGATACCGATGGCGGTCAGACAGAAAACCCGCATTGGGAGCTGGCGCTGGCAGAATATATGCAGTATCTGGTAGATCATGGAATTCCGGAAGAACACGTGTACCATATGACACACACTATTCCGGCAAAACTGTTGGGCATCGAAGAATAGGGGGACGCATCATATGTTAAGTGCAGTTTTGGTGGCATCCATTGCGGTTGCCGTTATATTGGGATATAAAACGAAAATCAATACGGGATTTTTCTGTATTGCTTTTGCATACCTGATTGGTTGTTTTGGCATGGGATTGAAAACAAAAGAACTGATTGGCTTCTGGCCGGTCAGCACCATGTTTGTCATCCTGTCAGTATCACTGTTTTACAACTTTGCAGCTGTGAATGGAACCCTTGAAAAGATGTCGGCCAGTCTTCTCTATATGTGCCGCAAGTTTCCGGGCATGCTTCCTTTTGCATTATTTTTTGTAGCAGTTGTACTTTCTGTTATGGGTGCTGCATACTTTACCGTTCTGGCATTCCTGGCACCGATTACCATCCTTATCTGTGAGGAAGCAAAGATGGATAAGCTCACCGGAGCCGTGGCCATCAACTGCGGCGCCCTGGCAGGCGGAAACTTCCCCACAGCGGCTCTGGGCGTTGTATTCCGCGGTCTGATGGAGACTGCTTATGAGGCAGAACCGGCATTTGAAGCAACGAATTCCTTTGTAGATGAAATGAAAATTTTTGGTTTCGCGATTGTATTTTCTCTGATTCTGATTGCAATTTTCCGCTTCGGTTTCAAGAGCAACCGCGGTATCGGAAAAGGCGTAACGTTCAATCGCCCGGAGCCGTTTGACAAGAAACAGAAAACAACCCTGCATTTAATGATTCTGATGATGGTGATTGTCCTGGTATTCCCGCTCTTAAAGATGGCAGTTCCTGGCAATGAGCTGATTGCAAAAATTGCCGGAAAGGTTGATGTAGGACTGGTGGCATTCTGCTTTACCATCATCGCACTGCTCTTTGATCTGGCACCGCAGAAGGAAGTTATCGCACGTGTGCCGTGGAACACCATCCTCATGATTGCCGGAGCCGGCATGCTTATCGCCGTTGCAGTTCAGGCCGGTACCATTGATGCATTATCTGCATGGATTGGTTCCAATGTTCCGACAGCCCTGATTCCGCTGGCATTCAGCTTTGTAGGCGCATTTATGAGTTTCTTCAGTTCTACAACCGGTGTTGTAGCACCAGCCCTGTTCCCGCTAATTCCGGGACTTGCGGCAGCAACCGGATTAAATCCGGCAGCACTCTTTGCCTGCACGATTCTTGGTGCACAGAGCAGTGCGATCAGCCCGTTCTCATCCGGCGGCAGCCTGATTCTTGGTTCCTGCGGAAACGAGGAAGACCGAAATCACCTGTTCAACCGCCTGCTTTTTGTGGCAGTGCCGATCAGCGTTATCTGCTGTGCGGTATATAACCTGATTGTAGCGGTTGTTCTGTAAGTGAAATTTAATTGAGAAGTTGTTTGTTCGAAAAGCTGTCAGCCTGTTCTGGCAGCTTTCGATGAAATATGAAGATTGGAAGTAACTGTTCAGTAGGTCTGCGCATTTACTGCGCGTGACTGTGAAGGTACTGAACAGTTACGATTGGGAAAATCAAGAAGGAGGATAAAGAAATGAGTCATAAAATTACAGTATTTCGCGGTGATGGTATCGGTCCGGAGCTGGTTGATAATGTGTTAAAGATTTTAAAAGCGGCAGATGCACCGCTGGAATATGAAATTTTCAATGTTGGTGAGGATGAGTGGAAACGCAACGGTGCTTTGATTCCAGAGGAAGCTTATGCTTCCTTCGAGCGCACCAAAGTACTCTTAAAATCCCCGATTACGACTCCGGTTGGAAAAGGATTCCGCTCCCTGAATGTAACACTTCGCGGACAGTATGACCTGTATGCCAATATCCGCCCGGTTAAGTCCAACGCGGCAGTAAAAACTCCATTTGAGAATGTGGATATCGTGATTTTCCGCGAAAATACAGAAGGACTTTATGTTGGTGTAGAGGAGCAGGTAAATCCGGATACGGTTCATGCAATTAAGATTGTTACAAGACAGGCAAGCGAGCGCATTATCCGCGATGCATTCGAGTATGCGAAAAAGAACGGACGCAAGAAAGTAACCTGTATTCATAAGGCAAATATCCTGAAAATGTCCGATGGCATGTTCCTTTCCATTTTCAAAGAGATTGCAAAGGAATATCCGGAGATTGAAGGTGATGATAAAATCATCGATAACACCTGCATGCAGCTTGTCATGAATCCAAACCAGTTTGATGTTATGGTAATGCAGAACCTGTACGGAGATATTCTTTCGGACCTGTGCAGCGGCCTGATCGGAGGCCTGGGACTCGTTCCATCCAGCAATATCGGTTCTGACTATGCTATGTTTGAGGCCGTACATGGCAGCGCACCGGATATTGCAGGCAAGCACCTGGCAAATCCGACCGCATTCCTGTGGTCTGCCTGCATGATGCTAGAGTACTTAGGTGAAAATGAGACCGCCGGACGCATCCGCAAGGCTGTGGATGAGGTTCTGGCAGAAGGCAAGCACCTGACAAGAGATCTGCATGGAACTGCAACCACCGAGGAATATGTGGACGCAGTGATTGCGAGACTGTAAGAATTTAATAAGTGAAGATGTAAGAAGGGGCTGTTGCACAAACCGTGCAGCAGCTCCTTTTGGCTATAAAATAGGGTTATCGACCAGCATTATTTACCTATCCCCTTTACCATACACCGTTTCTTGAAGAAGGAAATTCCATAACAGAAAATTTCATCATAATTTCCCTCAAATTCTTTTGCATACATGCGTTCATCGATCTGGACGAGATTCGATTTGAAGTCCGGTAAAAGATTCTGGCTTTTTTCGAATATCAAAAAAATTGGCAAGCATCAATATAATAATAGCCGTCTTCGCGCAGCTTTTTAAAATCAGAAATACCAACAGGGATTTTTAGGGGTGCCATCGATGATGCTCCTTTCTGAAGATACGGAATTGTTACGAATAACTTTATCATATCATGGGGGAAGTGGTTGGCAAGATTTTAAAAGAAAGCGGGATGCGCCCATATCCGGAAGAGGTGTATAGGTTTGGAAAATAGCTACTGACCCATCTGCTTCTCCCCCAGCTCTTCCGGCAGCGCCTCAAAGAAAATATCCTTCCAGGCACGTTTCAGCTGTTTTTCATGAACTACATAGGGCTGCACTCCAATATATTTAGGAACGTTATCACTGACCAGGGATTTAGCAACTGCAAGAGCGGCCGCTTTTCCCTGGTCATATGGTCTCTGGGTGCTGAGTCCTTTTACAAATCCTTGATTCATTTCTTCTGCAATCTCAAAATCCAGATCTGTGGTAAAGACAGCAATATCTGTCCGGTTCAAAGCTTTCAGGGCCTTGATGGCGAGCAGGGCGGGGCGGTCCCAGCTCACATAGAGCGCCTGGATATCCGGGTGCTCGTTTATCATCTCATAGCATACCTTGTAGGCATTTTCAATTTGAATAAATCCCTTTCTGGCAGTGATTTCAATGTCGGGATAGGATTCCCTTAATATTTTTTCGGCACAGTTATCACGCTCGGTAGTGCCGTAAAACATGGCGCCGTGGATGATGAAGCCGACTTTGGCGTGCGGTTTTTCTTTCAGGTATTCGCCGATCATGCGCCCTGTATTGGTGCCATTTTCCCGCTCATTGACGGAGATACAGGAGACGTAATTGTTCCGGCTGAAATTCTGCGGGACATTGCTTAAAAAGACCAGCCGCGTCATTTTGGACAATTCCTGAAATGCCGGGCCCGTCTGAACATCGTCGGTGTGGATGGCGATGACGGCGTCCGGGTGCTGCATTTTGATGCTTTCGAGCTGCATATTCTGGAGGGCAGGATCAAAATGGGCGTCCATGGTGGAAATAATATCGATTCCGTACTGCTCCAGTTCATCCCGGATGCCTTTCTGATGCAGGGCAGCCCAGGCAGTTCCGGTGTAGTGGAAGGAAATGGCGACGCGGTAATTTCCGGTTCGCAAAAGCTGTTTTTCCTCCTTGGTGAGCCGGATGCTGTCCGGAGATACGGCGTGTTCACCGAGCGGTCCGTTGTCGATGATCCGGGTGGAATCGCGCAAAATCAGCTCTACATCTGCGTAGTGGGTCAAAGGTGCGCCGGAGAGGTGGTTGATCTCGTCAAAGAGTGCCTGCGAGGCGAGTTCTGCCATCTGGTCGATATCCCGGTGGATGCAGGATATCGGTGGGGCGGTCAGCTCGCACCAGAGCATATCGTCAAATCCGATGATGGAAATATCGCGCGGACAGTCTTTTCCCAGCTCCCGCAGCGCCTTGAGAAGAAACATAGTCAGCCGGTTTCCGCCGGCGATGATAGCGGTGGGGAGATACCGGGTGATGCTTTTCTGAATATTCAGGCTGATGGTATCACTGGACTGATACAGATTGATCTCCGCGATGCAGGAACTGCTCAGGGTATGGTTGGCGGAGAAAAGTGCCCGCTCATATCCGGCAATCTTGTCCTGTTTGGCGAGGCTGTCTGTTTTTTCTACCAGAAACAGCACATTTTCGTGTCCGCTCTCAAAAAATAGGAAGTAGCGGTGTGAAATGCTTTAGTGTAATCAAAAAGAATCCGCGGTGTGACATCGTCATCGATGAATCGTTCGACACAGACAAACGGGATACCGGATTCATATAGAAATGAATAGGCAGCCGGATTGCTGCTTGCCGGGGGAGAAAGATGCCGATGGTCTTGGCACTGGAGATTAAGTTTTGCAGGATGCTTTTCTCCTCTTCCGGGCTGTCGTTGGTGGCGGCGGTGTAAAACTGATAGCCCTGGCTGGTCGCGTAGGACTGCAGCTGATTGCACAGATCGCAGTAGAGCGCGCTCTTGATATTTGGAAAGACAGCGACAATCTGCGAACTGCGTCCGCTGCGGATTTTACGCACCTTTTTTTTGATTTTTTCAGAATATCCACTTTCTTCAATAATAGCTTCGATTTTATCCACCAGTTCCGGGCTGACATAGCGCGTATGGTTGATAACATGGGAAACGGTGGCGATGGAGACGCCTGCCTTTGCGGCGATTTCTTTGATGGTCATAAAACTTCCCCTTGCTGGTACGGATTTAGTCCGGCTGTTCCTGCGCGGCTGGATTTGAATTTGCCGCAGTTTTGTGTTTCTTTTTTTGATTATAGCACAAAAATAAGAGCAAAACGATAAGATAAATAAAATTTACGTAAAAAATTAGAAAGTGCGGTAGAAGTGCATAAATATCAATAAAACAGGATGAATATATCGCTGAAATTAGTGCAATATGCTAAAAGAGTATTGACGAAAGGGCATGGGATAGAGTAATATCTAGATATCAGACAGGGAGACTCCTTCCAGAGAGAAAAAATTTTTACGTAAAAATAAAAAGAAAACTATAACAATCCGTTTGAAATGCACTAAACAGTGATGAAGTAAGAGGAGGATCAGATTTATGAAAAAAAGTCTTAGATTCACAGCAGCAGGTCTTTCAGTTTGCATGATGGCAGCAATGCTGGCAGGATGCAGCTCTTCCAGCAGTACCGATACAACAGCGGCAGCTGAGGCTTCTGAGGCAGCGGCAGATACGCAGGAAGCTGAGGCAAAGACCAGCGATTTATCGTTTGCATTCTGTACGAATACTTTAAACAATACTTTCCAGAGTTCCATTGATGCAAAGCTCAGCGAGCTGTGCAAGGAAAACGGCATTTCCTACACCTGCCTGGATCCGGATTATGATTTAAACAAGCAGCTCAGCCAGTTATCTGACTGTGCAAACAGCGGTTACGATGCAGTATTTGTTATCCCGGTTGATTCCGCAGGTATTACTTCCGGATTAGCAGAGATTTCAGAAGCAGGCATTCCGATTTTCAATGTAGATACAGCTGTTATCGATGATGATATCGAACAGTTCGTGACACAGTTCGTTGGAACCAACGCATACATGGCAGGTCAGTTAGTGGGCGAGCAGATGACGAAAGATTATCGGATGGCGCAAAGATTGCAGTTCTGGATTTCCCGTCCAATGAAAGCTGCGTGGATCGTGTCAATGGTTTCCTTGAGGGTCTTGGCGATCAGAAAGATAAATTTGAGATTGTAGCACAGCAGGATGGCGGTGCAGCGCTCGATCAGTCGATGGGACTGGCTGAGGATATCATCACAGCAAACCCGGATCTGGAAGCATTCTTCTGTATCAATGACCCGTCTGCCCTGGGTGCGGCAGCAGCTTTCAAGGCAGCAAACAAGACCGGCGAGATCGGTGTATATAGTATCGATGCATCCCCGGATGGAAAACAGGCACTCTTAGACGGCGAGTTCACCGCAGTTGCATGCCAGGTTCCGCTTCAAATTGCAGAATATGCATTTGACGCAGCTGAGAAATATGTAGGCGGCGATACCACAATCGATGAGAAGAAAGTATATCTGGATTCCCATCTGGTAGAGAAAGAAGAGGCAGAGAAGACTCTGAACGATTGGCAGTAATGGACTGCGGAGAAGTTTAACAGTTACGTGAAATAAAATAAAACATGGAAAATGCGGCGATGGGGTTCATTGCCGCATTTCTAAAAAACGGAGGGTTCTATGGGAAAAACAATTCTGGAAATGATAGATATCAAGAAAAGTTTTTCCGGGATCTATGCATTGTCAGGGATCAATTTTTCCCTGGAAATGGGCGAGGTTCATGCGCTTCTGGGAGAAAATGGAGCGGGTAAATCAACGCTTATCAAGGTCCTTGGAGGAATTTATAAACCGGACAGCGGAACAATCAAGATTAATGGTCAGGAAGTTGAGATAAATGGTGTTTCGGACGCCCAGGAGAAAGGAATCGGAATCATACATCAGGAGATCGTCCTGGTTCCGTATCTGACGGTCGCGCAGAACCTGTTCCTGGGACGGGAGATCAAGACGAAATTCGGCACTGTGGATATGCGGGAGACGAACCGCCGGGCAGGAGAGATGCTGGCAAACCTCGGGGTCAATATCCATCCGGATACGCTGGTAGAATCTTTGACGATCGCCCAGCAGCAGATGGTTGAGATTGTAAAGGCGGTATCCTTCGACGGACGGATTATCGTCATGGACGAGCCGACGTCCTCCCTTTCCAATGACGAGGTAGAACAGTTATTTGGAATCATTGAGAGATTAAAAGCAAAACAGGTAAGCATTATATATATTTCCCACCGTATGGAAGAACTGTTCCGGATCTCGGATCGGGTTACCATTATCCGCGATGGCGCCTATGTGGGAACGAAAAAACATCGGAGACGAATGCGAACGAGCTGGTAGCCATGATGGTAGGACGGGAGTTAGAGAGCTTCTATGCCAGAGATTACAACGATCTGGGACATGCAGAAACGGCGTTGGAAGTGAAGAATTTAACCTGTGAGGGTGTGTTCTCAGATATCAGTTTCCGGGTAAGAAAGGGAGAAATTCTGGGATTTGCGGGTCTGGTCGGTGCCGGACGAAGCGAGATCATGGAATGTATCTTTGGAGCCAGAAAATACCAGAGCGGAACCATTCTTTTAAATGGAAAGGAAGTCCGCTTCACGACACCGATTCAGGCAATCAAGGCGGGCATCGGACTGGTGCCGGAGGATCGGAAAAAACAGGGACTTGTCCTTGGCAATACGGTCGGTTTTAACCTCACGCTGGCGTCGATTGACTCTTATATTAACGGAATTGCCATCAGCGACCGGAAATGTCAGGAAGTGATTGATTATTATAAAGAAAAGCTTCATATCAAAGCAGTGGCAGACCGGGTGGAACTGGTGGAAGCGGGAAGTCTTTCCGGCGGAAACCAGCAGAAGATTGTCCTTGGAAAATGGCTGGCAATCAAGCCGGATGTCCTGATTCTGGACGAGCCGACGAGAGGCGTCGATGTCAATGCGAAGTTTGAGATTTATTCCGTTATTAATGAGCTGGCGAAGGCGGGTATCGCCGTTATCATGGTATCCAGCGAGCTGCCGGAGATCATCAATATGTGCGATAACGTATGTGTCATCAAGGCGGGAAAAATGACGGGAATGCTCGGAAGAGAAGAACTGGATCAGGAGAGAATCATGCAGTATGCAGCAGGAGGCGAAGAGTGATGAACGGAAAGAAAAGTACAGCAGGCAATTCGGTACTCTCGGTATTTACCGGAAATACAGGAATTATTGGAGTGCTGGTTATCTTATGTGTGGTAGTCGCACTGGCAACCGATAAATTTTGACACCGAGCAATATCATTTCAGTGCTCAGACAGATTTCCATTAATACATACATTGCACTGGGAATGACATTGATTATTATTCTCGGACACATCGATCTGGCAGTTGGCGCGATCGTAGCGATGAGCGGAACTCTGACGGTAGGATTTGTAGTCAATCAGGGACTTCCGATTGGTGTGGCGATTGCGGCTGGCATCATTATCGGTGTTGTGGCTGGTCTGATTGATGGTATGGTTGTATCGAAATTCCGTGTTCCGGCATTTATCATTACGATGGCAATGATGAATGTCTGCAACGGTATCGCGTATGTATATTCGGGCGGACAGTCCACCCGTATTACGGATAAGTTTTTCATTGCAATCGGAACGGGTTATCTGTTTAACATTATTCCGCTGCCGGTTGTCTATATGATTATTTTAATTATCGTATTTAGTTTTCTGCTTTCTAAAACAAAATTTGGTACCTATGTGTATGCAATCGGCGGAAACCGTGAGGCGGCGCGTCTCTCTGGTGTTCCGATCAAGAAAGTGGAGATCATCGTGTTTACATTGTCCGGAGCTCTGGCGGCGTTTGCAGGTCTGGTTCTGGCATCGAGAATGTATTCCGGACAGCCGTCCGTCGGAAGCGGCTATGAGATGGATGCGATCGCAGCCTGCGTATTGGGCGGAACATCCATGGCAGGCGGACGCGGACGTATCAGCGGCACAGTATTCGGTGCGATGGTAATCGGTATTATTTCCAATGGTCTGAATCTGATCGGTGTCAGCTCCTACTGGCAGCTGATTGTAAAGGGTCTGATCATTGCCTGCGCGGTTGTACTGGATTCCCAGAAGGGCAATCTGGCACTCCTCAGAAAAAAGAAATGATTCCAAGAGCACATTTAGAAAGGCAAGGAGAGAAGAATGGACTTTTTCAGAAAAATGTCATTTGCGGATTCGACCGGTGACGCGATTCCGTTTTATCATGAAGGTAAATATCATATTTTTTCACTGACATCCCCGCCAGGAACCACGGTATATCCGGCGAGACTGCGTACTACCTGGAGCCACTCTGTTTCGGAGGATCTGGTACACTGGGAGGAGCTGCCGACAGCACTGTATCCGGGCGAGGGCGATGAGCCGGATGCGTCCGGCGTGTGGACGGGCTCGGTTATCTATGGCGAAGGAAAATATCATGCATTCTATACGGGTTACTGCCTGACGGCAGAATATCAGCAGACGATCTGCCATGCGACGAGCGAGGATGGTATCACCTGGACGAAGGACGCGGCAAACCCGGTTATCACGCCGATGATAGAGTTATATGAAAAGCTGGACTGGCGCGATCCGTATGTATTTTATAATGAGGAAGATAAATGCTATTGGATTCTGATCTCGGCGAGACGGCTTGATATGCCGGTGACAAGACGCGGCTGTATCGTCCTATACCGCTCGAAAGATCTGGTAAACTGGGAGTATTATGGTCCGTTGTATTCGGCAGGCAATACGAATTGCCCGGAATGCAGCGAGATGTACAAGATAGGCGATACCTGGTATCTTTCCTATTCCCGCTTTTCCGAGTTTGGCAACACGATTTACCGCACTTCCAAATCTCCGTTTGGACCGTGGAAAAAGCCGAAGAAAGACGGCATCGGCGGACGCCGCTTCTACGCAGCTAAATCCATGCAGGATGACAACGGGCGCCGTTTCTACTTTGCCTGGGAGCATGACCGTGCAGAAAACAGCGACCGCGGCGAGTGGTACTGGGGCGGCACGTTCTGTATTCCGCATGAGGTGGTTGCAACGTCAGACGGACAGCTGGATGTGAAGCTTCCGAAAGAGTATGTAAACTGCTTTAAAAGAAAGTTGACTGGAAATACCTTCCGGTTATGGGAGAATATAAGCTGTATGGAGATACAACGGTTGAGCTGGATGGATGCGGGACAACCTCGTATGGTTTCCTGGAGCAGCCGGAAGAAAAGTTCCTGTTTACCGGCACGGTGATCCCGAAAGAGGCGAATGATTCCTTCGGAATCCTGTTGAAATCCGACTGGGAGGCAAGCGGCTGCCTGTTCCTGGAGTTTGATGTGGCAATGCAGCGAGTGTCCCTTCTGTCCCTGCCGATGGGAGTTGACCCGTTCTGGGAGCAGTCCTGCCAGGCGGTTCCGAAAGCAACGGAACCGGGACCGGATGGCGTGCGCGTGGCAGAGAAAACCTTTGCGATTGAAGATGGCGCGGCAATCGACGTCAAGATTTCGGTGGATCATGACATGGTAGAGGTGTTTGTGGGCGAGCAGGTGGCGTTTACATATCGTATTTTCCGGAAACCGGAGTACGAGATCGGTCTGCTGGCGCAGGACGCGAAAGTAGAATTTGCAAATATCGCGATTCGGAAGTAAAATTCCTTGTGAGAGACGAATGGATGTGGCTGTCCGCCTGTGAGAGGGCTGGATGGCGGCACCATTGATATAACTTGTAATACGGAGGATGATTCGTATGAGAATAAAAACAGACATCACAGCGCTGGGAGAGCTTCTGATCGATTTTACTCCAGCAGGCGTTTCACAGCAGGGAATGCGTCTGTTTGAGCAGAATCCGGGAGGTGCGCCGGCCAATCTGCTGGCGGCTGCTGCGAAATTTGGAAGGAAGACAGCATTTATTGGCAAGGTAGGTAAGGATATGCACGGTGATTTCCTGAAGGAAACCCTGATCCGGGCAGGTATCAATACGGACAACCTGATTCAGGATGAGAAGTATTTTACCACGCTTGCATTTGTAAGTCTGAAAGAAAATGGAGAGCGCGAATTTGCCTTTGCGAGGAAGCCGGGGGCAGATACGAAGCTGTGCATGAAAGAGATCGATCCGGAGATCCTGGAAAATACGAGAGTATTTCATGTCGGTTCCCTGTCGCTGACCGATGATCCATCCCGGACGGCAACGTATGAGGCGATCAATATTGCGAGAAACAGCGGTGCGGTGATTTCCTACGATCCGAACTACCGGGCGGCGCTCTGGAGTGACCCGGAGACCGCGCAGCTTCGGATGCAGTCGCTGATTCCCTATGTGGATATGATGAAGATTTCGGATGAAGAAACCTCGCTTCTGACCCCGTATCAGGACCCGGAGGAAGCGATTCAGTATCTGCTCCGCCAGGGCGTGCACCTGGTGGCAGTGACGCTCGGAAGAGATGGCGCCCTGATCGGCAATGAAAATGGAATCGTAAAAGCGGAGGGCTTTTCCTCCCATGCGGTCGATACAACCGGTGCCGGCGATTCCTTCTGGGGCGGTTTTCTCGCTTCCTATCTGCAGGAAGAAACCTCGCCGGAACACCTGACCCGGGCGCAGATGATTCAGTTCGGCAGGGTCGGCAACGCAGTGGCAAGCCTGTGCGTCGAACGCCGCGGCGGAATCTCGGCAATTCCGGAGATGGAGGAGATTGAAGAGCGGCTGAGAGGCTAGAAGAAAAGATGGAGTAAGTAGTTGGTAACTAGCCTCAGATTGTTCATCTGTGAATGACACAAAACCCCAGAGAGCGGCAACTCTCTGGGGGTTTTGTTGTGCGACCGTTTGGATATATTAATATTCCTCCACATGCAGCAAATGATGTGCACGATCGGATAACGGAGCTTCAAGATACTCGTCATACAGTGTCTGAACGGCCTGGTTTTCATGGCTGAAGCGGATTGCGCTGTTTACATCATAAGCACGCAGGCACTGGTCGCGGTCTGCGCAGTCCTTCGGCTTATTCTGGAAGGATGGGCGGATCGGCTGACCGCCGCCGTTGATGCATCCGCCCGGACATGCCATGACTTCAACGAAATCATAGTGGCATTCGCCGCGTTTCATCGCCTGAATGAGGCGTCTGGCTTCTCCTAGGCTGCTGAGTGCTGCACAGTGCAGTTTCACACCCTTGATATCGATTTCCAGTTCCTTAAAGGAACCGATCTGGCGCAGAACCTTCAGCGGACTCTGTTCGCCGATCTCCGGATTTTCACCGGTTACGGTGTGGTAAGCGGTACGAAGCGCTGCTTCCAGTACACCACCGCTGGCACCGAAGATCACACCGGCTCCGGTTGCTTCACCGAGAGGATCGTCAAAATCACACTCCGGAAGTCTGGATACATCGATATGATCGGCCTTGATGAGACGGCAGATTTCACGGGTGGTCAGAACATAATCAATATCCTGTCCGGTTCCGGCGCTGTCCATGCCCGGAAGAGTCAGTTCGCGCTTCTTGGACATACACGGCATGATGGAAACACAGGTGATATTTTCCGGTGCAATGCCTTTTTTCTGTGCAAAATAAGTTTTGATGACAGCACCGAACATCTGCTGCGGGGACTTGGCAGTGGAAAGCTGCGGCAGAAGCTCCGGATACTGGCTCTTTGCAAAGCTGACCCAGCCAGGGCAGCAGGAGGTGAACATTGGCCAGCTGTATTTATCCGGCTGCTGTAAGCGGGCTAAAAGCTCGTTGCTTTCCTCCATGATGGTCAGATCGGCTGCAAAGTCAACATCGAATACATAGTCAAATCCAACGGATTTTAAGGTGGATACGAAACGTCTGTCAGTAGCAAATTCCGGGGAAAGACCAAATTCTTCACCCCATGCGGCACGGACAGCCGGAGCGACAACCGCTACGGTTACCTTGTCATCATTTGCCAGTTCACCGTGGATACCATTGATAGCTTCCACATCATCCCTCTCCTGGAGAGCGGCCGTCGGGCAGTGGGTAACGCACTGTCCGCAGAGAGAACAGTCGGATTCTTTGATTTCCAGATTGTGGGAAACATCGACGGTTGTATGGGAACCGGTTCCGGACACATCCCAGATATTTAAGGTCTGGATCTTGTCGCAGATCTGGACGCAGCGCATGCATTTGATACATTTTCCCGCATCGCGGATCAGTGGAAAAGTAGAAGTCCATATCATTTCCGGATATTCGTTTTTATAACGGTCAACGGTCAGGTTCAGATCACTTGCCACCTGTTTTAATTCACAGTTGGAACTGCGCACACAGGTGGGACAGTTGGTGTGATGCTGGGAAAGAAGCAGTTCCACGTTAATCTTGCGGGCTTCGCGGACCCCGCGGGGAGTTTGTGAGAATCTCCATGCCTTCCTGAACCTGGTTGTTGCAGGAGGTAACGAGATGGTGAATTCCCTTCACTTCTACAACGCAGACACGGCAGGCACCGATCTCGTTGATATCTTTCAGATAGCAAAGATAAGGAACGTGAAAACCGTTGTCGCGGCAGGCGTCCAGAATCCGGGTTCCGGCAGGAACCTGCAGCGGTATATTATTAATTTTGATGGATACAAGATTCGTATTTACCATGATGTGGTCCGCCCTCCTTTGAAGTTTCCATAACCGAAGTGATCACAGCGCAGGCAGCGTCTGGCTTCCTGGCCAGCCTCCTTGAGGCTCATGCCGCATTCGGTAAGTGTAAAGTCACATTTGCGTTCTCCGGCAGGACGTTCTGTCAGGTTGACACGTCCGCAAGGAGTACGGTCGGAGAGATCCGGTTCCGGAATCTTCACATCGCAGGTAATCTCGTGGTTGTAGCCGAGATACTGGTCGATGTTGGCTGCGGCTACCTTGCCGGCAGCGATTGCACGGATCACGGTTGCCGGTCCGGTTGCACAGTCGCCTCCGGCGAAGATACCCGGCATATTCTGAATGGAGGTCCATCCGGTTGCCTGGATGATGCCCCATTTTGCGTCGATACCCTGTTCTACGAAGTAACGGCTTTCGATGCCCTGCCCCACAGCTGCGATGACGATATCACATTCAACCGGGATAGAGTCGGTGCCGATAGCCTTCGGTGAAGGACGTCCGCCGCGGATTTCTCCCGGCATCTGCTGGCTTACCCAGAGAGCTTTTACCTGGCCGTCCTCGTCTGCTTCAATCCGCTCCGGTGCGTAAAGTTCCATGATTTCAACGCCTTCAGCCATAGCACTTTCAACCTCTTCCGGAAGAGCTGTCATATCAGCTTTGCGGCGTCGGTAGGCAACTGCCACCTTGTCTGCACCCAGGCGGACAGAAGAACGGGCTACGTCCATGGCTACGTTGCCGCCGCCGATGACACAGACCTTCTTTCCGGTAAGATCCGGATATTTGCCGTCGCCGATAGCACGTAAGAATTCGACAGCGGAGATAACACCGCCGGCATCTTCTCCCTCAATACCAATCTTTTTATCACTATGAGCGCCGATGGCGATGTAGATAGCATCATATTCTTTGCGGAGTTCATCCAGAGACAGCTGTCCTGGATCGTTTCCGACCGAAGTTTCAAGACGGACTTCCACACCGGTTTCCAAAATGACATTGATATCATCCTGCAGGCGCTCTCGTGGCAGGCGGTAGCTTGGAATTCCGTACAGCAGCATGCCGCCGAGTTTCTTGCGTTTTTCAAATACAGTGGTCTGATGTCCCATCAGCTGCAGATAATAAGCAGCGCTCAGGCCGCTGGGGCCGCCGCCGATGATCGCGATGCGCTTGCCGGTGGAGGTTGGACAGACCGGTGCCGGTACATATCCTGCCATATCCACAGCTACACGTTTGATACCGCGGATATTGATAGAATTATCCAGCATGTTGCGGCGGCAGCGGGACTCACATGGATGTTCGCATACCAGCGCACAGGCGGTTGGGAATGGGTTATCCTTGCGGATCAGGCGGACTGCATCGGCATAGCGTCCTTCACCGGTCAGGGCGATGTAACCCGGAATATCAACTCCGGCCGGGCACAGAGCCACACAGGGAACCGGCTGATCAAGATTACTGCGGCAGCGGTTGTGTAAGATATGTTCCATAAAATCCTCTTTGAAGCCGTCCAGTCCTTTTAAAACCATCTGGGCAGCGGTATAGCCGATGGCACAGTCAGCCGTGCTTTCGATGACACGGGCTGTTTCCTCCAGCATGGTTAAATGCTTCATGGTTCCTTTTCCGTTCAGGATGTCTTCCAGAAGATTGGAGAGCTGCGCGAGACCGATTCGGCAGGGAACGCATTTGCCGCAGGTCTGTGCATGGCACATTTTTAAAAATGCAGCGGTCAGGTCGACAGGACAAAGACCTGGCGGGCTGGCGATGATGCGCCGTTCCAGATCCTTGTAAAGCCCCTCTACGACATTCTGAGCCTCGCTGTTAGTAGGTATAACGAGTCTGCTCATAAAGTATAAACTCCTTTCATAAATGTGAAATAAAATGCGTTATATTTTTCGATGCAATTATGTGTTTACTATAACATAAAACGAGCGAAAAACACAAGGTATTTATTGCAAAATATCTAAAAAAAGAAACGAAAGTGAGGTAAAAACAGATAAAATAGATAAGAAAGATAGGCATAAAGTGTGAAAGAATGTCGAATATATAGCTGCAGTAATTTCATGACAATTAAAAAACGATGAAATTGTGGATTTCCTACAATTAAAATATCATATTTATGAAAATCATAACCATATATATGAAAATAATAGGGTGAAAATTCTATGATATTTTTGGCTTTACAGACGTTCAGTAAAAAAACGGCAGGAGCCATCAAGCTGCGCTCCTGCCGTTGGGTCCGCCCTGACTGTTTTTGTTCAGTCCGCAGGCGTGTTCAAATTCGCGAAGTTTCTGTTCTGCCTCGGGGGTCAGATGGTTCGGGACATCGATCTGGACCGTCACGTACTGATTGCCATGGATGGACGGATTCTTCATGGAAACAATGCCTTTTCCCTTTAATTTAATCTTGGTTCCCGACTGCGTCCCGGCTGCGATCTTGCACAGGACATTGCCGTACAGGGTGGAAACCAGCGCCTCACCGCCGAAGACTGCGGTGGTAAACGGAATGCGGACGGTCGAGTAAACATCCATCTCCTTGCGCTCCCATCCCGGTTTCGCGGTGACGGTGATATTTAAAAGAAGATCGCCCGCCTCGCCGCCGCCCGTTCCCGGCATGCCTTTTCCTTTCAGACGGATAGATTTACCGGTATCGATGCCCGCTGGGATGTGAACCTGTAAAGACTGGCGCTTGCCGGTCTGTGGGTTCTGCAGAGTGATGAGCTTCTCGCAGCCGGATACGGCTTCATCAAAGCTTATGGTTACATCGGACGTGAGGTCAGAACCTTTCTCACGGAAATCGGCGCTGTGAAAGCCCTGACTGCCGCCGAAGCCGCCAAAGCCAGACCCGCCGCCAAAATGAGCGCTAGAACCGCCAAAACTGGAACCACCGGTAAAATGAGTCCCAGAGCCGCCAAACCCGGAACCGCCCGTGAAATGTCGGCTGCGGGAACTGCCGCCCGAACTCTTGCCGTGGAACATGCCGCCAAACATATCTCCAAAAATGTCACCCATATCGTCCATGTCATCCCCGGTAAAATGGTATTCTGCATAACCGCCCGGACCGCTCTGATAGTGCCAGGAACCGCCCTGACCGGTACCGCCAAAGCCGGAGCCAAATGGACCATTTCCAGAAGCGCCGGCACCGCCAGCTCCGCCGTATGCGGCGCTGTTCGGGTCAAATGCGGCGTGACCGAAGCGATCGTAGAGTTTCTTCTTTTCTGGATCACTTAAGATCGAATAGGCTTCGTTGACATCCTTAAACATCTGCTCTGCCTGGGGATTACCGGCATTGGAATCCGGGTGATACTTTTTGGCAAGTTTTCGGAATGCCTTTTTGATCGTCTCCGCACTGGCGTCCCGCTTTATCCCCAGTATGTCATAATAGTCTCTTTTCTCTGCCATCGATTATCACCTCCGTAGATGCAGTGATTTAAGTTTCAATTATTTAGGTTATGATAAAAGATTGGGTATGATAGAAGCTGCCGCATCCCTGCGACAGCTTCTGAAGTTATCTGGCTGCTGGCAACACAATGTGTGAGCCGCAGCTGCCTATCTGATTATTAACCTTCGATGGAAACGAAATGCTTCTCTTCAACCGCTTTCTTTTCCAGCTCTTTCGGGAAGGTCAGGGTCAGAGTGCCATTTTCAAATTTGGCATGGATATCCTTTTCCTCCAAGTTCTCGCCGACGTAGAAGCTTCTGCTTACATTGCCGCTGTAGCGTTCCTGGCGGATATATTTAACGGTTTTCTGCTCGGCTTTAGCGTCCTTCTTAGAAGCATCTGCTTCTGCGGTCGCTGCATCCTTCTGATTCTCCTCCGGCATATCTTTCGATGTAACTTCTTTCGAACCGCTGACGGTCAGATAGCCATCTTTCAGCTCAATCTGAAGTTCGTCTTTCTTAAATCCCGGCAGGTCGATGGAAACTTCATAATCCTTATCGGTTTCCTTGACATCCGTCTTCATCAGCTGGGAAGAGGAAGCGCCATACAGTCTCTGGTTAAAGCTCGGGAAGGAAAAATCCATCCAGTTATCAAAGTTATCAAATACACTATTATTAAAAATGCTCGGCATATACATAAGTCATCTCTCCTTTTCGTATTATCTTAACATCTATGTGAAAACATCGGTGGCAACAAGCTCGTTCTCATTTCCTTGTTCCTTTCCTTTGTTCTAGCTGTAATATAACACACATAATTAGCACTGTCAAGAGGTGAGTGCTAATTTTCTGTGAAGTTTTTGTGAACACAATGAGCTGTGCATGGCGTATAAAAAAAGACACAGGTCACATTTCTATGACCTGCGTCTTGCGTTGTAATTCTTATTTTATTTTACTTCAACTAATTCGATCTTGAAGTTCAGCTCCTTACCAGCCATCTCATGATTGGCGTCAAACGTGATATTTACCTCATCCTTTGCGATAACCTTTACCAGGAACGGCTGTCCCATCTGGTTGGTTAAGTAAACCTGCTGACCTACCTGCAGTTCCTCGGAACCCGGCAGTTTAGCAATCTCAAGCTCCAGAATTGCGTTCGGATCCGGCATGCCGTAAGCTTCCTCCGGCATCAGGTGGATCTCCTTTACCTCGCCGACTTCCATATCAGCGACAGCGGCGTCGAAGCCCTTGATCATCTGACCGGCGCCGCAGACAAACTCCAGCGGTTCGCCGCGATCGTAGGAAGAATCGAACTGTGTGCCATCGTTAAAAGTACCTCTGTAATGTGTGCGGCAGGTTTTGCCGACGTTGCGTCCTGTGATTTCAGACATTTTAAAATCCTCCAAATGATATTGATATGCGGTAATGGACAATTTTCCTCAAACGGACAATTTCCAGTGATTTCAGATGCATATTTATCAGTATACTAGAAAACAAGGCGAATGGGAAGAGAAATGTTGTCTCTCCGGTACCGATATTGTCAGTTTTTGCAACGAGGATGGGGCAAGCTGGAAGCAGAGAAGATCAGTTCTCCCATCGAATCTGCTCCCCCTGCACCAGCGGAAACCGCGAAAGCGTCTCCCCGTCCAGGTTCTCCCGGTTCATATCCACTGCCGTGATCTGATGGTTTTCATATGTCGTGTAGTAGTAAATCCCCTTATCCGCATTGCAGCAGGAGGTGTAGAGTGTGATTTCATATTTTCCATCGGAGACCTCGCAGCATCCGCGCTGCTGGTCAACCGAACCTAGGATATGGAAAAACTGGCTGACACTTTCTAGCTCGGATGCGCCGGAGCGGGCATTTGATTTTGTAAAAGCGACCCGTGCAAACCGGGAAGCGGAGGAGAGGTCTCCCGGAAGTCCGAGAGCGCCCATGCCGCGGCTGTAGGTTGTAAGCGGCAGATCGGCAGAAAATGTATTCTGCGGCTGCTTCGGGGACAGGTTCATGTAATTGTTGAGGGAGAACAGCTGCTGCGGGAACGGCGGATTGTTTGTCAGGACGCCCACCGGATTGTCGTAGATATGCAGTCCATCCGCCATCGGCTCGATGACGATGCATTCATTTTATCGGCAAGAATCCAGTGAAGCTGCGCCGGGGCAAACTGCTCGTTGAATGGGGTGTCGGTCAGTACCATCTGGGCGAGGCGGACGCGAGCCTCTTTCACGGACACGCACTGGCTGAGAATCCAGGGGATGAACTCAAACTGTGCGATGTTGTCATGATCCTCCTGCGGCTTCTGGTAGGAGGCATTGCCGACGAAATTCAGTCCCGCCATGCAAAGCCCCTTCTCATTAAAAGCATCATAATAAAGCGGATAATCCCCGCCACATGTGCCATGCCGATGATGGCATAGTGGGTCGAAACCGCGCTTGCGTGGCGGAAAGTAAGTGGATAGTTGCGAGGTGTGACGGTTACTTCGTCCCCGTAAGAAAATTCATAATCTAAGGTTCTGCCGAAGTAGAAATCGGCGGTTTTGTAGGTTGCGGCTGTACACATGGTCATTTCTCCTTTTTCTGTTTCAAAGTGTGTGGGTCAGATGGTGTTTATCAATGTTCTATTTATTTGTTGTATGCTTTATACTCAACTGCATCATTGTAAAAGTGGAAATGAATCTTGTTGTTTTTAGTATATTTAGTATATCAAATTTTTGAGAAAAATATAGAGGAAAAGCGGATATGGAAATAGAAAGAGATTGGTCAGATCATTTTAGGACTTAAAGTGAAAGGTAAAATCAATCTGCTTCACAAATGTATTGTCTGGGTATATAATAAGGGGCATAAACAAATAGAAATGATAGGCAAATAAATTTTTTTACAGGAGGACTCACCCATGGCTGATCCAGATAGAATCCAGATAAACGAAGCCCGCATCCGCGCTGAATTTGACGAGCTGGCGCGGATCGACTCGGAAAGTTTCGGGGAACGCCAGATGGCGGATCGCCTGAAGGAAAAGCTCGCAGAGCTGGGAATCCAGGCAAAGGAAGATGACAAAGCCGAGAAAATAGGAGGCAATGCGGGAAATCTGTTTGGAACGTTAAAGGGCGGACTGTCTGGCACGCCGATCCTGCTGTCCGGGCATATGGACACGGTCGCGCCGGGAATCGGAAAGAAGCCGGTTTTTCATGAGGACGGAACCATCACTTCGGATGGAACCACCGTGCTTGGCGCGGACGATCTGACCGGGGTAATCGCCATCTTAGAAGGCATTCGTGCCGTGCAGGAGGCAGGAATCCCGCACCGGGATATCGAGATCCTCTTTGCGGCGGCGGAAGAGCCGTTTACAAGAGGAAGCTCGGAGTTCGATTTCAGCCAGATGAAAGCGAAGGAATCTTACGTTTTGATGTAACTGGACCAGTCGGGACAGCGATCCTGCAGGCACCGACGATCCTTTTCCTTTGAGGCGGCAGTCAAAGGGCGTGCAGCACACGCCGGATTCGAGCCGGAGAAAGGCATCCACGCGATTCAGACGGCGGCCCGCGCGATTGCCGCATTAAAGCTGGGGCACGTGGATGAGGAAACAACCCTGAATGTGGGCTTGATTTCGGGCGGTTCGGTTGTGAATGCCGTGCCGGAACTCTGCACCTGCCGGGGCGAGATCCGCAGCTACAGCCATGAAAAAGGCAATGGAGACTCTGGAAGATGTCCGTGCGGTGTTTGAAACCGCTGTCAAAGAGGCGGGGGCAGAGCTTTCCTTCACACACCGCCTCCATGTCAAAGCCTTCCATCTGGAACCGGTCGCGCCGGTGGCAGTTCATTTTGCCGGGGCCTGCCGCACCCTGGGAATCGAGCCGAAATTCGGCAGCACCTTCGGCGGCAGCGACGGAAACACGATGATGCAGCACGGAATCCCATGCGCGGTGCTTTCCTGCGGTATGTACGATGTTCATTCCGTGCGGGAGTACGCGAAAGTAGGGGACATTGTGAATGGGGCGAGATTGATCGCGGAACTGATTACGCAGGGGCAAGAAGCGAGTATAGAGTAAAACTGAAAAAATGTTGACATAGCCGTTCGACGATATTAATATAATTATATATTAAATATAGCCGAACGGCTTTATTATTTCACCAAAACAATTATATAGTCGTTCGAACAAAAAATAGGGTGATTTGGAATGAAAATAACATCGACAATGGAGTTTGGAAGGACAATTCGCAATAAAAGAAAAAAACTAGGTTATACACAGGCGCAGCTATCTGAGTACACGGGATTCAGCACCAGCTTTATATCCGATCTTGAAAATGGAAAGGAGACAGCGGAACTTGGAAAGGCATTGTTTTTACTTCAATTGTTAGGTTTAGATCTGGCAATCAACAATCGAGGAGAAGGTGTATGAGAAAATTACAGATCTATATTGAGATAGAAGGAAAGCAGACGTATGTTGGTTTAATTACGGGTGATTCTCCGCAGGATGCCCGGTTTGCATACTCGATTCATATATTGCGGCAGGTTATCCGCCTATTTCCATCAGTCTGCCTATTTCCAGAAATCCATTTAGTGCGGAGGCAACAAAAAACTTTTTTGAGGGACTGCTTCCAGAGGGATTTGCCAGAAAAACGGTTGCAAATTGGATTCACGCAGCAGAAGATGATTATTTGACGATTTTGTCAGTATTGGGAGCAGAGTGTCTTGGTGCACTTCGCATTTCGAATGGTGCGGATGATACAGGGGATTATAAACTGCTTTCTATTGACGATGTGAAAGCGTTGCCAAAGAGGGTGTCAGCAAATCGACAGAACTTATAACGGAAGCACATCTTTTCTCTCACAGGTGCATCTGGAAAGGTGGGATTATATTATGACGCGGAACGGGATATGTGGTATCAGCCGAACGGAGATGCACCGAGTACGCATATTGTCAAGCAAAGCCATGTACGCCTTTCTGATATTGTGACGAATGAGCAGTTATCACTGACCACAGCTTCAAAATTGGGGATATCAATTCCTGAAAGTTTTATTATCAATACAGGGGCTGCGAGAGATGAAGAAATATTATTTGCCACGAAACGATATGATCGTATGATTCCGGAAAGTCCAACTTACACCGTGGTCTTATACGGCCATTTCGGCTTCATCAGGAAGATTTTGCCCAGGCACTTGGAATATCGTCTTATGAAAAGTATGAGAAGGGGGAAAAACAGTATCTTCCTCAAATCTTTCATCTTTTAAGAAATTATGTGGCAGACCCGATTGCCGATCAATTAAAGCTGTGGGATCTTTTGATTTATGATTATCTGGTGGGGAATACGGACAATCATATCAAAAATATTTCGTTGTTGTATTCTGAAAATTTAAAAACCATCCGATTTGCTCCGGCTTACGATATCGTCAGTACGGTCATTTATCCGGGAAGCAGCCGGGAGATGGCAATCGGGATCGGTGGAGGGAGAAATATCGATCACATGAAAAGAGAACATTTCGACAGAGCTGCTGCGGATGCTGGATTGAGTAAAAAAAATGGCGTTGAAACATTTTGATGCGCTGGCTGATGGGTTTGAAAAAGCGCTGAATGAAATGTCCATCCAGCTTATGGAAGAAGGATATCCAAAGGCAAGGGATATTCGAGAGCAGATATTAAAAGAGGGCGGATATTCTCATTTATAAAAGTACCTTTCCATTTTGGTAGAGTTATTTTTGTAACTATTTTGTAAGAAAATGTCTATATATTTTGGAACATAAATCTGATATTATTAGAATAAATAAGAGACATGTCTGGTTTTGCAAAAATAAAGAGAGGTTGCTGTTTTGTGAGATTTCAGCCCTGTCAGGATAGTGAATCTAGAGGTGATCGATATGAAGAAAAAATTCTGGCTGATATTATACCATTTAGGCGGTTCGGTGGTACTTTTTATTGTTACTGTACACGTCTCTTCAAGGCTTGACAACGGTGACCTTATGTTTAGCGATACCGGTATTGGCAGCAAGTATTATAGAGGCAAAATTTGAACGGAAATTTTTACGAGAGAATCCGGAAATCAAAAAGGATAAAACCTATCGGATCGCAAAAACACTCGGATATCTTTTTGTGGTCTTATTTTGGTGATAGGAGTATGGCCTCGTCATTAGAACATTTTTGCTTAATAAAAGACTCTGTTACACTTGGATTGAATCGAGAGGTGATCAATATGAAGAAAAAAATTCTGGCTGACATTATACAATATAGGCGTCTCTATTTTATTCTTACTGTCATTGTACAGTTATGCAAAAGGCATGGCAGGCTTTTTCTTTATTTTTAGCGTTGGCAGTTTTTGGAGAAATTGCGGCAAGGGCTTTTATTGAATGCAAATACTTGCAGGAGAGTCCAGAGATAAAAGAGGATACAGCTTATCGAATCACGAAAGTATTGCGATTGCTTTGTGAAATTATCTTGATCATAGGAGTATGGCGGATTCGTTTTAAATAGCCACATTCTAAAAATAACACTTATGATATATTCCATATTCAATGAAAGAGGAGGCATCCGTCCATCGACCTCGGTTGCTTCCTCTTTCTCTATCTATTTCAATCAAAATCTATTTCATCATATCGCGTAAAACCGTCAATATCTCCATCGCTGCCGCTTCCTTGCTCATCTGCTCCAGGTGGCGGGTTTGCTGCTTATCGATCAGCGTGATGACGTTCGTATCGGTGCCAAATCCGGCGCCGGCTACCTTTAAGTTGTTGGCAGCGATCAGATCCAGATTTTTGCGTTCCAGCTTGCCGCGTGCGCGTTCCTCGAGCTGGGAAGTCTCCATCGCGAAGCCGCAGAGCAGCTGTCCCGGACGTTTGTGTGCGCCGAGGTAGCTTAAAGTATCCTCAGTGCGCTCCAGCGCCAGGCTCAGATCGCCGTCGGATTTCTTGACCTTTTCATCAGAAACGACTGCCGGACGGTAGTCAGCGACGGCTGCCGCCTTGATGATAATGTCCTGTTCCTCACTCCGGGAGGTGACTGCCTCAAAGAGGTCGTGTGCGCTTTTGATGCGGATAGTATCGACAAACGGAGGCGGGGTCAGCGAAGTTTCGCCGGTGACGAGTGTCACGTCGGCACCGCGCAGCATCGCCATCCGTGCCAGCGCATAGCCCATTTTTCCGGAGGAGTGGTTGGTGAGGTAGCGCACCGGATCGACCGCTTCCTGGGTCGGACCGGCGGTCACAAGGATCTTCTTTCCAGCGAGATCCTTCGGGTAGGCGATCGCGCGGAGAATATATTCCAGGATCAGCCCCTCATCCGGGAATTTGCCCTTTCCGGAATCGCCGCAGGCGAGCAGACCGCTTGCCGGTTCGATGATGGTAAAGCCGTAATGTTCTAACAGGCGGAGATTATCTTGGGTAATAGGATTCTCATACATCCGTGTGTTCATTGCCGGTGCAATGATGCGCGGGCACTGGCAGGCTAAGAGCGTGGTCGTCAGCATATCGTCCGCCAGGCCGTGGGCCAGCTTGGCGCACACATTGGCGGTCGCCGGGGCGATGATCGCGAGATCAGCTTTTTTCGCCAGCTCGATGTGTTCCACTTCAAATTTAAAATTACGGTCAAAGGTGTCGGTCAGGCACTTATTGACCGTCAGGGTCTCAAAGGTCAGCGGTGTGATAAATTCCAGCGCATTTTTGGTCATAATCACGTGTACATCCGCGTGCTGTTTCTTCAAAAGGCTGGCAAGGTTCGCCGCCTTGTATGCGGCGATTCCGCCGGTTACTCCCAAAATAATCGTTTTTCCAGTCAACATAATATATATCCTTTCGGTTTGTACTCTGGTTTTCTGGGTCATTTTCGAACAGCATAGCATCTGGAGGAAAAATTGTAAACCCTTTTTGGCTTCCGTTCTCTGCCAGATTCTTTGGTAAGCGCACATAACAGGAGAGGAAAGAAATATCTATTTTGTGAAAAGACAATAAAAAACAGCACATATTCTGGTAGAATTGTTGGTTGTATGTTGAAAAGTGATGTGATAGTGTGGAAGTGTCTGCTGACTGGCCTGGTTTTCACTGGATGTGAACAGGGGCAGGCGGCAGCAGTTGTATTGTATCCCATAGAAAACAGGCACCGAACGTGCTGGCAGCAAATCCGCGGAAAGGGTAGAAGAAAGAAACTTCTGCCGGAATGTGCGTATCTGCATACGGATCTGTATCTGAGATGGAGAATCATACCGGAAGAGACGGGGAATTAAAATGCCCTGGCTCGCAGCTTTTCTGGATGGTATCGCCGGAAAGAACGGAATTTGTAAGGATTTTATGCACATGATATTGGCGCAGGTAAGCGGCAGTCTGGTGAACAGAAGGTGCAGCAGGTTTTTCGAACGGGAATAATAACAAGGAGGAAAATTTCATGAACACAACAAACAACACATCTAAACTTGTCATCTTAGGTCTTATGACCGGCATTCTTCTGCTGATGGCGTACACTCCCTCGGATATCTGAATATTGGGCCGCTGGCGATTACATTTAATGTGATTCCGGTTGCGATCGCGGCGATCACACTGGGACCGGCAGGCGGCGCAGCGATCGGTGCAGTCTTCGGCATGACCAGCTTTTTTACAGTGCATCGGCATCGGCGGCAGCAGTGCGATGGGCGCAATGCTTTTTCAGCATTAACCCGTTTCTGGCATTTGTGCAGAGATTCGTTCCACGTATGCTGGATGGCCTTCTGTTAGGATACATTTTCCAGTTTGTACGCCGCAGAACCGATGCGTACATGGCAAGTCTGGTAACCGGATTCTGTTCCGCGTTTTTAAATACAGTTTTCTTTATGACGGCTTTAGTCGTTCTGTTTGGCAATACCGAATATATGCAGGGGCTGATCGGTGGAAAAAAAATATCATCCTGTTCGTATGCGGTTTCGTAGGAATCAATGCAGTATGCGAGATGGTATCGTCCACAATCATCACTGGTGCAGTCGGCGCAGCGCTTTACCGGGCAAAAATTTGTACCGACTCTGGAGAAAAGCAGGGGTAAGACAGTATGATTTTGGCATTGGATATCGGAAATACGAATGTGGTTCTCGGTTGTATTGCGGATGGGAAAATCCTCTTTACCGAACGGATGGCGACAGACAGTGGGAAAACAGAGTTGACTATGCGATTTCCCTGAAAATGGTGCTGGAGCTGCGGGAAATCAAGGTAAGTGAAATTACCGGCGCGATCATCGGTTCGGTAGTACCGCCGGTTACATCCCTGATGCGGGGAGGCGATCCGCAAGGTGACGGGGCAGGAAGCCCTGGTCGTCAATGTGGATATGAATATCGGTCTGGAAGTGCTGATGGACAATCCGTCCTCCGTCGGTACCGATCTGATCGTCGGCGCCGTCGCGGAATTAACCGGTATCCGGTGCCGCTCATTTTGATCGATATGGGAACGGCAACCACCATCTGCGTGGTGAATGAGAACAAGCAGTACATCGGCGGCATGATTCTGCCGGGAATTGGTGTATCAATGAATTCTCTGACCAGCCGGACTGCTCAGCTTCCGCGCATCAGCCTTGATCCGCCAAAGCGCCTGATCGGCAAGAATACGGTTGAATGTATGCAGAGCGGCGCGCTCTATGGCAATGCGTCCTGCATCGACGGTATGGTAGACCGGATCCAGGAAGAGCTTGGACAGGAGGCAACTATCGTAGCGACGGGCGGACTGGCGAAGCGGATCATTCCGCTGTGCCGTCACCGCATCGAGCTGGATGATGAGCTGCTGCTGCGGGGACTTTGGATTATTTACGAGAAGAATAAATAAGGTCTGTGATTCTGATATGAAAAAAGCGGTTGGAGAGAGTCTAACCGCTTTTTACTGTATAGGATAATCGAATCGCAAAGAAAATCCCCGGTGTATACAGCACCAGGGATTTTTGCATTTAAGTATTTAAATTAATAGGTAATCTCCCGACCTTCTTTTCTCCACTCCCGGAACTGGGCTGCCGCTGAGAGCAGCAGGTCGCAGGAGGAGTTGAGGGCGGTCTCGACGGAATCCTGCACCACGCCGATGATAAATCCGACACCGATGACCTGCATGGCCACATCGCTGGAGATGCCAAACAAGGAGCAGGCAAGCGGAATTAAGAGCAGGGAACCACCGGCAACACCGGATGCGCCGCAGGCGGAAAGTGCCGACAGGACGCTTAAAATGATGGCGGTCGGAATATCCACCGGAATTCCCAGCGTATTGGCTGCCGCCAGCGTCATGACGGTGATGGTAACAGCCGCACCGTTCATATTGATGGTCGCACCGAGCGGGATGGTAACGGAGTAGGTATTTTTGTCCAGTCCCATGTCCTCGCAAACTTCCATGTTGATCGGGATATTTGCCGCTGAGCTCCGGGTAAAGAAGGCGGTAACCGCGCTTCGTTTCAGACATTTGAAAATCAGCGGGAACGGGTTTTGGCGGATGCACCAGTATACGAGAATCGGGTTAGTTACGAAGTAGATAAACAGCATCGAGCCAACCAGCACGGCGAGAAGCCGTCCATATTCGGTAAATACCTGTAAACCGTTGGTGGATACAGTGTCAAACACAAGTCCGAGAATACCGAACGGGGCAATGTTGATGATCCAGGTAACAACCTTGGACAGTGCCACCGCAAAATTGTCCATAATTTCTTTCGTGCGTTCGCTGGCGCCGCGCATCGCCACGCCGAAGAGAACCGCCCACGCCAGGATACCGATGTAGTTTGCCTCTGCGATGGAGGTGATCGGGTTCTTTACGACATTTAATAAAAGTGTCTGCAGGACTTCTGCGATTCCCTGCGGGGCAGAGGTTTCTTCTGCAGCCTGTGCAAGTGTCAGTGTGATCGGGAACAGTTTACTTGCGACGACCGCGATCACAGCGCCGAGCAGTGTGTTGAACAGGTAAAGGCAGACAACGGTGCGGATGATGCCGCCGTGGCTCTGCTTTGCCTGGCAGAGGGAACTGATAACAAGGAAAAATACGAGCAGGGGCGCGATGCCCTTTAATGCGTTGACAAATAGATTTCCAAGGATTGAGATTCCGACTGCCTGCGGAATCACCATTCCCAGAACAGCGCCGAGAATCATGCCGCCCAGAATTCGTTTAGGCAGGCTGATGGCTGTCCAGCGTTCATAGAGTGCTTTCATAAAATACATACTTCCTTTGTGATGATGAAATGGGGTTGACGAGTGTCGGGGAGCTGATTCAAATGTGCAAATGCAATATCTCCCGAATGATTCAACTGTCTGTGCAGCATCCGGCACAAAATCATGTAGATTCTATTATACAGGAGATAGAAAGAAAGGGAAAGTGCTTTTTTATAGCAGAGTGATAGAGAAATAGAGAAAAAATTTTTGCCCGTGTTCCGTGTGGCCAGTGGCAGAACTTGCAGTGGCGATAAGCGAAAAGAAAACTTGTATTTCTATCTGCTCTATGTTATACTCATACCCGTTGCAAAGCCCGCAAAAACAAGGTCTTACAGGGCTGCCGCCGATTTCCGGCGTAAAATGAATCGAGTGTTCGTGACCTTCCACTCGTAAAACAAAACTAAAGGAGAATTGAATATGAAAGAAAACAACCTGAAAAACACGTATTTTCTGGCGTATGGCGCGGCGATCGCGGCCATCTACGTAGCGCTGACGATGGCATTCCAGCCGATCAGCTTCGGACCAGTGCAGTTCCGTATTTCGGAAGCACTCTGCATCCTGCCGTTCTTTACCCCGGCAGCGATTCCGGGACTCTTTGTCGGATGCTTTTTATCCAATCTGTTCTGCGGGGCAGCCGGACTGGATATCGTATTCGGAAGCCTGGCAACTCTGATCGGGGCAGTCGGCTCCTATGCGCTCCGCAAGAGTAAGGTTTTAGTATGTGTACCGCCGATCCTGGCCAACACGATCATTGTACCGTGGGTGCTCCGGTTTGCATACGGCTCTGAGGATCTGATTCCGTTCATGATGCTGACCGTCGGGATCGGCGAGGTGCTGGCAATCGGTGTGCTGGGAAGCATTCTTCTGGCGGCGTTAAACCGTTATAAAACCATGCTGTTCGGCAAGTGTCTGGCAACGGGACGCTAAGAAAAGACATAACTTAAATGATATAAAAGATGCATGTTACAGACGGATCGCAGTGCGATGGCTGGCGTGTATCTTTTATTTTTTTTGCCTTATATTGACAATTTCATGTAAAAGAAGTTAAATTAAAAGGACGTGAAAACACAATGCCTCGCGGTTCCATATCGTTTTTCTATGGCGTCTGCGAAAACAAAAACCGCCTGCGGCGGGGAAGGAATGCACAAATATGAGTGAGAATGTATATCAGATTGATTTTAATAAACCAGAATCCGTCCATTTCATCGGAATCGGCGGTATCAGCATGAGCGGACTGGCAGAGATTTTGATGGACGAGGGATTCACTGTGTCCGGCTCGGACGCACACCGTTCGGAGCTGACCGATAACCTGGAGGCGCGCGGCGCGAAGGTATATATCGGACAGAAAGCGGAGAATATCCAGGATGGCATCGATGTGGTAGTCTACACGGCGGCGATTCACCCGGATAACCCGGAATTTCAGGAAGTAAAACGGCGCGGCATCCCGATGCTGACCCGTGCGGAACTCTTGGGCGAGATGATGCGGAACTATAAAAATGCGATCGCGATTGCCGGAACACACGGCAAAACGACGACCACTTCGATGGTGACGGAAATTTTCTTGCAGGCGAAAAATGACCCGACGATCTCGGTCGGCGGCATCCTTACGGCGATCGGCGGCAACATCCGCGTCGGCGGACCTGAATTTTCGTGACGGAGGCCTGTGAGTATACCAACAGCTTCCTATCCTTCTACCCGACGATGGCGGTCATCCTTAATATAGAAGAAGACCATCTCGATTTCTTCAAGGATCTGGCGGATATCCGTCATTCCTTCAAGCTGTTTGCCGAGCGCGTACCGGCTCAGGGCGCGATTGTCATCAACGGCGATATCGAGAACTATCAGGAGATCATAGAAGCGGCAAAAGGCAAGGTTATTACTTTTGGTCACAGCCGCGGCAACGATTACAGTGCCGGTGATATCCAGTATGACGATTACGCGCATCCGTCCTTCGATCTTTATATCGGCGGTGAGAAGAAAGAGCGCCTGACGCTCGGTGTGGCAGGTGAGCACAATGTATACAATGCGCTGGCAGCCATCGCTGTTTCCCCTGGAAAATGGCATCTCCATGGACGCCATCCGCGTGGGACTGGCACATTTTACCGGAACCAACCGCCGGTTCGAAAAGAAGGGTGAGGTAAATGGATTTACCATCATCGACGACTATGCGCATCATCCGCATGAGATCGAGGCTACCTTTAAAGACGGCGCAGAACTATCCACACAAGACACTCTGGTGCATCTTCCAGCCACACACCTACACGCGGACGAAGGCATTTCTGCCGCAGTTTGCCGAGGCACTCTCACTGGCAGATAAAGTCATTCTGGCGGATATCTACGCGGCGCGCGAGACGGACACGCTCGGCATCAGCTCAGAGGATATCGTGAAACTTCTAAAAGAAAAAAGGAAAAGAAGCATGGTATCTGCCGACGTTCGATGAAATAGAAAAATTTGTCATGGAACATTGTACACAGGGCGACCTGTTGATAACCATGGGCGCCGGAGACGTTGTAAATGTAGGGGAAAACCTCCTTGCAAAATAGATGCACCCGAGTGTACATATAGTTATCCACATTATCCACATAGTTTTCAACATATTATGTAAAGGAACTATGTGGATTTTTTGTGCCTAAATGCGGAAATGGGGAAATGCCGAAAATGTTGATAAAATAAGGATTTTGTCGGAGGAAAGGTTATTTTTGAGGATTTTTGAAGGCTTTTTCCACATTATCCACATTATCCACAATCAAAATAGTGGAAAAATTGGTCTAAAAGTGTCGGCCGCGAACCATAATTAGGAGTATTTTTTTAAAAAAAGGTATGTTATGATAGGAACAGACGCAGTGAGCCTGTGATAAATGGATGAAAACTGTCTTGTCCGGAGCAAAATTGTGGAAAAGTCCGGAAACAAAATCAAAACGGTGGAAAAGTAAGAAAACAGGAAGATTTAGATGGAACAGATAGAGAATATTTCAAAATAAAAGTAAAATACAGCAGTTTGAATGCTTCACACAGCCGCAGGCTGCTGATAGATAAATGGTAACAGGAAATATGAGGACACAGAATGGCTAAGAGGGAAGTTAGAAGATGGGAATAGGACTCAAAAACCGGCTGGCGGTGGGCGCGACGCCGGTTCCGGACGTATTTATTGATACATATATGGCGGGAGCCAGTGGAGAATATGTGAAGGTATATCTGTACCTGCTCCGCCACCAGCAGGAGGAAGTCTCGATCGGACAGATCGCGGACGCGCTCAACCACACGGAAGCGGACGTGCAGCGCGCGCTGGCATACTGGCAGAGAGCCGGGGTGCTGGGAACGGAAGTCGGTGAAGAGGCACAGCGATCGTTTCAGGAGATGCCGGGACCGCAAATTTCAGCGATTTCCGCTTCAACGGAATCCCTGGCAGGTGCTGGTTCCTTTGCGCCATCTGCAAAAACTGCCGCGCGGGAAGCCGCAGCCTGCGATATATCACGCCTGACCTCGGATGAGTCGTTTAAGCAGCTCATTTATATTGCCCAGCAGTATTTAAACAAGCTGCTCACACCGACGGACTGCCAGATTCTTGGAAATCTCTATTCGAATCTGGGATTTTCCGGAGAATTGCTGGAATACCTGATTGAGTACTGCGTGCAGAACCACCACACCAGCCTGCGCTATATGGAAAAGGTGGCGCTCGGCTGGCATAAGCGCGGCATCAAGGATGTGGAACAGGCGAAAGCAAGCGGCAGGGGCTACACGAAGGGTTCATTCGCAGTTATGCGGGCGATGGGGCTTTCGGACCGGAGCCCGGCGGAGGTCGAGAGTGAATTTATCGAAAAATGGTTCTGGGAGTACGGTTTCACGCGCGAGCTGATCGTCGAGGCGTGCAGCCGCACGATCCGGCAGATACATAAACCGTCGTTTGACTATGCAGACAAGATCCTGCGGGATTGGAAAAATGCCGGGGTCAAGAGCTTCCGGGATGTGTCAGAGCTAGATAAAAAACGGAAGGAAGAAGGCGGGGCGAAGCGCCGGCAGGCGTCTGCAGGCAGCAGCCGTTCTTCCAACCGGTTCCACAATCTAGAGGAACACGGATATGATTACGACGAGATGGTATGGAGCATGATAAACGGAGCGCAGAAGACAGGAGGGGACGATGGCACTCAGTAATTCGCAGTATGAATCGATCATGCGTGTTTATAACCGGACACAGCTTCAGAAGAAACATGAGCTGGACGCGCGGGTTGATGAGGTTTATGAGAAAATACCGGCGGTCCGGGAGATGAACGACGCGATCGCCGCCGCGGCGGTCAAGAGCGCGAAAGAGCTTCTGGCGGGCGATGCGGACGCGGTGAAACGTTTGCGAGGGACAATCGCAGACCTGAAAGAGCAGCGCCAGGTGCTGATGAGCGCCTACGGCTATCCGGCGGACTATCTGGAGATGCAGTATAATTGTCCGGACTGTAAGGATACCGGGTACAAAGACGGCATAAAATGCCACTGTTTCCGTCAGCGGGAGATCGATCTGTTATACGCCCAGTCGAATATCCGGGAAGTGCTGGAGCGGGAGAATTTTTCTCATTTTTCTTATGATTATTTTGATGACACGAAGATCGATCCGCGTAGCGGCAAGACTGCCCGCGCGTATATGGAGCAGGTGACGGCGTTCTGCCACCGCTATGTGGACGGATTTAAAGAAGAAAAGGGAAATATCTTATTTACCGGAAAACGGGGCTTGGAAAGACGTTTTTAAGCAACTGCATCGCGAAAGAGCTGATTGAGCGCTGTTTCAGCGTCGTGTATCTCCCAGCGGTGGAGATGTATGAGATATTTTCAAGGGACCGCTTCGCAAATGATGCGACCGATGAGGATCGCGACCGCTCCCAGTATTTATTAGAGTGCGATCTTCTGATCATCGACGATCTGGGGACGGAGCTGGTGAATACGTTTACGACTTCCCAGCTCTTCTATGTGGTCAACGAGCGCTTAAACCGGAAGAAAGGCACGATCATTTCCACCAATCTGCCGGTCAATGAGATGCGCGACGAGTTTACCGACCGCGTCATGTCACGGATCATAAGCCAGTATCAGATCATTCCGCTCTACGGCGAGGATATCCGGATACGAAAAAAGCTGGAAAACCGGTAATGGGTTGACTTATAAGGGACATAATGATATAAAAGAGACGTTAGAATGCGCTAACACATGCAAAAAAGCGAATTAACAGAGAGTAAACAGGCTGGAGGAAAATGGAAAATGCTGTACGAAGAGAAAATCATTGAGACGATACCGGTAGGTCCGCTGGGACTGATTCCATTAAAGGGATGTGAGGAACTGGTAGGCAAGGTAGACAAATATCTGGTGGACTGGAGAAATGAGCGCGAGAGCGAGCACAAGACGTCGATCGCATTTTCAGGTTATCAGAGAGACTCCTACATCATCGGGGCAAACACACCGAGATTTGGTTCCGGCGAGGCAAAGGGCGAGATCAAGGCGTCGGTGCGCGGCGATGATCTGTATCTGATCGTGGATGTCTGCAACTACAGCCAGACATATTCTCTGTGCGGCATGGTAAACCATATGTCCCCGGATGATCATTATCAGGATCTGAAACGTGTCATTGCGGCAGCAGGCGGAAAGGCACGCCGTATCAACGTAATCATGCCGTTCCTCTATGAGAGCCGCCAGCATAAGCGCTCCGGCCGTGAGTCCTTAGACTGCGCGCTGGCACTGGAAGAGCTGGTAGATATGGGCGTTGAGAATATCATTACCTTTGACGCACACGATCCGCGTGTCCAGAACGCGATTCCGCTCAAGGGTTTTGAGACCGTTCAGCCGATTTACCAGTTTATCAAATATCTGCTGAAAAATGAGAAAGAGCTGGAGATCGACAGCGATCACATGATGGTCATCAGCCCGGATGAGGGGCGGTATGTCCCGCGCTGTCTTCTTCTCCAATGTGCTGGGACTCGACATGGGTATGTTTTACAAACGCCGCGATTACACCAGGATCGTCAACGGACGCAACCCGATCGTTGCCCATGAGTTCTTGGGATCCAGCGTAGAGGGCAAGGATGTCCTGATCATCGATGATATGATCTCCTCTGGCGAGAGCATGTTAGATGTCGCGAAGGAATTAAAGAGCCGCAAGGCGAGAAAGGTATTCGTATGCGCGACCTTCGGTCTGTTTACCAACGGACTGCAGAAGTTTGACGAGTACTATGAGAACGGTCTGATCGACCGCGTCCTGACCACCAACCTGGTATACCAGACACCGGAGCTTCTCTCCAGACCGTACTATATCAGCGTCGATATGAGCAAATACATCGCGCTTATCATCGATAACCTGAACCACGATGCCTCCTTAAGCGAGCTGTTAAATCCGACTGGACGTATCAATAAGCTGCTGGCGAAGTATCGGGCGGGGATACGGGACTAAAATAGACCGTTAAAATAGAAACAAAAAGAACGTCATTTCCGGACCAATACATGTCAGAAAATGGCGTTCTTTTTAATGTCATAGGAAACAGGCAATGTCACGGTTATGTATGAAAAGAGTCCTACAACCGCACTTCATGCACCGCAGCTCCTTCTTCCTTCAGCACCCGCATCTCCCTCTCATGACAAGTAAATACAAGAATCTGCCCGGAATAGGCGGTTGGCAGCCATTTGAGGACGGTTCTCAGGCGCTCGTCGTCGTAGAGGACGAAGCTGTCGTCAAAGATGAGCGGCAGCCGGTCTGCATCGCCCTGGATAAAGTGGGCGGCGGCGAGGCGCAGCGCCAGATAGATCTGGTCGGCGGTGCCGCTGCTGACCTGTTCAAGCGGGATCAGCTTCCGGCGGGTGTTTAAAACGCATTCAGGTTCTCATCGATGCTGATGCTGGAATAAATTCCGCCGGTAATTCCAGCGATCAGGTCGGACGCAGTCTTATTTAAGTACAGGCCGAAAGAATCCCGGATGGTCGTGGAAAGCTCTTTTTAAGGTATCAAGCGCCAGATCCACGGAGGCGATCTCCTGATGGATGCGCTCATTTTCATTTAAAATGTGTTTGAGCGCCGCTGCCCGGTCTTTGCAGGCGGATAGGTGCTCCAGCTTTTCTCTAACTCCCACTGGACGCGCTGTTGTTCCTCGATGACAAGGCTGCAGTCATTCTGCTTTGCCATCAGTGCCGAGATCTGTTCGGAACGTTTTACCAGTGAATCCTCCGAGTTTGCAACGGCGTGGCAGAGTGTGATGAAGCGGTCCAGCCGCTGGGACAAAAGCTTCATGGATTCATCTGAAATCTTGGATTCGCCCAGGTGGCGGCGCAAAATCTCCGATAAAACAGAGGCACTTTTCTCCGCCTCCTGCCTGCGGCGGCTCCGGTGCCGTGTGACGCAGATTCCCAGCATGAGAAGCACAAGAGCGGCGCCTCCAAAGATGAGGGCGGTGGGACCAGCTCCCAGCCACGGGGACGGAAGCGGGAAGAACGCCAGATATCCGCAGTATGCCGCGCAGATAGCGCAAATTGCCGCTGTGACAAAGAAAAACACCTGGAAAAACCGGGCTCCCTTGCTGGAAGAAGACGCCTGTGCATGCTGATAGTCCTGGTAGAGTGTTTCAGCCTGACTGCGGTACGCCTCGATGGACGCCTCGTCCGTAAAGGAAAACTCATCCAGTACCTGACGGCTCTTCTGCAGCCGGTCGGATAAATCTTCTTTTTCTATTTTCTGATGTTCCAGTTCATTTCGGACCGAGTCACGCAGTTTTGAGTATTCCTGTAACTGATTCTCATATTTTGGCGAAGAAAGCTCGCGTTCCAGCGCGCGGATCTCGCTAAGAAGGGAGGTATAGTTGACCGAAGCCTCCGGGCTTAACTGGGATTCAAATTGTTTGCGCTGATTTTTCAGATAGGCGGTCGCCTTAGTGATATTGAGCGCCATATTGCCAGAGGTATTCATGTTAGCAATATAGTTTTTCAGTTCTGAAACCATGCCTTCATCGGTCGCACTCTTTAACTGGCTGATGCTGATGGTGTTGTTGTACATGGTTTCACTCATGCCGCCCAAAATTTCCTGCAAAACGGCGCGGCCGTCCGGTTCCTCGCGTCCGGTCGTCTCGTTGATGACGGTAAATTCCTTCTTATTTTTTCTGGAACGAGCGCTCGATCCGGTAAATGGTGCCGTCGTCGGATTCAAGCCGGAGCTGCCCCTCGTAGGTGCCGCTGTTTTCCCACGGCTCATATTTGCTGTAGATGTCGTTTCTGGCGGCGCGCCCCCTCTGACGCTCGATGCCGAAGAGCATGCCGCGGATAAAGGTGTGGATTGTGGATTTGCCAGCTTCATTTTTACCGTAAATGACGTTTAACCCGTCCTCAAAGGAGACGGCTGTGTCATGAAATTTTCCAAACCCACTGATATAAAGATCAAGAAAACGCATGGAAGCTAACTCCTTTCATCGGTGGTGAGAAGCAGGGCGTGGATGCCGTAAAACAGCGCCTTTTTCTCCACCGGACTCATGTCCGGTTTTTTCAGTGCCTGGATGTAAAAAAGCCGATCATATCGCTTGGATGCTCGGCAAACAGGGCGGAAAAATCGTATTGCGGTTCCGTCTCATCGATGATATCCGCGATGCGGAAACGCAGCTTTAAGGCGTCCAGATCGAAGGAAATATCGGGATCGCGCATGCCCTGCACCTTGAAGCGGAAAATATTGTCATTGCCGCGCTGTTCGATCTCATGGGCGATTTTTAAGTAAAGCTCCGTGTTGGTCGTATCCGGCGTGACGCGGACGATGAGCGGGATGTAGCGGAGCTTCGCCATCGGAATAAAGTCCAGTGTCGTTACCTGACAGCTTTCCGGGTCGATCTCGCCGTAAAGGATGCCGTGCCTGCCGGTCTCGGTCTTATCAAGCGGTTCCGGGAACCGCAGTATGCCATCTTTTTTTTGTCCAGTAGGATCTCTGGCCTGTGGATGTGCCCCAGTGCGATATACGAAAATCCGGAGGAAGCCAGCGCCGCCCGGTCGATCGGGACGTGGTTCGCGTCGCCGCCGTGCCCCAGCAGAATATGGATTTTTCCATCCTCCGGCGCTTCAAGAGCATCGAGGCGCGGCTCCGGGATCTCCGCAGTATAGTAAGAAAAGCCGGTCACCTCGGTGTTGATATCCTCAAAATAGACGGATGAGACATCCTCACTTTCCAGAAACGTCACGTTGGAAGCCCAGGAAAAGCTTAAAACGGCGGAATTTTTGCGGATCCGGTCGTGATTGCCCGCGATGATGACAACCTGTGTCTGCGGGATCGTGGAAAACAGGTAATTGACCTCTTTCAGGTCGCGCAGCAGCGGCTGGCGGTGGAACAGATCCCCCGCGATGAACAGGCAGTCCACGCGCAGTTCTTTTGCCTTGGCGATGATGGCGGTAAACGTATCGCGGATATCGCGGCTGCGCTCCCCGGCTCCACGGCTTGTCGCTGTCCGGGGACATGCCCCAGTGGATATCGCCGGTATGGATAAATTTCATATTCTCTCCCCTTTCAGGAGTCTGTCGCTCCGTATGTACAGATTGAAATAATAATAGAAAAGGGACTGCTGCAAATAGCAGAAAGCAGATTCCAGTATTTGCGACAGTCCCATAGTTGCTTATTGTTTACAGTTCACAGTTGTTTACGGTTCTCGGGAACGGGATGACATCACGGATGTTGGAAACGCCGGTTAAGTACATCACGCAGCGCTCGAATCCAAGACCAAATCCGGAGTGTCTTGCGGAACCGTATTTACGCAGATCCAGATAGAAATCGTAGTCCTCCTTCTTGAGTCCAAGCTCGTCCATACGCGCCTCTAACTTCTCTAAGCTGTCCTCACGCTGGCTGCCGCCGATGATCTCGCCAATGCCCGGTACGAGACAGTCCATCGCTGCAACGGTCTTGCCGTCCTCGTTCATCTTCATGTAGAATGCCTTGATCTCCTTCGGATAATCGGTAACAAAGACCGGTTTCTGGAAGATCTTCTCGGTTAAGTAGCGCTCATGCTCGGTCTGTAAGTCACAGCCCCAGAATACCTTGTAGTCGAATTCGTCGTTGTGCTCTTCGAGGATGCGGACGGCCTCGGTGTAGGTTACATGACCAAACTCGGAATTTAATACGTGGTTTAAGCGGTCAAGGAGTCCCTTGTCGATGAACTGGTTGAAGAAATTCATCTCTTCCGGTGCGTGCTCTAAGACGTAGCGGATGACATATTTTAACATATCCTCGGCAACTTCCATGTTGTCGTTCAGATCCGCAAATGCCATCTCCGGCTCAATCATCCAGAACTCAGCTGCATGACGGGTCGTGTTGGAGTTCTCTGCGCGGAAGGTCGGTCCGAAGGTGTAGATATTGCGGAATGCCATCGCGTAGGTCTCGCCGTTTAACTGACCGCTGACAGTTAAGTTAGTTGGTTTTCCGAAGAAATCCTGAGAGTAGTCAACCGTGCCGTCGTCCTTTTTTCGGAACATTGTTCAGATCCATCGTGGTAACCTGGAACATCTCACCGGCGCCCTCGCAGTCACTTCCGGTGATGAGCGGAGTGTGAACATAAACGAAATCACGCTCCTGGAAATACTGATGGATCGCGTATGCGACCAGGGAACGTACGCGGAATACAGCCTGGAAGGTGTTAGTTCTCGGACGCAGGTGGGGTGATGGTACGCAGATATTCCAGGGTGTGGCGTTTTTTCTGCAGCGGGTAATCCGGAGCAGACGGACCCTCAACGGCTACCTCGGTCGCCTGAATCTCGAACGGCTGCTTTGCCTCCGGGGTCGCAACCAGGGTACCTTTTACGATAATGGATGCGCCTACGTTTAACTTGGAGATCTCCGCAAAGTTCGGCATTGTATCATGGTAAACAACCTGAAGCGTCTCAAAGTAGCTGCCATCGCTCACAACGATGAAGCCAAAGTTCTTGGAACCGCGCACGCTTCGTACCCAGCCGCCGATCTGAACTTCTTTGTCCAGATACGTCTCTCTGGAACGGTAAATTTCTCTTACAGTGGTTAAATTCATCTCAGTAAACTCCTTATTTTGCAAAATAAACTTTCTCATGCGGACTGCCCTGCAGTGTGCAGACCGTGTTTAACTTTCATTATACTGTATTTTTTCTTGTAGATTCAAGGGACGGAGGAAATTTGCTAGGGGAAGAAACCTGCCCGTATAAAAAGTGACAGCTTTAAGAATTAACAGAAACAAATGCAAAAACAGAAGGAAAGGGCAGAAAACAAGGTGGGTATTGTGTCAACTCTGTGAATACTTGTTTTACAGAGACAAATGCCCGGTGTTAGAATGGGGATAAAGAAAGAAAACCGCGGAATACTTTCAAAGAGTCTATCAAACGGAAAGGGTGTAGACAGAAGAATTATGACTGAACTTGACGCAAATAAAAAAGCGGAAGAGCTTCTGAAAGGTGCATACGATTTACATGTACATTCATCGCCCTCTGTTTTCCGAGAGAATTGGATGGATTCCAGTTGATCCGGGAGGCAGACGCGGCAGGAATGGCGGGAGTGATGCTGAAAAGTCATTATGAATCAACGGCTTTGCGGGCAGAACTGATCAACCGCTACAGCGGCTGTAAGGCGAAAGCGTATGGCGGGCTCTGCCTCAACTGCCCGGCAGGGGGCTTGAATGTATACGCGGTGAAAAATGCATTGCGGGCGGGGGCAAAAATTGTATGGATGCCGACCCGGGATGCGAAAAACAGCCTAGTATTCGGAAACATGGAGGAGATTTCTTCGACCGCAGGGGTATTACCATTCTGGAACAGGATGGAACATTAAAAGAATGCGTCTACGACATCATGGATGCTATCAAGGAAAAGGACGCATTTCTGGCAACAGGACATATCAGCCCGGAGGAATCCCTGATTTTATGCAGGGAAGGACGGAAACGGGGGGTCAATATGATTTTGACACATCCAGAGTTTCCAAGGACGAGAATAGGAAGAGACGATCAGGCGGAACTGGCGAAGCTGGGGTTGTGATTGAGAAGAACTGGTTCAATCTGGCACAGAAAAAGTGTGATGCCGGAAGAGATGGCAGAGACGATTCGGACCGTCGGAAGCGGACACGTATATCTGGCAACGGACCGCGGGCAGAAAGGGCACCGACACCCGTTTCGGAATTGAAACGGTTTATCGCCGTGATGCTGACCTGTAGGATTGCGGAAGCACAGATACGGGACATGGTCCAGAAGGTACCGGAAGAAATGGTATGCAGATAAATTTATATAAATGCACATTTTTTTTAGAAGGAGGATTTTACATTATGAGGAAAGACAGAGTATTGGCAGGGGCATTAGCAGCAGTGACAGCGTTCAGCATGACAGCGTGCGGCGGCGGACAGGCAGGTGGCACCACACAGGCAGCGGCGGCAGGAACACAGGCGGCAGCCGAGAACACCGCTAACCCGAATGCCGAGACAACACTCAGCATCGGTTATACGACCGCAGCAAACGCGGATGATCCGTATCACTTTACTGCAACCAAGTTCAAAGAGATCGTGGAAGAGAAATCCGAGGGTAGAATTGCAGTCAACCTGTATGCGAGCAGTCAGCTTGGTTCCGAGCCGGAGATGTGGGAAGGCATGCAGACCGGAACATGCGACATGGCAGTCATGACGAATGCATATGTTTCTTCTTATGTACCGGCAAACGGCGCACTGGATCTTCCGTTCATTTTTAGCGATCTGGCACAGGCACGTGAGATCGTAGACGGCGATTTCGGTCAGTCCCTGATCGACAATATGGACGGAACAGGCGTTACATGTCTTGCATTTTCTGAGGGCGGATTCCGTCAGTTGTGTACAAAGGACAAAGAAATCAAAGCACCGTCCGATTTGAATGGACTGAAGATCCGCTGCATGGAGACAAAGATTTACCTGTCTGCTTATAAGGCGCTGGGTGTAAATGCAACCCCGATGGCATGGGGCGAGCTTTTAACCGCTCTGCAGCAGGGTACCGTAGATGGCTGTGACGCACCGTTAAGTGTATTATATACCAACGGTTTCCCGGATATCTGCAAATATATTGATAATGTAAACCTGTTCTATTCTCCGCTTCCGGTATGTATTTCTACCAGTGTATATGAGTCCTTATCTGAGGAAGATCAGGCGATCTTAAAAGAAGCAGCACAGGAAGCAGCCAAAGAAACACGTGAAAACAACGATGCAACCGCTGAAAAGATGGAGTCGGATCTGACGTCTCAGGGCATGACGATCGTATCCTCTGAGGATGTAGATACAGAGGCATTCCAAAGTGCCGTACAGCCGTGCTATGACGAGATGGAATCCTACATCGGTTCTGAGTGGGTGGATCAGATTAAATCCCTGACCGGCACGGAGAGGTGATTGCAGAAAGAGGGTTTGACAGCATGAAAAAATTACAGCAGGTTTCAGACATAATTAATAAGTGCGTCAGTTACATAGGAATGGTAATTTTTATTATCCTGATTGTTGCCTGTGTGGCACAGGTGTTTTTCCGCTTCATTCTGAATAATTCATTGTCCTGGAGCGAAGAACTTGCCCGGTACTGCTTTATCTGGATGCATATGCTGGGTGCTTCCTTGTTGATTGAGGGAAGCGGACATGCTACAGTAACAGCAATCCTGGATCTGATGCATGGAACACTTCGAAAAATTGTCGATATTATCATTGAATTAGTTATCTTTTTTGATGGAACCGTAATGCTGTACGCAGGCTTAAAGCTTGCGTACAGCTCCAGAACCAACTTGAGCACCGCGCTTTCTGTCCCGATGTGGTGTATCAATTCCTCCGTGGCAGTCGGCGGAATCCTTTTGATGTTCCAGGCATTTGTAGCGATTGCGATGATCGTATCAGCGACAGAGAGAAAGGAGGATAAACCGGTATTATGACACTTGTATTAGTAGTATTATTCGGTCTGATGCTTTTGGGTATTCCGGTTGCATTTGCAATCCTTTCTGCCGGAATGGCATATCTGGCGACAACGGGAGGGAGCATGCTGGTAGTCGCACAGCGGCTGATTTACGGTCTTAACTCCTTCACGTTGCTTGCAGTCCCGCTGTTTATTCTGGTCGGAAACCCGATGGATTTCGGCGATATTTCCAAACGTCTGACCGATTGGGCAAAGAGTATCTTAGGCTGGCTTCCGGGTGGCCTTGGAATTGTAACCGTATTCAGTTGTGCGATTTTTGCAGCGCTGACGGGCTCCGGTCCGGCGACGGTAGCAGCGATTGGTTCAATTATGCTTCCTTCCATGCTGAAGGCAGGTTATTCCAGAGAAACGAGCGCGGGGTTAGTTGCATCGGCAGGTGCATTGGGACCGATCATTCCTCCGAGTATTCCATGATTATTTATGGAGTTACAATGAATCTTTCAATTCCGGCAATGTTTATGGCAGGGGTTGTCCCGGGACTTGTTATCGCGCTGGCGTTATCGTTAGTCAATGTCGTATTCGCATACAGGAATCGGAGGTTCTGAAACATGCGAAGACGATGAAGTTTGATTTTAAAGAATCCATGAAATTGTTCTGGAAAGCGCTGGGCGCTCTGGGACTTCCGGTTCTGATTCTAGGCGGTATTTATGGCGGTATCTTTACACCAACCGAATCCGCAGCGGTCGGCATTGTTTATGCGCTGATTCTGGGTTTTGCATTGAAAGAACTGAAAGTAAAAAGATTTACCGCCGATCCTGATCAATTCCCTGAAAACATCGACAATGGTCAATTTCATCATCGCGGCGGCGTCCCTGTTCTCCTGGGTTGTATCGAAATCCCAGATCGGAATCGTGATTTCCAATGCATTTATCAGCTTCGTAGGTGGCAGCCAGGCACTTTATCTCTTCGTACTAGTTGTAGTGCTCTTAATTGTAGGCTGTTTGATGGATAACGTAGCGGCAACTCTGATTCTGGCACCAATTTTAATTCCGGTTGGAATTGCACTCGGATGTAATGAACTCCACATCGGTATGCTGTTCTGTATTTGCCTGGTAGTTGGATTCGTAACACCTCCGTTTGGATATAATCTGTTTACGGCGGTTTCGATTTCAGGCTTGAATTTCAAACAGATTGTAAAGGGAGCGCTTCCGTTCCTTTTGACGGAAATATTGCTTCTGTTTGTATTTGCATATGTACCGGGAATCATCACATGGCTTCCGAGACTGATGGGGTACGGATACTAAGTATTAGAAAAATACGTAAGAAAAAGGGGCTGTGAAAAGACAGCAGAAGAGACTTGAAAGGTCAATGCGCTGTTTTTTACGGCTCCTTTTGGTTAGAATAAGAAAATAGATAGAACTGAGAACTGGCGGAGGAAACAATGAAAATAGGATTCGAAGTTTTTTGGTGGTAGCCAGAGAAATGAGTATTACAAAAGCTGCAAATGAGCTTCATATTACACAGCAGTGCGCCAGCGATCATATAAAGAGGCTGGAAAAAGAGTATAATGTCGTGTTGTTTGAGCGGCGTCCCAAATTCCGTCTGACGCAGGCTGGCGAGATCATGCTTCATAACCTGTTAAATATACAGATTATGGAGACGAGCATGAGCCGGAGCCTGGCGGGGATAGCGGAGGGGACGGTGGGCGGTTTTACCCTGGGAATCAGTACATCTCGTGCGCCAATCATACTTCCACGTGTGCTGCCGAGGTATTACCAGTGTTATCCGAAGGTAAACATATCCTTTACGGAGGAGGACACACAGATTCTGGAGGAACGCCTGCTGAACGGACAGGTGGATTTATTTATCGGGGTCAATACGTCGCCGCATCCAGATTATAAGATCCAGACCCTGACGACGGACGAGATCATCCTGGTTATCTCCGCCAAGCTTTTGAGGAGGGAATTTACCGAGCAGGAGATCCGGCAGATGGAGGATGGGATTGATCTGAAACGATTTTCAAATATTCCGTTTACGCAGAGTTTCAAGACTGGAAAAGTCAACCATGCGATCCAGGAATATCTGGACAGTTATAATGTAAAGCTCAATGTCATCTATAACATCAGTGACAGTGAGACGCAGATTCTGCTCTGCGCGGCCGGCATCTGTGCGGCGCTGTGTCCGAAAATGCTGCTGGCCGCCGCGTACCGTCACAATCAGACCTGTAAACCGGAGGATGAACTCTATATGTTCCCGATCCGGAACCTGGGACGGGAGTTAAAGATCGAGCTGGTCAGCCATCGGAATGCGATGCATCCGATGTATATACAGGACTTTGTCCATATCTTACAGGAGGAGTTGCCGCGGATTGCAGATTCGATGAGTCTGGAAGAATTGAGAAAGAGTATACAGTAAAAAAGCCTTGAATCGGAAATGCTTTTGAGTCAAAAGTGTCTCTGATTCAGGGCTTTTTCAGTTCACGGAGGTTCACTCTCAGATTCCACATCCCGGAATTACGAAAATATTATGTAAAAGGAACGAAAAATGTCGGAAAATGTACAAAATTGGGACAAATTCTATTAAAAATTTGTTCACTATTTTCGTGAAGTATGTTATAATAAAAACAGGTTTAAAATACACATTATATGTGAGCATCGAGGGGTGATATCGTGATTAAAAAGGAAATGATAGCTATGCTGCTGGCAGGCGGACAGGGCAGTCGTCTGGGTGTCTTAACTCAAAAGTAGCAAAACCTGCGGTTTCTTTCGGAGGAAAGTATCGAATCATCGATTTTCCGTTAAGTAACTGTATCAATTCGGGAGTGGACACGGTAGGCGTTCTGACCCAGTATCAGCCGTTGCGGCTGAATGCACATATTGGAATCGGTATTCCGTGGGATCTGGACCGCAACGTAGGTGGTGTGACGGTACTTCCGCCGTATGAGCGGAGCAAAGGAAGCGATTGGTACACCGGTACGGCGAACGCGATCTACCAGAACCTGGAATACATGGGAACGTACAATCCAGAGTATGTGCTGATTTTGTCCGGCGACCACATCTACAAGATGGACTACGAGGTAATGCTGGAATACCACAAAGCAAACAATGCGGATGTGACGATCGCGGCGATGCAGGTTCCGATGGAGGAGGCAAGCCGTTTCGGTATCGTTATAACCGATGACAACAACCGCATTACGGAGTTTGAGGAGAAACCGGCGAATCCGCGCAGCAATTTAGCTTCCATGGGTATTTACATATTCAGCTGGAAGGTGCTCAAGGAAGCGCTCATCAAGCTCTCGGACGAGCCTGGATGTGACTTTGGAAAGCACATTATCCCGTATTGCCATGCAGCTGGAAAACGTATCTTCGCATACGAGTACAACGGCTACTGGAAAGATGTCGGAACTCTTGGCTCCTACTGGGAGGCAAACATGGAACTGATCGACATCATTCCAGAGTTCAACCTGTATGAAGAATACTGGAAGATTTACACGAAGAGCGATATTATTCCCCACAATTTATATCGGAGCAGTCCAAGATAGAGCGCAGTATCATCGGCGAGGGCACCGAGGTATACGGAGAAGTCATTAACTCGGTCATCGGAGCAGGCGTTACGATCGGAGAAGGTGCGGTGATCCGTGATTCGATCATCATGAAGGGCACGACGATCGGCGCTGGCACGGTTGTGGATAAGGCGATCGTGGCGGAGGACGTTACCATCGGTGAGAATGCTGAGGTCGGCGTCGGAGAATATGCCGAGAGCAAGTACGACAAGAAGGTATATCAGTTCGATCTGGTAACGATCGGAGAGCGCTCCGTGATACCGGATGGAGTGAAGATAGGACGGAACACAGCGATTTCCGGTGTGACGACGGCAGAAGATTATCACGGCGGCGAGCTGGAGAGCGGCGATTATATCATAAAGGCAGGTGGAATACAATGAGAGCGATCGGGATTGTTTTAGCTGGCGGCAACAGCAAGAGAATGAGAGAATTATCCAATAAGAGAGCCATCGCAGCGATGCCTATCGCAGGCAGCTACCGCAGTGTCGATTTTGCTCTGAGCAATATGAGCAATTCCCACATCCAGAGTGTGGCGGTACTGACGCAGTACAACTCCCGTTCCTGAATGAGCACTTGAGTTCTTCCAAGTGGTGGGATTTCGGACGTAAGCAGGGCGGCATGTATGTATTCACACCGACGATCACGGCAGAGAGCAGCGACTGGTACCGCGGTACCGCAGATGCGCTGTATCAGAACCGCGATTTCTTAAAGAAGAGCCATGAGCCGTATGTGGTCATTGCAGGCGGCGACTGTGTCTATAAATTGGATTACGGCAAGGTACTGGAGTATCATATTGAAAAGAAAGCGGATATTACCGTAGTATGCAAGGAGATGCCTCCGGAGGGAGGACGTTACCCGCTTCGGTCTGGTGAAGTTAAACGATGACGGACGTATCACAGATTTTGAGGAAAAACCGATGCTGGCGCCCTCCAGCAAGATCTCCTGCGGTATCTATGTAATCCGCCGCCGTCAGCTCATCGAACTTCTGGAGCGCTGTGCAGCAGAGGATCGGTATGATTTTGTTACCGATATTTTAGTCAGATATAAGAACCTCAAACGCATTTACGCGTATAAGTTAGGAACTTACTGGAGCAACATCGCTTCGGTTGATTCGTACTACAAGACGAACATGGACTTCCTAAAACCGGATGTACGTCACTATTTCTTCAAGGAATACCCGGAGATCTACTCCAAGGTAGATGATCTTCCGCCGGCAAAATACAATCCGGGTGCAAATGTCAAGAACAGCCTGGTATCCAGCGGTTGTATCTTAAATGGTACGGTGGAGAACTCGGTTCTGTTTAAGAAGGTATATGTAGGCAATAACTGTATCATCCGGAATTCTGTTATTTTTAAATGATGTTTACATCGGGGACAATACAGTGATTGAGAATTGTATTGTAGAGAGCCGTGATACGATCCGCGCCAACACGACGCACATCGGTACGCCGGAAGATGTAAAGATTGTCATTGAGAAGAACGAGCGGTTTACATTATAGGTACATCAAAGAACAGACGGAAGGGGTAAATGGGTATGCAGATTACAGACGTAAGAGTGCGGCGGATAGAGAAGGAAGGTAAGATGAAAGCCATCGTATCCATCACACTTGACAATGAATTTGTGGTTCATGATATCAAGGTTATTGAGGGGAGAAAGGACTTTTTATTGCTATGCCGAGCCGTAAGGCTGCGGATGGAGAATACCGGGATATTGCCCACCCGATTAATTCGGGAACCAGAGATATGATTCAGAATGTCATTCTTGCCAAATACGAGGCGACAGCTCTGGAACTGGCAGAGCTGGAGAAATCAGAGTAAAAAGCAGGAAAAGAAAGTAAAAAAGAGAAAATATGAAAAAATGTCCCCGGACGCTGGACAAAGTGCCCTGGGGGCATTTATTATGTAGATATAGTATGCTCAAAAACGGGCAGAAATTGCCCGAATGTGTACAGATAATCCATAAGGGGGTAATTATGAGCGGTACGATTTTTTCTTTAATACCGCCTATCGTAGCCATTGCGCTTGCATTGATTACGAAAGAGGTGTACCTGTCTCTGCTGATAGGTATTATGTCGGGCGCGTTTTTATTTACGGGTCCAAATCCGCTTCATGCGGTGGAAACAATGATCGCGATCATGGGCGAGAAGATCGGGGGCAATGTCAACATTCTGCTTTTCCTGGCATTTCTCGGCATCGTGGTAGCACTGATCACAAAGTCTGGCGCGTCGAAGGCTTATGGTGAGTGGGCGTCCCACGCGATCCGCACGAAGAAGGGCGCGCTGTTTGCAACCATGTTCCTCGGAATGCTGATTTTCGTGGATGACTATTTTAACTGCCTGACCGTCGGCACGGTTATGCGTCCGGTGACGGACAAGCACAAGATCACACGTGCGAAGTTAGCCTACATCATCGATGCGACGGCGGCGCCGATCTGTATCATCGCGCCGATCTCAAGCTGGGCGGCAGCGGTCGGTTCTTCGCTTCCGGAGGACAGCAGGGGTGGACGGCTTCAGTCTGTTCCTTCACACGATTCCGTTTAATCTGTATGCGCTTCTCACGATCTGCTTCATGCTCTTTTTGGTAGCAGGCGATTTTGATTTCGCGGCGATGAAACGCTATGAAGAACAGGTGAAAAAGACCGGAAAAGAGACGACGGTCGAGGCGGAGGCGATGGAGATCTCCGGCAACGGAACGGTTATCGATCTGATTCTTCCGATCCTGGTTCTGATTGCGTTCTGCGTCAGCGGTATGCTGTATACAGGCGGCATCCTGGACGGCGTTGGTCTGGTCGAGGCGTTCGCCAACTGTGATTCGGCACTGAGCCTGGTGCTTGGTTCCTTCTTCACACTGGTGTTTATCTTTGTATTTTACATGATCCGCCGTGTCATCCGGTTCAATGAGTTCTGTGAATCCTTCACGATCGGCGTCAAGGCGATGATCCCGGCGATCATGATTCTGTGCCTTGCCTGGACTCTGTCTGGTATCTGCAGTGCGGATTACTTAAACATCGGCGGCTATGTCAAAGAGGTAGTGGGAGGCAATGCGCTGGTCGGCTCCCTGATGCCGGCCCTGATGTTCGTCATCGCGGCGGGGCTGGAGTTCTCGACCGGTACGTCCTGGGGTACCTTCGGTATTCTGCTTCCGATTGCATTTGCGGTGGTTGGCGCTGAAAATATGAACAGCCTTACGATCGTGACGGCTTCGATTCTGGCAGGTGCGGTCTGCGGCGACCATGTTTCCCCGATCTCGGATACGACCATCCTTGCGTCGGCTGGCGCCCAGTGCCACCACATCAACCACGTATCGACTCAGATCCCGTATGTGCTGTGCGTAGCGGCGTGCTGCTTCCTCGGTTATCTGGCAGCCGGATTTACCGCCAATGGCTGGGTGGGAACCGGTGTGGGATTCGCAGCGCTGATTGTGGTTCTGGTTATTCTGGATCGAAAGAATAAAGGGACGAAAGAGGCGTAAAAGCATCGGCAGTAAACGAAAATTGGTTCGTTTACTGCCGATTTTTTCGTTTCATCGGAGGAAGCGGTCGTATCTTCCGCCGGTGTATCGGTAGCAGCTGCGGTTGTTTCTGCCGGAGCAGAAGACTGTCCGCACCCTCTTTATGAAATAGCGGTGGCATGGAAACTTTGGAAAAACGCATCCCCACCAGCGATAAACTCCGTTCTTTCCGTTTGACCAGACAGATACTTGAGTGGATCTGCGGCTGTGTGATGATCCGGCGGATCAGGGGCGGGATCGGAATTTAAACAGAGGGCAGATTCAGGCGCGAGCGCGATGCCCAGCCCTTCGGACGCCCATAAAAGGGCGGTTCTGGCATCGTCGGCAATGCAGACGATGTTCGGTTCCAGCGCCTGTTCCTCAAAATATCCCAGAATCAGCGGCTGCCAGCGGCGGTAAAGGATGAGCGGCGCGCGGGTGAGGGCGGAGAGGGGAAGAGATGTGGGCGTATGGCTTTTTTGTGGTTCGGAAGCGTCGGATGCAGGCATAGGGTGGGAACTTTGAATCACAGAACCAGTGTTGGATGGAGGAATGTCGGTCAGAAGGGCATTTGGGCATTCCTGGTAATGGCTCCAGATCATTTCGCGCCCGATCGCCAGAAATGCCTCCGGCGGCAGTGTCTGCATCTCCAGCCCGGCTTTGGCAAATGGCGTCCGGATCACGGCGAGGTCGATCTGGTTGGAGTGAAGCAGATCGAGCAGGTGGTAGGAATTGGACTCATGGAGTTCAAACAGGGCTTTGGGATAGGATCGCCGGAATGGGGCAAGATAATGCCGGGTCACAAATTCGACGGCGGAGGAGATGATGCCAAGGCGCACAACGCCCTGAATCTCCTGTTTCTGTGCAGTCAGCTCCGTGCGGGCAGCCTGGCTCAGATCGAGGATCGCAAGCGCCCGGTCGTAGAACGTCTTTCCAGCAGGTGTCAGGCGGATGCGGCGGGAACCGCGTTCAAACAGCGTCACACCCAGTTCTGCCTCCAGAAGCTTCATCTGGTGACTGAGCGGAGGTTGTGAGATATTCAGTTTTTGGCTGCCTGGGAAATATTTCCCTCGTTGACGATGGTGGTGAAGTAGGATAACTGGCGAAGTTCCATAAATGCTCCTTCCTGTTCGGATTCGTTGTAAAACTGTGTATACGGCAGATATATTATATAACAGAATCCGATAGAATAACAGGCGAACTATATTTTTTCAATATATATTCTATATCCGAATGGTATTTTTCAGGCTCCTTGAATTCTGGTATGATACATAAGCAGGTATATACTGGAAATTCAGAGAAATAAAAGTGTAGGGATAATACGGAAGGGAGTGGGCAGAAATGAAAGAACTGCTGGATATGTTTCTGACGTTTGCCAGAATCGGAGGGTTTACCTTCGGCGGCGGCTATGCCATGCTGCCGATGCTGCAGAAGGAGGTAGTCAATGGACGCCATTGGGCGACGGATGAAGAATTGATGGATTACTACGCGATTGGTCAGTGTACACCGGGTATCATCGCGGTCAACACGGCGACGTTTGTCGGTTATAAGAATCGGGGAATTCCGGGGGCGATTGCGGCGACACTGGGAGTCATTGCGCCGTCGCTTGTCATCATTATGATTATTGCGGCATTTATTTCTAACTTTATTGAACTTAGCTTTGTGAGCAGCGCCTTTGCAGGCATCCGCGCCTGCGTCTGTGTGCTGATCGGCAGTGCGGTTGTCAAGCTGGCGAAGAAATCGCTGGTTGATAAAGGGGCGATCGCGATTGCGGCGGTTGTGTTTGTACTGGCACTGTTTACATCGGTTTCCCCCGGCGCTTCTTGTTGTTGTGGCGGGTGCGATCGGGATTGTACTGAAGGGCGGAAAGGGGGAGAAGAAATGATGTTGATGCTTGAATTAGGCTTCCGCTTCTTCTGCTGCGGACTGTTTGCGATTGGCGGCGGACTGGCGACTCTGCCATTCCTTTACAATATTTCCAAGGAGACAGGATGGTATACCTTTAGTGATATTTCCAACATGATCGCTGTCTCCGAGTCCACACCGGGACCGATGGGCGTCAACATGGCGACCTACGTCGGCTTCCATATTAAAGGGATTCTCGGCGGACTGGCAGCGCCTCTCTCACTGGTGCTGCCGTCGGTCATCATCATTGTGATTATCTCGAAGATTCTCGATAAGTTTAAATCCTCTTCGATCGTACAGAATGCCCTCTATGGTCTGCGTGCGGCATCTACCGCCCTGATTGCGGCAGCAGGTATCGGCGTGGCAAAGATAGCGTTCCTCCATGTCGGCGAGGATGGCAGCCTGGCGTTTTCCGAGCTGTTTTCCATCATCAACTGGAAAGCGATCGTACTGTCGCTTGCGATCTGGTACGGCTTAGTTAAATGGAAAAGCACCCGATCCTCTATATCGTGGTGGCGGCTGTGGCCGGAATCGTGTTCCAGTTCCACTAGGGAAGATAGAAGAAAATAGAACCATTTCCAGAAGAGGTAGTTCGGTATCGGCATATTCTTTTTGGGGTGGTTCTTTTTTGTCAGAGGATGCTTCGTCCTATGACAAAACGATTTGCGGGACGCGTACTCACGCGAAGAAGAAACATGCCGCAAGCGGCCGCGCGAGAAGCCCGGATGTGTCAAGACACATGATTTGTTCATGGGACTTTCTTCATTTTACAGGAAATTGCGTCCTATAAAACAAAAATACAAGAAAAACGCGATCGTAAAGCGCAATAATAGTTAGAAACAGAACAAATAAAACAGAAATACACAACAATTACAAAAATATAATCAGATAAATAAAGAAAAATATGGAAAATAATTAGAAATAATGCTTGACAAAATGAAAATTATCTAGTAGAATAAAACCATCAAAAGAAACAGAGATAACCCCAACAAACGGTTACCATAGTTTCTAGGACGAAATAAGGAACAAGGAGGACGGTCCAATGGGATAGTTAGTTACTAAAAAACATGATCATGGTTTTAAAAACCGAATTTATCCAATAAATAAAAAAGATAAAAATCGGTATCGATGGAATCCATCATCATACAATCTCTAAAAGAGTTTACATAGATACATGTAATCAAAGGAGGAGATTCATATGAAAGGAAGAGGTCCATAGCACATTTAAAACAAAATATAAAAGAAAGAGAGGTTATATAGTGAAACTTCGGGATATTTCATAAAAAGAGCTGTCTGATGACGAGAAAGTCGGACAGCTCTTTTTTTTTGTGCAATAGGAAATTCCTTGGAATTCCCCATTACACAAAAAAGGCACATTCTTTGTTTTGTTTACAGAAAATCGAAGCAAGCGCGGCAGAAAGGTTGACGAATGAAGTCAAAAGGATATTCTGGAAAATGAAAATTATGTACATTATAAAATGAAGGGAATTGTTGGAGGTATCTATCTAAAATGAATGAAAACGACATGGTCATTAAAGACGCCAGAACACTGGGTCTGCCGAAGATGCTGCTTTTAGGTTTGCAGCATATGTTCGCGATGTTCGGCGCAACGATCCTGGTGCCGATTTTGGTCAATACCTATTTTGAGGGAGAGGGACTTTCGATTCAGGTAACGCTGATGTGTGCGGGTCTGGGAACACTGTTTTTCCATGCCTGCTCTAAGTTAAAAAGTCCCGGCGTTCCTCGGTTCCTCGTTCGCATTCCTCGGTGGATTTGCGACGGTGGCAAACTTGGACAGCGGTATTTTTGCAGATATGACGATGGGCGAGAAATTGCCATATGCCTGCGGCGGTATCGTGGTAGCGGGTGCGCTGTACCTGATTCTGGCGCTGATCATCAAGCTGGCAGGCGTGGAGCGTGTCATGCACTATCTGCCGCCGGTTGTGACAGGTCCGATCATTATCTGTATCGGTCTTTCACTGGCGCCGTCCGCGATCGCCAACGCATCGACAAACTGGCTGATTGCGTTGATCGCGCTGGGAACCATCATCGTTTTTTAATATCTGGGGCAAGGGAATGTTCAAGATCATTCCGATTCTGATGGGCGTTGTGATCTCTATGCAGCGGCAGCAGTCTTCCAGATGATGGGAATGACAAACCCGGACGGAAGTGCGATCCTGAATTTCTCAGAGGTAGCGACGGCTTCCTGGGTCGGACTTCCTCCGTTCCAGCTGTGCAAATTTGACCCGACGGCGATCATGGTAATGGCGCCGATCGCGCTTGCGACGATGATGGAACATATCGGCGATATGTCTGCGATCTCCGCGACGGTCGGAGAAAATTTCCTTGCGGATCCGGGACTGCACCGGACGCTGGTCGGCGATGGTATCGCAACATCTCTGTCGGCACTCGTTGGCGGTCCTGCCAATACGACTTACGGCGAAAATACGGGCGTTCTGGAATTAAGCCGTGTCCATGACCCGCGTGTCATCCGGATTGCAGCTGTCTTTGCTGTGATTCTGAGCTTTATTCCGAAGATAGCAGAGGTCATCGGTTCGATGCCGTCTGCCATCATCGGCGGCGTTAGTTTCATGCTATACGGTATGATCTCCGCGATCGGTGTCCGCAACGTGGTCGAAAACCAGGTGGATTTAACCAAATCCCGGAACCTGGTAATCGCTGCGGTGATTCTGGTCTGCGGTCTGGGATTCTCCGGCGGCCTGACCTTTGAGGCGGCAGGAACTTCGGTTACTCTGACAGGTCTTGCGATCGCAGCGATTGCGGGTGTTCTGCTCAATGTGATTCTTCCGGGTAATGATTACCAGTTCGGCAAGAATTTACAGGGCGACATCAACCGCGGTGTGGCGATCAATCCGAATCCGAAGAAACGGCAGGAATAAAAAACGCAAAAATTTTCAGTTCTAAAATTGGGACGAACTATTTCAGATGTATAATCCGCCTGCATTTCCACATACTACCCATAAGACACACGATATGGCAAACGTGGTATGCAGGAGGAAGAATCATGAAAGCTACAGGAATTGTGAGAAGAATCGATGATCTGGGTCGCGTTGTCATCCCGAAAGAGATACGCCGGACGCTGCGCCTTCGGGAAGGGACGCCGCTTGAGATATTCACGGACCGCGAGGGCGAGATTATATTGAAAAAATATTCACCGATGGTGGAGCTGGCGGCATTTGCCGTGCAGTACGCGGAGGCGATGGCGCAGTCCACGGGGCTGATGGTCTGCATCGCGGACCGGGATCAGATCATCGCGGTATCCGGGGACCAAAGAAGGAATATTACCAGAAGACGATCAGCCGGGCGCTGGAGCTGGCAGTCTCCGAACGTCAGAATATCTGTGCGGCGCGGGGAGAAAAAGCATTTATCCCGATTACCTCGGATGAGATGGAGGAGAGCAGCGCCGAGGTGATTGTGCCGATTTTGAGCGAGGGCGATGCGATCGGGGCGGTGATTCTCCTCAGCCGGGAGGCAAAGCAGGCGCTTGGAGGGGCGGAGATGAAGCTGGCAGCGACGGCAGCCGGATTTCTGGGACGTCAGATGGAAGGATAAAAAAGATAAATGAGATAAATCTGCCTGGAAACAGGCGGTGAGAGAAAAAGAAGACGGGATCGATGGAAAACGTAAAGAGATAAAACTCCTGGGCGGTTGTCCATCGATCCTGTTTTTGATAGTCCTGTATTTGATAAAAACTGGTATTTGATATAACAGATATATCGAAAAACAGACGAAAGCGCAAGGGAGTTCACAGATATTCCATGATTTTTCACAGAAAAAGCACAGCAAGGCGCACGACAAACGCATGAGTAAATAAATTGTGAACACGCCCCTTTTTTGTTAAAATTAAGAAAGAGAGGTTATATAGTGAAACTTCGAGATATTTTATAAAAGAGCTGTCTGATGACGAGAAAGTCGGACAGCTCTTCTTTATGCCTCAATGCGTTTATGTGTGCAGTGGAAAGGGTTCCGCTGTTATTTTTTTGCTTTGACACGGTCTCCGCGCTCTGGAAGCAGAAAGATACAGATTAAAGAACTGATAAACAGCATGCTTGGATAGAACAGAAGCGGCATGACCTCAAAGGCAGACAGTTCATAGCCCAGCTCATGAACCGCCGATAATGCTACCAGCATCTGAGCACCGTAAGGCAGGATTCCCTGGGAGATACAGGAAAAGGTATCCAGAAGGGAGGCTGTCTTTCTGGCACTGATGCCATAATCTTCAGAAATTTCCTTTGCAATAGGGTTGGCCATAACGATAGCTACTGTGTTATTGGCAGTTGCGATATCCAGCAGGGTAACTAAAAGGCCGACACCAAACTGACCGCCGCGTTTTCCACGGAAGATGCGATGAATAACGTTAAGAAGAACGTCGAAGCCACCGTTTTCACGGATCAGTGCACACATAGCTGCAACTAAGATGGCAACCATACTGGTCTCAAACATGCCGGAAGTGCCGGAACCCATGTTGGTAAGCATTTCCCAAGGAGTAGTCTGGCCGGAGCCCAGCATAATGATGGCACCGGATACGATTCCGACTAACAGAACGACAAATACCTGAATACCGGCAATGCCGCCTGCTAATACCAGAAGATAGGGGATCAGCTGAATCAGGTTGTATGGTTTTATGATGGCAGCTCCCGGATCCTGATGGAAGGAAACGACCAGGATAAGTGCCAGGGAAGCGATGGCAGCCGGAAGTGCGATGCCGAAGTTCTCACGGAATTTATCCTTCATAGCACATCCCTGACCGTTGCAGGCTGCGATGGTTGTATCGGAGATGAAAGAGAGATTATCTCCAAACATGGCACCGCCGATGACAGATGCGACGCAAAGGGCCAGAGAGAAACCAGAGGTCTCAGATACGGCAGTGGCAATCGGAACGATCAGGGTGATGGTTCCAACGGAGGTTCCCATGGAGGTAGAGACAAAGCACGCTACCACAAAGAGAACAGCAACGGAAAAACGGACCGGGATAAGAGACAGCATCAGATAAGCAACGCTTTCAGCACTGCTTCGTCCTACGACACCGACAAAGGTTCCGGCTGTCAGGAAGATGAGAAGCATGGTGATGATGTTCTTATCTCCGATGCCTTGCCCCATCAACTCCAGTTTCCGGTCAAAGGAAAGAGAACGGTTCTGGAAACAGGCCGTCAGGATCGCAAGCATAAATGCGACAACAATCGGAATGTTGTAAAAGCCCATCGGGATCTTCATGATATATTCTGACCAGATTCCTAGCCCCAGATAAAAGATCAGAAATACAGCGATAGGCAGAAGGGAAGATAGTTTTGCTTTTTCATAATAATTTTCAGCCTTTCTATATGTTTGCCGTAATAGGCCGGATATTTGCAGCCGGCTGCAGGAAATGCAGACAGCAGCGTGGTTTTGGCACTATAAGGCGTTGAAGTACATTATTTGATCTTACCATAAGAATGGGGTTCAGGCAAGTAAAGAAGACAGTGTAACTGTAACGAAAAGGTTGACGAAAGCCTGTAAAAACGATATTCTGAAAGACGGAGAAAAGCATGCAAAAACGATGGATTTCACAGATACTACACGGGTTTTCACCAAAAATCACAGTGTGAAGTGCTTGCGTGTGATTCACACTATGATTTTGGCGATGCTTCGCCTTTAAAATCGGAAAAATCTGCTGCCTAAACGGCATCGTACGGAATTTTCAGTTTAGAAAATTCCTATTTGCGAGTCGTAACGATTGTCGGTTCGGAATGTGAGGAAAAGTGCAAAAACCTTGACAAAGCAAGGAAAAATGTATATAAATGTAAAGTAAGATTTGCGGGCATGTACGAAGAAAACTAAGAGGATTCATGTGCAAAGATATAAGCTAGGAGGAATATACGATGAACAAGACAGAATTAGTAGCAGCAGTAGCTGAGCAAGCAGAGCTTTCCAAGAAAGACGCAGAGAAGGCAATTGAGGCTTTCACAGATGCTGTATCCGAGGAACTGGTTAAGGGCGGAAAGATTCAGCTGGTTGGCTTTGGTACTTTTGAGGTAGCTGAGAGAGCAGCTAGAGAGGGAAGAAACCCGAGAAGTGGTGAGACCATGACTATCGCAGCATCTAAGAATCCGAAGTTTAAGGCTGGAAAGGCATTAAAGGATATGGTAAACGCATAATTATCTCAGACATATATGTGACAGACAGCCCTTCGTGATGAAATATCATGGAGGGCTTTAGTATTATAGGAGCGAAGGGATTCCGCCAGGATGAAAGTGCCCTGCAAGGGGGTATGGAAAGGAAAAAAATATGAGGCTAGATAAGTATTTGAAAGTGTCCCGCATCATCAAGAGAAGAACCGTAGCCAATGAAGCGTGTGACAGCGGACGAGTGATGCTGAATGATAAAGTGGCAAGAGCCAGCGCGGAGGTCAAGGTTGGGGATGTGATTGAAATTGCCTTCGGCAATAAATCGGTGAAGGTCCGCATTACAAGCGTACAGGAGACCATCCGCAAGGAAGATGCCAAAGAAATGTTTGAATACCTGTAAAAATCCAAGAGACGTCAGTAAAAGGCGCGGGAGACGCTGCGGAAGTGGGCGTTGCGACCCTATATAACTATTATCAGACGAAGGTCAAGCTTGTGATAGCGATCAGCGGAAAAATCTGGGACGATCTCTGGAAGGAGATTCTGGAAGAAAAGGGATCGGAGATATTTGAATCATTCACGGCGTATCAGTACATTGAGTTTTATACGGACCAGATCATCCGGATTTACCGGGAACGCCCGGAAATACTCCGGTTCAGTAATAACTATAAAAACTTTATCTCCCGGGAGAAAGTCAAGGAGGAAGCGCTGGCTGAACATCTGGATGTTTTGAAGCAGGTAGGAGCGCTGTATCATAAGTTCTATGAGCAGGCGAGGAGCGATAAAAGCATCCGGACGGCTATTATGTAAATGCAGACGGTGTCTGGGAACCGGCCAGATAATCATTCATAAACCTGAAAACCTCCCAATATATTTAACAATAGGCAGCTATAGGCTATAAGTTAGATAAATTGGGAGGTTTTTTGCATGGAAGAAAAATTGGATGCCAGACCTCACAAGCTGGAGCTTCTGAACCGGGAAAAGGGGAGTGTGACGGGGATCCAGGATGTGGTGTCATTTGATGAGAACCAGATGATTCTCGATACAAACATGGGGCTTCTGACGGTTCGTGGGAAGGCGCTGCATGTGAGCCGTCTGACGTTGGAAAAGGGCGAAGTGGATATTGAGGGCGAGTTTGAAAGCTTTTCGTATTCCTGCAACGAGTCCCACCGGAAATCTCAGGAGTCGTTCTTTGGACGGCTGTTCCGTTAGGCGGTGGCGGATGAGCGGGACGGTGAGAGGGGAAATATGGCTGCTTGGCGGCAGTGTGTGTACGGGAATCGCGCTGATGATGATGTATGACGGGCTTAGGATCTTCCGGTGGCTGGTACGGCACGGCTCATTTTGGACAGGCATGGAGGATGCGGCGTATTGGCTCTTTGCCAGCTTTGCGACGTTCCGGCTTTTGTTCGGGCAGAATGACGGAGTTCTGCGCGGCTATGCGGTGGCGGGCGTGCTCGGCGGCATGGTGTTTTATGACCGGACGGGCAGCCGTCTTTTGTTTGCGGTATTGAAAAATGCAGCGGATGGATTAAAATGAAAAGAAGAGGCAAAAAAGCCAGAAGACCGGAAAGAAACGTACAACAAGGGGACAGGCAGAAAACATGGAAAGGAAGTGAGATGAGAATGCGTAGACAGATGTCGGAAGGCAGACCGGGTGGAAATGTGCGGAAAAAGAAAAAGGATAATTTAAACAACCGGATGGCGCTTGTGGGCGTTACGATGGTAGTGCTGAGTCTGGCGGTTGCCGTGCACATCAAGGGCATCGATCTCAAGGAAAAGGATAGGAGTTATTCAATTCGTGAGGAAAATCTAGAGGCGCAGGTTGCGAAAGAAGAAGAACGTGCCAAACAGCTTGAGGAATACCGCGTATACGTGCAGACCAAGCAGTATATCGAGAAGGTAGCGAAGGAGAAGCTGGGACTTGTAAAACCGCAATGAGATCCTGCTCAAGCCGTCGAATCCGAATTAGACTTGCAGCACATCATAGAATGCCTGGAGTATGGCACACGGGGGGAGCAGTGTTCATAGATAGGTCGGAAAATGTCGAAGTTTTCCCTGGTTTTGCTCTGTCCGTTTGACAAATATTTCTCTCCAGCCTGTATATAATGGCGTTATACAGGTTAGGAGGGATTTTTGTGCTTAAACGTAGAACTTTACATAGAGATATGGCGGATGTTAACGTCTACACGGCAAGACGTTTAAAGAGCATGGCACTGTCGCTGGGCGGTCTGGCGCAGGCATTTGCGGATGAGATCGGCGGGCAGGGGCATCTGACGAAGGAGGACGGGCTGGCGGCAATGCAGACGGCGGCGTCGGCGGTATGCGGCGATTGTACACGGTGCAACCTGTATTATGGCAGCCGCCGGGACGACAGTTATTATCTCTATTATCTGCTTCGGACGTTCGAGCAGAAAGGGAAAATCGACCTGGAGGACATGCCTCGCCTGTTTCATGAGATCTGTTCCCAGAGAGAGGCATATTTGCGGGAATTGAACCGGAGTCTCGGGCGGGCGACGATGAATCTGGGGTGGAAAAACCGTTTTCTGGAAAGTCGGGATGCGGTGATCGTCCAGTTCCGGGAGCTGGCGGCGATTCTGGAGGAATTTTCCAACCAGATGGAACAGGCGGCGGATGTGACGGCATCCTGGGAGGAGGTGCTTTCAGGGATACTCCGCAGAAGCCATCTGCGCGTGGACAACATGCTGGTGCTTCAATATGAAAATCAGCAGAAGGAGGCATTTCTCACACTCCGCAGCGTCAACGGGCGATGCATGACGGCGCGGGATGTGGCGGAACTTCTGGGACGCGCGATCGCCGGAAGCCACTGGAGTGTGGCGAAAGACAGCAAAAGCCTGATCACCCGCAATGCGGCGACCTTCCGTTTTGTGGAAGAAGGTAAATACCGGATGGTGTACGGCATGGCGTGCAGCCCCAGGGAGGGTGAACCGATTTCAGGCGATACGTGTACGGTGCAGACCGGGCTTCCGGGGCAGGTGATTATGAGCCTGTCGGACGGCATGGGAAGCGGCAGAAGCGCCAGCGAGGACAGCGAGAAGGTCATTGAGCTGACCCAGCGCCTGCTGGAGACGGGATTTTCGGCACGATCGGCGCTCAAATTGGTAAATACGGTGCTTTTGCTGGCGGGCACGGAGCAGAATCCGGCAACAATCGATCTATGTTGTATCGATCTGGGGACAGGTGTGCTGGAAGCGATGAAGCTGGGCGCGGTGCCGACCTTTATTCTGGGGCGTGAGGGTGTTGAGTTTCTGGAAGCAGGCGGACTGCCGATGGGAATTGTACAGAACGCGGAGCCGGTTCTGATGTCGCGGAAAATGTGGGACGGCGAGAAAATCATTATGATAAGCGACGGCATTCTCGAAGCGATGCCGGGGAACACAAGGAAGAGACGTTCATGGAATTTGTATCAAATCTTTCCGGCGGCAACCCGCAGGAACTGGCAGAACAGATCCTGGCGTTTGCGTCCGGGCTTTCGGACGGGGTGTGGTGGATGACTGCACAGTGTTGGTCGGGACGGTGCTGGAACGTGGATAAACGGTAGAATCTGGCAGGTTGAGAAATAAGGGGAGATCCGTTATACTGTGAAGGTACTGAACAGTTACGAGTGGATTTATTTTTAAGAGGGATAAAAGAAATATAAAAGAATGCAGAAACAAACAGAAATTTATATGAAACAAAATCATATGACCAGGCCGGGGGATGGCGTTCTGGTCGGTTTATCCGGGGGAGCGGATTCCGTCGGTCTTTGCTGGTACTCTGGAAGCTGCGGGAGACGTTTCAGATTTCCCTGCGGGCGCTCCATGTCCATCACGGGCTGCGCGGCGCGGAGGCGGATCGGGGACGCGGCATTTTCACGGATGCTGTGTGAACGGCTGGAAATTCCTTTTTATGAGTTCCGTATCGATGCGGCAAAAGAGGCGCTTGACCGGAAATGTTCCGTCGAGGAGGCGGGACGACTGGCACGGTACCGCCTGTATGAGGAGACGGCGCGGGCGTGGGAGGAAGAGATTCGGCAGGTTCATATCGCCACTGCCCACCATGCGGATGATAACGCGGAAACGGTTCTTTTAACCTGTTCCGCGGAAGCGGTCTGACCGGGCTTTCCGGCATTGCTCCGGTGCGGGGGCGCATCATCCGTCCTCTTCTCTGGGCGCAGCGGAGCGAGATTCAGACCTGGCTGCGGCAGCAGGGACAGGACTGGGTCGAGGACTCGACGAACCAGGAAAGTGAATACAGCCGCAACTGGCTTCGGAATGAACTGCTTCCGGCGGTAGAAGAGCGCCTGAATGCACAGGCAGTCCGTCATATCGACCAGGCGGGCAGACGCATCCGGCAGGCAGATGCCTATCTGGAAGAGGTGGCAGAGGAATGGCTTCAAAAGCATGCACCGGACGGAAAGGCGGATGCAGGAGCGCTGGCAGAACAGGCGGAGATTGTGCAGGGTTATATCGTGCGGCGGTTGTTTTTAAAGAGCAAAATGCCGCTCCGGGACGTGACGGAGACGCATGTGCAGGCGGTGCGGGAACTTCTGTACCAGGGAACCGGAAAGAGTATTTCGCTGCCGCATGGGTTCCGGGCGGTAAATATATATGGATTTCTTGAAGTGCGCCCGCTTAGTCATCCAGGGAAAGAAAAGGGAGTTTGCTTTCGGGCATCCAGAATGAGAATCTTTTGCAGATGCATACTTTCCCCTGTGAAAATGGGGATGAATTTCCGAAAAACCAGTATACGAAATGGTTTGACTATGATAAAATAAAAGGTACCTTATCGCTGAGACACCGGCAGCCGGGGACTACCTGACACTGCCGTCCGGCGGTCGGAAGACGCTGAAATCCTGGATGATCGATGAGAAAATTCCGAGACAGGAGCGGGAGGAAATCTGGCTTCTGGCGGAAGAAAAACATATCCTGTGGATAGTGGGGCACCGGATCAGCGCATATTATAAGATAACAGAACAGACAAAAACCATCCTTGAGGTGGAATTTAACGGAGGAAAAAGCATTGGCTGATAAGATTCGTGTATTATTAACAGAAGAAGAAGTAAACAAGAAGATCAGTGAAGTGGCAGCACAGATCAACAAAGATTATGAGGGAAAGGAAGTCCACCTGATCTGTATCTTAAAGGGCGGCGTATTCTTTACCTGCGAACTGGCAAAACGCCTGACTATTCCGGTTTCCCTGGATTTCATGTCTGTATCCAGCTACGGTTCCGGCACCAAGTCAAGCGGTGTGGTAAAGATTATCAAGGATCTGGACGAGCCGCTGGAGGGCAAGAATGTCATCATCGTGGAGGACATCATCGATTCCGGACGCACCCTGGCATATCTGATCGAGGTATTAAAACAGAGAAATCCGAAAAATATCGAGCTGTGCACCCTGCTTGACAAGCCGGAGCGCCGCGTGAAAAAAACAGGTTCAGGTTAAATATACCTGCTTTACAATCCCGGATGAGTTTGTCGTAGGTTACGGCCTGGATTACGATCAGAAATACCGCAACCTGCCGTACATCGGTGTTGTGGAAGTATAAGGAGGAAGCCAGTTGAAACAACGTCAGTCGATGGGAGGCGTGGGGCTTCTGATCCTCATGCTGCTCGTTATCATGTTTTTCTCGTTGAAAGTCCCTGGAATGGCGACGGAGCGGGAATTAAGCTATCCGGAGTTCATGGTATATCTGGAAAATAAGACCGTAGAGAGCGCACAGATCCGCCCGAACCGCGAGGTGCCGACCGGTGAGGTTGTTTTTGAGACAACCTCTGGCGACCGGGAGGAATTCAATGTGCTGGATGTGAAGGAAGTAGAGATGGCGCTGCGCAAGGCGGGGGTTCCGTACACGACCACCAGCGTCCGCCAGGATAGCTATTTTATGACGGTGATCTTGCCGATCGCTTTGTCCGCAGGCGTCCTGATCTTCCTGTTTATGTTTATCAATTCCCGTTCCGGCGGCGGGGCAAATGCCAAGATGATGAATTTTGGACGCAGCCGTGCCCGGATGGTATCGACCAGCAAGGTCAACTTTACCAAAGTTGCTGGTCTGGAAGAGGAGAAAGAGGAACTGGAGGAGATCGTAGATTTCCTGAAAAATCCGCAGAAATACACTGGCGTCGGGGCGCGCATCCCGAAGGGCGTGATCTTAGTCGGACCTCCAGGAACCGGTAAAACCCTGCTTGCCAAAGCGGTGGCGGGTGAGGCAGGCGTTCCGTTCTTCTCGATCTCCGGTTCGGATTTTGTTGAAATGTTCGTCGGTGTTGGCGCATCCCGTGTCCGCGACTTGTTTGAGGAAGCCAAGAAAAATGCCCCGTGTATTGTTTTTATCGATGAGATCGATGCGGTTGCCAGACAGCGTGGTACCGGCATGGGCGGCGGTCACGACGAGCGAGAGCAGACGCTCAACCAGCTCCTGGTTGAGATGGATGGTTTCGGAGTCAATGAGGGCATCATCGTCATGGCTGCGACCAACCGCGTGGATATTCTCGACCCGGCGATTCTGCGGCCGGGCAGATTTGACCGAAAGGTGGCAGTCGGACGACCGGACGTCAAGGGACGCGAGGAGATTCTCGGCGTTCATACGAAGGAAAAACCGCTGGGCGAGGATGTGGATTTACACCGCATCGCGCAGACAACCGCTGGATTTACCGGAGCCGATCTGGAAAATCTGATGAATGAGGCGGCGATCAATACCGCAAAAGAGGGACGTAAGTTCCTGACTCAGACGGATATTGAGAAAGCATTTATTAAAGTGGGAATCGGTGCTGAGAAGCGTAGCAAGGTGATTTCCGAGAAAGATAAGAAGATTACCGCATACCATGAGGCGGGCCACGCGATCCTGTTCCATGAACTCCCGGATGTGGGACCGGTTCACACCGTTTCGATCATTCCGACCGGTGTCGGTGCGGCAGGCTATACGATGCCGCTTCCGGAGCAGGATGAGCTTCATATGACGAAGGGCAGAATGCTTCAAAATATCATGGTTTCGCTGGGCGGACGAATCGCCGAGGAGATTATCTTTGACGACATCACGACCGGCGCCTCCCAGGATATCAAGCAGGCGACCTCGATGGCGCGCGCGATGGTAACCGAGTACGGTATGTCAGAAAACTGGGCATGATCAACTACGGTGGAGACAACAACGAGGTCTTTATTGGTCGCGACCTGGCGCATACGAGAACCTACAGCGAGGAAGTGGCGAGCGAGATCGACAGCGAGGTAAAACGCATCATCGACGAATGCTATGCCAGGGCAAAACAGATCATTCTGGATCATGAGGATGTCCTTCATTCCTGCTGTGCCCTGCTGATCGAGAAAGAGAAGATCGGTCAGGCTGAGTTTGAAGCGCTGTTCCAGGATGGAGAAAAAGCCGTCAGGGAAGCTGAAACTCCGGTAACAGAAGCATAAAAGTTCAAAGCATGAAACAGGTCTGGAAATAAGCCTTCTTTTATGCAAATTTCGGGCGGATTTTGCTGGACATTTCAGGGAGAGAATGTTGATTTGCACAAAAAAGAAATCGAAATAAAACGATGTTTGTGCACACTTATTTCTGCTCCTATGCTATTATAATAGACGTAACCCCCCAATACATTATATAGTTTTTGCTACACCCCATAAAACGAAATACCTTCTCCTAAAAAGGTCAGCTACCCGCTGACCTTTTTTATTTCATAGGAAATTACGTTCTATGAAACAAAAACGCTTCGCGAGGATGCGCACTCGCGCGAAGCAGAAACATGTCGCAAGCGATCGCGCTCGGCGCGAGAATGTGCCAAGGCACATTCTTTTTTTATTACCTAAAATTAGGGTGTGAAAATAACTTGTGTAATTTTGGGAAATCCTGTAAAATATGGGCAGAAAATAACATGATTGTGAAAGCGGTGAAACCGCTGGAAAGGGAAACAGATGGAGCAGATCAATCGCGACGCGCTATTTTGCGACGAGACAGAGGATTACCGTTGTCCTTCGGAGGCAGATGCGGGTGAAGTCGTTACATTTTATTTCAGAACAGAGAAAAATGGAGCAGATGCGGTTGTACTGCTGGAATATGACCCGGAGACCGGGGCGCTTTTGCAGGAGTGGCAGATGAAACGGCTTTCGTGGGAGTGTTGTGCTGGCAGCGTTGGAAACGGTGCAGATACAAATCGAGGCATAGATGGTAGCGGTATGGCTGACAAGTCAGACAGCCGTTTTGATTACTACAGCTGTGCGCTGACTCTGGGAACGAAAACATTTTCGTATGTATTTCAGGTAACCTGGGGCGAGAACGTCTGTCTTTACAACCGGATCGGGCTGACAGAGGATGCGGCGGCGCACCCGTTCCGCCTGATTCCGGGATTTCATGTGCCGGAGTGGAGCAAGGGCGCGTTGATGTATCAGATCTATGTGGATCGGTTCTGCAACGGCGATCCTACAAACGATACGGAAACCAATGAATATATTTATCTGAAAAAGCCGGTCACCCGGGTGACGGACTGGAAGGAACCGATCAGTACACTCGATGTGGGACGGTTTTACGGCGGTGATCTGCAGGGTGTTTTAGATAAACTTGATTATTTAAAGAGTCTCAAGATAGAAGCAATCTACTTAAATCCGGTATTTGTATCACCGTCGAACCATAAGTATGACTGTCAGGACTACGACCATATCGATCCGCATTATGGAGTGATTCTGGAGGACGCAGACGGACTGGTGTGCCCGGAAGACACGGACAATGACCGCGCACATAAATATATGACGCGGACGGCGGATGAGCAGAACCTGGAGGCGAGCGATGCCTTTTTTGCCCGCCTGATTGAGGAAGCACACAAGCGGGGAATCCGGGTGGTGCTGGACGGTGTGTTCAACCATTGTGGTTCTTTCAATAAATGGCTGGATGCGGAACTTCTGTACCAGCACGCGGGCGGCTATCCGCAGGGGGCATATGTCTCGGAGGACAGCCCGTATCGCTATTTTTCCAGTTTCACAATGAAAATGCCTGGCCGTTTAATGACAGCTACGACGGCTGGTGGGGACACGCGACGCTCCCGAAGCTCAATTACGAGGAATCGCCGGAATTGTACCAGTACATTCTGGGGATTGCGAAAAAATGGGTATCGGCGCCGTTTGGAGCAGATGGCTGGCGGCTGGATGTGGCGGCAGATCTGGGGCGGAGCGCCGGGATGAACCATCAGTTCTGGCGTGATTTCCGCGCGGCAGTCAAGGAGGCAAATCCGGAGGCGGTCATGATCGCGGAACATTATGGCAGCCCGTATGACTGGCTGAAGGGCGATCAGTGGGATACGGTCATGAATTATGATGCGTTTATGGAGCCGCTGTCATGGTTTCTGACCGGGATGGAGAAGCACAGTGACGAAGAAAATCCGGCGCTGTTTGGGGATGGATGCGCCTTTTTTGAGGCGATGCGCTACCATATGAGTGAAATGCCGACGGCTTCCGTGCAGTGTGCGATGAACGAGCTGTCCAACCACGATCACTCCCGCTTTTTATGACGCGGACAAACCGCCGGGTGGGCCGTCTTGCGTCGGCAGGTGCAAAAGCAGCGGAGGAAGGCATCAGCTATGGCATTTTCCGCCAGGGTGTTGTCATACAGATGACCTGGCCGGGCGCACCGACGATCTATTACGGTGACGAAGCGGGCGTCTGTGGATGGACCGATCCGGACAGCCGCCGGACGTACCCGTGGGGCGGGAAAACCTGGAGCTGATCGAGTTTCACCGCTACATGAGCGGCATCCGGAAACGCTGTCCGGCATTTAGAAATGGTTCCCTGAAAGCGCTGGCGGCGGGAGATGGCTATATTGCCTATGGACGTTTTCAGAGTGCTCAGAGAGCTGGCGGCGCGTGCTGCGGCGTGACGGCGGTCAATACAGGTGATGACTGGCTGACGCTCAAGATTCCGGTCTGGCAGATCGGGGCGCGCGACGGGGCGGTCCTGCGCCGGGAAATGATGACCTATGAGGACGGTTACAACGCCGGACAGGTTGAACATGAGGTAAAGGACGGCTATATCGAGGTGAAAATCCCACCGGTCGGAAGTATCGTTTTGACGGGAAATGATACGGCATTGTAGGAAATGCGGCTTCGACAAGATATATGATTTCTGGCAGTTGAGCGAGAAGAATCAAAAGCAGGAAAAATGGAAATAAAAATATTAAATAAAATATATAAAAACACTTGCTTTTTTGAGATATCCATGCTATAATCTTCAACTGTCAGAGCAATTTTGGATGGGTTCCCGAGTGGCCAAAGGGGCAGACTGTAAATCTGTTGCGTCTCGCTTCGGTGGTTCGAATCCACCTCCATCCATTTGGCTTTGTGCCAGTCATGAGTAATCATGATGCCGGCGTGGCGGAACTGGCAGACGCACAGGACTTAAAATCCTGCGAGGGTTAAACTTCGTACCGGTTCGATTCCGGTCGCCGGCAGTATCGGGAACAGTTTTTAACTGTTCCCGATTTTGCGTTATACGGACGTATTTGCAGCGTTGGTTTATATCAGGATATAGAAATCCTGTCATAAACCGGCGCTTCTTTGCATATAATACAAAGCAAAGGAGTGAAAACATGTCTGCATATCATCGGTTAATATCATATATCTATGCATACGAGGGCGGAATCAAAGGGAAAAATACGGATTTGCGAAATTGGAGACGCGGGGAACTTCCTGCCGGATTCAAGTCAGCGTCCGCCGTGTCTTTGCGGGCGGCAGCCCGATCGGCGTATACCTTCTGGCAGGGCAGGAGGAGATCCGTATCGGCACCCTGTTTGTCCGTGGCGGAAATGGGGAGTTCCGTGCCGTCGTCAATTGTGAAAATATTGAAGGAAGCGGCTGCAATATGGAAGAGTGCTGTGGTCTGACTCTTCATGAGACGGACAGCGCATGGCGTGCCTATACGACGATCTGGGAAGATGCTGTCGCGCATGCGGCAGAGGTTGAACTGGCGGATGTGACTGCTGAGAAAGTGCGGGAGCAGGAAGCGGAGAAGGAAGAGGCAATGCGGAAACAGGCAGAGAATGTATCTGGGGAAGTGAACAGCGCGTCTGTAGGGAAAGAAAAATTGGATGAGGCGTCAGAACTTACCCGGTCGGGAGAAATGGAGAGTCAGGACACATCCACGGAGACAGAGAAGAAAGAAGCTGTGAATATAAACGAAACGGACTTCGGAATCAGCCAGCCCCAGCCAGAAAAGCTGGAGGATTCAAACCTGGAGATTTTCGAGGACACGGAAACCATGGAAGCGGTTCCAGATATCTCAGAAACATCCGATCATCAAGAGGCAGAAGTTGTTCAGGAAGCGCAAACGGAAACACCGCAAGAAAGTTTTCAGGAATCCAATCAGGAAGCGCAAACGGAGACACCGCAGGAAAGTTCTCAGGAATCCTTTCAGGAAGCGCAGACAGAGGCGCGACGGAAAGATTCTCAAGAATCCACCCGGAAGTCCGGAAAGAAATGCCTCCAGATTCTCCACCAGACCATCAAGAGGCATTTCAGTCAGACTCTCAAAATCAAAAACAACCGCAACCAGATTCATCAAGGAATTTTCGAAAGAAGATCCCGCTGAGTCCCTCTGGAACCGTCTGCGTGCTGCCTATCCCAAAGTAACCGCCTTCGAATGCGCCGACGGCTGCGAGATTCTGGTAATCAAACCGCAGGATATCGGGCTTCTGCCGCGGGAAAACTGGGTGTATGGAAATAACAGCTTTCTTCTGCACGGTTACTACAACTACCGATATCTGATTCTGGCGAGACTGGGGAAACCCGGCGAACGGGGGGGGCGCTACATTCTGGGCGTGCCGGGACATTATGGAAACAACGAAAAATATATGGCGGCGATGTTCGGCTTTGACCGCTTTGTCCGTTCCACCCGCCAGCCGCCGCGCGACAGCCGGTTCGGGTATTGGTATACGGATTTGAATTTTACATAAATCAGCCGATCTTCCTGAGGGACTCTTGACAAAGTGCGGTCTTTCTGGGTAGGATGGACAGAGAGATAAAACAAGAAAGAGGAAAAAACAGTGGCAGCAAAATTGACACGGGAAGAGAAATATATGAAAGCGGCGATCCGCGAGGCGAAGAAAGCCTGGGCGCTCGGAGAAGTGCCGATCGGCTGCGTGATCGTGTATGAGGACAAAATCATCGGCAGGGGTTACAACCGCCGGATGGTCGATCATAGCGCGCTGGCACATGCGGAGATCGCGGCAATCAAAAAAGCGTGCAAGCGCATGGGCGACTGGCGCCTGGAAGAATGCGAGCTGTACGTGACGCTGGAACCGTGCCCGATGTGCGCAGGGGCGATTGTGCAGGCGCGGATTCCAAAAGTTTACATCGGTTCCATGAACCCGAAAGCCGGCTGCGCCGGTTCGGTACTGAATCTTCTGGATGAAAAAGGATTCAATCATCAGGTGGAGACAGAAGAAGGACTTTTGGGCGAGGAATGTTCGATGATGTTGAAAGAATTTTTCAAAGAATTGCGTGAAAAGAGAAAAAAGAAGAAAGAAGAAAAAGCTGGTGAATGATTTCCGCCAGCTTTTTGCATTCCATATTTCCCATTCAAACCGAAAAATACAGTCCTTATTTGATTACGTGGATCCAGCCCTCCGGAGCTTTGATGTGACCCATCTGGATGCCGGTCAGTGTCTCGTAGAGTTTCTGGGTAACCGGACCCATCTTCTCCGTACCTGCCGGGAAGCAGATTTCCTTGCCGTGGTCAACGATCTTGCCAACCGGGGGAGATAACAGCTGCGGTACCGCACAGGCCGCACTCTGCGAAATCTTTTACTTCGTCTAAGTATACTTCACGCTCTTCGGTCTCCATGCCAAGGTAATCTCTTGCAACCTGCAGGATAGAACGGCGTGTGATAGACGGAAGGATGCTGTTGGACTTCGGAGTTACCAGCTTGCCGTCTTTGGTGATAAAGATAACGTTTGCGCCGCCGGTCTCCTCGATCTTGGTACGTGTCTGCGGATCCAGGTAGATGTTCTCATCGAAACCGTTCTTATGAGCATCGACGATCGCATGCAGGCTCATCGCATAGTTTAATCCGGCTTTGATGTGACCGGTTCCGTGAGGTGCTGCACGGTCGAAATCGCTGACGCGGATGGTGATCGGTTTAGCGCCGCCCTTGAAGTACGGACCAACCGGTGTACAGAATACGCGGAACTGATAGATGTTTGCCGGTTTAACGCCGATAATGGAATCATAACCGAACATATACGGGCGGATGTACAGGGTTGCACCGGAACCATACGGCGGTACGAATGCTGCGTTGGCTTCTACTACTTTTGTGATGGCGTCTACGAAGCGCTCTTTCGGGAATGGCGGCATTTCAAGACCTTTTGCGGAATTCTCCATACGCTCGCCGTTTAAGTCAGGACGGAACGTAACGATATGGCCGTCCTCGGTCGTATACGCTTTCAGACCCTCGAAGCAAGTCTGTGCATACTGCAGAACACAGGCACATTCATTCAAGGTAATATTCGGGTCGGAGGTAAGGGCGCCTTCGTCCCAGGAACCATTCTGGTACATGGAAACATAGCGGTAATCCGTTGGCATATAGCCGAAACCGATGTTGCTCCAGTCGATATTTTTCTTTTCCATAATCGTTGCTCCAATCTTACAGAATTTTATGATTTAGTAACTGTTTGACTTTTTGCAGTCGCTAGATTTATACCTATTATAATAATTTCTTTCTTTTGTTGCAAGATTCTGGGATAAAAAATGATAAAAAAACAATAAAATGTATTCTTGTGTATTTTTATACAATGCTTGTTAGTCAAGCTCCGGCTTGACAAAACGGCGGCTGCCATGTATACTAAACAGGCTGACGGTCTGCAATCCATTCCGTCATATAAGATCAAGTCATAAAGTTTCCGTACAGCCGGGGAGTTAGCGGCACCCTGTACCAGCAATCCGCTACAGCAGGGGTGTTGTCCGACCGAGGGCGTTTTTACTGTGGGGCTGCCCCTGAAAAGTGGCGTTGAAGTCTGGGTCTTGCGCAACAGAAATCTGTGAACCGTGTCAGGGCAGGAATGCAGCAGCACTAAGCAGAAGCTTCTGTGTGCCGCAAGGCAGCCTGGACCGAGTTAACTGTCAGGGTAACGTCCATGGCATACGTTCGAAGCCGGGCGTGGATTTTTTTTATTTCATAGGAAATTGCTTCCTATGACATAAAAAAATAGAAAATAATAGATACAGAAACAAGCATTTTTGCAGGTGTGTGAATATAGCCGGGATATGTGGAATTTGATTTGCCAAGGGGTAGGAATACCGTGCCGGAGCAGATTAAAAGCGCGTATCCCGGTATTTTTATGTCTATGATATTTGTAAGGAATTTTTTCTTGCCCGCGGGATATGATTGTATTATAATTACAAAATGGGTGTAGTTTATCCTGATATGGGGGTTGTTGGAAACTTAGAATAAGGGTAACTGTGAAGGTACTGGACGGTTATGAAGAAAGGGAAAGCGCTCATGAGAAGAATCGGTATGTTAACCAGCGGCGGCGACTGCCAGAGCTTAAATGCGACGATGCGAGGCGTGGCAAAATCGCTGTACAAGATGTTCGATGACATAGAGATAGTTGGATTTGAAGACGGCTATAAAGGTCTTATGTATGCAGACTACCGGATTATGAAACAGTCGGATTTTTCCGGGATTCTGACACGCGGAGGTACGATTCTGGGAACTTCCAGACAGCCTTTCAAGCTGATGCGGACGCCGGACGAGAACGGTCTGGATAAAGTGGAAGCGATGAAACACACCTATTACAAGCTGAAACTGGAATGCCTCGTCATTTTAGGCGGCAACGGCAGCCAGAAGACGGCAAATCTGCTGCGGGAGGAAGGACTCAATATCGTTTCTCTTCCGAAGACCATAGACAACGATCTCTGGGGCAGCGATCTTACGTTTGGATTCCATAGTGCGGTTGATGTAGCGACCAATGCCATCGACTGTATTCATACGACGGCGGCGTCTCATGGCAGAGTCTTCATCGTGGAGATCATGGGCCACAAGGTGGGATGGCTGGCGCTCTATGCAGGCATCGCGGGCGGAGCTGACATCATTCTCCTGCCGGAGATCCCGTATGATATTGATGTGGTGGTAAATGCGATCCGCAGCCGTACTAAAAATGGCAAGAATTTCACGATTCTGGCGGTCGCAGAGGGCGCGATTTCCAAGGAAAATGCAGCCCTGACCAAGAAAGAATTAAAAGAAAAGAAGAAAAATGGACCGGTTTATCCGTCGGTCGCTTACGAGCTGGGCGCCCAGATTTCCGAGCGGACGGGGCAGGAGATCCGTGTGACGGTTCCGGGGCATATGCAGCGCGGAGGCGAGCCATGCCCGTATGACCGCGTGATTGCGACGCGCCTCGGCGCGGAGGCAGCAGAGATGATCCGCCGCAAAGAATACGGCTATATGGTCGCTTTAAACAACAATAAGATTGAAAAAATTCCGCTCGCGGACATTGCCGGTAAATTAAAGATGGTCGATCCGAAGAGCGATATTATCCGGGAAGCTAAGGATGTAGGCATCAGCTTCGGCGACGAATAGTAAGGAAGTAGTAGTTTATGTCATATACAGCACTGTACAGAAAATGGCGTCCGACGTCCTTTGAAGAGGTCCGGGGTCAGGACCATATCGTAAAGACCCTGAAAAATCAGATCAACTCCGGGCGGATCGGGCACGCGTACCTCTTCTGCGGGACGCGCGGAACCCGTAAGACGAGTATTGCCAAGATCTTTGCACGGGCAGTCAACTGTGAACATCCGGTGGACGGCAGCCCCTGCGGCGAGTGCAGTATGTGCCGCCAGATTGCGGAAGGAGCTTCCCTCAATGTGGTGGAGATCGATGCGGCATCCAACAATGGTGTGGAAAATATCCGCGATATCCGGGAGCAGGTGCAGTACCCGCCGACGGATGGGCGCTACCGAGTCTACATCATTGACGAGGTTCATATGCTTTCGATCGGCGCGTTCAATGCGCTCTTAAAGACGCTGGAAGAACCGCCGTCCTACGTTATATTTATCTTGGCGACGACGGAGGTCCACAAGATCCCGATCACGATCTTGTCCCGGTGCCAGAGATATGATTTCAAGCGGATCTCGATCGATACCATCGCGGGACGGCTGGCGGAGCTGACGCAGGCGGAGCAGATCGATGTAGACGATCGGGCACTTAGGTATGTGGCACGTGCGGCGGATGGCTCGATGCGAGATGCGTTAAGTCTTCTCGATCAGTGCGTGGCGTTCCATTTCGGGGAAAAGCTGACGTATGACAATGTGCTCGAGGTGTTGGGCGCGGTCGATAACCGCGTGTTCAGCAAGCTGTTTCAGGCGGTGCTTGCAAGTGATACGAAGGCGTGCATCCGTGAGATTGAGGAAATGATCATCCAGGGGCGCGATCTTTTCGCAGCTCGTCAACGATTTCGTCTGGTATATGCGAAATCTCCTGATTGCCAAGACGACCGACGAACCGGGCGATATGCTCGATATGTCGGAGGAAAATCTGGCAGTTTTAAAGGAAGAGGCGGCAGGCGTTGATACGGAAACGCTGATGCGTTACATCCGTATTTTCTCGGAACTTTCCGGGCAGCTGCGCTACGCGTCGCAGAAGCGGATTCTGGTGGAGATTGCCTTTATCAAGCTGACGACGCCGTCGATGGAACAGAATCTTGATTCCATTTTACAGCGGATTACGCTATTAGAGCAGAAAATGCAGGAAATGCCGGACAATCTACAGAAACTGGCGTCCCTTGCACCGGCAGCGGGGCAGGCGGCATCCTCCAAAACGGCTGTGGTGGAAACGCCGCCTGAGCCGAAGACGGTATCCCTTCCGCCGGCACAGTACGAAGATCTGATGCTGATGCGGAAAGAATGGGGACGGATTGCGTCCCTGAGCCAGCTTGTGGGTTCGATTAGGCTCAGTCTTCCCAAGACAAGTGTAGAACCGGCGGGCGAAGGCTGCCTTTGCATTGTGTGTACAGATGAAAATACGTTTGGAATTATCAATCGGGAGCCTGAGCTTAAGAATTTGCAGGAAGTAGTGCAAGAAAAATACAAAAAAGACTCTGCAATTTAAAGTCCGTTTAGAATCATCTGCTGTGCCTCAAAGAACGGTTTATGTCAGTGATGAGGATTTAAAGAACGCAATCCATACCGATGTGATTGTCGAAGAGGATGATTCCGTGTAGTGGAGCTTACCAAAGATGAGCCTTGTTTTGTAATGCAAGAAGCTGTGATTAAATACAGATAAATGATATTAGTGGGTTTATATGATATATAGAACCGGCTGCAATCGGCAGCCAGTCTGAATATAAATAAAAAGAAGTGAAAGAGAGGAATGACACCATGGCAAAACGTGGCGGTTTCCCAGGCGGTATGCCGGGCAATATGAACAATTTAATGAAGCAGGCGCAGAGAATGCAGCGCCAGATGGAAGAGAAGCAGAAAGAGCTGGAGGAGAAGCAGTACAGCGCATCCGCAGGCGGCGGCGCTGTAACCGTGACCGTATCTGGTAAAAAAGAGGTTCTTTCCGTGAAACTGTCTGAGGAAGTAGTGGATCCGGATGATATCGAGATGTTAGAGGATCTGATCGTGGCGGCGACCAACGAGGCATTCCGTCAGGCGGAAGAGGACAGCAGCCAGATGATGTCCCAGTTGACCGGTGGTCTTGGCGGTCTGGGAGGCGGATTCCCGTTTTAAGCGATGGATTATTACAGCAGTCAGATTAGCAAGCTAATCGAAGAATTGTCAAAACTTCCCGGAATCGGAAGTAAATCGGCGCAGCGTCTTGCATTTCATATCATCAATATGCCGGAAGAACAGGTCCGGCACTTGTCCGGCGCGATTCTGGAAGCCAAGCAGAATGTGCGTTACTGCAAGGAGTGCTGCACATTGACTGATAAGGAACTGTGCCCGATCTGCAGCAGCGACCGGCGCGATCATGAGACGATCATGGTGGTGGAAAATACGCGCGATCTGGCGGCATATGAAAAGACAGGAAAATACAACGGGGTCTATCATGTGCTGCATGGGGCGATCTCCCCGATGCTGGGGATCGGGCCGGGTGACATCCGGCTCAAGGAGCTGATGACTCGCCTGCAGAAAGAGGAGGTTCGTGAGGTCATTATCGCAACCAACTCAAGCCTGGAGGGCGAGACGACCGCGATGTATTTGAGCAAGCTGATTAAGCCGACAGGGATCGGGTGACGCGAATCGCCAGCGGCGTTCCGGTCGGGGGCGACTTGGAATATATTGATGAGGTAACGCTTCTGCGCGCGCTGGATGGGCGTACAGAGCTGTAGCCGGTGAGCAAATAAAACGTTACTGGGCACGTATGTGTGAACAGTAACAATAAAACTTCTGCCGCGGCAGGAAGTTAGGAGATGCATAAGATGGATAAATACGAGTTTAACATCAAGGTAGAGCAGATTAAGAAACTGGTTAACAAGGGAGATTTCGAGACGGCGATGAAGATCGCCGATACCATCGACTGGCGTCGTGTACGCAGCACCAGCCTGCTTACGATGATTTCCCAGATTTATGAGAAAAATGCAGAGTATCAGGATGCCAAGGATATTTTATTGCTGGCATATGAGAGAGCACCGCTTGGAAAGGGGCTTTTATATAAGCTGACTGACCTTGCATTGCGTGAAAATAATATTCAGGAGGCAGAGGCATATTACCGGGAGTTCTGTGAGCTGTCCGGCGATGACCCGCGCCAGTACCTGCTTCGTTTCCTGATTCTGGAGGCGAAGGATGCGCCGTTAGAGCAGCAGATCAATTCTCTGGAGAGATATTGTCAGGAAGAGCTGGATGAGAAATGGCTGTACCACCTGGCAGAGCTTTATCATCAGGCGAACCAGGCGGACGACTGTGTGCGGATCTGCGACAAGATCATGCTGATGTTCGGTCTTGGCAAATATGTGGACAAGGCAATGGAACTGAAACTTCAGTATGCGCCGCTGACGAAATATCAGATGGATCTGGTAGAAAACCGCGAGAAGTACGAAGAGAAGCTGCGTGCGGTGGAAGAAGAGTACAAGAACGGTACATACCGCAAGCCGGAACCGGAAGGAGAGTATCTGGATACGGATGAGCCGGAGGCAGAGCTGGACGACGAACCGGAGAATGAGCCGGAGGGACAGCCAGAGCAGGCAGAGCCAGAAGAGAAGGCTGGAAAACCGAAAGCCGAGACAAAACCGGCGGACGAGAAAGTAGAAAAGGCTGCGCTGGACGAGGATGTAGTAGCAAGCCTTCATGAAGCACAGGCGGAAGAAGCGCTGGCAAAAGAAGTGTCCAAGATCAAGCCTTACGATGAGGAAGAGGGCGCATCCGAAGGGGGAGACACGTGTTTTCAGGAATGTCCGCGACCTGGAACCGGCAGAGGCAGAGGAAAAGAGCGAGGAAGCTCCGATTCATGAATTTGAAGAGGAAGAGGAAACCATAGTGGAAGACTGGGATTTCGAACCGGAAGAGGAAGAGGAGGAGATCAAGGAATCGAATCATCTGATGATCGAGGCGGAAGATCCGGCAGCCGGTCTTGCGATGGCACTTGATTCCCTGAAAAAGATTCACCGCGAGCTGGGGACCAAGCATCCGGTTGCCAAGATCAGCGGCGCAAACCTTTCCCATCGCGGCATCGCATCGGTGGCGGAGCGCCTGGCAGGCAAGGATCTGGTGGTCGAGCATGCAGCCGATCGGACGATTTGACGGTGGAAGAGCTGGAAGAACTGATGACACAGGATGAAACCGGCATGGTCGTTGTTCTGATTGATACGCAGGCACGTTTAGAGCAGATGCACCGCGCATATCCGGCATTAGCAGTGCGTTTCCAGTATATCGGCTGTGAAAACCAGAAAGACGATGCAGCGAAGCTGGCACAGGCGCGCGAGGAAGAGCTGAAACGCCAGCAGGCGCAGCAGGAAGCAGAAGCAGCCAGAAAACGCCAGGCAGAGCGTGAAGCGGAGATCCGCCGTCAGGCAGAAAAAGAGGCAGAGGAAAACGCAGACAGCAGGAAGCAGCAGCCCGCCGTGAGGAAGAAGAGCGCGCCAAGGCAGAAGCACAGGCGCTGGCAGCCAAAGAGGCAGAAGAAGCGCGTAAAGCGGAGGAAGATCGCCGTCTGGCAGAGCGGCAGAGAGAAGAACTGCGCCGTCAGGAAGAGGCAAGACGCGATGACGAGCCGGAGTATGAAGACGAAGAAGAACGCTACGAGAAGGACGAGTATGAGCCGGAGGATGATTATGCGCGTGGCGGCTATCGTGATGATTATAAGGACGATTACAAAGACAGCTATAAAGACGAACGCGAGGACGACGAGTATTCCAATTATCCAGAGGATGAGCCGGAAGAGAAACCGTCCAAAAAGTCCGGCGATATGGATGTTGAGGAGTTTGTTCAGTATGCCTGCAAATATGCATCGGAGATCGACTGCAGTATTTCGGGAAAGAGCATGCTGGCTCTGTACGAGCGCGCTGAGATGATGGAGGAGGACGGAGAACCGCTTACCAAGACAAGTGCCGAAGATTTGATCGAGGAAGCTGCAGATAAGGCGGAGAAGAAATCCTTCAGCGGACTGTTCTCATCGAAATATGATAAGGATGGACTTCTGATTCTGAAAGAGAAGCATTTCTTTGATTAATCAAAACAATTCGAGAAATTTTAAAATTAAAACTAATTAGTAAAGAGAGCGCTGCGGGGGAATGCTTCCCGGCAGCGTTTTCTGGTAGTGGACAGTAAAAAGAGATACGGAGAGAAAGATGGGAACACGGTTAATAGCCCTCGATTTAGATGGGACACTGTTAAATGAAAAATGCACGTGTCGGAAAAAACAAGACAGGTGATGGAACTGTGCGCGCAGCGGGGATTGAGATTGTTCCGGCGACCGGGCGCGCGCTCCCGGCAGTGCCAGAGGAGGTTTTGAGCCTGCCGGGCGTCCACTATGGCATATTTACAAATGGGGCGGTCGTCCGGGATTTCGGGAAAAATACCTGGGTGTCGGAAAGCTGCCTGAGCTGGGGAAGAGACGATCCGGGTGATTGAGGTGCTGCGCCGACATCCGGTTATTTACGATATGTATGTATCGGAGGGCGGCGTCAGCGAGACGCGATTGCTGGCACAGCTGGAAGAATACGGGATACCGGAACGTGAATGCGCCTATATCCGGGCGACGCGCCGGGCAGTTATTGACATGGTGGAGTATCTGCGGGAGAAAAAAATGCCCGGTGCAGAAGATGAATTTAAATTTTAAGGACCGGGAGAGCAAGCAGGCAGTCCGGGCAAAGCTGGAAGCGATGCCGGAGGTTCTGGTGACCTCCTCGCTTCCGTGGAATCTGGAACTCAACGCGGCGGGCATCACAAAGGGAGCGGGCTGCGGAATCTCTGTCAGTATCTGGGGAATTGAAGCGGAGGAGACGATGGCATTTGGAGACGGCGAAACGACTGGCCCATGCTGGAGGCAGCAGGAATCGGCGTGGCGATGGAAAATGGCGCCCCATTTTTAAAGGAACGCGCAGACCGGATTGCCGCTTCGAACCGGGAAGAGGGCGTAGCGGAGGCGATCAGGCAATGGGTGCTTATATAAAAGAAAACTGGCTGTTCGTGGTGGTGGCAGTCTATCTGGTTTCCATGGTATTGTACGGGCATTACCGCGGATTCATCCGCCTGGCAGTCTCGGCCGTTTCCCTGGTGCTGTCGTTGGGGGTGGTTCATTTTGGTGCGCCGTCTGTCGCGAATCTGCTTCGCAGCAATGAGGTGGTCTATCAGGCGGTGGAGGACAGCGTGACGAAATTTATCCAAAAGGACGATGAGGCGGAAAATGAGGCAGCTGACGCGGCGCCGCCATCCGTACAGCGCAGTATTATTGAAGAAATGGAGCTTCCGGAACAGTTAAAGGATGCGCTTCTGGAGAATAATAACAGCGAAGTTTACGAGGCGCTGGGTGTAAGCAGCTTTACCCACTACGTCAGCCGTTATCTGGCAAACAGCCTGATCAATATTATAAGTTTTTTCTGCTGTTTGCAGCCGTGTTCGGCGGACTGCGTGTTCTGTCCGTATCGCTCAATGTGGTCTCCCGGCTGCCGATCATATCGGGGCTGAACCGTCTGGCAGGTGCCGTGTTGGGGGGTGCGGAAGGGATCTTTTTCGTCTGGATTGCAGCACTGCTTATTACACTGTTCTCGGCAACGGCGATTGGTGAACTTTTCCTGAATCAGATAGAAAGCAATATCTGGCTGACCTGGCTGTATGACCACAATATGCTTGGAAGCATCCTGATGGGTGTTGTGAAACGGATTATTTAAAAGCTTATAGAGAAAAAATGTGATATTGAAAAACGGCACACCGCATTCTCGCTACTTAGTGATGAGTTAGGTGTGCCAAATTTTTTATTTCAGTCGAGAAGACTCCCACCTCTTTAGGTGGCGAGTAATGCAAATTTGTCTCAGTGGGAGTTGGGTCTCCGACTGAGATAAACGCTCCCGCGAGGATGCACAATGATTCTGTATGGAATATGTCAGCGAAAAACAAGTGAAAATCCCTTGACAAGTTAATGCTGAAATGGTAGACTCTAAACGTGTTTTGACGTTGGTCTGCATATGCAGGGAAAATCGAATATCACAGGTTTTCTTATTTACGAAAATGTTTTAAAAATTAAGAAAAAATAGTTGACAACGACAACTGCCCTAACTGCTTGTGGTAATATAAACGAGCTGTCAATGAGACAACAACAAAGAACCTTGAAAACTGAACAGTATGTAAAACCCTGAAAATTTAAGAACA